>Ga0208450_1000018_pt1 | contig 183620 bp, 168 predicted proteins | sample MalvireepMed_908_FD_184249 | JGI IMG/M metagenome (GOLD analysis project Ga0208450, IMG submission 184249) | Marine viral communities from the Global Malaspina Expedition - Malaspina viral metaG DeepMed_908 (SPAdes) (version 2) | ecosystem: Environmental > Aquatic > Marine > Oceanic | place... | reverse complement strand
AGCTGCATTTTCTTGGGGCTAGCCCCAAGAAAATGAAAAACAATAATTTTAAACAAGTTTTGGAAAATTAAGCAGTTCTAATCGGGGGAAGCTTACAATATGATCTATATTTTCCTGAAAGTTTATTTTCAAAATTTTCGGGTATTGTAATTTTCATAGAAATTGGATTAACTGTTATTTAAATATAGTCATTTAAAGAAATTGAAAGATTCTAAGAATAATGATAAGTGTCGGCTGAAACTCAGATTACACTTCAAAATACCAAGCTACAAAGGATACTATCATAAATAAGATAGGGACTGAACTAATAAGTGTCCAAACTAAGCTTTTTTTCCAGTTTGATTCCTCTACGGTCATTAAAAGAGAATTGATCAAAGAAGCCAAAAAAGTACCGTAGAACAAAACTATCGATATAAGCTGACCATATTGATAAATCCATCTAAATCTTGGATTTAATCGAAAACCTTCAGTAAATAGGTTTAGAGCTATGCTCAACAGAAAAAGAAAACATATAAGCGCAGCAAATCTTTGCGTCCAGCTTAGTTGTTTTATGGTTCTGAAGGTTTTCTTTACTGAAATCATTCCTTATTGGATGCAAAAATTCATTTATAACTAAAATACCGAACTTATAAAATAAATTAGTACACTTCCATAAGTGTATAGGCAGCTGAAAGCAGTGCCTAAAACCAAAAAAAGCTCTCTAAAGCGTTGAAGACGTAATCTATTGTTCAAATAATACCAGTCAAAAAGCTCTAATAAAGTACCCAGGCAATAAAATAGATTAGCTCCCATCCCCCAGATGATAATCACTAAGGTATCGCAATACGACCAGTCATAAGTTGTGGCAGTCAACATCTTGAATAAACCCAAGCTTCCCGAGAGGCCCACAAGAATATTATAAACCCATCTTTTGGATTCCCACCACTTTATATTTGATTTTAATTGTTCTAAGGTCATTTATGAATACCGCCAAAAGATTTATTATCCTTAGGCTTATTTAATAATTAATAATTTGGCCTGGCCAGGATTACGCTAAGAGGTTTTATTCAAACCTATCAGGTATCTTCTAAATTTTAAAGATAGGTAAATGTCACGTGTATTTTCACGGCATTGAGAATTAAAGGTGTTTATAACTCCTGATCTATTTCTTTTAAGATGGTATCAATTTCTTTTCTTACTCCTCCTAAAAAAGAGTCACTGTTTGCTGCCCTTATGGTTAGATAATAGCCTAACATGTAATTTTCAAATTCAGCAGACTCAAATAGCGTTCTATTATCTTTAGTCGCGGATATAGATTGGTAATTCAGACTAACTTTTCCTGTATCTGTTATCACCTGTTTTATGGAACCGTTTTTTTGTAGAAAGTCTAGTGTCTTCTGCATGTCTGAAAATGCAAAATTCTTTTGAATATCAAAAAAGGCTAACGAACTTTTAAAAGCTGCCAAGTGTTGCCTTAATTGATTATTTAATATCAGGTTTAACTTTCCCGAGGCAATTATATCATCTAGTACGCCTGTGGCTGGCTGATAAGCGATACCATAGCCAAATACATTATACATTTTTTCTGATAACTCCTGATCTCCGGTTGCCGCTAAAATCGCAGGATCAAATAATTGTAATAATTCTTCAACGGCTTTGAAATTCCTTGTGTTATTTTCAATAGACTTCTCGATCCTTTCAAAATTGGTTTGAAATTCTGATCGAAGCGACAACAGATATTCACGCTCTAGATCTCTTTGACTGTTGTAGTTGTTAAGATTATTTATCTGAAGGGCGATCAAGATTCCAATAATCACAAGGATTATTTCTCCGATAGCATATTTTAAATATTTTCTGGTTTTTCGTTGGGCAAGTAGGTCTTGGCGAATTTTCCTGAAGATTTTCATTGGTGATTGGTGTTAATAGGATTAAAGATAACCGCTAACCCACACAAATACAACTGAATATCAGTACTATAAATGAATTTCTACTATATGAGTGATCGCAACTTCGGGAGGTAATTGTTCAAATGGTTTGCTTCGGTTGGTATAGTGTAATTTCAACTCTTTGTAGATAAAAGCATTTTCAATCAATCTGCCAGTTCTACTTTTTGAGCAATCCGTACACAATATTAATTGGAAATAATATCTGGCCAATCAACATGACCAAAATGCTTATAATTATGGCTGCAGTTAAGTTGTTGAATGCGTATGCAAAAGAATATACGCTATAAAAATTGGGTAAAATCCAAAGCATTAAACTTCCGCCAAAAGTCAGTATTAAATGTATCGCACTTAGCCATGTTGCTGGTTTTTTGTTTGCTTTTGTCATCGCCCAATAGCTTATTCCGCTTATGGCAAAGAGTACGGAGATCAATAGCGCCATGTGCCAATAATTTATAATCACATAGGTGTCGTGTATATTGATATCTAACACCGCTCCTCTGCTTAGGAATCCCAAAAGCATCACTGGTAAAATAGCCAGTAAAAACGGTTTGTACGGTTTTTTAATAATCCTATTCATGCTGTTTTTTATCGGCTTTCTTTAAGGTATACCACGTTGTCAACGTCATAAAACCACCAAAAATCAAGAAGTTAAATCCAAATTTCCAAAGACTGAATTCCTGCCCATCATAATAGTCAAATGCGGCCATCATGCGGCGTAGACCCCTCCTCCTACGCATCCACCAATTAAAAGTGATTTTAGTCTTGATTTCATTTTAATACTCGGTTTTATCTTCTTTTGTTGCCCATTCCTGAAACGGTGTGATCGCAACTTCGGGAGCTAGTTGTTCAAAGGGAATGCTTCTGTCGGCGTAAGGTAATTTCAATTCTTCGTAGATAAAATCATCGTCAAAGCCTATGTGGGCTGCATCGGTTTTGGTGCTTCCGTAATAAACCTTTTCCGGTCGTGCCCAGTAGATCGCGCCTAAACACATAGGACAAGGCTCGCAGGAGGTATATATCGTACAGCCTTCTAATTGAAACGAACCTAAGTTTTTACACGCATCGCGTATGGCCGTGACTTCGGCGTGCGCCGTGGGATCATTTGTAGATGTAACTTTGTTGTTTCCTTTGCCTATGATCTTGCCGTCTTTGACGACCACACAGCCAAAAGGTCCGCCCTCATTGTTTTGCATTCCTTTGAGCGCCGCGGTTACGGCTTCTTGCATATAGTGTTTATGATCCATTATTTAGTGTTGTTTTGGGTAAAGATAGCTTTTAGATAGTAGATTAAAGATTAGCGAATAAAGAGAAAAGCAGGTATTGAGATACGGAGAGATTAGTTTGCAGTCGCCAGTCACAGTTGCTAGTAGCAGTCGGCAGTAGTAGTTGGCTTTGCGCGTTACTTGTTTTATTTCAGATCAAAAGATAGGCAGGTACTGATTTTGAATAAACTAGAACTTCTATTGTACTCCTTTTCTTTTTTGCATCTACCAAAAAAGAAACAAAAAAGTCTAGGCTTATTTTTACATCTTTGAAAACTACGCAAATCCTTTATCCTGCGGATAGCAAACCGCTACGCTAGGCTATCCTCCGCACCCACCGCTGCAGGCTTTACTTGTTTTGCTACAGATGTAAAAAGTAGGCCGGTTTTAATTCAGTAAACAGTAACAGTTGCAATAGCAGTCTTCAGTCTTCAGTTTTCAGTTTACGGTTTTCTGTATTAAATATTCATACCCGAAGGGTTTCCTGTTCTTTTTCTTCAGTATAGTGAGAAGGCTTCGTTAAAAATTTTTGAAGCCTTGGAGAAAATTTAGGAGCCTTCTTACGGTTTTCGCCCTAAGGCGAAAAATACCTAAGAAAAAGGGTCTTTTCTTTTGATTCGTTTTCTTTGGACAAGCAAAGAAAATGAATGAACATCATAAAGAGTAACTATTACTCAATCATCTATCATTAATGATGCTGTAAAAGCCTTTTGAAAAGCTTGGTTGCGATGCTGAAACGAGTTCAGCATAACAAAAATTAGCCTATGCTTACCTGTTAATAATACATTCTAAAATCTAAGTATTTACAGGCTTTATAGTGTTTTTCGTGTAGAAGCTCTACTACATTAACGAGGTCGTCGTCTTCGTTAAACAAGTTGAAGTAGACTTTGTCGAGGTTGGCACTGCTTAATCCGTTAAAAGCGTGGCCATAGCCCGAAACTGCTTTGGCATTGGTAATATCTAAAAAGTATTGGGCTTCCTCCTCGTCGAGATCCAAGACTTTAGCATTAGAGAAATGAACGATTTTACCTCTCAATTTCCCTTCAAAAAGTTCTGCGATCTCCTGAAAATCGTAGTTATATCCGTTTAGAGAAATACTGTTGGCTTCCCCGGTCATAACAAGGTAAATAATTTCATATTCCTTAAAATAATGATCGTCCATAATCAGCGTGTTCAAGCTCTCCTCCAGACCTTCAATCGTATCGCAGATTTGATAAATACTGGCCACACCAAACTGAAGCGCCAACTCTTCCAGACTTTTTTGAACTTCGGTAAATTGGTCGATCTCGACATCTGCAACTCCTTCTAAACAATAGATGAATTTTTCAGCATCCTGATCATAGTTTTGGGGTACTTGCGTTCTTTTTTCCAGCATTTTTAGCGTCTTATAGGAATTTGCGCAAAGTTAGTATTTACGATACGGCTTGCTCCATAACCTGATCAATAGATTGTGGGTGTGGTGAGCTTTTTGGAACCTCAATTTTTCTTGGATCAAAAACTACAACTTGCGATAAAACCTGTAACCTTCTCGGGATTAGTGCGGTATGCGTAAGCCATTCAGATTGTGAATATCTATCTGGATTTTAGAAGTGTCTGACCTTGCTAAACGATTATTTTTGGCGTCCAAAAATTTGATTTATGAGTGTAATCTGGTACGAATGCAAAGTGAAATACCCTAAACTCGACGAAGTTTCAGGAACTAAAAAATTAAAAACAGAACCGTTTCTGGTAGATGCGGTTTCTTATACCGAAGCAGAAAAGCGCATTACCGAAGAAATGCAATTATACCTGAGTGATGGCGAAGGCATCTTGATCACCAACATTAAAGTGGCCAATTATGCAGAGATTCATCCTTTTGAAAATGCAGACCGTTGGTTTAAAGCTAAAATTTCTTTGATCGCTTTTGATGAAGAAAGTGGAAAAGAGCGCAAAACCAACGAATATCTTCTTGTTCAGGCCAATGATGTCAAAGAGGCTTATGAGAACACGATGCACGCGATGAAGGACACGATGGGCGATTTTAATATTCCGTCTATTGCTGAGTCGCCTATCGTTGATGTGTTCCCGTATTTTACCGGGGAGGAAGAAAACTCAGAACGTCTGGAGGAATTTATGCGTTTAAAAGAATCGGTTCCTGCCGATACTACAGAAGATGAAGCTTTAGCGCTGGAAGATTCTTTGACTGAAGGAGAGTAACTTCACATCACAAAATAGAAAAAGCGCAAGAGAGTCTTCTGCGCTTTTTTTATGATTTATCCTAAAGGATTCTAGAAAACGATCACATTATTGCCGATGCTTTTTCCGCTTTCCTGAAGCTTATGTGCTTCTTTGAGGTTCTCAACGCTAAAGCCTTCAAAGGTGGTAGTCAGCGTAGTTTGTAGGGTTCCATCTTCTAAAAGCTGCGCAAGATGATTTAAAATATCGTGTTGCCGTTGCATATCTTCAGTCTGATGCATCGAGCGGGTATACATCAATTCCCAAGAGAAAGTAACGCTTTTATTTTTTAGAAGATTGAGGTTGAGCGGCTCGCTGCTTCCTGTAATGCTTACGATATGCCCTTGAGGTTTGATCAGTTCAGCAGCAGTTTCCCAGTAGCTTTTAAGATCTACACAGTCAAAAATAAAATCTACCTGCTCAAAACCCGCTGCTGCGAGTTGGTCTTTAAGTTCGTAATGATTAACCACATAATCTGCCCCCATTTGTTTACACCAGTCTTGTGTTTCTTCGCGGGATGCTGTCGCGATCACGGTAAGGTCGGTTAGTTTTTTTGCTAATTGAATTGCTATAGAACCCACACCCCCTGCACCAGCCAAAATGAGTAAGCTTTTACCTTTGTCAGTTCCCGGATTGTATTTAAAGCGGTCAAAAATAGTTTCATATGCCGTTAATCCCGTCAACGGAATCGCTGCGGCTTCCGCGATGCTCAGATTCTTAGGTTTCCTTCCCACGATGCGTTCGTCAACCAATTGATATTCGGCATTGCTTCCGCTTCGCGTTAAATCACCTGCATAGAATACCGCATCTCCCACGTTAAAAAGAGAGACCTCCTCTCCTACTGCTTCCACAATTCCTACCGCATCCCAACCAATAATCTTAGGCGTATCTAAAACCTGGTCTTTTGCAGCATTCTGACGTATTTTATAATCCACAGGATTCACCGAATTGGCCTGAACTTTTACGAGCAGATCACGCCCTTCAGGCTTTGGTATCTCTGTTTCAAATGCTATAAAGCTGTCTTCTTCGGTAATAGGTAATGATTGTTTAAATCCAATCGCTTTCATCAAATTGTATTTTTTTTGGTTATTGCGTGGCCAAAGTGTTTAATACTTAGGCTGGCACTGTAAAACTGTATTTTAAGTGAAATTATTCCATAGCTTCCTGTATGATGCGTTCTTCAGTAATCCCCATTTTTTTTAAATCATTGATCACAGATTCCATCATAGGTGGCGGACCGCAAACGTAGAATTTTTTAAGCGTTGTGGTGTTGATGTGTTTATTTAAAAAAGCTTTATCTATATACCCTGTAGCATAGTTCGTGTCTTTTTCGTCAGAAAGAATATTAATAAAATTCTCTTCTAAAAGTGCTTCTAGTTCAGGTGCGTAGATGATATCTTCTTCCTTTTTATTGGCAAACAACAATTTATTCCCGCTAACCTTACCCTCTTGCTCTAATTGTTTGAAGATTGCAAGAAAGGGTGTGATCCCGGCTCCTCCGGCAATAAAAACTCCAGTTCCTTCGTAAGAAATCGCGCCCCAGGAATCTCCTATGATCAACTCGTCACCGTTTTGGAGCGTTCCCAATTTTTCAGTCACCCCGTTATGCTCGGGATAGGTTTTAATGGTGAATTGCAAAACTTCTTCTTCGGGAAGATTGGTAAACGTAAAGGGACGCTTCTCCTCTTTCCATTTACCTTTGTTGATCGCTACTTCAGTAGCCTGACCCGGTTTGAAGGTATAGCCCTCCGGTTTTTGGGTCTCGATGTACAATACATCGTGGTTGATAAAGTGAATTTCATTGATCTTTACGATATAACTCATGGTTAACTTTAGTTGGTTTTCTTTAAATTTAATAAGAACTAAGGTTTTGTACTACCAAGGTTTTCTTAAGGTTGTCGTTAATGTTTTGTTAGGAAGCATAGGTTTGAACACAAAAAAAAGGTTGAACACTTTAAGAGCATTCAACCTTCCAATCGGCATTCTTGAGTTTTTACCAACTAATACCGTTCCACCAATTGATTGTCTTTAAACAAGGCTCCAACAAAATTATTCTGTTTCATATTTACGAGAATGTATTGCCCGTCTGCTTTTGGACCTACAGAAATATAAGCCGCTTCGTTTGCGCCATTGTCGGTCATTGTGATACTGAATTTGAAATATGGCGTTTGTTGTTCGGTCTCTACCGGTGGCATAAAAAAGTCTGAAGTTTTGGTCTCGATGTGCATCATCTCACCATAGGTAAATCTTCCGCCTTCGAACTTACCTGAAATGATGGTGTTGTTCTGAAAATAGATCCCGTAATCGTCTATGCAATCTCCAGAAATACAGGTAGCATCTGCAATATCCTGTGGTGTAAAGGTTTTACGACTAAGCACCTGCCCCTTATCGTAGCTGATCAATTCTCTTGAAAATCCTTGTGGGGAGCGCACCTCTCTGATGTGATCTCCTATTTTAATACCTTTATCAAACAGGCCTGAGGTTCGTCCTTCTCCCTCATCATACACGGTAAATCCGTCTGGTTTACCCTCTTTAAAGTTGGAATAATAATAATCACTGGCTTTATTTTGGCTGTAGCCCACACCGTTATACAACCCATTTTGATAGAAACCGTGATACACATCGCCGGTTGCTTTGTTGTAATAAAAGCCATAGCCATTTTGACAATCGCCTTTGGTACAAGGAGCTTCCTGCGCAAAACCTATTGCGCACAGAAAGAATAAACTGCTAAAAATAAATGTCTTCATAATTGAGATTTTTTACTTAGTAAACGAGGTTGAGATTCTTTAGTTTTTACGTTTTAAAACTAGAAACTCTGTCCTCACTGTTCAATACGGCAATTGCCGTATTGGCGCAGCCAAAGGGTTTTATACTCCGAGGCTTGCCACGAAATTGAAAATTCGTTTTCAACCAATGCCTTATGGGCCTTCCTTGAGGTAGTTTACTTACCGGTATAGATGAAGGGTGCCCAATATTGCGGACTCGACAGATCTGCATATTTATTATAGACTCCCTTAATGAATTCGCGTTTGACTTCGGTGCTGGCGGTGAGGTAGTCCTTATTTTCTTGAAAGATCTTGTAATACAAACTTTTTGTGTAAATACTGGTACCATAATCATTTACAGACCAAAGTGTGGTTAAGGTAGCATTTGCTCCGGCCATTAACATAGCCTGATTGAGCCCTTGAACTCCATCTCCCGGAACTAACTTTCCTAAACCGGTTTGACAAGCACTAAGAAACATAAAGTCGGTATTGATATCTAGTTGAGCCATTTCTTTTACCGTGAGCATTCCATCCTCACCATCTTTTGGATAAGAATACACCGAAAATGCAATCCCGCTCAGGTCAAAAACAAACGGATGTGTCACCGCGTGACTTGATAAGTGAATGGTTTGGTAGTTATGAAGTGCTCCTTCCCTACTCATCTTTTTAAATTCATTTTCGGTCATTTGAGTATCCAGACGCAAATCGGTTTTTGGCACCAATTCCTTTATGGCAAGCACTTCGGCTTTTGCTCCTTCCAGATAATTCATTGCTTCGCTAGAAAAGGTTGCAAACGCATAATCTAAAGGTTCGTTTTTCTGTAAAGATGCTTCTACATCAAGCTCCAGACGTTTTATGTCTGCCGCTGATTTTAGTTGACGCCCGGGATTTGCACGCTTTTTATATTTGGCATCGCCAAAGGCCAGCACATTCTTCTCATAATTGGTTTTAGGCCGCTTGCGCAATGCGACAAGCGTACTCCCGGCAGGGATATAGCCAATTTCATAATCTTCAACGAGATAGCGCCCTTCAGCGTTTTTAAAACTTTCAAAAGGCAGAAAATGAAGTACCGCATCTGCCGCAATATAAATACGTTTTTTGTCATTAAACCAAGGTTCTATTCGGCTGAACAAATCGGTATAAAAGGAATTGGCAATGTAATCTCGATAGGCCGCATCTGTATATTCTTCACGTACTTCTCCGCCTTCGTTAGGATTTAAGAAATTGCGATAGAGTTCTGCCAGAAGAACAAACTCCCCATTCTTGTATTGATTGAATCCTGCTTCATCCTGATTTCGGTATACCGTATATTCCGGTTGACGAAGTTCGCGTTGTGCCATAGCCTTCTCGATAGCTCCAATTTCTGCATTACGCTCTACATAAACCCGCATTAATGCTCCATTGGTACTGATGTACCTATAATTAATGTCGTTCTTCGTAATCACCGCAGCCATATAAACGCCTTCATTGATATTACCTCGCATCACATCAACATAATAGATCAAGGCTTCGTCAGCCTTTAAGACGTTCTGTATTTCATCAAGACTTAATGGAGGTATTTGATTTTGTGTAGCGAGGAGTCCGTTTGCTTTTAACTCCTCCATAACAGTAAAGATTTTTTCTTTCTGATTACTTTCAAAAAGGCAAGCGATCAAGTTTCCGCCTATTTTAGTAAAAAGATCAAGCTGTGCTGTACGTTGTGTTCCCTTTGCTGAGACCACCTTTTGCTTTTGAAGTTTAAAAGCTTTTTCATAAAAAGGAACTGCTTCAGCATATTCTTTCTTCATTCCCAACTGCAAACCATAATCATATAGCTCAATAATGTCTGTTGAATTTATATTGGTTTCAATTGCTGATGATTTATCCATATAAAATTTTAAGGATTGAAGATTGCTAGGCAGTGTTTTACCAAATTGAGGATGTTCTGTATAGCCGTTTTGTTTCATATAATTGACACCAGCTTCAGCATATTGAAGTCCTTTCTCTTTGTCTCCACCATAGGCTAATGCGCGAGATACATTGTAGTAGGCATTCATTTTTACATCAGGGTTTGTCACTTTGTCTATAAAATTTTGGCCACTTTTTGCCAGCGTAAACGCCTCTTTATAACGCTCTAATTGGACTAAAGAAAACAGCTGATTGTTTAATGCAAGCATTAAGGTCGAATTGGAATAGGTAAATTGGGGCAACTCATTGCGCATGATGACCGCAAGTGTAATATTCTCCTCATAATTTCTGTTAACCTCATTGATCTTTGAAAGGATATCATAGAGCTTAAATTTCATCATCGGAGCAGTTTTGGGATTTAAAAACTGTTGTTTAAGCTCCGGAATTAAAACATGAGCTTGTTGCCAATTATTCCAAAATGTAAGAATGGCGAGGGTCTCTAAGGCTACATTGTAATAGCTTACGGGAAAATTACCGGCGTTCATTTCCTGTTTTACCGGTTCTAAAACCTTCAAATAATGTTCTGGCCCTTTTTGTATAATATCTTTTGAAGAAGCGCTGTATATAGGATTAAACTTTTCCCAAAAAACCAACATATTCTGAGAAGCCTCTGCTTTATAAACATCGAACATAGTTTGAGCCTGCTGCGCTTGGGAGGCAGTGAACGATTTTTTATAATAGTCAAGTGCACCTTCCAAATAGGTCACAGATCTTTTGAAATCTTCCGGTGGATGTGGAAAATAACTGTATTCCCAAAACAACTGTTTTGCACGAAGTAGATCTTTTGCAAAAAATGCATATGCAATAGCCGACTGTGCCAGACGATCATAAATCGGTTCAATATCATAAGCCGTCTGAATGAGTTGTGCTCCTATAATCGGTTCTTGGGACAAAGCAGCTCTAGAGATCCCTACTTCAAAATAGAGGTCTGTATTGGTATAAAAGGCATCTAACAACTTGAAGCCTACATTAAAAGCCTCCTTGTTATTGCCCGCCTTTTTTAAGGCTGTAAACTTGGTGTAATTTTGATTCTTATTGATGTCGTAAGGTCCTTGTGCCCATAATGAAGAGCTAAAGACGAGTACTAGTATAAGTATTCTCATAGATCGTAGTTTTTACGATCTCAAGTTAAGATTAGACATTGTGTACTATCAATACGGCAACTGCCCTATTTAAGATGCTTACCGTATTGCTGCATCAGCAGTTGTAGTTTTGGAGTGATATAGGTTTTACAAAAGGGTTTCTCCGGATCGCTTTTGTAATAATCGTGCAGACTTTCCCGCGAAGCTTGAAAATATTTAAAAGCTAAAACCTGAGTAATTAAAGCTTGTTCAAATTGTTTCTGCAACTGTGCTTGTATGCGTTGGGCATCCCGTTTTTGTTCCTCGGAATAAAAGTAGATTGCAGAGCGGTATTTGGATCGAAAACTATGATTTGAAGTGCTTTTATGGGTGTGCAAATGAATCTCGATCAGCATCTTTAACGGAATTATTTCTGGTTCAAAATGAACGATCACCGCTTCTGAAAACGCGTCATAAGGTATTGCTGAAGCCACATAGCCTTGCTCTACTTTTTCAACTCCTTTCAAGGCTTGAAAAACTGCTTCGGTACACCAATGGCAACCGCCGCCAAGGGCTATTTTATGAAAGCGTTTATTCCTCATTTATAATGCTGACATTTTGGAGAAAATCAAGTACTTTTTCCTCAGGCATTTCACAGGGTTTTAGCAAGATTTCGGGATTGGTAACGTATACATTGAGACTCACAAAATCGGTACCCGCGAGTTCTTCCGCATAGATCTTTGTACTTTTTCCGTTATTGAAATCGTTGCGCGTAATACCGTATTTTTTGCCGTGATAGATTCCATAGGAATAGCCAGGAAGGATTTTCTTTAAAAGTTGAATCATCAGATCAAGAACTACACGAAAGCATAGAGCAACCCACTTTATCCCGTGCCCATTCTGGGCGTTTGGCAAACCATTTTTCGTACTCCGGTTGGTTGTCGTATGGTTTTTTTAATACTTGATACAATTCGTCGATCAAGCTATAATCTCCTTCCTCTGCGGCATCGATCGCCAGCTGCGCCATATAGTTACGCAATACATATTTAGGGTTGGTTGCGTTCATTCTCTTGTTACGTGCCTCATCACTTTGCTGATCTTGCTGTAAACGGGTTGCATAGGCCTCAAACCATTGTTTCCATTGGGTTTGTATAGCTTTCGAAGTATTTTCTACATCATAAAAAGCGTCTTTAATCAGGTTCCACCCATCTACCGATGCATCCTTTTTAAATGCTGCCAGCTTCCTAAAGAAAATCGTCATATCGATTTCTGTTGCCAAGAGGCAGTCTTCCAAGTCTGCAATGAGCTTTAAATCGGTTTCCTGTGGTGCTTCTAACCCTAGTTTGTCAGCCATCATTTGAAAAGATTTCTGAGCATAATCTTCTTTGTACTGATCTAAAATTTCTTCAAAACCTTCGGCATCCTCTACCAGAGGGAAAAGCGCATTGGCTAATTGATACAAATTCCATAAGCCAATATTGGGTTGATTTCCGTAGCGATACCGCTTGTGCTGCCTGTCGGTTGTATTGGGTGTCCAACCCCAATCAAAACCTTCTAACCAACCGTAAGGTCCGTAATCGATCGTTAGGCCGAGAATCGACATATTATCGGTATTCATCACGCCGTGCACAAAGCCCACACGCTGCCAGTGTATGATCATCTCGAGCTTACGCGCTGACACTTCAGCAAAGAATTTTAAATACGTTGCTTCAGAAGGAACGCCTAACTCTGGGAAGTAATTTTTAATCGTAAAATCAACGAGCTTTTGTAATCCTGCGACGTCATTGCGTGCGGTAAATATCTGATAATTCCCAAACCGAAGAAATGAGGGCGCCACACGGCACACCACAGCTCCTTTTTCATAGGCAGGATTCCCGTCATACATCACATCCCGTAAAACCGAATCTCCTGTCAAAGCCAGAGACAATGCACGTGTAGTCGGGATACCCAAATGATGCATCGCTTCACTCATCAAATATTCCCGAATGCTCGAGCGCAAAACGGCCAGACCATCAGCAGATCGGGAATATGGCGTTTCCCCTGCTCCTTTCAGTTGCACCGCCCAATGCTTGTCGTTATGATCGATCTCAAACAGATTGATCGCACGCCCATCTCCCAACTGACCGGCCCAATGCCCAAACTGATGTCCGCCATACAGCATCGCATAGGGATGCGTCTCAGGCCAAACGGCATTTCCAGTAAACACGTTGAGAAATTCTTCAGTATTTGCTTCCTCTTTTGAAATGCCTAAAGCGTCAAGCATTTCATCAGAAACGTGTATTAATTCTGGCTTTGCTGTTTCTTTAGGAGTAACAAAGGAATAATAACCTTGCATTACCTGTCTTCTGGAGTTTTCAAAATTAGGATCAGCCGGAAGTTGATCGATAAAAAGGTTATTCAAGTTGAATTGCATACGTCTGGATTTTGCGTGTAGGTATTCAGTCGGTTTTAAAAGCGAAACTTATCAAAATGAATGCTAAATGCAAAAGCCCGGCAACAATAGATGCTGCCGAGCTTTCAACTCAACGTATTATGGCTAATACTTAATTTCCTCTTAGCACCGAGTATTCAAATTCTGATTCCTCATCTAATCGACCCCGGTCGTCAAATTTCTTATACACACTGGAGATGTTTTCAAAGTTTAAAGTCCATAGTTCCTTAGGTTTTTGAACAGCTTCAGATGCTTCCATTTTATACGAAGTGATGCGTACATTATTCAGGTTGTAAATGAGATATTCATTGATACCGTCTGAAGCGCTTGACGCAAAGGTCAATTCAACGTTTCCAAGCTTCTTGTTTTTAGCGATACAATCCAACATCGCATTGGTTGCAAGGTCGGTGTCTTTGCTTATTGTAATACCAGAGAAGGAAGTGTGTGCCCGCATTCTCCCTGAAAGTGCAGCATCTGGAATGCTAACTTCCCAAGAAACACCGCTTACTATGATCTCATCTTCGTGATCTTGTTGTTGCGATTCCCCGTCAATATCAGGAAGTTTAAGGTACATTGTTGTTTGCGCACTTAAAGTCGCAAAGGCTAAAATAAATACGAATATTAAGGTGACTATTACACGTTTCATAGTAAATGTTTTAATGCTGCCAAGGTAGCTAGAATAAAAGCCTATAGGTTCAGGGTTTTTCCCCTAATCGCAGGGTTAAATTCATAAATTTTGGATGGAGGGATTTCCTTTCACTTAATCTTAATATTTAGTATTAAACTTATATTAAAGTAGTTAGGATAATTGACAGTGGAACAGGCTTTGCGTACCTTAGAGTTATAACTAAAAAAGAAAATATTTATGACAACTAGAAATCAAAATGCAGGAATCGCAGCAGCACTCTTAGGATTAGCAGGAGGACTTTTTGCATGGTGGAGATATAATAATGCAACCCCAGAAGAAAAAGAGCGCCTAAAAAACAAAGTCAATGAATTGAGTACTAAATTAAAAGACACCTATACTGAAGTAGAAGATACCGTATCTGACAATGTTGCAACGCTAAAGAATAAGTTGGCTAAGGAACAAGCAAAAGTAGAAGATGAAGTAGAGCAAGTAGCTAGATAAAATAACCACTGAAAGTATTGAAAAGCGACCTTATGGGTCGCTTTTTTTATGGGTAATGCTATAGGTTTTAAATCTCCCGTGCTTGCCAGAGGTAGTTTACTTACCTATATTCGTTTTATGAAAACACTTATTTTGAGCGGTTTGCTCCTATTTAGTATTCCAAAATGCGTTGCTCAAAATTATATTGATCTGGCCAATCTTGCCTACTCTGTAACACCTCAAAATTCATTTGAAAATAGCCGTGATCAAACCCAGATTGAAGAATTGGAGTTTCAGTTTACGTTCCCTCATGTTTTAGATGATAAAAATACGTTCATCGCCAATCTTATGTTAGAGTCCAATGCCTTACGCTTAGACCCAAGCTTAGCCCAGCGAACCACCTTAGCCTCATTGGGGATCGCATTGGGGTTGAATCACAGATATTCTGAAAAGCTGGCGATAACCTATTTGGTAATTCCGAAAATAGCTTCAGATCTTGATCAAATTACGAGTCAGGGATTTCAACTAGGTGGCTTAGCTTTAGCTACACTAAAAAAGAATGAACACCTCAATTATAAATTCGGTTTGTATGCCAATACGGAAGAATTCGGACTTTTTTTAGTACCGTATGCAGGGTTTTATTATTTGAGTCCGTCAAAGCGTTTTGAAGCCTATATCACCACGATTAACGGCGATATCAATTATATGCTTACCGATAAGATCAATATTGGTGGTGATGTTAACGGACTCACATCCAGTTACGCGCTATCAAACCCTTATTTTGGATCTACTGCGGAATATTTTGCAAAGAATACCACCGAGTTTTTTGCGTATGTGCGGTATCCTGTGGCAAAAAATCTCTTTTTAAAAGCCAAAGCCGGATATGCTATAACAAGAATCTACAAGGTTTTTGAACAAAGTGATAAAGTAGCTTTGGGACTGAGTTTATTTTTCTTAGAAGATGATCGCAATCAATTGAATATCCCACTTCAAAAAGGGGCTTTATTTAAACTGGAGCTTGTGTATCGCTTTCCGCTTTAAATGGAAAAAGCAGCTCTATTTTAGAGCTGCTTTCCACAATAAACAATTAGGTCTTAGGGGACACCTAATTATCTTTATCAATATTAAACTTAAAGGGGTGAAAGAGTTTCAACAAACACTCAATTATCTTAACTCATAATTGTGATACAAATATCAAGTGTTTGATACAGAATATGTTTGACATTTATCAAATAATCATTCTAAGTCCGTTTTTAAGAAAAATTTACAGTTTTGCACGTATCCGACTTAGGGTTTCTTGCGTAATTCCTAAAAAAGATGCGATATGGGCGAGCGGTACTTTTTGAATGATCTTTGGTTTCGTTTCAAGCAAATGCCTATAGCGATCTTTGGCACTTTCAAATAAAATCGTTTCCATTCGCTGTTGAGAATATACTAATGAAGTGGAAAGCATGTTTAAAGCCAATTGGCTTATTTGGCTATGTTCTTTACTAAATTCCATTAAGGCGTCTTTATGCAACCCGATGACCACCGAATCTTCTAGCGCCTGAATCGTTAATTTGCTTGGTGTATGGTGAAAATAACTCTCTATCGAAAAACAAAACTCCTTCTCTGCCGCAAACCATTCGGTGATTTCCTTTCCATTTTTATAATAGAATTGTCGGGCAAAACCCTGATCTAAAAAATAGATATAATTGCAGACCGCGCCTTGTTCAAGGATAAAATCGTTCTTTGCAACTTTGGTTACCACGATATACTCTTCCAACTGTTTCTTAGCGTTGGCATCTAACGGAGTGAATTCTTCAAGGGCTCTAAAGTAAGCGTCTAGCATAATGAAATTTAAATACAGCAGCAAGATACAATTCCTACTGCAAAATGTACGATAATCTTAAGCAACTGGTTTTTTGAAATATTCTGTAAACTTTTGTTTTTCAATACTTAAAAGGGTTTTCACGCCATCACAAAAATCTAAACATCCAAAATCAAGGTTTGAATAGTTCAAATTTAAGCCGAAGTTGGTTCGTTGTTATGCTAATTTTTAGGCTTTAATTATTATTTAACGAGAGAATTAGATTGACTTCGTTAACTTTAACATTTTCGCCTATTTGCGAAACTCCATTAACCACATACAAACCAAAATAAACGACATTTCATGGCAATCACTCCCTTTATCGATGATGAGAAAAATTGGTATAAAGACGCGATCATTTATGAACTTCACATCAAAGCCTTTTTTGACAGCAATAGTGATGGTATAGGTGATTTTGAAGGTCTGCTGCAAAAATTGGATTATCTCGAAGATTTGGGAGTTACCGCCATTTGGTTATTGCCCTTTTACCCATCTCCTCTACGCGATGATGGTTATGACATCGCAGATTACTACAGCATCAATCCGTCTTACGGGGAGGTTGAAGATTTTAAGCGCTTTATTGAAGAGGCCCATAAACGTGGTTTAAAAGTCATTACCGAATTGGTCATCAACCATACTTCAGATCAACATGAATGGTTTCAACGCGCACGTAAAGCGCCTGCGGGTTCAAAATACAGAGATTATTATGTATGGACTGATAATGTGGAAAAATATAAAGATGCACGTATCATTTTTACCGATACCGAACCCTCCAACTGGACGTGGGACGCAGAGGCCGAAGCCTATTACTGGCACCGTTTCTTCTCACATCAGCCCGATCTGAATTTTGACAATCCTGATGTACAGCAAGAAGTATTCAATATTATGGATTATTGGTGTGATCTGGGAGTTGATGGCTTTAGATTGGATGCTGTTCCATATCTTTTTGAGCGCGATGGCACTAATTGTGAAAACCTTCCGGAAACGCATGTGTTTCTCAAAAAGTTAAGAGCACATATTGATGCAAACCACGATAATAAACTTTTGTTAGCAGAGGCCAATATGTGGCCTGAAGATTCTGCAGCGTATTTTGGTGATGGTGATGAATGTCATATGAATTATCATTTCCCCATTATGCCGCGTATGTTTATGGCGGTAAAAATGGAAGACCGTTATCCTATTATGGATATCATTGACCAAACGCCAGACATTCCGGAGTCTTGCCAGTGGGCGATTTTCCTGAGAAATCATGACGAACTCACCCTAGAAATGGTGACCGATGAGGAACGGGATTATATGTATAAGGTCTATTCTAAAGATCCTAAGGCAAAGATCAATGTGGGCATCAGACGTCGTCTGGCTCCCCTACTCGACAACAACCGTAATAAGATCGAGCTGATGAATGTCTTGCTATTCTCGCTACCAGGAACTCCGGTATTGTATTACGGTGATGAGATCGGGATGGGTGATAATTTTTATTTAGGAGATCGCGATGGCGTGCGTACGCCGATGCAGTGGACAGCAGACCGAAACGCCGGTTTCTCGATGGCCAATCCGCAAAAGTTGTATTTACCTACGATTATTGATCCACAGTACCGATCAGAATCGGTAAATGTTGAGGCACAGCAAATGAACCCATCCTCTTTATTGTGGTGGATGAAACGCGTGATGCATATGCGTAAAAGCTTTAAAGCTTTTGGTCGCGGCGACATTCAGTTTTTATCGCCTTCTAATGCAAAAATTCTGGCTTTTACACGTAGCTATGAAGACGAGACCATTTTGGTACTTGCCAACTTATCGCGTTTCTCTCAAGCTGTAGAACTCGAATTGGATGACTATATCGACTATATTCCTGTCGAAGTTTTCAGTCACAATAAATTTCCTAGAATAAGCAACAGACCGTACCTCTTTACACTTGCTCCACATGGCTATTACTGGTTCTCCCTGACGCAACGCGAGAGTGAATCGCAAGACGGACCACTACCTCAAGTAAAAACCACTGATTGGGAGCGGCTTTTTGATGCTAAAAACATCAAGTTGCTGGAGCGTAAAATTTTGCCGGCGTATTTTAAAAGTAAATACTGGTTTGGTGACACCAGCCGCATCATTCAGTCGATGGAAATCACCAATATGTTGGATCTTTCCAAAGACGATCTTTTAGTTAAAAACCTGATCGTTGAAGTACATTTTAACGAGGGACTTCCTGAAATGTATCAGCTGCCGGTGAGTTATATCGCCAATTCATACGAAAGCCTAACGGAAGCTGTACCTCAAAAAGGAATTTTAGCCGAAGTACATTTTAAAGATAGCACGGGTATTCTGGTAGACTCGGTATATGTTGAACCTTTTCGAGCTATGCTTTTTTATAGTTTACAAGCCGGAGCAACGCTGAAATTCGGCAAAGAAAAACTGGCGTTTGAACGTGGAAACATCACCCCCGATTCGGATATTGAAGAAGTGAGTTCGCGTATTATCGAATCCAAACAAAGCAATACCTCCATCATTTATGACCATCGTTATTTCTTAAAGCTGTATCGCCGCTTGGATAGCACAGTAAACCCTGATGCTGAGCTTTCACAATACCTGACAGAGACGGTCAAATTTTCCAACACTCCGGATTATATGGGGAAATTGGTGTACTATACCCAGAAACGTAACGAGGCCGTTCTAGGTATGATGCAGGACCTTGTGACCAATGTAGGCACAGGTTGGGTAAATGCTAAAGATGCGGCCCATCGCTATATGGAACGTATTGAAACGCAAGCTCAGGAATTAGAGCCTACTTATGACAAAGGCTTACGTACCAAACCCTTATTATTTGAGGACCTCAAAGAGCCCGAAAGTGATTTGGTAGAAAGCTTATTCCCAGAGCGCATAAGTTTGTTAGGACGTCGCAGCGCACAAATGCATCAGGCGCTGGCAAGCCACAAAGAATTGAAAGGCTTTGAACACGAAGCATTCTCTTTACATTACCAGCGTTCTTTATATTCTTCCTTGCAAAGCGTTACTCGCGAAGCATTTGAGAATTTGAGACGTTCTATTCCTAGTTTGCCCGCAACCATTCAGGCTGAAGCTGAAGCCGTACTCAAGCGTAAAAATGAAGTTCTAGACTGCTTTAAGCGGGTGTTTAAACACAAGATCAATACCTTAAAAATACGTACACATGGTGATTTCCAATTGGGGCAATTGCTCTGGACGGGTAAAGACTTTGTGATCATTAATTTTGAAGGAGAACCTTCGCGTCCCTTTAGTGAACGCCGTATTTTACGCTCGGGATTGCGTGATGTCGCTGCTATGATTCGCTCCTTTCATTATGCTGCATACAGCCCGTTAATGCAACAGAATTACGCAGAAGAATATCGCGAAGAACATCTTGAATCTTGGGCAGAAGCCTGGTATTATTATGTTTCGCGTTTTTATCTCGACGGCTACATTTCGACCTTAAAAGGTTCTGATCTTATCCCGGATACGGAGCGGGATTATCATGTGCTTTTAGAAACTTTTTTACTGGAGAAAGCCGTAGGCGAACTGAATACTGAATTAAATCACAGACCTCTGTTTGCCTTAGTGGCATTGAGAGGAATTCAGGCAGTTTTAGATGGTTGTCAAAAAGAATAGTTACCAATGAATTCAAAAGTTGAAGCTTTTTACAAGGATGCCAGACCATGGCATAGGGAATTGAATGCGCTACGGAAGCTTGTTTTAAATTCAGAATTGAAAGAAACCTTTAAATGGAACAATCCGTGTTACACATACAACCAAGCTAACGTACTTATTATAAGTTGTTTTAAGGATCGATGTGCATTAAGTTTCTTTAAAGGCGTTCTTATTGAAGATACCTATAAAGCACTTCAAGCTCCTGGAGCTAATTCTCAATCTGTTAGACTTTTGAATTTCAAGTCGGTTGAAGAAATTTTAAAGAAGAAGAACCTTATAAAAGAGTATATCGATCAAGCAATCGCAATTGAGTCATCAGGAAGAAAGATCAATTTTAAAAAGACATCGGAATTTGATATTCCTAAAGAACTTCAACAAAAATTCAGTGAAGATGAATCTTTATCCAAAGCTTTTCACTGCCTTACCCCCGGCAGACAGAGAGGATACTTACTATTTTTTAGTGGGGCAAAACAGGCTGCCACTCGACTTAGTCGAATAGAAAAATACATTCCTAGAATTCTTTCTGGAAAAGGTATTAATGACTGTACCTGCGGTCTTTCAAACCGACTTCCTTCTTGTGATGGGTCGCATAAACAACTTTCTAATCGCTAAATTTTTTGATTACTGATATTCTATTCTTGTAAATTGACTACATTTCCTGCCTTATTTAAGCGTCATTGACATGATTTTAGTGCAACGTCTATTTTTTGTTTTTACCCTAATGCTTTCGGTAGTTGTTTACGCACAAACCGACAGTACAACTATAGTTACTGACTCCGTAGCTTCAACTACCGGTACGGATTTGGCTCGGAAATTAGCGGAATTAGAAAAACAGCGCTTTGCAGATTCTATACGACGTGCAGATCTTGAAGCACGTTTAAATGCAGTGAGTACCACAAATAACCGGGAACGTAGCGAACTGGAAGCACAACTCAAGCAGTTTGAAGAAAATGAGAATGCGCTTTTAGCACAGAAAAAAGAACAGATCGCCAACCTTAAGCGTACTACAAGAGGATTTCCTGTAACCGGTTTTGAAGAAGATACGCTGTTTATGATCTACAATCGCTTAGGGAGTTTTTCTCCTCAAGAACGTGCCAATGCGATTACTGCCAGAATTCAACGCCTTCCTGATAATATTGAGTTCTATGCCGATTCTTTAAAAGTAGCCGTAAGCGAGGCTACGGTAGATGTTGTTTATGGCAACCAGAATATCGTGAGCGTTACCGATATTGATGCTTTGTGGTTTGAAACCACGCCTCTTGAACTCGCCACAGGTTATAAAACACTTATAAGCGATGCAGTGGTTGCCTACAAAGAAGAACACAGTTTAACCAATCTTTTAAAAAGTATTGGTCTGGCGGTTTTGGTATTGATCGTCATCGGGCTTATTGTGAAATATGTTCTCCGCTTATTCCGATGGACAGCCTTAAAAATTCAGCGACAAAAGAACAAGCGGTTAAAAACCTTAACCGTTAAAAACTATACGGTATTGGATACCGAGCGTCAAGTGCACGTTTTATTACTGCTTAACAGAATTGTAAAATGGACCACCGTGCTTGTGGCCATTTATGTGGCATTACCGGTAATCTTCGGCTTTTTTCCGCAGACTGAAGCTTTTGCTCACGAACTTTTTGGATACATTATCAATCCGATCAAAGGTATCTTTTTAGCTGTTTGGAACTATTTACCCAACATTTTTGCCATTGTGGTCATCATTGTTGTATTTAGGTTATTACTGAAATTTCTTCACTTCCTAAAAGTAGAAATCGCTGAAGGCCGACTCAGTTTCAACGGTTTTTATCCAGATTGGGCTAATCCTACCTATCAATTGGTGCGCGTATTGGTAATTGCTTTTGCCTTTGTGGTGATCTTCCCCTACTTGCCGGGAAGTAATTCGCCGGTATTTCAAGGGATTTCAGTGTTTTTAGGATTCTTATTCACCTTTGGTTCAGCAGGTTCTCTGTCTAACGTTATTGCCGGTTTAGTTCTTACCTATATGCGTTTATTCAAAATTGGCGACCGCGTAAAAATTGGTGATATCGTAGGTGATGTGATTGAAAAATCTTCTTTGGTAACTCGAGTACGAACTCCAAAAAACGAGATCATTTCCATACCCAATTCTACAGTAATGAGCAGTCATACGATAAATTACAGCAGTGACGCTCCCGAAAAAGGATTGATCATTCACACAACCGTGACCATTGGTTATGATGTTCCGTGGAAAGATATGCACCAAACCTTGATCGATGCAGCTTTGCGCACTGAGTTGGTTTTAAAAGATCCGCAACCCTTTGTGCTGCAAACCAGTCTAGAGGATTTCTATGTAGCCTATCAAATTAACGCTTACGTGCGTGAAGCCAATAAACAAGCTGCGATCTACTCCAACCTGCATCAGAATATTCAGGATGTTTGTAATGAAAACGGAATCGAGATTCTCTCTCCACATTACCGCGCTGCACGCGATGGAAACCAAAGCACGATCCCTGCAGATTATTTACCTAAAGATTATTAAGCGCCCAATTTTAATGTAAAGTCTAAAAAGTAAATGGTTTATCTTTAATAAACCGTATTTAATTCAAATCTTATGAAGTTATATACCCGTTTACCTAAAGAATTAAAAGCTTATTACGACCACGAATTAGATTTGTATAACGAAGTTTATGGCAACGGACATCTACAAGTTGCGTGGCAACATCTGGAACGTGCGCATATAATTGGACAGCGATATCCTTTTGCGCACAGTTATGTGCATTGGAAAATGCTTCAGTTTGGTTTTAAAATAAAAAGCGCAAAAGAAGTATTCGGACAGATTCCAAGATTGGTTTTTGGAGGGGTAAAATCTTTTGTGGGTAAAGTTCCTGTGGGAAATCCCGGTGGTGCAAACGTTCCGCCTTTAAAGCCGTTTCCTATTGCTGAAGATATTCAGGAAATTTTTAAACAAGCTGGTATTGCGAGCTAACTCAAATGTGCCAATCTATACTTGGACGGGCTCTCTCCTACACTATTTTTAAAAAAGCGGGAAAAGCTGCTCAATGAGTTAAAACCAAGCTCAAAGCCTATTTCCTTTACGGTTGAAGCGCTTCTTATCAACAAACGTTTAGCTTCTGTTATTTGCCGCTGCTGAATGATTTGCTTTGCGGTTCGGTTGAGTTTCTGTTTTAGAATCTGATTAAGCCGTTTATCACTAATTCCCATATTTTCAGCATAAAAAGCAGATTCTGTTTGCTGCAAATAATGCGTTTCCATCAGTTTTAGAAACTCGTAAACCCTTTTTTGATCTAATTCCTGAACTGCATAATGTTTTTGCTGAAAGCGAATTAAATGCAGAAGCACTACTTTAAGAACGGTTTTCAGCATAATATATGAGCATTGCTGCGATTCATACTCCGTACGCAAAAGCTGTAACGATTTAAGCAACTGCGTATACGTTTCAGGAGCTTCTTTAAAAGATAGTGTTTGACTTCCATTAAAAAGTTGCATCACATCTAAGGCATACTCCTGATCATCTTCTTCTATCAGTTCCCGCTCATAATTGATCAAAATGCCTTTTTGGTTTGAACTATGTTTTAGATCGAAAGATTCATTTAAAGGCTTCAGATAAACTAAAGGTTCTTCAGTCTCAAGTGCGAAAAAAATAGCAAATGAATTTTCAGAAAGCATATCAGTATCTTGATTCAATTCATCAAGAATTTGGAGCTTTTGTTTCCAAAGGGAAGCATTCATGGGTTTTAGGAATTTGAGTAAAAATACTAAGATTCCTTTTAACCGATTCTTCCTTTAAAGGCCTATTGAAAAAGTTATACTTTCCGAAATATAAAGAATAAAATAAGTACTATAAAGCTTCCTAAAATAGCTGTGATATAGAAAAGTGTATTGTAGTCTGCACTTAAAAAGGTGACAAAGGTTGACAGGAATTGACCGCCAAAAATTCCCATAGAATAAAGTCCTAAATTCTTACCACGTGTTTTGGCTGTACTGGCTTCTAGCATCATATGATTTAAGAGCGGAACGGTCAATCCAAAGCCAATACCTACTAAAATAGCGGCTCCTACCAACCAATAAATCTGCGCGGTTGAAGCAAAGACCAAATAGCCTAATGTGAAAAATACAAATCCTAAAACCACGGTATTGCCAGCTTTCAATTTCGTTGCGATCTTAGGCATTTGGCTTGCTGTAAGTATGGCTATAAAAGAGATAAATGCCATAAAATAGCCGGTATTAGATTCAGAAAAGTTAAAAATTTCATCAAAATATAATGGTAGCGTTACAAAGGCTACAAAAAACAGCACCATCGCAAATAGTGAAGCCACTGCAATTGTCCACACCTTGCTCGAAGAACTTGTATTTGAGGTAGATTCTGATACTTTTTCTTCATTAATAGACTTCTTAGGAAGGGTAGAATACATTAGCGCCAAGCAAATTAATGCCAAGACGTATATGAAGAACGGCGCCTGCCAATGCCATTCGCCCAGCATCCCTCCTATAGATAAAAAGATCACACCGCCTAATTCGATGGCCATTCCTTGCCAGGCAATAACTTTCATGAGATATGCTCCCGAAAATAATTGGGCAATAAGCGCTGTAACAGAAACCTGAATAGCAACTGTCGCTGCACCTAGTAAGAATCGGTCCACAACTAGAAGGTATTGATTTTCCAAATATGCACCTAAAACTCCTAAGACTGCATAGGGAATTAGACCTAAAGCCAGCAATTTAAAAGCTCCCAAGCGGTTAATGAGTTTACCAACTACAGGTGCAAAAAGGAGCACGCCCAATGCCGGTAGCGTTATAAGTAAGCTTGGCGGAAAATTGAAATCGGTAGCAGCAACAATCCCAGGTAATGCCGGGGCTATTGCACTCCCAACCATAATGGTAAGACTGCTTATTAAAAGTAAGGAGAAGATGCCTAGTTTAGAAAGTGTATTCATACAGCAAAATTGAGCCTTAAGATTCAGGTTGACTTGTCAATTTTGCCAATATGCTTTACCAAATCAGAAACTTGTGCGCATAAAAAATCCGTTAGAGAAACTCCAACGGATTTTTTTCAATAAAAGTAATATCAAGAACTTACTTAGTTTCGTAAGGATTCCATATCAATTACAAAACGATATTTTACATCTCCGTTTACGACACGATCATAGGCATCGTTGATGGTGTTGATGTCAATCATCTCAATATCGCTAACGATGTTATGCTCTCCGCAAAAATCAAGCATTTCCTGAGTTTCTTTTATACCACCAATCAACGAACCGGCAACATTTTTTCGACCCATAATAAGACTGCCCCCATGAACAGGTTCCAGAGGCTCTACTGCGCCTACCATACACATCGTAGCGTCTATTTTCAATAAGCTTAAGTACGGATTAATATCGTGACCTACCGGAACAGTATTCAGTAAGAAATCGAAAGAATTAGCGTGCTTTTTCATAGCTTCCTCATCTTTAGAGATCAATACATCATCAGCACCCAGACGCTTAGCATCTTCTGCTTTACCCGGGCTTGTAGTGATCATTACCACGTGTGCTCCCATTGCGTGAGCAAATTTGATTCCCATATGTCCAAGACCACCTAGTCCGATAACACCTACTTTATCTCCTTTACCTACCTTCCAGTGATTCAACGGTGAAAATGTGGTAATTCCTGCACATAAAAGTGGCGCTACGGCATTTTCATCCAGATTTTCAGGAACGCTTAACACATAATATTTATCTACAATGATCTCTTCAGAATATCCTCCGTAGGTATGTCCGCCTAAATGTTTGTCTTTTCCATTGTAGGTTCCTACCATTCCCTGTTCACAAAATTGCTCCAGGTCATGTTTACATGGTTCGCATTCTCTACATGAATCAACCATACAACCCACGCCAACGGTGTCTCCAACTTTAAAATTAGAAACTTCGCTGCCTACTTCAAGTACTTTCCCAATGATCTCGTGTCCCGGAACTACTGGGTATTTAGAACCACCCCAATCGTTGCGCACGGTGTGAATATCACTGTGGCACACACCGCAATAGGTAATTTTAATTTTTACATCACGTGGAGTTACCTCACGACGCTCGATGTTGATTTGTTTCAGGTCTGCTTTAGGGTCAGCAGCACCATATGCTATAACTTCGCTCATAGTTTTTGTTTTAACACAAAATAAGCGATGAACGCCCTTTTGTCAAGGGATTGAAACAGTATTGGCTAAAGTTTAACGCAATCTCGGCAAGACTGAGCACAGTGAACTTTTAGAAGTTAAGATGTTTTTCTATTCAATCGGGAAATAAAAAAACTGCTTATCAAAATCAAGGCACCGCCGATGTAAGTATTCCAACTCAATTGTTCCTTCAGTATAAAAAAGCTTAGGATTACAGCACTTAATACTTCTAAATACATCAATGAAGCCGCTGTGGTCGCATTTAAATGTTTTAAGCCGAAGAAAAACAGACCAAATTGCACGATCCCAATTAGTAAACCGTAAAATATTCCGATTCCCATATGCGTGAGCTCAACGTCTTTCAAACCGAATAAAAAAGGAATGAATAAAACGGCTCCTGCCAGGTTTTGGTAAAAAAGTAATTGATTCCGGTTACAATCTTGCGTTTGCCGCTTGAAAATGGAAACAAAGAACGCATATCCAACGGCAGCCAGAATTGCGGCCAGCATTCCTATAAAATCCCGGGACTCAAAACTGAATTCTTTATCGGCGTAGGTAAATGCAATTCCTGCAAAGGCTAAAAGCATATAAAGGATTTGCTTTTTGCTAATGGGCGCTTTATAAACGGTAGTTTCAATAATAGTGATGAAGAGTGGATATACATAAAATAATACTATGGCATTTCCTACCGAAGTATATACAAAAGCCATCAAGAAAAAATACGTTCGTACCGCGTTGATCACCGAGGCAAATAGGAGCATTTTAGTATTCCCCTTTACGCGTAGTTGGTTTGTGCGCAACAATACCGGAAGTAAAAATAAAACAGGAACTCCCGCTCTAAACCAACCGATGGCTCCCGTGGTCAAACTGGGCATCGCCTTGATCAAAATTCCATTACTTCCTGCTATAAGCGCTGCAAGGATTACCGCATAGATCGCTTTTTTCTCCATAGATCGGTTTTAATCTTCCCACCATTGCTCGGTTTGCGCATCTTGTTGTAGCTGCATCAGCTGCCCCAATCGCGGAAGCGTAACTTCAAGGTTTTGTTTTTTGGCTTCGGCAGTAAAAAGATCAGCAGGTTCTGTCCAATCGTGAAAAGCTAGTTTAAAACCACCCCAATGATAGGGCGTGGCTCTTTTTACTCCGGAGTCAAGTGCAGCTTTAACCGCCTCATCGGGCAACATATGAATCGCCTGCCAGCGTACATTGTACTGCCCGCATTCTACAAAACCGAGATCAAACGGGCCAAGACGCTCCCCTATTTCTTTAAAGTGCGCCCCATAACCACCATCACCGGTATAAAAAATTGAAGTTTCAGCAGATTTTATTACCCATCCACCCCAAAGTGATTTAGCTCTGTCGCGTAATCCTCTGCCGGAAAAATGCCTGCTTGGCGTAAATGTGATTTCGAGTCCGTCAAAAGTATGTGTATCCCACCAGTCAAACTCGGTGATGCTTTGTTTTGCAGCGCCCCAAGCTTCGAGATGCCGACCACAACCTAAAGCTACATAGTAGTTCTTTACTTTAGGAAGCAATTTTTTGATGCTCGCATAATCCAAATGATCATAGTGATCGTGGGTTAACAACATCAAATCGATCTGCGGAAAGTCATCGATCAAATTCAACGTGTTTTCTGAAAAACGTTTGGATTTTGTGGGCGCAATAGGTGCTGCATCAGGACCCAGCATAGGATCGATCAAAATCGTTTTGCCCGCGATACGCAGTAAATAAACGCCGTGCCCGTACCAAATGTATTTAACCGCATCATCAGGCGCCAAGAAAGCCGATTTGTCAAAAGTCTCGATGGGTAAATTTTGATCAGGAACAGAATTTCCTTTACTAAAAAACATTTTCCAAAGCATCCCCGGCATTTCAGCAATACCAATGTCCATCGTGGTTTCTTCTAAGTTCTGGAAACATCCATCCTTCCAATTGGGAGATTGCTCGTAGCGTTTTTTTAATTCGAGCGTGATTTTACCACCAAATTGTTTCAGCATCTTTAGGGGTTAAGAATTAATTGCGACCTTTACGCATCTGTTTTGGGCCGTACCACAACCAGAATCCGGTGATGGTAAACAGCAACAAGGCGATGCTCATCACTACCGTATAAATCAATTTGATATAGCCGCCGGTTCCTAAATAATTATCGAGAATCGAACCGTCATGAATGTTCTCGATCACATCAGAACGCCGTTTACCAATGTGTAAGACTTCGCCAGTTGCACCATCTAATTGAATGCCGTAATAATGCGCATCAAAGATAAATTTGACGATTCCTTTTTCATTCCTTACATCAATACGGTCTAATTTGGTCTCTAAATCGGGGGAAACCGAATCGTGCAATACGTTGATGGCTTTTTCTTTGAGCTCTTCAAGCGGAAGCCACTGCGTCAGGTCGGTTGTAGTGCCTTTCTGTGTTTTGGGTAATAATAAATCTCCGCTGTTTTTCTTGACTCCGAGTAAAAGTCCCGAAACCGAGATCACAAAAAAGAACACAAATAATACTGCGCCCATCGCCCTGTGAACGCTTCTGAATTGTCTAAGAATTTTGGCTTGTTGCTTGCGTTTTTGTTTTCCTGTCATAAAAGCAAAAAAGAATCTGTATTGCGTTGAAGTATCCAAAAATAAGCTATTGCGGGCTAAACTGCTTGTATTGAATGCTAAAGCTTTGGGCCTAATTTGCTCGTGTTTCCTTAGGTTTGCAAAGCGAAAAAAACTGCAGCTTGACAACACATCAACACTTTCTACTCTTTAAACCTTACGGCTATTTAAGTCAGTTGAGCAGCAATGATTTACATCAAAAACGAAAGAAAAAATTTCTAGCAGAATTGTATTCCTGGCCTGACGGAATTATGCCAATTGGTCGCTTAGATGAAAAGTCTGAAGGCTTGTTGCTGATGACCACCGATGGTAAATTGAGCGATCACATTAACCGAAGCGGGATCGAAAAAGAATATTATGCCTTGGTTGACGGGATACCTACAGAAGCCCAATTGGAAGAACTTAGCCAAGGTATTGAAATCGGGATCAATGGTAAAAAATACCGTACTAAACCTTGTGTTGTCAAAATTTTAGAAACATCCCCGGCACTACCCGACCGCGGAAAAAAAATACGCGATGCCCGCCACGGACCAACCACCTGGCTAAGCATCACCATCACCGAAGGGAAGTTTAGACAAGTACGCAAGATGACTTCAGCGATCGATTGTCCCACCTTGCGATTAGTGCGCATCCGTATTGGAAATTTAAAATTAAAAGCTATGCAACCGGGAGACGTTTTAGTTTGGGATGGGGAGGTTTAATATTTCAACAATGCATTTTTAATATCCATTTCTTCAATTAAGAAATAAAATACTTACAACACTCCAGCTTTCATCTGTTTATCAGCATAATCCACTGCTCGTGCGGTAAGCGCCATATAGGTGATACTTGGGTTTTGGGTGCCGCTGCTGGTCATACAGGATCCATCGGTCACAAAAACGTTAGGAACGGTGTGAATTTGGTTCCATTTGTTAAGCACACTAGTTTCAGGGTCATTACCCATTCTGGCGGTTCCCATCTCGTGAATACAGGCTCCGGGAGCGGTGAGGTCATTATACGTCCATATGTTTTTACAACCGGCAGCTTCAAGCATTTCGACAGCACATTGCACGCCATCCTCCCGTAATTTCATTTCGTTATCACGCAATTTGGCATCAAAGGTTATGATGGGCATTCCGTGTTGATCACGTTTTTCAAAATTAAGAAACATACGATTCTCGTGATACGGCAACATTTCGCCAAAGCACGCCACAGAAACGGTGTATGGCCCCGGTTTAAAAATATCTTCTTTGAGGTCTACTCCTATTTTTTCGTCAGGAATGCTTCGGCCTCGGGAGATATTTCCTTGATAACCAAAACCGCGCAAATAATCTTCACGCTTGGTTTCTTCATCAATATTTCTAAATCTTGGGATATAAAAACCGTTAGCTTTTCGGCCTTGGTAATAGGTGTCTTTAAACCCGGGAAATTCCGCTCCTGCGCCCATTCCGTAGTGATGATCCATCAGGTTGTGGCCTAGTTCGCCACTGTCGTTCCCCAAACCATTAGGAAAACGTTCTGATCTGCTATTTAAAAGTAAAGCCGTGGTTCCTACAGTACTGGCATTACAAAAGATAATTTTCGCTTTAAAAATATGCTCCTCGCCGGTATTGGCGTCGACTACTCGAATGCCGGTAGCGCGTTGTGTAGCGTCGTCATAAAGTACTTCTGCGGCAATACTAAACGGTCTTACGGTAAGGTTGCCCGTTTCTCGAGCCACCGGTAATGTAGCAGACTGACTACTAAAATACGCCCCAAACGGACATCCACGCCAGCAACGGTTACGAGTTTGACATTGCCCGCGGGTACCCAGATGCACTTCAGGATCGTATTCAGATAAATTGGCGATGCGCCCGGGAGTTACCACACGCTCGGGATATTGGGCATTCACTTTTTCTCTAAAATCCTGCTCGGCACAATTGAGTTCAAAGGGTTTTAAAAACTTTCCGTCAGGCACTTGTTTTAACCCTTCAGCCTGACCGCTCACGCCTACAAAAGTCTCTACCTGATCGTACCAAGGTTCAATATCTGCATAGCGTATGGGCCAGTCTATAGCCACGCCTTCCTTTTTATTGGCTTCAAAATCGATATCACTCCAGCGGTAACAATGTCTTCCCCACATGATGGATCGACCACCTAAATGATGCCCACGTATCCAATCAAAGCGTTCGATCTCATCATAGGGATATTCATCATCTTTATTGACAAAAGCTTTGTTATCCTGATTCACCCACCAATTGAGCCGATCTTGTTTGAAGTAATGCTTTTTGATTTCTTCTTTAGGCACCCTACCGTTGTATGGTAAATCCCAAGCATCGTCGTTTGCCGTATCATAATCTTCGATGTGTTTTACATCGCGACCGCGTTCTAAAATAAGGGTTTTATATCCTTTTTTACACAGCTCCATCGCGGCATAGCCGCCGCTTATTCCAGAGCCTACGACAATGGCATCAAAGGTATCTGGTAATTTATCTTGAGTACTCATATCGCCCAGGCTTTTCCGTTAAGTTCGTCTAATGGTACGCAGGGTAAAAACGGCCCCGGAACCGGTAAATAATTCAAATGATTTTTAGCAACTTTTTCCGTATTTAAATAATAACCAATAGACTGGTTTTTAATATCTAAAAGGGAATTACGTGCAGTTTTAGTTGAATCTTCTCTAGAGTCGATCAGCTGTTGCAGCACCGCAGTTTTTTCTTCTGCTTTTAGGTTGACAAAAGACTGTCCTTTAACCGTATTGAGGTATTCTTTTAAAGCCGAAAAATTTGCTTTGAAAGCTGCTTTTTGTTCCGGCCAATATAGACCAGAAATCATATGATCTAAAGTTTGCGGTACTCCCACAGCAACTGCCGAAGGACTATCGGTTTCCGGAATCAACGTATCGATAACTGCATTGAGCAACGGAAGCTCTTCAGCATCAAAAAATTCAGGTTCAAAACTAGGATAGTCCGGTTCGCTTTTACAGCTTGATAAGAGTCCGCTCACCAAAGGCGTGACAAAAACTGCTCCTGTTCCTAAGGTGAGCAGTTTAATCGTATTTCTGCGTTTCATACGTGAGAATTAAACTAAAAATGCATTTAAAGTTTAAAAAGTACGAAATTTTATAAGAAACTATTTATCAAATACGCAATTAAGTGTAAGTAACACACACAAAATCTTATTTACGTTTGTTGCGGCGGTTGTAGTTTTTATCGCCTCGGGTTTTCGGTTTTTTATACTTTTTGGCCAATTCGCGTCTGTATTTTCCACCCAAATTAACCTTTTTATTTTTCTCCTTTTTCTCGTGAAAACTGGCACCACGCGTTTCATCGCGTTTGGTTGGATTATTTATTTCAACGTAATTGGGTTCTTCTTCAGGAATCAATCGTTTAGAGACTTCAAGTCCTTCAGGAAGATCAGCCTTTGGAAGTTGCATATCCATTAGCTTTTCGATGGCTTCTTTACGTTCCTGTTCATCGGGAGTTCCCAGCAAATAACTTTTACCTGTAGTTCCTGCCCTACCCGTACGACCTATACGGTGCATATAGTTTTCAGCAAAACGCGGCACATCTACGTTAAAAACGTGTGTGACTTCGTCAAGATCCAGTCCGCGGGCCATTACATCGGTAGTGACCAGAATACGGTAGGTGCCGGCATCAAATTGCTCGATCGCATTAATACGGTAATTCTGGGTTTTATTGGCGTGGATCACGCCTACTTCGTTGCCAAAAACTTCTTCTAATGCTTTAAAGAGACGATCGGCTAGCTTTTTGTTAGAAACGAAAATGAGTGTCTTTTTAAACTCATTTTTATCCTTCAGCAGGATATTCAACACGTTTGCTTTGGTATAAAAATTAGGAACTTCATAATAGTGTTGCTCAATCGCATCTAACGGAGTTCCACTAAGAGCCACCTGTATACGCTCTGGCGATGTGAAGAAGGTGTCCATTAGTTCGTCAACTTCATCGGTCATGGTCGCCGAGAACATAATGTTTTGTCTGCGCTGCGGAAGCAAATCAAAAATATTAACCAGCTGAAAACGAAAACCAAGATCAAGCATAACATCAACCTCGTCGATGATGAGTTGCTTTACAGACTTCAACTGAAGCGCTCTGCTCACAGCCAGATCGTATAATCTTCCGGGAGTACCTACAAGTATATCACAACCTTGCATCACGGCTTCTTTCTGGGTGTTGATGTTGGTACCTCCATACACCCCAACCACACGAATAGAACTGTATTTCCCGTAAGCTTCGATCTGTTCTACTACTTGCAGCACGAGTTCGCGTGTGGGAACCAGAATAAGCACGCGAGGATTGATCTGTTTTGAAAACTTCAAATTCTCCAAAACAGGAAGCATATATGCAAAGGTCTTTCCGGTACCGGTCTGTGCAATTCCTACCACATCACGACCCGATTTTACCACGCCAAATGCTTGCTCCTGAATAGGTGTAGGAGTTGTAAAACCTAAATCTTCAATTGCGTAGCGCAGTTGTTTATTTATTTTAAAATCTTCAAAAGATGCCATAAGTCTAAAATTAGCAGCAAAAAGGTGTTGCTTTAACCGCTGCAAATGTACGGTTTTAAATGGCGTAACTTCTGAAAGCTTTTAAGAAGGAATTTGCTGACTCAAACAGTGTAGTGTTCCTAGACCCCAAACCAAGTCAAGCGCACAAATACCAATGACTTTACGGTTTGGGAAAAGATCAGAAAGCGTTTTTAAAGCCACACTATCATTGAGGTCATTAAAGGTTGGAACTAAAACTGTTTTATTCAGAATAAGAAAGTTAGCATAACTCGCAGGAAGGCGCAGGTCTTCATAATCGATACGTTTCGGCATAGGGAGAGTCACTACTCTGGGAGTGCTTCCGTCTTCTAGTTTTGCCAATTCTAAACGAGCCAGATTGTCTTGTAATACTGCATAGTTAGGATCACTGGTATCGGTTTCTACGACGGTTACAATCGTTTTTGCGTTGACAAAGCGGCATAGATCGTCAATATGACCGTGGGTGTCGTCACCGGCGATGCCTTTTCCTAACCAAATGGTATTGGTTATACCAAAGTATTTTTCAAAGATCTTCTCATAATCTTCTTTAGTAAAACCGGGATTTCTCACTTGAATTTTTGGGTCAAGCAAACATTCTTCCGAAGTAAGCAAAGTTCCTTTGCCATTAACATCTATAGCGCCGCCTTCGAGAATCACAGGCTCTTCATTGTACATTACCTGCTGTAAAGGAATACCCAAAAAATCTGCCATACGTTTAGGAACCTGTTTGTCTAAACGGTAATTCCCATACTTTGCCCAGCCGTTAAAGTTGAAGTTTAAAGCTTCTCGAGCACCATTGTGTTTAACAATGATTGGTCCCGAATCACGCATCCAGCTGCGATTGGTTTTTTGCTGAATAAAAATGATTTTACCCAAGTTGGCGTGAGCCGCTTCAAGCAACGTGATCACCTTGTTCTTTATACTTTCACGACCCACAAGTAAAAAGACCGTTTCAGTTTCTGCTATTTTTTTTATGAAGTCAATAAAAACAAATTGAATTGCCTGGTATTTACCGGGCCAGTCGTTTCCATTACTGGGAAAACATAATAAAATTCCCTGTTGCTTTTCCCATTCTGCAGGTAAACGTCTGTTGCTTTTCATTGGTTAGTCTAATGCGCGTTTGGTTATTTCTCCATAGAAATCAATACGGCGATCTCTGAAAAATGGCCAATTCTGGCGTACATTTTCCTGTAGATCTAAATCGATCTCCGCGAGGAGTATTTCTTCTTGATCTGCTGAAGCTTGAGCCAGAATCTCACCTTGCGGACCGCAAATAAAAGATTGCCCCCAAAATTCAATTCCGTTGGTGTCGGGTACATATTTTTCTAGTCCGATACGGTTGGCTGCCGCTACATAAACCCCATTAGCGACCGCGTGGCCTTTCATCACGTTCATCCAGGCACCGTGCTGATTTACACCAAACTGCTCTTTTTCCTGAGGATGCCAGCCGATGGCAGTAGGATAAAATAAAACTTCGGCACCTTGTAAAGCGGTGAGTCGGGCTGCTTCCGGATACCATTGATCCCAACAGATCAACGTTCCTAAGTTGGCTTTTTGCGTTTTGATCGTTTTAAATCCTAAATCACCCGGTGTGAAATAGAATTTCTCGTAAAAGTGAGGATCATCGGGGATGTGCATTTTACGGTAAAGCCCCGCTTCGGTCCCATCGGTATCGATAATGTAAGCACTGTTGTGGTAGATGCCGCTCATCCGCTTTTCAAAAAACGGAACAATGATCACAACCCCTAATTCTTTAGCCAAAGCACTAAACGCATTAAATGAAACGTCATATAGCGGTTCGGCATATTTAAAATTGTCTACATCTTCATCCTGACAGAAATAATGACTGCTGTACAGTTCAGGAAGACAAATGATCTCAGCTCCTTTTTCAGCTGCGTCCTTGACCCATTTCTTACACTTCGCGAGATTGTTTTCCGGAGTGTTATTTAAGGCGAGTTGAAGTACCGCAATGGTATATTTTCGTGCTTTCATGTAGAACAATTTTAGTAATAAATTTAAAGCCAACGCCCGTCTGCATTAGCTTTTATAGAGATGAAATGTAAGAATTATGCAATTGCCAATTTTAAAATATTAAATTGAATTTTGTGTAAAAACAGCATAGGCTTTTTAAGGTTTTTACAACGCTGTAGCTAGAAGTGATAATTCCTCTTGATTCCAATTTCTAAAGCGAGGAGTTTCGGTTAAAAATTCCGTTTTTTGCAGTAAATGAAATTCTATGAGCTCTTCAATCGATAAAAATACCTTGCTTACCACGCTTAAGACTTATTTTGGGTATGATAGCTTCAGAAATGAGCAAAGTGCCATTATTGAGACTGTGCTTAATGGTGAGGATGCTATTGTAATTATGCCTACCGGTGGTGGGAAATCAATATGCTACCAACTTCCGGCAGTTTTATTTGAAGGATTGACGCTTGTAATTTCGCCCTTGATCGCATTGATGAAAGATCAGGTAGACGGGCTCAAAGCTAACGGGATCGCGGCTGATTTTTACAACAGCAGTCAAAGTGCCGAAGACCAACAAGCGATCATCGATCAAGTTGCCAATCGCAACTTAAAGCTGTTGTATGTAGCTCCTGAAAGTCTTGCGGGCTTGAATCCTATTTTAAATAAGACGTACATCAGTTGTATCGCCATTGATGAAGCACATTGTATCTCTTCTTGGGGACACGATTTTAGACCCTCGTATCAGCAATTGGGTTTTCTGAAAAAATCCTTGCCCCAAATTCCTATGATCGCGCTCACAGCGACAGCAGACAAGGCCACACGGGAGGATATTGCCAACCAACTGAACATCTCGCACGCAAAACAATTTATCAGTTCGTTTGATCGTAAGAACATCACCTTAGAAGTACGTGCTGCAGATAAACGTCTGGATCAAATCAAACGCTTTTTGGAAAAGCGACCAGATACGAGCGGAATCATTTATTGCCTGAGCCGAAAGACCACTGAAAGTGTTTCAACATCTTTAGCAGCAGAAGGTATCAAAGCAACCTGTTATCACGCAGGTTTAAGTTTTGAAGAGCGCAATAAGGTACAGGAAGATTTTATCTATGACAAAACACAAGTGGTTTGTGCCACGGTTGCCTTTGGAATGGGAATCGATAAATCTAATGTTCGCTGGGTGATTCATTATAACATGCCGAAAAACCTGGAAGGTTATTATCAGGAAATTGGGCGTGCCGGTCGTGATGGACTGAAATCCCACGCATTGCTTTTTCACAGTTATGCCGATGTGTTGCAGCTACGTCGATTTACCCAAGGCGCAGGAAATGAAGAAGTGCAAAACGCCAAGTTAGACCGCATGAAGCAATACGCCGAAGCGACTACGTGCAGGCGTAAAATCTTACTGAGTTATTTTGGAGAATTCCTGGCAGAAGACTGCGGTAATTGTGACGTATGTAAAAATCCACCCCAGTTTTTTGACGGAACCATTCTTGCTCAAAAAGCACTCTCCACCATTGCTCGTGTTAAAGGAACGGAGCCTATTGGTGCAATTATCGATATTTTACGAGGAGCTAAAAATGCTCACATCCTAGATCATCAATTAGATCAGGTAAGCACTTACGGAATCGGGAAAGACGTCTCCTGGAAGGATTGGCAGCATTATGTTTTGCAGCTCATCAATCAAGGTTATTGCGAGATTGCCTTTCATTTGAGAAACAATTTACATCTGACCGAATCCAGTAAAGAGGTTCTTTTTAATGGAAAAAAGGTACGCCTTACTGCACCTACCGAAGTTTTAAAACAAGAACCGGTAGAAACCAGAAAGCCTAAGATCAAAAAAGGTAACGAACTCTTTGAAAAACTACGTGTGTTACGTGCTGAAATTGCCAAAGAAGAAGAAATTCCTGCTTATTTGGTATTTAGTGATAAAACGCTCAAGGAACTCGAACGAGCCCGCCCCACAACAGAAATGGAGTTTCTTGAAATTAGCGGAGTGGGGCAACGTAAGCTTGAAGTTTACGGAGATGCCTTCATTGATGCTATTCTTGATTTTCAGAAATCTAAAATCAAAAAGAAAGGCAGTAAGAGCGCAACGCATCAAGTTACCTATCAAATGCTCAAAGATGGTTTAAGTATTGAAGAAATAGCCTCTAAAAGAGACCTGAAGGACACGACCGTTTATTCCCATTTAGCCAAACTTGCCCAAGATGGTGCAGATCTAGATTTGTACACCTATGTAAGTAAAGAGGAAGTTTCCCGGATTAAAGCGGCACACAAAGAATTAGAACATCCTGAGGGTCTAAAGCCCTATTTTGAGCATTTTGAAGAAAAGATCCCCTATTATAAAATACGACTTGCCTTAACCTTGATCGAAATGGAAGGTTAGTTAACGCACTTGCTCGATGGTACAAAATGAATCAGAGCCACCAGTACTACCTAAAACATTTACCGAAACGGCTGAAAATAATCTAAGACTTATCTTATCACCAGCACTCAGTTGAATTAAGGTTGAAACTGTACGAGTTGGAGGGGATACATTAAGTGAAAAACTTACTAAAGAAATTTCTACAGCAACATTTATAAAACGTTCTTCTGCGATTTTTGTAGACGTGCCACCGGTATCGGTTTTATAAATCGCTAATCCCAAATCCCCTACAGATACACTCGCTGTTTTCATTTGAGCAGTAACGCGGTATATTCCGTCACTACCAGCTGTAAAAACTCCTGTCGAAGTATCAAACTCTTCTTTAATGTCAAATTCTTCATTATTGAAGATTATGGGTAAGTAAGAACCAGCTGCAATTGAATAATTTGAAGTAAGTTTTGCTTTGACCAAAGACTTATCCATATTAGCAAGCAAAGTGCTTGTAGCAATGCGATGTACTACTCCTCTACCGTCTAGAACTACCAAAGAATCTTTTGCGGCATCATCACTTCCTTCATTGTGACTGCGTATTCGTAATCCGCCATTAACATCCAACATGACATCAGGATGAGGATCTGTCGTGCCGACACCAACTTGTGCTTGTAATGAAAAAATTGTAAGAAATAATATTGAAAAGAGTATTTGTTTCAGCATATTGACATCCGCTTGATTGATACTCTAATTTCTCTATTAACTAGATGAAATACAAGCATCTGGGACAAGCTGGCAAGAAAAATCGATTTAAAAAAGAACTAAATCCATTTAATCACGTAATATACTAGTATGATTTTATAATCACCTTAAAATCTTTCAGTTATACTCTTTCTATTATTAATCATATCTATTATTTTATTACTTGTTATTTCCTATTCATCAATCGATTTAGTTTTTGAGTTTCTATAACGTATAAATAAAAATACTTTTTAAACAAGTAAAATTTAACTGAATTTATATTTTTTATCGATTATGGTTTGAAAATGCTATAAACAGCTACAAAGCTTGTTTAAATAGAGTGAAAAATTTGTGATAAAACGTCAATTACTAGCATTTTATCCGAAAAACACGAAAACAAAAGCGACTTACTCTGTAAGAATAAGTCGCTTTTGTCTGGCGCTATTTATTTTGTGGAAAAGCTATTTTTTACGCTTTAACAACACTCGTTCGATATCATTTAAACTATAACCTTTAGCCTTCAACAAAATCAAATAATGAAAGAGTAGGTCTGCACTTTCATTTAAAAACAGTCCTTCATCGTTGTCTTTGGCTTCAATCACTACTTCTACAGCCTCCTCTCCTACTTTCTGAGCGATTTTATTGATTCCTTTTCTAAAAAGGCTTGCCACATAACTATCGTCGTTATCTTGATTACGCTTTCGGTCTTCAATGGTTTGTTCTAATTCTGATAAAAAACCAAAGGATTGCTCATTAACTTCTCCCCAGCAGTTATCTGTTCCTTTATGACACGTAGGGCCTACAGGCTCCACGGTTACCAAAAGTGTGTCGTTATCACAATCGTTTTTAATAGTAACCAAATTCAAAAAATTGCCACTCTCTTCCCCTTTGGTCCATAAACGCTGCTTACTTCTACTATAAAACGTAACCTTTTTAGTCTCATTGGTTTTTAAGTAAGCTTCCTCATTCATATAGCCCAGCATCAAAACGGTTTTGGTCTTAGCATCTTGAATTATCGCCGGTACGAGTCCGTTTGCGTCGTATTTAATTTTCATTATAATGTGTTTAATTTCCTGGTTAGGTATTTAAATTCTAACCGGAATATTATTCTTTTTTAAAACTTGTTTCAATTCCGGAATGTCGATCTCGTGAAAATGAAAAACACTGGCAGCAAGGGCAGCGTCAGATTTTCCATTCTTGAACGTATCTGTAAAATGTTGCATCGATCCCGCACCGCCTGAAGCGATAATCGGAATATTCAACATCTCACTCAATTGAACTAAAGCTTCATCTGCAAAGCCATTTTTTGTACCATCGTGATCCATTGAGGTGAACAAAATCTCACCAGCACCGCGTTGTTCTACTTCTTTTGCCCATTCAAATAAATCGAGCTCGGTAGGCACTTTGCCACCTACAAGATGCACCGTCCACTTCCCTTCAATTTGCTTGGCATCAATGGCAACAACCACACATTGGGAACCAAATTTTGCCGCCAAATCATTAATAAGCTGCGGATTTTTAACTGCGGAAGAATTGATCGAAACCTTATCTGCTCCATTCTGAAGCAACACGTCTACATCTTCAACAGACGAAATCCCACCACCTACGGTAAACGGAATATTTATCTTTTCCGCTACTCGTAAAACCAGATCAGCTAAGGTTTTTCGGCGTTCTTCTGTAGCCGAAATATCAAGAAAAACGAGTTCGTCTGCGCCGGTTTCGGCATATTTCGCTGCGAGTTCAACCGGATCTCCGGCATCACGCAAATCAACGAAATTGACCCCTTTTACAGTTCTTCCGTTTTTGATATCGAGACAGGGTATTATACGTTTAGTTAGCACGTTTTTATTTTTTTTACTTTTCCGTGAAGACGGAAAACTTATTATAAGTTCTATTGCTATTTCAATTCTTCAGTAAACTGAATACTAGTTTATTAATTAAAATTTCAAAAGCTCCATTTCTATAAAAATGAAATAGGAAAAAATCAAACTTATGATTAAACCTATAACATTCTTCAGAATTAAATTATCAATAAGCATTAATAGGGATTCAATTAGCAAAAGCGGCAAACCTAAAACTAATAATCCCAAAATTCCAAAGATTCCAAACCCCCAGGGATCATCACTAAAGAAACTAAACCATAGGGAAAAGAGAATTATAACTAAATAATATATTGAAACATAAACACCTAATATGCTAATTCGCTTTTTCAATTATTTGATATATATCCTTCCAACTGCTTCATTGAAATTCTACCTTCATAAATCGCTTTACCGATTATCGTTCCTTCGCAGCCTAATTCGGCTAGTTTTGGCAGTTCGTCAAAGGTTGAAATTCCACCTGAAGCGATGAGTTTTAGATTGCCAACTTCCCCTTCGACAAGCTCAGGGTGACATTCTTCAAGAATTTTTCGATACAAATCAAAAGAAGGGCCTTCTAACATCCCATCTTTACTGATGTCGGTACAAATCAGATAAGAAACTCCTTCCTTTTGATAGCTTTGAATAAACGGGATTAATTCTTCTTTAGACTCTTCAAGCCACCCACTCACCGCGACTTTTTCATCTTTAGCATCTGCCCCTAAAATGATTTTATCTGCACCAAATTTCTGTAACCAACTTTTAAAAGTTTCAGGATCTTTAACCGCGATGCTTCCGCCTGTAATTTGATTAGCACCACTTTCGAAAGCAATACGCAAATCATCGTCGGTTTTAAGTCCGCCTCCAAAATCAATTTTTAGACTGGTCTGGGAAGCGATTTGCTCCAACACTTTATGATTGACAATATGTTTGCTTTTAGCTCCATCCAGATCAACCAAATGTAAATATTGAATTCCGTGGGCTTCAAATTCCTTTGCAACCTCCAAAGGGCTCTCGTTATATATCTTTTTGGTGTTGTAATCACCTTTAGAAAGGCGCACACATTTACCCTCTATTATATCTATTGCCGGGATTATTCTCATAGCGCTAAAAAGTTTTTAAGGATTTGTTCGCCAACAACTCCACTTTTCTCTGGGTGAAATTGTACTCCGTAAAAATTATCTTTTTGTAAAGCTGATGCATAATTAACTTCATAATTAGTAGAAGCGATCATTTCATCGCATTTTGGGGCGTAAAAACTGTGCACCAAATACATAAAACTATGCTCTGGAATGTCTTTAAACAAGGGAGTTTTTAAACTTTCTATTTCGTTCCAGCCGATTTGTGGAACCTTTACCTTATCTGAGAATTTAACCACATCAACATCAAAAATCCCCAAACCGGTGGTGTCTCCTTCAGTTGAGTGTTTACACATCAATTGCATACCCAAACAGATTCCTAAAACGGGTTGCTTCAGTGTTGGAATAACTTTATCCAGTCCGGTGGCTTTCAGCTTTGCCATAGCACTGCTCGCCTCTCCTACACCCGGAAAAATCACTTTGTCAGCTGCTTTGATTTCGTCTGCATCATCAGACAATATCGCGTGAACTCCTAAACGTTCAAATGCGAATTTGATACTTTGAATATTTCCTGCTCCGTAATTGATTATTACTAATTTCATAAGCTTACAACATTCCTTTTGTACTCGGCAAAACCATTTTATCAGGATCGCGTTTTACAGCCACTTTAATCGCTTTTGCAAAAGCTTTGAAAATAGCTTCGATCTTATGATGCTCGTTTGTTCCTTCTGCCTTTATATTGAGGTTTGCACGAGCGCCATCTGTAAAGGATTTGAAGAAATGATAAAACATTTCAGTGGGCATCTCTCCTATTTTCTCGCGTTTAAAGTCGGTTTCCCAAACCAACCAGTTACGTCCTCCAAAATCAATAGCAACTTGCGCCAGGCAATCATCCATAGGTAAACAGAAACCGTAACGTTCAATACCTAATTTGTTACTTAAAGCTTTAGAAAACACTTCTCCGAGAGCAATTGCTGTATCTTCAATGGTGTGATGCTCATCAACTTCTAGATCACCATCAACGTGAATTTTAAGATCCATAGCACCGTGACGCGCCAATTGGTCTAGCATATGATCAAAAAAGGCTAAACCGGTCTTAATATCGCTCTTCCCGGTACCATCCAGATTCAATTCGATCTCAATATCGGTTTCGTTGGTTTTTCTAGAAATGGAAGCCGTACGTTCTTTCAACTTTAGGAATTCGTAAATCTTTTGCCAATCTGTAGTCTCAAGCGCAATGTACTTTTCGAGTTCCTCGCGTTCTGTAGTAATTTCATCAGCTCCCAGATCGGTATGATCGCTGATGAAAATACCTTGTGCACCAAGATTTTTAGCAAGTTCAATATCTGTAATGCGGTCTCCTAAAACAAAACTGTTTTCCAAATCATAACTTTCAGAAAAAAACTCGGTTAACATTCCTGTGCCCGGTTTGCGCGTATCGGCGTTATCTTCAGGGAAGGTTTTATCTATAAAGACATCGTCAAAAACGACACCTTCATTTTCAAAAGATTTTAAAATGAAATTGTGCACCGGCCAGAAGGTGTCTTCGGGAAAAATATCAGTTCCCAAACCATCTTGGTTGGTGATCATTACTAATTTATAATCGAGTTCCTGAGCAATTTTACTCAAGTAAGTAAATGCTTTTGGGTAAAAAGTTACCTTTTCAAAAGCATCAACCTGATACCCAGGTGGCTCTTGAATTATCGTTCCATCACGATCGATAAAAAGCACTTTTTGTTTTTTGGTGGTAGTTTCGGTAGTCATGTATTTTGGTTAAACCAGTTCTTTAAGAGCTGATATTAGTTTTTGATTTTCTTCAGAAGTGCCCACAGTAAACCGCAGGGTGTTTTCACACAGGGCTTGGGTACTTCTATTTCGAACAACGATTCCTTTTTTGATCAGCTGATCATAACGCTTGTTTGCGTCATCTACTTTAGCCAAGATAAAATTAGCTTCGGAAGGATACACTTTTTCTACAAAATTGACTTCAAGTAATACTTTAGATAAAGCATCCCTTTCCTTTAAAATAGCGTTAATTTCGTTTTGAACTGAAGTGTCATCAAGAACACGTTCTAAAGCGCGTTTTTGTGTTAGTTCATTTACGTTATACGGCGGTTTGATCTTGCTTAAGATCGCTATAATTTCTGCGGAAGCATAACAAATTCCTAAACGTATTCCTGCCAAACCATACGCCTTAGAAAGAGTTTGGGTCACCACAAGATTGGGATATTCCTGAAGTTTTGATGCCCAGCTTTCTTCTGTTGAAAAATCAATATAAGCTTCATCAACAATGACCAAACCTCTAAAATTTTCAAGCAATTGAACAATGCGTTCCCCCTCAAAACTGTTTGCTGTTGGATTGTTGGGTGAGCACAAAAAGAGCATCTTCGTCTGATGATCAACCTGTTCTAAAATATTATGTACTTGCGGCTGAAAATCATCAGAAAGCAAAACTTCGCGGTTGGCAATCGCGTTTGTATCTGCCAATACGCCGTACATTCCGTAAGTTGGTGGCAGCGTAATGATATTGTCGGTTTTAGGTTCGCAAAATGCTCTAAATAACAAATCAAGAACTTCATCACTCCCATTCCCCAAAAGAATCTGATCAACCGGAACCCGTTTTAAGGAAGACAAATGTTGCTTCAGCGTCACTTGCTGCGGATCTGGATAGCGGTTAACGCCGTTGTTGTACGGATTTTCATTAGCATCAAGAAACACCATATCCTCGTGAAAATCTTTAAACTCATCCCGAGCCGAAGAATAAGGTTTTAGACGTGCTACATTGTCACGCACTAATTTTTCTAAGTGAAAGTTTAGGATACTCATGGCTTAATTATCTAATGATTGTAGGCGTAAACTCACCGCATTTTTGTGTGCTTGTAAACCTTCGGCTTCTGCCATAAGTTCGATGGCTTTACCAATATGCTGAATCCCTTGCTCAGAAATTTCCTGAAAGGTCATACTCTTCATAAAACTATCCAAGTTTACCCCGCTGTATTGTTTGGCATATCCGTTTGTGGGTAAAGTATGATTGGTTCCAGAAGCATAATCCCCGGCACTTTCTGGGGTATAATTGCCTATAAATACAGATCCTGCATTTGAAATGTTGTTAACGTAATACGCGTTGTCTGCTGTAGCTACGATAAAGTGTTCCGGGCCGTAAGCATCAATAAGATCAAGCGCTTCTTCCTTTGACTTAAGGTAAATGAGTTTGCTGTTGGCAATTGCCTTTTCTGCGATCGCTTTACGCGGAAGACGCTCGAGCTGCTCTTTAAGTTCTTGTTCTGTAGCAGCGATAAGTTTTTTGGAGGTCGAAACCAAAATCACCTGACTGTCAACACCGTGCTCCGCCTGACTCAATAAATCTGAAGCTACAAAAGCCGGATTTGCCGTATCGTCTGCAACCACAAGTAATTCTGAAGGTCCGGCAGGCATATCTATACTCACGTTAAACTTGGTTGCCATTTGTTTTGCAACCGTAACAAACTGATTGCCCGGGCCAAAAATCTTATATACTTTAGAAATACTTTGCGTTCCAAAAGTCATCGCCCCGATGGCCTGAATCCCTCCAACTTTATATATTTTATCAATTCCGCATAGGTTTGCGGTAAATAAAATTGCAGGATTGATCTTTCCTTCTTTGTCAGGAGGTGTGCACAAAACCACTTCTTTACAACCCGCAATTTTCGCCGGAACTGCCAACATTAAAATGGTAGAAAACAAAGGAGCTGTGCCGCCAGGGATGTATAAACCAACTTTTTGAATGGGCCTTTTTTCTTGCCAGCAACGTACACCCGGAGCGGTAATCACTTCAACACGAGCTGTTTTTTGAGCCTCGTGAAAAGCTTCAATATTCTTTTTAGCGAGAGCAATAGCTTCTTTTAATTCTGAATTTAATACTGCGCCAGCCTCTTCAAGCTCATCTGAAGAAACCTGAAGTTCGTCTTGTGCGCTGCCATCAAACTTCTCGGTATAGCGTTTAACCGCAATATCTCCTTCCGCTTTGATTGCATCAAAAATTTCGAGAACGGTGCCCTCGATTTGCTCATAGGTTTGTGTAGGACGTTTTAATAAACCTTTCCAAGTGGAGCGATCAGGATTTTCAACTTTATTCATAAAAACTAAGTTTTATCAAAATGAAATTACAACACCATTTTTTCAATATCACTTACTAAAATTCCCTGTGCTCCAGAGTCTTTTAGTTTATCGATAACCTCCCAAAATTCATGTTTATCAATCACCGAGTGTACACTGCTCCAGCCTTCTTCAGCCAAGGGAAGCACAGTTGGACTTTTCATTCCCGGTAGTAAACCTATAATTTCTTCCAAGCGATCATTAGGCGCATTAAGTAACACATATTTGTAATCCCTTCCTTTTAAAACGGCGCGTATTCTAAATAAGAGTTTGTCTAAAATTGCTTGACGTTCAGTGTCAATTTTAGGTGAAACAGCAAGTACTGCTTCAGATTTCAGCATTACTTCAACCTCTTTCAGGTTATTCTTAAACAAAGTACTTCCGCTAGAAACGATATCACAAATACCATCTGCAAGACCGATATTAGGTGCAATTTCAACAGAACCATTAATAATATGTAAATCGGCTTTGATCCCAAACTGGTTTAAATAGTTAATAACCGTATTGGGATAAGAAGTAGCGATTTTTTTTCCTTCAAAATCCTTGACCGAATCATATTTTGTGCTTTTAGGTACGGCAAGAGAAACACGGCATTTTGAGAACCCAAGTTTTTGTGCAATTGCAATATCGTCGCCTTTTTCAATAAGTACATTCTCGCCTATGATAGCGATATCCACTACGCCGTCTCTCAAATACTGAGGAATATCGCCATTACGCAAATAGAATACTTCAAGAGGAAAATTGGCAGCATTAGCCTTAAGCTGATCACGACCATTGTCTATTGACACGCCGCAATCTTTTAGGATTTGTAGTGAATCTTCATTGAGTCTTCCCGACTTCTGAATGGCGATTCTAATTTTTTTAGTCATTGTGATTGGTTTGTTTGGCTTAAGCCATTCTAAACAGAAAACCCGTTTGAACGGCTCAAACGGGTTATTGTTATTTTATATATAAATTACATATACAACATCTTTACCTCGCTTGAGTGCGTGAATAAAAATGATGATGATGTAATACTGTTCTTGTCATAATGCGGCACGAATTTATAAAAAAAATACTTTTTGCGTGCATTATATCGAATAGATTTAACAACATGATGATCATTTTGTTACAATACCTTATTTTTGAGCAAATTGATTAGCGATGAAGAATTTTCTTATAGCGTTTTCTGTATTTACCTGCTGGTGTGTAGTAGGTCTATATTTTTTAAACACTACCGGAGCTTCCAATCGTAAAAGCTTATTTAAAGCAACTTCTGTTTCTGTAGAATCCACTATTAATACTCCTAAAAGGATAAACACTTTAGAATTAACAGATACCCTTTTTAAAGAATCTGAAGATGCATCTAAAAAAAGAGGGATTTACCAAGATAGTAGTTTTGCTGAAACGGGCAATTATGATGCTTTAATAAACAATATTCAAGAACGCTTAGAGCGTAACCAGCGGGCCATTGAAGAAGATGAAGAGCGTTTACGCCTGGCTAAACTTAATAAAAAATCAAAAGCGTCTAAAACACCTCGACCTGAAGCAGACCTCACCTTTAGACCTTCTTTTAAGCTGGCACGTCTGGTACACGATCAAAAAGCAGCAGAATTCTTAGCTCAAGTCGAGCGACAGCTGAAAATAAATCCGCAGACACAAATCGAAATTATAGGTTATACAGATCATATAGGTGATGATCGCGATAATTATAAAATAGCATTAGAACAGGCTCAAAAAATTAGGCAGTTTGTAATTAAAAGCTTTAATTTACCTGAAAATCAAGTTATTGCAACTTCTAAAGGAGAGTCTGACCCCTTATATCCTCGAGAAATGGAGGATAAAATAGAGCTCAATAATCGCTATGAATTGATATTTAAGTAATGATGCTACCAGCCATAATTCAAGCAAATAACGACAACCTTTCGGTGCCTCTAATTTATATAGAGGTAACCATATTGATGTTTGGTGCTTTTATGATCGGCTATTTCTTTGCTTATTATTATCAAAAAAGCCGCTATGTAAAAAAAGTAAACTTACTGCGTCAAAAATATTCTGATAAACCCGAAAATGAGGCCATTGAACTAGAAGATGATCTCCTAGAAGATGAATATGAGGTCGCTGCCGAAAGGAAAACAGAAATCGCAAAGCCTGAAGAAGACGAAGCGCTACGAACAGACCTAGATTTTTCAAGAATAGGAACCGCTAGCGCTGATGATGCAGATAATCTTCAGAAAATTATTGGTATCGGACCTTATACTGAAGAGAAACTGAATACCATTGGCATTTACACGTATGATCAAATAAGCAAATTCAATGCTCGGGATATTGAAATTGTAACCGATCTTATTCATTTCTTCCCTGATCGTATTGTTAATGACAACTGGGTTGCCAAAGCCAAACTGCTGCTTCAATCAAAGCAACGTGCGCAATTAAGACGGGACCGAGAAGTACGCATGAAAAAAGCATAAAAAAAGGCGAATCTGATTAGGATTCGCCTTTTTAGATTTTTAGAATTATCTCTAGTTGTTTCCTAAAATAATTGGCAGTCCGCCGTCTCCAGATCCGATAACAATTACTTTTGAATTGTTGGACTCCGAAAGTTTCAGTGTAGCTTCAATCCCTTTATCTTTTAGGATTTGATCATTAAGCGACTGGCTCAAGATCTTATTTGCATCTGCTTTACCTTGCGCTTCAATAACCTGACGCTCTGCCTCCTTTTGCGCAGAAATCAATCTAAATTCATATTCTAAAGATTCCTGTTCCTGACGCAGTTTACGCTCAATGGCTTGCTTTATCGTTGCCGGTAACGTAACATCCCGAACCAAGACTTCGTCCAACACGATGTATTGATTCTTTACAATTTTTTTAGTCTCATCATAAATTTCAGCTTGTATCGCATCTCTTTTAGAAGAATAAAGCTGCTCTGGAGTATAACGCCCAACCACCGAACGTGCTGCCGATCTAATAGTAGGTAATAAAATTCGGTTAAGATAATCTTCACCTATTTCCTGATGCAATTTCCCGAGATTCGCTGCATCTGGCTTGTACCATACCGAAGCTTCCAATTTGATATCAAGACCGTTAGAAGAAAGTACATTCATAATTTCTTTTAATTCCTGGCGTCTAACTTCGTAGATAAAAACTTTGTTCCACGGTGCAACAATGTGAAAACCTTCACCAAGCGGCGGTTGCTCAGTCACTACTCCCCCGCCAAAAGGTTTATAAAGTACACCTGCTTCTCCTGATTCTATCGTTACCGCAGATTTTGCGATTATGACCACCAGAATAATAACTCCGATGATTATGGGTATTCCAACTTTAGGTAATCGTTCCATTATATGATTTTTTATTTATTAGATAAGTCCGTTATATTTCCTGATAAACCATTCGGTCGTTAAACTTACTACGATGAGTATCAGTAACCAAGTAAAGTCTATCAAAGGTACATTTTTTTCAATGGCTCGTTCTACAATGCTGTATCTAGAACTTTCCAGAATGCTATCTATAACTTCATTCGCTTTATCAATAGTTTGAATTTGACCTCCTGATTCTTCAGAGACAATTTGCATAGTTGCATAGTCGGCGTTCAAATTTTGCTCTTCAATAGTATACGGAATACTCGTAAAACTTCCTTCAACGGTCAAATTATCTGCTGATGCACGCACCTCAAACGTATAATCGCCAGGTTCAAGATTAGTAAGTTGGGCTTCGTAAGTACTTCCATTAAAAACCATTGGTGATTCATACACCACTCCTTCTTGATCAAATACTTGAATCTGAAGCTGAGCGCCCGGATCAAAAACATAGTTCTTATCAAAGTACTGTGCAGTGATCACTGTTGAAATTCCGCCGTAATAAAACCGCTCATAATCTACATCAAGTCGGGTGCGTTTTTGATCGCTGGCTGAATACTGAATTAGTTTATCAATAAAGCTGTCAAATGCCTCAAAATCACCTTGATCTAAATAGGCCTGACTGCGCCATTGAAATATTCCTGTTCCAAATAAAAACACTTCACGGCGGCCTGAAATCTCTGTCAATCCAAGCAACGGATTTCCTGTTTCAACACCATTTATGCGCTGGTATAGGAGCACATCGCTTGCACCTAAAAGTGTGATTTCGCCAAAAATAGATTCAAGCGGGGGGTAATTTCTAAATGCTATTCCATTCAATTGAAATGCAGAAAACGAATTATTCAGTAACGGTTGAACAGCTTCAGACTGCCTGCTTCGAGGAAGAACGAACGTATTTTGAACATCGTTTAAAAAAGATAAATTACTATCTAAGCCAACAATCGTAAACCTATTTTTGTTGCTTGCGTTGAGTTGTTCATAAATATTGCTGAAAGAAGTATCAGGCTGAAAAAGAATTACTAAATCAGAAGTATTAAGCATTTCATCAGTAACCTTCTCTATAGACTGAAGCTTTACTTCTCTCAGTTCATTACTTTCAATACTCTTTTTTAAAACCCCAAGATCTGGATGCAACACCCCATAAACCACCAAAATTTCAGAACGCTGATCGATTACTTCAGTAGCAAAACTTTTAGTATTATTCGTGGTGTTTTGCTCTTCGGGAAGTTCGTTTATAACTACCGAATAGGTTTGTACACCTCGCGTTTCAGCATTTAAATAAAAACTGAATTGATGCGTATTTTCCGCTTCAGAGAAAGTGGTGCGCGCACTGTGAACGACACGCCCCTTTGAATAAACATTAATCTTAGCATCAACCGTGTTCGTCCCTAAATACGAAGCGTTTACTTCCACCGGAAATTGGTTATTTATAAATGCATATCGATTAACATTCACTTGATCTATACGCAAATCTTCATAGGCTGCAGTATCTCCTACGACAATAAAATTACGAGCGACATCGGCAGATTGTTTTGCTACATAGCGATAATTGGCTCCTAAGTTGGTGTTCCCATCTGTGATAAAAACCGTAGTGTATTCCTGATCTTTATACACTTTATCGAGTGTTGTAATGCTCTTGGCAACATTGGTTTGTTCTTTATCAAATGTCAGACTATCACGTGTCGCAACATCTGCAGAAAATGTATACGTATCGATATCAAAACGTTCCTTAAGCGCTCTATTATTCTGGATATCACGTACTGTTTGTTTAAGCTGCAAAGTGTCGCCTAATAGACGCATCGATGCTGAATTATCTACAGCTAAAACAAGCTTGGGTTTAATTGTAAGGTAGCTGACTTGCTTAAATGAAGGATTCAACAAAAGAAGCAAGACCGAAAAAATACTTATAAAACGTAAGCCACTCAATAAGAGTCTTAAGTTTTTTGACCGCTCCGGCTTGTAGAAGTATAAGAATAGAGCGGCACCCAGAGCTATTATCCCTAAGAGGATGATGTAAATACCTGTGGATGCCGTCATAAATTAGTTGTCTTTGTTAAAGGAAGAATTAGGTTAACATTCCGCCATCAACTTGCAATACCTGACCTGTAACATATGCACTCATATCACTTCCTAAAAACACACATGCATTCGCGATATCTTCAGGAGTACCTCCTCTTTTTAACGGAATTGCATCACGCCATCCTGCAACCACTTTTTCATCAAGTTTTGCCGTCATTTCTGTCTCGATGAATCCAGGAGCAACAACATTAGTACGAATATTTCGCGATCCTAATTCGAGAGCCATAGATTTTGAAAATCCAATGATTCCTGCTTTTGAAGCTGCATAATTCGCCTGACCTGCATTTCCTTTGATTCCGACAACAGAACTCATATTGATGATGCTTCCGTAGCGCTGTTTGAGCATGGTGCGCTGTACAGCTTTGGTCATATTGAAAATAGACTTTAGATTCACTTCGAGTACTTTATCAAAATCCTCTTCGCCCATACGCATCAACAAGTTATCTTTTGTGATTCCGGCATTGTTAACCAAAACATCTATAGAATCAAAGTCTTCACTTATTTGCTTGATCAACTCTTGACAAGCCTCAAAAGAAGATGCATCAGATTTGTAGGCTTTTGCCTTCACTCCCATAGCAGTTAATTCCTTTTCTAACTCTTCTGCGGGACCTGCTGAAGAACTATAGGTAAAGGCCACATTTGCACCGTTTTGAGCAAAAACTTTGGCTATACCATTTCCAATTCCGCGACTAGCGCCGGTGATGATTGTATTTTTTCCTTCTAAAAGTTTCATTCTAAATTGATATGTCTAATGTAAGTTCATTTGAATAGCCGTAAATATAGGAAACTTGCGGTGTATGCAAACGAAAAAACCAACACATTACGCGTTGGTTTTTTCTGAAACTTTTAAATCATAGACTTACCACCACCCATGTACATTGTACATTATCGTTTGTGGCTGATTTGAAAAATAGGCATTCATTAGTTCGCGTGTGGTTTCAAGCGAAGCCTTTTGCACTTCGGCATTTAACTCTTGTTGTTTTAAAATATAATCCCATTTTCTATCTGTAAGTTCATACAACCTGTTACCAATTTCCTTTGATAGCTTGACCGCATCCTTATAGCAAGAAGCATTTGGATTAATTGAAGCGAGTATTTTACCCGCTACAGCTGCTCCTGCAGAAGAAGGATCTGTTGCCCAGGCATTTCTAGCTTCATTAACTTTTTGCAGACACTCGTTATCGATTTTTTGATTATAAAGCTCGGGGATTAATGCGGAAGCTTGAGTATAACAGTCTTTACTCACCTCAGGTATTGTCGTTAGATTAAGTAAAGCCAAATCAAACTTATTCTGAGCTGCTGCAACTTTAGCTTCGTTTAAAATAAAGTCACATCTTGTGTTGTAGTATTCAAGAATCTTGGGTTTTGCCTGTTCAATTACGCGTTTAAACTCCTTATTCTCAGGACGAATTTGTTTGAACGCATTGATGTAGGCTTTAGCCTCTGTTCTCCCTACACCTTTAGCGGTAATAGAACCTGAAGAAAATTTTGTTCCTGAAACACCATCTCCTACAAAAAGGCCAATGTCTAATACTACCGCTATACTTGCGGGTGCACTGGCAATGACATTCTTTGATAAAACCGAAACATTAGGCGTGATGATAAATCTTCCGTTTGACGTGCTTCCGCCAAGGCCATATTGATTCACCGCTCTCGCCAATTTACTTTGTAAATTATTACGCGCTACTACGGGTAAATATTCGATTTGATCAGAAACATAGCTTGTTAATTCTAAACGTCCTAAGTCGTCATAACTAGAAAGTGTATTTTGCGAAAAAGCAACTCTTGTAACTGAAAGCATTGCTACTAAAGCAAAGCAGAATTTTATACTGTTTTTCATAATTTTTTTATTTACTTCCTAAAAATATGGTTGCCTCACCCAACCCTCGCGTGGTTAATTTATTCACGATATTGAACGGGGTGTCTTTTAAGTAATCACTTAAACCTTTAGCAAAACGACGCGTATCCATCGCTCGTTCACGACCGTTTCGCGTATAGTACAACGGAATTCTTACCTGTTCAAAAATCATCATGTTTTCGGTTGCATCTGTCGTAGAAAATCTGTTTTTTACGGTATTGTCTGCAATCCAATCTTCTATAATAAAGCCTAACTCCTCTTGCTCAGGACCAAATTCTGATTCTAAATCATCTCCCCAGTCATCCCATCGTTTGATTCTTATGGTAATCTCACGACCATTTTCAAACAAATCGTCAAAATGATCTTGTAGACTATTTGCAAACTCATCTATGTAAGAAAGTACCGATTCTTCTAAAAGCACAGGAAGTTCTGCTGAAAAAGACGGAGCGCCTGTCCCTGCAGCCGTTGCGATTTGCTTGTTAGAATAGGCGTCTATACCTTGAAGGTTAAATGTGATCGACTTTTTAGGTCCGGTTTGATTCACCGTCCACGTGAGTTGCATAATTATATCGGCCTTTGCTATAGATTTTAAGCGATCAACCGGACTTTCTGCAACTTCAGAACCTGCTTTAGAAGAACGAAGCGCATCTTCTGCTGCGTACGAATTGAGCGATTTAATCACAGATTCCATATTTTTTAAAGGGAATCCACGGTCTGCCATAAGGCCATTTAATTTACTTACCACAAGTAGTAAATCTGAGCTTTGCTGAAAAGCCGCTTTATAATCAGGTATGGTCTCGATCATACCTTGATTTTCAAATTGCATCATATAGCCATTGGTTATACACCAGTTATCACTAGGTACAACCATTAAAGTGGGTTTTTTGGCTTGAGCCTGAATATGCCCAATAAAAAATGCCAAAAAAAGTATTGTAATAATCTTTTTCATTTTACTCTATTATTTCATCTTTGATTAATAATCGTCTTAAGTCATCTACGCGTACCTTAAGCTCCAATCCATAGGCAACCTTGGCGTCGCTTCTGGGATTACTTTTAAACTTTCTGTCTAAAAAGGGTTCTCTATGTAAGGAAACAAACGATTTATACTTTCCGTTTTCTGAAAAAAATCTGTTGAAATAGGTCTCGTAGTTTTCAAGCGCATTAGGCTTTACCACTAAAGGAGGAATTTCACAAGAAGAATTTCCATTACGAATTCCTTTAAACATTATATCGCGCAGCGCATTTTTACGTGCCTGTGCCTCGGCTTGTTTACGATCTAAACCTGTACCCCAGCTTTTAACCAGTTGCGTTCCATCCCCTAGATTTCCCAAACATTGGGTCTCATAGGAATAGTACCCTGAAATAGTTTCGGGTGTTTTGCACGAACTCATCATTGAGAAAACGACTCCTGCGAGTACAAGTAGTATTTTTATATTCTTCATAATATTCCTGTTAAAATCCAGATGATAGGCCTCTTATTATACCAGCAGCTTCAAGCTCATCGCGTAAAAGCTTTTTATTCACAGAAACTATAACTCCAATTTTATATTCTTTTCTGCTTATTTTAATACGATCACCTGCAGCTATCGCTCCGTTTGTAGTAAGGCTCACAAATTTTTGAAACTTCCCTCCATTATTGAAAAAAGCGTTAAAATAATCGGCCTTTTCCTGTTCAATATTAGCGTTACGGGCTAAAGCAGGTTGAGCTACACAGCCGCGTTCTCCTTGAGGAACTCCTTTAAAAATAATACCATGTATAGCATTCTTTTTTGCCTGTTCTGCAGCTACTTGAGGTTTTTTGGAGTAAGACCAAACTTTGATTAAAGTCGTTCCTTGCTTTCCTGTGCCAACACACTCTATCTCATAACGCCAGTTGGCTGTATCTTCGTCTGCTCGATCTTCAAAGCGTTTTTGCGCATTAAGGGATGAGCAGGAAATCCCGATAAGAATTAAGATTAGGGATATTTTTATTTTATTCTTCATAATTGATTCTAATTGATTTGTCTGATTAACATACCTGAGTAGTATTTGTTTGAAGATCCTTTGAACAAGGTTTGTCCAGATAAATTGGCACTGGAATCTTCTTCGGCCAAATAGCTATTGTCCCAAATATCATTTTTATCTACTTTGATGGTCCCCACACGCTCATAGTACGTTTTACCATCCTCACCTAAAACTTGTTCAAGCACTTCAAACTTATCTCCCTTTTCGATACCTTCTTTAGTGCCAATTTTTGCAGCGATTGGATCCCCACTAAGCAAAGGAGTTTTTACTCGGAAATCCTCGAATTCGCGTTGTAACTGTGCGATAGATTTATCTGAAGCTCTCACCGTTGCAATACCAATTAAATCTTCATTGGTTTTGTTAGAAAAAATGGTGGATTGCAAATTCTTTCTTGCTACTTGCGTTCCTATAAATTTGAGTTTGAAAATATCGGTATTATCAAAAGCGGCTTTTCTATTGGGATCGTGGGAATTCTCGTCCATCCACATCTCATTATAGAATCTGCTAGCGACCTCCTCATTCCATTCTAATTGATAGAGATAAGCGGTAGTCTTCACAAAATAACCTTTACCTAATGCAGTTTGAGCCAAGTTCACCCCATCTACTACAGTTGAAACGTTTTCCATTCCCGGGACAAAAGACGCAGCTGCGCTCACGACCGATAGAAAACCTCCAGTCTTTTTTGCTTTTTCTTCCTTATTGGTGTATTTGAAATCGTAGACAATTACAAAGGTGTTTTTAATGAGTTCTTCACCTGCATCCTCTAAAAGCGCTTGACCTCTTTGACTGTCCTGTGCTACAAGTACATCAAGATCTGAAGCATTATATGAACCGCGATTCGCTATGACTTCCATATCAAAATTGCCGTCAACATCTCTATTAAACCACTTTGCAACCAATTCTTTTGCTGTTTGGTTTTGAATAAAAAATTGATTGATCGCTTCGGTTTGATCATCAATACCTCCTGCAGTATTGATTAAATATGGTCCTATATTGTGGTTATTAAATTTTTCTGATAGCTCAATATTTCCAAAGGTGTTTCTAATGTGACCAAAATGCTCTCGAGAATCATCATTAATCATCAGCGTATACAAAGAACTTCTTCGATATTTTAACCCTGTAGTTTCATTCACTTCAGAATTTTTAACTCTATCTCTGGCTTCAACATTTCCCATCAATACGTTTGAGGTTGAAGTATTAACCGCTCTAAAACCTTTTTCTTCTTTAAGCTTTAGAATTTCTTTATAAGCCTGATCTCTAAGATTAAGCGAAGGTGCTTCTGTATCAATACCTGCAATGTTTTGTGCTATTGCAGCCATTTCTTCTGTAGATTTAGCAGCAGCTATATCATCAATATATTCATTTATTGAAGCATCATGGACAGCTGTAGCAGCTGTGTTTGTAGGAAGATCGTTGATACTTAATCCGGTTTTATGCAACGGATAGTCTTCTTGAAAGGAAGTATTTCTTCTTCCTGCTGCAGGTTTTCCATTTATGACAACTTGACTTGGGAACTGTTCAGCTTCTTGAAGGGTTTCCTGAAATCGCTCTGTATACTTATCCCAATCCTTTTGGTCTACTTCAACATAATCTATATTCTTACTCAATTTCTTTTGAAGATCGTCATAAACGTCTGTGTTTTGAGTGGCTAATTCCAGATATTCCATATGACTATTATTTGCTGAAAAATAATAGGTTTCGCCCGCTTTAAAAGTAACCGGTATCTGATAAGCAGCACTGATAATAGCTGTGTGAGAAATACCACTTATTTTGTATTGCCCTGGACTAACTTCAGTTTTAATAACATCTTTTCCTTTGATCGCGCCTTTGTAATCAGTGTCGATGAAAATGTGAAATTTGGTACCACTTCCTGCAAAACCATTATTTCTTATAAAATATACAGTTGCCGGAGTGTTTGATACTTCTTCTGGTTGAGCTGACTCCTGTGATTCTGTCTGACTTTCCTCAGCAACTTCTGCAAGCGATGTCAAAAGGTTTTGGTTTGAATCAGGAATTGCAGCTTGTTGATCCTCCGGAGTAGTCTCAGCTGTGGCAATTACTTCAGGTGCTTCTTCCGAAGTTTCTTCAACAGCAATAACGGCAGTGCTTTCTTGTAATTTTTTATCCAAAACGTTTGACTCAGGAGCTGTTGTAGCCAATGGAGCTGTTTCCTTAATATCTACTGTATTGGAAGTATCTGGAGCAGCATTTAATTCAGATTCAGCCACTTTAGTTTCTGTTTGAGGAGCCTCTGATTCTAATGTTTCAGCTTCAGTACTTGCCGCTTCGGCTTTATTTTCATTCAAAGCCTGTAGAGCAAGCATAGTCTCGTCACGAAGTGCACGCTCCTTCGCTGCAGCCTCTTCCTGAGCTTGTTTTAATTTTTGGAATTTTTCAGCATTGCTGATATCCAATGCGTCAATGGCTTGAAGATTGTTTAAAAAATCATCTTCAAAAGCAACCTTAGGTGTTTTCAGCTTCAACGTTTTGTTGGCGTTAAGCAGAACAGACCATTTTGATCCATCGTCCAAACTACTCATGTTATCTATGGTAGTGACTAAATATTTCTGGGAATTTTTGTAATCTTTTATTTCCTTTTCTTCTGCAACGGATAGTCCTAGACTTGTTTGGCAAAGCGCCGCTGAAAAATTAAATAAGATTAAAAGTACAAGTAGTTTTATCTTCATAAGGGAACTGTTAAAATTTATAATTGTTAAAAATGCTATAAAATTTAACAGTCCTCAATACCCAATATCCGGTATATTTTGAAATTGAATATGTGATTTTCGGGAATAAAAAAAGCCTGACTATCGAAAGTCAGGCTTTTTTATATTCTTATGTAAGGTGCTCTTAGCTCAATAGCTCGGCAACTTTTTTACCGATCTCAGCAGGAGAATCAACAACGTGAACTCCGTTTTCTTTTAAGATTTTCTTTTTGTCTGCAGCAGATTCCCCTTCTCCTGAAACAATAGCCCCTGCGTGCCCCATTGTTCTACCTGCCGGTGCAGTCTCACCTGCGATAAAACCGATTACCGGTTTTGTAGTTCCGCTAGCTTTGATCCATTTTGCAGCATCAGCTTCTAATTGTCCTCCAATCTCACCGATCATAACCACAGCTTCAGTCTCTGGATCATTGATCAATAATTCAACAGCTTCTTTAGTAGTAGTCCCGATAATTGGGTCACCTCCAATGCCAATTGCTGTAGTAATACCTAAGCCTTGTTTTACAACTTGATCTGCAGCTTCATAAGTAAGAGTTCCTGATTTTGAAACAATACCTACTTTACCTTTTTTGAAAACGAAACCAGGCATAATTCCAACTTTCGCTTCACCCGGAGTTATTACACCAGGACAGTTAGGGCCGATAAGACGACAATCTTTATCTTTAATATAATCAGCAGCTTTAATCATATCTGCTACAGGAATACCTTCAGTAATCGCGATGATCACTTTAATTCCTGCATCAGCAGATTCCATAATCGCATCAGCAGCAAATGCCGGCGGTACAAAGATGATTGAAACATCAGCTCCGGTTTCTTTAACTGCATCTTCTACAGTATTAAAAACAGGCTTTTCTAAATGCGTCTGACCACCTTTTCCCGGTGTTACACCACCAACTACGTTAGTGCCGTATTCAATCATTTGACCAGCGTGAAAGGTACCTTCACTTCCGGTAAAACCTTGTACAATTATTTTGGAATCTTTATTTACTAAAACGCTCATGAGTTGTTTGAATTTTGTGGTAACAAAAATAATTTTTTAAAGCTGAATGCTAAAGGAATTTTAGGACTTTATACGAATGTGTGCATCATTATTTTGCGGGTCATCATCGCTAGGCTGACTAATTTGATAACCGCGATACAGCAATCCGTCTTTAAGCTCCCAAATAGCCATAAAATGAATGATACCTACTTCTTCGTCAGGATTTTCAACCGTTTTGATATAATAGGTTAACCGTGCACTTACTTTGTCATCCTCAGAGATCAAATGACTTATTGAACAACGCAACGATATGAACGACTTACCCATTTCTGAAGACATATCGGCAAGATCATCGTAAGTCATCTTGGAAAATCCCGTTGAGGCATTCCAATACAATTCTGCATCTTGATGTAAAAACTTTTTAAGAACACTTGAATCATTAAAAAAATCAGATTCATATAAACCTCTAACGAGGTCCTTTGCAGATTGACTCATTTTATTTTTTTATTTGTTCTAAAATATAAGGAATTTGACGAATGGAAGCCAATTCTCTAAACTTCTTTTTACTGTCTTCGGCAGGAGTTCCTAAATAGGACTTCCCTCCTTCTAAAGTACGCCCTACTCCACTCTGTGCAAAAATTACTGCTTTCTCTTTGATGGTAATTCCGCTAGCGATTCCTACTTGTCCCCAAATAACAACATCATCTTCTATCACTACACAACCCGCGATTCCTGACTGCGCTGCAATAAGTACGCGTTTTCCTATTTGTGTATCGTGACCTACGTGCACCTGATTGTCAAGTTTTGAACCTTCTCCAATAATCGTGTCTCCAGAAACACCTTTATCTATGGTACATAAAGCACCAATATCAACGTGATCTTTGATGATAACACGTCCACCGGAAAGTAATTTATCAAAGCCTGTTTCCCGCTTTTTATAATAAAAAGCATCAGCACCCAAAACGGCTCCAGAATGAATAGTGACCCCATCGCCTATCACCGCATTATCATAAATACTGACATTTGCGTGTATTAAACAATTAGAACCAATATGTACATTGTTGCCGATAAAACAATTAGGTTGGATAAGCGTACCTTCACCAATTGATGCTGAAGCAGCTATCGAAGACGTCGCCTTTTCAAAAGGTTTAAAGAATTGTGTAAGCTTATTAAAGTCGGCAAACGGATCTTCAGAAATAAGTAAAGCTTTACCTTCTGGACAATCTACTCTTTTGTTTATCAAAACAACAGTTGCTGCAGAAGCTAAAGCTTTATCGTAATATTTAGGATGATCAACAAAAACAATATCTCCGGGTTCTACGACATGAATTTCATTCATTCCCAAAACCGGAAAATCAGCATCGCCAACATAATCTACATTGAGAATTGTAGCAATTTGTTCTAAAGTATGTTTTTGAGGAAACTTCAATTACTTATTCTTTGATACGCTCTTTGTAGGTTCCTTTTTCAGTCTCTACTTTGATTTTATCTCCTTCATTGATAAATAAAGGAACGTTTACTTCTGCACCTGTTTCTACAGTAGCAGGTTTTGTAGCATTGGTTGCAGTATTTCCTTTTACACCAGGCTCGGTTGCAGTAACCTCGAGAATAACGTGCGCAGGCATATCAACTGATAGTGGCAGGCCATCTTCAGTATTAATGGCGATAGAAACCACTTCCCCTTCTTTTAAAAGTCCGGGTTGATCAAGAGCAGATTCTAAAAGGCGTATTTGAGTGTAATCGTCTGTATTCATAAAGTGATACCACTCGCCATCGCTATATAAAAATTGATACCCTTTGGTCTCAACACGTACTTCTTCGATCTTATGTCCCGCAGAAAAGGTATTATCTAAAACTTTTCCGTTAGTAACACTTTTTAATTTTGTTCTTACAAAAGCAGGTCCTTTACCTGGTTTTACGTGTAAAAATTCAACTATTTTATAAATATCATGGTTGTAGTGAATACACATCCCATTACGAATATCTGATGTAGTTGCCATATATATGTTTTAATCTATTTTTTACTGAAATTAATTAGCGGTAAAATATCCTTTCATAATACCACGCTGTGAATTACGTATGAACTGAAGAATCTCATCTCGTTCTGGAGTAGCTTCCATTTCAGCCTCTATAATATTTACAGCTTGGGTATTGTTATAATTCTTCTGATAAAGAATACGATAAATGTCTTGAATTTCTCTGATTTTCTCAGTGGTAAACCCTCTGCGTCTCAAACCAATAGAATTGATTCCGACGTAAGATAACGGTTCGCGTCCTGCTTTTACATAAGGAGGAACGTCTTTACGTACTAATGATCCACCGGTCACAAATGCGTGGCTACCTATCGTACAAAACTGTTGCACCGCAGCCATACCCGCTAAAACAACGTGATCACCCACAACAATATGCCCAGCAAGCGTACTGTTGTTTGAAAATATACAATGATCTCCCACAATACAATCATGAGCGATATGGCTGTAGGCCATAATCCAGCAATTGTTTCCTATTTGTGTTTTCATACGGTCTGTAGTACCACGATTTATGGTCACGCACTCTCTAATCGTTGTATTGTCGCCTATTATAGTAACCGTATCTTCGTCGTCAAACTTTTTATCCTGCGGAATTGCAGATATTACGGCCCCGGGAAAAATATTTACATTTTTACCAATGCGCGCACCTTCCATAATCGTAACGTTTGATCCTATCCAGCTACCTTCACCAATTACAACATTATTATTAATGGTTGTAAACGGCTCGATCACCACGTTTTTGGCGATTTTAGCTCCAGGATGTACGTATGCTAAGGGTTGATTCATAAATCTAGTCTTTCTTTACTTTTACTATTTGAGCCATTAGCTCTGCCTCTGAAACTAACTTACCATTAACATAGGCGCTACCTTGCATATGGCAAATTCCTCTACGAATAGGCGATAGTAAATCTAGTTTAAATATAAGCGTATCTCCGGGAAGTACTTGTTGTTTAAAGCGTACATTATCAATCTTCATGAAATACGTAAGATAATTTTCGGGATCGGGAACAGTGCTCAATACTAAAATCCCACCGGTTTGCGCCATGGCTTCTACCTGAAGTACACCCGGCATTACTGGTGAACCCGGAAAATGACCTACAAAAAATGGCTCATTCATCGTCACGTTCTTAAGACCTATAACGCCTGTATCTGTGATTTCTAGAATTTTATCTACAAGCAAGAATGGTGGTCTATGGGGTAACATTGCCATAATCTCATTGACATCTTTAACCGGAGGTTTTGATAAATCAAAAGAAGGAACGTTATTACGTTTTTCTAATTTAATTATTTTCTTCAGTTTCTTTGCAAATTGTGTATTTACAAAATGTCCCGGTTTATTCGCGATCACTTTTCCTTTAATTGGCATACCAACCAAAGCTAAATCACCAATTACGTCAAGTAATTTATGTCTCGCAGCTTCATTTGGATGATGTAAGGTTAGGTTATCAAGAATACCGTTTGACTTGACAGAAATATTATCCTTATTAAAAGCTTGCCTTAGTTTATCCATTGTTTCTGGAGATAACTCTTTATCCACATAAACAATAGCATTATTAAGATCTCCTCCTTTGATCAAGCCGTTTTCAAGCAGCATTTCTATCTCGTGCAAAAAGCTGAATGTTCTTGAATCTGAAATTTCATCTTTAAACTCGGTGATGCTTTTGATACTTGCATTTTGCGTACCTAGAATCTTTGTTCCAAAATCTACCATTGTAGTCAGTTGATATTCTTCAGCAGGCATAAGCATAATTTCGCTTCCTGACTTTTCATCAACATAACTAATAACTTCGGTAACCACATATTCTTCTCTACAAGCTTCTTGCTCCTTCAGCCCTACTTTTTCTAAAGCTTCAACAAAAAACTTAGAAGAACCATCCATAATAGGCGGTTCTGAAGCGTCAAGTTCGATACAAATATTATCTATACCCATACCCACACAAGCAGCCAATACGTGCTCACTTGTTTGAATATGAACTCCAGATTTCTCAAGGTTTGTCCCACGCTGGGTGTTCACCACATAATCTGCATTCGCTTCGATAATTGGCTGTCCTTCAAGATCTACGCGCTTAAAAAACATACCGTTATTTTCATCAGCCGGCTTAAATGTAAGTGTAACATTTTTACCTGTATGTAAACCAACGCCGGTTAAGGAAACCTCACCGGCGATTGTTTTTTGCTTTCCTTCAGCTTTACTTATCATTGGATTTTTGTTTTTCCAAATTATTTAATTGTTCTGCCAGACTCGGCAAGTTTTTAAAGTGTACATATGACTTATTAAAGTCATTATATGATAATGCCGGAGAACCTTGAACGGCCTCGTCATTTTTAAGATTTCTGGTAATACCAGACTGTGCTTGAATACGTACACGATCACCAATGGTAATATGCCCCACGATTCCTACCTGACCTCCAATCATACAGTTTTTACCAATTTTTGTCGAACCTGCAATTCCGGTTTGTGCAGCTATTGCTGTATGTTCTCCAATCTCCACATTATGTGCGATCTGAATTTGATTGTCAAGTTTAACACCTTTGCGAATAATCGTAGAACCCAGTGTTGCACGGTCTATAGTAGTACCTGCGCCTATGTCTACGTTGTCTTCAATAATCACATTACCGGTTTGCGGAATACGCGAGTATTCACCATTTTCATCAGGAGCAAAACCAAAACCATCAGCCCCTATAATAGCACCACTGTGCACATAAACTGTTTCTCCAAGAACACAATCTGAATAGACCTTAGCACCTTGAAAAAGCACACAGTTGTCTCCTATTTTACAATTATCGCCAATGTAAACATTAGGATAGATCTTAACGTTGTTCCCGATCTTAACGTTGTTTCCAATGTAAGCAAAAGCCCCTAAATATAGGTCCTCGCCATACTCAGCTGTATCTGAAATGAATGAGGGTTGTTCTATCCCTGATTTATTCAGTTTTACTTGGTTATAATATTCAAGTAGCTTAGAAAATGATTTATAGGCATCTTCAACACGAATTAACGTAACCTCAATATCGTGTTCTGGTTGAAAATCTTTATCAACTATAGCGATTGAAGCTTTAGTCTTATATATATATGGTGTGTACTTTGGATTCGCCAAAAAAGTAAGCGATCCCTGTGTACCTTCTTCTATTTTTGAAAGTTTAGAAACTTCTGCATTGGGGTTTCCGTCGACAGAGCCTTCTAAAATTCCAGCAATTTGTTCAGCTGTAAATTTCATCATCGCAAAAATAGAAAAAAAGGGTTTAATTTAAGTGCTTCGGATAGCAGATATAGTTTTTTGTGATCACCTTTGATAAGGCCTTTAAACTCAGTTGATCACTCGCCGAAATAACATCAATGACCTTTCCTTTTTTTGTCAATATATTAATGGCTTCCTTTTTTAAGGTATAAGCTTGATTGGTAAGTGTACCGGTAAACACAAAATAATCTACTTCTTCATCAGTAATGTCATAATGCGCTTTTACACGTTCACGCTCTTCTTGAATAAATTCTTTCTTGAAAGGTTTTTTCTTGATTTTTATGCGAGGTAATTTTCGGTCAATGATAATTTTACAAAGGGTACTCAAAACAAAGTCATCGGCATCGCACCAAGATTTCATAGCCGATATAATATCATAATCATCAAGGTTTGAAAAAACTTCTAGCGCCTCTTGATCAAAAACACCTTCAGCATTCTTTTTCTTCAAAAAATAACTTAACGCCTTACTGGCCGGCAAAACCTGACCACTTTCGGTTAGATATTTTGCACGCTTTAAAACTTTTACCAATACTTGCTCGGCAACAAGACTGGTTTTATGTAAATACACCTGCCAATACATCAGACGGCGGGCTACAAGAAACTTCTCTATAGTATAGATCCCCTTTTCTTCTACCATCAGTTCGTCATCTTTGACATTAAGCATTGCCAGAATACGATCGGTATTAATATTCCCTTCAGCCATCCCGGTATAAAAACTATCGCGCTTGAGGTAATCGGTACGATCCATATCCAACTGACCTGAAACCAACTGATGTAAAAAAGGACGGTGGTACGTTCCCTTAAAAATTTTAAGAGCCAGGGTTAAACTTCCGTTAAACTCATAGTTGAGCTGCTCCATAAATTGAAGTGATATTTGCTCGTGATGCACCCCTTCTGCGATACTATTTTCCATCGCATGGGAAAATGGACCGTGACCAATATCATGCAATAAAATCGCAGCCATTGTAGCTTCTTTCTCTTCCGCAGAAACGCTAACACCTTTCTGCTCAAGCTTTTCAAGTGCCTTTTGCATTATATGAACACAACCTATCGCATGATGAAAACGGGTATGATGCGCCCCGGGATATACTAAATAAGACAAACCCATTTGCGAAATCCTGCGTAAACGCTGAAAGTATTTATGTTCAATAAGGTTAAATATGAGTCCGTTGGGGATGGTAATAAACCCATATATAGGGTCGTTAATTATCGTAAGTTTGTTAGCGGTCTTCAACGCGAAAGGCTTTTAAAATTTGATAACGCAAAATGCGTAAGCATGTGGTTTTTATAAAACCAAGCATCACAAATATACTATTATGAGTACGATAAAAATATTATGGGTAGATGATGAAATCGATTTACTCAAACCACATATCCTTTTTTTAGAAAAGAAAAACTATGAAGTAACTACGTGTCAAAGTGGTACCGAGGCGATTGACCTTGTAGAAGAACAAAACTTTGATGTTGTTTTTCTTGATGAAAATATGCCCGGACTCACCGGATTAGAAACCCTGAGTGAGATCAAGGCAAAACGCGATACGCTTCCTGTAATTATGATCACAAAAAGTGAGGAAGAATATATTATGGAAGAAGCTATTGGTTCTAAAATCGCAGACTACCTTATTAAACCGGTTAATCCCAACCAGATTTTGCTAAGTCTCAAAAAGAACCTTGACAACAGCCGTTTGGTTTCTGAAAAGACTACGCTCAACTATCAGCAGGAATTTAGAAAAATAGCCATGGATATGGCTCAGGTAAATTCATATGAAGAGTGGGCAGAATTGTATCAAAAGCTCATTTATTGGGAGCTCGAATTGGAGAATATCGAAGATCAAAGCATGCACGAGATTTTAGAATCTCAGAAAACGGAAGCTAACAGTCAGTTCTTTAAATTCATCGAGCGTAATTATGAAGATTGGTTTAGTGATGAAGACAGACCAACCATGTCTCATACCTTATTTAAAGACAAAATCTTGCCGCAAATTAAGAAAGAAGATGCGCCTGTTTTACTCATTGTGATCGACAACCTGAGATACGATCAATGGAAATCTTTTGAACCCATTATAAGCAACTATTATAAAAAAGAAAGTGAAAGTGCCTATTATAGCATTCTTCCCACAGCAACACAATACGCACGTAACGCGATCTTTTCTGGGCTGATGCCAAGTGAGATGGAAAAACAACATCCAGACCTCTGGCTCAATGATACCGATGATGGAGGTAAAAACCTTAATGAAGATAAATTCCTTGCCGCACAACTCAAGCGCTTAGGTTTGACAGATTTGGTTTGGGAATATCACAAGATCACCAATTTAAAAAGCGGAAAGAAACTCGTTGAAAATTTCAATTCTCTTAAAAAGAATGACCTTACGGTTTTAGTCTATAATTTTGTAGACATGCTTAGTCATTCTAAAACAGAAATGGAAGTCATTAAAGAATTAGCATCTAACGATAAATCCTATCGTTCATTGACTGAAAGTTGGTTTAAAAATTCTCCATTATTAGAAATGATTCAAAAATCGCAACAACTCGGTTTCAAAATTGTGCTTACTACAGATCACGGTACCATAAATGTCAAAAACCCGTCTAAAGTAATAGGAGACAAAAACACCAGTCTCAATTTGCGCTACAAAACCGGGCGTAGTCTTACTTACGAACAAAAAGATGTACTTGAAGCCAAAGATCCAAAAAGCATTCACCTGCCTACTATTAATATGAGTAGCTCATTTATCTTTGCCAAAGGTGATTTGTTTTTTGCTTACCCCAACAATTACAATCATTACGTAAGTTATTTTAGAAACACCTATCAGCATGGTGGCGTTTCTTTAGAAGAAGTCATCATTCCATTTATCGTTTTAAACCCAAGATAATTTTTGCCTTTATTTATGGAATATATCTATGAATTGAATCAAATTGATGAAGTTGCACAACACATAATCGCGCAATTGAAATACCCTACCATTTTATTCTATGGTGATCTGGGTGCTGGTAAAACGACACTTATAAAAGCCTTAGTTAAAGCTTTAGGATCTGACGACAGTGTTTCTAGTCCTACATTTTCACTAATTAATGAGTACAAAACTCGAGATGGAGATACTATTTATCATCTGGATTTATACCGTCTAAAAGAAGAAAATGAAGCGTATGATATCGGGATTGAAGAAATTCTTGATTGCGTGAACCTAAAATTTATTGAATGGCCTCAAAAAATTAACAATTTGATTGATAATAACGTCCATTCGGCGAAAATTTCTTCGATAAACGAATCAAAAAGAAAATTGGAATTTATTTAAAATGTTAATATATTGTTAAAGAAAATTTTTGAATTTGAAGTATTTTCTTACAAGTCTAAAATTACGAAAAAGTTATAGTGATTTTTTTTTCGAGTAAGAGAATAATTGGTAAATTCCAAACTTAATATTAATCGACAAAATGTGTTAAAGGCTATTGACGTAAAGCAAATATAGAAAGAATATAAAATGTGATATCGTGTGAAAAGTTGCTCAACTTTGGGTCAACAAATCATTAATACTCAAACACATTTTATTATGAAAATCAAAGCATTACTCCTAGGCCTTTTAATTGCAGGTGCAACAGCAGTTACTTATACAGCACAAGATACTAACGCAGACTATGCAGCGAAAAAAGTTGACCCAAGAAAGATCAAAGTCCCTACTCACGGGTAGTCTGATTGCTGCTTTTATAGCAGCGACACCATATTTTTTTTATTTATATGAGGGTTTCCCAGATATTAAAGTTTGGGAAACCTCTTTTTTTGGTTTTCAATTTAGATACGAAAGTAATTTTTATGAAAGCGTCAATGTAATGGGATGGATGCTTTTTAGTAAGTTGATTCCTTTACTATTATTACTTATTTGGTTTTTCACCTGTAAAAACTGGTGGTATCACGCCTTGCTTATACCTATATGCATGTATCTTTTGCAAATTTACGGTCTTTTCGAAGATGATATTCTCTACAAGGATAGTATTGAAATATATTATTTAGCTCCTCTAGTTCTTATCGCGCTTATATTTCTTTATACTATTCGAATGAAAATTTTCGATCGTATTCATAATATCGATCTTTCTGAATTAGAACGAGTATCATTAAAAGGTGATATAAAAAATGAAGAAAGTTTAAAGGAGGAGTATCCAAATGGTCAGGATGACGATGACGAACCTCTTTTTATGGGATAAATTAAGAATTGAATCTTCTTTACCGCTAAGTACTACACGCATTTAGAATTCTTAGTCAAAACCTTTTTTTTCCTTTAAATATTATGTTTAATTTGAAGCTTATTTTACACTAAAGCCTCAGATGATTCAAAACAGTCCGTTTACAAGAGAACAGCTTATTCCTCAAGAAGAAAAGCTTGAAATAGAACAACGTAAAGGATCATTATTTATAGGTATCCCCAAGGAAAATCACTTCCAGGAAAAGCGGGTCTGCCTTACTCCAGATGCAGTAGGCGCTCTCGTAGCGCACGGTCATCGTGTTCTAATTGAATCTAAAGCTGGCGAAGATGCGCGTTTTACAGATCACGACTACTCTGAAGCCGGTGCAGAAATAACCGCAGATCGCAATAAGGTTTTTGGCTGCCCGATGGTTTTGAAAGTAGAACCACCATCTTTGGAAGAGTTGGAAATGGTCAATCCACAAACGGTGATCATCTCTGCATTACAGCTTAAAACACAGAAAAAAGAATATTTTAAAATACTTGCAGCCAAACGCATTACTGCTTTAGCCTTTGAGTTTATCAAAGATGCAGACGGCACCTACCCTGCTGTTCGGGCTTTAAGTGAAATCGCCGGCACAGCTTCAGTATTGATCGCTTCAGAAATTATGTCCCGCCAGGATGAAGGTAATGGTTTGATGTTTGGGAACATTAGCGGGGTTCCTCCTATTGAGGTAGTGATCATTGGTGCAGGTACTGTTGGTGAATTTGCCACACGCTCTGCTTTAGGACTGGGAGCCAATGTAAAAGTATTTGACAATTCCCTTACCAAATTGCGCTGCCTTCAGGTAAATGTTGGGCGCCCTTTGTATACTTCAACCATTCAGCCAAAAAACTTACTTAAGGCGTTACGCCGTTGCGATGTCGCCATTGGAGCCGTACGTGGTAAAGATCGTTCTCCGGTAATTGTAACCGAAACGATGATTGAATATATGAAGCCCGGCTCTATAATTATTGATGTAAGTATTGATATGGGCGGTTGTTTTGAAACGAGTGAGGTAACCTCTCACGACGAGCCTACCTTTAAAAAACACGGCGTCATTCATTATGGGGTTCCTAATATCCCTTCGCGTTATGCCAGAACTTCGTCGCTATCTATAAGCAATATTTTTACACCTTATTTATTAGAGATCGGGGAACACGGCGGACTCGAAAATAGCCTAAGAATCAACAAGGGTTTAAAAAATGGATTGTACTTTTACCGCGGAATTTTAACCAGCAAATCTGTAGCAGATTGGTTTGATCTTCCGTTTAGAGATATCAATCTTTTATTTTTTTAGCGCTTACATTTAATTATGAAAATTTTATACCGTTTAGGTTATTATTTAGGAGGTTTTGCCATTGGTCTTATTTTGCTAGCCTTTTTTGTCAAAGGAAGTGGTGTCGAACTTCCTTCTTGTGACTATATGCCCAATGCTCGGGTTTTAAAAACCATCAGGAATAATGGGTATATTCTTTCTAATCAAGCTGAAAAGCAACTGCAAGAATTAAAGCTTGACACTTCCTATTTGAACACTGTTTTTCTTGAAGGCGAAGTTGATTTTGATAAAAGCGATACCCGAAAAGAACCTTGTGGTTTTTATACAATTCATTCGCAAGAAACCATGCCTACTCCAATTACAACAACGCTCGAATTGTGTGATGAGCAATTTGAAGTATTGACGGTTACCAAAAAATAAAAAAAACTCAAAGTTCTATAGACTTTGGGAGTGTCAATAAAAAAGAGGCTAAGTATTTACTTAGCCTCTTTTTTATATCAATTCGTATTTTTTCTGATTATTCAGATTTACGACGCTTTCGCTCCTCTTGAATAAGCGTTAATTCTCTGTTGGTTTGACCTGCCACAGACGTATTTTCTTCAGCTCTTCTAATAAGGTAAGGCATCACATCTTTTACAGGACCAAAAGGAACATATTTAGAAACATTATATCCTTCTTTTGCGAGATTGAAACTTATATGATCACTCATACCATACAATTGACCAAACCACACCCGACCATCATCTGGAGCAATTTCTTTTTGTGACATTATTTCTATAGCGAGATAATTACTCTCTTCGTTATGCGTCCCAATAAAAGCCCAGATATCGTCTAAATGATCAAAAATGTAAACCAGCATTGCATTAAAATGCGCATCAGTTTCTGGTTTATCTTTACAAATAGGTGAATCGTAACCATATTTATCTGCACGTGCGCGTTCTTTTTCCATATATGCACCACGAACGATTTTCACCCCCAGATGGTATCCTTTGTCAATTCCGTCAAGGTGAAGTTCTTTAAGATAAGCCAATCGATCCCAACGATAACATTGAAGCGTTGTAAAAACAATAGGCTTTTCTTTATTGTAGGTTTGCATCATCTCAAGCACCAAATCATCAACAGCGCCCTGCATCCAACTTTCCTCAGCATCAATCAATAGTTTTAGATCACAAGCTTTTGCCTTGGCACATACTTCGTGAAAACGTTCCTGAATACGTTTCCATTCCTTAAGTTCTTTATCTGTAAGCTTTTCTTTTTCAGTAACCTTACGCCAAACTTCAAATCGTCCAAAACCTGTAGGTTTAAAAACCGCAAAAGGCAATCCGGGTCGGTTCTTCGAAAAATCAATTACGCTTAAAACACGATTTAAAGCTGCATCAAACAAAGCTTCGGTTTCTTTCCCTTCAACAGAAAAATCAAGCACCGAATGTACATTCTTTGAGTACATCGCATCTATAGTAGAGATACAATCCTTTTCGCTTTCGCCCCCACAAAAATGATCAAATACGGTCGCCTTGACGATTCCCTTAATGGGTAAGTTTATATTGAGTGCAAAATTGGTAAGTGCAGAACCCACTTTAACCAGAGGTTGCAACGAGATCATCTTGAATAAAAAGTAAGCTCGGTTGAGTTCGCTATCTGATTTTAAGGAAAATGCAGTCTTTGTGTCATCAAAGATTTTTTGTTCTAACATATTCTGAAATTAGGCGTCAAATATAGCCAAATCGCAAAGGGATTGTTATAAAAGAATATTAATTTCACAACCTCAAAAAACTTTAACATGGAAGCGATTCAAGCTAAAGATTATCAGGTTGTTTTTGGAGGAAACGGCTACACAAATCTTAATGCTATCTTAAAAGAAAAAAAGTACAGCATTCTTTTTATACTTGTTGACAGCAATACGCACGAGCACTGTTTGGCCCCTTTTCTTCAAAATGTGGTGACTCAAACAACGATCGAGATTATTGAAGTTGATCCGGGAGAGGAGTTCAAAAACCTTGAGACTTGTGAAGGTGTTTGGAATGTATTGTCAGAATTGAATGCCGATCGTAAAAGTGCTTTGATCAATTTAGGTGGTGGCGTAGTTACCGATTTGGGTGGTTTTGTAGCTTGCTGCTTCAAACGCGGAATTGATTTTATCAATATTCCTACGACCCTTCTGGCTATGGTAGATGCTTCGGTAGGTGGTAAAACCGGCGTAGATCTTGGTCCTTTAAAAAATCAAATTGGAATCATAAGCAATCCGGAACTCGTTTTAGTAGACACCCATTTTCTAGGAACACTTTCTATTGAAGAATTACGCAGCGGTTATGCCGAAATGTTGAAACACGGTCTCATCAGTTCTGAAACCTATTGGCAAACCGTTAAAGAAGCAGATTACAGTGATTTTGAAAGCTTAGGTGGTTTAATCAGACAATCAATCGCTATTAAAAACGAAGTTGTTCTCGAAGATCCTTTTGAACAAAACCGAAGAAAAAGCCTTAATTACGGGCATACTTTAGGTCACGCTATAGAATCTTATTTTATGGAAAGTGATCAAAAACAGCGGCTGCTTCACGGCGAAGCCATTGCCATTGGTATGGTTTTGGCAAATTACCTTTCTACCCAGTTGTGTGATCTAGAAGAAGCAGTATGTAATGAGCTCTCGTCAGCAATCATGAGTTTTTATCAGGTTGTTGATTTTGATGATAAAGACATTGAGCAAATTATCACGTTGCTTAAATATGACAAAAAGAATAGCCACGGTAAAGTTCTGTTTGTACTTTTAAATAACATAGGAGACGTTGTACTCAATCAAGAAGTATCAAACGAACTCATTTATAAGGCTTTTGAATACTATAAAAATTTAAATAAGAATTAAGCGAATAGTGTTGCACAACCCAACCGTTTTTTTTTACATTTAACCACAAATTGCACCAATTATTAAATTTTATTTATGCGTCGCGTAATAGTTGATTTTAAAAAACTTACACCAGAGATCTTAGCTCTGTTAGTCGATAAGTACCCCTACGGATATGATGATGATCACATTATATCTTTTAAAAATGCTAAAAACGAACTCATCGAGTGTGTTGAAGTACGCACAGCAGATACCATCTATCTTGTTAAAGTGAGCAAGAAATTAGAAACATCTATGGAAAATTATGATGTTGATGATTATGAAGATGATGAACTAAACGATCCAATCGCTGAAATTCCTGAAAAAATGGAAGGGGAAGATGAAGATCTAGAAGAAGATGATGCCGAAGATGAAGATTAATTTCATCGTTGAATTATAAACAATAAAAAAAGCTCTCGAAATCGAGAGCTTTTTTTATTTACACTGCCAAAAATTATACCTATTCTAAGGCTTGCATTGAAAATTTATTTTAAAAGGGAATACTTTAAAGGCTTTCCTAAATAATTGAAATCAATCTAGCCGCAAAAACCTAAGCTTCTACTTTTTCTTCTATTGAAGCTAGATAACGTTCTGCATCCAATGCAGCCATACAACCGGTACCGGCAGCTGTAATCGCTTGACGATACTCTTTATCTTGCACATCTCCACTTGCAAAAACTCCCGGCTTTCCGGTTTTTGTAGATTTTGATTCAGTGATGATATAACCGGTATCATCCATTTCTAACTGTCCTTTAAAAATATCGGTATTGGGTTTGTGCCCAATCGCAATAAATAAACCGGTAATTTCAATTTCAGAAGTTTCTTTAGTTTGATTATTGATCATTTTCAAACCTTCAACTACTTGTTCACCTATCACCTCCTCTACTTCGGTATTGTAAAGTACCGTAATATTTTTTCTGGAATTCACTCGGTGCTGCATTGCTTTTGAAGCACGCATTTCATCTTTTCTTACCAGCATGGTCACGTGTTCACAGATATTCGCAAGATACGTTGCTTCTTCTGCAGCCGTATCTCCACCTCCTACAATTGCTACACACTGATTTTTATAAAAGAATCCATCACAAACGGCACAAGCCGAAACGCCACCACCTCGTAATCGCTGCTCACTTGGAAGTCCCAGATATCTTGCCGTTGCACCTGTAGAAATGATAACAGATTCCGCTTCAATTTCTGTAGTATTGTCAACAGTGGCTTTGTGAATACCTCCTTCTTCCGAAGAAAATTCAACATTGGTGATCATTCCTATACGCACTTCAGTACCAAAACGCTCAGCCTGCTGCTGAAGCTGTACCATCATCGTTGGCCCGTCGATACCTTCCGGATATCCCGGGAAATTGTCAACCTCAGTGGTAGTAGTTAATTGTCCGCCCGGCTCCATACCTGTGTAAAGCACCGGTTTCAAATCTGCTCGAGATGCATAAATTGCTGCAGTATATCCTGCAGGGCCAGAGCCTATAATTAAACATTTAATACGTTCTACTGCCATTTATTTTATTTTTAAATCCACAATGTGGAATTCAACTTTAGTTTTACTTATAAGTATGCTACAAAAGCAAAAGTAGTCGATTCTTAGCTCTTATAAAAAGGAACCTAATCGCTACTTATAAGTCGTTATCAACAATGCAAATTTACAAGGATGTTTGAATTCAATACTTTAGGATTGTTAGGTTTTCACTATTTTTAGATCAAAATTTCTTATATGAAAAAGCGCAGTTTACTTATACTTTGTGTATTTACCACGTTAATGGCTTGTGCACAAAACCCAAAAGAGGTTAAAGAGGATGACGTCCCTATTTCAGTCTCTGCAGCATACGGCTACGAGACTATCGTTGCTGATTTGATCAACCCTTGGGGAATGGCTTTTTTACCTGACGGCAGCCTTCTTATTACCGAAAAATCAGGAGAACTCATTCATTTTAAAGATGGAGTAAAGCAAGAAATTGCAGGTGTTCCGGAAGTATATAACCGCGGTCAGGGAGGTTTGCTCGACATACAATTGAGTCCGAATTATGCTAATGACGGCTTTATTTACATCACCTATTCTTCTACTGAAGGTGACGGCAAAGGTGGTAATACCGCATTAATGCGCGCTAAACTTTCAGGAACTACACTTACAGACCAAGAGGTTCTTTATAAAGCAACTCCTAATACGACTAAAGGTCAGCACTGGGGAAGTCGAATTGTATTTGACGATGCGGGTCATGTCTTTTTCACTGCCGGGGAACGTGGGGAACGTGACATCAATCCGCAAGATATCACGCGTGATAACGGAAAAGTATACCGATTGAATTTAGATGGAAGCATTCCTGCAGACAATCCATTTGTGAATACTGCTGATGCTAAAGGTGCCATCTGGTCCTATGGACATCGCAATCCGCAAGGAATGATCGTCAACCCTGAGACCAATGAAATTTGGGTACACGAACACGGACCTCGTGGTGGAGACGAAATCAACGTCATTAAAAAAGGAGCCAATTACGGTTGGCCTGTGATCACCTATGGGATAAACTACAGTGGTACCGAAATTACAGATGAAACTCAAAAAGAAGGAATGGAACAGCCTTTATATTATTGGGTTCCTTCTATTGCTCCAAGCGGGATGGCATTTGTATCAAGTGATACTTATCCCGAATTGAAAGGAAATATTCTGGTGGGTTCTTTAAAGTTTGTATATCTCGAAGCGCTTTATCTAAATGACGCTAATGAGGTAATTAAAAGAGAAAAGCTTTTAGACGGAATTGGTCGTGTGCGTAACGTAATTGAAGGACCTGATGGATTTATTTATGTTGGCGTGGAAGGAGTAGGAATCGTAAAACTTGTAAAAAATTGAAAACACTAAGTCTTTTTATTTTGGGATCGGTTGCTCTTGTAGGCAGCTATCTAAGCCTTAAAACTGATGTTTCATTTGTCAATACCGAAGCAGCGTACCATAGAATTCAACAGGATACTACATTACAAAACAGTATTGAACGCGGCAAAACGGTGTATGAGGATTTTTGTATGCAATGTCATATGGCTACGGGAGAAGGAATCCCCGGCGCATTCCCTCCTCTAGCTAAAGCTGATTATCTTTTAGAAAATCGAACCAAAGCCATTCACGCGGTGAAATTTGGTTTAAAAGGTCCTATAACGGTAAACGGAACCGATTACAACAGTGTAATGGCTCCGTTAGGTTTGTATGATGATGAAGTAGCTGATGTAATGAATTACATCTTAAATTCTTGGGGTAACACAAGTGATAAGTTGGTTACCGAAGAAGAAGTAGCAGCCGTTGAAGAGTAACTATTCGATACGCTGATAATTTTCAGAGAAAATACGATTGCCGTCTTCGTCTGTGGTGATCTGACTATATTCATTTTCTGAAATTTGTAGTTCAAAAGTGAACATGCGCAGTGTATCAATGACATTCATCATGCTTTCAGAACCATATTCTAGTGTTTCAATAAGCTGATCTTCTGATGCCACATAACTTCCGTAGCCAAACCATTCTACGGAATCTTTGGGTACATAACGCGTCCACATCACACGATCTTTAGTATACATTTTAATTTGACGATACCCGTCTGTCGTTGCTACGGTATCTATAATTTCGTTGTCATCATAATGATAAAAATCCCGAAGTTCCCAAGTACCTCGTATTAATACATCATTAGATTGTTTAATAGCGCCAGAATCGATACTCCAGGAAGTACCAATTATTAAGAGTAGGGTAAGAAGTGAAAGTTTCATAATATTTAAGCTATAGAATTAAAGATTTACTTCATTTAAGTTACAAAAAATATAATATCAATAAACTACAACGTTATAATTTTATTATAATTAAACGTTTTACTTGATTTACAAAGAATCTTTTAAGCGTGTTTTATTTTAATACTAGCTCAAAAATGGGTAAGTGTGTATTCTGAGAGAAAGGCTTTGCGGTTTGCTGCAATTATTTATATTTGCAGCCTGCAAAATTTTCGGGATGTAGCTTAGTCCGGTTAAAGTGCGCGTCTGGGGGGCGCGAGATCGGAGGTTCGAATCCTCTCATCCCGACATTAAACAACAAAAAAGGGTAATCGTTTGATTACCCTTTTTTGTTGAATTTACCAGTTTTAAACTTCAATACTACCACGAATCAATTTTGCAATTTAGAGCGCCATTGCGTGTAGCTCGTTTCAAGGAGATCATCGGCATATCTTGAAATATAATTATAGCCTGTACGTCGCTCCCGCTCAATTTCAGCCAGTTTACTTTTTATGATACCATCACGACCAACAAATATGGGTTCTTGTGTTTCTAGATCGTAAAATCTTGCCCAGAGCGACGGAGCTCCTTGTTCTTTGACCACTACTCTATCTTTTACAACTCCTGAGTCTGTTTGAACATCAATCCATTTTACACGCTTATTTTCGATCTTATGATTTTTAAACCACGTCACACCTGCCTTAATCGCACGCTGCATCCGCCGTGTTGGTTTTTCAAAACGCATCAAAAATTTTAAAATTCCCACGCTTTCTCCTCCACTTAAAGAAGGTAACTCGTATGCTCTTGCTTTTGCTGGTTTTAATGTGTGCTCATCGTGTTGCGCACACCAAACCGTCAATGTATCATCTATCGTTATTTGCATATCTAAAATTGCGTCAACTCCTTTTAAAAGTGCTTGCTCTATTTTTGATTTTTTTGCTGAAGTAACCAAAGCATAATCGGGAATATATACAAGATCATAAAATAGATCGAGCACACCGATCATTGCGTTGTCATTAAAAGTTATGTGGCTGTAATACCCCTCTCGCAAAGGATAGAATTGAGGCCAACCGCCATTTTTATACTGTGCTTCCAGCAAATAATCGATTCCTTTATTAAATGCTTTTTTGTAGACATTATCTTCATTATGCTGAAGCATCTTAGCCAAAAAACGAAGTTGCGTATGCGTAGCACCATTATCTATTGTGGTATGTTGGTTTTCTTTGATCACATCTATAGCTTGATCAGATAGATCTTGGGCCATATCAATGTTCTTTGCCCATCCGCCATTGGCATATTGAAATTGCACCACTTGGTCTGCAATACGCTGAGCTTCTGCTGAAGTATACCAAGAACGATCCTGTCTTAGAATGTCTCCCCAAGAGATATTCTGGGCAAAAATTGGATTTGAGAGTACGAATACAAACACAACAACGAGCTTTGAAATGGTAAGCTTTACCGTTCTAAATATCATTATTTGAGTAAGTTTTTTGATTGAAATTTCTGCGCTTCCTCCTTAGATAATTTGGTTGCCCAAGGCACACGTTCGTTGGAAGCGCCTGCTCCGGTTGAACCAAATTCTGCATAAAAAACAGTTTGTTCTGCTTCTGGTTTTGACCAATTATGCCAACCTTCAGTCTTTATGTGTACGCCCATTTCACAATTGATAAACACGGTTTGCGCATAATTACGCCAAGGCCTGCCAAGGTACACCGAATTTTCAGGAGCGTCACCCGTAAGTTTACAATTGATAAAAACCAAACCAAAAGCTGCTCCTTCTTCGGTTGAAGCCGCTGTGATATAAGAACCTCCATCTTTTGAATAAATCTCACAATCTTCAAATACAGCCTGAGACCAACCGAATATAAAATCGGTGGTGCCTTCGATATAACAGTTTTTATAATATTGTTTAGATTCCCTTCCGTGCACATATAACGTGTCTTGAAATCCTAAAAAACTACAATTCTCAAAGAATGCGTTATCGCCATCAACACGTACAGCTACTGCTTGACCCACGGGACCAGCACTGTTCTCAAAAGTTATATTCTTTGCTGTAAAATCACTACCAAAAACAAAAAAGGAGGAAGATCCTGTGGTTCCCATTTCTTCTCCAAATTCATTTTGTTTACTAGCATAATCATCATAAGTCAAATACACCTTATCCCTAGATTCGCCTACAAAGGTTACATTGGTTTTAGATGCAGGTAAAACCAGCTTTTCTTTATAAATGCCATTTTTAATTAAAATCTGGGTTTCTAACTTTCTAAAATCAGGAACAGCCATTATGGCCTCTTGTACCGTGCTAAAATCGCCTGTACCATCTTTAGACACAATAAAGTCATAAGTTGTCTCTTGTGCTTTTACAAAAGTCGTGCTGCACAAGAGCACGCCAATAAATAAAGCAACTATTCGGTCTTTAATGTTCGACATTATTTTTTCTTTTGGATTCATAAATTAAAAATTTAAAGAAAGGGTACGACCGCAGTCGTACCCTTAAAAATTCAATACACACACAATTGAACTCTATTCTTTACTTGACACGCTAGTGCATTAAAGGGCTATGCGCATGGGTTTACCGGTTACTTCATAACGCATACTTATACTAGATTCGGTTTGCTTTTTATTAGGTTGACCACCGCCGGCATAAAGCGTGAACCACCCCGGTTCTACGACCAGCTGTTCTTGATCATTGATCATTGAAAACTGACGTGCATCTAGACGAAATTCTACGGTTTGTGTTTCGCCCTTTTGAAGATGAATTCGTTTAAAACCAACCAGCTGCACTTGTGGCCGCGTTGTACTGGCCTCTTCATCTTTTAAATACAACTGCACCACTTCGTCCCCATCGCGAGCTCCAGAATTGGTGACGGTTACCTGCACATTCAAAGTATTATCAGCTGTAAGTTTTCCTGAAGTCTTGATCGAATCGTACGAAAATTGCGTATAGCTTAAGCCGTAACCAAAGGGATACAAAGCTTCTCCTTCAAAGTAACGATAGGTACGCCCTTTCATACTGTAATCTTCAAAATCGGGTAAATCATCAACAGATTTGTAATAGGTAACCGGAAGTCTTCCCGCCGGATTATAATCTCCAAACAAGACATCGGCTATGGCATTACCACCTTCTTGCCCGGGATAACCCGCACTTAATATCGCGGGTACATGCTCCTGAGCATAATTAATCGCAAGCGCACTACCGTTGAGTAGAACCAATACTATTGGTTTCCCGGTGGCTACAAGAGCGCGCATAAGTTTGCGTTGCTCTAGAGGAAGATCTAAGGCGGTACGATCGCCTTTTGAAAAACCTTCAACATCAATACGCATTTCTTCACCTTCTAGACGCTCATTAAGGCCCAAAACCAAAACAGTTACATCTGAATCTTCAGCAAGATTTACAGCGCGCTCTAACTTGTTTTTTTCAGGAGTTGACCAAAGCATACGTGCTTCGGCATTACCATAGAGGTTGCTGTATTTTATAGTGATCGCATAATTTTTCCCGGCTTCTAGATATACTTCTTTGGCATTAACAGAAGGATGATGTGTATGCTTTCCTCCGCCTGAAACCAAGTCTTCAATCTGGAAATCTAAATACGGCTTTCCCCAGTCACTGAAGTAATACGTTCCGGTCTCCGGCACACTTAAAAACCCTGACCAGCGCACACTGTATTCTTGAAGCGCCAATCGTGGATCAGGCGTATTGATGTCCCAAGTAAAATTAACGTTATCATCAATTTGTGTAAACAAAGGATCCCCCTCCCATTTAGTATTATCAAAATATGCAGCGTCTAATCCTTGCTTTCCGGAAGCTGTTCTAAAATAAATAGATGGAATTACCTGCATCGTAGGCATTCCTTGAGCTAGTGAAGCACCTTCTTCATACACAACCTTTACTTGTGGTGCCACTTTATTGCGAATTCCCTGAACGACCGTCACCGGATTTTTTGGAGTTCCGTTGTAATTTCCCCATAGCGACTGCACATTTTGGGCATTGGGACCAATTACAGCAATTTGTTTTAAGTCTTTTGAAAGCGGAAGCATACGTGCCTCATTTTTTAAAAGCACGATACTTTCTTGTGCTGCTTTTCTTGCTAAAGCAGTATGTGAAGCATTGGTATTTACTGAAAAAGGAATTGCTGCATACCTCACGTTTTCTTCAGTATCAAACATTCCCAGCTTCAAGCGAGCCCGAAATAAGCGCTCAATAGCAATATTGATTTTTTCTTCAGTAATCAATCCGTTAGCTATGGCTTCTGTTAGGGATTTATAGGTAGCTCCGCAGTTTAAATCGGTTCCTGTTTCTAGAGCCAAAGCAGAAGCAGAAGCCGCGTCTGCTGTAATCTTATGATCTTCCCAAATGTCATTGATTGCACCACAATCTGAAACTACATATCCATCAAATCCCCATTTGTTTCTTAAAATATCAAACAATAATTTATTTGAGCTCGCCGCTTCTCCCCTAAAGCGATTGTATGCCGTCATTACAGATTGTACCTGAGCGTCTTTTACCAGCATTCTAAAAGCAGGCAGATACGTTTCCCAAAGATCACGCTCTGAAGTATTAGCGTCAAAATAATGCCTAGATTCTTCCGGACCGCTATGCACTGCAAAGTGTTTAGCCGTGGCAACAACTTTAAGATATTCAGGATCATCTCCTTGCAAACCTTTTACGTATTGCGCTCCCAAAGTGCCGGTAAGAAATGGATCTTCCCCATAGGTCTCGTGACCTCTTCCCCATCGCGGATCTCTAAAAATATTAATGTTGGGCGACCACATCGTTAAACCTTGATAAATATCATGCTGATCGCGTCTTAGATACTCCTGATGTTTGGCGCGTGCTTCATCAGAAATTGCTGTAGCCACTTCTCGCACCAACTCAGCATCCCAAGAGGCAGCAATGCTTATAGATTGTGGAAAAACCGTAGCATAACCCGCACGAGCAACACCGTGCAAGCTTTCATTCCACCAATTGTATTTTGGGATGTTCAAACGCTCGATCGCTGGAGCGTCTGACATCAATTGCGAGATCTTCTCTTCTAAGGTCATTCGGCTAACCAAATCATTTAATCGGGTTTCAAGATCCAATTGCTCATTTTGAAAAGGAAATTGCTTTTGCGCCATAAGCTGTATACAGCAGCCAAAAACTATAAAAAAGGTATAAACGTTTTGTCATAAGCCTTTTATTTTACTGTTATTTCAGAAGATTCAACTCCAGATTTTATTTGATAATCCTGCGCTGCCCCAGAATATTTCAGGCTTATATTTTTTGTTTTTGCTCCTGAAATCTGAATATTGGTTGATTCTTCAGATGAAAAATGAAGCTGCTCCAACACGATGTTTTTGGTATTGTGCAATTGCATCGGCGCTTGCATAGCTTCTATTTGAACATTATTGAAGTGCACCTGATCAGAATCAATAAGTGTAAAACCTTCCTCTCCTTGAAACAGCGAATTTTTAATCGACACATTTTGGATATTCATCTCAGGAAGCCCCATAAAAAATCCGGACTTATGCGCTTTTACCGAAGTAATATCTGATATATAAATATCTTTAAATGATGGAGTTTCTATTGTGACTTCGGGTACATCACGATCCTCTTTATTTTCTGCTAAATCATTTGATAAATCGGGTGCCTGACCGCCGTAATACAAATTGAAGCGTATGGCATCGGTCTTAATTTCGTTCATATAAATATGAGAAATATAGATTTGCTCAACCACGCCGCCGCGACCACGTGTGCTTTTAAAACGCAATCCGGTATCAGTGCCTATAAAATTGCAGTGCGATATATGAATTTTTGAAACGCCTCCAGACATTTCACTCCCAACGACAAAACCTCCGTGACCGTGGTAAACGGTGTTATTTTTAATAATTACATTTTTAGTTGGCATATTGCGTTTACGTCCGTCTTCGTTCTTTCCAGATTTAATGCATATCGCATCATCACCTACATCAAACGTGTTATTATACACCAATACATTTTCACAAGATTCAAGATCGAGTCCGTCACCGTTTTGCGCATACCACGGATTTCTTACGGTAAGATTCCGTACAATAATATTTTTACTCATTAATGGATGAATATTCCACGCCGGTGAATTTTGAAAGGTTGGACCATCTAAGAGGATATTCTCACAGTCGACTAGACTCACCATAACCGGTCTTAGAAAGCTTCGCACTGTTTGAAGTTGCTCAATCGTCCAGCCGCTCAAATCTGATTTGCTTCCTTTAAGTGCTGCCTCATCAGGATACCAAACTGATTTATTATCTGAAAGTACACCGCTAGACGCAACTAAAGCGTTCCATTGATGTTGGGTCATTTTAGATTTTTTTACCGGTCTCCAGGCTCCACCATTTCCATCTATAATTCCTTTACCGGTAATGGCGATGTTTTTTGCTCCTAAAGCATTTATAGGAGAAGTTGATCGTGCGGATTTGAGTCCTTCATAACTGGTTTCAACCAGCGGATAATCGTCAAATTGATCACTAAAGAGAATAAGCGCTCCTTGCTTTAAATGTAAATTGATATTGCTTTTTAATGTTATCGGGCCGGTATACCAAATGCCTTCCGGAACTACAACGGTGCCTCCTCCTTGAGAAAATGCCTTAGCAATAGCCTTCTGAAAAGCTTCCGTATTTTTAAACTGACCGTCACCTTTAGCTCCAAAATCGGTTATGAGATATTCTGTTACCTTGAATTTTGGTTCAGTGATTTGTTCCATTTTAAATTCTACACCGTCGTAGAGTGATGCCAGAGGCATTTCCTGAGCATTAATGGATAATGTTATAAGTAAGAATAGTAAAATTCTCATAGCGTTGTTCATTTTTATAAATTCTACTGATTTGGGACCCACCCGTTAAATATGTTCTTAAAAGTATATTGATCGCGAGTCCACTCGCTCAGCTGTTTTGACCAATAGACGCGTTTATCAGGGTTTGCTCCAGCTCCGGTACTTTTATATTCTGCGTAGTAAGCTGTTTTTTCTTTATTGGGGAACATCGCATCGCCGGGCCAGGCATGCCAACCTTCAGGAACGATGTGCTGAGCCATTTCGGTATCGATAAAAACTGTGCGTGCATAAGGTCGCCAGGGCCGACCAAGATAGACACGGTCAACGTCATCTGCTGCCGTAAGTTCGCAGTTAAAAAACACGTAACCATACTCCTGATCCTGCGGAGTTGCAGCTGCTGTGATATAGGAATTTGCGGTGCTGTGAATTTCACAATCTTGAAAAACAACAGTCGCCTGACCAAAAATAAAATCGGTAGTACCTTCGATATAACAGTTTTTATAAAATTGGCGACCACCACCTGTAGCCGTATAAAGTGTGTCTTGACAACCTATGATAGCACAATCTTCAGCAACAAAGCGATCCCCTTCTACATGTAAAGCGACTGCCTGCCCTTCATTACACGAACTATTGGCAATGGTTAAATTTTTAAAATGAATATCTGTTCCCCGCACAATTACCGTATGAGAAGTAAATGTCCCGTGTTCATTTCCCGTTACCGGATCCAGTTTACCGGAATGATCATCATAGGTGATTCTTGTTTCTCCAACACCTGAACCTTGTAAGGTAACTTTAGACATATGTGCAGGAATGACCAATTTTTCCTTGTAAACTCCGGGGCTTATTGAGATCAACACTTCGCCCGGCCCAAAAACCCGAATAGAATTCACCGCCTCTTGTATCGTAGTAAAGTCTGCCTGATCCTCTTTCCCAACAGTGATGACTCGGTAAGGATCTTCAAAAGGTACTTTTAAGGTTTTGTCTAAAAAATTTAAGGTGTACCTCAAAGTAGGTTCAAACCAAGGATGCATCAACCAAAAGGAATGTGGTGTTTTAGGTAATGTATGTACTTCATTGTAAATTCCGTAAGCGTCCAATTGCGCGGTGTAATCATCTCGCCCGGCGTGAAAACGAGGTTGTGCACTGTTGATAAAAAGCGTTGGCGGTGTTGCCTCACTTACATACTCTAACGGAGAAGCTTCTGCCCAAATCTCCGGATTTTCTTCAAACGTGTGGCCGAGCCAGGCATCTAGCAAGGCTCCTTTTCCGGCTTCCGGATGTACAAATGAAGTTACTCCGTCTACATTAACGATCGCTTGAACTTTTGTTGAATACTGTTCTTCGGTTTCATTAAAAACCTCGGAATTAGGTGTTACTCCCAAAAGCATAGCCAGCTGTGCACCTGCTGAAGCCCCCAGCGTAGCAATTCTATTTTTATCTAAATGAAGCTGTGTAGCGTTTGCTTGCATCCAACGCAGTGCATCTTTTAAATCCAGGACTCCGGCCGGATAAATCGCTTCTCTCCCCAACCTGTAAGATGCTGTGACTGCGACATAACCGTTTGCAGCCAGATGCTGTGCCATTACACGCTCATTCTCTTTACTTCCTGAAAACCAGCCCCCACCGTGTATGAGCAAAACACCTGGATAAGTTTGATCAAGCGCATCTTTAGGATAATATGCGTCTAATTTTAAATCAGAAGTTTCAGTCTTCTTGTAAACCACATCGGTTTTAGTTTGGTAAAGCGTATCATTTAATGGAGTGATACTCTTAATAAAAGGATGATCTTTTTTTAAATGCTCATATGTGGTTTCAATACTGTAGGGTCGCAGATTTAATTTTTCCTTTTGACCATAGGCAAATGTTGTTGTAAGAATTAAAATTATTAAGTGGAAAAATCTGTTCATACTATTTTGTAATTCTAAAATATTCTACATCTGCATAGCCACCACGAGAAGCTTCGGGAGTGCTGATACTAAAAAGCCCCACTTTGGCTCCTATCCATTTCCCTACTCTGGCTTTAAAAGGCGCACCAAACTTTTTGAAATTCCGTCCATTCTCACTATAACTAAATTGACACATCGCATCAGGTGCACTTACCGCAACTTTTAAATAAACGGTATTGGATTTCAAAGTTATTTCTTCTAGAATCTCTTCTTTTGCACCTGCATCAGCCTTTATAGCTTCAGTACGCTGAAGGTAAAAAGCACCTTCTTTTTCTGTTAGCGTAACCGTTGCGTAATCGCGCCCCATAATGATTAAACCGGTCTTGCGTTGTTCTTTTCCATCGCCGGGAATTAAGGAGATTTTTGTAGCCACGTTGAACTCTGGTGCCGGAAATTTTTGCAATAGTAAATTGGGAACATCCCACAAACTGTTCATCTGCTCTGGAGGAGCGATACTGTACAACCTTAAAAAATCATTACCGGGTAATTTAGCCGACCAAAGTACGTTAGGATTCGCATTCCATTGCCATTGTAAGCCCAGACTATCCTGTTCAAAATTGTCGGTTTCTCTAGGAGTTTGAATTGCATACTGCTTTCCAACATTTGGTTTTTTATGCTGAAGTACCGGTTCTCCGATTCCGTTTCCGTTTTGATCTTTACCCATAACCGGCCAGTCATTTTCCCAATGCATCGGTTGTAAGTGAACGATTCTTCCGTAGGCATCGACATCTTGAAAATGAAAAAACCAATCTTCTCCGGTATCTGTCGTCACCCAAGCGCCCTGATGCGGACCATTAATAGCGGTTGCTCCTTGCTCTAAAACGACTTTCTCCTCATAAGGCCCGTAAATGTTCTTTGACCGAAGCACCAATTGCCATCCTGTAGAAACGCCGCCGGCCGGTGCAAAAATGTAATAGTATCCGTTGCGTTTATAAAACTTAGAACCTTCAACTGTAGGATGGTTCTCGTGACCGTCAAAAACGTGTCGACCATAGTCTAGCACTTTTGTACCTTCGGCATTCATTTTATGTACAGTTAGAATACTTTTTACTCCTGCTCTGCTTCCCGCCCAAGCGTGTACTAAATAGGCCTTTCCATCTTCATCCCATAAAGGAGATGGATCGATTGCGCCTTTGGCTTCCATCACCAGAACAGGTTCCTCCCAATTGCCAAAAGGATCATCTGTTTTAACCATATAAATGCCAAAATCAGGATCACCCCAATAAATATAGAGTTCGTTATTGTGCACCCGTATAGAAGGCGCCCAGACGCCATTTCCGTGTTGTGGCGTATTAAAATGTTTTATAGGTACTTGCTTGGGAAGCGCATAATTAACCAGTTTCCAATTTATAAGATCTTTAGAATGCAGAATAGGTAATCCCGGTGCTGCATTAAAGCTCGAGGAAGTCATAAAGTAATCATCCCCCCACTGCACAACGTCAGGATCTGAATAATCTGCGTGAATGATGGGATTTTTATACGTTCCATCTCCTTGATCTGCAACCCAAACTTCAGAAACGTAGGGTTTTTGTTGCGCGATTAAGCAACTTGAACATAGAAAAATAAGTAAGCGTAGGTAATTCATTGTATTTCTTATTTGTTGACGGCGAGTGGCTCAGAGATTGAACCGAGGATTATTTATCTAATTCTAAACTTGCTAAAATGAATGCGCCGGTTCCTTTGGGATCATTAGAACGTTTTTGTTCATTGATGTAATATTCAAAAGAGCCATCGCGATCTGCGCTTAGACCTGCTACGGCACAACATTGATTAAGATTCACAACCCCATTATCTTCAACTGAAATAAGCTCTTGGGTAATCCCATTAAAACCTTTCTTTGCTACATTCATATAGTCTTTAGGTAAATAGCCTTTGTTTACACCCTTAGCAAGCGTATAGGTAAACATAGAGGAGCCGGTGGCTTCCAAATAATTCCCTTCTCGATCTCCCTGATCTAATACTTGATACCACAAACCAGTTTCTTCATCCTGAACTTTCGCAATTGCTTCGGCAAATTGATTGAGATACGTGATCAAGCGTGTTCGTCCTTCGTAATCCTCAGGTAGATAATCTAACACATCGACAAGAGCCATTCCGTACCAACCCATCGCTCTAGACCAAAAGTTTGGAGAAGTTCCGGTTTCTTTATCTGCCCAAATCTGTTCTTTGCTTTCATCCCAGCCGTGGTATAGAAGTCCGGTCTCAGGATCGTAATTATGTTCTTGAATCAAATCAAATTGATGCACAATATCATCATAGGCTTTTTGAGCATCTTCTCCCTCAGCATAGATTTGCGTGTAAGCCGCGTAGAAGGGTTCTGCCATAAAAAGACCGTCTAGCCACATTTGATGCGGATAGCGTTTTTTATGCCAAAAACCACCATCACTCGTACGAGGTTGGGAGTCTATTTGTTTTCGAAGTAAGTCAATAGCTTTTTTGAAGCGGTCTTCTTGAGTTTTATCATAAACGTAGAGCAAAACATCACCCGACTTTAGCATATCGAGATTTTGCTTATCCAGTCCGTAGGTTTTAATGCTTCCGTCATCGTTTACCATCGTATCAGGATAGCCGTAAATATAGTCGTAGTATTTTTCCTTCCCGGTTTCTTCATAAACCCGACGCGCTGCATTCAAGACCAAACCGTTAGGATAACTCCATTTAGGTTTCTCGTGAAAGTCAAGCATCCAGGATTCTGGAAATCGATGCATTTCTGATAACAACATACGTTCTGACCATTTGAGGTCTTCACTTACCAGTTGTGTTTCTTCAGTAGAAGTTTCAATCTCCTTTTGCTTTTCCTTACACGCACTAAGCAGTGTAAGGAAAACAAAAGCAAGGCTATTTAATAAATAAATTAGTTTCTTTTTCTTCATTTTTTTCTTAATAATTATTGTGATGCGTGACCATAACCTTGTGTGATCAATCCGTTGGATTGCGATAAAGTTTCCGAAGGAATTGGCATAATATATCTAGGTGGTTCACCAGAAGCGAAATAAGAATCTGGGTAGCCTTTAAATATATCTGAGGTATAGTGACTCTCATTTTCGATCATATTGATTCCCCAAGGAGAACGTTCATAACCTTCAGCCTCCAATTGCGCAGCCAAAGTGCCATCAGGGTCGATATACTCATATAAACCTCTAATCGCTAAATTCACTTCATCGCTAGGAAGCGTGCTGATGTAATCGGTCCATAAATCGCTGGTTCCTCTCCACCCGGGAACTAGTACCGGATACGTAGGATCTGAAGGAACCAAGCCGTCTGGGGTTTCTGTTGTAAGCAAATTTAATGTAGGATCTATATCCTTAATGTCTACAAACTTGGTCCAGATGTAGCTAGAAATGGTGACACCAGTTTCTGGAAACGTATAGAATCCATCAGTTTTTAAGCCATTAACCATCGCTATTTGACGATCTCTTAATGCGACTATTCGCTCTGGCATATCACCATAAAGTGTCATATCCCAACGGGTTTTACCCTCGCCGGCCAATTCTAATTTACGTTCGAAAGCGATTGCGTCAAGAAGCGTATTTCCAGATAGTGCATTTACATAATTGGTAACAAATTCAGTTTGATCTTCTGCATCAAAAGCTCTGCTACGCACCTGCGTGAGATAGGTTTTTGCTGTTGCCTCATCACCTGTTGCTGCAGAAGCATAAGCCAAATCTAACATTACATCTGCCATACGTAACTGTTGCCAGTTACAACCTGATCTACGCTGTGCGGCGATATACGGATCTGCAAAACGTGCTTCATCTAATTTGTTTAATGCGAGTCCACCTTTTTCACGACTTCCCGGTGAAAAATCAATTAAGCGCTCTGAAGCTGCACCTGAATTGGCAGTAACACAAGCTGTAACATCTCTTCGTTTATCTTCAGGAACGAAATCTCCATAATAGAAACTTGCATAAATACGCGCCTGACCATAATTTTTTGTCGGATACGCATTAGAGCCACCACCACCAGATGGTCTGCCAAATGAGTATGGAAAGTCTGAATTAAATCCTCTTGTATAGCCAGATTCGTATATAGATTCCGGACTAACTTGTAAATCCATCAAGTATTGAAAGTTACGTTGAAATGGGTTGTTGTAACCTTCTCCACGATCGTCATTCTCGATCAAACGCGCAGAACCCGGATTGTTAACTACATTGAGGTAATGCGTTTTTGCGAGTTCCATATAACGTTGCCAGTCTGAGCGACGTACGTATTTGGCTTGCCAGGTTCCATTCTCTACCCCGATTTGATCAAAGGTCACACTACCGTAATCAAAATCTGTACGACGCAACTGGTAACCAGCAGCATCAAAAGCCATACGACCAATTACCGCATCTGCATACGTTCCTGAAAAGCGCTCTGCGTTGATGTTATTTTCGCCTAAACGATACATCAAAGGTGCTGCAGCTTGTAAGGCTTCGATCTCACTATCATAAATCAAATCTCTAGAACTTAATCCTAAAGAATCGGTTTGAGCGGTGGTACGTATCGCATAATTGAAATAAGGAACATCCCCAAAATACCGAACCAAAAGTTTATAACAGGTTGCGCGTGCTGCAACAGCTTCACCGTAAACTTGCGTCCATGGGCTAGGCTCTCCTGCAGCAACATCATTTTGATATTCTTCTTTGGCTTCAATACTTTCGATCATAATGTTGCAACGATTGATGATCTGGTAACATTCAGTCCAGGTATCTTTTGAACTTCCGTAGTCAATATCAAATTCTGAAGCAAAAAGTCCTTCAGGAATATGCCGCTGTTGTGCACTGTAGTTTTCGGGATGTCTTTCTGAATCAGAGCCTACAACTTCAGTATCATAATACATCCTACGATCTAAATCGTACCACAGGTCATAGATACCGTTCATTACTTTTTGCGCATCTGCGGGAGAGGCAAAAACAAAATCCTCATCTACATTTGAAGGAGCCGTAACGTCTAAATAATCATCTTCACAAGAGGTAATTAGAAAACTAATTACGCCTAATAGTATTAATAGCTTTTTCATAATCTATACTGGATTAAAAATTTTTAAAATTCAAGATTGAGTCCAAGAGTTACTGTTCTTGGTCGTGGATATGCCTGATAATCAAATCCCGGCGTTGGGTAATACGAACTTCTACCGGTCTCATCTACATTCACTTCCGGATCATAACCGCTATAGCCTGTCAAGGTAAATACGTTAAATACCGAACCGTAAAAACGTAATCTGGTAATTCCCAATTTCTCTGGATTAGGTAAGGTATATCCTATGGTTAAGGTGTTTAATCTTAAGAATGAACCATCCTCTATCGCAAAGGTTGAAACCACAGCATTTTCAGGATAAGGCAGGAACGTTGTCGCATTCTCATTCAAAGCATCTAGCGCGGCAGGTTCAACAACCTGATTCAACTGACCATCGACAATATCGTAGATTTTATAATGCCCGGCCAATTCTTGAAATCGATTGCGAAACAATCCAGCTTCTTTATTTCCTAAATAAGCTGCCTGATGCGTAACATTATAAAGATCATTACCATAACTCCAGTTAAAGTTTAAAGCAAAATCAATGGCTTTGTAATTTCCACTAAAATTGAAACCACCGGTGTGTACAGGATTAGTATCTCCAATAATACCGATATCTAAATCATCGATCACACCATCACCATTTGTATCCTTCACTTTTTGCACACCAGGATAAGCCGTTTGTGCTCCCGGTTTGTTACTTGCCGTACCATAAACGTTACCTAAAACACCACTCGCATAATCTGCAACGCCGTCTTTTAAGGTGTAGGTTTGTGTATCTGGATCGTAGTTAAAATCATCTGTAGTATACCAACCATCATAAATATAACCGCGAATAAGTCCGACCGGTTGACCAACCTGGAAAACATAATCTTCACGTGGGTTTTGCGCTACACTCCCCCAGTTAGACCCATATTGCCCATCAATACCTTCAGCCAATTCATCGATATTTCCTCTGTTAATACTGATATTAAAGCCCCCTTGAAGGTTGAAATTTTCTGAAGTGACAATATCTGTACTCAAAGTCAGCTCGATACCTTTATTACTGGTTTGGCCTATATTTTCCTGAGTAAATGAAAAACCGGTTAGCGGGGAAACATCTCGCACGAGTAATAAATCTTTAACTGTGTTTTTATAAAGTTCTAAACTACCGGAAACTTTTCGGTCAAAAAGGGTAAAGTCTAAACCTATATTACGTGTAATGGTGGTCTCCCACTTCAAATCTGGGTTTGCAATAAGCGAAGATGCCGGTCTGTAAAGCGGCTGAATCGTCTCATTAATCGAATAGGTTCCTGTAGCTGATGCCCAGCTTTGTTTCCATAGTTCAGAACTGATCGCGTCGCTACCCACGGCACCATAGGCCAATCGAAGTTTTAAATCATCAATCCACGAAGTGTTGCTTAAAAACTCTTCTTCCGAAAGTCTCCAGGCAAAAGCTCCCGCCGGAAAATACCCCCAGCGATTGCTAGGTGCAAAACGCGATGAACCATCTGCACGGAACGTTCCTGTAAATAAATACCGGTCCAGATAAGAATAATTAAACCTTCCAAAATACGATTGAAGTCGATTAGGAATTCCGATCTGTGATCCCAGCTGAAAGTTTTCTTGATCCTCTCGGCGTAAAAAATCATTCATATTTGCTCAGGCTCTGGTAGCATCATAAGACGCTGGAAATTCATTACCACGAATATCTGTAAACTCTGAACCTGAATCTGAAATTTCCATACCGGCAAGAACGCTGAGTTCGTGATCCTCACCTAAACCTTGAACTTCGTAGTTCAACGTATTGATCCATCTTAAATTCCATCCTTCTGCAGCGCGAATACGGGCATCTCCGCTATAGGTAACATTCCCGGCGTTATCTAGATAGTTATTTACGATCGCTCCCTCCCAATATTTAGCACGTGACCAGTTAGCGCTAATGCTGAAATTGGTTTTTGCAGTTAAACCGTCTATAATTTCCCAATTGATCGCGGTATTTGCCACAAGCGATCTGGAACGCTGATCACTATCGGTATCATTCAGCAGTGCCACCGGATTGTAAAAATCCTGCAGAACCTGGTTATAATCTCCAAGTTGGGTATTCACAGTGACATCAGACTCTCCAAGAATATCGTCGCTTGCAATAGGTCTAAACCAATATGCATTAGAATTCCCTTGATTATTTCCTTCTCGTACATCAACAAATCTCGTGTTTATGGTAAAATCGAGACGACTGCTTATTTCCTGATCAAGTTTGAACTGCACATTACTTCGTTTATAAAAAGACCGTGTTTTATTACCATCTTGATCGATATGGTTTAAGGCTAAAAGATATTTTGTTTTTTCGGTACCACTGGAGATGTTCAAGTTGTGGTTATGCGTATACGCAGAATTGAACAGTTCTTTAGTAAAATCTTTACTATCTACATTTCTATAGTAATCGATTCCCTCAGGATTGCCCTCTTGATATCTTCCTATTGCCCAAAGTTGCTCCCAGGCATCAGCATATTGATCACCAATCGCATCGGCATACGCCCAGTTATAAGCGATATAATCATAGCCATTCATCACAGGAATATACTCGGGAATATAGCTGTATTGCGCAAAACCATCATAGGTAATGCGTGTTTTACCGGCGCTACCACTCTTTGTAGTTACGATGATTACCCCGTTTGCACCTCGAGATCCGTAGATAGCGGTTGAAGATGCATCTTTTAAGACATCGATACTTTTAATCTGATTCCCCGGGATATTACTAATCGAGCTTACCGGAAAACCATCTACAATAAATAGAGGTTGATTACTTTGAGAGATCGATCCGCCACCGCGTACACGAACGCGAACGTCTGCCCCCGGACGTCCATCCTGAGTGCTGATGTTTACACCGGCAAGCTTACCTTGTAAGGCCTGTGTTGCATCGGCTACAGGAACTTTAGCGACCTCTTCTCCTGAGATCGATGCTATAGCACCGGTTACATTACGACGGGAAGAAGTTCCGTAACCAATAACGACAACTTCTTCGAGTGCTGCGACATCAGTTTCCAGAATAATGGATAAATTTTGTTGCGTCGGTGACACCTCAATCGATTTCGTAATAAAACCAACAGAAGAAACCGTAAGCATCATTGTTGAAGCAGGCAGTTCAATAGTGAAATTTCCGTCAAAATCGGTTACCGCTGCATAATTGGTGTCTTCGACAAAAATATTAACGCCCGGTAAAGGCATTCCGTCGTCTTTTGAAGTTACCGAACCGGTTACACTACGCATGTCCTGAGCAAAGCCCACTTGAAAAAGGAACAGTGCAAAAACAATACAGACCGACCTGAATCGGCCTTTAAACAACTTTGGTGAAGATGTAATTTTCATTGCATAAGTTTTAAATTAGTTTCTACAATCGATTGCATTTTGTAAAAATAAATGTAAATTCAAATAATACCATGACAAGAGTTTAAACATTATATTATCCCCAATACAAAAATGCTTCGCAAAACACTACTAATAGTATATTTGACTACAAGTATAATTAAAAAATTTTTACTTCCAAATTAAAACGTTAATTTTTTCTAAAAATTACGCTTACACTATATTAATAATTAGTTATTTATGAATACACCTTAGAGAAATTCTTAAATAAAACGTTTTTCCTAATTATAGATTTAATAGCTCGAATGGCTAGAAAAGATGATTGTTCAACGAATTGGCGCTGGAATCGACACCTATTATTACAAACAATACTTCAAATTCATTGAATGTATTGTTTACAAAAAGCCATCATTTACTAGCTTCGACAAATTTCTTTGACCAAGACTACGGGGTTTCGTTAAAAGTATTTTATTTCGTGAGAGACTTCGGGAATGATACCCTATCGCGGTGTCTTTACCATTTCAGAATAAATAAAAAATCAGCCCAGTTTAGGAGAATTGATGATTCTCCGCTAGGCTGTAACTACTTTTTCAATCCGCACTTTTACAGATTTACTTATTGGCGTGTTGCTTCGATCTGCATAATGATTGTAGGGAACCAAAACATTCGTTTCCGGGAAATAGGCTGCGACATTTCCTTTAGGAATGTTATAAGGTACAATTAGAAACTTTCTCGCAGTGCGCACAACACCATCATACGTACTGGTTAGATTAACCACATCAAGCTTTTGAAGGCCTAAACTTTTCATATCCTCTCTATTGATGAAAACAACACGGCGCTCATTATAAACACCTCGGTAGCGGTCATCTAATCCATAGATTGTAGTATTGAATTGATCGTGAGAGCGCATCGTCATCAGCATAAATTCATCAGAATCTAAAGTATGCTCGGGTAATTTATTGACGGTAAGTCGCGCTTTTCCTTCCGGAAGCATACTAAAATCAAGATTACGCACATTATTTGGCAAATAAAAACCGTGGCCTTCAGAGCGTTTGGAAGTATCTTCAAAACCTTTTGCTACTTTATCGATATACTCGCGAATCAAATCATAATCTTCACCCAAGCGTTTCCAATCGAGCGGATGATAATCAAAATAGGTATTTGCCATTTCTGCAATGATTTGTGGTTCGCTGCGTAAATTTCCTGTAGCTGGTTTGAGAATTCCCTTAGACTGACTCACCTTTCCCATACTGTTTTCCACAGTAAAGTAACGTTTGGTATCGCCATTCATATCCTTTTCAGACCTTCCTAATGTAGGCAAGATCAATGCGGTTTTACCGGTTACCAAATGCGTTCTGTTAAGCTTCGTACTGATCTGAACGGTCAACTCACATTGCTCAATAGCTTCAGCCGTGTATTGCGTGTCTGAAGCAGCCATTAAAAAATTTCCTCCTAAGCAGAAAAAAGCTTTGGCTTTACCTTCGTGCATCGCTTGTATAGATTCTACCACATCCCACCCTTTATGAGCGGGTGGTTCAAAAGCCATATGCTTTCTAATGCGCTCATTCATCGCTTCATCTACAAAATGCTGAATCCCGACGCTTCTATCGCCTTGCACATTGCTATGACCTCGTACAGGACATGTACCTGCTCCGGGCTTTCCTAAAGCTCCTTTTAACAAAAGTAAATTGACGAATTCTCGTATGTTTTCTACACCATTTTTATGTTGCGTAAGTCCCATTGCCCAGCACACAATGATCTTTTTAGATTTCCGAAGCATCGCCACCGCCTTATTGATCGAAGCTTCGCGCAAACCGCAACGCGCCAAAAGATCCTCTTCGTCGTATTGCGCCAAATCATTCATAAAACTCTGATAGCCCGAAGTATATTTTTCAATAAAAGCGTGATCAAAAACTTGATGATCTATACTGTCTAAAGTGGCCAATTTCTTCAAGATCAATTTCATCAACGGAATATCTTGGTTGATTTTTACAGGTAAATGCAAATCTGCCATTTGTACTCCGCTTCCAATGGTTCCGCTTAAATGCTGCGGATTTTTAAAATTGACCAAACCTGACTCTTCTAACGGATTTATGCTGATCACTTTTCCACCGTTATTTTTACATTTTTCTAGGGCAGACATCATACGCGGATGATTGGTTCCCGGATTTTGACCCGCGATCAAGATCACTTCAGCTTCATATAAATCTTCTAAAACGGTAGACCCCTTCCCTATTCCTAAGGTTTCTCCAAGCGCAACACCGCTAGACTCGTGACACATATTAGAACAATCCGGTAAATTGTTAGTGCCTAGCGCACGTGCAAAAGTTCCATACAAAAATGCAGCTTCATTGCTCGAGCGTCCCGAAGTATAGAAAATGGCTTCATCAGGAGCATTTAATGCTTTGAGGTGCTTGGCGATCAAGTCATAAGCTCCTTGCCAGGATATGGGTTCATAATGATTACTCCCCGGTTTTAAAACCAAAGGTTCGGTAAGACGACCAAATTTATTGAGTTCGTAATCAGACAACTGCGAAAGCTCTGCTACGCTCCACTTTTTGAATAGGTTTTTATCAGCCTTTGCAGTGGTTGCTTCATCCGCCAGCGCTTTTGCTCCATTCTCACAATATTCGGCAACAGGAGATCTATTTTCTGGGTCTGGCCAGGCACAACTCGGGCAATCAAAACCATCTTTTTGATTCATCTTAAGCAAAGCGCCCATAGAGCGTAAAACTCCCATTTCTTTAAAACCGTGCTTTAGAGCTTCTTTTACGCCTAGCATTCCTGCGGCATCGCGTACAGGATCTCCGAGTTTAATATTGGTAAATTCTTCGATTCCGGTGATTGAAACTCCTCGTCTTAAAGGCTTTGACATAATAGTACGATTCTTTGAAATTATAACGGTTTAAGCAGCTTGAACGCTCCTAAGAAATCTCAAGTTAAATAATAATTGTGCGGTGATCTATTAAGGAAAAACTAAATAAATGCAGAAGATTGAAGCAGGGATATTAAAAGCGTGTTAATCACGAAACTATTTTATCTCCCTCCTCAGTCTTTCGTTATATTCGCTAAAACATAACGCTTATAAGAATGATTTCAGTTGCTCAAGCTCAAAAGTCGGTTATCGATAATGCTGCGCTTTTACCAAAACTAAAGGTAGAATTGAGTGCTAGCAGTAATCAGTTCTTGGCACAAGACATCATTGCTCCCCTCTCATTGCCTCCATTTCGTCAATCGGCGATGGATGGATATGCCTTCATTTATGATGAGAATTGCACGTCTTTAAAAGTTGTTGGAAAAGTACAAGCCGGGGCTGCGGAAGTTCCTAAGTTGAAAAAAGGAGAAGCCATTCGAATTTTTACGGGAGCAGCGGTTCCTGCAGAAGCAGATACGGTTATCATTCAAGAGCACACACAACTTGAACGCGATCAACTTTTCATAGAAAAACTACCTGTAAAAGGCGCAAACATTAGACCTATTGGTGAGCAAATTGAAAAAGGAGTTGTGGTCTTAAAACAAGGCCATCAGGTCAATGAAGCTTCAATTGGTTTTATGGCGGGCCTTGGACTTACAGAAATTGAGGTTTACAGAAAACCAAAAGTTGCCGTGCTGATGACAGGTGATGAATTGCAGGCGCCGGGAAGCAAACTCAAACCCAATCATATTTATGAGAGTAACGGTATTATGCTCAAAAGTGCTTTAAAGCGTATAGGCATTGATAGCATCGAACTTTTAAAAGTTGAAGATACTTTAGAGGCTACCATCAAAATGGTAAAAAGTACGCTTGAAAATGCAGATGTGCTATTAGTTTCCGGTGGAATTTCGGTTGGAGATTATGATTTTGTGCAAGATGCTTTGATCACAAATGAGGTTAAAGAACATTTTTATAAAGTAAATCAGAAACCTGGAAAGCCGCTTTGGTTTGGGACTAAAGAAGAAAAGTCGGTTTTTGGACTTCCAGGAAATCCGGCTTCCAGCTTGACTGCTTTTTACGTTTATGTTTTGCCTCATTTAAGAGCACGTATGGGAAGTCTAGATCCTTTTCTACCACAGCGCAAAGCAAGGCTTACAACGACCATTAAAAACATTCATGGCAAAACCCTGTTTTTAAAAGCCGGTGTGACTCGAGATAAGATTACACCATATACCGGGCAAGCAAGTTCCATGCTTAATACCTATGCGCTGAGTAATGCCTTGCTGATGATTCCTGAAGAAAAAGAAATTCTCAAAGAAGGTGATTGGGTTACTTATATTGATTTGAACTTTTAAGATGAGAGCGGTAAAAAGTAGAGTTTGGATTGAAGAAGATGGTCAAGTATTTCTTGGTTACGGGCGTGTTGAACTATTAAAAAATATTGAAAAAACGCAATCGATAAGTGCAGCGGCCAAGGCGATGAACATGTCTTATAAAAAAGCTTGGAGTCTTATCAATTCGATGAATACGCTTTCAGACACTCCCCTTGTGATTACTAACACCGGTGGCAAGTCTGGCGGTGGGACTGTTTTGACTGCGTATGGTAAATCAATGATTGCTGAATTTGAAAAACTCAATACGGCTTGCGAGACTTTTTTGGATGAAAAATATGACGATTTAAAAGAAGCCTAACTGATGATTGATCCTTTAAAAAATAACATTCCGGCTTACATTTTATGTGGAGGTAGAAGTTCAAGAATGGGACAAGACAAAGGTCTAGTAACGCTTCAGGAAAATGAATTTATTTCGCACATAATCAATACTTTAAAAAACATTACAGATTCAATAGTTCTAGTCACCAAGAATAAAGAATATGGTCGTTTCAGACTTCCCATAATACAAGATATTTATGCTGAAAAAGGTCCATTGGGAGGAATTCACGCAGCACTTCAGCATACGGAAGAATCGCAAATTTTGGTATTCAGTTGTGATATACCACTTTTAAAATCTTATGTTATTGAAGAACTACTTAGGTTTAAAAATTCAGCAGATATTGTCTTCGCAAAAACTGAAAAAAAATGGCATCCTTTGATAGGCATTTATGCTAAATGTTTGCTACCTGAAGTTGAAGAGAATCTAAAGCAAAACAAACTCAAATTGATTGATTTTATCAAAGAGCAAAATTATAAAGCTGTTAATTTTATAGATGAGGCGGCGTTTACCAATATTAATACGCCTGCAATTTTAGCGCGTTTGGAAAAAAATTTAGTCTAAATGGAAATTACACTGAAATATTTTGGTCAGCTGGTAGATGTTATGGGGACACACGAAGAAAAGAGACCTGTAGATTGCTCCACCACAATGGCCTTGCTTGAACAGTTAAAAAAGAATAACGCGATAAGTCACATTCCTTTTCAGTTGGCGATCAATCAAAAACTAATTGATCAAGATGAAGCTGTAAGTCTCCACGACGGTGACGTGATTGCATTACTTCCGCCTTATGCCGGTGGATAAATTATAAAAATGAATAAGTACCAAAGACAAACCATTTTACCCCAAGTTGGGATTAACGGGCAGCAAAAATTAGCTGAAGCCCGCGTGCTTATCGTAGGCGCTGGTGGACTGGGTTGTGCGCTTCTACCCTATTTAGCTGCGGCCGGTATTGGAAATCTAGGTATTATTGATGGTGATCAGGTTGAAGAAAGTAATCTTCACAGACAAATTCTCTATACTCCGAAGAATATTGGCGAATACAAAGCAGAAGCAGCAAAAGCTTTTTTGAAAGCGCAACAACCGGAGCTTCATTGTACCGCATATGCGGAATATTTAAGTGGAGAAAATGCACTTGGTCTATTTAAAAACTATGATATCATCATTGATGCTACCGATCGTATTGAAGTGCGGTATCTCATAAATGATGCTGCGATAATCACGAATAAACCTGTGGTTTATGGTAGTATTCATCGTTTTGAAGGACAAGTTTCGGTTTTCAATTATATAAATGGGCCTACTTACAGATGTCTGTTCCCTAAAGCCGTTGAAGTGCCGAGCTGCGAAGAAGCAGGAGTTCTGGGAACAAGTGTTGGCCTTATTGGAATGTTACAAGCCGCTGAAGTATTAAAAATCATTCTAGAAACCGGTAATGTACTTTCAGGAGAATTGCTCATTTACAACACACTCACAGCTACGCAAGACAGGTTTAAATTCAAAAAGAATGAGAACATCCAAATAACTCAAGAATCGTTTAACGCAGCGCATAAAAACAATTATTCACCTAAAGTTTCTTTCAGCATTGATCTACTCGTAAATGGAATTTTGGTTGATGTAAGAACAAAAGAAGAACAACCTAGAATCGCAAATGCTTCCGTTTTGGAAATTCCTTTGCAAGAGCTAAACCGTAAAGTACAGGATTTTGAATCTTCAAAAGACTATTATTTCTTTTGTCAAAGCGGCGCACGGGCGCTGCAAGCGGTTCGACTTCTAAAAGAACATAAACATATAAACGCAAAAGCACTTACAGAAGGTGCTGCTCAACTCCAAAAGCTGATCACAACAGCTTCAGTTTAAAATAGAATAAAATGAAACAAGTATTTATACAAGGCCCCATCAGCAGTGAATTTATTGGGGGTTCAATAGCAAAACATCAAAGCAAAACCAGCATTGGCGCACACAATATTTTCCTGGGTCAGGTGCGTGCTGATGATGTTGATGGTAAAAAGGTTGCGGCAATTGAGTATACCTGTTATGAGGAATTGGCAAATACCAAACTTCACGAAATTAGAGAAGCGGCATTTGAAAAATTTGACCTGATCTGTATGCATATCTATCACAGTTTGGGCACAATAAAAACCGGTGAGATTTGCTTTTTCGTTTTTGTTTCAGCAACTCGAAGAAAAGAAGTTTATGCAGCTACAGAATGGCTGGTAAACCAAGTTAAAGAACATACACCAATTTATGGCAAAGAGATTTTTGAAGATGAAACGCACCAATGGAAGGTGAATAGTTAGTTTAAATGCTTCTTAAAAAATCCTGAATACAACACTTATGGTTGATATAACCCACAAAATAAACACGCTAAGAACTGCTACTGCACAAGCTACAGTAAGCGTTAGCAAGATAGAAACGATTGAAGCGTTGCAGCGCAATGCGGTGCCTAAAGGCAATGTTTTTGAAATGGCAAAAACCGCCGGATTATTCGCAGTTAAGAATACGCACACGAGTATTCCCGATTGCCATCCTTTGCCTGTAGAATATACCGCAGTTGACTATCGTATTGAAGGTTTAGACATCTTCATTGAGATTACCGTAAAGACCGTATATAAAACCGGTGTAGAAGTTGAAGCCATGCACGGTGCTTCGGTAATCGCGCTTACGATGTATGATATGCTAAAGCCTATTGACAAAGGAATTGAAATCAACAACGTGAAGTTACTCCACAAAAAAGGAGGAAAAAGTAGCTTTAAAGATCAAAATCCGTCGAGACTCAGCGCGCATATCATCGTCTGTTCAGATTCTATTTCTGAAGGAAAAAAAGAAGATAAAGCGGGTAAAGCTATTATGGAAAAACTTCAGGCGAGCGATGTTCAAATACAAGGATATGAGATCATCCCTGATGATTTGCAAACCATTCGCAATAAAGCCATTGAACTTTCAGATACTGTAAATCTTTTGATCTATACCGGCGGAACTGGTTTAAGTATGCGCGACGTCACGCCTGAAGCTTTAGAACCTATTCTGGAGCGCCGTATACCGGGGGTTGAGGAGGCTATACGCAAGTACGGTCAAGATAGAATGCCTTATGCGATGCTCTCACGCAGCGTTGCAGGAACCTTGGGTAATTGCCTTGTTTTGGCATTACCGGGTTCAACTAACGGAGCCAAAGAAAGTATGGATGCTGTTTTTCCGCATCTGTTGCACGTATTCAAAATATTAAGAGGAGCCCAACATAATGCCGATGAATAAAACCACCGCTATATTAACCGATACTCACGGCCGCAAGCACAATTATCTGCGTATTTCGCTAAGCGAAAAATGCAACCTGCGCTGCACTTATTGTATGCCGCACGACGGAATTCCGTTGAGTCCGCGTGCCAATTTGATGAGCGCAGAGGAGATCGAAGCTTTTGCCAAAGTGTTTGTGGAGTATGGAGTGGATAAAATTAGACTTACAGGTGGTGAACCCTTGGTACGGAAAGATTTTAGTGATATTCTAGGGCGTCTGGCCAAACTTCCTGTAAAGTTATCGATCACCACCAATGCTCTACTTACCCATCGTTTTATAGCCGATTTTAAAAAATACGGACTCAAGGATATCAATGTGAGTTTAGACAGCTTGAATGCTGAAAAATTCAAGTTTATCACGCGCCGCGATCAGTATAAAAAAGCATTTACCAATATTGAACAACTCATTAAGGAAGGTTTTAATGTCAAGATCAATGCGGTTTTGATGAAAAATTTTAATGAAGATGAAATCGTAGAATTTATCAAACTCACTAAAGAGCGTGATATTAATGTGCGGTTTATAGAGTTTATGCCTTTTGATGGAAATGCCTGGAACAAAGATAAACTCGTATCTCAGGCTGAAATCATAAATCGTGTTACCGATCATTTTGGGGTTGAAGCTTTGCAACCGCTTCCTAATGAAAAGAACTTTACTGCACGTAATTTTAGAATTGAAGGTTTTACGGGAAGTTTCGGTATTATTAGTTCGGTGACCAATCCGTTTTGTGACAGCTGTAACCGTATTCGGCTTACAGCAGATGGTAAGTTGAAAAACTGTCTTTTTTCAAATGAAGAAACTAATTTATTGAAACCCTTTCGCGAAGGCGAAAAATTAGAACAACTCATTGATGAAGCGCTCAATAAAAAGAAAGCGGTACGCGCCGGAATGACTGATTTTGATCAACTCACCAACCCTGATCTGCACAGCAATAATCGCAGTATGATCGCGATTGGAGGTTAATTAATAGGTGTACAATTTATCGTAATATCTTTTAACGGAATCTTCCCAAGAAAAGCGGACGGCTTTGGCTTTTCTACGCATGACACCCCAGCGCTTACGGTCATTTTGATACACATCAATACAGTGATCAAATGCTTTTACCATATTGCTTACCGTCTCATCTATGTGTGAACCATAAAAGGCAAAACCGTCAACCCCGTCTCGCACGGTATCGATAAGTCCGCCCGTGTGATGCACCAAACAAAGCACGCCATTGCGCATAGCGAGCATCTGACTGATCCCGCAAGGTTCAAAAAGACTTGGCATAAAGTAAAGATTAGACTCTAGGTAAATAGAGTCGATTATATCTTCAGATTGCCCATTGATAAAAATAAAATTGGCGTGCTCATAACTGATGTCACGCATTAAGCGTTCATATTCGGGCTCGCCTGTTCCTAAAAGAATGAAAATGCCGTTTTTAGCTTCTAAATTTTTAAGGATTTCTTTTAATGCTTCCGGGTTTCTTTTGAAGAAGTAAAACTTTTGCTCGGTCATTCGCGCGACACTCGAAGCAACAAAACTCGGCGGATTCAGTAGCAGATGCACTACTTTTTCGCCAGTATTAGCCAGAATATCTGATTTGTATTTTTTAGATTCTTCCTGAATCCATTTAAAGATCTGAATGAGAATATTTGCATACAAATTGCCTTTTTTCGCAACGCGCATATTCTTATAATTCACGCCATTGAGGATCCCGTGAAGTCTGCCTTCAGCAAAAGCAATGCGCAAATCTTCTTCCAATCCTTCTCCCCCAATGAATTCAGGCTTGTGACTAGGTCGCATGATGTCTTGCATATAAGACGGACTCACCGTATGTACTTTATCAGAAAGTCTGATCCCAACCGCCATAAGATTGATACAATCATTATAACGTGGATCTTTGATCTTCTCATAGTCATAACCCAACTCTGGAAAGAAATTATTGATCGAAGCAAAATTATCGTTGAGCGGTCTGATTCCTTGTAAACTCAAATTATGAATACTGTATACAAACCAACTCTCTTTTAATATGGTAAAATCCTGATGAAAGGCTTTATGAAATGCCAAAAGCGCTGTGTGCCAATCATGTAAATGCACCACATCTACGTGATCAAAAATATTCTGTTTTACCGCTTGAGCAACAGCTGTATTAAAAATAAAATATTTAACTGCATCAGTAAAAAAAGGCTCTTCAGGATCATCATTATAAATATGTGCGATGTTGCCTTCAACGATCTCAGGATGATCAATCACATAATGGGTGATTCCTTCAATTTTCTTTTTAGGAGCGACCTCATAAATGGTGGCGACGGTTGCTTCCCCGCAAATATTAAATTTCAATTCTGAAATAAGGCACCCGTTTTTATGAAGTCGGTTATACGCAGGTACTACCACGTGAACGTGATCGCCGGTAGTAGCGATTTGCCTGGGCACATCTCTAACAACATCTGCCATACCGCCGGCTTTACAATTTGCCAAAGCATCATTTTCGGCTGAAACAAATAAGAAATTCTTCATCTACTGAATTAAAATTTATGCGTTACCCTCTATTTTTAAGCAAACTAAATAGCTTCTTAGAGCAATATTACTTTGTAAAAGCATTTTATTTATATGCTTAATTAACTAAGATAAGTTGATGTTGCTTAAAACCGCTATATAATTTACTGCTATGTACTTGCTATGCATCACTAAAAATAATATTTCAATCATAAATAAACGTCGTATATACATTTATTATTCATAAAAGCATGTGAAATTTTACACTACGTTAGTATTCAACTCAGTTTTTAACGAAACCCTAATACTTGAGGTGAAAATTTGACCGTAAATTTCAGATTATGAAATCTAACCAATTCTACCTTCTCTTTATTCTATTGTTAAATTTGAATGTTATTCTGTGTAACGCACAGGATAGTACGGCCACCGTTTCTGGTAAAGACTTACCCTCTAGCGAAGCCACAGTTCCTCAGAAAGGAGATTATTTGCCCAATGCCATTCAAGAATATAATGATGCGTATTTTGTTTTAAATCGCTTAAACAGACCCATCGGGCTTCCACCCAATAACTTCAATTTTCAGTCGCCTCAGGCTACATTGGAACATTTTATTGTCAAAGCGCGAAATGCTAATTTTCAAGATGCTTCATATGCGCTGAATTTAAACTTGCTTCCAGACAATCTCTCAAAAGAACAAGCCGCGACTTTAGCCGAAAAACTCTATTTCGTTTTGAATCAGCGTGTGAAAATTGATTGGGGAAGCCTGTCTGATAGACCGGATGGACAAATAGATATAAGCACAACAACCAACCAAGCGATTGCCGGAAAACCGATGCGTAGCGTGGTTTTTGGCGAAGTGGATCTTAACGGAAAAGACGTTGTTCTACGACTTCAACGGGTAAAGTATAAAGAGTTTGGCGCATTCTGGCTGATCTCTGCAAATACTGTTGAAAATATAGACGGACTATATGAAGCTTATGGTCCGCGAGAGTTAGACCGAATGATGCCCGATTGGGCACGCGTACGCTTCCTAAACATGCCTGTTTGGAAAGTTGTAGGAACCATCATTCTCATTCTACTCAGCTATTTTTTAGGAAGAGTAAGTATTGGAATTTTTAGAAAGCTCTTCAGAAAATCGAAAAAAGCTTGGGTAAATACAATCGCAAAGCGACTGGCGACTCCTGCAGGTTGGGCCATTGGAGTGTTGTTTTTTTACGTTTCGCTTAACAAACTTATTTCCTTTGGAGGTAGTTTTGCAAGCACGCTTTACGCCATTCTATTAATCGCTGTCATTGGTACGATCACTTGGTTCATCATGCGCTTTATAGACTCGTTCATGGTTTATGTTGCTGAGACTAAAATAGGTGATGCCAATCCCGAAGAGAACAATGAAGCCCGAATGATGATGACCTATATTTCTGTAGCGCGCAGGGTAATTACCTTTGTGGTTATTATCGTAGGTATCTCGGTGATTCTCTCACAGTTTAGATCGTTAGAAAAATTAGGGATTTCACTTATTGCTTCTGCCGGTTTAGCTACTGTAATACTAGGTGTAGCCGCTCAAAGTACCTTAGGAAATATCATTGCCGGTATTCAAATTGCGATCACCAGACCGGCGCGTATAGGCGATACTGTGATCATTAAAGATGATTGGGGTTATGTTGAAGATATTCGGTTTACGTATATGGTTGTGCGCACGTGGGATTTACGCAGATTGGTTGTTCCGCTCAAAACTATTATCAGTAACACTTTTGAAAACTGGTCGATGACCAGCGCGCATCAAGTGCGACCTATAATTTTATATGCAGATTATAAAATAGATGTTGATCTCGTACGCAATAAATTTGTAGAACTTCTAGAAGCTGAAGAAGATTGGGATGAAGAAAATCCGCCGACTGTGCAAGTGGTAGATGTTACAGAAAAAGCATTAGAATTACGAGCGCTTTGTAGTTCAAAAGATGCCTCTACAACTTGGGATCTACATTGTAGACTGCGTGAAAAACTCATTACCTATATCTGTTCATTAGAAGATGGAAAACATCTTTCAAAATCTCGTGTTCAATTTGAAAACACCTTGATAACTCAAACATCTGAAACAGATCCAACAAAGGAAGAAGAGAAAAAGGAGGAATAATTCCCCTTTTACAGAAGAAAATGACTTAAAACCTACTCCTCTTCATCTAGCGCCATTGCTAATTCTTCTGAAAGTTCGAGGGTATGGAAGACATTTTGAACATCGTCATCGTCTTCAAATTTTTCAGCTAGATTGAGAATTTGTTGTGCTTGATTTATGGGCAATTCAACAGTATTCAATGGAATGCGCTGTAGTTCGGCGTTTTTAGTTTCAATATTCAATTCTTCAAGGTGCTGAGCCATCTTACCGAAATCTGTAAACTCGGTATAAATCACAAAAACATCTTCGTGATTTTCAAAAGATTCCGCTCCTCCTTCGATCAATTCTAGTTGAAGCATTTCCCAATCACGTTCAATAACCGCTTTATCAAGCGTAAATACACCTTTTCGGTCAAACAAGAATTCCAACGAACCGTTTGTACCTAAACTTCCACCATTTTTAGAAAATATAGAGCGTACCGAAGCAATAGTACGATTAGTATTATCCGTAGTACATTCTATAAAAAAAGCTATTCCGTGTGGACCGTAACCTTCAAAAGTCATTTGCTCATAACTATCGGCATCTGCTCCTGAAGCTTTTTTAATCGCACGCTCGATCGTATCCTTAGGCATATTTACACCTTTGGCATTTTGTATTGCGTTACGCAAGGCTGGATTAGAATCGGGGTCTCCATTCTGATTATTCTCTTTAATCGCAACGGTAATCTCTTTGATCGCTCGCGTAAATTGTTTTGCTCTTTTCTTATCCTGGGCTCCTTTTCTGTGCTTAATATTGGCCCATTTACTATGTCCTGCCATGTTCTAGTTAGTTTTGTCTAAGAGATAATTTAAAAGATTATAAATACAGCACAAGCACTTTAACCCTTTTTTAAAGTTTTCCGCGTAATACTGAAGACATAATTATATATTTTCGGTTTACATTTGAACTATGGAAGAATTACTGAAGCAACATTATGCACATATTTTTGAACCTGAACTTCTAAAAGAAATTGCAGAAGTTGGCGTTTTAAGAGAAGTGACTGAAGGTGAAAAACTTATGGAAATCGGTCAGTATATGACCGCTATGCCTTTGTTAATTTCAGGAGCCATTAAAATTCTTCGGGAAGATTCTGACGGTGATGAGCTTCTACTCTACTTCCTAGAAAAGGGCGACACGTGTGCTTTGACACTTTCCTTCAATCGCGGACAACGCAAAAGTGAAATACGCGCAATTGCTGAATTGGATACCGTATTGATTATGGTTCCTATTCAAAAGATGGAAGAATGGAGTTCAAAATACAAGTCTTGGCGTAATTTTATTTTTGACAGCTACCAAAACCGCTTGATGGAGATGCTTGACACAATAGATAGCATCGCATTTATGCGTATGGATGAGCGGCTACTACGCTACCTTAGAGATAAACAAAAACTAGTACAGAGCAATACCATTACAAGTACCCACCAAGATATTGCCTACGAACTGCACACGTCGCGTGTGGTTATTTCTAGACTACTTAAAAAGCTGGAACTCGAAGGACGTATTAAAATTCAGCGGAATAAGATCGAATTGATAGATCTGGATTAAATCTCGAGTGCCTCGCGCATCGCTTTGGCTTTTAGGAGACATTCTTCATATTCTTTTGCCGCAGTGGCTGGTGCAGTAATCGCACTACCCACCGAGAACGAAACATAAGGTTTTGCGGCGTTATAAAGAATACTTCTAATCACTACGTTAAAATCAAAATCACCATTGGGTTCAAAGTAACCTATGCTGCCGCTGTAAAGTCCGCGCTGGTGATTTTCTAATTCTTCAATGATCTGCATAGCCGAAACCTTTGGAGCACCGGTCATACTTCCCATAGGATATGCCATTTTCAATAATTCGATAGGATCTTCTTGCAGATCAACTTCTGCACTTATCGTAGAGATCATTTGATGCACTTGCTTAAAACTGTAAACTTTACAAAGTTCTTCTACAACAACGCTTCCTTTACGCGCTTTTTTAGACAGATCATTTCGTACGAGATCGGTAATCATAATATTTTCTGAACGCTCTTTGGCGTCTTGAGCGAGCATACTTGCAAGTTTAGTATCTAGCTTATGATCCATGTGCCTTGGAGCAGTTCCTTTAATTGGCTGACTTATCAGTTTGGTGCCTCTTTTGACTAAAAAGCGTTCGGGAGAGGAGCACAAAGCAAATTGCACATCTTTCTTAAAAAAAGCAGCAAAAGGCGCTTCTGAAATCTCATTAAGATGCAAAAAGCTTTTTACAGGGTCAATAGCAGCCTTCGCATAAAATTCCTGACAAAAATTGGCTTCGTAAATATCACCGCGGTGAATATGATCAAGCATTTTATTAACCTGTGAGCAGTAGGCATCGCGATTAAAACGCACTTGAATTTTAGGCTTTGTTATTGGCGCAGCTTGATTTTTGAATTCGTGTTGCGATAATAGCCCTTGATAATCGGCTTCTATTTCATGTGCAACGTGTGGCAAATACATAAAAGTGATTTGATTGCCGTTAAGCTTAACAAGTTTTTCAGGCTGAAAAAAATAGAGCTCAGGAAACTCTAAATGATCCGGATTATTAGAATCTAGATCTTCAAGTTCGTTCTTTAAATCATAGGTGAGAAATCCCAGAATGTAGTCCTGAGTTTTCTTTCTGTATTGAGACAACTCATCAAAAGCTAAGCCTGTTGAAGTTACAAGCTGTGTATGCGCCTCTACACCCAGCAACATATCAAAAGCACCATAACGGTCTTTGTTTTGGTTTGAGGTAAGCAAACAACTTACTGTCGCCCGATTAGCCCAATTTACCAATCTAGACAAAACATCAAAAGATGCAGGGATTTCTCTTGTTTCAATACTGCGCATAGCGCTGCGAAATTACAGTTTAGAAAATAAAAAAACCGCTATTGCTAGCGGTTGATTTCTATTGATTGAATTAAGTCTTATTGCTTATCGATCCAATCTTTGATCTCTTCTTTAGTTTTACCGGTTTTTTCCTGAAGCTTTCCTAGCATCTGGTCAAATTTACCTTCTGCATGCGTCGTATCATCTTCGGTAACGTCACCGTATTCTTCTTTGAATTTTCCTTTTACTTGTTTCCATTTTCCTTCTAATTGATCAGAATTCATAGCTTTATATTTTTTGTTATTAGTATTACTTAAAATTACATTTTGCTTCTGCCCTTGTGCGTCAATAAAACGCTAATGTTTATGCGGCTTGAGTTAAATTTGTCTAAATTGGAACCTATGAAAAACACTATCGCATTTCTAGCAATCTTTCTCGTGCTATGTTCTTGTAAAGAAAAGGCAAAAGAAACCGCGTCTGCTTCTTTAAAACCGGCAGATGCAACCTATTATCTTATAAGACACGCTGATAAAGTGCGCGGCCCAAACGCCGGTTCTGATCCTGAATTGAATGAAATCGGACAAGCAAGAGCGCAATTTTGGGCAGAAGAATTAAAGGAGGTTTCTTTTGATGCGGTTTACAGTACAGACTATAAACGCACCTTAAAAACAGCGGCTCCAACCGCCGAAGCCAATGATCTTGAAGTACAACTATATGATCCTACCGAGTTGTACAGTGCAGCATTTCAGCACAAAACAGCAGGTAAAACCGTTTTGGTCGTAGGCCATAGTAATACAACACCGGCTTTTGTAAATGAAATTCTAGGAGAACCTAAATATGATGACATCGATGATGCTCTTTATGGTTTCCTCTATGTGGTTCGGGTAAAAAATGGTTCTGCTACTGCAGAAATCAAAGATTTTAACAGCTGGAGCAAGGATTAACTTCAACCTGTTCTAAATCTATTTTTGACAGCAGTTCAAGGTTTCCTGTTGTAAATAAACTGTCTAAGGATTGCAGAGGCGGAAATTGTTCTTGTGGCTTGAAGTTGCGGTAATCTACAAAACGTACACCGTTAATCGTTCGCTCATTATAAGCCTCTCTAAAACGGGTTCCGCCTTCATTAACGTGATAATTATAAGCTAGAAAATCTACCGAAAAATCTTCGGTATTGATCCAATACATATAGGTGTCTTCAAAATCTTCACCTCCACCCTCTTCGCTAAAGGTAACCTTGATCTCATAATAGGTTTTTCCGTTGATGCTAGCTTGACCTACTTTTTCAGCGTGAACGGCTTCAGCATCCAAACCATACGGTAAAACCGAAAAATAATGTACCGAATTTACACCGCCCGATAGTGAAGTGATCAAACTATCGGCAACAGCAACTTCAGTCTCATTTATAAAACGCTTAAAATCAGAATTGGTCAACTGGTCTAAAGTGTCTTTACAGCCGGGATCTGTGCACCGCTCCAGTTTAAATCTTCCGTTATTTCGATCTGCACTATAAAATTTGTCTCTAAACTTAAACGAAATCAAGGCGGTATCTATTGTTTTTCCGCCGGCAGCCTCAATCGCATGAGCTACAATAGCATCTGCATCCAATTCTTTGGACGTTTCGTTACAAGCGGTTAAAAGCGTAAGTGTAAAAAGTAGAACTAGTTTTTTCATCTCTTAAAATTGAAGCACAAAATTAAAGATATTTAAAGCAATAGAAAGCCCGCGTAGAAATTAGTATTTTTGTAATCAAGTGTGCAAGCACTTAGAAGTCCAAAAAATCTATGAAACAAGCAAATACCATAAACATCAAAAATAAAAAAGCACGCTTTGAATATGAGCTGCTTGATAAATATACTGCCGGAATAAAACTTGCCGGTACTGAAATCAAATCGATACGCGAGGGAAAAGCATCTATTGCAGAAAGCTTTTGTGAATTTCAGGATAATGAATTGTTTGTGATCAATATGACGATTCAGGAATATTCGCACGCAACCTATTTTAATCACAATCCAAAAAATAGTCGCAAGCTTTTGTTAAACCGAAGAGAGCTTAATAAACTGCATAAAGAAGTGCGTAATAGCGGATTGACTATTGTGCCACTACGCCTATTCATAAACGATCGCGGACTTGCTAAAATGCAAATTGCACTGGCAAAAGGTAAAAAGTTGTATGATAAGCGCGAAGCCATCAAAGAACGTGATTCTAAAAAACGTTTAGGACAAATTAAAAAGGCTTTCAACAATTAATGCAACACGCACAAAGTAGCTTACGTCTTTAGATAAAACTTCTCTTATGATCCAAAAGCTACTTTTTTGCTTCTTTTTATTGATCACTTGTTCTGCCAATAGTCAAATCAACGGATTGGTAACCAGTGAAAAGGACGAACCTCTTCCCTACGTAAATATTTATTTAAAAAATAATGCTAGAGGTACCACGACCAATGGGGATGGAATTTATCAATTAGACATCCCTGCTCCGGGAACGTATACGCTGGTTTTTCAATTTTTAGGATATACTACCCAAGAAAAGACCGTTAGCGTTGAGACATTTCCGTATACACTCAACGTTACTTTAACTGAAGAAACGACCTCTTTAGATGAAGTACTGATCAACGCCAATGAAAATCCCGCAAATCGAATCGTTGAGGCTGTAATTGCAAAAAAGCCCGAGATACTAAAAAAGCAAAATGCGTATACCGCAGACTTCTACTCCAGAGGTTTATGGCGAGTTGAGAATGCTCCAGAGAAAATTCTTGGTCAGGAAATAGGTGATCTGGGAGGCGGTTTAGATTCGACAAGAACAGGTATTGTTTATTTAAGTGAGACCATTTCGAAGATCGCCTATCATGCACCCGATGATTTTAAAGAAACCATAACCGCTAGTAAAGTAAGTGGTGATGATAACGGTTTTAGTTTCAATAGTGCGCAAGAAGCAGAATATTCTTTTTATAATAATACCTTGGAGATAAATACTCAGTTGATCTCACCATTAGCTGATAACGCTTTTAATTATTATCGGTATAAACTTATAGGAACCTTTAGAGAAGGTGACAAACTGATCAACAAAATAGAAGTAACACCCAAGCGAGCTAATGATCGCATATTTCAAGGTGTTATTTACATCGTCGAAGATGATTGGCAACTTTATGGTGTAGAACTTACAACTACGGGAGCTGCGATTCAAGTACCTTTTGTAGAATCGCTAGTTTTTAAACATAATTTTAAATACGACAGCCAAACCGATTTATGGGTGAAAATCTCGCAGAGTATTGATTTTAGCTTTAAACTTTTTGGCTTTGGAGGTAATGGAAGATTTACAGCAGTCTACAGTAATTATAACTTTTTGCCCGAATTTGATCGCAGTACATTTACCAATGAAGTACTAAGTTTTAAACCTGAAGCCAATAAAAAAGACAGTATTTTCTGGAACAAAATACGTCCCATTCCGCTTACTATTGAAGAACGATCAGATTACACGCTTAAAGACAGTATTCAGGAAATTCGTGAGTCTAAACCCTATAAAGATTCTGTTGATCGCGTGCAAAACACCCCCGGAATTTTAGATCCGTTACTTGGCTATAGTTATACCAATTCCTATGAGCGCTGGCGTGTGGGTTATAACGGTCCGTTGACTACGCTCAATTTCAATACTGTTCAAGGTTTTAACGCTACAGCAGGTTTATTTTACAATACGTGGTCTGAGAATAATACGCAAGCAACCTATGCCAATCTTAATGCAAACTATGGGATTGATGATGATAAATTGCGCTTTACCAGCCGTATAGCCAAACGCTTTAACCGAATCAATAATCGCACTTTTGCCATAGAAGGAGGAACCAAGGTCCAGCAGTTTAATGCCCGAGAACCCATTTCAAATCTTGTAAACAGTATTTCGACACTTTTCTGGGAACGGAATTATATAAAATTGTATGAATTGGATTATGCAAGATTCAGCTACAGTGAAGAGCTTGTAAATGGTCTACAGCTTTATGCCAATGCGGGCTATGAAAAGCGCTCACCCCTATTCAATACCACAGATCAAGTTTGGATCAAAAATCCTGTCGCATATACTTCTAACAATCCTTTGCAACCACAGGATTTCAACACCCCTGCAATACAAACTCACGAGTTGGCAAAACTCAATGCAAGAGCGGTTATCAATTTTGGTCAGAAGTATATGAGTTATCCTGATGGTAAATTCAATATGAATGAATCTAAATTCCCAACGTTGACATTAGATCTTGAACAAACTTTTGCTGCTTCTGATGCAGCTTATAATTTCACTCAAGTTGCAGCTCAATTAAAGCAAGAATTTGACATTTCAAATAAGGGAAATTTTGGATACACTTTACGCGGCGGAACCTTTTTCAATGCAGACGACATAAGTTTTGTAGACTATCAACACTTTCAAGGCAATCAGACGAGAGTGCAGCTAGATGGACGCCATTTAAACGGATTTAATTTACTTCCGTATTATGATTTTAGTACTAATACCAGTTATTTTGAAGGGCACGTAGAACATAATTTTAAAGGTTTTGTTCTAGGAAAAATACCAGGAATACGTGCTTTAAATGCAAATCTTATTTTAGCCGGACATACGCTTTATACAGCGCAAAAACCGTATTACGAGTTTTCGGCAGGAATTGGAAATCTAGGCTTCGGAAAATTTAAATTCTTACGCGTGGATTATGTAAGATCATTCAACGGACCTTACAAGGATGGTGCGTTTGTTTTTGGTCTTAGTTTTTAAAATTAAAACAGTTCTCAAATAATAGAATTTTAACTACTATTTTCAATGACAAAGAAACTGAAACAACCTGAAGTTTGGCTTCGTGGTCCTATTGAAGAAATACCACAGCTTTTGCAACCGGCTGCCCACGCTTTGCTACAGACCTCTGAAGAACTACCCTACTGGTTAGATGAATTTCCTGATGAGCAATTGTGGGAGAAACCAGCAGGAAGAGCTTCGGTAGGTTTTCATTTACAACATCTTTATGGTGTTTTGGATAGAATGCTCAGCTACGCTCAAGGCAGGGCTTTAACCCAAGAGCAATTTGATTACTTAAAATCAGAAGGAATACAAGATGAAACCAGTACCACCGAAGAACTTATTGCAAATTTTCAGCAAAAAGTGGTACAAGCACTGGCCTATTTTAAAACTTTAGATGAGTCTACCATAAAAAGTGCTAGAACTGTAGGCCGAAAAGAATTGCCTTCTACAGTAATTGGATTACTCTTTCACGCTGCAGAGCACAGTCAGCGTCACTTGGGTCAATTGATCGCTACTGTGAGTTTTGTAAAGGCCAATTAATTATTTACTATTTTGTTTTTTAACGCATAGAGCACCAAACCTATGCGACTTTTAACTTCTAGCTTTTTAAATAATGTGTCTCTATAATTATCGATCGTTTTAGGACTTAGACACATCTCATTGGCAATCTCTTTATATGTTTTATCAGAACAAGCCAATTCCATAAATTCAAGTTCTCTGCTAGAAAAATTTTCTAAAAGAGATTCCTCATCCTTTTTTGAGACACCTCGAAGTAGTGCTGTTGTCACATTATCGGTATAAAAATGGCCTTTGGTGAGCACTTCGGTAAGAGCAAGATGTAAGGTATCTGGATGAATATCTTTTAGTAAATAACCTTTACTCCCGGCCTTAAGCATTTTAATTATCGTCTCTTCATCATCATCCATAGAAAGGGTGATCACCTTAATGTTTGGCTTGTGTTCATTTAACCAAGCTATGGTTTCAAAACCATTCATAATAGGCATATTTATATCGAGAAGAATAATACTTGGTTCTTTATTCACCGTGCTCAATTTGTTGATAAGATCATTGCCATTACGCGCCATTAAGGCTACTTCAAAACCATCAAAACTATTTATAAGGCCCTGCAACGACTGTGCAAAAAGAACATGGTCATCAACAACACCTACGATACAATTTTCCATAGAGATTGTCTTATTAGTTTGATTAACTTCTTTACTAAAGGTAGTCATTATTATTTATACTTGTTTCTTTAGGTATTTGATTTGCAATAAAGTACCCTTCTGCTTCTCTGATTGAATATCAAAATCTGCAGCGATTAATTGTGCTCTGCTTTTCATATTTACGAGTCCTGAACTCCTCGTAACTTTATCTATTTCAAAGCCCACACCATCATCTTCGGCGGTAATTTTGAGTTCGCTTTGGGTATAAAAAAAACAGATTTTTAAATGTGTGGCTTTTGCGTGTTTTATGACATTACTTAAAAATTCCTGAATAATTCTAAATAGAATTACCATATCATCCTTAGGCAAATCAAACGCATTCCCTTCGAGTGTAAATTCTGTTTTAAGAAATTTCAGGCGTTCAAGACGATTGAGTTCGTTCTTTGTGCTTTCAACAAGTCCCACTTGATGAATAACCTCATTATTTAGATTTTTAGATAAAGCCCTGATCTCGCGTAGCGATTTACCAATCAACCCTTTGATTTCTGTGAGGTCGTCGTCTGAATTCAGTTTATTTTTTGAAGTGAAGATGTTAAGTTCCAAATTAGCAACGGAAAGCAACTGGCCTATATTATCGTGAAGTTCTCTACCTACGTTTTTTAAGGTTACTTCTTGAATCTCCAACTGCGTACGGGCTACTTCCTCTTGGTATTTTAGAATTGCTTCGTTGCGTTCGGTTATAAATTTAATTTTACGTTTTTGAAAAACCACAAATAGAAATACCACAACAATCAAAAATGCTAAAAGAACCAGAGAGCAAACAATAATGAGCTGCTCAAAAGATTGGGAGATATTTTCATCAAACGTGAGTTTCATAACTACGCTCAATTGGTTTCAAGCGGATGTTCAATAGTACGACGATTTGCTTTTATAAATGCTATCGCAATACAACAATATTGAATACAGTTGATCAAAAATAAAACAACGCTTAATATGATGGGATTCTCCTGAATAAAAAATAACAGGGTTATATAAAACGGCAGATAAGTTACACAGTAAATGAGAATCCCAAAACAAACCCAAAAATAGGGAGACTGTGTAATGTTGAGCACTACTTCTCTGCTTAACATTTCTACGAAATAAAATGCTACCGCGGCTATGAGTAATAAAGTTCCTAAGGAAAACGAGTAGGATAAAAAATTATCAGCTATCGATCCACTAAAGATGGCATTTATAAACCAAAAGGAAACGTAGAGAATAAAGAAGATTCTGATTATTTTTTTTCGAAAAGCTGAAGAAAGTAATGTATGAAACCAAGCTAGGAAAAAGGCAAAATGTATAAGGATATAAATATTGTATAATAGCGTATTAGGAATTTTGAAAAGCTCATAAGAAACTCCAGCGGCAAACTCATTTAAAACTACATAAACTAAAAAGTAAAGAATGTATTTAAACTTATGATTTTTAAACTCTTTATACCTTATAATACCAATTATAAGGGCTATAAGTTCTAAATACTGAGAATAGGAACTCAATGCTTCCATAGCCCTTATATTTATTATTGATAATCCTCTGGTGGCGGTTTTCTCGTATGCCCCATATTTAATGGCGGTATATCAAGATCATCTTCGTCAGTTTGAAGAAATGCATTAAAATTAATCATTGAAGCTTCGTTAGAAACAGCTTTTACTCCTGTCGGGACAATAAATAAGGTAGAATACCCTGCTACCGATTCATCGTGGTGATCCTTAGGATACGCCCCATAATAGACACGCAATCCATTTACTGAGTAGCCTTTTTCATTAGCTAAACTTTTAGCATAAGAAATGTATTGCTCCAAGTCTTCAATAGACCACCAACTTGATCGGCTGTCGGGCATCCCAATAGCTTCGTTGATCACATTAGCTCTGGTCTTAGTAAAGGTTCGGTCTAGAATTTTTGCCTCTTCAATAGAAATTACACCTTCAGGAGGTTTACTCTAATTACCTTGTTCTGCACAACTTATAAAAGTAGATACAGCGAACAACGATAAAATAATAAATAGCGTGTTGCGCATAGTTTTAGAATTTTCAATTAGTGAAACTAAAGTAAAACTTTTGCTAACAAATAGATTGACAGCAGGTTAAATAGGGGGAAATTCCCCATAGCGTTAAGGGCAAATACTGAAATTAAAAAAGGGTTTTATACAGCATACGGATTCAGGAAATTAACCACTGAAAATCAACAAATTATATATCTAGCTTTGAAGTGCAAAAAATCTAAATTCTCCAATTTATGCTCTACGAATCGCTCGAAATATTACGAGAGCAAGTAGCAAATTATCTCGAAGAGATGGGCTTAGGATCTAATATTGTGGTATTAGATTCTATTGCTCATTTTATAGATAATACAAATAGAGATAATGAACCTCTAGATAATAAAGTCATTCTTTCTTTACTCAATCTTCAGGAAGAGACAGCACTCAAAAACCAACGCAATTACACGATAGAAGCCGGTAAACCGGTTTATCGCAATGCGCCGGTAAATTTGAATGCATATATCCTGTTTACGTGTAACAGAAGTGACTATGCGTTTTCCCTTCGTTCTTTAGCCTCAATCATTAGTTTCTTTCAAGGGAAGAACAGCTTTAATCATAAAAACACTCTTTTTTCCCGCAATACTCAAGTGATGCAGTCGGTTACTGAGTTTCAATTTACCACAGAGCTTTTTACACCTTCTTTTGAAGAACTCAATTATATCTGGAGTATGCTTGGTGGTAAAGCCTATCCGGCGGCGATGTACAAACTCAACATCATCAAACTTCAAAGAGAACATATTCAGGATGAAGGAGCCTTACTTACGCAGGTTCAAACACAATATAATCAGATCACGTCATGAGTATTGTGTCACAATATCGTCCTTTATTTGAGGTAGCCGTATATCACAAATATTTTTTAGATGATGGGTTAATTGCGTTTGATGATAACGAACCACTTCAGAAAAAACAATTAGCTAACTACAATTGGAATAGCTTCGGAAAGATCATACCTACTCCACAAACTTCGGCACTTCTCAAAAATCATAGAATGCTACTGAAGCAAACTCAAGAAGGCTTTTTAGTGCTTACTGAAACTGAAAAAGTAAGCGATGATCCTACTACTTTTAAGCCATTGGTAACGCTAGATCCAGAGCTTATACTTGACTTTTATATACAGCTTACAGACGCTCAATTCTTCAATTTTACCGATTTAGATGCTTCTAGCGAGCTTCCACTTTTTATAAGTAATTATAATACGCTTTATAATGCTGCAGATCCGGTATTTATTGCCCCTTACAACAATTCCTCTAATGCAAAAAATCACCGTACATCAGCACTGATGCAAGCGCATCTTTACAAGAAATACCCAGAATTGAAATTAAACAAACTCGTCTTGATTTCCTTACAAATGCGAAACTCAAGATCAGGCATGAATTTAATACTCAATAACGGAAATCTTCCACAGGTAATGCCACACTTTAAAATCGTTTTTCATAACCGCAAAACGATCTGGCGTTACTATTCAGGAAGCTCAAAAAGTTTACTTTTTTCAACGGATCCCGACGAAATGCCACTAGTAAAGAATGGAATTATCCCGGTAAATCAAGGCAATACCGACTACCCCGCTCCCAATCCCAGCAGAATTATTCAAGAACGTAACCCCGACGGCATTATTACTAAAACATATTCTAACATCTATATTAATTAAACACTTTCTATTATGGCATCATCCTACAAAACGCCTGGAGTTTACGTAGAAGAAATATCAGTATTTCCTCCCTCGGTAGCACAGGTAGAAACGGCTATACCGGCTTTTATAGGCTACACTAATAAAGTTTCGAATAAAAGCGAACACGATTTATTGCTAACTCCAAAGAAAATCGGCTCTATGCTAGAGTTCGTGGCGCTCTTTGGAGGTGCTCCTGAAGCTAATATTAGTGACATAAAACTTACTGCTTCAAAATCGGTCTCTTCCTTCAGTATTGAGGATACCTATTACTTGTATGATGCACTAAGGCTATTTTACGCAAATGGTGGCGGTGATTGTTATATCGTAAGTGTGGGCAAATGCGGTGAAGATAGTATTGCATTGACAGATTTAGAAAGCGGTTTAGCCAAAATTGCCAAGGTAGATGAACCTACTATTTTAGTTTCTCCCGATGCCTGTTTATTAAATCAAGCTGATCTCGACTCCTTTAATCAGGGATTATTAAAACAATGCGGAAAATTAGGTGATCGCTTTGCTTTGTTAGGTATTAAAAATGATAATGAAGATCTCGAAGTAGATATAAGTGCCTTTAGAAATGGCGTTGGTATGAACAGCCTAAAATATGGAGCTGCGTACACGCCTTGGTTAAAAGCAAATTTACCGCGAACCGTTCATTACAAAAGTTTAAAAGGTAAAATAAGCTTAGGAGGTGTTTCGGTTAGTTTAGCTGACTTGATTCAGGATGCAGAAGCAAAAAGTCTTGCTAATCAACTTGATGAACTGATAGATGACAGCGCACTTGTAACAGATAAGCTGAGTGACCTTGCCGACTCTAGTTCCTCGGTTGATAATCAGTATCAGGAGATGCTTACTACGGTCACAACAAGTTCGTCCATCACGAACCTACTCAGTCTTTTTCAATTCTATGCTGATGCAATTGATTTTATACGAGATATTGTTGAAGTGGGAACCGATAATTATAAATTAAAACACACTTCGGCAACAGCTCCTGACCAAGCCTTACAACCGCATTTAAATTCGGTATTTAATACAAGTTTGACTAGTGGCAGTATTCATACCATTACGGAGACTATGGGTGAAATGCTCAAAAGTTTCAATGATGCTTTTACTGCTAGTCATGTAATTAATTCCACAACAGGTGTAGATTATACGCCATCCTCAAGTAGTACAACCTATTTTGTAGATAGCGAAAGTCAATCAAGCCAAATAGCTGCATTACTCCCTACGGTGAGTAGTTTCTATACTGAAATCAAATCGGCATTAGATTATATCAGCAGCACGACAGCAAATTATTTAAGTACTTACGAAACCGCCGCAACCGAAATGATTCCGGCATTAAAATCGATAAAAAGTGCGATTGCAGGAGAATACATCGTGCTACCACCTGGTGCAGCAATTGCAGGAGTTTATGCACGAACAGATGCTAACCGCGGCGTTTGGAAAGCACCAGCCAACACTTCTTTAAATAGTGTTGTAGGTGTGACACACCTCATCGATCACGAAGATCAACAAGGCCTAAATGTTGATACCGTTGCAGGAAAATCTATAAACGCCATCAGACCCTTCACAGGTAAAGGCATTATGGTTTGGGGCGCACGTACCCTTGCCGGTAATGACAATGAATGGCGCTATGTTCCTGTACGTCGCTTTTTTAATATGGTTGAAGAATCGGTTAAAAAAGCTACCGAACAATTTGTTTTCGAAAGTAACGATGCCAACACTTGGGTTAAAGTACGCGCGATGATCGAGAACTTCTTAAATCTTCAATGGCGTGCCGGAGCTCTAGCCGGAGCAAAACCTAACGATGCTTTTTATGTGCGTGTAGGGCTTGGAGAAACAATGACCGCCGAAGATATCTTAAATGGAATTATGGCGATCGAAATAGGAATGGCTGTAGTGCGACCAGCAGAGTTTATTGTCCTAAAATTCTCTCACAAAATGCAGGAATCATAACAGTCTAAACATCTAATCGTATTAATTAAAAATCACAAAAATGTCAGCAATATATCCTTTAGCAAAATTTCATTTCCTCGTTGATTGGGGCGGAACTAACGTAGGCTTCACAGAGGTCTCAGGTCTTGACGTGGAAATAGAACCTATAGAATACAGACACGGAGCTAGCCCGGAATACAGTAAAACCAAAATGCCGGGAATGCAAAAATACAGCAACATCACTATGAAACGTGGTACCTTCTTGGCAGATAATGAATACTTCGCTTGGTGGAACAGTGTAAAACTCAACACCATCGAACGTCGTGACATTACCATTAGTCTCTTAAATGAAGAACACGCGCCTGTTGTAGTTTGGAAAGTAAAAAATGCATTTCCTATAAAAGTACAGTCAACAGATTTAAAGTCTGACGCCAATGAAGTGGCCATTGAATCTATTGAAATTGTACACGAAGGTCTAGAAATTCAAAACGGTGCATAATGGCAGACTACTATCCACCGGTTGGTTTTCACTTTAAAGTTGAATTTGGTGCGGTTTCTCCGGAAATCGATCATCAGTTTCAATCGGTGAGCGGACTTTCAGTAGATATAGAAACGGAAGAATTTGCCGAAGGTGGAGAAAATAGGTTTAAGCATAAACTACCCGTACGAACCAAGTTTCCTAATCTGGTCCTCAAACGCGGACTCGTAAGTGATTCAAAACTTATCAAATGGTGCAAAGACGCTGTAGAAAATTTTGATTTCAGTCCTACAGATATCACGATTAAACTTTTGAATAATGAACATGAACCTCTGGTGACCTGGAATGTAGTTCACGCTTATCCCGTTAAATGGTCGGTTTCAGATTTTAATGCAGAGCAAAATAGTATAGCAATAGAAACCATAGAACTCGCTTACAATTATTTTAAATCTTAGGTATGCCCATAGAGATCAAAGAATTACACATTAAGATCAATGTGAGCGATAATGCTGCGTCTACAAACGCAGCCGCCACATCTTCAACCGATAAGAAAGACAAAATCATTGAAGCTTGTGTAGAACAGGTAATGCGCATTCATGAACGGAAAAACGAAAGATAATGGCTTTAGGTGAACTTTTTAAACTCAAAATAACAGCCTTTCGCGATATAAAATTCAGCGAAAAGGTTGCCGATGGTGTTTTTAATTCACTACTAAATCCTGAGAAATATACGTTAAGCTACAAGATAGAATACAGTGACGACCAGGCTTCTGGCTCTAGCGGAAATGACCCGCGATTTGAAAAGATGCCACCAAAAGATCTTGATCTAGAATTTTTGTTTGATCGCACCGGCATTATTGCGCATAATCCTAACGATGACAAGGATGCCGGTGTGGTAGATGATATTCAACAGTTTAAAAATGTGACGTTTGAATATTCGGGTGATGAACATCGCCCCTATTATTTAGAAATACGTTGGGGAAGCCTTCTGTTTAAATGTATTCTGCTTGAGATGAATATTGAATATAAATTATTCAATCCTCAGGGAACTCCCTTAAGAGCAGTCATTAAAGCAAAATTTAAGGAGACGATAGACCCTGAATTACGTCTGGCAGATGAAAATAGAAATTCACCAGACCTTACGCATATTCGCACCGTCGAGGAGGGCGATACATTACCCTTAATGGCCTATCGCATCTATGGCGATTCTAAATATTATTTACAGGTAGCGCAAGTAAATGGGCTAACCAACTTTAGAAAATTGCGACCGGGGCAAGAGCTTTTCTTTCCTCCAATTCTAGAAAAAACAACCTGATCCATCAGACTTATGAGCATTGCAAATACCATAAACACAGGAATTGTTAGTGTCAAATTGATGATAAACGGCACAGATAAAAGTTCTTCTTTATCTGTAAAGTCTATGGTAATCAATCACGAAGTTAACCGAATTCCATATGCATCAATAGTTTTGGTTGATGGTGACGTATCTCGTGGAAGTTTTGATGTGAGTTCGTCTGAAGATTTTGTTCCGGGTAGTGAGATTGAACTATTGGCCGGTTACGCCAATGATGTGGAGACTATATTTAAAGGTAAGGTGATTCGCCATAGTATTAAAATTCGGGAATCGGTAGCGGTACTAGTTGTAGAATGTAAACACGAAGCAGTCAAGCTTACTTTAGGTCGTAAAAGCAAGTATTACTACGAGAGTAGCGATAGCGATATTATTGAAGAAATACTTTCAAACGCCGGCATTAATGCTTCCGTCGAAGGCTCAACCTATGTACATCCCGAATTGATTCAATATCAGACTTCAGATTGGGATTTTTTAGCCCTTCGTGCACAGATTAACGGTCAACTTTGTTTTCTGGAAGGTCAATCAGTCACAGTAAAGAAACCAGACATTTCCGCAGATCCTGCTATCACGCTTGAGTATGGCCTCAACCTGTATGATTTTGATGGAGAGATTGACGCTCGCAACGCCTTAAAAACAATTACAGCATACAGCTGGAACAGCAATAATCAAGAAATAAGTGAAAAAGAAGCTCAGGAACTTAGTGAAGTTCAACAGGGAAATTTGTCAAATGCAGATTTAGCTGAAATTCTTGGTCTCGACAATTATAAATTAGATCACGGTGGAAACCTTACTGAAGAAGAGCTTCAGGAATGGGCCGATGCTAAAAAGGTGCTTCACCTCTTATCCTACAATAGAGGACGTATTAAAATGCAAGGTAGTGCGATTGCAAAACCGGGAATAACTGTTGAACTAAAAGGCCTGGGCACGCGCTTTAATGGAAAGGCATATATAACCGCTGTAAGCCACGAAATCACAGAGGGTAATTGGTTTTCAAATCTTCAATATGGTTTGAATCCGGAATGGTTCAGTGAAACCTTTGAGGTGAATCCTCCTGCGGCTTCGGGAATCGTTCCCGCAGTAAGTGGCCTCCAGATAGGTAAAGTCACGCAGATACAGGATGATCCCAATGCAGAAGAACGCATTATGGTCAAAATTCCCATAATCAATAATGCTGAAGAAGGAATCTGGGCACGTATCGCCTTACCGGATGCCGGTGAAGAACGCGGTATTTTGTTTAGGCCTGAGATTGACGACGAAGTCATTGTAGGCTTTATCAATGACGATCCTAACGACGCAGTAATTTTAGGCGGATTACATAGCAGCGCAAAACCTGCTCCGCTTTCAGCTTCAGACGATAATTATGAAAAAGGAATTTTCACCCAAAGCGGAATTCAGTTGCTATTCAACGATGAAAGCAAATCAGTTTCTATTGTAACTCCGGGAGGTCGCAGTGTGCTTATAAACGACGATACAGAAGAAGTCATTATTGATGATAACGGTAATAGTACGATCACTCTCAACAGCGATGGCATTGCCCTAAGCAGTAGCGGTGATGTTTCAATAAATGCTCAAGGAGACCTCAACCTGGAAGGACAAAATATTACAATAAAAGCCCAACAAGAATTAAAAGCAGAAGGAGCTGCCGGTGCCGAATTTTCAACTTCGGCAGTAGCTGTTTTAAAAGGATCACTAGTACAAATAAATTAAACCTATGCCATTTGCAGCACGACTTAACGACATGCATACCTGCCCGATGCAAACTCCGGGAACACCTCCTGTGCCTCACGTAGGCGGTCCTGTAATTGGTCCGGGAGAACCTACCGTACTTATTGAAGGAATGCCCGCAGCTCGGGTTGGAGATAATGCGGTTTGTGTAGGGCCTCCTGATGTAATCTCTTCGGGTTCAACAAGTGTTTTGATTGGTGGAATGCCGGCGGCCAGAATGGGAGACTCAACAGCACACGGCGGCAGTATTTCTATTGGTGCTCCCACAGTTGATATAGGTGGATAAAAGTAAGATTATGAAAATTGAAGAGTCATTTTTAGGTACCGGATGGAGTTTTCCTCCAGAGTTTAGCAGCGAGAATAAAAGTGTCAAGACCGTTAGCGGAATTGAAGATATCAATCAAAGTCTCCATATTCTATTAAATACAAAATTGGGCGAACGTGTAATGCTACCCAACTACGGGTCAAGCTTAAGTGATTTTGTTTTTGAAGGTCTCAATATGAGTATGCGAACCTATATAACAGACCGCGTGCGTATGGCTATTCTGTATCACGAAAGACGTATTGAGCTCAATAAGATTGATTTTGATCAAACACGCATTGCTCAAGGAGAAGTACATATGATCGTGCATTATACGGTGCGGTTAACCAATTCTAGAGGGAATATGGTTTACCCGTTTTACATCAATGAAGGAACCGAATTAAAATAGATTATGACAGCAGACTGCATAGATACTTTTTTAATGAACTTGAGAGGCACCTCTCAAGCGCAACGATCTGCGACATTCCTAGACCCGAAAAAGGTTAATCTGAACGATTTGGAACTTACAGATTATATGCAACTTGCTCATAATTTTGCAAAAGAAATTCATTTTTTCAATACACATACGCCTGAAAATCCAACCGGTGATTGGCAAAAATTTTTCTTGGCAGGAGATGCTGAAACTCTTCAATCGTTCTTAGATCAAGCAGAAATAAATAAAGATGTCACTCCGCACCTCACGCTATTCATATGCTTTTTAAAACTCCTAGAACATTCAAAACTTCGGTTCAACGCCATAACTCAGCGACACTTAGATTTTTATTATGCTGAAGTACTTCAGATACAGAAGAAGCCGGCGCAAAAAGATCAAGTGCATTTGCTATTTGAGCTTGCCAAGAATATTGACCAATATGCACTTCCTGAACAAACGCAGCTTTTAGCAGGAAAAGATGAAAACAATACCCCACGGATTTATGAGACTCAGCAAACTACAGTTCTCAATAGAGCAACGCTCACAAGTATTAAAAGCATTTATAAAGATCCTACCGAAAAAGTAATTAAGGCTTCCCAAAAAACAAATAGTTTTGACGGTGTTGAAGAAGATTTAAAAGAAAACCCTTTCTGGTTACCCTTTGGATATCCTAATACTTTTAAAGATCGTCCCGCATTACCTGATGCTACCTTGGGATTTGCAGTAAGTGCTTCAGTGCTAAAAATGAGTTCGGGAACAAGACAAGTTTGTATTCATACCTCATTTGATGAAGATCAAACCATTGCACAAGAAGCTTTGATCGAGCTCATCAACGTTTACATTACAGGAGAAAAAGGATGGTTGGGACCATTTAAACTACAGACCGAAAGCCTTTATCCAGAATTTATAACGAGTACCGGTGTAGGGTTTATAGATTTTGCTTTCCGCATAGAAGCTACAGAAAAGTCAATAATAGCCTATAATCCTGAAATTCATAGCGGAGCTTATTCTAACGAAAATCCTGTTGTAAAGTTTGAACTTCCTATCACTTCTCCTGAAGCTTATGATCTGGCACAACAACTTGGGGATTGCTCTTTGAATGAAGTAGAAGTTGCAGTAGCTGTTGATGGTTTAACAGATCTAGAACTCAGCAACGATGTGGGGAATTTAAGTGCTTCAAAGCCCTTCTACCCTTTTGGACCTCGTCCCTTTCAAAAGTCGAGTTTCAAAATTAAATGTCCGGAACTTTATGAGAAAAACTGGCACGAAATCAATCTAAGATTGAATTGGCTTAATCTTCCTGATGATTTTGCAGCCCATTATATGGGATACCGAAGCGGAACGATCAATTCATCTCGAGCCTATGTTAAAAGCATCTATAACATAGACTCCCAAACCGATTTAAAAGAACTGACAGAACTTTCAGAAAGTTTTACCAATAATCCTAAAAACTTAATTGTTGAGAGCAGCGCACATTTTAATGCACAGATCACTATAGGTGATGAAAACAAAAGCTTCTCTACCATTCATTCAAAAAATGAACATCCACTTTTTGAGGAGGCATCTTCAGAAACCGACATCAATATAAAAAGTTTAAGCGCTACTGGAATAAAAGCTGAAGAGGAAGCGATCAAGATTTCTTTAAATACAAGTTTCTACCACGCGCAGTATTCAAAACATTATGCTTTGGCTCTTGCTGCTCAAAATGCAGAGGTAATCATCCCCAATGAGCCTTATACTCCGCTTTTAGAATCTTTAGCTCTGAGCTATCACGCATCGCAAAAATTAGATTTTAAAAGCAAGACAATTGATAAAAAACCTGCAGATCAACTAAAGCTATTACAAATACATCCTTATGGAAGTATTGAAGACTCCTCCCTGTTTCCAAAATATGATCAAGGTGGTTTTCTTCATTTAGGTTTAACCAATGCCAAACCTGGCAACCAAATCAATCTTCTTTTTGAAATTCAAGAAGGAACCGAAAACCCCTTAAAAGAATCCTTTGCCGAAAATGAAAAGATAAAATGGTCTGTTCTTACTGATGAAGGTTGGAACCCACTTTCAGCACAAGAAATAATCAGAGATGAAACCGATAACTTTTTAAAAACGGGAATTGTAACGATCGCCATTCCTGAGTCCGGCACACTTGAATCGAGTCTATTGCCATCAGGTCAGATTTGGTTACAAGCACATACACCACGTGATTTTGATGCCGTTTGCAGGTTTTTAAACATTCATACGCAAGTTGCAAAAGCGCAATTAGCAACCACATCAACAGATCATTTAAAAAATGGATTACCAGCTGAGACCATCAGTAAATTAAATACCAGACTGGCTCAAATCAAAAGCGTAAAACAGCCTTATGCTAGTTTTAATGGTCAAACTCAAGAATCTCAAGAGGCCTACTACAAACGCATAAGTGAACGTCTTCGCCATAAAGACAGAGCCCTAACGCTTTGGGATTATGAGCATCTTGTTCTTCAACACTTTCCGGACATTTATAAGGTAAAATGCATCAATCATACCTGCAAGACAAAGTTTAAATCAGCAGGAAATGTAACCTTAGTGGTTATTCCCAACACCATTAACAAACCCACATACGATCTTTTTGAACCTCGCTGTAGCACGGCACTTCTAAATGAAATTCAAGACTTTCTAAACGCCAGGAGTTCATTCTTTGTTAAGCCCCAAGTTATAAATCCTGTTTACGAACCCATTACGGTTTCACTAAAGGTGAAATTTCATAAAGGTTATGATGACTACTATTATAAAAATGAATTGCAGGAAGCAATAAAAAAATGGCTTTCTCCTTGGGCTTTTGAAGATGTTTCCAGCTTAATATTTGGTGTAAGTGTTATAAAAAGTATGCTCATAAGTCATCTTGAGCAGCTGCCCTATGTAGACTATCTAACCGATGTGGTGTCAATGCATCAGGAAAAGGCCAAAAATGAGATCATCCCTTCTACGCCAAAGGCAATTCTTGTTTCTGCCAAAATGCACAACATAGCGCTTGCTGCTACCTCTTGCGCAATCATTGAAAATCAAACCGAAATCTCATGCTAAGGCTTCAAAAACCAATATCGATAAAGAAAGATACCGCATCACGCGATGATCTTGATTTTGATTTTCTACGGAAAAGCGGCATTGCTTATATCGAAGCTTTAGGAAGCAAATTATGGACAGATTATAACACCCACGACCCGGGAATTACACTACTTGAGGCTTTGTGTTATGCCATTACAGATCTCGGGCAACGTATGAGTTTACCGGTAGAAGCGCTGCTTGCTAAAGAGGAAGAAAATGGAGTTAAGCAATTTCATGAAGCTTCAGCTATTTTGGGATGTTCACCGGTCACGCATCTCGATTACCGTAAATTGTTTATTGACGTTCCGGGCGTGCGCAATGCCTGGTTATTAAAGCATGACAAAAAGCTTTATATCAATACTAAAGATGCTAAACTGAGTTATCGTTCCTTTCTAAAGAATTCTGCGTATGCGCATCTGAAAGCTGAAGATGAACAGGTACAATCACTTAACGGACTATACGATCTCATTGTTGATCTAGATGGAACACGCAGCATAAACAGCCTAAGGCCTGAGCTGATGAAACGCTATCAAGCGCATCGCAACCTATGCGAAGATCTTATTCATATTACTGAAGTAACTCAACATCCGGTTAAAGTTTGTGCACAAATTGAGCTAACTCCTGAAGCTGATGAAAATCAGGTGAAAGCACTTCTTCTCCAAGCAATAGAAAGCTATTTTTCTCCGAGTATACGTCCTAAAACCTTGAAACAGCTCATTGAAATGGGATATGAAAGTCAGGAGATTTTCAATGGTCCATTATTGGAAAACGGTTTTCTGGCTGATGAGGAAGTTCAAAATGCGCAATTGCGTACAGAAGTTCGTCAAAGTGATTTAATTGCCATCATCAACACTATTGAAGGTGTCAAAAACATTAAAGCTATAAGTATTGGTACTTGCTATGATCAAAAACCATCTCTTGACAATTGGGTGGTTTGTATTGATAACGGTAAGAAGCCAACCCTTTGCGATAAGAGTTCGTGGAGTTTTTTTAAAGGCTTCATTCCAATAGTGCCAAATGAAGCAAAAGTTGAAGCCTTTCAAGAAAAGCTGAAGGAAGCAGAAGAACTGGATTTATTAAAAGTTAGTGCTGCGAGTAAAAGTCTTGAAATTCCTCAAGCCAATTACGGTGACCTTTCTGAAACGAGTAGCATACAAAACGATCTTCCCGAGGTTTATGGCGTTGGCCCATACGGATTAAAAAGCAACGCCTCGGCAGAAGATAAAGCGAAAGCAAAACAATTAAAGGCGTATCTGCTCTTCTTTGACCAAATCCTGGCGAATTACTTCAAACATCTAAGCCATGTTTCTGAAGTATTGGCGGTTAAGGGAACCAAGACCCAAAACTATTTCGCTCAACCCCTTACTGATATCAAAGGCTTGCAAGAGCTCTTGAAAGATTCTGAAAAGTATAAGGAAGAAGAGCAACTAAGTGCATTGTTCTATTCCGGTTATGAAGATCGTAATCAAAAGAAACGACACGAAATTCTAGATCACTTACTAGCGCGCTTTGCAGAGAGTTTTGGTGATTATGCCTTCTTGATGCAAAAAATATATGGAGAATTCGCTGATGATGCGATACTGGCTACAAAAGAACGTTTTTTAAGTGAGTATGCTAAAACCAGTTATTCACGATCTGCGGCATTTAATTGGTATCAACAATCGGAAACGAATTTATGGGATACCGATAATATTTCGGCACTGCAAAAACGTCTGTATCTCCTGTTGGGAATTACAGACATCAATCGCCGAAATCTTTCTGAAGATTATATCGAGATCTACGAAGAAAAGGATTCCGATAATAAATTGGAGTATCGCTGGCGTATCAAGGACGGTTATAAAACCATTTTATCTTCAGCAACAAAAAATTATAAAACGCTAGAAGCTTTACATCAAGAACTGATTCTGGTTAAACGTTATGCGACTAACAGTGCCAATTATAAGTTCAGAAAAATAAAGAAAAAGAATCCTGAGGATCCAGATAAGTGGTATTTCGTTCTCGTAAATCCTACCGTAACCAATAATAAAAGTGAAGATTATATTATCGCACGACGCATTGCACAATTTAAGAGTAAAGCAAACGCGCTCAAAGCCAGTAAAGCGGTACTTAACCTGATCAAATCCTTTAATGGTAATGAGGGAATGTATTTAATAGAACATATTCTTTTACGACCCGATGTGACCAAAAATACAGCTGCCGAAAATACATTTTTACCCATCTGTAAAGAGCAAATAGAAGAGGCTTGTGAACCTCTTGATCCCTATAGCTTTAGAGTGAGTATCGTAATGCCAGGCTGGACCGAACGTTTTGGCAATATTGATTTTAGAAGATATGTAGAGGATTTAATCTGTAGAGAACTCCCTGCACATATACTGCCTAAAATATGCTGGATTGGTTACCCTAAAAACTACACCGACCCCGATGGAAACCCACCGGAAGAAAACGAGATGGTTTTACTTGAAGCTACTTACAAGAACTGGCTCCTTTCTAAGACCAACGCCGGTCAAAAACAGGACGAAGCTGCGCTTACTTCGCTGAATACCATCATAAGCAGTCTGCACACCATTTATCATCAAGGCCGCCTTTACGATTGTACACCCCCTGAGTCTAATGCTGACGAGCACAAAACAAATCAAAAAGTCATTCTGGGACGTACCCACCTTGGCAAACTTTAAAACCTATGGCTATGCGATCATTACTTCAACAAATAACGCCAGATTATAGAACATTTGTAGACGACCAAGTATTAACTTCTGGTCAACTCAATGAATTTCTTGAATACTTTGAGGATCAACACCGCCTAACCCGAGTATTTCTTCACGGGGTGGGAATTACCTGCGGTTTTGAGGTAAGCTTAAATACTGCCAATAAAACCATTGCCATAACTCCGGGCTGCGGTATCACTACCGATGGTGATTTAATCAAATTATTGGTTAACACAGAAAAGAATACCACAGATAGTGAAACGCAATCAACCAGCACCTTTAAGAGCCTTGCCAAAGAAGCCATAACCTATACACACTTCAGAAGCTTTGACGATGATTTTGCCAGATACAAAGCCTTTAAGGCTGGGACTTCTGATAGCGACTCATCAAATACTATCCCGCTTTACGAGATGGTTCCTGAAGGAAATTCTAAACCTACTGATAGTTCTCTCACTACACTCGATCTAACTGATAAAGTGGTGATGCTCTACCTCGAAACTTATCCTAAAACTCCTGACATTTGTACCGAAACCAATTGTGATAATTTAGGTGAACAACAAGTTCAACGATTACGGGTTTTACTTGTTGCCGAAGAAGATATCAAGCAAATCCTATCCAATGATAGCATCTATCGCAAATATGATATTCTCTATAGCTATAAAAAGCTTCCGCCTATAAAAATGCCTCGCGTTTTACTCAATAGCGGTGCAAAAGAGGTTCAAACGCCAATAAAGGTTGATTTTATGGATTTGTTGGATGTATCCAAATTGAGAAAAGATCTTCAGCTAACCGATAAATATCAAAAAGAAATTATAGGGAACTATACAAGCGGTTTCAACTTTTCTAAAAAGCCTGCGCTCACGCTAGGAGCAAAAACCTTAGAAAGAAAATTTGACCGAATTGGTTCCTTTACTTCAAATAGTGTTAAGACACAATCTGAAACAACGGTTAACACTAAATCTTATGTTGCGCTCGCAAGCACTTATGAAGAAAAAATAAGAGTTGTAATTCCGCAGTTGCAAGAAGCTTTAACCACTATACTTGAGAATTTTGGAGCTCTTTTAAATTTTACAAATGCGACTTCGTTATTGGAGTCGAGTATTAAAGCACTGGATGCTGTTGTAGAGGATGAAATGACTGATGTGCAATACCGATATGATCACGTTTCAGATTTGGTTTCGGTTTACAATGCCCTACGCGAATTGCTTTTAGAAATTCAAAGTGAATGTTGTCCTGATATTGAAGCTTTTCCTAAACATTTAATCTTGGGTAAACCTAACGACAGATCAAGGTTAAAAAAATACAGACATCGCTTCTATCCTGCTTCAGTTGGTGCTTCTGCCAAGCTTCCTCTTAAAAAAGCAGAATTTTTATTGCATAAAATGCTCTTACTCTTAAAAGCATTTGAGGGGAATGTTCCTGTGAATTTAGAAATCACACCTTCCCAAAGTTATTCCTCAAGTACAGACGGGCTTGCTATTCCGTTTTACTATACTCCTTCAGAAGATTTGGTCTTACAGTGGAATTTTAAACTTACCCAGAGCTTTAATGAAGCTTTTCAGTTGAGTTATCATAAAAAGTATTTAGCAAATCATAGTGCCTTTCAAGAGCCTTTAAAATATGATCTAAGCAGTTTTGATTTTTTAAGAATCGAAGGAATTCACGGTATGGCGTACGATGAAGCTTTAAAAGAAATAGAACAGTATAAGAAAACGTACGGACTCAATTTTGACGTAAAAGCGATCAATATTGATCAGGAAATTGAAGACATCGATCTTGATGAATACAATTGTCATTTCAATTACCTGCATACCGATTTAAAAACCTGGCGCGAAGAACAAAACTGCATCAATAAAGATATTACAGCCTTTTTTAGTGGTTTCAATGTTGACAATCTTGGTAATCATAATTATGCTTTTGAGCAATTTGATCGTGACGATCTATTGGATAAAGACGTCTTGGTTAACCCGGATAAAATCAAAAAACCAAAAGATTTTTTATTCTCTAATAACCAAATATCCATTTTAGGAAAGCTCAATATCAACGCCGATTTGTTAGCTGAACGAGATAAAAGTGATCGTGAACCCTTAGTTGCTTTATTAGATAAAGCACAAAACAGCATCGCTAAAGGAGCTTCTATTGAAGAAGTATTAAATGAATATCAAACTCCGTTTTTGGTTTTAGGCGAGAAACTTGAAGTGCTCAACACAGATGAAGCTAAAATATACACTAAGGATGCTATTAAACGCGTGAGTAGTCAGCCGAAACTGATGAAAGCATCCACTAGAGAAACTGAGAAGAAATCAGAACCTAGCTTTAATGTTTTACTCAATACCGGTGTAAAGGCCTACACTCCCTTTGTAAAAGAATCTAAAGTGAATGCTACCGTTACTGAAAATCTAAAAAAGGAAGCTACAGACCTTGGCTATGTGATGAATAGTATTCTTGATAAAGGATTTATTGGCAGCGCCACCGAAATTGAAAAAGCCATAGACCTCAAACGAAAAGAACTTTATCCCAAAATAGATCCTGAGCAACAAAACCTGTTGAAAGTAGGTTTTACAATTCCTAACGGAATTCTCTCACGTCTACAGATCGTAAGTTCTTACATTCCAGAAAATCTGGATGATGTAAGCGATGATCTTAAAGAAAAATTCAGTGCGGCGATGCAGGACTTGTGTACTTATGCTCAAAAGTCTCGCGCGATCATCAATGAGATCTTCTACAATCCAAAAGCTGAATATACACATATTGGGTATGAGACGCTTTATACGTTTATGCTAGACCGTCTTGAAGCCAATTGCTGTGCCGCATCTTTTTTAGAGATTATTCTGAACGAAATTCAGACCAAAAAAGAAGAAATTCTTGACGAACTTATTTTCTCAAACTTTGCGAGAAAACATCCGGGTCTTGAGCATAAAGCCGGTGTTCCCATTGGCGGAACCTTCGTTATGGTTTACACGGGTGCTTTAAGCAATTCCAGCGATAAAGAAATTCCCAGAAACACCGTAGTTGCAGATTTTGCACTGCCCTACCTGTGTTGTTCAGATTGTGCGCCTATAGGATTTATTATTCCAAACGCAGCGACTAGCAGCAGCCTGATTCTAGACCAAAGTAAGATATGCATAGACACCAATGCTGAGACTGAAATTAAGATTGATTTTACTAAAAGTCCGGCTGATGGAATTTTAGCATTGCTCAATAAAAATATTGAAGGTATTCGTTTTTCAGAAACTGAACTTATTATTACGCCGTATCAGCTTAATGCCTTTGATACGCCTATTCAGTTTACGGTAAATGGTCAATTGACCACAGCCAAACTTACAGCAACCAAAAAAGCAGCAGCTCGCATAACCACAAATCCGGAGCGCGTGAGTGGCTTACCGGGAAGTACATTACCTCCAGTGCAATTCTCGATCGCAAATCTGAATAACTTCAATACAGATTTGTTTAGCTTCAATTGGACGATAAACGGCACCTCCTATTCTAACGAACGTCCAACGGTGAATCTTCCTATTCCGCAGAGTATTGACAGTACTATTCATGAAATACCGGTTACACTGACACTGTCTAACGATTTGTGTGATTCAACTACGATTGAATATACTTTAGAAGTTACCATCGACACGCCGGAAGAAATACGAGTTAGTATTGAGAATGCCCCATTTTGCGCAAATGATGAAGATAAACATCCGTTTACCATAACTCCAGATGGAAGCGAAATTGAACTTGTAAATGACGACGTAAAAGGGATATACACCGAAGATGATACTTGGTATTTTATTCCCGCCGAAGCAGGTCCCGGCAACCACACTATTGCTTTTGCTGAAGTTGATCCCATTACCATTGAAGTGTATAATGCCCCGGAAAACATAAGTTTTGAGGCTGAATTAAAAGATAATGTAGTGGTCTTACAAGTTAATGAAGATATCCCGGCGGAAGCATTCAGTTGGTTTAATGATACAGAACTCATTGCAACTACGGTAGAACCTGTTTTTGAAATTCCACAAGAGGAAAGAGAGCAACACTTCAAAATACAGGTGGTTGTTAAAACTTTAGCTTGTGGCACACTTAAATCTGAATATCAAGAAGTTATAATCCCGGCTTTAGAAACAGACAGTCCTGATCCGGATCCAGAACCAGACCCAACACCCGAGCCTGATCCAGAACCTGATCCAGAACCTGATACTTGCACAAATGAAGTGCTAGAAAAACTGAATAAAAATAAGGAAGAGCTCACAACTGCACTTAAACAAATCGATGATCAAAATATCAGAGATATAGGGCAGCAAGTTGTAGAAATCTATGATGCTTTAATCAGTCAGCCAGACTTTTTCAAAGGTGATTATGATACCGGTTTAAAAGAAAAATTAGAACTAATTTTTTCTGAGATCGCTGAGCAAATATTCCGTAACAAACCAGAACAACGCCAGCCTTATTTCAACCTATACCTCAAACTGCAGGAATTATTTTATCTCAGTATTTATTGCCGAGACGAACAGTTTCTTGATAATGACTTGATCTTCTCAATTTTAAACTTAATTGAAAACCAATTCAATCCACAGTTTGATATTGCCATAAGTCTACTTGAAGGAATTAAATATGAAAATTGGTACGCGTTACTTAACGAGTATAGTGCTCATTTTAAAGTAGACCGCTATCAAATTCATTTTGATCAATTACTGAGATGGACAAGCTAAGCTATGACTACACAGCCCACACATATCATCAATAAAGTATTTGTAGAAGTCGATTGCAGCTCGATGGAGGAAGCTTTGCGCTTAAAACAAAATATAGGCCAATTCATAACTATAAAACTCAGTACGCATTTAAGTAAAGCTTTTGACGAATTAGACACTTCAGATGAGTTTTACACTATAGATAAAGTCGCTATCGCTTTTGAAAAAGACTTTTTAAAAGAATCTAATTTATCGGAAATCACCCGTAAAATAAGCACTAAAACTACTGAAACTTTAAGTTTAAATAGAAATGACTTATCTAATAACAATCAGCTGATTAACGATAAAAAAGAGCGGAACTATAAGGCTTTTATTTATTTCCTAGAAAACGGAAGATATCCTTGGTTTTTTGCTGAAAGAGAAACCTTGAATCTTGAAGAACTGACTTTGTTTTTAAAAGAAACACATCCACATTCACTTACCGAATGTTTAAGTAAAACTAAAGCTCAAAAACGTTTGGTATATCAATTTGCAGCGTATCCAAAATTTATGGTGACGGTTTGGCGAACTTATGCCGAATTAAAAAAACTACCGAAAAGTAGTATCAACGGCTTAGTCGCTTTAGCCTCTATAGTTGAAGACAGAAAAATACTTGAAGAAATAGGATCAAGTCTTTTTCAATACGATCGCTTATCCGGACCAGAACGCGAACGACGCTTGATCAAACTCTTTGAATTTTATAAATCAAAAAGCGGTTTATCACTTGAAACGCTTCAGAGTCTTTCTAACTTTTTCAACCTAAAAATTGGCATAAGCTTTACACCAACAGTTTTAATAGCCTCTTTTCAAAATCTTGAAAAGGCGACTTTGGTTTTTCAGCCGTCAGAAAAAATAAGTTTCCATAAAAACAATAATCTTTCTGCAAAAGAGATCGAAGAAAGACTGAAATCTACTTCTGTAAAATTTCAGCATCAAAGACCAGCACTTGATTCCGATGACAATTTTAAAGAAAAACACCAATCAATCGAGCAAACTCCAGTAGCAACTGACGAATCCCAAGATTTGATTCTGCCCAACTGCGGTCTCATTTTGCTGCATCCCTTCCTCTCCATTTTATTTGAAGAATTAGGCGTTCTGAATGCGCAAAAACAGATTACTGAAGAACATTATGATCTCATTGTACAATTACTGCATTTCATTGCCACAGGAGAAGAAAATGTTAGTGAACAGCAACTTGGCGCCGCTAAACAATTATGCGGTGTTCCTAGTTCGTACCCCATAAAAAAAGAAAGCGTCTTACAAGAAAAACATAAAAAGGAAGCGCTTAATCTCATTCAAACTGTACTCAACTATTGGAGTGCCTTAAAGAATACAACAGCCTCGGGACTGCGCGGACAATTTTTAAGCCGTTCTGGAAAATGGGTCACAACCGGTGAAAAAATCGAACTCTTTATCGAGCGGCAAACTGCAGACATTCTACTCGATCAATTGCCTTGGGCACTGTCTATGGTAAAACTTCCCTGGCACAAAAAAATGATTTATGTAACCTGGTAAACACTACGCAATGAAAACACTCAAATTATTAAGTTCTAGCCTTCTCATCTGCTTTTTGCTATCGAGCTGCGGCACTTCTTTTTATGATCAATACAGTTTTACTGAAACCCTTGAAACCAAAGCCAATGCCCTGAGTCTGGTTGAAGTTTCAGATCAGGAATACCAGCAACACAAAGTCGCTGCTCAGGCACTGATCAATAAAATCGATATGATGGTAAGCTACGAAAAGGCCAAATCTAAAAATGAAATTACCATACAGATGTGGCAGTATTTGCAAAGCGACGCAAGCAGCATCCAGCAATTTCTGGATTTATGGGAAACACAAGGGACTTTAAGCACAGCATTTAAGGCAGAATTTAAGCCGCAAGTTGCCAAGATCTTTGATCTGATGGCGAATTATGAAAATAAAAAGAACGAACAGTCTAAGCTTGCTTTGTTAGACTTAATCACGATGTAAAAAAACTTGAATTATGGATTTTAAAGAACTCTACAAATCGATAAAAGCAGGAATTCTTGATTTGGTCAAAGAACGCTTTAATGAAGAAAGCAGCCTTATTAAAAACGATGTTGATCTGTTCTTGGAGCAGTCAAAAGATAAATTAGAACGCTGGGTTTTATTACTCAATCAAGGTGCTATCACTCCTGCCGAATTTGAACTTTTACTGCAAAGTCAAAAAGACCTTCTGATCATTCAAACCCTTGAAAAAGCTGGTGTGTCAAAGATAAAAATAGGTCTTTTTAAGAATGCCGCTATTAAACTCATTGTGAGCAAAGCAGTAACCCTAATTTTGTAAATAGTTTAAGTTATGCCTGCTTTTGCTAAAAATAGAACTCCGTCTACAGATACCAAAAAACCTTCTAAAGCTGCCTTTTTTAAAGTTCAGGCAAAGCTCAAAATGGGGCAATCTGGAGATAAGTATGAGCAGGAAGCAGATACGGTAGCGCAACAAGTTGTTGAAAACACCCATGGAAATTCAGCAACCAAAGTCCAACAGAAGCCGCTCGCACAAACCATAAAACCGGGGATTCAACTCAAAGCGCTGGAGGAAGACCAGGTTCAGAAAAAAAGTGAAGAGGAAGAAACTGTTCAGGCAAAAGAAGAAGAGGAAACAGTACAAGCTAAAACTGAAGAAAATGAGGAAGAAACCCTTCAAGCAAAATCGCAAACTACTGCCACTCCATCTACAAGTATTCAGGAACGGTTAAAAAATAATAAGCATAATGGCGAACCTATGGCTCCGGCTACGCAAACCAGAATGGAGCAGAATTTCGGCACCAACTTGTCTGATGTGCGTATTCACACCGATGCCAATGCCCAAAAAATGAGTGCAGATCTTGGAGCGCAAGCATTCACTTCTGGTCGTGATATTTACTTTAATGAGGGAAAATATACGCCTGGATCACCCGAAGGTGATGGCTTGCTTGCACACGAATTGACGCATACGATTCAGCAAGGTGCAATTGCTACTAACAAATCGATAAAAATCAATTCGGTAAAACCTAATAAGGCAACTGTTTCATCAAAGGAAACAGCAGTTCCAAAGCAGGATTCTATTTCAGAACCTGTGAAGCAAAATTCAGAAGCAACAAAGAAAGAGCAATTTCATTCTCAGGAAAATTCAGAACAAACTAAAAATCAAGATCCTAAATACCCTGCTTCTGCTCAAGAAAATGAAGCCTTTCAAGAATTAACCGAATCCATTAAAAACAGATCAAGGGCTGCTCAAACAACGCCCAATGCCGCCGTTTCTGCTCAAGCAGGTGCGTTGGCTGCACCACGTGCTGCTAATGAACAAATGGGCGGTGCTCAAGCTAATCAAGTTGAGGTAATGAATGCGCAAGAACCGGGAGTTTTTGATGCTGTAAGTTTCAAAAATCGCCTGATGGAACGTATTGAGGCAATGCAGCTTCCGGCAAATGAAGAAGAGGCTGATGACTTTGAGAGCAATAATAATATTGACTCGGTCACTCAAGCTGGAGTTGGAATGGCCAATGCAGAGAGTCAGCAAGCATCTGGAGCAATTGATCAGGCGGCCACTACAGCGCCAGATCCTAATTCAGTGGCACAACGTGAGGTTGCTAACATTCCTGAGGCTCCCTTAGGTCAGCGACCAGCACCTGTAAACGCAAACGCAGCTGCACCTCCTCCCCGTCCTGACAGTCAGGTACAGGCTCCTTTACAACAAAACGTAAATGAAATAGATCAGCAATTAGAGGCAAATCAAGTCACTGACGATATGCTTCATAACAGCAACGAACCTGCCTTCAATAGCGCCTTAAGCGCAACGAATGAAGCTCGTGAACACGCGAATCAAGCGCCGACAGCATTTAGAGCCTCAGAGCAAGCAAGTTTAACTTCCGCACAAAATTCTGCACAGCAAAACAGCAATTCCCAACTTAACGCTATGCATAACAGCAGAGCTGCCTCGCTGGGAAGTGCTCAACTGGAGCAACAAAACACAGCAACTGCTAACAGCGCTGCCCGAGAACGCATTGCTTCAGAAATCAACATCCTGTTTGAAAGCACAAAAAATGCAGTTGAGACAATTTTAAGCGAACTCGAAGAACAGGTAGCATCTAAGTTTACCACTGCAGCAGAAAAGGCCAAGAAGGTATTTGAGGATTATGTAGCACGCAAAATTGATGCTTATAAAGCTGAACGCTACAGCGGTTTAGGTGGTGCCGTAACTTGGGTGGGTGATGCATTTACTGGTTTGCCCGATGAGGTCAATGCTTTTTTTGAAGAAGGAAGAGAAAAATACATCGAGGCGATGGATAGTGAGCTTACAAGCATCGCGGAATATATCGCTCAACAACTCACCGAAGCAAAAGCTAAAATTGCTGAAGGCAAACAACAAATTGCAGATTATGTTGCAAGTCAGCCTCAGGAGCTTCAGGATATCGCCGAGGAAGCCGCGGGAACTATTCAAAGCAGGTTTGACGACCTAGAACATGCTGTAAATAGCAAGCAAGACGAACTAATTGAATCTCTTGCACAACAATATCAGGAAAGTCTTGCTGAAGTAGATGCGCGTATTGAAGAAATGCAAGCGGAAAATCGCGGACTTATTGATATGGCGATGGGTGCTGTTATGGGCGTCATTCAAACGATCATCAATATCAAGAATATGCTCACCAATTTATTGAGTGCAGCATTAGAAGCAATAGGTGCGATCATATCTGATCCTATCGGATTCTTGATGAATTTGATACGCGGTGTGAAAGAAGGCTTTTTGAATTTCGGTACCAACATCATGACGCACTTGATGAATGGTTTAGTAACGTGGTTAACCGGTGCCTTAGGGCCGATGGGAATCACAATTCCGGAAGATATTTTTAGCTTGAAAGGAATATTTAGCCTGGTGATGCAAGTCCTCGGGCTCACCTGGGATTATATGCGACAAAAAGCAGTAAAACTTCTGGGTGAACCGGTAGTACAAGCTTTAGAATTGGGCTTTGAACTTTTTCAAATCATCAGAACCGATGGAATTGCCGGCATTTGGGAATACATTAAAGAACAGTTCACTGATCTAAAAGAAACGGTGATCGAAGGCATTCAGGATATGATCATTACCACCGTAGTTGACGCCGGAATCAAGTGGGTTTTAGGATTGATGAGTCCGGCGGGTGCCTTTGTCAAAGCCGCGATGATGATCATCGACATTGTCAAATTCTTTATAGAACGGGGAAGTCAAATTATGGCTTTGGTCAATGCATTTATCGAAGGTGTAAAAGCAGTGGCTTCAGGAAACGTTGGGGCTATTGCCTCTAAAATTGAAGAAGCATTGGGGCGTGCCGTACCCGTAATCATTGGCTTCCTAGCTTCGTTGTTAGGCATCAGCGGACTCGCTCGCAAAGTACAAAACCTCATTCAGCGTATACGCCAACGCATAGACAAGGCTATTGATAAGCTTATTCTTAAGGCTAAAAAGGCGTTTAAAAAATTAGGTAATAAAGTAAAATCTGGCGTACAAAAGTTCATTGAATGGTGGCGGGTAAAGAAAAAATTTAGAGGTCAAGATGATAAAACACATACCTTGTATTTTGAAGGTGATGAATCTAACCCAGTACTAACAGTCGCGAGTAATCCTACTCCATTTACCACGTTTATTTCTTCCGTAGTAATTGGTGAAGACCCAAAAGGAGAAAAACAAAAAGCCAAAGACGAAGCCGTACAAATAGCAACTGAAATTGACACAACAAAACGCGCGCAATTAAAAGGAACCACTGAAGAAGATAAGAATAAAAGCCGGCAAGATAAGAAAGAGAAACTTGAGGGTTTACTGTCAGACCTCAGTAAACGTGCTGAAAAATTATTTGGTTTGGATGTTTCTGAATTACCCACAACAAAGATTTTCAAACAAGATGCTACAACAAAAGGTGATGACACTGTTGGAACCGAAATGATAGCAGAACCATTAACTCAAAAAGGAAGTGGAGGAAGTATTCCTACCTCTCGAAAACACAAATTATTTGACAAGCTTTTAAAACGCCGTTTGGGAGGAAGCAGTTATTACATTAGAGGGCATCTATTAAATCATAACACACACGGTCCAGGAAAATGGACTAACATGACACCGCTTTCCAAAGAGGGTAATAAAAATCACGAAAGTCTTGTAGAGTCACTTGTAAAAGCTGCTGTAAGTTCTGGAGCTATCGTTAAGTACAGTGTTAAACCAGACTACAGTAGAAATGCATTAGCGACGCCAAGCACTGCTCCTGCTGACATTCAAGAAATACGAGAAGCAGAACAGCACGTTCCTACTAAACTTGTTTGTGAAGCGATCATAGTACGGAAAAAAGAAAACAGCTTTGAAAAAACCCAGGAAATCGTCAAAAAGAATGTTGATAACCCAGTTGACACTTCCATCAACAATTATCAATTAGACTCTGAAAAGAAATACCCCGTTAAACTTAAGACTGATAATAAAGATCATATCGCAGCTAATACAGTCGGTATAAGCCGTGTGAGTATTAATCGTATTAAAGATGCTGTTGATAAAATAGATAATCTGAAATACTACGATCAGATCATTGAAGCTCTTAAATCTCCTGCAGCAAAAGCTGGCGTAGAAAAACTGAGAACCATGAATAACGTTACGCTAAATTAAATTTATATTTGAAATAGAATACTGAAAATCAACACCATGAAAACACTACGCTATCGCTCACGAGGTCAAGAAGTATATTTTTTAGAAGAACTCCTTCAGAAATTAGGTTATGAGGTTTACGTCTCTACCTATTTTGGCTTAGACACCAATAATGCTGTTAAAGATTTTCAGCAAAAAAATAATCTGGTTGTTGACGGAATCGTAGGCTTAAAGACTTGGAGCAAACTGCTGGCTCAGGAAAATGAAATTTTTGATGCAAATTCAAAATTGCTTAGTGAACAAGATCTGATTGATTTTGCGCAGCGCTATGACTTAGAGTTAGCTGCGGTAAAAGCTGTCAATGAGATTGAGAGCAACGGTAAAGGCTTTCTGGTGGGTGATAAACCGCGTATTCTTTTTGAAGGTCATATTTTTTGGCGACAATTAGAAGCGAAAGGAATAGATCCCAAAAATTATGTTTCTGAAGAGAGCGCTAATGTGCTTTATAAAAAATGGACTCGCATTTATTATGTGGGTGGTTTGGGAGAATACGACCGTATGAATAAAGCGGCGGCTTTAGGCGATCATCCTGACTTTAAAGCTTCGGCTCAGGCTTCGGCATCTTGGGGGATGTTTCAAATAATGGGCTATCATTTTAAAAGCTTGGGCTATGCTTCGATTGATGCGTTTGTAGAAAAAATGTTTGAACATGAGCGCGAACATCTGGCGGCTTTCGGTAAGTTTTTAGAGGTCAATAAACTCCTGAAATATTTACGCTCAAAAAATTGGGCAGCTTTTGCCAGAGGTTACAACGGCCCTGGTTACGCAGCAAACAAATACGATATTAAACTGGCAAAAGCTTATGCTAAATATTCGTAAACGTTATGAGTACAACACAATGTTTAGGCTTTGATACAATCATGCAGCATTTGCAAGAGCTTGTAATTTGGCGATTGAGAAATCCTGATTTGAGCTTTGAAAAAGCACCGCTATTAGATTGTAAAGCACTCCCCGAATCGCTGTTAAAACAGCTTATTAAAGTCTTAGAATTAGATTCTGCAGAAATTGCAATACTCTTACTTGTGCTGGCTCCTAACCTTTCACCAGAACTTCTAAAATTTTGTGTGAATCAAGTTTACCCTGATGGCGGCGAGCTTCCTGAACTCGGCGGAATACAAGGCAAAAATCACCGTGGCATCTTACCCACTGCAGAGACTGCACTGTTTCTCATCGCAGGGGTAAATATAGAAGCGAGAGTCCAAAGCTGGCCGTATTTTGATAAGCATAGTAAACTTATCGCAAATAAGATCATTCAGCTAGAAAAGCCCGAAAAGAATGAACCTAAAATGAGTGGAGCATTGATTTTAGATTCTGAATACACGGCTTTGCTCATTACAGGCAACATACCAGAACCTGAATTAAGCATTGAATTTCCTGCTTCAAAGATCGAAACACAACTTACCTGGGATGATTTGGTTCTTAATGCAGAAACCCGACAAGAAATTCGGGACCTTGAAATATGGCTGAAGCATAACGAAACGCTTCAGCAAAAACACGACACGACAAGCAGATTTAAGCGTGGCTATCGCGTACTTTTTCACGGTCCGCCCGGAACAGGAAAGACCTTAACCGCAAGTCTTTTAGGAAAATATACAGACCGCGAAGTTTACCGCATCGATCTTTCAACCGTAGTTTCAAAATACATCGGTGAGACCGAAAAAAACCTGGCTAAACTTTTTGATAAAGCCCAGTATAAAAACTGGATTCTTTTCTTTGACGAAGCCGATGCTATTTTTGGCAAACGCACTCAAGTGCGCGATGCACATGACAAATATGCCAACCAAGAAGTTTCTTATCTTCTACAACGTTTAGAAGAGCATCCCGGACTCGTCATTTTAGCCTCCAATTTTAAAAATAATATTGATGCAGCATTTACCAGACGCTTTCAGGCCTTGGTTCATTTTACACCGCCGGAATATGAGGAACGTTTGGTTCTCTGGAAAAAAGCACTGCCCAAAGGATTCAAATTTGAAAAAGCGATCGATCTAAAGATCATTGCAAAAACCTACGATATTACCGGTGCGCATATTAGCAATGTTATGCATTACTGTTGTTTACAAGCTTTAGATCAAAACACCCAGATCATTACTAAAGACATTTTGCTCAGAGCACTCAAGCGCGAATACAAAAAAGAAGAAAAGATGTTTTAGCTATATTTGATTAAGACTTATACGGCACACTATGGCAAAGCACAGAATCTACACAATGGCCTTCTCCGGCGTTTATCCGCACTACATCACAAAAGCCGAAAAGAAAGCACGAACCAAAGAAGAAGTCGATCAAATAATCTTTTGGTTAACCGGTTATGATGAAAACGCTTTAGAGCGTATTTTATCTGAAAAGACAAATTTTGAAACCTTCTTTGACGAAGCGCCTCAACTCAACCCTAATGTTGATAAAATCACAGGTGTGATTTGCGGGCACCGCATTGAAAATATTGAAGACCCGTTGATGAAAAAGGTTCGCTATCTAGATAAACTCATTGATGAGTTAGCAAAGGGTAAAGCTATGGACAAAATTCTTCGTTCGTAATAATGAACTCCTATCAAACAAATACAATAGATTTTCTTCAAAAAGTGGCTTTTGGCCATATAGATGTAGCTTTCCATACTTATGTTGCGCAAGATTTCATTCATCACAATCAATACTTCGAAGGTTCTCGTGATGCCTTAATTCAAGCGATGAAAGAAGATCATCAAGCAAATCCTAACACAGATTTTGAGGTTAAAAAAATTTATGCTGATGGTGATACGGTCATCACCCATAGTCTGGTGACTAAGAAAACAATGCAAATTGTAGTAGTACATATTTCCAAATTCCAGAACAATAAGATCATTGAGATGTGGGATTTAGGGCAGGAAGTCGAAAAAGATTCTCCAAATGAACTAGGCCTATTTTAACTTTTACTTATTACTACAAACGCCACTTCAAATCACAATAACCTCAATTTCAACGATTAAATTTTATTAAATAATTAAAATAGCCTATTTTCTGAAGGGTTTTATTTCATTATTAGAAATTTATCTGATACTAGATCTAAGACACATTCAGTTTTTACCATCGTTATTTTTAATTATCAGCTATGAATAAGTTTTTATATTTCTTCGCCTTCCTTACTATTATAAGTTTATCATCCTGCGAGCAAGAAAACGAGTTTGAGACTTTACAGGTCTCCTCCCCTAACGATTCAAACCAAATCACATTTCAGTTGACCGAAGATGGTCAGCCTTCTTACACACTCTCTCACAACGGAAAAACCGTAATAAACACTTCTGCTATGGGTTTTGAATTTAAAGACCTGAATTCATTAAGTAAAAATTTCAGCATTATAGATGCTAAAACCGGCGGGCTAGATGAAACCTGGGCTATGCCTTGGGGCGAACAACTTGAAGTGAGAAACCAGTATAACGAACTCATCGTGTATCTTGAAGAAAATACTCCTGAGCAACGAAAATTGAATATTCATTTCAAAGTTTATGACGATGGCGTAGGTTTCCGTTATGAATTTCCACAGCAAGACAATCTAGACGAACTATTAATTACTGATGAAAACACGGAGTTCTCTTTAACCGGCGATCATAAAACCTGGTGGATTCCGGGGGATTGGGATATCTACGAGCATCTTTATAATGAGACCAAGTTTTCTGAAATAGACGCCCTTTCTAAAGCAAATAATGAAGATTTGAATGCTTCATACATTCCAGAAAACGCAGTAAACACCCCTGTAACTATGAAAACGGAAGACGGTTTATATCTGAGTTTTCACGAAGCTGATCTTACCGATTATGCAGGGATGACTTTAAAAATACATCCTTCTGAAAACAAAATGGTGAGCGAACTCGTAGGTTCTGAGCGCTTAGGCGGAAAAGCTAAAATTAAATTACCCTTCAACACACCCTGGCGCACCATACAAGTAGCGGACAAAGCCGGCGATCTCATCGAGTCTAAAATGATCTTAAACCTTAACGATCCTAATGCCTTAGGTAATGTAGATTATTTTACTCCAATGAAATACGTTGGTATTTGGTGGGAAATGCACATCGGTAAATCTACCTGGGATATGGAAGGTACCCAGGACATGAATACCTTCACTGTAGGAGAAAAAGGATCTTCACAACATGGTGCAACTACTGAGAATGCTAGAAAATATATTGATTTTGCTGCTGAAAATGGGATCCAAGGGCTACTGGTTGAAGGCTGGAATACCGGTTGGGATCAATGGATCAATACCGACGACCGTGAAGGCGTTTTCGACTTTATTACGCCATACCCTGATTATGATTTTGACGAAGTAATGGCCTATGCAAAAGATAAAGGTGTTGAGGTGATTATGCATCACGAGACGTCAGCTGCCCCACTCACCTATGAAAAACAGATGGAAGCTGCGTACGACTTTATGAAGGCAAACGATATCAACTCGGTTAAAACAGGTTATGTAGGCAAAATTATTCCGAAAGGAGAATATCACCACGGCCAGTGGATGGTGAAGCATTATCAAAAAGTTTTAGACGAAACAGCTAAAAAAGAAATTGCAGTCAACGCGCACGAACCTATAAAAGCGACCGGAAAACGCAGAACCTATCCCAATGCTATTGCACGCGAAGGTTTGAGAGGTCAAGAATTTAATGCTTGGGCCTCAGACGGTGGTAACCCACCCGCACACTTGCCAACAGTCGCCTTCACGCGAATGCTTTCTGGTCCTATTGATTTTACGCCTGGTGTTTTTAACATCAAATTTGATGATTATAAGAAAGGAAATCGCGTAAATACTACGCTTGCACATCAGTTGGGTTTATATGTGGTGATTTACAGTCCGATTCAAATGGCGTGTGACCTTCCCGAACATTATTTGATTGATGGTGAGGTACATCCGGCATTTCAATTCATTACAGATGTAGGCGTTGATTGGCAACAGTCTAAAGTTCTTGATGGCGAAGTAGGCGATTATGTTGTTATTGCGAGACAAGAGCGTGAAACTGATAATTGGTTTATAGGCGGAATTACTGATGAAAACGCAAGAACGTTTAAGGTAAACTTTGATTTTCTAGAGGAAAATAAAACCTATAAAGCCCTTATTTATAAAGATGGTCTTGACGCCGATTGGGAAAACAATCCACAAGAGTATATGATTGAAGAAAAAGAAGTGACCAAAAATTCTACACATACCATTCAAATGGCAGCTGGCGGCGGTTTTGCTATGAGCCTGATGGATTCAGAATAAAAATTCTGAAACGTTGTAATAGAAAGCCTTTGCACTTGCAAAGGCTTTTTTATTTAGTCAAATACCTCAGAACTAATACATAACGAATTTTCAATTTCGAGGCAAGCCTCGCAGTATTAAACTCTTTGGCGGTGCCAATAAACCAGTGTAACACTTGTTACGTATAAAACTTATGAGTTTTAGGTTATTTGCATCATTAAGACTATGAACAAAGAATTTTAAACCCCTAAACTATGAATTGGATTTATGATCCTTGGCCTTGGTATGTATCAGGTCCGCTTATTGCCCTTACGATGTTTGTGTTGCTTTTTGTAGGTAAACAATTTGGAATGTCCTCAAACCTAAGAACATTGTGTTCTGCAGCCGGTGGTGGTAAAAAAGCTGATTTTTTTAAGTTTAACTGGAAGAATGAACGCTGGAATTTGACCGTTATGATAGGTGCTGTAATAGGAGGTTTCATTGCCTCACAGTATCTCTCAAATAATACGGTTGAAATCGCCGACGACGTGGTCGCTACCCTTCAGGGATACGGAATAAACAGCGCTGCAGAAGCCTACTTACCAACCGAATTATTCAGTACTGAAGCTTTGAGTAATCCTAAAAACCTATTGATCTTGATCATTGGGGGATTTCTTGTTGGTTTTGGCGCACGCTATGCCGGTGGATGTACCTCAGGTCATGCCATTTCCGGATTGAGTAATTTACAGCTTCCATCCCTAATTGCTGTTATAGGCTTCTTTGTGGGTGGTCTTGTGATGATTCATTTTATTTTCCCCTTAATTTTTGCATAATGAAAACGCTAGTATATCTCTTTATAGGAACCTTTTTTGGTATTTTAATGTACAAATCTGAAGCTGCATCTTGGTTTCGAATTTTTGAAATGTTTGAGTTTGGTGCTTTTCATATGTATGGCATTATCGGTTCTGCACTGGTATTGGGCGTTATTGGCGTTCAGATCATCAAGAAATTCAATATAAAGGCTATAGGTGGCAAAGACATGCACCTTAAGCCAAAAAATAAGAGTGTTTCCCGCTACGCTATTGGCGGGGTTTTGTTTGGTTTAGGGTGGGCGTTGGCAGGTGCCTGCCCCGGACCTATGTATGTTCTTACAGGTGCAGGTTATGTTTCTATACTCATCGTGATCTTTGGTGCGCTCTTGGGTACCTTTGTTTACGGAATGGTAAAAAATAAACTTCCGCATTAGAAAAAGTACAACTGATAATTTGAGACTTCTCATAAGTTTTTAGTTAATGCGCTAGGACTTATGAGAAGTTTTCTTTTTTAAGGCTATATTGCTGTTGGTCAACACTTAGCACACCCAAATGCTTTGAGTGCTATTTTTAAGAGAAGCCCCAATGCTTTTAAGCTTCTTTATGGTCTAAGTTTCCTATTTTTGCAAAAAATTCAGAGTTATGCTTATCATAGGAATCGCCGGTGGTACCGGGAGCGGTAAAACGACCGTGGTTAATCAAATTGTTCAGGAATTACCCGAAGGTGAAGTAACGGTAATCTCGCAAGATTCCTACTACCGTGATAATTCACACCTTTCTTATGACGAGCGTGTAAAAATTAATTTTGACCATCCCAAATCTATAGATTTTGAATTGCTCTGTAAGCATTTAGATCAGCTAAGAAATGGAGAGACTATTGAACAGCCGGTTTATTCTTTTGTAAAGCACAACCGTACCAAAGATAAAGTGATCACGCATCCGCGGAAAGTAGTTATCGTAGAAGGAATTTTGATTTTAACACATCCTGAAATACGCGAACTTTTTGACATTAAAATCTTTGTTCACGCAGATTCTGATGAGCGTCTTATTCGTAGATTGAAACGTGACATTGCCGAACGTGGCCGTGACCTTGAAGAAGTTCTAACACGTTATCAGACCACCTTAAAACCCATGCATCAACAATTTATCGAACCTACTAAGGAATATGCAGATATTATCATACCTTATAACCGATATAACAATGTTGCGATAGATATCGTTCGTAGTATTATAAATCAACGTTTGGTATAATTCAAAAAGCTCAACTGTGTCCTTTTTCAAAAAGCTACGTCAGAAAAAATGGTTCCGTATTTTGGGAAATAAATACGTGCTCATCTTGGTGATCTTTACCATTTGGATGGTGTTTTTTGATACCAATTCGTGGTTCATTCACAAAGAACTGAATGATGAAATTGATAAGCTCGAAGGTAACCGAGCTTATTTCAAACAGGAGATCAAAGCAGATCGAAATCAGATCAATAAACTAAAAGACGCTCGAGAATTAGAGCGTTTTGCCAGAGAAGAATATTATATGAAAAAGGAAAACGAGGAACTATTTATCATTGAATATGAAGACAGCCTAAAAACCAAAAATGATGAGTAAACCCCTTTTTTCTGAATTTTCACCGGTATCGGCAAAAGCCTTTAAACAAAAGATCCAGTACGATCTTGATGGTGCAGAATATAACGAGACTTTGGTCTGGAATTCCGCAGAAGGTATTTCGGTTAAACCCTTCTATCACCGCGACGAGACTGACGCTTTACCTATTCCCGGCCAACCAAAAACCTGGTCTATTGCAGAAGAGATTTTTATTCTAAAAGCTGCAACAGCTGCTACAACAGCAAAAAAAGCACTGGACAAAGGTGCGGAGGCCCTACTCTTTAAAGCTGAAAACAAGTTCGACATTGCTCAACTCCTTGAACAATTACCACAACAGGAACTTGTGCTCTATTTTAATTTAAGCTTTTTAGATACTGCCTTTAATGAGGCGCTGTTGCAACAAACAGCTGCAAAAGGATTTCAATGTCATCTTAACCTTGACATCCTGGGTAATCTAGCACGTTCAGGGAACTGGTATGCTTCTCAAAAAGAAGATCATAAAGCTTTAGAGCAACTTTTTTTAAATCCTCAAAACGATAACGTTATAGGCGTTGACCTTACGCTTTATCATAATGCAGGAGCCCATAGTATTCAAGAACTTGCTTATGCGCTTGCACACGTAAATGAGTACTTCAATCACTACGGCGCTCTTTTAAGAAACCAACAAATAACATTTAAAATTGCCTTAGGGGGTAATTACTTTTTTGAGATCGCAAAACTCAGAGCCTTACGCTTACTTTTTGCTACGCTGGCTGATGAATACAAACTGAATACGCAATGTCATATTCTTGCTATTCCCAGTTTACGCAACAAAACACTTTATGATTATAATACCAATCTGCTACGCACTACCACCGAAGCAATGAGTGGTATCCTGGGAACTGCAGATGCTATTTGCAATACCGCTTATGATGCGATTTATCATAAAACCAATGAATTTGGACTGCGTATCGCGCGTAACCAACTCCTCATCTTAAAGAACGAAAGTTATTTTGATCAAATTGAAAATCCTGCAGATGGAACTTATTATATCGAGAATCTCACCAAACAATTTGCAGAAAAGGCCTTAGTGCTCTTCAAAGAAATTGAAGCCGGTGGCGGATTTGTAACCCAACTTATACAAGGAAAGATTCAGAAGAAAATAAAGGATTCTGCTGCTAAAGAACAGAAAGCTTTTGATGCACAACAAAAAATTTTGGTAGGTACCAATGCGTTCATTAATAGCGAGGATAAAATGAAGTCAGAACTCGAACTGTACCCATTTGTAAAAATGAATCCGCGTAAGACTTTGATTGAACCCATTATTCCAAAACGTTTAGCCGAACAAGCGGAACAAAAAAGATTGAAAGATGAGTAGAAAGGATATACAACATCTCCGAATTGAAGATGCTTTCAAATCTGATTCGGTTCAAAAGAATACTTCTGCTGAAGGGTTAGAGCATTTGGATTTTGCTGCAGGGATCCCGCCGTATTTGCGTGGGCCGTATAGCACGATGTATGTGCGTAAACCTTGGACGATCAGGCAATATGCAGGATTTTCTACTGCCGAAGAAAGCAACGCCTTTTACCGACGCAATTTAAAAGCCGGCCAAAAAGGGCTTTCCGTAGCTTTTGACCTGGCCACACATCGCGGATACGATAGCGACCACGAGCGCGTAGAAGGTGATGTGGGTAAAGCCGGTGTGGCAATAGATTCAGTAGAAGATATGAAGTTATTGTTTGATCAGATTCTGCTAGACAAAATGAGCGTTTCTATGACAATGAACGGCGCAGTACTTCCTGTTTTAGCATTTTACATCGTAGCTGCAGAAGAACAAGGCGTTCAATCTAAACAACTTCAAGGAACGATTCAGAATGATATTCTGAAGGAATTTATGGTTAGGAATACATACATCTATCCACCAGCCCCTTCTATGCGTATCATTTCTGATATTTTTAAATATACCTCAGAGCATATGCCCAAGTTTAACAGCATTTCGATTTCGGGCTATCATATGCAAGAAGCAGGTGCCACTGCAGATATAGAATTGGCGTATTCTTTGGCAGATGGTCTCGAATATATCCGCACAGGAATTGAAGCCGGATTGAAGATCGATGATTTTGCTCCGCGCCTCTCCTTTTTCTGGGGAATAGGAATGAATCACTTTATGGAAATCGCAAAAATGCGTGCTGCCCGTATGCTTTGGGCAAAAATTGTAAAACAGTTCAATCCTCAGAATCCAAAATCCCTTTCGCTTAGAACACATTGTCAAACCAGTGGTTGGTCGCTTACAGAGCAAGATCCTTTTAATAATGTGGCGCGCACCACGATTGAAGCTGCCGCGGCCGCTTTTGGTGGAACCCAAAGTTTACATACAAACGCTTTAGATGAAGCGATCGCCTTACCTACCGATTTTTCTGCACGCATTGCTCGAAATACACAGCTGTACCTTCAAAAAGAAACCGAAATTACGCGAACAGTAGATCCTTGGGCCGGCAGTCATTATGTTGAAAAACTAACTAAAGAAATTGCAGATAAAGCTTGGGAACATCTCGAGGAGATCGAAAAACTAGGCGGAATGACCAAAGCTATTGAGAAAGGCATTCCTAAGCAGCGCATTGAAGAAGCGGCAGCACGTAAGCAAGCGCGCATAGATAGCGGAAAAGACATCATCATTGGTGTCAACAAATTTGCTTTAGCACACGAGGATGAACTCGCTATTCTTGAGGTAGATAATGTTAAAGTACGTGAGCAACAATTAGAACGTCTTGCAAACCTAAAAGCCCAACGAGATCAGAAAAAAGTTGATGAAGCCCTGAAGCAATTAACAGCTTGTGCTGCATCAGGAAACGGGAATTTGCTAAATTTAAGTGTTGCAGCGGCACGAGAACGTGCGACTTTAGGCGAAATATCAAAAGCGCTCGAAGATGTATTTGGCCGTTATAAAGCACAAATAAAATCATTTAGCGGCGTGTACAGTAAAGAAGCAAAACAGGATCAGACGTTTTTAAAAGCCCAAGAGCTGGCCAATAAGTTTGCTAAACTCGAAGGCAGACGCCCGCGCATTATGATCGCAAAGATGGGGCAGGATGGTCACGACCGAGGCGCAAAAGTAGTAGCTACAAGTTATGCAGATGTAGGTTTTGACGTTGATATCAGTCCGTTATTTCAAACTCCGGCAGAGGTGGCTAAACAAGCCGTAGAAAACGATGTGCATATTCTTGGTATCTCCTCCTTAGCCGGCGGCCATAAAACCTTAGTTCCACAGGTAATTCAACAGCTTCAAGACTTAGGTCGCGACGATATTATGGTCATTGTGGGCGGTGTGATTCCGCGTAAAGATTATGAGTTCCTATTTAAATCAGGAGCAGTTGCAGTCTTTGGACCCGGCTCCAAAATAAGTGAAGCAGCGATTTCGATTTTAGAGATTTTGCTGCAGAGTTTTGAAGATTGATTCCCTCTAAAAATAAAAGCTATGAATTTTAAAAATAAAATGCTGCGTGACGATGCGCTTCAAGGAAAAACAATTGTGGTAACCGGCGGCGGAAGCGGTCTGGGAAAAGCCATGACCAAATACTTTCTGGAGTTAGGCGCTCAGGTTGCTATTACTTCGCGAAATCTGGAAAAACTTAAAACTACCGCTGAAGCTTTAGAAGCTGAAACCGGCGGAACCTGCTTTCCGGTGCAATGCGACGTACGCGATTATGAGCAAGTCGTCGCGATGCGTGATGCCGTAATTGAGCAATTTGGTAGTGTTGACGTGCTGTTGAATAATGCAGCAGGAAATTTCATTTCTCCAACTGAAAGACTATCTGCCAACGCTTTTGATGTGGTTATTGATATCGTCTTAAAAGGAAGTAAAAACTGCACGCTCGCTTTCGGTAAGCATTGGATTGATAAAAAGGAAACCAACAAAACCATCTTAAACATCGTTACGACCTATGCCTGGACCGGTTCTGCTTATGTGGTTCCCAGTGCTACGGCAAAAGCCGGAGTGCTTGCAATGACTCGTTCACTAGCGGTAGAATGGGCAAAATACGGCATACGTTCTAATGCGATCGCTCCTGGCCCCTTCCCTACCAAAGGTGCTTGGGAACGGCTTCTTCCGGGAGATCTTGCCGAAAAATTTGATCTGTCTAAGAAAGTACCCTTGCGCAGAGTTGGAGCACATCAGGAGCTTGCCAATCTCGCGGCGTATTTGGTTTCAGACTTTTCAGCATACATCAACGGCGAAGTTGTGACCATTGACGGTGGCGAATGGCTTGAAGGTGCGGGACAATTCAATTTACTACAAGATATTCCAGAAGAATTATGGGATCAATTGGAAGCAATGGTTAAAGCAAAGCGCAATAAATAAAGGATTTAAGAATTTTTAAACTCGAATCTTGTATTTTGTAAAAGTGATTCTCCTAAAACTATTAAAACCTGTTAACAAAAAGCATTTTAATTGCCCGTTATAAATCGTATTTTCGCTGTACAATACCTCAATATACTCTATGGGCAAAATTATAGCAATTGCTAATCAAAAAGGTGGTGTAGGCAAGACTACAACATCGGTTAACCTTGCAGCCTCGCTAGGCGTGCTTGAGAAAAAAGTACTTTTAATTGATGCAGATCCTCAGGCAAATGCCACATCGGGATTGGGTATAGATGTTGAAACGATCGAGATGGGTACCTATCAGCTGCTGGAACATTCTAGCAAGGCCGAAGAAACCATTATGAAGACTGAATCTCCAAATCTCGACTTGATTCCTGCACATATCGACTTGGTAGCTATCGAGATCGAGTTGGTAGATATGGATCAACGTGAATATATGATGGCGCGTGCTATTCGACACTTAAAAGATTCTTATGACTACATTTTAATTGATTGTGCCCCATCATTGGGATTATTAACACTCAATGCGCTTACCGCTTCAGACTCTGTGATTATTCCTATTCAATGTGAATATTTTGCACTTGAAGGTCTTGGTAAATTGTTGAACACGATCAAAAGTGTTCAGAAAATTCACAATCAAAAATTAGATATTGAGGGGCTTTTATTAACGATGTTTGATTCTCGTTTGAGACTTTCAAACCAAGTGGTTGATGAAGTACAAAAGCATTTTGATGAGATGGTTTTTGATACCATTATCCAAAGAAACGTTCGCTTGAGTGAAGCACCAAGTTATGGTGAAAGCATAATTAATTACGATGCAGGCAGCAAAGGTGCCGCAAATTACTTAAGTTTAGCTCAGGAGATAATTACTAAAAATGACGCGTAAAGATGGCTAAAGCAGTTAAAAAACAAGCTTTGGGTCGTGGTCTTTCAGCTTTATTGAAAGATCCTGACAATGATATAAAAACCGCCGGTGATAAAGGCGCAGATAAGGTTGTAGGCAATATTGTAGAGCTAGAACTTGCCAATATTGAAGTAAACCCGTTTCAACCCCGAAGCAGTTTTAATGAAGATGCTTTAAAAGAGCTTGCGTCGTCTATTCGTGAGTTGGGTGTCATTCAACCCATAACCGTTCGTAAAATTGAGTTTGGTAAATACCAATTGGTTTCTGGAGAGCGTCGTTTTAGAGCTTCCAAATTAGTTGGGCTAGAGACCATTCCAGCATACATACGTATCGCTAATGATCAAGAGTCGCTTGAGATGGCTCTTGTTGAAAATATTCAACGTGAAGATCTTGATCCTATAGAAATCGCTCTTTCTTACGAGCGTTTGATCGAAGAGATCAATCTTACCCAAGAGCAAATGAGCGAGCGTGTAGGTAAAAACAGATCTACCATTGCTAACTATTTGCGTTTGTTGAAACTAGACCCGATCGTACAAACAGGAATGCGTGATGGTTTTCTGTCTATGGGCCACGGTCGTGCGCTGATTAATATTGAGAATACTTCAGACCAACTCGATATATACGAGAAGATCCTTCAGGATTCCCTTTCAGTAAGAGCTACAGAAGCCCTTGTAAAAAATTATAAAGAAGGGAAAAAATCAGGGAAGTCAACTCCGGTTAAATCTAAAGTTCCTGACTTCATTCAGGAAGGAAAAAAAGAATTTGCTTCTTACTTTGGAGCCAAAGTAGATGTAAAAGTTGCTCAAAAAGGCAATGGAAAACTAATAATTCCGTTTTCTTCAGAAGAAGATTTTAAGCGACTTAAAAAATTAATATCTGGTGCCGAATAAATTAATAGTATTTACTTGCCTCCTTTTCTGCAGTATAGCTTTAAGCCAATCAACGCCATCTGAGGAACAACCTCAAATTGAAGCCGAAGAAATAGATGCCGCTTTTCAAGAATATGATGCGCTTAAACCGGCCAAAGCTGCGTTTTATGCTGCGGTGCTTCCGGGATTAGGACAAGCTTACAATAAAGATTACTGGAAGATTCCTATCGTATACGGTGCTATTGGTACCGGTGTAGGAATTGCCGTTTACAATCACGACCTCTTTCAACAATACCGTACCGCATACAAAGACCGTATTGCAGGACGTATGGATGAATTTACTATAGTGGATGAAAATGGGAATACGCGTGAATTATTCACAGAAGATCAACTGTTGAGAGCCCAGGATTTTTACCGAAGAAACAAAGAACTATCGATACTCATTACCGCAGGGTTGTATGTTTTGCAAATACTTGAAGCAAACGTAGATGCTCACCTTTCACAATATGAAGTGGAAGACCGATTGAGCTTTGCTCCATTTATGCAACGCAATGATTTTGACTACTCAAACACGTTTGGGATGCGTATCACTTATACTTTTTAGATTATGAAAATTGCCCTTCTTGGTTATGGCCGTATGGGAAAAACTATAGAACAACTCGCAACAGATCGCGGTCACGAGATCGTGAAAACCATTGATGCTGCTGATGACTCGTATGATTTTAATGGTGCCGAAGTTGCTATTGATTTTAGTATTCCTTCTGCTGCCGTTGCAAATATCACAGCCTGTTTTGAAGCGAATATTCCGGTAGTTTCAGGAACTACGGGATGGCTTGATAAGTATGACGAGATGGTTTCGCTATGCGAGCAAAATAAAGGGGCTTTTATTTACGCCTCAAACTTTAGCGTAGGGGTAAACATCTTTTTTGAACTGAATAAGCAGCTTGCCAAAATGATGCAGGGGCTTAAAGACTATGATGTAGCTATGACAGAAGTACATCATATTCATAAATTAGATGCCCCTAGCGGAACCGCAATAACGTTGGCTGAAGGGATTTTGGAGCATTCAGAGAAAAACGACTGGATTCTTGATAAGCAAGAAGAAAACAAAATCACCATTAAAGCAGAACGCGAAGGTGAAGCTCCCGGAACGCATACTATTAAATATGAAAGTCAAGTTGATGAGATCACTATCGAACATAAGGCACATAACCGCAATGGTTTTGCTTTAGGTGCAATCATCGCTGCCGAATGGTTAAAAGATAAAACAGGTGTTTATAGTATGAAAGATGTACTCAATTTATCATAATGAGTAACATCTTACTAGAAAAACATACAAATACAACAAAACATACGAACCTATGACAATGATGCAATGGTTTTTATTCTTCCTGCTGGTTCAGGTCATCCACTTTTTAGGAACCTGGAAATTATATAAAAAAGCAGGACGTCAGGCTTGGGAAGCTATCATTCCCGTATATAACGCGGTTATTCTAATGCGTATCATTGGTCGCCCTTGGTGGTGGACCATTCTTCTTTTTATCCCCATCGTAAACCTGATTATGTTTCCGGTAATTTGGGTAGAAACTGCAAGAAGTTTTGGTAAAAACTCAACGACAGACACAGTACTTGTTATTGTCACGCTGGGCTTCTACCTCTATTATTTAAATTATGCTGCGCCCGTAACCTATAAAACAGAGCGTTCGTTAGTGCCTAAAAGTGCTGTTGGTGAGTGGGTCAGCTCTATTCTTTTTGCAGTTGTGGCTGCAACCATTGTACACACCTATGTGATGCAACCTTTTACGATTCCTACCGGGTCATTAGAACGCACCTTGCTCATAGGAGATTTTCTTTTTGTAAGTAAGTTTCATTATGGCGCACGTACGCCAATGACGACTGTAAGCTTCCCGATGGTTCATGATACCATTCCGGGTGTGGGGATCAAGTCCTATTTAGACAAGCCCCAACTCCCCTACTTTAGACTTCCGGGGTTTCAAGATATTGAGCGCAGCGACATTGTGGTGTTTAGCTGGCCGGTAGATACGGTAAATCGCTTCTACGGCTTGGATGATGGGAAGTACTATCATAAACCCATAGATAAAAAATCAAATTATGTAAAACGTGCGGTAGGTTTACCTGGAGATAGTTTGAAAATCGTTGATGGTAAAGTTTTTGTAAACAATGCTCCTTTGGAATTACCTGGACGTGCACAACCCCAATACAGTTATATAGGTACAGCAAAAGGTGGCGGATTTAATGCAAAGAACCTTTACGATCAATATAAGATTACTAATCTTACGTTCTATAATTCAACGCAATTTGGTACTCAAGCCCTTACTGCTGAAAATGCCGAGCGCTTCCGCAATCATCCAAATGTAGCTTCCCTTGAACGGTTAATTGCAGATCCAGGTCACAAAGATGCTTCTATCTTTCCGAAAGGAAATGCGAGTTTAGGAAACCGCGATCAGATGGCTTCTTTTTATATTCCGAAAGCTGGAGCTACAACGCCGATTACTGTTGAAAACCTTCCGCTTTATAAACGTCTAATTGAAGTTTATGAAGGTGAAGAAATGGGAGAACAAAGAGAGATCACTATAAATGGAACTGAAGTTTCCTTAAACGGTCAACCCCTTACCGAATACACGTTTAAACAAAATTATTACTGGATGATGGGTGATAACCGTCATAATAGTGAAGACAGTCGTTTTTGGGGTTTTGTTCCTGAAAATCATATTGTAGGTAAACCTGTATTTATTTGGTTTAGTTGGGACAGTAATGGTTCCGGTATTATGGAAAAAATTCGTTGGGAACGCTTGTTTACGACGGTCGGTGGCGATGGCAAGCCGGTTTCTTACTTTATATACTTTATTATTGCTCTTGTAGGCTATATTGTAATCTCAAAAGTCATAAAGATCAGGAAAGCAAAATCCTAATATTTAAAGAAATAAGACGTAAAAGCATCAAATTTTAAAGGTTTGATGCTTTTTGTTTTTATACTGATAAAAATTTTTATTTTAACACAATTGCTTAGGGATTGCACAGCCTGTTTTATAGCTTCCGCATTATGGAAACACAGGAAAAAAATACACAACGTACAGTAAAAAATAACGATACCGTAAAGGTGCATTACACAGGGAAATTATCAAATGGTCAAATCTTTGATAGCTCTGTAGATAAGCAACCTTTAGAATTTCAATTAGGTCAGGGACAAATCATTCCCGGTTTTGAAAAAGGTCTTATTGATATGGGAGTTAGTGAAAAGAAAACGATCACGATCCCAGAAGCAGAAGCCTACGGCGAAGTGCGTAAAGATCTTTTTCAAGAAGTACCAAAAGCAGATCTTCCACAGGAAATCGACCCTCAAGTAGGAATGGGCTTAGTTGCTAAAAACCCTGACGGAAGTGAGCGTCAACTTCGTGTTGCTGAAGTGCGTAATGAAAGTATCGTGATCGATGCCAATCACCCACTTGCAGGACAGGATCTCATTTTTGACCTAGAAGTTGTAGACATCAAATAATAGCTTTTAAATAAATTTTGAAAGTCCGTAGACACCTGTGTTTACGGACTTTTTTCATTCAAATCAATAATGCTAGACGAAGTGCTTTAACAGAATTATAGCATTTTTAAAAAAATAAATTTAGGACGCACCTGTTATAGAGGTCTAACTAAATTTATGAATAATGAAAAAAATGAATACTGTTGCACTCTTAGGTGCGACCATACTTACCGTATCATGTGTGTCTAAGAAAAAGTACACCGAATTAGAAACAAGATATGATGACACGCGGGTTTCGCTTACCAAAACTCAAGTTGAAAAAGAAGAATTAGAAGCAAAATACAGCGCTATTGAAAACCGGGTCGCTGACTACAATAGCAAAATAAATTCTTTAAGAGATGACAACTATCAAAAGCTTGATTTAGTAGAAAATCTTGCTGTTATGTCTGAAAGTACTAAAGATAAAATGCGTGAAACCTTAAGTAAGGTAGATCAAAATGAATTGTCGCAAGCCAAAAGTCTTGAAGATTCGATGAACCTAGCGATCTCATATAATCTTAAAAGGAATCTTGATGATTCTGTAGGCGAAGATGAAGATATTCAGGTCGATATTGATGAGACCGTAGTGATGATCAATGTTTCTGATAAATTGCTGTTCAATAGTGGAAGCTATCGTGTAAGCAATAAAGCTGACGGTTTATTAAAACGTCTGGCAGATGTCATCAACTCAGAACCTGCAATCGAAGTTATGGTTGAAGGTCATACGGATGACCAAACGGTAAAACCCGGTGCTTACATTAAGGACAATTGGGAACTTTCGGTAGAGCGTTCAACAGCTATTATTAGAGAATTACAAGACAAGTATAATGTTGATCCTGCTAAACTGATCGCAGCAGGACGCAGTAGTTACTTACCACTTGTAGATAATGCCACTAAAGAAGATCGTGCTAAGAACCGCCGTACGAGAATTGTCATCTTACCTAATTTAGATAAATTCCTATCTATGGTAAGTTCGACCGACTAGTATAATATTTAGAAATACTTGTAAAAAGCCACCTTAGGGTGGCTTTTTTTATTACTTAATCGTATAAGTCTGTTAAACAGTTTTCTATCTCTTTGAAGATTTAATAATTTAAAAAGAAAATGCTGAAGACTATGAAAGTAAAGGACACCCATTTAATACATCTAATAAGAGAAGAACATCGTTTTAACTTTGGGTCATTTTACTTTTTTGATGACTTTATCATTTCAGAAATTAATGAAGGCGAATTATTTGAATGGGATAAAGCTCAAAAAGTGCTTGAGGTTGGTGAAAAATTTTATAAAAATAAAGGCAGCCAAGTGAATTACATATCAAATCGCGTCCATGATTATTCTATTAAACCCCAAGATTGGTTGGCCTATTTAAACAAACGTGATCTATTTAAGGTTTTTGCTGTTGTTACTTACCGCAAAACAGCCATTTATAATTTAGTTATCGAACGTTTTTTTTATAAAGGAGAAATTTTTTCTTTTGAGAGTTTACTCGAAGCGGTTAATTTTATCCGTGAAGGTGACAAGTTAGATCCTGTTACCGATTTTGAGAAACTAACACAAAAGCATCATGATAATACTTTATGAACTGGCACTCATTTGCGCCGGTATTCTTTTAGGAATAACAACACTAGACAAATGGGACGGCAGCACCCAAATTTTCACTAAAGCTGCAAGTGCTCTTCGCCCCTTTTCTGCCGTCATAGGTGGCATATGCCTTATTTTAGGTATTTGGTTTCTCTTTAGACCCTTCTGTACATTTAGAGACATTGTAGGTATTCTTGCAGGCTTGGCACTGCTGGGAGGTACTTTTCAGAACAGCCCATCATTACAAGATTTTTTCAATAAAGCAGCAGGATTTTTAAATCCGTATCAAGTAATCATTGGGATTACAGCTCTGATTCTTGGATTATTAGGAATCTTAAATATTGCCTTTATCTGCTAGTAACTAATCCGGGATTATTATATCCTTTGGCAGCGTCAATAAAAAAGGTCTGGCAATGCCAGACCTTTAGGTTATATAATAAGATTGAGAATATTCTATAAATCCTGATTTGTTGGTCGTATCAAGATCTCGTTTACACTGCTGTGCTCTGGTTGTGTTAAGGCGTAATGTATAGAATTTGCTATATCTTCTGCTTCTAAAGTCTTCAAATCGGCAAACTGTGATAGCATATTTTGTACATCATCATCGGTAATGGTTTGCGTCAATTCGGTTGCTACAAAACCTGGTTCTATAGAGGTTACTTTGGTATTATATTTTGGTCCCATTTCTAGGCGTATACCTTCACTCAAAGCTCTTACCGCATATTTAGTGGCACAATACACAGATCCGGCAGGCATAATTTTTCTTCCGGCTACAGATGAAATATTAATGATGTGACCTGATTTATTTTCCTTCATATCTGGTACAACACTAGCAACACCATTAAGCACACCTTTGATGTTCACATCTACCATAGTGTCCCATTCGTCTATCTTTAGATTTTCTACAAATGAAAGTGGCATCAATCCCGCATTGTTTACTAAAACATCTACTTTACCAAAGGTCTCGTGTGTTTTTTCCACAATATTCTTCCAATCGTCTTTACTCGTTACATCTGCCGTAACGACTAAAGCCGTTCCACCTTCTTTTTCAATAGTTTCTTTAAGTTCGTTCAAGCGCTCTGTACGTCGTGCAGTAATAACAACTTTAGCACCGGCTCCGGCTAATTTTTTTGCCGTTGCCTCTCCTATTCCACTTGAGGCTCCGGTTATGATCACAGTTTTATTCTCTAAACTCATAATTTAATTTTTGGTTTAGGCAAATTTACTTAGCCTTCCCATATGAGTTCATTGACCTATGTTAGGTTTAGCTGTTAAGAATATACAAAGCCTGTTAAGCCTTGTTAAGAATTACAGTTTCTCCTGAAGTTCTCTTCGAATTCGGCTTAATGATTCTGGTTTTATACCAAGATAACTCGCAATTTTATAGTTGGGCACGCGCTGCTCGATATTAGGATAGGTCTCACAGAATTCCTGATACCGTTCAGTACTGTTTTTTTCTAACCCATTCTGAATACGTTCATAGAGCGCAACAAAAGCTCCGGTTAATTTGATTCTAAAAAAACGTTCAAATTTTGGTATTCGTCCGTAGAGCTCTTCGAGATAATTTTTATTCAATTCCAGCACAGTTGAATCTTCAATACAGCTTACCGTCAACCGTGCCCGTGTACCGTTAAAAAAAGCAGCAAAATCACTCACCCACCAATCCTCAATGGCAAATTGTAAAATAGACTCATCTCCGTTTTCTGAAGTATGAACTACCTGCAGACAACCGGAGACCACATAAAATTCTGACTGAACCAAATCGCCGGGACGGATCAGGATAGCTCTTTTCTTGAATTTTTGCGGAGAAAGCAAGCCGCAAAATTCATCAAATTCCTGATCTGAAATTTCAATAACCTGTTCTAAGTGCTTTCTTAAAGATTCAAACATAGTTGCTCATAAATTATCTTAGGCATTCTACCTTTCTGAGGTGCCAAAAATACGCGACCTTAACAACAAAGGACGACCACAAGGTTTAAAAATAGAGATAATACTCCAACTTCGATTTACTAATTGTTTATATAAACTTTGGCAAAAAGCTTTAAGCTTTCCTAGTAAATTTAGCGTTCTATTTTAATCGTATGGATCTCGCAATACTCGAAGTTTTTATCATTCTCGGAGTCACCATTTTCTTATTTGTCACCGAATTATTTCCGGTAGATAAAATCGCTATTTTCATTATCGTATCCTTGATTTTGTTGGGTTTAGTCACTCCCGAAGAAGGTATTAGTGGTTTTTCAAACACTGCAACGATCACCGTTTTGGCCTTGATGATCATTGCAGTAGCACTTGAGGATAATGGCGTCATTGCGTGGTTTACAGACGGTTTACAGCGCTTGAGCATTTTACCCTTACTCCTGCTTATTCCCACATTTATGTTTCTAACTGCCGGTATAAGTGCTTTTATAAGTACAACAGCCGTAGTGATCGTTTTTATAAAAATTATTTTTCAGCTTGCAGAGCGCTATGGTATAGCGGCAGGTAAATTATTACTACCGGTATCTTTTGCAGGAATTCTTGGCGGAAGCTGTACCTTAATGGGAACATCAACCAACCTCATTGTGAATTCTGTGGCTCAAAACCGCGGAGTAGAAAAACTTGGTTTCTTTGAGTTTGCTTGGTTTGGCTTGATCTTTCTGGTAATAGGAATAGTTGTGGTTACCCTTGCTTCAAAATTTCTTCCGAAGAAAAATGTTTCAGAACGTTTAGAGGTAGACTACGAGATCAACAACCTGATTACAACCGTCACCATAAACTCAAACTCGCCGCTTGTGGGTAAAGCCATTCAGGATACGTTTCTTTTTAAAGATCCTGAAGTAACCTTACTCAAACTCATTCGTAACCACGTGGTCACCAATGCGCCGGGAAGATATATTACGCTTGCAGAACAAGATAAACTGGTTGTGATGGCAGATCTTGAAAATATAGAGCGTATCTCTCAAGAAGAAAACCTAACAAAATCGAGTAAAGCCCTTCAAACTGCGGAAACCTTCTCCAAAGATCAGAAGGATAAAAGTGAACAAGAGACTAAAGAAACCCAAATTCAATTAGTTGAAGTTCTGGTGCTGCCCGGTTCTGCATTTGTAGGAAGCACGCTAAATAATTTAAAACGACTTAAACTGGAAGGCGCCTTACCCATAGCTATTAAAAAAAGGAAAAACATCAGGAACACTACCGAGCGGCTTATACGTAAAGACCTGAATCAAATACGCATTAAACCCGGGGATCGCATTTTATTAGAGATTACCCAAACTGAATTGAATACTTTAGAAAATCTTGAAGGTATTGTGATCTTAAAGATGCACGAACCTTTTAAAGCCAAAAATAACAAGCGTAAATATATTACTGCAGCGATTTTACTAGCCGTGATCGCCATGGCTGCTTCAGGTTTATTGAGTATTCTAGCAAGTTCACTTACAGGAATTGGATTACTCTTGGCGACAAATAGCCTTGAGATGAATAAAATTTATCACAAAGTAGATTGGCAGATATTTTTTCTACTGGCCGGTATGATTCCGCTAGGTGTGGCAATGACCAATAGCGGTGCAGACCTCTGGCTTTCTGAACATTTACTTGCCTTATTTGAAGGAAAAAATAACTTGTTTATTCTGGGAGCTCTTTTTTTGATCACCATGATTCTTAGCGGAAGTATTTCAAACAATGCTACCGCGGTGATTATGGCGCCCATTGCTATTTCCGTTGCATCCGGACTCAATCTACCTGCTAAACCTTTCATTCTGGCGGTTATGTTTGCGGCAAATTTCAGCTTTTTTACACCCGTGGGATATCAAACCAATACTCTGATCTACAATCTTGGTATTTATCGCTTCAAGCATTTTTTGATTTTAGGAGGTATCCTATCGATCATTTTATGTGTAGCAGGTACCTTTCTACTCGCAACCTTGTTATAAACTAAACCACCTTTCAGTATTCAACCTTAGCAGATGTCAGTAAACCACATTATGGCAAGCCTGTCTACCGACAAAAGCAGGCCCAAGAGGTATTGTTTGGAAACGAATGTTCAATTTCGAGGCAAGCCTCGGAGTATTTTACTCTTTGGCGGTGCCAATAAAAAAGCAGCTATCTAAAAGAATCAGATAACTGCTCGTTTTGTGATTGATTGATTAAAAATTTAAATCAAATACGTGTTAAAGTTCGCAGCACTCACCCAGAAGGTGACCTTTGCCAGCTTTTATATAAACACTTCCCCGATAAAACCGGGAAAAAGTTGTGTTGTATTAAAATTTAAAAGAACTCTTTGATTGATGTTATATAAGTAAGACGACCGTATTTCAGTTTTGTTACACTTCGATTAAAAAATTTAGTTGTTAAACTAATCTAAAGTGCTATCCACGCAGGCATAAAATACCGTTACCTTTGTTTTTTTATGAGGAACCCCTTAAAAAATAGGAACATAAACGATTTTAAAAGTAAAGCGCTTCAGCTCTTTTTCAAGATTTTAAAATATCTCGAAATAGGATTTCGTTTTGCCACTTTAAAGTTTCATTCAGCGGTAAAAAGAAAATGGGTTCGCTATCCCCTTTTGGCACTAGGAACATTATTTTTTGCCTTTTCACTGTTTTTCTTCAGTATTTATATGGGTGTCTGGGGAGCACTTCCATCTAAATATGAGCTTAGCCATCTAGAACAATCGCTTGCCACGCAATTGGTAGACCGAAATGAAAAGGTAATTGGTAAATATTACATTTTTGACCGAAGACCTATTGGTTTTGATGAAATCCCAGAACATTTAAAAAATGCACTCATCGCCACCGAAGATGCTCGTTTTTACAAGCACGACGGTGTAGATAAAGTAAGCCTGATGCGTGTTTTATTCAAAACACTGCTCATGCAGGATGACTCCGCGGGTGGAGGAAGTACAATAACCCAGCAATTGGTTAAGAATATCTACGGGCGTCGCGGTGCCGGCACGTTTAATTTGGTGATCTCCAAATTCAAAGAGTTTATCATCGCGCAACGCGTTGAGGAAGTATACACTAAAGATGAAATCATTAATCTTTATCTGAATACCGTTCCCTTTCCTGACAATACCTACGGAATCGAAAGCGCAAGTCAAAAATTCTTTAATAAGAATACTGAAAGTTTAACGCTTAACGAAGCTGCTATTTTGGTGGGTACGTTAAAAGCAAATAACAGTTATAACCCAAGAGTCTATCCCGATCGCGCTAGAAAAAGACGCGATGTTGTGATCAACCAGATGTTACGTTATGACTATTTGAATCCGCGAGATACCGTTGGTATGGAACGTGACACGATTATGTTGAGTTATCAAAAACATACCGATCTTGGGATCGCTCCCTATTTTAGAGAGCTTATACGTCAAGAAGCTCAGGACATTCTTAAAAACTATAAGAAAGACGATGGTTCTGCTTACGATTTATATCAAGATGGATTAACTATTCACACCACGCTTGACAAAAAAATGCAGGAATATGCAGAAGCCGGAATGCGAGAGCATATGGCTGCTTTGCAATCACAATACGAAAAAGCGTATGGTAATTATGCGCCTTGGAAACGTTCATCAATTCTAAAACCAAGTCTTGAAAAACTCTCGTATTATCAAAAATTAGTGAAAGACAGTCTTTCTACTGAAGCCATTGAAGACTCACTAAATGTTAAGAGAAAACGTAAAATCTTTGATTGGAACACAGACGAGCGCACACAGCAGATTTCGGTAAAAGATAGCCTGTCTCATTACCTCTCCTTACTTAATTGTGGTTTTGTCGCATTAGATCCACAAACCGGAGGTGTTCTGGCCTACATCGGTGGTATCGACTTTGAAAATTTTAAATACGACCACGTGAGTCAAAGTGAACGTATGGTAGGTTCTACGTTTAAACCTTTTGTATATACGACAGCATTAGAACAGGGAATGGATCCTTGCACCTATTATGATGGCGACCAACAGATTTATTATTTCAATAATAAGGAATGGTCTCCTGCTAATGCAGGTGGTGAAGGCGAAGACCTGTCTTACTCGCTTAAAGGAGCCTTGAGCAATTCTATAAATACGGTTGCGGTAAAGGTTATTATAGATGTTGGTATTCAAAAAGTAATCAATCAAGCTCGCAGTATGGGTATTGATACTAAGTTACCTAAAGTTCCCTCGCTCGCCTTGGGAACAGCACAGATCAAGATGCGCAATCTAGCTTCGGCATACACCTCATTTGTAAACGGAGGAAAACCGATGAAACCTTTTTACATTACAAAAATCGTAGATCGAACAGGAAAAACCGTTGCCGAATTCACTCCGGAAGTTCCAGAAAAAGCAGTGATGAGTAACGTCACCAGACAAACGATGATAGAAATGATGCGAGGTACTGTAAGGGAAGGAACTGCAACCCGACTAAGGTACACGTATAAGCTTAAAAATGACATCGCTGGTAAAACCGGAACCACTCAAGATAATAAAGACGGATGGTTTGTAGGTATCACACCTTATATGGTTGCAGTAAGTTGGGTAGGTAATGATGATTATAGAATAGGCTTTAGCAGTACTGGATTAGGTGCCGGAGCAAATTCAGCTTTGCCAATCTATGCTAAATTCATGCAGCAATTAAATAAAGATACTACCTATACCAAGCTAACAAAACAACGATTTAAAAGTCCGTCTGCTGAAGTGGCAAGCGCTCTTGATTGCGCTCCTATCGTTAAAGATAGTACGTCACAAGTAAGAAGATTTTTTGAATCGATTTTTAACGGAGAAGAAGAGAACTATAGAACAAAAGTTTACCTCGATGATGATGGTAACGTGCTAAGAACAGAAGAACAAGCACTACCACAAGAAGAAGAGGAAGCTGAAGAAGAAAATACTAGCGGAGGATTTTTTTCGTTTCTAAAGAGAAAGAAAAAGAATGATGAAGATTAAGTGTTTTAGATTGCATATACTTTAAAAAAAGTGCATAAATGCTAAATTTATCATAAAAAGCAAGAATTAATTTGATTTTAAAATAATCCATGTTATAATACATCCTATTTACTTTTAACAAATAAATTTTATATGAGACAACTCAAAATCACCAAGCAGGTAACCAATCGGGAATCAAAATCTTTAAATACCTATCTACAAGATGTAAGTAAACTCGATATGATTACTGCTGATGAGGAGGTCGAGTTGGCACAACGCATTCGCGAAGGTGACCAAGTTGCACTAGAGCGTTTGACAAAGGCTAATTTGCGTTTTGTGGTTTCTGTAGCAAAACAGTATCAAAATCAAGGTCTTAAATTACCTGATCTAATCAATGAAGGTAATGTAGGTCTTGTAAAAGCTGCAAAGCGTTTTGACGAGACACGTGGTTTTAAATTTATTTCTTACGCGGTTTGGTGGATTCGCCAGTCTATTTTACAGGCGATTTCAGAACATTCAAGAACCGTACGTTTACCCCTAAACAAAATTGGTACGATAAGCAAAATCAACAAAGCATTTTCTTATCTGGAACAAAGCTTAGAGCGCCCGCCATCTGCAGAAGAGATCGCAAAAGAGTTAGACATGACTGTTGCTAAAGTTAAGTTAGCAATGAAAAACTCTGGACGTAATCTTTCAATGGATGCTCCTTTTAAAGAAGGAGAAAACGACTCTAATCTTTATGATGTATTAAAATCTGGAGAGTCTCCTAACCCAGACGCAGATTTAATGCAAGAATCATTAGGAACTGAGATTGAAAGAGCTCTTGAGACGCTTTCTCCTCGAGAATCTGATGTTATTAAATTAAATTATGGTTTAGGTGGTGAGCAGCCTCACACCCTTCAAGAAATTGGAGAAATGTTTGACTTAAGTCGTGAGCGTGTGCGTCAAATTCGTGAAAAAGGAATTAGAAGACTGCGCCATACTTCAAGAAGTAAAGTGCTTAAAACCTATCTTGGATAGATTTACCTCCTAAAAGTGAAAATAAAAAAAGCGCTGTAATATTAATTACAGCGCTTTTTTTATTGAGGATATTTTATGTCAACTTACCTTAGTTCTACAGGCAAATTAATATAAGGCATACTACGACCTATCAAAGGACCGTATTTTCATATTTCGTAGTACGCTTACATACATAGTTTAATAGAGGTTTACTCAATAACAATGTCAAAAGATTCTTGAACGTCAGTTTCTCCGGCTGCATTTGCAATTTCACCTGTACTTACACCTGCTGCATCTTTAGCTGGCTGATGTCTTAGGGTAACCGTAATAGTTCCAGAAGACGCAGTACCTGCTTGTAATGTAAATTCAAGTCCAACAGGATTTGCTACACCGTTGTTCATATAATCATTCTCAGTATCAGCATAAGCAAAGGTTGCATTAACACCTGATGCTGCTTGATAAAAGAATTGGTGCTCATCTGCTTCTTCTTCAATCTCCTCATTAATAAGCTCAGCTGGAGTTTCTGTTTCATTTTCTAAAGTGATACTTCCATCATAAAGCATTCCGGCTTGTAAAGAACCAGAAACTGTAATCACGGGTTCATCAGGACCTTCGCCATCTAAGTCCCTTGATTCTAGGGTTACCGTCTCCCCTGTTTCAGGTACTAGCGTAAGCGTAATCGTTGTGATAACTTCCTCTTCATTGATGACTTCTGGTGTTGTATCATCATCAGATGAACAAGAAGCAAATGTTATCGTAGCTAATAGCGCCAAGGCTATAAATTTTATATTTTTCATAATCTTATATTTTGTGTATTAATAGTTTAGTTTTAATTGAATTCTAAAATTTCGTCCTAAATCATCAGCAAAATAACGTTGACGATTTAAGTAATCACGATAGGCTGTATTTAAAATATTATCTACAAAAAAGCCTAAGGTCAATGTAGATTGTTTGAAAACATCAAAGTCAACTGACGACGTTAAATGAAATAAGCTGTAACCTGAAGGCGGTTGGCTTACTGCAACGGTCTCTGTCGTCTGTTCACCTGAGTCATTTATGTATGTTACCTCAAAATCATTGTTAGGAAAACGTGTTTGTTCTAATACGGTTTGATTACGCAATCCTATATTTAAATTATTCCATTCTGCTTTTCTAAACCCAAAAGTCGTATTGATGTTTGGTGCCGGCATATCAATAAGTGGTCGGTTGCGATCTAAATCTTGACCGTTTACATATGCAAAAACCGTTTGTAAATTGAAATTAGCATCAAACGTATAATTGGCGCGAACATCAACTCCAAAAAGTCTGGCGTCTACTTGTCCGTATTGATACATGGGAAATGCTCCGCGATTGGTGTATTGAAGCCCATTAGGCTCCATAATTATAAAATCACTAATGTGATTATAAAAAGGATTGATTCCAAAAGTTAGACCACCGGTCTGCCCGTTGAGTTCTAGACTGGCTTTATATGATTGTTCTTGATCAAGGCGTAAATCACCTAACTCTATTATTGCTGCAGAATGGTGTAAACCATCACTAAAGAGTTCTGCAGGATTGGGAGCTCGTGAAGCACTGCTCAGATTCAATTTTAGATCCCAATTAGATTTGATGCGATAGCGTGCTCCTAAGGTTCCTGAAAAATTATGATAATCAAACACCGGGTTTACCAAAAGCTGATTATCCAATCGCTGAACCACAAGGTCGCCAAATTCGGACTCATACCCTCTACGCTCCCAACTACTGGTTAAATAATATTTTTGTGCATCAATCTGCATAAAATCATATCTGAAACCTCCGTCTATTCGCCATTTGGAAGAAAGATCATAATCTGCAGTTGCATATGCACCAGCGGTGTACATCTCATAATCTGGAATAAGCCTTCTAATGCCTGTATTGGGATTAGGAAAATTCTCTTGGTAAGATGCTTCAACTCCAAAGTTGGCTTTCATATTTGACGCAGCATCGTATAAAAAGTTTGAAGCTAATGTATGCGTGGTAAGTTGTAAGTCAAGCGATGCCTGATCTCGATCATCTCCACGACGAATATCAAATTCCTTACGGTTATTCTGCTGATACGAATAATCGAGACTTAATTTACCTGCTTTTTCAAAGCGCTTGTAAAAATCAATCTTGGCTAAATGATGGCTAACATCTTGTTTAGGTGCATTAATATCATAGGTGAAATCTCTTACATAATTAGGCGCCCCGCTGTTTATGGCACGAATCAAATCGCTTAAATTACCAATATGGCTAGCTCTTAAAATCCCTATTTCAGAATTGTAGAAACTATAATACGCATCAAAACCGTAAGTAAATTTATTCAGTCCAAAACCTACTGAGAAATCATGCTCTCTCAAACCGGTATTTGACAAGACATAATCTGGGGATTCCAGGTCTCCGGCATATTTTGTGGTCCCTTGTCCTTGCACATAAAAGCCACTTTCAAAGGCCTTCAACAAGCTGGTAGTTACTCCGAGACTTCGGCCGTTTGTCGCTCCACTTAAAATGGTTTTACCGTAAAGCGTGTCCTTTGCTGGTGCTTTGGGAGCGTTTGTAACGATCACACCTCCCACAGCATCACCTCCATAACGCAAGGCACTTGCCCCTTTAACCACCGTAACATTTTCTGCTGCGTTAATATCCAGATTTGGAGCGTGTTCTACTCCCCACTCCTGATCTTCCATTCGGGTTCCGTTGTTGATGATAAGAACCCGACTACTGTGCAAACCTTGAATTACAGGTTTTACAACGGTGCTTCCGGTATTTAAAGAAGAAACTCCGGCAACTTCGCGTAAAGCGTCACCCAAGCTGGCATTGCTGTAGTTTTCTAGAACTCCGGACTCGAGTCGCGTTTGTGTCCCGGAAACGGTACCTCGGTTGGTATTTTCTCCCTGAACAGTAACCGCATTCAAGGCTTCGGTGTGATGTTCTAGTTTAAAATCACGCTGAACATTATCGGTAACTTCTACAGTAAACTGCGCGACTTCGCATTCAGGATGAGTGATGGTCACGACATAAGTTCCTTTACACAGGCCACTCAATTCATATTTTCCATCTAAATCACTTAGTGCATAAATATCATAACCGTTTATGCTTAATGTAGAATTGGGTAAAACATTACCATCGTGAAAATCCTTTACAACACCACTTATTTTAAAATCACATTGTTGTGCTTGAAGCTGAAAACTTAAAAGCAGCCCAAACATCAAACTGAAAAATTTCATATTGAAATATATTGGTCTTCGGTAAGAAGACGATTATCAGATAAATGAATAAAAGTATTTTACTAAGCACGAGTACTGAAAGCAAAACCTTTTAGCAGAGGTCTAGAAAACCTCTTAAACATTCCGCATTGGGAATTTATTAAACTGATAATACGGGTGGTGCCTTGTTGGCAGAATTCCCAAAGTAAAACCTATCGGTTAGTTTAACTTGGGTAATTTGTAGGGGAGCCTTGAATTCTTCAGGAGCTGAAGCAACCTCAAACGTATAGTTTACAGGCAGGTCGTAATCAAGACTTTGCTTTTGTTTATGGGTAAGTAAACACAATTCACAATGCGTTCCCTTTACAGAATCTTTACCGTGAACGTATTGGTGAAGATCTACAATCTTAAAAGCAAAAATAGCCAACACCAGCATTACGCTAAGCCCGGTTTTTAATCTATTGCTTTGTAAAATCATATTGCGAAATTAATATAATGTCTTTTAGAAAGTGTGAAATAAACTTAAAATTAATTGTCCCTTGGTCTGTGTATTGGTTATTTCACGCATATAAGCCGCCTCAGCACGTAATCCCTTCTTGATTTGATAGCCCAAACCACCAAATAACCAGGTGCGATCATACAAACTCACGGTTTGCCCGTCACCTATATCTTGTTGCCCATTTACAAAAAACTCTCCGGCGACATAGGTGAAGAAAGTTTTAGGACCTATTGTTTTAGTGTTTAAAGGTACTTTAGCATTTAGAAAATACCGATATCGTGACCTAAAATCCTGATCTTCTATCAAGCGTTCTTCTATGCGTATTCTGTGTAATAGAGCAATACGCCCCTCAAAGAACCTATTGGTCCAAATCAAATCCTGATAAAAACGATCTTCTCTTAATTGCGCATTGCTGGGCCCAAAGGTTCCCGTGTTGAAATAAGAATATCCCACAACAGCCCGAAGCGTCGAATTCGTTATTTTATACGACAAGCCTGCTCTGAGAATAAACTGCTGAAAATCCCCGGCTATATTAAAACTGCGATGTTGCACATCGCCCGTAATACCAAAATTGCTCGCGCCAAAATCAGTATCAAAGAAATACATATACCAACCGCCCAATTCGTGATTTCCGCGTTGCGCCTTAAGCTCTTGCTGGAGCAAAAAGCTACTTAGAACGACGAGAAAACTTAACCGTAATCTTCTTGTTGAAATTTGCATGGCTTGACTCTTATTGAGCCGGCACGTTTGCGTACATCTGACTCAGTTTAAGTCTCAATTTACGCATATAATCTTCTTCTAACCAATCTTTGTAATTTTTGGTATTCTTCATAATACAATACGAATACAAGCGTATACGGTATTGAATTTCTTCCTTCAATTCACGAGCGAGAATACGCGCATCAAAAACATCTTCAGTATTTTCAAAAACGATGCGTGCATGTTGATCAATAGAACGCTCTAGCGCTTCTTTGGACTTTAAGCCCTTTGCAAAAACATCTTCGTATTCCTTTTTGATGTCAAAATCTATAGACTCGCTATTGCTGAATTGCGCGCGAAGCTCCGGAGGCATCACGTATTCAAAATTACGTTCAATCTCTTCATCACTTACCAGATTCTCCAGATAGAAATCAGGATATAAGAAAATATCATTCCAGTCCATTGGTGCATCCCAAAGACCAAAACGCGCCATATTATTTCCCAGATCGATCACTTCAAAAGTCTTCTTGTTGGGAAGCACTCGGGAACCACGACCTATCATCTGAAAATACAGCGTTAAGGAGCGCGTCGCACGATTTAAAATGATCGTTTCTACTGAAGGCTCATCAAAACCGGTAGTCAAAATACTTACCGAAGTAAGAATGGCATCCGGTGTATTTTTAAACCACTTCAATATTTCCTTTCGTTCTTTATTGGTATGAGTGTTGTCCAGATGTTTTACGTCGTACCCTGCTTCTTTAAATGTTTCATAAACATAACGCGAGGTGTTGATCCCATTATTAAAAATAAGCGTTTTAGAACCCTTAGCACGCTCTTCATAAGCAGCAAGAAGCTTTTCCTGCATACTGTGATTGGTATAAAGGATCTCCGAAGATTTAACCGTATAATCTCCGTTGATACCTACCTGTAAAGTTTTAAGACCTACATCATAGGTGTGCATATTCGCTTTGGCCAGAAAGCCTTTTTCGATCAACGAACCTATGCTCTCCCCGATGATGAGTTTACGGTAATTATCCTTCATGGGTAATTTCACGTTTGAACTCAATGGTGTAGCCGTAACCCCTAGAATAAAGGCATCTTTAAAATAGCTGAATAATTTTCTAAAGGAATTATAGTGAGCTTCATCAATGATGACCAGTCCTATATCTTTAATATCGATCTGCTCATCTTGCAGCCGGTTATTAAGCGTTTCAACCATCGCCACATAACACATATAATCTTCATTCCCTTCAAGGGTTTTAACCTTGCTATTGATGACCATATTGGGCACATCAAAGCCTTTAAGCATTTTTGAAGTTTGAGAAGATAATTCGATACGGTGCGTCAAGATCACCACTTTCTTCTGTTTCTCTTTAATATAGCGGCGTACGATTTCAGAAAAGATCACGGTCTTCCCTCCTCCCGTAGGAAGTTGGTACAGGAGGTTGAAGTCATCAGACTCTTCCTCCATACAATTAAAGATCTTATCAAGATCGTTTAATTGGTAGCTGTATAATTCTTTTCCGTTTCCGTTATCTTTTGCAGATGCTTTTTCGCTCAAAAGTGAAGTTTGTTTAAGGTTGAATTTTGCAAAAATAAGGCATTTTAAGGGCTTCTCGAAAGATTGACTACAGAATTACATGATTGATAATTTTGACAGAAAGTTTTAAGAAATTTTGCTTTGGACAACTCGTAATTTTAAAAGCCTCATAAAAAGTAACTAGAACCCATTTTAAAACTGAAAAAAATTAGCAAAGCATCATCGTATAAAATACCTAATCTGTTACCTTTGTGTCAACATTAAACACATCATTTTGAAGAATCCAAAAGCGATAAAACTTATAAATAAGCTCATTGACGATGTTGAGCACAACGGTATCATCACCAATACTGCAGTAGAAGATTTACAAAGTCTTAGACCTTATGCTGTTGAAGAAAAACGTCCGTTGCTTGCTAAAACCATTCGTTTGACTTTTGAACATATTGAAGCCTATCAAACCTTTGATATTCCGATCCCAGAAGAAGAACCGGTTGAAGGTTATGAAGAGGAGTTTGAAACCGAAGAAAGTACGTTTGATCCTGCAGAAAGTTTGTTATACCTTTTAAATTTGATTGCAGAACCAGAAAACAAAACCAATCGCTTAGACCTTAGAGCTTATGTTGAGGCGATGCAAGAGTATGCCGAAGAACATTAATCTTCGTTACAAGTACAACTAAAAAAATCCGCAGTGAACACTGCGGATTTTTTTAGTTTATACCTGAAAATATATTACTTTTTAGGTGGTTTAGAAGGACGGACTTCTATCTTACTTGGTAAAGTACGTGGATTCATTTTAAGCAGATCAACGACTAATTCACCTATGTCTTCACTTTGTATTTTCCAGGCGTCTTTATCTGAAGGCTCATTCCCATTAAAGTGGGTTGCTACAGAACCCGGCATTATCGTAGACACTTTTACATCATCCTGACGTAGATCAAGCATAATCGCTTGAGTGAATCCCGTTAAACCAAATTTACTCGCGTTATACGCAGAACCATTTGCAAAGAAGTTGGTACCGGCAAGACTTGAGATCGTGAAGATATATCCTTTCGCCTTTTTCAGTTCATTCAAGCTGGCTTTTACACTGTAAAATACTCCGGTTAAATTAGTCTCGATCGTTTCTTGCCATTGGTCTGCAGTAAGTTCGTCGATACTTGCAAAATGTCCAAGACCGGCATTGGCCACAAGCACATCCAATTGACCAAATTCTTTGATAACAGCATCTACAGCTTGCACCTGACTTTCCATCGAGCGCACATCTGCTTTAACACCCAACGCCTTGCCTTTACCCTTTTTATTGAGTTCCTCGGCTGCCTTTTCTGCTGCGGTGAGCGTTCGGCTGGTAATGGCCACATTCATACCTAATTCAAGAAGCGCTTCTGCAACGCCTCTTCCTATTCCTTTAGTGCCCCCGGTGATGAGCGCAACTTTATCTTTAAATTTCTCCATATGTTAAAATTAAGGGTTCTTGAGCCCAATACAGGCGTAGGTTTTTTTAAAATTTTCCTAAATCTGCCTATTTATAAAAATATTAGCAGAAACAATTTTTCTTCAGGTTTTTCAAAAAGTATATTTGCAAAAAAAGTAATGAGCCACGACAGTAAAACCAAGAAAAAGTCCCGCCTGCGACTTTTACACCAATACTATAAATTCACCGGATTCTATTCGTTTATTGGAGGAAGTTTAAAAAAAGCGCTCACTCCCGTTATCTTATTTGTGGCGGCACTACTGGCTATTCATTACTTTGTGATCGATATTAATGCGCTTTTGGTCAAAATGACCGATACCTTCCCTCCATTCTGGGTACTTACGGTTTTCTTTATTTCTGAAAGTATTCTCGGACTTATTCCACCGGAGATCTTTATCGCCTGGAGCGATAAGATGCCTGATCCTATTTTATACCTATCGCTTATCGCGGTACTTTCGTATACTGGTGGAATCATCAGCTATTTTATGGGTAGAGCTTCTACGCGCATCCCTGCTGTACATGATTATCTCGAAGTTAAAATGGCTAAGCATCTTAAAAATGCCCGTAAATGGGGTGGTTTTCTTATTATTGTAGGAGCAGTACTTCCGGTTCCTTTTGCAATAAGCAGTATGGCAGCCGGAATGATAAAATATCCATTTATAAATTACCTCTTATTCGGTCTTTTACGCTTTGTACGCTTTGCGGTGTATGGCGCGGCTATTTTCAATTTGGTTTAGATGATTAAAGCATTTCAGATTATCAGTATTTTAGAAGGTGTTTCGTTACTTCTTATTCTCTTTGTATCCATGCCTTTAAAATATATATTTGATATGCCTGAGGCCAATCAGGTGATAGGAATGGCGCACGGAATTTTATTCTTGGTATACGTGGTGATGGCTATTCTTGTAAAAAGTGAACTAAATTGGAACATTAAAACCTTGCTCATCGTCTTAGCCTGTTCCATTATTCCCTTTGGCACCTTCTGGATGGATCGCAAGTACTTAAAAGGAAAAGCCTAAACACGTATTATTATGATGAAGCCTTTTGTTCTATTCTTAAGTGTTTTTCTGGGAGTTACCTCTTACGCACAACAAGCAGAAGCTTTGGTAAAGCTCGACACGCTAAACGACGGATTTACGTATGACATCAGGTATGCAAGTACCAATAACTTTCTAGAAGAAGCCTTTTATGACTGTGCAGCCTGTTACCTCAGACCTGAAGTCGCCAATTCGCTAAAGGAAGCCAACCATTATTTTTGTGAAAAGGGCTACCGAATCGTTCTTTTTGATTGCTACAGACCGGTAAGTGCGCAAAAGAAAATGTGGGCGGTATACCCCAACCCACAATATGTAGCCAACCCCTATACTTCGGGATCGGTACACAATCGCGGAGCAGCGGTCGACATCAGTCTTGAAAAGCTAGATGGTACACCGGTTGATATGGGAACAGATCACGATTACTTTGGTAAAGAGGCTCATATAGACAATACGTCCTTACCGCAAAAGGTTCTAGACAATCGAAAATTGCTTCAGGAAGGAATGATTCGTTTTGGTTTTGAAACCATTCGTACAGAATGGTGGCATTTCAATTATAAAAAGAACTACGACTTCAAGATCATTGATTTTGATTTTGAATGTGATTGATCATGATTTTTCTCCAAAAGCTGAAAACACATAGACTCAAAAACCGAATGATTTTACAATGATTCGGTTTTTTTATTTTAAAATTTTCAATTTTCACATTGATAATTTTTAATTCTTCTAATATGCCAACATATTCTTCACATTTTTCTCTTAATGAAGTGTTTACGTAGCTTTATTCAACATCCATAATTATTCTTAAAACATAGACTATTTGGTAGCATTACTCCCAAATCTTTGTTAAAGAAATACATTAGGAAAACCCTACCCTCTTTTTCCACGTAAGTTTCAATAAGTATTAATAACCAAAGAAACTCAAATTATGAAAAAGAAAAAATCGATTGAGGTAAAAACTCAAACTGTTGGTAGAAACCGCAGAAACTTTTTAAAAGTTAGCGGTCTTGCATTAGCCGGTTCTAGTTTATTATTAGCTGCTTGTAGCGATGATGACGACAATGGCAATATGATGGGCGGCGGAACCTTTGACCTGGGTACTGGTGATGTTGGTGTTTTAAATTATGCATACGCTCTAGAACAATTAGAGGCTGCTTTTTATACTAATGTTGTGAATGGTTCTTTTTACGCCAGCGCTTCAGCAGATGAAAAAGCTATTCTTTTAGACCTTTATAATCACGAGGTAAATCACCGTGAGTTCTTTAAAGCGGCAATAGGTGCAAACGTTCCTATGGAACAACAATTGACTGCCGATCTGGAATTTGATTTTAGCAGTGTTGACTTTGGAAATAGAGATTCGGTTTTAGGAACGGCTAGAGTTCTTGAGGATACCGGAGTAAGTGCTTATAACGGTGCCGGACAATACATTCAGACTGCGGTGTACTTGACACTCGCAGGAAAAATCGTTTCTGTAGAAGCGCGTCACGCAGCAGCAATTCGCTCTATTATTAATGGTAGCGCAGACTATACAGCCTTTGCTGGTGATGATATTATAGACGATAACGGTTTAGACTTAGCGGCTTCTCCTGCTGAAGTCATTTCAGCCGCAGGAGGATTTTTTGTAACACCGTTTACATACAACAATCCGGGAGCGTAATTACTAACCATTAAAAACTTACTACAATGAATTTAATCAAATTTTTAGACGAATTTACTACAGATAAAATGCAAGAACCTATGACTTCCAGACGTGCTATGTTTGGCCAACTAGGAAGTTTAGGTAAAAAAGCAGCACTCGCGGCAGTTCCGTTTGGGCTTGCTACAGCTTCTAATAAAGCGATGGCGCAAAGTACCGGCGATGTTGTAGGCGTACTCAATTTAGCCTTGACCTTAGAATATCTTGAAGACGAGTTTTATGCTATGGCTCTTGATTCTGGAGTACTTTCAAACAATGCAAAAGCTGAAGCTATCTATATGCAGATCTCTAAACACGAGTCCCAGCACGTAGATTTTCTTACAGCAGCTATTGAAGGCGCTGGTGCAACACCAGTTTCTAAACCCTCATTCGACTTTACCGTTGGTGGTGCCTTTGATCCTTTCAATGAAAACGGAACAGGTCAAGCTACAGCCTACGCACAATTATTGGCACTAGCACAGGCATTTGAAGATACCGGTGTGCGTGCATACAAAGGTCAGGCTGCCAATTTAATGGGCAGCGCAGGCGTACTTACTGCCGCTCTTCAAATCCATTCTGTTGAAGCACGTCACGCTTCAGAGATCAGAAGATTAAGAGGTTTAGAAGGTTGGATCACAGGAAATGAACGTGGTGCAGGAATGCCGGAAGCTACGCAAGCAGTTTATGACGGAGCGACTACTGAAGCGAATATTATGCAAGGTGGTTTAGACGTGACAAGTCTTGGCTCTGGAAGTCCGTTTACGATGGATGCTGCTACACAGGCTTACGATGAGATCCTTACCGGTGACGAAGCGGTAACCATTGCCAGCTTGTTTATAGAATCGTAATATTCAAGTTTCTTTTATATATACCAAAAGCTCCTTTACGTTAAAAGTTAAGGAGCTTTTTTAGGTTTAGATGATCCCAGCACATTAAGCGAACGATCCTAAACAAAAAACACCCGAAGCAGTACTTCGGGTGTTTTTTGTTTCAAAGAGAATCTATCTTATTTCTTCTTCTCTACTTTAGCCGGTTCATTGAGCTTTTTGGTAAGCTCTAAAGAAAGCGCAGTGCGCTCAAACTTCATTTTGCCAGCACCTGATTCTAAGATCACGGTTGTATCGTTTAAATCTAAGATCTTTCCGTGAAGACCACTTTTTGTAATCACACGATCTCCTCTTTTTAATTCTTCAGCGAATTTTTTCTCTTCCTTTTGACGTTTCATCTGCGGGCGTATCATAAAAAGATAAACCACGGCGATCATCAAAAGAATAGGTAAAAAACTTGTTATTTGTTCCATTTATAAGGGCTTATCCGTTTACAGCCGGTCCTTCAGCAGACTGTACAAATGCGGTAATTTTTACTGTTTCAGATCCTTTTTCGGTATTTGCTTTTACGGTAACAATTTTAGTTACAGCGTTTAAGCCACTACCATTATATTTTACAAGTAGCTCTCCTGTTTCTCCCGGTTGAATAGGATCTTTAGGATAACTTGGCACGGTACAACCGCAAGTACTTGTAGCATCTACAATTACTAATGGTGCTTTACCGGTGTTTTTGAATTTAAACACGTGCTCTACGGCAGTACCACGAGCGATGTTTCCAAAGTCGTAAGCTTTTTCTTCAAATTCCATGGTTGGGAAAACCGTTGCATCTGCATCACGAGTTGCAGCCATCTCTACATTTTCTCCTTTTACTTTGTCTGAAGCGTTGTCTTTACAACTTGTAAATGCCAGTGCAGCAACCAATCCTACTGCAAAAAATACTTTTTTCATAATTCTATTACTTTTTTAGAGTTCCAAAAATACAATTTTATTTATTACCCAATAAGAGCATTTTCAAGCCTTGAGCGCTTGTTTAGGCTATTTTTTACTCGATAAGTCCTCTTCCGGCTTTGTTAAGTCGGTTGTCTTTCTTGTATTTTTTTACCAGACGGTCTAAAACACCGTTTACAAAAATGCTACTCTTTGGCGTTGAATATTCTTTAGATAACTCAAGATATTCATTGATGGTTACCTTCACAGGAATAGACGAGAATCTTAAAAATTCACACAAGGCCATTTTGATAAGGATCTTATCTAAAGCTGCGATACGATCCTGATCCCAGTTGGGTGTATTGCCTAAGATTTCAGCCTCATACTCTTCGTCGTTGCGTGCCGTACGCAACAACAGGTCTTTTGCAAATTGACGGTCTTCCTCGTCTTTATAAAGCTTTGGTAAAATAGTACTCTCAGGTGAGTTTGGCTTCAGTTTTCCTAAACGCTTAACGATCGTGGTGTTTACCACGGGAAGGTCATCTACCCAAGTAAGACGGTAATCTTCAAGATAGTCGTACAACTTATCGTTGGGCGCCACGATTTCAGTAAAGAAATCGATCACAAAATCCCGGTCTTGTTTAAAATCGGTAGACGCAGAAGCCATATAATCGGCATAAAAGTCGCTTTCTAACAGCGCGTTGTATAACAACACGACATACTCGCTATCTAAACGCCAGTTGTTCAGTTTAGCCTTTTTAAGTTCTTTCTGAAGCAATTCATTCTCTGAAAGCTTGATCAGAACAGGGTTGTTTACAAATTTAAGATTGGGATTTTTGTCAGATTCTGTTGCCAGCATTTTTTGCTGAGAACGCTCTAGAATGTCTTTGGCATGAGCGTGGATTTCAACGAGAAGATCTATTAAAATGAGATACAGATCATACATTTGAGCGGTGCTCGCATTTAGAAACTTCTCTTCCTTCAACAAATCAGGATTTTCTGATTGATGTAAGGCGTAGAGTGCTTGCATTACTTTCACGCGTATGTGCCTTCTGTTAAGCATAATTCAAAAGAACTTTGGTTAATTGGTTTGGGTTATTTTCAAGTCAAGCTAACCAGCCAGTAAGCCTAATCGGCTTAAAAATCGATGCAAAAATACGTTTTAAAAACATTCTAGAAACCATAATTACTTTTTTATCTGAAAAATCTATCGGTGGCTTTTCACGCCGAATCGTGTATCTTTGCGCGGCTTTGATACTAAAGCAAAAAAGGACGCACGCCCAGATCTAGTAGAACATTCTATGAAAGAACTTCAGCATCTCAATAAATACTTCAAAAAATATAAATGGAAGCTTATTCTTGGCTTCTTCATCGTACTGGTTGCCAGAATTTTTGCAATCCTAACACCCAAGTTCTCGGGAGATATGATCAAGTATGTTGAGAATTATATCAAAGAAGGTGGTGATTTAAGCCAACTGAAACAGCAGTTGTTGATGACCCTCTTTTTACTCTTGGGTGCTGCCCTGCTTTCTGCATTTTTTACTTTCTTAATGCGCCAAATGTTTATCGTGGTTTCACGCTACATGGAAGCCGATCTCAAGAACGAGGTCTACGATCAATACCAAAACCTGTCGCTTAATTTTTATAAAAAGAACCGTACGGGAGATTTGATGAACCGTATCAGCGAAGACGTGAGTAAGGTGCGTATGTACTTGGGGCCTGCGATTATGTATGGTGTGACTACCGTTATTCTTTTTGCAACGGTCATCCCCTATATGCTGTATACCGCGCCAGAACTAACTTTGTACGTACTTATCCCCTTGCCTATTCTTTCGGTGGCGATCTATCAGCTAAGCCGACTCATACACAAACGCAGTACGATCGTTCAACAGTATTTATCACATTTGAGTACATATACTCAGGAATCTTTTAGCGGTATTGGCGTGATCAAAGCCTATGGGATCGAACCGCAGACCTATGAAAATTTTGAAAAACTAAGCGAAACCAATAAAGAAAAGAACCTTGATCTGGTTAAAGTTCAGGCGTTTTTCTTTCCCTTGATGATAGCTTTGATCGGGGTGAGTAACTTACTGGTGATCTATATTGGTGGTAAAAAATACATTGACGGAAGCATCCCTGATCTCGGTGTGATCGTAGAGTTTCTTATTTATGTGAATATGTTGACCTGGCCGGTAGCCTCGGTAGGATGGATCACTTCGCTCGTACAACAAGCCGAAGCTTCGCAAAAGCGCATCAACGAATTTCTTAAGGAAAAGCCTGAGGTGGTCAATAAAACCGAAGCCAGCACCCCCGTTACCGGAAGCATTAAGTTTGACAACGTAAGCTTTACTTATGATGACACCAACATTACCGCGCTTAAAGACGTTTCTTTTGAGGTTAAAAATGGAGAAACCTTAGCGATCATTGGTAAAACAGGATCCGGAAAATCAACCATCCTGGAGCTTATAGGGCGCTTATATGACACCACCACCGGTGCGATTAAAATAGATCAGACGCCTATAGACCAGTTGAATCTTAAAGACCTGCGTACCGCTATAGGTTATGTGCCTCAGGAGGCCTTCCTGTTTAGTGACAGTATCAAAGAAAATATCAAGTTTGGTAACAATCAGGCAAGTGATGAAGAGGTGATTCAGGCGGCTAAAAATGCCGTGGTTCACAAAAACATCATTGATTTCTCTAAAGGTTACGATACTATTTTAGGAGAACGCGGTATCACTCTTAGTGGAGGTCAAAAACAACGCGTTTCTATCGCACGCGCTATAATCAAAGATCCACAGATCTTATTATTTGATGATAGCCTTTCAGCCGTAGATACAGAGACTGAAGAAGAGATCTTAGCCAATCTTAAACGTATTGCAGCAAACAAAACGACCATTTTGGTAAGCCACCGTATCTCTTCTGCAAAGAATGCCGATAAGATCATCATTCTTGAAGAAGGCCAGATCATACAACGAGGCACCCACAATGAATTGATTGCCCAACCGGGATATTATCAGGAACTTTACCGTAAACAACTTGACGAAAAAGAAATGGAATAAAATTTTGTACACCATTTTATTTTTTTCCATTTTTGAAAGCATAAAGCGTATTAATTAAACATAGATTATGAGCAATAATGAAATGAAGGGGAATGATGAGATATTCTCGAAAGTGTTAAGAGCAGGGCGTCGCACCTACTTCTTTGATGTACGATCTACACGTGCAGGAGATTATTACCTAACCATCACCGAGAGTAAAAAATTCACAAATGACGATGGTTCCTTTCACTACAAAAAACACAAGATCTATCTCTACAAAGAAGATTTTGAAGGATTCTCTGAGATTTTAAATGAAATGACCTCGTATATCCTTGAAGAAAAAGGAGAAGAAGTGATCAGTGAGCGTCATCAGAGCGATTATGTTAAGGAAGAAGACAAAGAACCTGTTCTGGAAACAAAATCAGCAAAAGCATTTACAGACGTAAGTTTTGACGATATTTAAAAAATCGATCATCTAGATTTATAAGCCGCAAATTTTGCGGCTTTTTTTATCCCGATTTTTAGGGTATTGCAATAC
>Ga0208450_1000012_pt1 | contig 230748 bp, 200 predicted proteins | sample MalvireepMed_908_FD_184249 | JGI IMG/M metagenome (GOLD analysis project Ga0208450, IMG submission 184249) | Marine viral communities from the Global Malaspina Expedition - Malaspina viral metaG DeepMed_908 (SPAdes) (version 2) | ecosystem: Environmental > Aquatic > Marine > Oceanic | place... | reverse complement strand
GACCCTCTCCTTAAAAGGGAGATGCTCTACCAACTGAGCTACCAAGTCTTTCCTTAAATGCGGCTGCAAATATACATCCATTTTTTTAATCTACACAAGCCTTTTTGTGATAAATTTGAATAAAATTGCAGAAGCTTCGATAGGCTTTTGAAAATCAGTATTTTTTAAGAATGAAAATTTATTTAATCGGCTATATGGGTTCGGGGAAATCTACTTTAGGTAAGATTTTGGCTCAGGAACAGGATATGAATTTCATCGATTTTGATGATTTTCTAGAAGAAAAGGAAGGTAAATCCATCCCGGAGATCTTCAATGAGCAGGGTGAGATTTATTTCAGAAAAAAAGAAGCCCTTTATTTACAAGAACTTTTACAAGGATATGATAATAGTGTTATAAGCCTTGGTGGTGGGACACCTTGTTACGGCGATGCGATGCAACGCATCAATGAAGCAGAAGGAACTTCGGTTTATATCAACGTTCCGGTAAAAGAACTTGCAAGCCGCTTATGGTCACAACGCGAACATCGCCCGGTGTTGAAGCATCAGGATACGCCTGAGAAACTCGAGGAATTTGTGCGTAAACACCTTTTTGAACGCAGCTTTTACTACAACCAAGCAGCAGTAAAAATAATGGTGAAGGAGCAAGGTGTAGACGAACTCATAAAAGCCTTAAAGACTAAACTATTCTAAAATAGCAGAATCTTGCTCTGGTTTAAAGCGCACTTTTACCCGCTCATTTAATGAGGTGCTTAACGAAATCCCTTTAAAATCAGCTTTTACAGGGTATTTCTTATGGTTTCTATTGACTAGAACTGCAGTTTTGAATTGTTTCAGAGGAACATCAAGAAAATGCTTGACTCCGTAAATTAAAGTAGTTCCAGAGTTTAAAACGTCGTCAATAAGTACGAGTGATTTATCTTGATAGTCGGCAGGATCAAGAGAGGTGGTTACCGTGCCTTGTGGGGCTGTTTTGTTCATCTTTACTTTACACAAAACACATTTTAGATCAGAAACTTCTTCAAGAATCACCTTGAGACGCTCTGCAATAACATAGCCGTTTTGAACCACCCCGGCAAGAATAATTTCTTTTTCGTCAACATTACTCTCGTAGATTTGATACGCAATGCGGCGTATTTTATTTTGAATGTCTTGGTGATCTAAAATGGTTAGCACTTCGGTTTTCATCAGGATTCTTGATTTGATTTTTCAAAGATAAAAAAGAGTTCGTTGCCCAATCGTGGTTTTATCGAATTATAACAGGCTTCTAATGTTTTGATGTCGAAGTATTCTGAAAACAACTTCTTGTATTCCTCAGTGCTGCCACCAAATGGAGGGCCTTTTTCCGTGAGCGGAAAATTAAATAAAACACCTGCAATGTTTCCTGAAGCTTTAAGTAAAGATGCTGCGTGCGCAGCATAATTGGGTCTTTGATCAGGTTCTAAAGCGCAGAAAAAAGTTTGTTCTAAAATAAGATCATAGGAGGCGTGATGCTCAAAAAAGTCCCCTTCGATAAGTTGGTAAGCTGTAGTGTCTGGTAAGGCTTTTTTTAACTGAGTCAAGGCCGATGCAGATAGATCAATAACGTCTACATTTTTAAAGCCTTGCTGCGCCAGATAGCGTACTTCGTGACCGTAGCCGGCTCCCGGAACAAGAATTTGAATGTTCTTATCATCGATTTGGTCGATGTATTCCTTCAGCGGTGTAGAAACCGAACCGATATCCCAACCTGTTTGCTGGTTCTGATAACGGTCTTCCCAATACAATTTGTTTAAATCAGTTTTCAAAAAAGTCGTCGTTTTCGTAGAAATCATCCAGGTCGCGACGGTCTTTCTTGGTAGGGCGACCGGTACCTTTTTTGCGATAATAATCTTTAGAATATTTGAGTAAATCTAATTTTTCAAGATTTTCTGCAGGAGTTTTGTCAACATAATACAGACCAACCAATTTAGCGCCAACACGGCTTGGTGGGTGGTCTAAAACCTCAATAATATAATTCACTTGATTCTTTCTAATTTGAATCGTATCTGAAGGAAAAACTTCTCTAGAGGGTTTAACTGCAACATCATTTATTTTTACCTGTCCTTTTTTACAGGCATTTGTAGCGATAGAACGGGTTTTAAAGTACCGCACACACCACAAATATTTATCAACACGCATAATCTATTGCTTTAAAGCTCGTTTTTAACAACACAAAAATAGCGTAAAATTGTATCTTGCGCGACCTAAAAGCAACATGATGACTATGATGAGAAACATATTTTTGGCAGCAATGGGCCTAGTATTTTTTATCTCTTGTAAAAACGATGATGACAATACCGTTGAAGTTGAGGTGCGTGATCGGGGAGAAGTACAGGTAGAAAGTTCGGCAAATTTGACCGCCTATTTAGATACTCATTTTTATAACTACGAGGAGTTTGAAACACCACCTGCAGATTTTGATTACAAAATACGCTTTGATACGATAAGTGGTGATAATGCAGACAAGACGCCGCTTTCTAGTCAGGTTATTACCCGCCAATATACTTTTGAAGAAACAGAGTACGAGCTTTACATTTTAAAAGCACGTGAGGGCGAAGGTGTTCAGCCTACATTTGCAGATTCTACGTTCTTAAATTATGAAGGTCGTGTAGTAGGTGGCAATCGTTTTGATGTTGCAATTTCTCCGGTTTGGTTTGATTTATCACAAGTTGTTTTTGGCTTTGCAAATGGGGTTAGTGAATTAAAAGCAGGAACTCAGTTTACTCAAAATGCTGATGGAACTTTTGACTTTGGAAATGACTACGGAATAGGGGCTGTTTTTATTCCAAGTGGTTTAGGATATTTCAACGGGTCAGGACCTGGCTTTGGTTCGTATTCAGATTTGGTATTTACCTTTGATCTGTTTCGTGCAGTAGAGGACACCGATAATGATAGAGACGGAGTGCCTAACTGGATGGAAGATGTAAACGGAAATAATTATGTAAACGAATTAGGAGATGATACCGATGGAGATCGCGTTCCTAATTATCTGGATACTGATGATGACGGTGACGGAACGCCTACCCGAGAAGAGATAAATTTAGATGAAGATGGTAATTTGGTTTTACCATTTCCAGATAGCGACAATGACGGAACTCCAGATTACTTAGATCCTGAGATTAGTTAAATGCTGATACATATCACATAAAGAAAAGCCCGTTATCAATTTGATAACGGGCTTTTTTATTTCAACTATTGTGCGTCGATTATAAATTAAGCGAAAGGCTTAAGATCAATTGATCGGGTCTTGTGTCAATACGATCCCCTCTAGTGATAATGCCATTATTATCTAAGAACTCAGCTTCATTGTCTCCAAAACCACGCTCATAGCGTAAGTCTATTCCCAGTTTTCCTAGCGCTAACCCGGCACCTATATTTAGACCGACTGTGAAATCATTTTTGACATCACCTAAGGTGATTCCGTCATATTCTGTATCTAAAATATATTGAAATGCAGGACCTGCAAAAACCTGTAAGGGACCTAAAACTTCAAGTCCAATAAGAACGGGTAGATCTAGCTTTTGCATACTAAAATCGTCATCCTCGTAGGTTGAATTGAGTTTGGTGTAAACAAGTTCTGGTCTGATGTAAAGTTTTTCACCGGCACGGCCAAAAACTCCAACGTGATATCCTATGTCGCTGCTAGGATCTTGATAGGCTTGTTCAGCAGAGTCTGTAATGTCTCCTGTGCCTCCATAGTTAAGACCGGCTTTAATACCAAAGCCTGGATCTGATTGCGCGTGTGCAAACGACACGACTAAAAATAAAATTCCTAAAAATGTTTTTTTCATAACGGTTAAGTTGTGCTCCCTAAGGAGCGGTTAAAAATAAATTTAATCAATTACGATCGATTTATTCTAGCCTATAGAAGTAAACATTTTTAGGAATCTAGTATAAAAGTGCTTACTTCTTAGCTAGCACTCTATTAACGGCTTCTACTATAGATTTAGTATTAAGACCGTATTTTTCCATAAGTTGAGCAGGCGTACCACTCTCTCCAAAAGTATCATTGGTTGCTACAAATTCCTGATAAACAGGATCGTTTTTAGCAAGTAAACCAGATACGCTCTCACCAAGACCACCTAGGTAATTGTGCTCTTCACAGGTTACTACGCAACGGGTTTTCTTGATTGAATTTAGAATCGCTTCATCATCAAGCGGCTTGATGGTGTGAATGTTGATCACTTCGGCTTTGATTCCTTTTTCTTCAAGTTCTTCGGCTGCTTCTAGTGCGTGCCATACCAAATGACCGGTTGCAAGAATAGTTACATCAGAACCTTCAACAAGGTGTAATGCCTTACCAATTTCAAACTTTCCGTCAGCTTCGGTAAAGTTAGGAACGCTAGGTCTACCAAAACGTAAATAAACAGGACCTTCGTGATCTGCAATCGCGATGGTAGCGGCTTTAGTTTGGTTAAAATCACAAGGATTGATCACAGTCATTCCTGGTAACATTTTCATAAGGCCTAAGTCTTCAAGAATCTGGTGAGTTGCACCATCTTCTCCTAATGTAAGACCTGCGTGAGAAGCACAAATTTTTACATTTTTACCCGAGTAAGCAACGCTTTGACGTATTTGATCGTAAACACGACCAGTAGCAAAGTTTGCAAATGAAGTAGCATAAGGTATTTTACCGCCTATAGTCATACCGGCAGCCATACCAATCATATTAGCTTCTGCAATACCGGTTTGAAAAAAGCGCTCTGGGTGATTCTTAGCAAAGTCGTTCAATTTTAAAGATCCGGTAAGGTCTGCACAAAGGGCAACAACATCTTCATGAGTTTTTCCCAATTCGTCCATACCTGCACCAAAACCAGAACGAGTATCTATATTTCCTGAATTTGTGAATTTTTTCATATTTCTGACCCCATTTTATTCAGTAATGAGTAAAATATATTCGGGGTAATTTTTAAGGTTAATAGTTTCTTTTTGATGGGTACCAATTAGTAGTCGCCTAAAGTCTCAGGGTTTTGAGCTAGTGCTTTTTCTAATTGCTCATCATTAGGAGCTTTACCGTGCCACGCGTGACCATTCATCATAAAGTCAACACCGTGTCCCATAATGGTATGTAATAAGATACAAACAGGTTTTCCTTTACCGGTGCGTGATTTTGCTTCATTAAGACCAGCGATAATCGCTTCGATATCATTTCCTTTTTCAACGTCTAAAACATCCCAGCCAAAAGCTTCAAATTTAGCTTTAACGTCTCCCATATTTAAAACGTCATCTGTACTACCGTCAATTTGCTGACCGTTTAAGTCAACTGTTGCAATAAGGTTATCTACTTTATTACCGGAAGCATATAGGATTGCTTCCCAGTTTTGACCTTCTTGCAATTCACCATCACCGTGAAGGGAATAAACAAGACTGTCATCACCATTGAGTTTTTTGGTTTGAGCAGCACCTAAAGCAACACTCATTCCTTGTCCTAAAGATCCTGATGCGATGCGAATTCCTGGAAGTCCTTCGTGCGTGGTAGGGTGTCCTTGCAGACGAGAATCTATTTTTCTAAACGTATTTAATTCTTCAACCGGAAAATAGCCAGAACGAGCCAAAACGCTGTAAAATACCGGTGAGATATGACCATTAGACAGGAAGAATAGATCTTCATCTTTTCCGTCCATATCAAAACCTTCTTTACGTTTCATTACTTCTTGGTATAAGGCTACGAAAAATTCTGTACAACCTAAAGAGCCTCCTGGATGCCCAGAACTCACTTGGTGTACTTGCCTTACGATGTCTCTTCTTACCTGAGAGACAAAATCTTCTAATTGTTTTGTGTTTGGCATTTTGATTAAGTTAAAATTTGATTTTCAAAAATACCCATTTTAGACAGGTATTACAATCAATAACCCATATATTACTAGTCTTTTAAGGAAATTTAAGAAGTTTTATATTTTAAGTGTAAAATTCGCACTTATTATGCGGGATTTGCAGCAAACACTATCTATTAAATAGTTTTATCTTTGCCGCTCTAAATTATACTATGCAATTTAATCTTGTTACAAAAGACGCTGCCAGCAAGGCACGTGCAGGAGCAATAACGACAGATCACGGAACCATTGAAACCCCTATTTTTATGCCGGTGGGCACTGTTGCTACCGTTAAAGGAGTGCATCAACGGGAGCTTGAGCAAGATATAAATCCAGACATTATCTTAGGAAACACCTATCATTTGTACCTAAGACCACAAACCGAAATTCTCGAGAAGGCAGGCGGGCTGCATAAGTTTATGAATTGGGACCGAAACATTCTTACCGATAGTGGCGGTTATCAGGTGTATTCGCTTTCAGCAAATAGAAAGATCAAAGAAGAAGGCGTTAAGTTTAAGTCACACATCGATGGCTCATTTCATATGTTTACGCCAGAACGGGTGATGGAAATTCAGCGAAGTATTGGAGCCGATATTATTATGGCTTTTGATGAATGCACGCCCTATCCTTGCGATTATAACTATGCAAAACGTTCTATGCATATGACGCATCGCTGGTTGGATCGATGTATTGATCATTTGGCCAAGACTCCTGTGAAATACGGTTATGATCAGGCGTTTTTTCCTATTGTTCAGGGAAGTACGTATAAAGATCTACGGAAACAATCTGCAGAATATATAGCCAATTCAGGAGCGGTAGGTAATGCCATTGGCGGACTTTCAGTAGGGGAGCCTGCGGAAGAGATGTATGCGATGACCGAAATTGTGACCGATATCCTTCCGGAAGATAAACCGCGTTATTTGATGGGCGTGGGAACTCCAATCAATATTTTAGAAAATATTGCGTTAGGTGTAGATATGTTTGACTGTGTGATGCCTACGCGTAATGGCCGTAACGGAACTTTGTTTACCCAACACGGAACCATAAATATTAAAAATAAAAAGTGGGAAGATGATTTTTCTCCCTTAGATCCAGACGGAACGACATGGGTCGATACCGCGTATTCTAAAGCTTATGTAAGACATTTATTTAGTGTAAATGAGATTTTAGGACGTCAAATAGGTACGATTCACAACCTTGGCTTTTATATGTGGCTGGTGCGAGAAGCGCGTAAACATATTATTGCAGGTGATTTTTATACCTGGAAAGAAAAAATGGTAAAACAAATGGATAAGAGACTCTAGATGAAAATCCTAGATTGGTACATACTTAAGCGTTATCTGGGTACTTTTATCACGATGCTCTTGTTGTTTATCCCTATTGGGATCACGGTAAATCTGGCAGAGAAGATCGATAAGATGTTGGCCAATGAAGTGCCGTTTGTAGAGATCGCACTGTATTATCTGGATTTTACCATCTACTTTGCAAACTTGCTGTTTCCGTTATTTTTATTCTTATCGGTAATTTGGTTTACTTCAAAGCTGGCAAACAATACCGAGGTCATCGCTTTCTTAAGTAGTGGAGTTTCATTTTATAGATTTTTGAGACCGTATCTTATTGGGGCAACGATTGTATGTGTTGGCGCATATATTTTAGGAACATATCTGGCGCCTGCGGCGAGTCAGGGTTTTAATGAATTTACCTATGAGTATCTCAAAAATGGTAAAGCAGCCCGTGAAACCCGAAACGTATATCGCCAGATTAATGATAACGACTACATTTATGTAAGCCGCTTTACGCCTTCGAGTAAAATGGGGCAAAACTTTACGTTAGAGCATTTTGAGAATAACACCCTTCAGTATAAAATACAGGCGCGAAGCATTGTTTACAGACCTGAAGATACCTTGTACCGACTCAATGGTTACAAAAAACGAATTGTAGGCAAAGAAGGGGATATTTTAATTTCAGAGCCTAAATTAGATACTTTGTTTTCGTTTGATCTTGAAGATTTAACACCACTTGAATATATTGCTGAAACACTAACGACACCGCGATTAAGAGAGTTTATAGATAAAGAGCGGGCAAGAGGTTCTTCTGCAATTAACAGGTATGAAGTGGTGCTGTACAAACGATACAGTTTGCCGGTGAGCGCCTATATTTTGACCATCATTGCAGTCGCGGTTTCTTCTATGAAGCGCCGTGGTGGAATGGGAATCAACCTGGCCTTGGGGATTTCTCTAGCGTTTATTTTTATCTTCTTTGATAAGGTTTTTGGTACTATTTCAGAGCAATCTGACTTCTCTCCAATGGTTGCCGTATGGCTTCCTAATGTGCTTTTTGGTATCTTAGCTATTTATCTTCTCAACCGTGCAAAACGATAGTCTTAAAAGTTACTTCCATTTTCACATCATTGTGTTTATTTGGGGGTTTACGGCAGTTCTGGGTGCTTTGATCAGTATTGGAGCAACGGCATTGGTTTGGTATCGTATGCTCATTGCTTCGATAGTCATTTTTGGCTACATAAAATTTAAAGGGATTTCGCTCAAGGCGAAAAGCACAACGATTATAGGTCTGGCAGGTGTGGGAGTTCTTATCGCTTTGCATTGGTTAACCTTTTTTGGTGCGGTTAAGATTGCAAACGTCTCGATCACTTTGGCGATGATGAGTACAGGAGCTTTTTTTACGAGTATTTTAGAGCCTATTTTTTATAAACGGAAATTGATCTGGTACGAGCTCGTTTTCGGCTTGCTTGTAATTTGTGGTTTGTATCTCATTTTTGAGGTAGAAACGCGTTATACTGAAGGAATTATCGTCGCGCTTATTTCGGCATTGCTCGCGGCACTATTTACGCTATTCAATGGCAAGTTTGCAAAAAAGCACAATTCCGTGATGATTTCTTTTTATGAATTACTCACCGGAGCGTTGTTTATAACCGTTTTTCTGGCGCTTAGCGGAACGTTTGACGCTTCCTTTTTTCAATTACAGCAAATGGATTGGGTGTATCTTTTGATACTTGCGACCGTTTGTACTGCATATGCGTTTATCGCTTCGGTAAAAGTGATGAAACATTTAACGCCATACACCATTATGCTCACCACAAATATGGAACCCGTGTACGGAATCATCCTCGCTTTTCTCATTTTAGGCGATGCCGAACAAATGAATACCGGCTTTTATCTGGGCGCAATACTCATTTTATGTACCGTGATTTTAAACGGAATTTTAAAGAATGCCCGCAGACGCAAGGCTGCACGCACATTAAAGAATTTAGAAACAAATTAAAAATAGACCGGCTAAAAACCGATAAGGGTTTGGGAGAAGCTTTTTAAAACCTTTATATTTGTCAGCTAACTAAAATTTTCCCCTAAATGGAATATTTAGAATTTGAACAACCCATTAAAGAGCTTGAAGAACAACTTCAAAAATGCTCGCTTATAGGAGAGGAAAGTGATGTAGATGTCACCAATACCTGTAAGCAAATTGAGAAAAAACTCAACGATACCAAGAAAGAGATTTATAAAAATCTTACACCTTGGCAGCGTGTACAGTTGTCACGTCATCCTAACAGGCCCTATACTTTAGATTATATCAAAGCGCTTTGTGGCGATACCTTTCTAGAGCTTCACGGCGATCGCAATGTTAAAGATGACAAGGCGATGATAGGTGGTTTGGGTAAAATAGGGGATCAAAGTTTTATGTTGATCGGTCAGCAAAAAGGCTTCAATACTAAGACACGTCAGTATCGTAATTTCGGTATGGCAAATCCTGAAGGTTACCGCAAAGCATTGCGTCTTATGAAGAGTGCAGAGAAGTTTAATCTTCCTGTGGTATGCTTCATTGATACTCCGGGAGCTTATCCTGGTCTTGAAGCTGAAGAGCGTGGGCAAGGAGAAGCCATTGCGCGTAATATTCTTGAGATGACACGTCTTAAAGTGCCTATCACTGTTGTGATCATAGGTGAAGGAGCAAGTGGCGGTGCTTTAGGTATAGGTGTTGGAGACAAAGTATTGATGCTTGAGAATACCTGGTATTCTGTGATCTCGCCAGAATCGTGTTCTTCGATCTTATGGAGAAGCTGGGAGTTTAAAGAGCAAGCAGCAGACGCCTTGAAGCTTACCGCAAAAGATATGAAGAAGCAAAAGCTTATTGATGAGATCGTAAAAGAACCATTAGGGGGAGCACATAGCGATCGAGAAGCGACCTTCTCTACAATAAAAGAAGAGATTTTAAAAGCATTTAATGAGTTCAAAAACTTATCACCAAAAGATTTGGTTGAAAAGCGTATGGATAAATACTCAAATATGGGGGTGTTTAAAGGTTAAAACAGTTAAACATCACTTGCGACAAAATTCCGGAGATTTGCTCTCCGGTTTTTTTTATGCTTGTTAACAAGATTATTTAGTTATCAACAAGCTATTTGTTAACTTATGGTGGATAACCACAGCTGCAAAAAGTTGAACCCGCCTTAACAAATTTTTTACATTCGTCCTCTATGGAAAATCTGCAGACCAAACCTAATTATATCAATCCTAAAAAAGACGTGATCTCCCTTGAGCGTGGTAAATTACCGCCTCAAGCTATTGATTTAGAGCAAGTTGTTTTAGGTGCGATGATGATTGATAAAAAAGGGGTTGATGAAATTATAGATATTTTAAGCCCTGAAGTTTTCTATAAAGATGCCCACCAACACATTTATGATGCGGTTCGTGCCTTGTTTGAAAATGGGGAGCCTATTGACTTATTAACGGTTTCTCAGCAATTGAAACAAATGGGGAAATTGGATCAAGCTGGAGGTGACTATTATTTGATTCAATTAACGCAAAAAGTATCCTCATCAGCGCATATTGAATACCATGCACGCATTATTCTTCAGAAGTATATTCAGCGGAGTTTGATTAAAATTTCTAACGAAATTATCGAAGAAGCTTACGATGAAACTACAGATGTATTCGACCTACTCGACAACGCCGAAAGTAAACTTTACGAAGTAACTCAAGGAAACATTAAGCGTAGTTCTGAAACGGCGCAAAGTTTGGTAATTCAGGCAAAAAAGAAAATTGAAGAGATCTCAAATAAAGAAGGACTTTCAGGTATTCCATCCGGTTTTGATCGTCTTGATAAATTAACTTCGGGTTGGCAGGCGAGTGACTTGATCATTGTTGCTGCACGTCCAGGTATGGGTAAAACGGCACTTACGCTCTCAATGGCGCGTAATATTGCGGTAGGTCAGGGAATTCCCGTGGCATTTTTCTCGCTAGAGATGGCCTCGGTACAGTTGATCACGCGTTTGATCTCTTCAGAAACCGGCTTGTCTTCAGAAAAATTACGTACCGGTAAACTTGAAAAACACGAGTGGGAGCAGCTTAATGTTAAAGTAAAGAGTTTAGAAAAAGCGCCATTATTTATCGATGATACGCCTTCGCTTTCCATCTTTGATTTACGAGCAAAAGCGCGTCGTTTGGCTTCGCAACACGGGATCAAAATGATCATTATCGATTATTTGCAGTTGATGACCGCAGGGGGTAGTCAAAAAGGAGGAAACCGGGAACAGGAGATTTCGATGATTTCGCGTAACCTTAAAGCACTAGCAAAAGAATTGATGGTGCCGGTAATCGCACTATCACAGTTATCGCGAGCGGTAGAAACGCGTGGGGGCAGTAAACGACCGCTGCTTTCTGACCTCCGTGAATCGGGTGCGATCGAGCAGGATGCCGATATTGTATCTTTTATTTACCGTCCGGAATATTATAAAATTGATGAGTGGGATGATGAAGAGCGTAGCCCAACGGAAGGTCAAGCCGAATTCATCATTGCAAAACACCGTAACGGTGGATTGGAAAACATCAGGCTGAAGTTCTTAGGACATCTTGGTAAATTTGACAACCTTGATGACTTTAGTACTCCGTACCAGTTTGAGTCTGCGATGAATCAAAATGCTGCGGCTAACGATGACACCTTTACTCCAGACAGTTTCCCAACGCCTGATCAGGCATTTGGAAGCTCGATGAATGATGGTGGTTTTGATAAGGGTGGAGAAGATGAGGTTCCATTCTAAAATTTAAAGAGATATATTTAGAAAAGGAAGTCAGTTTTGACTTCCTTTTTTTATTGATACAACCAAAGGGTATTGTATCTTAATAGTATTTAAACAATCAAGTGCTCTAAATACTAGGCATAGTCTTTGAATCGTTGTAACTTCAACAGCATAAAATACAAGACTTTTGAGATTGAAATCACACTTCTTATTTAGACGTTTCTGGCTGTCGCTTTGTTTTAGTTTTTTAATTGTTCCGGCATTCGCTTCCTATGTTTTGATTCCTATGGATGCCGAAAGTCAAAAGGAACATTTAAAAGCCTACGGAATCACGTATTGGACGCTCAACCAGCAGCAAAAAGTAAAATGGTTGCTCAATTATCGTGGAGGTGCGTTTTTACTACCCGATACCGAAGCACTCCAAAAAGAATGTATGATTCGCGGGGTGTCGTTTGAGGTTTTAAGCGACGCAAAAACCGAAGCTATTCTGGCAGAAATTGAGAGTCCGTCCCAAAATATGGAAGCGATCGTTTTGGAGAAAGCGCCTAAAATCGCGGTATATACGCCAGATGGTTCGGTGCCTTGGGATGATGCCGTGACTATGGTTTTAGAATATGCTGAAATTCCTTATACCAAAATTTACGACCGGGAAGTATTGGCAGACGAACTCGTGCTTTATGACTGGTTGCATTTGCACCACGAAGATTTTACCGGTCAGTACGGGAAATTTTATGGATCCTACAGAGCGACTTCTTGGTATATCGAAGAAAAGAAACAAGCTGAAGCCTTAGCCACAGAGTTAGGTTATGATAAAGTCTCCCAAGAAAAACTAGCCGTGGCAACAAAGATCAGTGATTATGTCATAGGCGGCGGTTTTATGTTTGCGATGTGTAGCGCGACCGATAGCTTTGATATTGCGCTTTCGGCAACGGGTGTTGATATTTGCGAACCGATGTTTGACGGAGATGCTTCAGATGCAAATTATCAAGCTAAAATCAGTTATGATCGTACCTTTGCATTTACCGACTTTACACTGGTCAAAAATCCGCAGCAATATGAATTCAGCAGTATAGATACCACGCCTTTTCGTAGAGTTCCCGCAGACACCGATTATTTTAGTCTCAAGGAATTTTCAGCAAAATGGGATCCGGTGCCTACAATGCTTTGTCAAAACCACACAGCTTTGGTTAAAGGCTTTATGGGGCAAACCACAGCCTATAATCCCGAAGAGATCAAAGCCAATGTTTTGGTGCTGGGAGAGAATAAAGCCAACGGCGAAGCACGTTATATACACGGTGTAAAAGGGAAAGGCTTTTTTACTTTTTACGGCGGTCACGATCCTGAAGATTATCAGCATCGTGTAGGTGACCCTAAAACCGAATTGAAATTGCATCCTACAAGCCCCGGCTATCGTTTGATTTTGAATAACATTTTGTTTCCTGCAGCTAAAAAGAAAAAGCAAAAAACCTGATGAAACCGCTTGTTCTTATAGGATTTTGCTTCTTTGTTTTATTTGGCTTTCAGCGAAAATCTGCACGTATGTCGTGGCGCGATGGACATACGTTGAGCTGGTCTGATTTTCAGGGATTACCTTCAAAAGGCAGCGCGTTTTCAGCCAGTTCTAATACCGGGATCAGTCATCGGTTTACGATTAAAAGCACCGGGATTATTGATAAAACCAAATCGATCATTAAAGCCAATTTCTATCCGAAACTTTCTTGGTATAAACCAGAACTTATTGATGAATTTACCTTGAAGCACGAGCAAACGCATTTTGATATTTCTGAAGTGCACGCGCGAATGTTTCGCAAAGCGGTAGCCGAATTTCGCTTCACCCGAAACTCTAAAGCAGAAATACAGAGGATCTATAAAAAAATCGAAAGCAGCCGGCGCAAAATGCAAAGTCAGTTTGATGCCGAAACCGAACACTCTGTAAACCGGGAGGCTGAGAGGTTATGGGAGGCAAAAGTGCAGGCTTTACTTCATAAGTATCAACCTTGGTCGGGCTGAAACGCTTAATTTTAAGTTTTCTTATGCAGTGCACGTTAATCTTCTGTTAGAAAATTATGGTTTCCTTCAGTTCTCATCTAACTTTAAAAGAAAAACTATGATACGAGAAGGAAGTACTGTAAAATGGAAATGGGGTAACGGGACTGCAACCGGTGAGGTTAAAGAGTCTTATTCTAAAGAAATTACCAAAACTATTGATGGTAGTGAAATCACCCGAAAAGGAGAACAAGGAAATAAAGCACTTTTAATTAAACAGGAAGATGGTTCTACTGTTTTAAAATTAGAAAGCGAAGTAGAGAAAGCATAACAGCTAATGGCAGAGTTTATAAAACTTTATGATGAAAACCCAAGCGAGCGCGAGATCAAGCGCATCGTTGAGGTTTTAAAAAATGATGGGGTGATCATTTACCCTACAGACACGGTTTATGGTTTAGGTTGTGATATTACAAGCAACCGGGCGCTCGAACGTGTTGCGCAATTGCGTGGAGTGAAATTAGCAAAGGCAAATTTTTCATTCATCTGCGAAGATCTGAGTAATCTTTCAGATTATGTGCGGCAGATAGATACGCCAACGTTCAAATTGTTAAAGCGCGCATTGCCGGGGCCTTATACCTTCATTCTTCCGGGAAATAACAACTTACCTACTGTTTTCAAGAAAAAGAAAACCGTGGGAATACGGGTGCCAGATAATAACATTGCACGTGCAATTGTGAGTCATCTGGGCAATCCTATCATTTCAACTTCAATTTATGATGAAGATGACGTGATCGAATATACCACAGATCCCGAATTAATTCTGGAGAAATGGGACAAGCTTGTAGATGTCGTGATTGATGGTGGTTATGGGGGAAATATTCCGTCTACCGTGATCGATTTAACCAGTGGAGAGGCGGTTGTATTAAGAGAAGGAAAAGGAGAGCTTACGATTTAAATACAATTCTTAAATAGAAAAGCCTTTGATGGAAGCAATAAAAAACCCGGTCGCAAGACCGGGTTTTAATATTTTAAAACTAACTGTTCTTAGTTTTTAGGCATTCCTTCTTCAATCATTTTGTAGAATTGGTCTAGCTTAGGAAGAACAACAATACGTGTTCTACGGTTACGCGCACGACCTTCTGCAGTGTCGTTGCTAGCTAAAGGCACATAGTAACTTCTACCTGCTGCAACCATACGCTCTGGTGGTACACCAAACTCTTCTTGAAGAATACGTACTACACTTGTTGCACGCTTCACACTAAGATCCCAGTTATCTTCGATTACAGAAGTGCTGATAGGCTGGCTGTCTGTGTGACCTTCTACCATAAACTCGATGTCTGGCTTGTTTTTAACTACAGTAGCAACTTTACCAAGAACGTCTTTAGCACGGTTGGTTACATCCCAACGACCACTGTTGAATAAAAGTTTATCTGAGATAGAAACATAAACCACACCTTTCTCAACATTGATCTCGATATCTTCATCGTTCAAGTTACCTATAGCTCCTTTTAAACTTGTAACAAGTGCAAGAGTTACAGAATCCTTACGGTTCATCGCATCACGGAAAGCTTTGATCTGAAGATCTTTTTCTTTCATTTGCTCAAGAGATTTTTCTAAGTTCTCAGCACCTTTTGCTGAAAGTGTAGTTAAATTTCCTTGAGTATTGATGAGATTATTATTTGCGTTTCTAAGATCAGTGATTTGCTCTTTCATCGTTTCACTTTGTGCTAAACAAGCATTAAGTTTAACGGTAGCTGTATTAAGCATATCCTGCGTTTCTTTTTGTTTAGCCTCTAATGCCGCATATTTCTTCTGAGATACACAAGAGGAAAGAAGTACCAGCGCTGATGCCGATACAATCATTAATTTTCTCATAATTTTAGTTGTTATCTTTAATTTTTAGTAACGTCAAATTTATTAAAATTAGTGCCCAATTGCCCAACCTTAACAATACTTTAAATTTTGTTAAAATAGGTCGGTGTAGTGCTTCTTTTGCCGTATGAAATACGCCCAGACGATAGATTTGACTTTTGCGTAAGGTCGATTTCCGGCGGTATGACTACGAGTTTTAAGCAGTTTTGGAGTTTGGGCATAAAAATTGAAATGCGCTTGGAGCACCGCTGTAAAATGCTTTGGTTTTCCTTCAGCTAAAAATTTAAAAGCAGCGATCCCGTCAAGACACATTCGCGTAAATAGAATAGGGTAGACTTTAAATCCGGCTACATTTTTAAGCAAAAGCATCAGGTTGTTTCTGAAATTCAGGTAGGTTTTCTTCGGATTCATCTGTTCCAGAGTCGCTCCGCCTAAATGATACACCGCACTTCCTCCTAGGTATTGAATGGAATATCCCAAATTTTTTATCCGCCAGCAAAGGTCAATTTCTTCTTGATGCGCAAAGAAGTTTTCATCTAGCGCGCCGGCTTCCCAAAAAACGGACTTACGTACGGCTAGACAAGCACCACTCGCCCAAAAAATCTCTAAAGTATCATGGTATTGCCCGGTGTCTTTTTCGCAGGTGTCAAAAATGCGTCCGCGACAAAAAGGGTATCCCAGAGAATCGAGAAATCCTCCGGCGGCACCCGCATATTCAAAATGGGTTTTCTTTTTTAAGTCTAAAAGTTTAGGCTGCGCAGCACCCAAATTTTCATCGCTTTCAAAAGCCTTGATCATAGGTTCTAACCATCCGGGAGTCGTTTCTATATCACTATTCATTAGGATGAAAAGGTCTTCTTCCAGATGTTGAAGCGCATCATTATAACCTTTAGCATAACCGCCATTTGAAGTATTTTGAATGATCTTTACCTGCGGAAATTCTGCTTGTACAAAAGAGGCAGAAGCATCGGTTGAAGCATTATCGGCGACGTAAATGTTTGCTAAATGCGCGCTGTGCTTGATGACGCTGGGCAAAAATTCTTGAAGCAGTTTTTTACCGTTCCAGTTGAGTATGACGATGGCTGTTTTCATAAGCTGTAAACCGGGATATCTCGTAAGAAGATATATTTTTTAGCTTCATAATCCATTTGACAATAGTAGTGGTTGAGACCGTTGGTGACCATTAAATATTCGGCTTTTACCGCGAGATTATACCGCGCGATCTGGTCAAAAGTCTCTTGTGTGATTTTAACCTTAGGCGCTTTACATTCAATAATTAGGAAAATATTTCCGTCAGGATTAAAAATAACCCCATCATAACGCTTTGAGGTGTTGTTGATCTTTAATTCTTTCTCAACATTTATAAGCGATAACGGGTATTTATAAACGCTCAAAAGATGTTTTACCACGTGTTGGCGTACCCATTCTTCAGGGGTAAGCACCACAAATTTTTTACGAATGGGGTCAAATATAAGCGGTTTATTTTCGCTACTTTTGAGCCTGAAGGCATATGGAGGGAAATTCAATTCTTGCATCGTTTCAAAGGTAATCAACCTTCGGAATTTTTAGGCCTGCATCAGTTTTAAAACTTCGTCCCCATCGGGATAAGCATATAAAAAAAGAGATTCAATACAACCTTGGTAGAAGAAGTTACACGCATTGTAAAGGATATTAAAAAAGGCCATCTAAGACCTATTTATTTTTTAATGGGAGAAGAACCTTATTATATAGATCAGCTTGCAGACTATATTGCAGATAATGTGTTGACCGAAGAAGAAAAAGGCTTCAATCAAATGGTGCTTTACGGTCGCGATGTGTCTCTTGATGATGTATTATCACAAGCTAAACGTTTCCCGATGATGGCAGAGCGTCAAGTGGTCATCGTAAAGGAAGCTCAGGATATGTCGCGTGAAATTCTGTCGCAACCCGATAAAAGCAAGAACAAACTTGAGGCTTACGCCGAGAATCCGCAGCCTACCACCGTTTTGGTGTTTTGCTATAAATATAAAAAGCTCGACAAGCGCAAACGCGTGTATAAGGAAATCGCCAAGAGCGGACTCATCTTTGAAAGTAAGAAGCTATATGAAAATCAAGTGGGCGACTGGATTCGCCGTGTGATGTCTGGCAAAGGTTACACCGTAGAACCCAAAGCCGCTCATATGCTCGTAGAATTCCTCGGGACCGATTTATCAAAGATCAATAACGAATTAGAAAAACTCAGATTGATTCTTCCCGAAGGCAGCACGATCACGCCACTTGCAGTAGAAGAGAATATTGGGATCAGTAAAGACTTTAACAACTTTGAGTTGCAGCGCGCTATTGGTGAGAAAGATGTGGTAAAAGCGCATCGTATCATCAATTATTTTAGTCAGAATCCTAAGGATAATCCTATGGTCGTAACCATTGCGTTGCTTTTTAGCTTCTTTCAAAATTTATTGATCTATCACGGTTTGCCGAGTAAAGACAAAAGCACCGTCGCAAAAGCGCTTAAAGTGAATCCTTATTTTGTAAGTCAGTATGTAGATGCGGCGCGCAATTACCCGATGAAAAAAGTGAGTCATATCGTTAATTTACTACGCACGGCTGATGTAAAAAGTAAAGGTGTTGGCGCTTACAATCTTTCGCAGGGAGATTTGCTCAAAGAACTTTTGGTGCAAATAATGTCTTAGTTAAACTTCGTTTACAAAGGCAACACTGTGCGTGGCTACGATCGCAGCAGTTTCGGTGCGCAAACGACTTTCTCCAAGCATTACGGGGCTGAATCCTGCTTGAGTCGCTTGTTGGATTTCGCTGGGCGAAAAGTCTCCCTCTGGACCTATCAAGATCAAAACGTCTCTTTTAGGCCGAAGTTTTTGCTTCAGTGAAAATCTGTTGGTTTCTTCGCAATGCGCGATAAAGCGATCTCCGTTAAAAGTTTTTGCAGCCTCTAAAAAATCACTGAAGGATTGCGCTTCATTCAGTTTAGGAATATGTGCTTTCAACGACTGCTTCATAGCGCTTTGAATGATACGCTCATAACGTTCTTCTTTAATGACCTTGCGCTCGCTGTGATCGCAAATGATAGGTGAGATTTCAGAAATTCCTATTTCCGTCGCTTTCTCGAGAAAAAGCTCAAAACGATCATTCAACTTTGTTGGCGCAACAGCCAAATGTAAATGATAGGGCAGTGGCTGTTCTGAGGTTGCTTCTAAGATCTTAACCGTACAGTTTGACGGACTTGCAGCAATGATTTCAGCCTTAAAAAAGTTTCCGCTTCCGTTAGTGATATCCAGTACGTCACCGGTACGTTTGCGCAGTACTTTTACGATGTGCTTGCTCTCGTCTTTAGGAAAAGTTGCTTTTTTAGCTTCTGCAGCAATTTCAGGATGATAAAAGAGTTGCATACTTAAATTTTAAGTCGTGATTGCGCCATTACTTGAGTATCGGTGTAACCGGTTTCGGCAAGGTTTTTTTCTAGATATCTAAGGTAGCCCACAATCCCGATCATTGCAGCGTTGTCTGTGGTATATTCAAATTTGGGTACAAAAGTTTTCCAGCCATATTTTTGTTCAGCTTCTTTAAGTGCTTTGCGAATCCCGCTATTGGCTGAAACCCCACCGCCGATGGCAACGTGTTTGATTCCGGTTTGTTTTACCGCTTTCTTGAGCTTATCCATCAAGATATTGATGATCGTATACTGAATGGAAGCACAAATATCATTCAGATTTTTCTCAACAAATTCAGGATCTACAGCGATCTCCTTCTGATAAAAATATAAAACAGCAGTTTTAAGTCCGCTAAAGCTGAAATCAAGCTCGCCTACTTTTGGCTTGGTGAATTTATACGCTTTAGGATTTCCCAGTTGCGCGTACTTATCGATCAAGGGCCCGCCGGGATAAGGAAGGCCAAGAATTTTGGCGCTTTTATCAAAAGCTTCACCTACAGCATCGTCTAAAGTTTGACCAATAACGGTCATTTCAAAATAGCTGTCAACCCGAACAATTTGCGTATGTCCGCCGGAAATCGTCATCGCCAAAAAAGGAAACTCGGGTTTGTCATAGCCTTCTTCTTCAATAAAATGTGCAAGAATATGCGCTTGCATATGGTTCACATCGATCAGCGGGATGTCTAATCCCATCGCAAGAGATTTGGCAAAAGATGTTCCTACGAGTAATGAGCCCATAAGTCCTGGACCGCTAGTAAAAGCGACCGCATTAAGCGCTTCTTTTTTTACATTTGCCTTGCGCAACGCCTCGTGCACCACAGGAACAATATTTTGTTGATGTGCGCGTGAAGCCAGCTCAGGAACAACACCGCCATATTGCTCGTGAACAGCCTGACCCGCCACAACATTTGCAAGGGTTTTGTCGTTGTTAAGCACAGCAGCCGCTGTATCGTCACAAGAAGATTCTATAGCAAGGATATAGGTGTTATTTTTTGACATTAGGTCGCTAGGTATAGGGAATGTTAATGTACTTTTACCCAAACAGGGATTAAATATGTTGAGGTTTATCTCAATGATTAATTTCTAAGCAATACAACATCAAATAGTAATGTTGATGCTAGAAGTACACACGTACTGTTTCAATAAAATTAGACTTTAGTTTTCTGTTATGAAGCTAAAGCGGGACAAAGTTAAAACTTAAAAACGTATCAGAAAATTTAGAAAAATAATTACGCGAACCCTATTTATTTTAATAGGTGTCTTTGCATTGCTTTTAATTATTTTTTCGATTCCTGCGGTACAGACTTCGGTTGCAAAAAAGGTGACCAGCGCGCTGAACGAAACCTATGGTACGGATATTTCCATTCAAAAAATACGTTTAAAATATAACGGGAATGCACTCATTAAAGACGTGTATATCGCAGATCATCATCAAGATACCTTGATTTATGCCGAAACGGTAGAGACAAGCTTGCTGAGCATACGTGCCTTGATCAAAAATGAAATGCCTTTAGGTGGTGTTTTTCTGGATGAGGCAAAACTTTATGTGAAGAAATATCGAGGAGAAGAAAATGATAACCTGTATATTTTTTCGCAGAAATTCAACACGGGGAAAACCGGAGGTACACCTTTTAAATTGTCTTCTTCTGAAGTTGAGATCGATCATATGCATTTCAAATTTATCGATGAAGATCTTGACACACCAGAGGTTGTTAATTATAGAGACCTGCATCTTTTAGCCGAAGATTTTGATCTTGACGATGTGACGGTTTCCGCACAGATTAAGGAGTTGAGGTTTGATGCCGACAGGGATTATCACTTGAGAGGCTTAGAAGCTGACTTTAAATACAATCCTGACGAAATCATACTCAACGGGATGGTGCTTTCTACAGAGCACTCGGTGATACGAGGAGATGTATACCTCGATACCCGTAATAATGCCTTTGAGGATTTTAATAATCGGGTGATTTTCAATATTGATTTTGAGCCAAGCGAAATTTCAACTACAGATTTACAAGCGTTCTATGCTGAATTTGGTGCAGGAGAGAAAATAATGCTTTCAGGGACAATGCAGGGAACGCTGAATGATTTCAGAGTAACCAATTTTGATTTAGCGGGGTTTAATACTAGTAGAGTGCAAGGTGACGTGAAGTTTGAACAACTTCTAAGTGATGCTAATGCTTTTAATATTGAAGGAAACTACCGGCAGTTAAAAACGAGTTATCTTGACCTAACGGCCTTACTTCCTAATGTTTTGGGAAATAACCTGCCTAAAGAATTGGTGCGTTTGGGAACTGTAGATCTTAATGGCACACTTAACGTTACTGAAAACACGGTTTATGTAAAAAGTATTGTTCAAACAGATCTCGGACTTCTGGAGACTGATATTGACCTGAAAAACACGCAAAATATTCAAAATGCTTCCTATGTAGGAATGCTGCGCGGAGAAGATTTTAATATGGGCCGCTTGCTCAAAGTTCCGGAGTTGGAGAATATCACCTTTAATGTTCAGGTAGATGGTTCTGGAGTTGAGCCAGAAACCTTAGATACCCAAGTAGAAGGTACAATTAGCAGTGCGCGTTATAATAAGTATACCTATCAAGGAATAAGTGTTGCGGGAAATTTGCAAAACCCCAACTTTGATGGGCGCCTCACCATAACCGATCCTAATGCCAATTTCACCTTTAACGGTTTGATAGATGTATCTAAAGAAATACACACTTATGACTTTACCGCAGAGATTGACCATATCGATTTAGGAAAGCTCAATTTCTTACAAGATACTTCAGCAGTTTTAAAAGGAAAAGTGGTGATGGATATGCGAGGCACTAACATCGATGATACCGGTGGTGTGATCGCTTTTACCGAAGCAAGCTTTGAAAATTCAAATGATCTGTATGAATTTCAGGATTTTGTGATCACTTCAGGATTTAGACGTGGCATACGCACGATCACGATGAACTCACCAGATATTATTTCGGGACAGGTTTCTGGAGTGTTTAAAATTGGGGATTTAAAAGCCTTATTTCAAAATGCAGTAGGAAGTTTGTATACCAATTATGAGCCGCGAAAAATTACAGAAAATCAGTTTATGGATTTCAATATTCAGATTTACAGTAAAATCGTTGAGGTTTTGGTCCCTGATATTGAATTAGAGCCCGATACCTTTGTGCGGGGTAGTGTGGTTTCAGATGATTCAGAATTTAAGTTAACCTTCAGGTCACCACGCATAAAAGCTTTTGGAGTTTTAGCCGAAGCAATAAACGTACGCGTAGATAATAAAAATCCGCTCTTCAATGCGTATGTAGAGGCAGATAGTATTGGTACAGGAATGTATGGCGTGAGTGATTTCAATTTGATCAATGTAACCTTAAAGGATACGCTCTTTATACGTTCAGAATTTAAAGGAGGTCCGCAACGCCAAGATAATTACGATCTGAGTTTTTATCATACAATCAACGAAGAGAATAATTCGGTAATAGGATTTAAACGCAGTAGTCTCAAATTTAAAAATAACGAGTGGTTCTTAAATGAGACAGATAATAAGGACAACAAGCTTGTTTTTGATAACAACTTTTTAGATTGGGAGCTCAAAGAATTGGTCTTGTCTCACGAAGAGGAGCGCATTTCTTTAAAAGGTGCTGTTAAAGATAGTACCTATAAGGATATAAAAACAAATTTTGAGAATGTACGGCTGTCTCATATCACACCTTATATAGACAGTCTAGACTTGCGTGGTTTAGTGAATGGGAATCTGGATATCCTTCAAAAAGAAGGCGTGTATTTGCCCAATAGCTCTGTAAATATTGCAAACTTCACTATTAATGATGTCTTGATGGGCGACTTGGATTTAGCGGTTGAAGGCGATGAAAGTCTAACCAATTATCAAATAGATACCCATTTAAATAACGATAATACCGAAGTCCTTTCGGCTTTAGGAACGATTAACGTCGCTGCAGAAAATCCGGCGATAGATCTTGATGTGCAGCTGCGTAAATTAAATATGAAAGCATTTAGTCCGTTGGGAGGCGATGTGATCTCAAAAATTCGTGGCTTGGCTAGTGGTCGCGCCCGCGTGACAGGCGACTATCGCAATCCGGATATTGATGGCGAAATTTTATTGCGTGAGGCCGGTTTGGGGATTCCCTATTTAAATACCGACTATGACTTTAGAGGTACAGCTCGGGTAACCCTCGACAATCAGGAATTTCGATTTGGTTCTGTTGCGTTGGTAGATACCAAGTTCAAAACAACCGGAACCTTGAGTGGTACCATAAGTCATCAATACTTTAGAGATTGGGATTTAGACCTGGATGTCAACACAAACCGACTTGTTGTTCTAGATACAGAACCAGACGACTTTGCCTTATATTACGGTACAGCTTTCATTAGTGGAGATGCCAGTCTTACCGGGCCTACAGATGAACTCGTGATCGACGTGACAGCGACTACCGAAGAAGGAACCGTCTTTAAAATTCCGCTGAGTGATACAGAATCTTTTGGCGACAACAGCAATATTTACTTTCTAAGTCCCGAAGAAAAGCAGGCGCGTCTCGAAGGTGAAGAAGTGGTTATCGAAGAAATAAAAGGGCTCGAGTTAAATTTTGATCTTGAAGTTACACGCGACGCTGAAGTAGAGATCGTTGTGGATGAGGTAAACGGAAGTACTTTAAAAGGACGTGGAGCAGGGTATTTGCTTATACAAATCAATACCAACGGTAAGTTCAATATGTTTGGTGACTTTACACCGTACTCCGGTACTTATAACTTTAGATACAGTGGAGTTGTGCAGAAACAATTTAATATTCTGCCGGAAGGAAAAATAAGTTGGGACGGAAACCCTACGGAAGCCTTGCTTGATATCAGTGCAGTCTATAATACACAAGCAAACCCATCGATCTTACTAGAAAATCCATCCATTAACCGAAAGATTCCGGTGGATGTGATCATCAATTTGGATGGCGAACTCGTACAGCCGGAAATCACCTTTGATTTTGAATTCCCGAATACGAGCTCTATCGTAACTTCAGAGCTGGCTTATCGTCTTGACAACAGAGCTACCCGAGAGCTGCAGGCATTTTCATTAGTGACCCAAGGTGCGTTTTTTAGCCAGAGCGGTATAGATGCGCAATCTGCAGCTTACGGAAACCTGATAGAAACCGCTTCGGGCATTTTTAATGATCTACTATCTGATGAGGATGGTAAATTCAATGTAGGACTAGATTATGTGCAGGCCGATAATCGTCCAGATTTACAAACTTCAGGGCGTTTTGGTTTTACGCTTTCTACCCAAATTTCAAAGAAAGTATTGATCAATGGTAAAGTGGGAGTGCCTGTGGGAGGCCTCAGCGAGCAAGCAGTTGTAGGTGATGTTGAGGTGAATTTCTTATTGAATGAAGACGGAAGCCTGCGCGCCACCATTTTCAACCGCCAGACAGACATTCAATTTGTAGCTCGAAACAACGAAGGCTATACACAAGGTGCAGGATTATCTTATTCGGTAGACTTTAATACCTTTAAAGAACTTATTCAAAAAGTTTTTAAGGGTAAAGCTCGGGAGGTCGAAGAAGAAATCAAGGTAATTCAACCAGATTCTGAAATTCCCTACAACGGTTTCGAGCAGTAGGTAGATTTTAAATTCTTTTGAGAATATGATATTTTGAGGATATCTAAATTTTTAATCTACTAAAAACAGCCTATTTAGATTATAAATACCCCAAATTTATCCACTTTTAAAAAATAGTTGTTAACGATAACGATTGAAATTGCGAAAGCCACGAATTTCATTAAGAATGGCTTAGGAATATGCAATTCAATTGCTATTTTTACTTCTCATTCAACAGTAAATGGCACAAAAAATTAGAAAAATCGGAGTTTTAACTTCTGGTGGAGATTCCCCTGGGATGAATGCGGCAGTGCGTGCAGTAGTACGTACCTGTGCATATCATAAAATAGATTGCGTAGGTGTTTACCGTGGGTATGAGGGATTGATTGATGGAGATTTTGAACCTATGGATGCGCGAAGTGTACGCGATATCATTAATAGAGGTGGTACAATGCTTAAATCGGCACGCTCTGACCGATTTAGAACACCTGAAGGTAGAAAAATTGCCTTTGATAATTTAAAAGAGAACAATATTGACGGCCTTGTCGTTATTGGTGGAGACGGTACTTTTACCGGTGGTCTTATCTTTAATAAAGAATACAACTTTCCTATAATGGGAATTCCCGGGACTATTGATAATGATATTAGTGGTACAGATAAAACTTTAGGCTACGATACGGCATTGAATACTGCAGTAGAAGCTATTGATAAAATACGCGATACAGCGAGCTCGCACAACCGTTTATTCTTTGTAGAAGTAATGGGACGTGATGTAGGTCATATTGCGCTTAACGCAGGTGTGGGAGCAGGAGCAGAAGAGATATTGATCCCTGAAGAGAATTTAGGTTTAGATCGTCTTTTAGAATCTTTATTACGCAGTAAAGCCAGTGGTAAAACCTCTAGTATTGTGGTAGTAGCTGAAGGAGATAAAACCGGTAAAAATGTATTTGAACTCAAAGACTACGTAGATGAAAACCTTGAAGGTTACGATGTACGTGTCGCGGTTCTGGGGCATATGCAACGTGGAGGTTCTCCAAGTTGTTACGATCGTGTTTTGGCTAGTAGAATGGGCGTAAAAGCTGTAGAATCACTTTTAGCCGGAGAAAGCAATTACATGGTAGGAATTCAACACGAGAAAATGGAACTCTACCCGATTGAGAAAGCGATCAAAGGAAAAACGCATATAAATAAAGAACTCGTTCGTGTGTCTGAAATAATGACCACATAATTAGTAATACAAATCAAATAGTAAATACAATGGGAAATTTAAAATTAGGTATTAATGGTTTTGGCCGTATAGGTCGTATCGTTTTTAGAGCAACTGTAAAACGTGATAACGTAGACGTTGTGGCGATTAATGACTTATTAGATGTTGAGCACCTTGCATACCTTTTAAAATACGACTCAGTACATGGTAATTTTGATGGTACTGTTGAGGTAAAAGATGGTAATCTTGTGGTAGATGGTAAAACAGTACGTATTACCGCAGAGCGTGACCCTAAAAACCTTAAGTGGGATGAAGTAGGAGCAGATGTTGTTGCAGAATGTACAGGTATCTTTACTTCTATGGAAACTGCAGATTATCACCTGCAAGCAGGTGCTAAGAAAGTTGTGATCTCTGCACCGTCTAAAGACGTGCCTATGTTTGTTATGGGTGTAAACCACAAAGACGTAACTGCAGATAACAATATCGTTTCTAATGCTTCTTGTACAACAAACTGTCTTGCTCCATTAGCAAAAGTGCTTAACGACGCATACGGAATTGAAGAGGCTTTAATGACAACTGTTCACGCAACTACAGCAACTCAAATGACTGTAGATGGTCCTTCTAAGAAAGATTGGAGAGGTGGTCGTTCTGCATTAGCAAACATCATCCCTGCAAGTACTGGTGCTGCAGTAGCAGTAACTAAAGTAATTCCTGAATTGAAAGGAAAACTTACCGGTATGGCATTCCGTGTTCCTACTCCTGATGTATCTGTAGTAGATTTAACGGTAAAACTTTCTAAAGATACGAGCTATGAAGACATCAAGAAGACCTTTAAGGCAGCTTCTGAAGGTGAAATGGCTGGTGTATTAGGTTATACTGAAGAAGCAGTAGTTTCTCAGGACTTTGTAAGTGATCCACGTACAAGTATTTTTGATGCAGGTGCTGGTATCGAATTGAATTCTAAATTCTTCAAGATCGTTTCTTGGTATGATAACGAGTTTGGATATTCAAACAAGTTAGTTGACTTAGCGGAATACGTTAATTCACTATAATCGTATTAACTGAATATATGCCCTTTAAACCTCCTCGGGTTTAAAGGGTTTTTTAAACTCTCACAAACACATGATATTATTAGTAGATAGCGGATCGACCAAAACAGACTGGATCGCATTAAATGCCGAAGGTGCAGAGATTTTTCAAACACAAACTTTTGGGCTTAACCCACAAGTGTTGTCTGCAGAAATCTTGACAGAGCGTATCATCAACAATTATGAATTGTACAAGCATCGTCACGATGTAACGCACGTTCACTTTTATGGGGCCGGTTGCGGTACTCAGAAACCCAAGGAGTTAATTCAAGGTGTATTTCAGGACTTTTTTGATAAGGCTAAGGAAATCGACATTAAAGAAGATACCTATGCCGCACTTTATGCTACTACTAAAAAAGATGAAGCTGGTATTGTTTGTATTATAGGTACAGGATCTAACTGTAGTCTTTATGATGGTGAGAATATCGAGCAGAAAGTAACTTCTTTAGGGTATATTTTGATGGATGACGGAAGCGGTAACTATTTTGGTCGCCAATTGCTGCGTGATTTCCATTTCAATAAAATACCAAAGGAACTCGCTTACGAATTTGCTAAGCAGTTTGATTTAACAGCAGAAAGTATAAAGAACCATTTATACAAAATGCCTAACCCAAACACCTATTTAGCACAGTTTGCTCGTTTTGTGATTACCAATAAAGATCACGATTACTGTAAAAAATTAATACGTAAAGGGTTTAAATTATTTATAGAGCATCAAATTCTTCAGTTTGATAACGCTAGAGAAATTCCTGTTCACTTTGTAGGATCGATTGCGTTCTATCTACAAAGCGAACTCAAAGAGCTTCTTGAAGAATACGACCTTAAAATAGGAAAAGTATTGAAGCGTCCTATCGAAGGTTTGGTAGCCTATCATAAAAATTATATGATGGTGTAATGCACTATCATTACTTCATAAAAAAAGCCTGAAAGTTTTCTTTCAGGCTTTTTTTATAGGCTACTGCCAAAGGTTTAATATGTTCTTTTAGTTCTCTTTGGTGTTATTTGATCGCGATCACCGAGATCTCCACATTCACAAATTTTGGAAGGTTCGCAACTTCTACGGTCTCACGCGCAGGAGCTGTTTCTTCATTGAAGAAGGTTCCATAAACTTCGTTTACTTGAGCAAAGCTGTTCATGTCGCTTAAAAAGATCGAGCTTTTAACCACGTTTTCAAAAGTAAGTCCGGCTTCGGTTAAAATAGCTTCTAAATTTTGCATTACCATTTTGGTTTCCGCAGCAATATCCCCGCTTACAAGTTCGCCGGTTTTAGGATCTAACGGAATTTGACCGCTTACAAAAAGGGTGTCGCCTGCAAAAACAGCTTGATTATAAGGTCCTATGGGTGCGGGAGCGTTGGTTGTGCTGATAATTTTTTTCATCGTATTTGGTTTTTTAGATTGGTTTAAAGTTGTTGGTCTGGCGTACGGCGCTGCTCGTATTTGAGGTCGCTCAACACGCTAGATTTGATTCCTATAAAGAAGTTCCAGGATGCATAGGTGCCAAAAGGCGTCCAGGCAAACGTCATATTAAAACTCTCTAAATCCCTAGCAAAACGCAATTGGGTAGGAGTGAATTTCCCTGTGGTCAGGTCAATACCCGATGAAGCTCCTACAAACCATTTTTCGCCCAATTCTACATCACCACTAAAGTTGATCGCGTGCGAAGTGATCGCATTTTGGCGTGCTGCATTCCCATAATTCACATTATAATTTACACGTAAATTCCAAGGGATGGTGTAGTTGTAAAGTTCTTGATTTTCATCAGGGTCTTCATCTGCACCTTCGGTATCGTTAAATTTATTCTGAAGCTGCCTGCTGTCTTCACCGAGAAGATTATCGCGCCTCCCGCCGTTACGGGCTGTTTGCGTGTCTTCTCCTTCACGGTCATCATTTTCCTTTCCAAAGCTTTTACTGCTGAAGGAATAGCCAAAGTTGGCACTCGCATTGGTAAGTCTAAACAAGCTTCCGCCGTTGGCGATATTCAGTTTATCAATACGTCTGTTATTGTTATTTAGCGCATATGGATCAAGGATCATATTAAAATTGACGCTTAACTTGCTTTGAATAATAGGAATGGTACCACGCACTGATACCGGACTCAATTTTAGACTGTCTGCGAGAAAATTGTAATTTGTCGAGATCGCCAAGTTGCTGATTAGGTCGATCTTTTTGGGTTCTACAGCTGTACTGTCTTTGTCTCGTACTTTGGCTTCAACGGTGTTATTGATGCTTAAACTTACTCCGCTAGAGCTAAAATTACTTGGAGCACCATAAAAACCACCTTCAAATCGAGAATAGCTTACCTCACGGGTTAAATTTCCATTGGGGTTGTTGAGTTCGGGCGCGAGAAACGTCTCGTAATATTGATCAAAACCCGGGTTGTAATTAAAAGAAACCGAAGGCTTCATCGTATGCCGTATGGCTTGTATTTTTTTATCGTCGCCAAAGTTAGCTTGTCCGTAAACCGTGGTACCTACGCTGGTGCTAAAATTATAAGTTGTAAAACGATCAAAACCACCGATGGTATCTTGCACAATTTCGCGTAGCGTAGGATCAAAACGCTGATCGATAGTCTCAAAAACCCAGCTTTCCTGAACGTTTGTACTTGCCGAAACACTAAAATGTTTAAACAGTTTAAAGTTGGTAGTGATCGGGATACTATGGCGTACGCCCAACTCAGCATCTCTAAACATTTGCGGTGTAAAAAATAAACTATCTGTGGTTTCAAAGCGGTTTTCGCCGCTCATACTGTAGTTGAAATTTATATTTTCAAAAAAGCCTTTTTTGCTGCCTGAAGAAGGTGCGAAAGGGTAAATTCGATCTACGTTAAGCTGTACACTGGGCAAGGTCATATTAATTGCTTGCGTTCGGGTGTTTTGAGAATGTCGTGCGGTTAATGCCAGATTGACCTGCGGAACCGTTTGAAAGGTTTTAGAATAAGAAACCGAAGAGCTCAAAGTATTTGTTAATCTACTCGCCGTGTTATCGATGTTTGTAGATTGCTGGAAATAGTTGCTACTTCCCAAGTTTACCGAAGCAGAAAAACGCGAATTAGGGCTTGCCTTGGTATCCTGACTATGTGACCACTGAATGTTATAGGTATTGGTTTCAGAGAAGTCGGGTAAACCGCGCTCACTGTTGAGCAAGCGTTCAAAACGAATGTTCACGTTTCCGCTAAAGCTGTAGCGCTTCCTGTAACTGCTGGCTGCCCGTAAGGCGTAGCTTCCGTTAGTATAATAATCTCCTGTTAAGGTGAGATCCATATAATCGTTAACCGCAAAATAATATCCCCCATTCTGCAGGAAATAACCACGTTCATTATTCTCTCCGGGAGATGGCATAATGAATCCCGAAACACTGGTTTCTTTTTCCATAGGGAAATAAGAAAACGGTACTCCTAAGGGTATGGGAACATCATATACGAACATGTTCACAAGGCCGGTAACGATTTTTTTGTTGGGTACAAATTTTACTTTGCGCGCATAGAAATAATATTCGGGGTCGTCTTCATTTTCACTGGTGGTGAAGCGCACATTTTTCATGAACACTACAGAGTCATTCACCCGTTTACTTACTTCATTTTTAATATAAAATTCTTGCTGCTGTGTACGCGAACCGTAAATAAGCGCTTTTTCGGTCTTAAAATTATACTTGATCGAATCGGGTTCTACGGTATTTGGGCCTTGAACAAAAACAGGCGGCTGGTTATAACCCGTAGAATCGGTTATTCCTTTAGCAAAAACCGTGTTGGTATTGTTGTCTACAATTATTTGACCGGCCGTGATGGTAATATCGGTATAAGCAACTTTTGCCTCATTGTAGAGATACAGCTTATTCTCGCGGCGGTCAAAAGTAGAATAGTCTGTGGCGCTGTATTTTACAATATCGGTAAGCGCCTCGCGAGGAGCTGCGATACTATCTTTTAGCGTACTGTCTTGTTGCTGTTCTGTAACTTGCTCGGGAAGTAAAGACCCGGTAGGCTTTAGTCGGTTGTCTATGTTTGCCGTGTCTGCAGGGATCGTTTTTAACGTATTAATCGGTAGGTCTTGAGCCCACAAAGACCCATAGCAAATAAGGCTTAAGCCTAAAACGAGCAGTACGGAAAGGATCTTTGTTTGCAATGGGATTAATACTATTTTTGTAAATGTAAGGGCAAATTTCAAAGTGCCAAAATTACATCTATTTTTTAGAAGCCCTAAAGTAATGCGCATTAAATCTGTGCGCTTAAAACTTTAGTGATGTTCTAATTTTTTTGATTTTTGATGAATGATAAAATCTAAAGCGCTACCTATAATTTAATCTGGCCTGCAATTTGCAAAATACAAGGTGGTTTTAAGACGTTACCCAAATATGAGAACGACAACAATCTATATATTAGTATTTTTAATTACACTTCCTTTTCAGCGAGCCTTTGCTAATCTTAAGCCTGTTGACTCTAAGCGATTTGTAGTGGTGATAGATGCCGGACACGGCGGTAAAGATCCGGGTAAAAATGCACGAGGAGCAATCCTTGAAAAAGATATTGCGCTTAAAATCGCGCTGCTTATAGGCGAAGAATTACAAAAACAAAAAGATATAGAAATCGTTTATACGCGTAAAACCGATGTGTTTGTTGAATTGGATGAACGTGGAGCTATAGCCAATAGAGCGGAAGCAGATTTGTTTATTTCGGTGCATTGTAACGCGCATAATTCACAGGCTTCAGGAGCCGAAACCTATGTTTTAGGATTGCACCGAAACAAAACCAATTTTGAAGTAGCAAAGGCCGAAAACGAGGTGATCTATCTGGAGGATAACTACGAGGAGAAATATGCACAGTATAATTTAAATTCTCCCGAATCACTTATCGGGTTGACCTTAATGCAGGAAGAATTTCTAGATCAGAGTATTCAGCTTGCGAGTTATGTGCAAGATAATTTCCGTCAGAAATTGCACCGTAAAGACCGAAGCGTCAAACAGGCGGGATTTGTGGTTTTGCACCAAACCGTTATGCCTAGCATTCTTATTGAAACCGGTTTTATCACCAATACCGATGAAGGGCGTTATCTTAATTCTTCAAAAGGTCAGCGTGATATTGCACACGCAGTAGCACAGGCGGTGGTAAAGTATAAAGAGAATGTGACCACTAATGATTTTTTAGGCGTTAAAAAAGTAGTGCCTGCAGTAGAGGTAAACGATGTGGTGGTTAAAGATGCCATTTTCAAAGTACAAATAGCGGCTAGTAGCAGAAGTTTAGAAACAAAGCCTTATAACTTTAAAGGCTTGCGAGGTATTCAGCGCAGTAAAGAAGGCAGGCTTTATAAATATTACTACGGCGACACTTCAAATTATACTGAAATAGAACGTATGCTTCGGGAAGCGAAGGCTAAAGGTTATACTACAGCATACATTGTGGCCTTCAAAAATGGAATTAAGCAAAACGCTAATGATTTTATAAATAAAAGTTAGGGCGTAAAGCCTTAATAGAATTTATTCCTAAATTTGAGGCTCATCAAAAAAAAATTACATTGAACATTTCTAGAGAAGTAAAAACAGGACTTCTGGCGGTAGTGGCCATAGCTCTGCTGATCTTCGGTTACAGTTTTTTAAAAGGGAATAATCTTTTAAATAACGACCGTACATATTATGCGATCTACGATAACGTAGAAGGCTTATCACCGGGTTCAAATGTCACAATAAATGGCCTTGTAGTAGGTAAGGTATTGTCTATAGATTTTGCAGATTCAAGAGGAGACTTGCTGGTCACTTTTAATGTTCAGAATGATTTTCAGTTCTCAACAAGTAGTAAAGCACAAATTTATGGTGGCGGACTCATAGGCGGTAAAAACCTGTCTATTGTTCCGGATTATGAGCGAGGTGAAACTGCACAATCAGGAGACACGCTTGAAGGCACTATTGATGAAGGTATTTTTGAACTGGTTAATGAGCGTTTAACACCTTTACAGGCAAAAGTAGAAGAAGTGATCAATAGCACAGATTCTGTTTTGGTGGGCGTTTCTGATGTTTTGGATCAAAAAACCAGAAAGAATTTACGGGAGACGATTGCGCAAATAAGTGAAACCGCAACCAATTTTAATCAGGCTTCCCAAAATTTAAATAAACTACTTGCAGATAACGATCAAAAGCTCACCCGTACGTTTACCAATCTTGATGAGATGTCTGCCAACTTTAATAAGGTAAGCGATAGTCTTGCTAAGGTAGACATTAATGCACTTGTGTTGCGTATGGAAAGCGTTCTTGCAGACTTTGAAAGCATCTCTTCAAAAATTGAAAATGGCGAAGGGACTCTGGGACAATTCATCAACGATGACCAGATGTATAATAACCTAGAGCGTGCTACCAAGCAAATGGAAGAGTTGATGCAAGACATCAAACTTAACCCAAAACGTTACGTACATTTTTCAGTATTTGGAAAAAATCCCGGACCTTACGAAGAGCCAAAAGATTCACTTAGATAAACCTTATGCAGTATTTACCTAATATTTTGTTTGTTATTGCCCTACTGGCAGGAGTTGGTTTTTTTGTGTTTAATATCAAAAAGCTAATTCGCAACATTAAGTTAGGTCGTGAAGAAGACCGCAGTGATAACAAAGGGCAGCGGTTCAAAAATATGGCCAAGATCGCACTTGGTCAATATAAAATGGTCGTGCGTCCGGTGAGTGGTATCATTCACGTTTTAGTGTATCTCGGCTTTATCATCATAAATATTGAAGTGCTCGAGATCATCATAGATGGGATTTTCGGTACGCATCGAATTTTTAGTTTCCTCGGAGGTTTTTATGATTTCCTAATTGGAGTCTTTGAGATTTTTGCACTTTTGGTACTAGTAGGTGTGATCATATTTTGGATTCGCAGAAACATACTTCATATCAAACGCTTCTTAAATAGAGAGATGAAAGGTTGGCCTAAGTTAGATGCGAACCTTATTCTTTATTTTGAAGTTGTACTGATGCTTTTGTTTTTAACAATGAACGCAGCAGATCTAAGCTTACAAACCAAAGGTGCTGAGCATTATGCAAGTGCAGAAGGCATCGTAGGAGCTTTTCCCGTAAGTCAGTTTATTGCACCGCTTTTTGAGAATATGAGTGTTGCATCATTAATAGTAATTGAGCGAGCGGCGTGGTGGATTCATATTTTAGGAATTCTGGTCTTTCTGAATTATTTATATTATTCTAAGCATTTACATATCCTGCTTGCTTTTCCTAATACATATTTCGCACGATTGAAACCTCAGGGACAATTTGACAATTTAGAGGCGGTTACCAATGAAGTAAAGTTGATGATGGATCCTGATGCAGATCCGTATGCGATGCCTGCGGAAGGAGCAGAGGAGGAGGTTCCGGCGAAGTTTGGAGCGAGTGAGGCAACAGATTTAAGTTGGGCACAATTGCTTAATGCCTACACCTGCACAGAATGTGGTAGATGTACAAGCGAATGTCCTGCCAATCAAACCGGCAAAAAATTATCTCCGCGTAGAATTATGATGGCGACGCGCGATCGTATTGAAGATATTGGTAAAAATATAGATGCTAATAAAGGAACCTTCAAAGAAGATGGTAAGCAATTATTAGATGACTATATTAGCCGAGAAGAATTATGGGCGTGTACGACCTGTAATGCCTGTGTTGAAGCTTGCCCGGTAGGTATTAATCCATTATCTATTATTATGGATATGCGTCAATACCTCGTAATGGAGCAAAGTGCTGCGCCAACAGACTTGAATAATGCGATGACCAATATCGAAAATAATGCAGCTCCTTGGCCGTTTAATCAAATGGATAGAGCCAATTGGATCAACGAGAATTAGTAAACCAACCAGTAAAATCAAAATAGAGAACTCATGAAAAAAGAGGAAGTAGACAAAATGTTAAGCGACAAGCTGCAAGACGGAGAACACGTAAGTCCGGTTTTGCCAGAAGGTGTTAAAAACTACCTCATTGACATAGACGGAACCATCACAGAAGATGTTCCAAATGAAGAGCCAGAGCGTATGGCTACCTGTAAGCCGTTTCCAGACGCTTTAGCAACTTTAAACAAGTGGTATGATGAAGGTCATATTATTTGCTTCTTTACTTCACGTACCGAAGAGCATCGCGAAGTGACCGAGAACTGGCTTAACGAGCACGGTTTCAATTATCACAGTTTGTTGATGGGCAAACCCCGTGGAGGTAATTACCACTGGATAGACAATCACTTGGTACGTGCTACACGTTACAAAGGGAAGTTTACAGATCTTGTAGAGAAAGATGTAACTATTGAGGTCTTTAAAGATTAATTCTTTTAAATAAGAGCAAAAAAATAAATTATGGCAGAAGCGATCAAGGTACCTACGATGGCCGAATATATGGCTCAGGGCAAATCCCCGGAAGTTTTATTTTGGGTGGGCTGCGCCGGAAGTTTTGACGATCGTGCCAAAAAGATTACAAAGGCTTTTGTTAAACTCTTAGCAAAAGCCGAAGTTGACTTTGCAGTACTCGGTACCGAAGAAAGCTGTACAGGAGATCCTGCTAAACGGGCGGGTAATGAATTTTTGTTTCAAATGCAGGCGGTTACCAATATTGAAGTTTTAAATGGATATGAGGTAAAAAAAATCGTGACTGCGTGTCCGCATTGTTTCAATACCATTGCCAATGAGTATCCTGGTTTAGGCGGAAACTATGAGGTATTGCACCATACACAGTTTTTAAAAGCCTTGATCAACGAGGGCCGACTTACCGTCGAAGGCGGAAAGTTTAAAGGTAAGCGTATTACTTTTCACGACCCTTGTTATTTAGCAAGAGCCAACCGTATTTACGAAGCACCTCGTGAGCTGTTACAAAAGCTTGAAGTAGAGCTTGTAGAAATGAAGCGTTGCAAAACAAAAGGTTTTTGTTGCGGTGCAGGCGGAGCACAGATGTTTAAAGAACCGGAACCCGGTACTCAGGATGTAAACATTGCACGTACAGAAGAGGCGCTCGAGACCAAATCAGAAGTGATCGCCGCGGGTTGTCCATTTTGTAATACAATGATGACCGATGGTGTTAAGAATAAAGAAAAAGAAGATAGTGTACAGGTGTTAGACATTGCAGAAATGATAGCTTCGGCAGAAGACTTGTAAAAGATCTATCTCAAAGAATACTAAAAGCCACCCATTGGGGTGGCTTTTTTATTGGCACCACCAAAGGGTCAAATACTTCGAGGCCTGCCTCGAAATTAAACGTTCGTTTACAAATAATGCATCATGGGCTTGACCTAAGGTACTTCACTTCAAATAGGGTGATAACTTTTGGCCCAATCGATTAAATGCGCTTGTAGGCTTTTTCCTTGTATAATACGTTTTTAGTAACTGCAAAATTGCTTTTTGTCGATTAAATTGTGTTTTTAACCTCTTTTATTCTTACTTTTGTTAAAATAGTCTAAATGTTAAACGAGGCCCATACATACGTTTTTCGTTTTAGTATAGTTTGTTTTTTCTCCTTGGTATCATCTGTTCTGTTTGCGCAAACGGCAGGCGTAGGTATTGGTACAAGTAATCCTCAAGCTACACTACACGTCGTAGGTGATTTGGTTTTTGAACCAGATGCTTCCATCGTGCCTACACGTTTAGTAGGTATAAGTGCTACAGGCGATTTAACACATTTACAGCTTTCAGAAGATTTAAATATTGTAGATGGCGAACTTCAGGTAATCGAAGACAGCACAGATGATAATATTTTATTTGTAGGAGAGGTTGATCAGAGCGCTGATGCTGCAACCACGGTGATCTATAATAATTATGATATAGGTATCGATTCTTATAATAATGAAAATGCTGTATTACGCATTACAGGCGAGTCTAATGGCTACAATATGACGGGATTTGCAAACGGTTATGACGGGAGAATATTTTACCTCTACAATGCACAGGGTAACAATGTGACTTTCTTCAATCTCAATGCAAACAGTAGTCCCGAGAATCAAATAATTACAGGTTCTGGTTCTAATGAAGGTATTAATGGAGAAGGTGTAGCCGAGTTTATTTATGATGGTGTTCAGGAAAAATGGATTTTAGTCAATATTCGTAGCTAGAAAAATGCGATATCTTTTTAACACATTTCTTTTTTTAAGTATGCTGGGTTCTTATGCGCAGGTAGGAATTGGTACGACCAATCCTCAAGAAACTTTGCATGTAGTAGGTTCTGTGCGTGTTGAAAGCAGTCCATCAATTACAGATCCTGTAGGTCTGGTAGGTGCAGATGATGAGGGAACACTAACTACGATAAACATTCAGAATACGCTAACCCTTACAAACGGGAAAGTAAATGTGCAAGGCAATGTTCTTTATGGTATTGGTAGTCAGGATCTGAGTGGCATTACTTACGATGGTAATTTTATTCATGATTTAGAATTAGGCCTGGGGCCGGGCGAACCTAACGAAGGGATGTCTGTCGTTAAGGTTTATAATTTACCGGCTAATGGTAAGCTTACAGGAATACAAGATGGAGTAGACGGCTTGCACTTGTTTTTTTACAATGTAGACACGGGTAACATTCAATTTATGGATGAATCAGACACGGATTCTGCAGGATCTCAAGCCGAAAACCGCATCAAAGTGCTCGCAGGTTCAGAAACGATTTCAGGTAAAGGATGTGTAGAACTTCTATATGATGGTACCGCACAACGCTGGTTATTCCTTTCAATACACGATTAACTCAAGGCATTATATGATAAGAAAACTACTCGTATTATCTTTACTTTTTCAAGCCACAGGCTTTGCTCAGGTCGGTATCAATACCACTACACCAGATGCAACACTTGATGTAAATGGTACAGTGCGTGTTGAGAATTTAATTGACGCCTCGGGTGTAGCGGTTTCCCTTACCGGAATTTCATCAGTAAATAGATTGAGTAGAACAACTACCGGAGCAGGACTTATTGTTAATAATAACACCCTCGAGTTAGCACCGGTAACGCGTAATATCGGAGAGTTAGATCTAAGTCCCTTAATAGCTGTTGAAGGAACTACATTAAGCAATGTAAGTGCTTTACTTGGCGTGGGAGAGGCTAATGAAGCAAGTACCTTTATTCGTGTTTACGGGTATTCAAGTACCATCAATCTAACCGGGATTTCCGGAGGCTTCCATGGAAGACGAATCACATTGTATTTTTCTGAAGACCAAAACTTAAGACTTAAAGAAGAGGATGGGGCAGCAGCACCCGAAAATCGTTTTGTAACCTTAGCAACCTCTCAAATAACGGTAAGCGGAACGGGCTTTGTAGAATTGGTCTACGACGCAACAGCTGGGGTAGATGGCTTAGGCAGGTGGCTTGTTCTTAAGTTTAGACCCTAAGATTTCAATTTGAGAGGCTTTTAACATTATCTTTTTCAAGCAGCCCTTGAATAAATGTTAAGTTTGTGAGAATAAATTTCACAAACACTATGTTGACTCCATTTCAAGAATTATCAGATACATCAAGACTTTGGATCTACCAAAGCGACCGCAAATTTACCGAAGAGGAACTTCCTAAACTTGAGCAATATCTAAGTGCATTTCTAGAGAAATGGACCGCTCACGGAGCTGCACTCAATGCGGGATTTGAAATAAAATATGACCGCTTCATCATCATTGCTCTTGACCAAACCCAAAGCGCAGCCAGTGGTTGCTCGATAGATACGCAGGTACGTTTTATTCAGGATCTTGAAAAAGAATTTGAGGTTTCGCTTCTAGACAAAATGAATGTAACCTACATCCAAAACGACCGTCTGCATTTTAAACCGCTTACCGATTTTAAAAAGATGGCAAAAGATGGTGCTGTAGGGAAAAAGACGATCGTTTTTAATAACCTCGTGAATACCAAAGAAGAATATTTAGAACATTGGGAAGTGCCTGCAATAGAAAGCTGGCACAGTCGTTTCTTTAAATAAAAGAACATATGCTTAAAGAACGTTTTGTACTGGTAGTCGTTCTACTGCTCACATTTACAGGTTTTGCACAAACCAGAAATCCGTTAATTGCTAAAGAATTGACCGAGCAACAAGCTTGGGTCGACAGCATTTATGATGGGATGACGCTCAAGGAAAAAATTGGTCAGCTTTTTATGGTTGATGTTTTTTCTAGGGATCCCAAATCGGTAACCGATGCGGTAAAGCCACTGATCGAGAAACATCACATAGGTGGACTTATTTTTTCTAAAGGTGGTCCCGTGCGCCAGGCAAGACTTACAAACGAGTATCAAGCTTTGAGTAAAGTGCCTTTAATGGTAGCGATGGATGCCGAGTGGGGACTTGCTATGCGTTTAGATTCAACCTATGCGTTCCCGTGGAATATGACGCTAGGAGCGATAAGCGATAATAAGCTTGTAGAACAGGTAGGTAAGCAAATCGGTTTACATAATAAACGCCTCGGGGTGCATATCAATTTTGCCCCGGATGTCGACATCAATGTAAATCCAGAGAATCCTATTATCGGCAATCGTTCCTTTGGCGAAGATCGGGATAATGTAACCGATAAAAGTGTAGCCTTCATTCGTGGTATGCAAGGTGCAGGAGTTTTAGGAAGTGCAAAGCATTTTCCGGGACACGGCGATACCAATCAGGATTCGCATAAAACCCTTCCTACGATTCCATTTTCGCGTAAGCGTTTAGATTCCATAGAAATGTATCCGTACAAGAAAGTGATCGATGCGGGTATTGCAAGTATTATGGTGGCACATCTTAACGTGCCGGCGCTAGACAATCGACCGGGATATCCAACCTCCTTGTCTAAAAAGGTAGTAACCGATATTCTCAAAGACAGTTTAGGTTATCAAGGACTTATTTTTACTGATGCGCTCAATATGAAAGGAGCTTCAAATTACGATGCTCCCGGGGAGATCGATTTGGCGGCTTTTAACGCCGGGAATGATATTTTGCTGATGAGCGAAAATGTGCCTAAAGCGATTGCCAAAATTGAAGAAGCTTATAATAAAGGCGAAATTACCGAAAAGCGCTTATCCCGATCGGTGAAGAAAATACTCTTTGCCAAATTCAAAGCCGGACTTAATAATTATAAGCCTATTGAGCTACAAAATCTTTATGAGGATCTCAACAAGCCTGAAGATGAGGTGGTGTACCGCAAAGCGATGGCGAGCGCGCTCACCGTATTAAAGAATGATCAGGCAATTTTACCTGTAAAGAATATTGAAGATAAAAAGATCGCCTATATCGAACTGGGCGATGACAGCGGGACGCCGTTTTATAATGCGCTTAAAAAATATGCTGAGATCACAAAAATTGAAGCGGCTTCGGCTTCAGAATATAGTACAAAGCTAGAGGCGTTTAATTATGTGATAATTGGTTTTCACAGGTCGAATGACAACCCCTGGAAGTCCTACAAGTTTACCTCCCGTGAAATTGAAATTATAGAAACGATAGCAGCAGCCAAACCAACGGTGCTGGATGTTTTTGTACGACCATATGCGCTTTTTGATCTGGAAAATACCAGCAACCTTGAAGGGGTTGTGATGTCTTATCAAAACAGCAGCATTGCGCAGGAGTTGAGTGCACAGCTTATTTTTGGAGCGATTGAGGCTAAAGGTAAACTGCCGGTTTCGGTGGGTGAAGAGTTTAAGATCAATACCAGCTACGAGATAGGAACCTTGCGTCGTTTGAAATATGGGATTCCTGAGGAGGAAGGAATGGATTCTGAACAATTGAAAGGTATTGATAACCTGATGAAAGAAGGTCTTACCGATGTGATGTTTCCCGGCGGTCAGGTGTTGGTTGCACGTCACGGGAGGGTGATCTACGAGAAGGCTTTTGGCTATCATACCTATACCAAAAAGCAACCGGTACAACTGGATGATGTTTATGATCTGGCTTCGATGACCAAAATTTTGGCAACCTTGCCCATGCTGATGAAACGTTATGATGAGGGTAAATTCAAATTGGATGATAAGCTGGGAACTCTGCTTCCTGTGCTACAAGGTTCAAACAAACAAAACATCACGGTTAAAGAAGTATTGTCGCACTACGGTAGACTCAAACCTTGGATTCCTTTTTATACGGCAACTTTTGATGACTCCGGAAAGCTTTCAAAAAAATATTATCGTACGCGACCCGAAGAGAATTTCAGTCTTAAGGTAGCAGAAGATCTGTATTTGCGTAACGATTATCCCGATTCTATCGTGAAAATTATTGCCGACTCAGACCTGCTCAGCAGAAGGGTTTATAAATACAGTGACCTTTCTTATTTCTTATTCAAAGAGTATTTGGAGAATACCGGAGGAAAAGATTTAGATCATTTAACGCAGGAAAATTATTATCAATCCCTTGGGGCACATACCATGGGATATAAACCGCTCAGTCGCTTTGCAAAAAGCAAGATCGTTCCCAGTGAGAATGACACCTACTGGCGTATGCAACAAGTACACGGTTATGTGCACGACATGGGTGCAGCTATGGAGGATAACATTGGTGGACACGCCGGTCTTTTTAGTAATGCCAATGACGTGGCAAAAATGATGCAGATGTATCTTCAAAACGGCTACTACGGTGGGAAGCGCTATTTCTCAAAAGAAACGATGAACGCGTTCAATACCTGTTATTATTGTAAAGACGATGTGCGCAGAGGTGTTGGCTTTGATAAACCTCAATTAGGAACAGTAGGACCTACCTGTGGTTGTGTGAGTATGGAAAGTTTTGGGCATTCAGGATTTACAGGAACTTTGACCTGGGCAGATCCTGAGTCGGGTATTATTTATGTGTTTCTATCCAACCGCACGTTCCCTACAGCCGATAACAGAAAATTGATTTCTTCAGATTTGCGCACACGTATTCAGGAAGTGATTGAGAATGCGGTGATTCCTTAATGTTGTCATCCATCGCTAATATTGCGCACTTTTTCTGGTACGTAGTGCACGAATAAATTGGTATTTTTACATCATGAAAATAGCTATTGTTTGTTATCCTACCTTTGGCGGAAGTGGCGTTGTTGCAACCGAACTGGGGATCGCGCTTTCTAAACGCGGCCACGAGGTGCATTTTATTACCTACAAGCAGCCGGTACGCCTCGATTTATTAAATGAAAAGATTTTCTTTCACGAGGTAAATGTGCCGGAGTATCCTTTATTTCATTTTCAACCCTACGAGTTAGCACTTTCAAGCAAACTGGTAACCATTATCAAAGCCTACCATATAGACGTGTTACACGTGCATTATGCGATTCCGCACGCGTACGCGGGATATATGGCAAAGAAAATGCTTCAGCAAGAGGGAATCACCATCCCGATGGTAACTACACTTCACGGGACAGATATTACCTTAGTAGGAAATCACCCGTTTTACAAACCCGCGGTAACCTTCAGTATAAACAAAAGTGATGTGGTGACTTCGGTTTCTCAAAGCCTGAAAGAAGACACAAACCGACTTTTCGACATCAAACGCAAGATCAAAGTAATCCCCAATTTTATTGATCTGAGTACGGTAAAAGATACCTTTACCGATTGTCAACGCGGTTTGATGGCACACGAAGATGAACGTATTGTTACACACATCAGTAACATGCGCGAGGTAAAATGCATTCCCGATGTGATTAAGACCTTTTATCACATTCAGAAGGAAATTCCATCTAAACTGATTATGGTAGGAGAAGGTCCTGAACGCGCTCCTGCCGAAGCTTTAGCCGAAGAATTGGGCATCGCTTCTAAGGTGATCTTTTTAGGAAATAGCAATGAGATCGATAAAGTATTGTGCTTTTCAGATCTGTTTTTACTTCCTTCTAAAGCTGAAAGTTTTGGCCTTGCAGCATTAGAAGCAATGTCGCACGGCGTTCCTGTGATTTCTTCTAATGCCGGTGGATTATCAGAAGTGAATACCCACGGAGTTTCCGGTTTCTTAAGCGAGGTAGGCGCAGTAGAAGAAATGGCTAAGAATGCACTCGTAATCTTGAAGTCAGATGCAGAATTGGCACAGTTCAAAAAACAGGCAAGAACACAAGCACAACATTTTGCGATCGAAAATATCGTACCGATGTATGAAGAAGTTTATGAAAAAGCAATTAGGAAAAATGAACCTAAAAAAGCTTCACTTTCTTAAAGATAAAGCCGTAGTTGTAAACAACGGCAATAAAAAAATCCCGCTTGTAAAAGCGGGATTTTTTATGCTGTTCATTCAGTTCTTAAAACTGGTAACGAATTCCCAATGCGATATCAAAATCTAGGTCGTCATTATCGTAATAGTTATTTCCGTCTCCAAAACCAATTTCCGGTCTAAAGTCTAAAGAAAGAACTAAGGGAATATCAAAGTCATACTCGATACCTATATCACCTGCTGCAAACACAAAGGTATCATCGTCATAATCGTTGCGATCATAATCGTAAGATGCAAGACCACCACCTACACCGGCATACCAGTTAAAACCACCGTCAATATTCCATACCCATTGGTACAAGCCGGCAAGTTTAAAACCGTCATAGTTATTTCCGTCTCTGATACCTAAATCAAGCTCTAATCTGTTGTTGCTTCCTAGGGCTCTTTGGTAAGAGATTTCAGCTCCAAAACCGTCGCTATCTCCTAAACGAAGACCTAACGCGTTAGGGGCTATATCTTGAGCTTGTGAGCTAAAAGAAAATCCGGCGATGCAGACAAATGCTATAAGTAATTTTTTCATAATTATAATTTTTAAAATTTTTGTTTCACAAATGTAATCCTAGTTAAGCTTAGTGTTTACAGGGGTTGCGCCAATCTTTTGTTAAGCTTGTCTAAGGTTTTGTTAACTTCAAAACACTTAATAGTTGTACCTTTAGCTTATGATTACACAGCTCACAGAACCCTTATCTGAACTCAGAGATTCTCTTGACGGAGATCTATTTTTTGATGATTTGCACAAAACCTTGTATGCTACAGATGCTTCGGTTTATCGTCAAATTCCTGTTGCGGTTGCGTTTCCGAAGTGTGAGAAAGATATTCAGCAGCTTATTCTTTTTGCTGAAAAAAATAAGATAGGGATCATTCCGCGAACTGCAGGAACTTCCCTGGCAGGACAATGTGTAGGAGACGGTCTTGTGGTAGATGTGTCTAAATATTTTACTGAAGTCATTGCGCTGGATGTGCACAACAAAACGGTGACTGTACAACCGGGTGTGATACGTGATGAGTTGAATCGCTTTCTTGAACCGCATGGCTTATTTTTTGCACCAAATACGTCAACCTCAAACCGCTGTATGATTGGCGGAATGGTGGGGAATAATTCATCGGGAACTACTTCTATTCAATTTGGCGTAACACGTGATAAGGTGGTAGAAGTAAAAACCATATTAAGCGACGCAAGCAGCGTTACTTTTAGTTCGATTTCAGCTGAAGAGTTTAAACAAAAGTGCAAACTGAACACCCTTGAAGGAAAAGTATACAGCAGCATTTATGAACAATTGAAGGATGAACAGGTGCAGGAGGAGATTCGGTCTAGATTTCCCAAACCGGAAATCCATCGCAGAAATACGGGATATGCGCTAGACGCCTTGCTTGATAATTCAGTTTTCGATAACAAAAGTGAGCAACCGTTCAATATGTGTAAGCTGCTTGCAGGAAGTGAAGGAACGCTCGCGTTTAGCACAGAAATAACGCTACAATTAGATGTACTACCTCCAAAGCACGGAGTGATGGTTGCAGCGCATTTTGAAAGTATTACGGCCTGTCTAGAAGCGGTAGTGCCGGCGATGCAACATAAGCTGTATGCGTGCGAGATGATGGATAAAGTAATTCTTGATTGCACACTTAATAATCGGGAGCAGCAAAAAAATCGCTTTTTTATTGAAGGCGATCCCGCTGCGATTTTGATGTTGGAAGTGCGTGCAAATACGTTGGACGATGCACGCAAACAAGCTGTGGAATTAATCAATACTATTGAAAATTCTGGATTGAGCTATGCTTATCCTACCCTTGAAGGTTCCCAGATCAATCAGGCTTTAGAATTGCGTAAAGCAGGCTTGGGCTTATTAGGAAACATTGTGGGCGATCGCAAGGCGGTAGCTTGTATCGAAGATACCGCCGTAGCATTAGAAGATCTTGCGCCCTACATCAATGAGTTTAGCGCATTGATGGCCGACTTTAAACAGGATGCGGTGTATTATGCACACGCAGGAGCTGGGGAGCTGCATTTACGACCTATTCTCGATTTAAAGAAAGCAGATGATGTAGTGCTTTTCAGAAAGATCACAACCGCGGTAGCTAACCTGGTCAAAAAATATCAAGGTTCGATGAGTGGTGAACACGGCGACGGACTCGTACGTGGAGAGTTCGTTGAGATGATGATTGGGAGTGCTAATTATGAGCGTTTAAAACGTATAAAAAGTAGCTTTGATCCTCATAATGTCTTCAATCCCGGGAAGCTGGTTAATGCCAACCCGATGGACGAAAATCTGCGTTATACTCCAGATCGTGAAGAACCGGAAATTGATACCTTACTCAATTTTGACGATAGCCAAGGAATTTTACGCGCTGCAGAACAATGCAACGGGACAGGAGATTGCAGAAAGTTACCGGCTGCCGGCGGAACGATGTGTCCCAGTTATCGCGCCACAAGGGATGAGAAAGATTCCACGCGTGGAAGAGCAAATGCCTTACGTGAGTTCTTAACCAAATCAGAACGTAAGAACAGTTTTAATCATAAAGAATTAAAAGAAGTTTTTGACCTCTGCCTAAGCTGTAAGGCTTGTGCGAGCGAATGCCCAAGTAATGTGGATGTCGCCGCCTTAAAAGCCGAATTTGAATATCAATATAAAAAGGAGAACGGGAGTTCGCTACGCACACGTGCTTTTGCGTTTAATGCTTATTTAAACAAAGTAGGAGCCGTGCTTCCGGGGATTACAAATCGTTTGTATAAAGCTAAACTGAGTGGAAGATTTATCAGGAAAACCCTCGAAGTAGCTCCCGAACGAAGCCTTCCGCCGCTGTCAAAACGCACTTTAAGAAAGCGTTTTAAAAAGCTCAAAGCCTTCAATCCACAAAATCCGATCAAGACGGTCTATTTATTTGCCGATGAGTTTACCAATTATCTAGATGCGCAAATTGGTGAAGACGCCGTGATCTTATTGCAGCGACTCAATTATGAAGTGCGTATAGTGGCGCACGCCGAGAGTGGACGATCTTTTATTTCCAAAGGTTTTTTAAAAGAAGCGCGTAAGACTGCGCAGAAAAACATCAACACGTTTAAAGACCTTATTGATGAGAAGCATCCTTTAATCGGAATTGAACCTTCGGCGATTTTAGGCTTTCGGGATGAATATTTGCGTTTGGCAAAATACGTTGAGGAGGCAAAAGCTTTAGCTAAAAACACCTTTACCATTGAAGAATTTTTGAGTGCTGAAATCAAAGCGGAACGCATTAAAGCGACTTCATTTACCACCGAAGCCAAGAAGCTGAAGATTCACGGGCATTGCCACCAAAAGTCCTTAAGCAGCATAGAGCATACCTTTAGTATTTTGAACCTTCCGGTAAATTATACGCCTACGATTATTCCGTCTGGTTGTTGCGGGATGGCTGGCTCTTTTGGATATGAAAAGGAACATTATGCGTTGAGTATGCAAATAGGAGAGCAAACCCTGTTTCCTGCGGTACGCAAAGCTTCAGAAGATGCGCTCATCGCCGCGCCGGGTACGAGCTGTAGGCATCAAATAAAAGACGGGACACAGCGCCAAGCACAGCATCCCGTTACTATTTTAAAAAATGCGTTGGTTTAGATATTCAGTAACACTGTAAAGGTGATTCCTTCCTCTGGTAAGGTTTGAAAGCCTTCGTTTAGGTTTTCTTGTGCCACAGCGTAGGGATAGAAGCTTACAGGTTCTACACAAACCATATTGGTGACTTCGGTCCACAGCATATAATTGCCAAAGCCTTCAGATTTAAGTGTGATCGAATTTTCGTCATTCAGTGTGATTTCAGAACAATCAGGAACTTGAAAGGCTCGGCTTCCTACCGCCATAATTTCGGCTAAGGAAATCTCTTTTTTAGCATGGGTTACCGTTGGTTTTTCGGTACGCAATTTAAAAGCAGGATGATACCCCAGCATAAAAGGCATCTCTGGTTCTCCACTAATGACGAATTCAATTTTTAGTCCATCTTCAGCGAGATTGAATTGCTTTTTAAATACAAAATCATACGGCCAGCTCAGCCATTCTTCAGTAGATTTTTTAGGAAATTTCGAATTTTTGATCTTGGTTCCCGCAGTATACTGCTTTTCAAAAACCGCTGTAGTTGCTGTTGAAGAAGTAAGCGCGTAATCAAGTTCACGCAACAACCCGTGTTGATCCAAAATCGCTTCTCCCTTAGGCGTTTTCACTTTAAAACCGGCTTCATCTGTGGGACCAATGATAGGAAACATCTCATCGTCAGATTTTCCCCAGCCGGGACTTCCTACCTGATGAATATACTCATAGTCGTCTTTCTTAAAACTTGAAAGTTGACCTTTATCAATGCTTACGTTGAGGTTGTTTAGTTGTAGTTGTGTCATTTTAGTTCAGCTTTTCTAAGGCGTTATAATAATCGAGATGTAAATCTTCGTGTAAGGCTTCAATCTTTTTATGAATGTATTCCAGTTGTCGTAAATACAAATTACGCAGCGTATTGTTGTTACGAATCGCAGGGCGTACGGCTTGCATTTTTTCGCAGAAATAAAGCAAAAGTTGTACTTCGGTCTCTTTGTTTCCGGAATAGCGGATGTACTTTTTAGTCTCGCGCAAAATCTTTCTGATCGACTTTTTCATCCAATAATAATTGCGCGTGTTGAGCGCTTCAAACTGCTCATCGATGTTTTCTTTGATCAGCGTAACATAACCCGGTTCATAATCTGACTCAAAAAGCAAATAAGTGAGCAGTTCTTTGTTCTCTTTTTTGAATTTGGAGAGCCTCAAACAAATATTGAGAAGTTCGTCTTCATCTTTGTGTTTGAGTTCTTTTTTTAACTGCGTGACCGTAGCTGCTTTCATAACTGCAATTTAACCAAAATGCTGTTAAAGCCCGTTAATACTTGGGTTTTAAACGCTAAAATATCTTTAAAGAACTAGGAATAGGGGTGGTTGATGCCTAATTTTAAATCAAACCAAAAAAAGAAAACTACATATGAAATTTTCAAGAAAAGCATCAGCAAACTGGAAAGGGCAAATCAAAGCAGGAATGGGAACCATTTCTACTGAAAGTAAAGTTCTGGACGCATCAAAATATGGTTTTGCAACCCGTTTTGAAGACGGAAAAGGAACCAATCCTGAAGAATTGATCGGAGCGGCACACGCAGGTTGTTTCACGATGCAATTAACCGCATTTTTAGGTGAAGAAGGCTATACTGCCGAAGATTTAAAAACCGATGCTAACGTAACTTTTGAGGATGGTGCGATCACCAAAATCGACTTGACCTTAGTAGGTAAAGTACCGGAATGTGATGCAGAAACCTTTAAGAAGATCGCAACCAAAGCAAAAGAAAATTGCCCGGTTTCAAAATTATTAAATGCTGAAATCAGTCTTGATGCAACTTTAGAAGAATAATAAAATCTTCATTATAAATTCAAAACCTCCCCGACGGGAGGTTTTTTTATGCGCTAGAAGCAAAAGTGTAAAGTGTATCTTTGACGAACAAAACGATAAGAAGTGTCTCCACTAGTACTTTATATTTTACCGGCAGTTGTAGCCTTTTTAACCAGCTTTATGGTTGGGAGGTTGCTGTGTACACAAAAGCTAGCGGCCTACTTTATTGACAGTGTAGGAGGGAAAAAATTACATCAAAACGCGCTGCCCGCCTCTGGAGGTATTGCCTTGGTTTTAGGTGTTATGATTCCTGTATTGATCTTTGATCGGGAATTGATTTATGGTACGTATTTCTACTTTTTGATGGGAGCAACAGGACTATTTTTGTTGGGCTTGATCGATGATTTAAAACCTCTGGGATGGTTACTTAAGCTTATTCTTCAGATCGCCATAATTACTGCAGTGGTGGTTTTAGGAGATCTTCGGTTAGAATCGGTATTGTTGGAGCATAGCTTTATCCGGCTGCCGTATGCTTTGAGTATTTTAATAAGTGTAGTGCTGATCACTTTTTTGACGAATGCCTTCAACTTTATTGATGGCGTAGACGGTTTGGCAACAGCAGTAGCACTCGTATTTATTTTGGGTTTATTGTATTTTCAAACGCCATTTTCCGGAGTTTTCTTAATGTGTATGGCTGCTGCTTTATTCGGTTTCCGGCAATTGAATCGCGAGCCGGCAGCGTTGTTTATGGGAGATAGTGGCTCGTTATTCATAGGTTTTTCTTGCGCCTGCTTGGCGATTTTCTTTTTAGAAGCAGATTTGAGCATCAACAACACGCAATTAGACTCATTTCAGCAACGTTTACCAATTCTTCTTGCGCTTTTTTGGTTCCCTATTGCAGATACGATTCGTGTATTGGTATTGCGAATTAGTCGGAAACAAGCGCTTTTCAAAAGAGATAAACTGCACAGTTATTCTTCGCTCATTCGTTTGGGTTATGGGCATTCTAGAATTGTGACCATTGTGGTGGTTCTGACTTTGTTGAATGTATTCGGGGCCTGGTATTTAGAACCTCTTTTAGGAGGGCTGTTATTTCTTGTAGTACAGGTTGCATTTAGCGTAGCACTACATTTCTATCTCAATAGTTTGATCAAGAAGTTCACCAATCAAAAAGAAAGCAGTAGTGGATGAGCTTAAAAAAATAGCGCTTGCGTTGCCATTCATTGATGCGGATGCTACAGATTACCTTACTCAGGTTGTCAATGAAAATTGGGTGACTTCCGGCGGACCGGTGGTGACAAAGTTTGAAAAGCAACTCCGTGAATTCTTGCAAACGGATCGGGAAGTAGTGGCTTTAAACTCAGGAACTGCAGCCTTACATCTTGCTTTAAAATTAGCCGGCGTGCAAAGTGGCGATTTTGTGCTGTGCCAGACAATGAGTTTTGTTGCTTCTTCAAATCCGATAGCTTACTTAGGAGCGATCCCTGTGTTTATTGATAGTGAAAAGAGCACTTACAATCTTGCTCCTGAAAAGGTAAAAGAGGCTATTGAATGGAGCCTGAAGCAAAACAAAAAGCCGGCGGCTCTGGTTGCGGTTCATTCATTTGGAATTCCTTGTCAAATGGGTGAAATTGCCAAGCTTTGCAAAGATTATGAGATTCCACTGATTGAAGATGCAGCCGAAGCTTTGGGGAGCAGGTATAAAGAGCAACCTTGCGGACTATTTGGCGATTACGGAATTTTATCCTTCAACGGAAATAAGATCATCACGACCGGTGGCGGTGGTGCGCTGATTTGTAAAGATGTTCAGAAGGCCGAAGAAGCCAGACATTTGTCGCGTCAGGCGAAAAGTGCTACAACAGGATTTGAACACGATGCCGTAGGCTTTAATTATGCGATGCCTGGATTGAATGCAGCCCTTGGTTTAAGTCAGTTACAAACGCTTAAAGAACGCATTCAAAAGAAGCGGGAGCTTCATCAGTTTTATCAGGAGTGCTTTGCTGAAATAGAAGAAGTTGAAGTGCTCAGCGTTCCCAACGATCAGTATTATGCCAATTATTGGCTGACTGTTATTCGATTTACAGGAAGTAATTCAACAAAAAATCCGCAACAATTTCAGGCTTTTTTAACCGAAAAAGGGATTGAATCCCGTTTTCCGTGGAAGCCCTTGCATCTTCAAGAGATCTACAGTGAACAACATTATTTTGGAGCGCAACAAGCGGAAACCTTATGGAAGACCGGATTGTGTCTGCCATCCGGATGTGATTTGACAAAAGAAGATCTTAACCGAATTCAACAGGCAATAAATGCGTATTTTTCGGCTTAATTATGGAGATTTCTGAGCTTAAAAACCAAACCATTCTCATAACCGGTGCCGCGGGAAGTATCGGTCGCGAATTGGTTTTAGGCCTGGCGCAATACCAACCCAAGCGACTAATTCTGGTAGATATCTCAGAATTGGGAATGCATAGCTTGCTTCAGGAAATGGCGATCCATTTTCCGCAAGTGAAGTTGAACTACTATTTAGAAAGTATTTGTGATACTGCATTTATTTCGGCTTTATTTCAGAAACAGCACATAGATATCGTCTTTCACGCAGCGGCCTACAAACACGTTTCTTTGATGGAGGAAAATGTGTGTGCAGCAGTTAAAACAAACATCAAAGGCGCCAAATTACTTATTGACACTTCTTGTAAACACAACATCGCGCGTTTCCTGTTTATTTCAACAGACAAGGCGGTCGAGCCCATAAGTGTGATGGGAAAGACTAAAAGGGTTGTCGAAGAATATTTGCTTTTCAAACAGACGGAAACTACCACAACACAGCTTAGTATTTTGCGTTTGTGTAATGTATATGATTCTTCGGGATCCGTGGTTCCTGTGTTTAAAGCGCGTATACAACAACAACTTCCACTAGAAATAAAGGGTAAAGAAGTGCGACGCGCTTTCATTCAGAAGGCCTTGATCCTGGAGCTTGTTTTAAAGCTACTGAAGTTTGAAGATTCCGCAGGTCTTTATATTCCCGGTCAGACAAACCTGTTGACGGTGGAGCGTATTGCTGAAAAACTCTTGAAAGAATATGCCGATACGTCTATTGAGAATTATCCAATAACCTATTTGGCGCTTCCGGAATATGAAAAGCAAGAAGAACTTTTGTATTCTAGCAGAGAGCAAGTCGATGCTTCTTCGGAAGACGTACTAGCAAAAGTATACACTCCTAAACCAAAATTGAATTTGGAGCGTCTGAAGCATTGCATTCTGGCTGCCGAGGCGTTTGACGTTGAAAAAGCACAGGAGTTTTTAGACGAACTTAAAGCTTATGTTTAACTGAACGTAGCTGTTGTGTTACTTATGATTCGGTCGAGGTCTTGCTCGTATTTTCCTGCGAACTTCACTTTTTTCAAATTCTCAACGTGACGCATATGATGCGTGTCTGTACCAATAAAATCATACATGCCTTCACTGAGTAATTTCAACGCGATTTTAGCGATTCCGGGTCCGTAGTAACCGCTTATAGACAGGGCATTCAACTGAAATTTACAGATGTTTTTCAGTTCGCTGTAGGTGTCATATTTAGCGTGATAAAACGCATAGCGCTCAGGATGCGCCAAGACAGGTATATAGCCAGAATTACCCACTTTAAAAAGAATTTCTCTAAGATTAACCGGTGGCTGTAAATACGACATTTCAACCAAAACATAGTTGTCCTTTAACGGCAGGATCTGCTTGCTCTCTAAGAGATCTACGAGGCCGGAATCCATCATATATTCTGAAGAAGATCTGATACTGATGTCTTCGTGGCCTTTATCCTTCAAAAAAGTTTTCAGTGTAGTTTCAGCATCTAAAATAGTCTCAGGCGTGTTGGGGTAATAATCACTCATCGTATGCGGGGTGCAAATGAGGTTGGTGATACCTATTTCCTTAAACTGCTTCAATAGCTGAAGGGAATCCTCTGGAGTTTTGGCTCCGTCGTCAATTCCCGGAAGAATATGATTATGGATGTCTGTGAATTCGCCCAGCTTAGATGCTAAGAGTTTTTTCGAACTGAAAATAGAGAACATGTTGGTGAAATTTTGGCAAAAGTAAACATTTATAGGTGGAGATAACGCACGTAGAATCTGGATTAATCTGATTTTATCAACATTGAAGAACGGCGTTTTGATACTCCAAAAAACTTATTGAAAATATAAGGAGCGCTATTCATTTTTGACGTTGTAGAAGCGTTAAAAGATTGCTCCTAATTGAGTATCTTGCCCGGTGATGCGATATACTATACCGTTATATATTCTGTTTTTCTTGTGCCAAAATTTTATAAGTGCTGCGCAAGAATTACCTCCTGTACTCAATTTTACTCCAGAGCAGTACAATGCAGAAAATCAAAATTGGGATATTGCTCAAGGAGAGCAAGCCTTTATTTATGTAGCCAATAATTCTGGATTATTGGAGTATGACGGGGCAAAATGGAATTTATACCCGACGTCTAATAAAACTATTATGCGCTCGGTTGCAGCGCAAAACGGACGCATTTATACCGGTGCGTATATGGAGTTTGGCTATTGGGAACGTGGTAACGACGGTTTGCTCGACTATACTTCGCTAAGCGAGAATGTGACAATTCCGCTTATAGAAGATGAGCAATTTTGGAATATCATCTTGGTAGATAATTTGATTCTTTTTCAGTCTTTAGATCGCATATACAGCTATAATACAGATACCAAGCAATTTCAGATCATCGAATCGACCTCGTCGATTGTGAGGTCTTTTCTGGTGGGGAAATCGGTTTATTTTCAACAAGAAGGCCTGGGGTTGTACCAACTTCAGAATGGCAAGCCGGTTTTGGTTTCTGAGGATGCTGCCTTTTCAGAATATTTGCTGGTGGCGCTGTTTAGTAGAGAAAACAGCTTAATGGCAGTCACCCAAAAACACGGTATTTTTCAATTGAATCCAAACGGGGAAACTTCGTCTTGGCAATACCGTGCGCGTGAAACGATCGCTAATGAAACGGTATATTCAGCCATTCAATTATCAGATCAAACCTTGCTTTTAGGTACTATTTCCAACGGTCTGTACCACCTTGACGCATCAGGAAGTATAAAGTATCAAATCGATCAGGTTTCCGGGCTGTCTAACAATACCGTGTTGAGTCTTTGGGAAGATCAGGAAGCGCACGTGTGGCTCGGTCTTGATAATGGGATCAGCGTAGTCAATACCAATTCTGCATTTAAGGTGTACACCGATTACGACGGAAGTTTGGGAGCCGTTTATGCCGCCAAGAAGCATAACGGGTTTTTGTATTTAGGAACCAACCAAGGTCTTTTTTATAGAAAAGAGGAAGATGCGACCGATGCCTATCAACTCATTCCAGATACGAAGGGGCAGGTGTGGAGTTTACAAGTTATAGGAGATGTTCTTTTTTGTGGTCATCATGAAGGAACTTTCCGCGTAGAGGAGGATCGGGTAATTCCTGAGGCAAAAATCGCCGGGACATGGAATTTGCAACAGCTTTCTCCAGATTTGATTATTCAGGGAAATTACAGCGGACTTTATATTCTAGAACGAACGGAAACAGGATGGCATTTGCGTAATAAACTTGAAGGTTTTGATATTTCAAGCAGGTATTTCGCTTTTAGCGACCCACAGCAGCTTTATGTGAGTCACGAGTATAAGGGTGTTTTTAAACTGAATATTGATAAAGATTTTCAGCGAATAACCGAATCTACATTGTTAGAGCAAATTCCAAAAGGAGCCAAGTCGAGCATATTTGAATATAATAATGAAGTGCTTTATGCCTACGAAGAGGGAATTTTTAGACTGAATAATACAACACAAGTATTTGAAAAGGACAGTATACTTTCTAAGACATTTCTAGAATCGGGAGGATATTCCTCGGGCAAGCTCACCTACGATGCGAGTAATAATAGGCTTTGGGCCTTTAACGCACAGGAGGTGCTTTATTTTGAACCCGGAATCTTGGCAGATCAATTGAAGGTGCGCAGGATCGCATTGCCTTCAAAAACCAGAAAGGATATTCCCGGTTTTGAAAATATCACCTATTTGGGAGCAAACACTTATTTGTTTGGGAATGCGACAGGATATATTCTGTTTGACTTAGATAAGTTTAACGAGGAGACCTATACCATTAGGCTGAGAACCATCAAAAACGGAAAGCCGGAAGGTCGACTCCAAGCCATCGATCAAACCGCTACTCAACCTTTTCATTACCGGAAGAATAGTTTTGTGTTTGATTTTAGCGTGCCGGAATATGAGAAGTTTAGAGCAGTCGTATACCAGTATCGCTTAAAAGGGCTTTATGAGGAATGGACCAATTGGTCTTCTTCTGCCACAGCATTCTTTGAGAACTTACCTTCGGGCACTTATACCTTTGAAGCTCGTGCGCGCATAGGAGATCAATTATCAGAAAATACAATTCAGTATCATTTTACGGTGGCGCGTCCTTGGTATCTATCAGTTGTCGCGATCACGATCTATGGATTGGTGCTTGTTTTGATCTTTATAGGAATTCAAGTGTTCAACCGTAAATTCTATCGAAAGCAAAAAGAACGTCTTATAGAGATCAACCAGCGTAAACTGGAGTTGGCTAATTATGAGAATGAACGCCGAATTATGAAGTTGGAGAATGAGAAGTTACAACAAGATGTAGAAAGCAAGAACAGAGAACTTGCCGCTTCAACGATGAGCATTGTCAAAAAAAATGAATTGCTCAATGCGATCAAGAAGGAATTGGATTCTGATGCGCAAGAGAACGAATTGAAATCGGTGATCAAGATTATCGATAAGAACCTTAATCCTAAAAAAGATTGGGAGTTTTTTAAAGAAGCCTTCAATAATGCAGACAAAGATTTTTTAAAGAAAATCAAAGAGCTGCATCCTAAACTTACGCCCAACGATTTAAAACTATGTGCGTATCTAAGACTTAATTTATCCTCAAAGGAAATTGCACCACTTTTGAATATTTCGGTGAGGAGTGTAGAGATCAAAAGATATCGTTTGCGCAAAAAAATGGAATTAGAGCACGAAGACAGTCTTGTTGAGTATATTCTAGCGGTGTAGTATACCTCATCAATTCTTAAAATCACCTATACATTACCTATACGAAAACGATAGTAATTTAGTTTATAGGTGATTACAGCCTTTACAACATAAAGTTTAACATTCTCCTGAAAGCCTTATAACGAAAGCGTTTGCGATAGAATACATCTGTTATTTCGGTTAAAACAGCTTTTGTATATTTTTTGTTGAGGTTGTTTTCTCGAATACGATATAGTTAAAAGGTAGTTTTGAATTCCAAAACACAATTTATGAAATCAATACTATCCTTGATCTTATTCGGGTTGCTCACCTCGGGGCTCTTCAGCCAGACCGGTACCGATGTGCGCGTTACAGGTACTGTGACAGATATGTCAGGAATGCCATTACCGGGAGTTAATGTAATTGTAAAAGGAACTTCAACGGGTACAAGTACCGATTTTGATGGACTTTTCAGTTTAGATGTTCCGTCTTCGAGTACCTTGGTGTTTTCCTTTTTAGGCTTTCAAACTCAGGAAATAGCCGTGAATGGAGCTACAGATCTCAATGTACAATTGGTCGAAGATACCAGTACACTAGATGAAGTGGTCGTAGTAGGTTACGGAACGCAAAAGAAGAAAGAAATTACCGGTGCGGTAAGCGTTGTAGGTTCTGAAACTATTGAGGAGCAAAACCCTGTGCGGGTAGAACAAGCCTTACAAGGTCGTGTGGCCGGGGTTAATATCAGCTCCAATTCGGGATCGCCGGGTAGTGCTTCTACGATCTCCATTCGTGGTATTTCTACTAATGGTGACAACCGCCCTTTAATTTTGGTTGATGGTGCGGTGATCGAAGATTTGAGTGTGATCAACCCTAACGACATAGAGAGCATCAATGTTTTAAAGGATGCAACTGCCGGTATTTACGGGGTGCGTGCTGCTAACGGTGTGATCTTGATCACAACAAAAGGAGGTCGCAAAAACAGTGATCTGCGTGTGGATGTAGATACCTATGTAGGTTTGCAGGAAACTACGCGTAAACTTCCGGTGCTTAATGCAACCGAATATGGTGTGATTATCAATGAGGCCTACGCAGCAGGAAATCAAGTGCCACCATTTCCTAATCTTGCTGTGCTTGGGCAGGGAACCAACTGGCAAGATGAGGTCTTTAGACAAGCTTTACTTTCAGATATAAACGCTACCGTTTATGGAGGTGGTGAAAAATCGGCATATTCTATTGGTGCGGGCTATCTAGATCAGGATGGTATTGTAGGCGGTGGAGCGGTAAACTTCAATCGTTTTACAGGAAGAGGAAGTTATGATTTGGATATTTTAGATAATTTAAAGTTTTCTTCAACAGCGATTTACACGCACTCAAATAGAAAAACCCTTTCTGAAAATGCTTTGGGTTCTGTATTGTTCAATGCGGTTAATATGGCGCCTACGTTCAGTGTGCGTGATGCCAATGGTGATTTTACGATCGCAAACGGATTGGGGAACGAGGTGATCAACCCTATTGCACAAATCGCGAATACTTTCAATACTAATGAGGTAGATAAGATCACGGGAACAGTAGGACTTTCTTATAATTTCTGGGATCATTTTACGGCAGAATCACGCTATCAGTTTAACTATTCTGAAGTACGTGGGCGTAGTTATTTACCGGCAGGATTGAATTTTGGAGATGGAAAAGTCTTCAACAACCTGGGCGTAAATCAATATTTTGTAAACGACAGTTTCTTTAGAGATTATACATTTGATAACTTTTTAACCTATCAAAATACGTTTGCAGACGATCACAACCTTACCGTTTTATTGGGGATGTCTGCATTCAAGACCAGCGGTGAATTTTACAATTTCACAGGACGAGACGTGCCGGGAACTACTTTTGCCGAAGCTACACTTGACGGCGCAGGCGAGGTTATCGATGCACGTGACATCAGCGGTCCTGCTGAGTTTGACCAGCGTTTACTTTCTTATTTTACGCGTGTTCAGTATAACTACAAGGAGCGTTATTTGCTTTCAGCAGTGTTACGCCGCGATGGTTCTTCAAATTTTGGACCGGAGAATAAATTCGGTTATTTCCCTTCGGCTTCTATCGGTTGGGTAGCCAGTGATGAGCCGTTCTTCGGTTCTAGTGATTTGCTGAACTTTTTAAAACTTAGAGCGAGTTATGGTATTCTAGGTAATGACCGTATTGGAGCTTTCGGATATGTTTCTACGCTTAATGCAGAAGGAACTTATGTGTTTGACAACGAACTCGTAAACGGGGTTGCAGCCGGTCAACTTTCTAATCCTGAAATTAAATGGGAGCGTCAGAAGACTTTTGATGTTGGTTTTGATGCACGCTTATTCAATAATCGCATCGATCTTACGATGGATTATTTCAAACGTCGTACCGATGATTTATTGCTAGTACCTCAGGTTTCGGGAATTTTAGGCGTTTATGCGCCGGGTGCGGGAGCACCTATCGTAAATGCCGGAAGTGTTGAGAACCAAGGTTTAGAATTTTCGGTTTCTTACGATCAGCCTATTGGTGACGATGCCGGATTCAATTTGAGCTACAACTTCACCACGCTTCAAAATGAAGTACTTGAAGTAGGGAATGAAAGCGGATTTATTCCGGGTGGAAGTTTTGGTTTTGGTCAGGAGCCGCCTGCACGTATGCAAGCCGGTTTCCCAATCGGGTATTTCTACGGCTTACAAACCAACGGAATTTTTCAATCTCAGGCAGAAGTTGATGCACACGCAACACAAACCGATGCTACCTTGGGAGATTTACGCTACGTAGATCAAAACGGTGACGGAGTCATTAATGGCGATGATCGTGTGAATATTGGAGATCCTATCCCAGACGTTACAATGGGGCTTAATTTAGGATTCAACTATAAGAATTTTGATTTTACAGCTTACGCATTTGCTTCCATAGGCAATGACATTGTGCGCTCGTATGATCGTAATCAAAACCTGACCAATAAGACCAATTATGTCTTAGACCGTTGGACGGGACCGGGATCTACAAACAGCTATCCACGCGTAACCGTTGGGCCAAATTCTAACCTGTTGTTCTCGGACTTTTATGTAGAAGACGGTTCGTATGTAAGATTACAAAACGTGCAGTTAGGCTATAGTTTAGGAAATGAAGTCTTAGATCAATTAGGCATCAGAAAACTACGTTTTTACTTGGCGGTAACCAATGCGTTTACGCTAACAGAGTATAAAGGATATGATCCTTCAGCTTCTTCGGGAGCGCCTATTGGTGGCGGAATCGACCAAGGATTCTACCCGGTGCCACGTACGTATACTGCAGGAATGAACTTCAAATTTTAAAAGAAGAGCGATGAAAAAATATAATATACAACTTACTTTTTTAAGCCTCTTAGCCGCAGTGCTCATGGTGGCTTGCGGGGACGATTTTGTAGAAGTAGACCCCATCAATGAGAATTCAGAAGATTTTTTCAATTCTGAAGAAGACTATCAGGATGCCTTAGTCGGCGCTTACGATCTGTTACAAGCAACCTATTTGAATGTAATGGTCGGTGAGATCGCTTCAGACAATACCCTTGCCGGTGGCGAGAGCGCTACCGATACGCCGGGAATTCAGGAAATTGACAATATGACCCACACGCCGGTCAATCAGCAACTGCGTGACATTTGGGGATGGATGTTTGCCGGAGTGAATCGTGCAAATTACATTCTGGAGTTTCAGGATAAAATCGATTTTTCAGGAAAAGATCAAATCATAGCGCAAGCCCGTTTTTTACGTGCGTACTATTATTTTGAATTGGTAAAGTGGTTTGGTGACGTGCCGCTAGCGGTAGATCAACGTCTATTATTTGGAGATCAGTTTAATGTAGATCGAACTCCAAGAACAGAAGTGTATGCGCAAATTGAGCAAGACCTCATTTTTGCTGCAGAAACGCTTCCGGCAACACAGGCTGAAGAAGGACGTATCACTAGTGGCGCTGCACGCGCATTGCTAGGAAAAGCCTATTTGTATCAGGATAAATTTACCGAAGCAGCAAGTGCTTTAGATCAGGTGATCGCCGGTCCTTACGACTTGGTAGACGATTATTCCACCATTTTTGAATTAGAAGGTGAGAATAATATTGAGTCGGTTTTTGAAGTGCAATACACCGATAAAGAAGGAGCAGGTTTTGGTTGCTTGCAGTGTAGTGAAGGAAATGTAGCGGTTGGTTTCAACGGAATACGTAATTACAGCGGACCTTTATTTGACTCTGGTTTCAGCTTTAATGTTCCTGTACAGGAAGCTTATGATGCCTTTGAACCGGGAGATAGTCGTCGCGATATCGCTATTTTGAATATCGAAGAATTCGCCGCTGCAAACGGCGCTACGTACAATGAAGGTTACGAGCATACCGGCTTTTATAACCGAAAATACATCGCGCGTAAAGGAGATGCCAATTTGGGAGATGCAAATCTTACCAATCCTAACAATTATCGTTCTATTCGCTTTGCAGATGTCTTGCTTATGGCGGCAGAGGCACACAACCGTAAGGCAAATCCTAACGATGCCTTGGCAAGAGAATACTTAAACCGTGTGCGTCGTCGTGCTTTTGGCGATACCGATCACGACATCGCTGCCAGCGGTGCAACCCTTACCGATTTCATTTACGACGAAAGAAGACTAGAACTCGTAGGAGAAGGACATCGGTTCTTCGACTTGGTACGTACAGGCAGAGCAGCACAAAACATTCCGGGCTTTACACCCAATAAAAACGAATTATTCCCAATCCCTACAATTGAAATTCAGCTGGCTGGAAATCGCTGGGAACAAAATCAAGGATACACTAATTAATACACTAGGATACGATGAAAATTTTAAGATTACTAATAGCATTTTTGGCAGTAGCTCAGGTCTTCACCGCTTGTGAAGATGATGTAGTCACAAATTATGCCTTACAAGAAATATCTGCACCTACCGGTGTAGCGGCAAACTTTGCGATCACTCAGGACGATACCGGGATGGTAACCATTACCCCTGTAGGAGAGGGCGCTTCAACCTTTACCATAGATTTTGGTGTTGAAGGAGAAGCACCGCAAACCATAAATGCCGGAGAAAGTGTAACCTATACTTATACAGAAGGGGAGTATCTCGTGCGTATTACAGCAACAGGAGCTACAGGCTTGACCAGTGAGTTTAATCAGATGATCAATGTGTCGTTTACGGCACCAGAAAATCTGGATTTTGAAACTACCGTAAGTGGTCTTACTGCTGTGGTAACACCAACCGCCGACAATGCGATGATGTATGATGTGTATTTTGGTGCGAGTGAAGATGAAGAACCGGTAAGTATAATGGCAGAAAGTTCGGCTGAATTTACCTATGAAGAACCTGGTGATTATGTGGTACGCGTTGTTGCTAAAGGTGCAAGTGTAAACACGATCGAATTATCAAAAACGGTAACCATCACAGGTGCTGTAGATCCTATGGCGTTGCCGATCACCTTTGATGATCCTACGGTAAATTATGCATTCGTAACCTTTAACGGCGCTTCTTATGAAGTGGTAACCAATCCAGATCTTTCTGGAGCGAACACGACCGAATCTAACGTAGGAGCGATTACAAATTCTGGTGCACAGTATGAAGGTGGAGCATTCACCTTGGGTACTCCGGTTGATTTTAGCGGAGCTAATAAAACCATCACCATGAAATTCTGGTCTGATGTTGAAATACCTGTATTATTGAAATTTGAAGGTGGCGTTAACGGAGAGCGTCAAAACGAGATCACCAAAACCCATACGGGTTCAGGATGGGAAACGCTAAGCTTTGATTTTGCTACCGAGGCTGTAAAAAGTTATATCGACGGAAGCCAAGGTGTGGGTGAACCATTTGTACCTACGGGTCAATATGCAACGATGGTGATTTTTGTTGATGGTCCGGGTACCACTGCAGGAACCTTCTATATCGATGATATTGAACAAATCGGTGGTGCGACAGAGCCTATGATGGCTGCGCCAACTCCAGATGCTGCTGAAGCAGATGTACTTTCGATCTTCAGTGATTCGTATACAGATCCGGCTTCAGTGAACTATTTCCCGAATTGGGGGCAATCAACAACCTATGAGCAAGTAGATCTAGATGGAAACGCTGCAATTAAATATGGAAACGCTAACTATCAAGGGATCGATCTTGGCGGTGAGTACGATGCTTCCGGATACGAATTTGTGCATATCGATGTTTGGTCTGCAGATTATGCGAGCATTCCGTTTTTCATCATTGATACTTCAGGAGAGCGTCCGGTAAATTTAGAGGTTACCGCAGGAGAGTGGACAAGTATCGATATTCCGCTTTCGGCATTTATCGATCAGGGAATTTCGGTAACTAATGTATTCCAATTCAAGTTTGATGTACAGCCAGATACCGGAGGAACCTTCTATATCGACAACCTGTATTTCTATAACGAAGCGGCTGCGGCGCCAGAAAGCCCACAAGCGGCAGCACCGGCACCAACCTTTGACGCAGCAAATGTGATCTCATTATTCAGTGATGCGTATACCGATGAGGCGATGGCAACCTGGAGAACAGATTGGTCTGATGCAACACTTGAAGATATCGCAGTAGCAGGAAATGCGGTAAAGAAATATTCAGCATTAAACTTTGTAGGAGCAGAGCCGGTTAATCAAATTGATGCAAGTGCTATGACGCACTTCAGCACCGATATCTGGACAGGAGATGCGACACAAATCCGTATCAAATTGGTTGATTTTGGAGCTAACGGAACCTATCAAGGAGGAGATGACAGCGAGCACGAGATCGTATTGAATTTCGATAACGGTGACTTCACGCGCAATACGTGGGTGACTTTAGATATTCCATTGGCAGATTTCACCGGACTAACCGCGCAATCTAATATTGCTCAGTTGATCTATTCCGGAGGTCCTGCAGGAGCAACAACGGTTTATGTAGACAACGTATACTTCCATAACTAGGAATTAAATAGTAAGATATCATGAAAACGATAATTCAAATAACATCCTATTGCTTACTGCTGTTTTTAGCAGTAGGCTGTCAGGATGATGACAATACCCTTGAGCAAATCTTGGTACCTCAAAATCTTGAGGTCACTATGGATGTGACAGACGACGGCTCAGGAAACGTAACCTTTACCGCAACGGCAGATAATGCGGTGACCTACAGGTTTGCTTTTCCTGACGGAACCACAGCGGTGGCACCTAGTGGCGTGTACACCAAACGCTTTACAAGAACCGGACTCAACACCTACCAAGTGACGGTAATGGCTTACGGTCAGGGTGGAGTGAACAGTTCAAGGTTGGTAGAAGTTACGGTAGAAAGTGATTTCTCAGACCCTGAAGCGATCGAGTTGTTAACCGGAGGTGGAAGCAAAACCTGGTACTGGGCCGCAAGTGAACCTAACCATTTGGGTGTTGGTCCTAATAACGATGACCCTACGCAAAACTATTTTTGGGCGTATTTCTCATTCACCGAGCCATTTGCGTTAGCAGATATTCCTGCTGCGACCTGTGCCTATGATGACGAGTTTATCTTCAGTACCACGACCGGTGAAGATTTGACCTATGAGTATGATAATAATGGGGCGAGTTTCTTTAACAGAACCTACGCAAGCGTGGTTAATGGGGAATCACCAGATGATAGCTGCTATGAGTTTGACACGACTGGCGAGCGCGCGGTGAGTTTAGCACCATCAGAGTCTGTAGTTGCCGCAGAGCGTAAGCGCGGTACCACGATGACCATAAGCAATGAAGGTTTTATCGGTTATTATATTGGTACTAATGAATATGAAATTCTATCCCTAACCGAAAACCGCATGCTGCTTAGAGCAGTACAAGGTAACGATCAAGGTTTAGCGTGGTATATTATTTTAACTGCTGAAAAACCGGTACAGGGTAGCGGACCGCAAGCGGAAGAAGATGACTTTCCTAATTTGGTTTGGTCAGACGAATTTGACACCGACGGTGCTCCCGATCCTGCAAACTGGACCTACGATTTAGGTAACGGTCAGGTAGGCTGGGGAAATAATGAATTGCAATATTATACAGACCGAAGCGAAAATGTAGTGGTTGAAGATGGAATGTTAAAGATTACCGCGCAACGCGAAAATTATATGGGATTCGACTTCACTTCGGCACGTTTAAAGTCTGAAGGTTTACAGGAATTTACCTTTGGTCGTTATGAGATCAGAGCTAAACTACCCGAAGGTGTAGGAACTTGGCCCGCGATCTGGATGTTGGGAGCAGATTATCAAACTAATGCGTGGCCGGGAGCCGGAGAGATCGATATTATGGAGCACGTGGGACGTAATCAAAATGAGATTTTATCTACGTTGCATTTCCCCGAGAATTCTGGAGCTAATGGTATTTCTGAGATGACTACCGTTGAAACGGCAAGCAGTGAATTCCACGTGTATGCGGCAGAATGGACCGAGACGCAAATTCGTTTTTACGTAGATGATGAGTTGTATCACATTTTTGAAAACGACGATACCAAGCCTTTTGACAAGGACTTCTTTATGATCTTGAACGTAGCTATGGGTGGAAACCTTGGTGGAGACGTAGATCCTGCTTTTTCTGAGAGCGCTATGGAAGTAGATTACGTACGCGTGTACCAGCGCGATTAATTTGAAACAAAAAACGATGAAACAGTTCAAAATTGTATTGATAACAGTTTTTGCACCGTTATTTGCGTCACAAGCCCAAACCAATGGAATCAACGATTTGGATCCTGTGGTAGAGCACAAAATTGATTCGATTTTAGAATTGATGACGGTAAAGGAAAAGGTTGGGCAAATGGTGCAATACAACGGAAGCTTTGATGTAACCGGTGCGCCTTCAGATATCGATTCAAAAACGAAACTTGAAAAACTCAAGAATGGCGAAGTAGGTTCTATGTTGAATGTACTCACTGCCGAAGCTACTCGTGAAGCGCAGCAGGTCGTGATGGAAAATTCAAGACTGAAGATTCCGTTGCTTTTTGGCTATGACGTGATTCACGGCTATAAAACCATGTTTCCGGTGCCTTTAGGAGAAAGCGCAAGCTGGGATCTGGAAGCGATGGAATTAAGTGCGAGTATCGCGGCTAAAGAAACAGCCGCCGCAGGAGTACACTGGACCTTCGCACCGATGATCGATGTGTCTCGTGATGCACGCTGGGGTCGTATTATGGAAGGTGCCGGTGAAGATCCTTATCTCAATGCGGTGATCGGTGTGGCACGCATTAAAGGTTTTCAGGGCAGCGATTTGACAGATATTAATACCATCGCGGCTTGTGCAAAACACTTTGCTGGTTATGGCTTTGCCGAAGCCGGTAGAGATTATAACACCGTGAACGTTGGAACTTCTGAGTTGCAAAACGCCATTTTAATGCCATTTAAAGCTGCTGCCGAAGCCGGTGTAGCGACCTTTATGAATTCGTTCAACGAGATCGACGGCGTGCCTGCAACGGCATCGACCTACTTACAGCGTGATATTTTAAAAGGCGCTTGGGACTATAAAGGTTTTATGGTTTCAGACTGGGGTTCTATAGCTGAGTTGATTCCGCATGGCTATGCTGAAGATAAAATGCAGGCGGGCGAATTGGCCGTAATCGCCGGTAGCGATATGGATATGGAAGGCCGTGTGTATGAAGAAGCGCTGGAGCCTTTAGTGAATGATAATACAATTGATGAAGCCCTTTTAGATGATGCGGTACGACGCATTTTAAGAGTGAAATTTCAGTTGGGGCTTTTTGAAGATCCTTATAAATACAGCGACACACAACGCGAACAAGAAGTATTGCTCGCAAAAGCGCACCTTGAAGCGGCCCGTGATATCGCACGCAAATCAATCGTATTGCTTAAGAATGAAAATTCGGTTTTACCATTAAGTAAAGCACTAGAAAGCATTGCTGTGATCGGTCCGTTGGCAGATGATAAAGATTCCCCATTAGGGAACTGGCGCGCACAAGCCGATAAGAATTCGGCGGTTTCCGTTTTAGAGGGAATAAAAAATATGGTGGGCGATGCGGTTCAAATCAATTATGCTAAAGGTGCTGATTTAGGAATGGGAGAACGCAGTTTTCTGATGCCATTAGAAATCAATGAAACCGATACTTCCGGCTTTGCTGAAGCGATTGAAGCTGCCAAGAAGTCTGAAGTGGTTGTTATGGTTTTAGGTGAAGATGCTTTTCAAAGCGGGGAAGGCCGCAGTCAAACCGGGATTCAATTGCGAGGTGTTCAGCAGGAATTACTCGATGAGGTGGTCAAAGTAAATACTAACGTGGTTTTGGTATTGATGAATGGCCGTCCCTTAGACATTAGTAAACCAAACGAACAAGTTCCGGCGATCGTAGAAACTTGGTTTTTAGGTTCGCAAGCGGGTAATGCGATTGCAGATGTACTTTTTGGAGCCTATAATCCGTCAGGGAAATTACCGGTTTCTTTTCCACGAAATGTAGGTCAAGAACCTTTATACTATAATCAAAAAAATACAGGAAGACCTGCGAGCGATATGGTGACCTATTCAGGCTATCAAGACAGTTCGCGTGAAGCCCTATTTCCTTTCGGTTTCGGGTTGAGCTATACGACTTTTGAATATGGAGCGATCAGCTTAAGCGCAAGCGAATTTTCAGGGGATGAAAATTTAGAGGTAGCCATTGAATTGACCAACACAGGAACTGTTGCCGGTAAAGAAACAGTACAGCTGTATCTTAGAGATTTGGTTGCTAGCCGTACACGCCCGGTCAAAGAATTACGAGACTTTAAGCAGGTAAGCTTAAAGCCCGGAGAAACCAAAAAAGTGACTTTTGAAATTTCAGCAAAAACTTTAGAGTTCTATACTGCTAATAATACCTGGGAAGCGGAGTCGGGAAGCTTCAAAGTGATGTTGGGAAGCAATTCAAGAGATCTAAAAGAAGCAAGCTTTCAATATAAAAAGTAATGAAAAGAGTTCTAATAGTTATAGCACTAATCAGTTTCGGAGTTCACGCACAAGAACGCAAATTGGTATGGTCTGATGAGTTTAACGGCGATGTCCTGGACCTCACCTCGTGGAATTTTGAACTCGGTGACGGTTGCCCTGATCTTTGTGGTTGGGGAAATAATGAGCGGCAGGTGTATACCAAAGAGAATCATCGTCTGGAAGATGGCAAGTTGATCATTACTGCAAAAAAGGAAGGAGATCGTTACACTTCAACCCGCATTACCACACAAGGCAAACACGAGTTTCAGTATGGAAGAATGGAAGCCCGCGCAAAAGTGGCGTTAGGACAGGGAATCTGGCCTGCATTCTGGATGCTGGGAAGCGATATTAAAGAAGTTGGTTGGCCGGCTTGCGGCGAGATCGATATTCTGGAATACGTGGGCAGAGAAGAAGATATGGTGTATACCACTTTACACGTACCTGCGGGGCACGGCGATACTGCCTTCAGTAAAAAAACGAAGTTTGAAGCTATTGAAGAAGGATACCACGTATATGCAGCAGAATGGTCTCCTGAGCAAATTGAGTTTTTCGTAGATGATCAATCGGTTTTTGTGTTCAGTCCCGAAGATAAAACCAAAGCGGTTTGGCCTTTTGACCAACCGTTCTACTTCATTATAAATCTGGCTATCGGAGGTAACTTCGGCGGTCCCGAAGTTGATGATAGCATCTTTCCGCAAGAGTATGCCATAGATTATGTACGTGTCTATGAGCTTGAAGAGTAGTTTAATTTTCATATACATTGTTGTTTGTTTTAAGGTCTTGTGTGATGCGCAAGGCCTTTTTTTATGCAACTTTCTAAGATGATTGAAATACCGAGTATATTTGCAGCTTATGAGTACACTTACTGCGATCACCATACGGCCAGAAATGATGGAGAATCAGGATTATATTCTTCAACAAGCCTTGGCTAAAGCCAAAATCAAACCGGCAGCGGTTAAGGATTGGGGCATACGCAAGCGCTCTATAGACGCACGCAATAAACCCGTAAAATTGCAATTGCAGATTGAAATCTGGCAGCAGGACGAACAGCGCAAACCTTTAAATCGTTTTGAGCCCAAAGAAGTAAGTTCTGCTCCAAAGATTGCGATCATAGGTGCAGGTCCTGCCGGGTTGTATGCAGCTTTACGTGCTATTGAGGCCGGTTTAAAGCCCATCGTTTTTGAGCGCGGTAAAGATGTGCGCGAACGCCGGAGAGATCTGGCAAAGATCAATAAGGAGCAGCTTGTAAATCCGGAGTCGAATTATTGTTTTGGGGAAGGAGGCGCGGGAACCTATTCTGACGGAAAATTATATACCCGTTCCAAAAAGCGCGGTAATGTGCTTAAAGGATTAGAATGGCTGGTGCATTTTGGAGCGGACGAAGATATTTTGGTAGATGCACACCCGCACATTGGGACCAATAAATTGCCAAAAGTGATTTCCGCCATGCGGGAAGCGATCATCGCTGCCGGTGGAGAAGTGCATTTTAATGCAAAACTCACAGATTTGCGTATTGAAAATAAGATCTTAAAAGGTATTGTGATCAATGAAGAAAAGCAATATGCTTTTGATGAGGTGGTTCTAGCGACCGGGCATTCAGCTCGAGATATTTTCTATTTATTGCACAACAAAGGTGTGAAGATCGAAGCCAAACCTTTCGCGCTTGGTGTACGTGCAGAACATCAGCAGGAAGTGATCAATTATATTCAATATCACGGGGAAACTGACAACCCCTATTTGCCGCCAGCGGCTTACAGCTTGGTGGAGCAGGTAGACGGGATGGGCGTGTATTCGTTCTGTATGTGCCCGGGTGGGATCATCGCTCCTTGTGCTACCCAACAGGAAGAAGTGGTCACCAATGGTTGGAGTCCTAGTAAACGGAACAATCCGTACGCTAATTCGGGAATTGTGGTTAGCGTTGAGCCTAAAGATTTACCTAATTATACTCCAGACGATCCTTTTGTTAGCTTGAATTTTCAGCAAGAGGTAGAACGTGCCTGCTGGATCGCGGGCGGAAAAACTCAGCAAGTGCCGGCACAGCGTATGACCGATTTTGTAAACGGAAGAATAAGCAATGATTTCCCGAAAACGTCCTATCAACCGGGAATCGTGAGTGCCGATTTGAATAAAGTGCTACCAAAATTGATAGCAAACCGACTTAAGAAAGCATTTGTGCTGTTTAATAAGAAAATGCCGGGATACCTTTCCAAAGATGCGGTATTGCACGCGCCCGAAAGTCGCACTTCTTCTCCGGTATCTATTCCCAGAAACCCGGAAACTTTAGAACATATTGAAGTTCAAGGATTGTATCCGTGTGGAGAAGGAGCAGGATATGCCGGCGGAATTATGTCTGCTGCCATCGACGGTATTAACTGTGTAGATGCGATCGCCAAGAAATACCAGTTGGTATAAAATGACAAAGCCCTGCATTAGGCAGAGCTTTGTATGTTTTAAAAGCTGAAAAACAGACTTGATTATTCAGCTTCTGGAGTAGCAACAGCAGCGCTGTCAACTACAACTTCAGCAGGAGCTTCAACAGGAGCCTCTTCTAATACAGGAGCTTCAGGAGTTACTTCCTCCATAGAAGTTTCTTGCATAGCCTCATCAGTAGTTGCTTCTGCAGACTCTCTACAAGAAGAAACAGTGATGAATAAACTCAGTGCGAAACCAGCTAAAATATTGCGTTTCATAGAATGTGATTTATTGCGTTAAAAATGCGAGCGAATGTACTTTAAATTCCAATTCGTGCAACAAAAGCAATACTATTTTTTTGAACTTTTAAAAAACTGAAATTCAATATCTTAATTGTTTTTTGTCAGCGCAATAACACCCTTTAGGCATAAACTTTAGCCAATGACGAGATTTTGGACGCCAGATATTCATCACGCTGAGAAAATTCGACCCATTCCGGATGAATTTTTTTGAACTCGATCAAGGTGTAATTGCGTACGATCTGCTCTAAAAGGATACGCCTAGATTTTTTGAGCGTGGCCAGATTGATTTCTAAACATTGGGAACTGTTAGAAAAACTGATTTGCGTGCGTACAAGAGGATTCCAATAGGTTTTGATAAGTAATACCTCTTCCTGAGAATTGTGAATGTGGGAGAAAAGTTCTTGGATTTGTTGAGCTTCTTCTTCGGTTAGGTTCTGAAGCAGTTGGTTTTGAAAAAACGAACTTTTAAGTACTTGTGTGGTCCTTCTAACGGCGCTATCCACTAGAGGGTTTTTTCCTTGATAGATTAAATTCATAATGGGCAGGTTTGAATTTAGATTTAAAAAATAATTCTTTCATTAGGGTGGAGCTATGGTTGGATTGTTCTAAAAGTACTAAAAACTATAGGTTAATTAACTGTTAATCAATGTTTTTAGTGTATTTTCAACATTTCCTCTTTTAAATCTTTATAATTGATTTATACTCTTAAAGAATTGTAAATCTTTCAATAACAAGCGCGCAGGAAAGGACAGGATGAACAGTCTGGATCAAAACCATAACTTACTTTTCTAATCCAAATGTATAGATGAAAAGAATAAGATTGCTGCTAATGTTCTTGCTTACGCTCCATATAGTAGCGTGTAAACAAAAAAAATCTAGGGAGCAAGCGTTCGCATTAACACGAGACACACTTCAGGTAGAAGCTCCTTTTGGTGCCTACACAATTCAATCTCCAAACTTCGAGAATGCTCCTCGTTTGCTGATTACCGATTTTGGAGCAGACCCTAACAATAAAAAGAAAAATACCGAAGCTATTGCGGCTGCTATTGATAGCGCACATGCAATTGCTGGAGGTACAGTAGTAATTCCTAAAGGAGAGTGGCTCACGGGTAAAATCCATTTTAAAAGCAATGTAAACCTGCATTTAGAAGAAGGAGCGACGTTGCTGTTTTCAGAAGATCCTCAGGATTACCTTCCGGCAGTTTTGAGCACTTGGGAAGGGATGGAATGTTATAATTATTCACCGCTTATCTACGCCTATGAATGTGAAAATATAGCCATAACCGGAAAGGGCAAATTGAAGGCCAAAATGGATACTTGGGAGGTTTGGTTCGCCAGACCCTCAGGACATATGCAAAATCTGAAACGGCTTTATGAGATGGCTTCAAAAGACATTCCGGTAGAAGAGCGACAGATGGTAAACGATTCTGCAAATTTTAGACCTCAGTTTATTCAGTTCAATCGATCTAAGCATATTTTGCTTGAGGGGATCGCTATTGAAAATAGTCCGTTTTGGGTGATCCATCCGTATTTATCTTCAGATGTTATTATTAGAGAGGTAAATGTGTTTGCGCACGGTCATAATAATGATGGCGTAGACCCCGAAATGAGTCAGAATGTGTTGATCGAGAATTGTGTTTTTGATCAGGGAGATGATGCTATTGCAGTAAAAGCAGGACGTAATCAGGATGCCTGGCGTTTAAATACACCGGTTAAAAATATTGTAATTCGGGATTGCTCCGTAAAGAACGGGCATCAGCTATTGGCGATCGGGAGCGAACTTTCAGGCGGAGTAGAAAATGTGTATATGGGCAATTGTGAGGTAGCGCCTAACGCAAAACTCAACCATTTACTATTTATAAAGACCAATGAACGCCGCGGGGGCTATGTAAAGAATATTTATATGGAAGATATCAAAGCGGGAAGAATTGATAAAGGCATCTTAGGGATTGAGACCGATGTACTCTATCAATGGCGGGATTTAGTACCCACGTATGAGCGCAGGTTAACGCAGATAGAACAGGTGAATATGACCAACATCAAAGCGGCGAATGTCGATTTTATTTCCCGCATTTTAGGAGAAGAAGAGGCACCGGTTCAAAACATAAGCTTGCGTAAGGTCACTGCCGACACGATTAGAACGGAAGCAGAAATACATCAGCATGTAAATGGATTTACAAATACACAGTAAAAGAACAACATTCGTAAAGTAGTACAATCAAAAAAGCTCCTGCCACTCGCAGGAGCTTTTTTTGTGTTTTTAAGAGGTTAGTGAATTAATAAAATTGAAGATGAAATATTTTCAAACTGATAATAAAAAGGAGTCAAATTATCGATTTAACAGTAGGTTTGAAAAATTGATAATAGCACTGTCAGATTCTGTTAAAATTTTAAGCTTTTAAGCTTTTTTTAAGATATTGAGAAAATAATATCGATTAGTTTAGGGCTTGTCTCTCGTTAGCTTTCCAGAAGTTTTCACCTTTTACAGCACTGTTGTTTTAGCAGAATTTTAAGGTTTGATGGTGCTTGCTGCGTTGAGGGATGTAGTTCATTAATCAAAAACATAAACCGTTTTATGAAAAGAAGAAATTTTGTGCAATTAGCAGGATTGGGAGCGGGAGCCTTAATGTTGCCTACTTCCATGATGGGCACCAATATCGCTGCTGAAGCGCTTTTAGAGCCCGGTCTTGACATTGCAACCAAGAAATCACTGGCCGATGTGGCTTTAAATACGGCACGTTCTCTCGGGGCTTCCTATGCAGACGCGCGTATAGGACGTTACCTCAATCAATATGTATTCACGCGCGAGGATAAAGTACAAAACGTGGTGAATACCGAATCTTTCGGGATCGGTGTGCGTGTGATCGCTAACGGAACCTGGGGATTTGCATCAACCAATGATGTAACCGATGCCGGAATCAAAAAAGCTACGCAGCAGGCGGTTGCTATTGCCAAAGCAAATTCAAAAATTCAAACAGAGCCGGTGACCCTTGCTCCTGTAGAAGCTCACGGCGAAGTAAGCTGGAAGACGCCTATCGCCAAAGACTTTAGAGAAGTTCCGGTTTCTGAAAAAGTAGAACTGCTGCTCGACGCAAATTCAGCAGCGATGAATGCAGGAGCCAACTTTGTGAATTCGGCCTTGTTTATGGTAAATGAGCAAAAGTATTTCGCATCGACAGACGGTTCTTATATCGATCAGGATATTCACCGCATCTGGCCAACTTTTGGCGTTACAGCCATAGACCGTGAAGCCGGGAAATTCAAGTCTCGTGATGCACTCAGCGCACCCATGGGAATGGGATATGAATATATGGATGGATTGGATAGCGAAAAGCTGAAGAGTCCTGCCGGATTCAATCTGTACCGAAACAGCTATGATATCATAGAAGATGCAACCACTGCTGCAAAACAGGCTAAAGAAATGCTTACTGCTGAGTCTGTAATGCCGGGGAAATATGATTTGGTCTTAGAGCCGAATCATCTGGGCTTGACGATTCACGAGTCAGTAGGACACCCGCTAGAGCTTGACCGTGTATTGGGTTACGAAGCCAATTATGCAGGAACCAGTTTTGCTACCTTAGATAAATGGAAATCCGGAGACTTTAAATACGGTAGTGATATCGTAAACATCGTTGCCGATAAAACACAACCGCATTCTCTTGGTGCCGTAGGTTATGACGATGAAGGCGTGAAGACCAAGAAATGGGATTTGATCCGTAATGGAACGCTGGTAAATTATGAAGCGATACGTGATCAGGTAAGCATTCTAGGACAGAATGAATCCCACGGATGTTGTTATGCACAGAGCTGGAATGATGTTCAGTTTCAGCGTATGCCTAACGTTTCACTCGAGCCGGGCAAAGAGCCGTATTCAGTAGAAGAAATGATCAAAGACGTAGAAAAAGGAATCTATATCGCAGGTCGCGGTAGTTATTCTATAGACCAGCAGCGCTATAACTTCCAGTTTGGCGGTACGGTATTCTATGAGATAAAAGACGGAAAGATTGTAGGCATGTTGAATGACGTGGCTTATCAATCAAACACGCAGGAATTCTGGAATTCATGTGCAAAGATCTGTGACGAGAAGGATTACCGATTATTCGGTTCGTTCTTCGACGGAAAAGGACAACCTTCTCAGGTAAGTGCCGTTTCTCACGGTAGTTCAACGGCGCGTTTCAATGGTGCTAATGTCATCAACACGGGCAGATCGGTCTAATTCTTTTATCTAACAACTAATACAAAGTACAATGGCAATATATACAGAACAAGAAGCACGTGAGATCTTAGAGAAAGCGATGAGCTTTTCTAAGGCTGATGCGTGCGTAATGAATCTTGGCGGAAGCGAGAGCGGCAACATTCGCTATGCGCGAAATACCGTTTCTACCGCCGGCCACCAGTCTAACCAAAGCTTGGCTGTGGTTTCTAGCTTCGGAAAGAAATCAGGAACGGCAACTATAGACGAATTTGACGATGAGTCTCTGAAAAAAGTAGTGCGTCGCTCAGAAGAATTGGCGCAGCTTTCACCAGAGAACCCAGAATATATGGAACCTCTAGGGCCACAAACCTATGACGAATCAATTACCTACGTAGAAGCTACAGCGAATGTAACTCCAGAATATCGTGCCGAGGTTGCTGCAAACAGCATCAAACCGGCCGCAGAGCAGGATGTGACGGCGGCAGGTTTTTTGGACGATGGCGCTGGCTTTAGCGCAATGCTCAATTCAAACGGATTGTTTGCCTACAACAAATCGACTAATGTTGATTTTACGGTGACGATGCGTACCAATGATGGTACCGGTTCGGGTTGGGTGACACGAGATTATAATGATATTACCAAGTTTGATGCAGAAGAAGCATCAGCGATCGCAATTGATAAAGCGGTGATGTCTCGTGAGGCGAGAGCGATCGAGCCGGGGCGTTATACCGTGATCTTAGAACCTGCTGCAGCAAGTGATCTGTTAGGTAGATTCCGTGGCGCGTTCAACGCGCGTACTGCTGATGAAGGCCGAAGCTTTATGTCTAAAGAAGGTGGAGGAACAAAATTAGGAGAGAAAATTGTTGACGAGCGCGTGAACATTTGGTCAGATCCTTTGCATCCTGATGTGCCTGCTTCTACCTGGAGCGGCGATGGTTTACCACGTAAGAAAACGCAATGGATAGAAAACGGAGTCGTAAAAAATCTTGCCTATGACCGTTATTGGGCATCACAGCAGGGTGTTGAGCCGGTACCTTTTGCAGCCAATATGATTATGGAAGGTGGCGATACCTCTTTTGACGAAATGATCAAAAGCACAAAACGCGGAATCTTAGTGACGCGCTTCTGGTACATTCGTTCAGTTGACCCGCAAACGCTGTTGTTTACAGGACTAACCCGTGACGGGACCTTTTATATCGAAAACGGACAGATCAAATATCCGGTGAAGAATTTCCGCTTTAACGAAAGTCCGATCATTATGCTCAATAACCTTGAAGCATTGGGCAAACAGGTACGCGTAAACGGCAACCTCCTTCCGTATATGAAGGTCAGAGACTTTACGTTTACCAGTCTTTCAGACGCGGTTTAAACAAAAACAACTAGAAACTGGTTACTTTATAAGTAGCCAGTTTTTCTTTTTCTTTAAAATAGATTGAAGTTTGGCTTTCGCCAAAATAAAAATAACAAACCCCTTAAACTCCCATTGAATACCGAATTTTTCTTCACAAGGTTGCAATACGAGTCGGGCGACTGGGATGTAGACCAACGTATGCCCTCCAATTTGCTCAACTCGCTTGTAGAATATACCACCCTTAAGATCAATACGACAGAAAATATCATCGCGTTAAGCAGCGATGCGATATTTGAATGCCCGTTTTGCTACATCTCAGGACATAAACTGGTGCAGTTTACACCCAAGGAGCGCGAGAATTTTGAAAAGTATGTGCGCAATGGCGGTTTTGTATTTGCAGACGATTGCAATCATGATATCGACGGACTCTTTGCAAAATCTTTTGAGCGGCAAATGGAGGAGATTTTTGGTCCAGACGAACTCAAAAAAATCTCGAACGATCACGAACTCTATTCTTCCTTCTTTGAATTTGAAGACGGTCCGCCGGCAACCTCACAGGAGTTGAACGGCTGGGGAGATGATCTGGTGCACGAGTACTTAAAAGCTATTGAAATCAATGGGCGCATCGGGGTGCTGTACAGCAATAAGGACTACGGCTGCGAGTGGGATTATGACTTTAGGAACAAGCGATTTTATAGAATAGACAATACACGATTTGGGGTGAACATTGTGATGTATGCCCTGACCTCATAATTTAAACGTATGGATAACAACTTGGTAAAAATCGAGCAGGAGGTAACGAGCCTTACGGCGAAAATCAAACAGCTCAAACAAGAAATTGGCAAGATCATCATTGGTCAGGAAGAAACGGTCGAGCAGTTGCTGATTACTTTTCTTGCGGGTGGCCACGCCTTGCTGGAAGGGGTTCCCGGCCTGGCAAAAACCTTGATGATACGTACTTTGGCACAAGCCATAGACCTGAAATTTAAACGCATTCAGTTTACTCCAGATCTAATGCCCAGCGACATCATAGGCACCGAAATTCTGGAAGAAGATCAAACTACCGGAAAGAAATTCTTTGAGTTCAACAAGGGACCTATTTTCTCAAACATCATCCTTGCCGATGAGATCAACCGTACACCGCCCAAAACACAAGCGGCCTTGCTCGAAGCGATGCAGGAATTTGAGGTGACCTATTCCGGGAAAACTTACGCGTTGGATAAACCTTTTTTTATTCTCGCAACACAAAACCCCATTGAACAATCGGGAACTTTCCCCTTGCCGGAAGCACAACAAGACCGTTTCTTGCTCTACATCCGCATCGGTTATCCTACCGAGGCAGAGGAAACCACGATTTTAAAAGCGACTACGAGTTCTAAAAAAACAAGAGTAGAATCGGTGCTTAGCGGCGAAGAGATCATACGCTTACAGCAACTCGTAAGAGAAGTACCCATCAGTGACGAACTGATAAGCAAAGTGAGTAAGATCATCAGAGCAACCCGCCCTGAAACGACGAGTGACGAATACGTCAAACAATGGGTGAGTTGGGGGGCTGGTCCACGTGCAGGCCAGGCAATGATCTTAACGGCAAAAGCCAGAGCGCTTTCGCAAGGCCGACTATCGGTGACTCCAGACGATTTGAAGTTTGTGGCTTTCCCGGTGTTGCGCCATCGCGTGATCGTCAATTTTAAAGCGGAGGCTGCAAACATTACGACAGATACCGTGACTCAAAAACTATTGGAAACCATTTTATAAATCGGGATGCAAACCAACTATCAAGAACTCCTCAAACCGGAAATCTTACACGAAGTGTCCGGGCTCAGCCTGATCGCTCGGGTGGTTGTTGATGGTTATTTACAAGGTTTAAATCGCAGTAAAAGTCTGGGTAGTGGGATGGAATTTAGTCAGTACCGTGGGTATGAGCCGGGAGATGATCTGCGTTTGCTCGACTGGAAAATGCTGGCGCGCTCCGGGCGCTATTACATCAAGCAATCGGAGATCGAATCTCAGGTTTCGGTGAAGTTTATTCTCGACGCGAGCAACTCGATGGCGCACAAGGAAGGCGAGCTGACCAAAATGGATTATGCTCGGGTTTTGGTGGCAAGCCTTGCGTACCTCGCACACCAACAAGGGGATGAGGTAGGCCTTTTCGCGTTAAGCGAAAACTACTTGACCACCATTTATCCCAAAGCCAGCGTACAGCATTTCAACCGCTTACTCCAGGAATTACTCACGGTAGAAACCACCGGAACCTGGCCGATGAATGCCATAAGCAATGAACGCCTACACGAGCGTGGACGCAAAGAACTTATCTTTTTTATTACCGATATGTATGAACATAGCGACGAACTTTCAGCATTCATAAAAGCCTTGAAAACGTCGCGGAATGAAGTAGCGGTGTTGCAAATTATAGGGCAGGACGAAGTGAATTTTGATTATAAAGGCACAGTGACTTTTGAAGATTTGGAGACCGGAAGCAAGTTGAAAGTTTCGGCAAAGGAGGCCAAGAAGCACTATCTGGAAACGCTGAAAAATAAACTTATACAGACTGAAGAATTGTTGTTGAATCAGGGCATCAGCCATCAGATATTTACGATGGGCGAACCGCTGGGAGAAACCCTGAATCTGTTCCTCAAAAAACGCATAAATCTCGTTTAATATGTTTTTTGCCAATCCGATGTACTTATGGGCTTTACTGGGACTCGCCGTTCCTGTAGCCATTCATCTATGGAGCAAAGACGAGGGCAAAACCATCAAAGTAGGCAGCATTGCCAACCTCAAGGAATCTGAAAACGCGCAAACGAGAACCCTGCAGCTCAATGAATGGCTATTACTGCTGTTACGAATGCTGGCGATCGCTTTGTTAGTTTTTATTTTGGCAGAACCTTTCGCTAAAACAAAAACCAAAAATCAGGATTTGGTGTATCTGGTTGAACCGGAATTATTAAAGATCGACACGTTCAAAAATTCTATGGATAGTCTGACGGAAAGCAAAACGGTAAAGCTACTTCAAGAAGATTTTCCGGAGTATAATGCAGCCGATTCGGTGAAAACCGCTGTGACCAACTATTGGCAATTGGCACAGGGTTTTGAGAAACTAAAAGCCGATAGTCTGGTAGTGTATTCTCAAACGCTCCATATTGGATTCAAAGGAAAACGCCCAGAAATTACCGAAAATGTAAATTGGGTAACCATTGATTCCGCTCAAACCACAGCAGGGGTTGTAGCCTTGACCCAACTGCAAGATTCGGTAGAAGTACTTGAGGTAGAAAGTACAAAGCAACAGCTACGCTTTAAACAGTCTGTTCGTGAAGCTGCTTCCGTACAAAACTTGGAAACGGATCTCGAGATTCAACATCTTGATACGCTTCAGGTTTACGCGTTCGCGGAAGATAGCCTGCAAACCGACCTGAAATTCCTAAAGACCAGTTTTGAAGCTTTATCTGCGTATTTAAAGCGCCCGATTGCAATCACCGATATTGCTCCGAATGAAATACCGGAGGGAGGAATTTTGATTTGGCTTAGCCCAAGTGATACGCCTGAGTTTTCAGGGACGTTACTGGATTATCAGCCGGATGCGTTCGCTTCTGACTTGATCGTAAAAAACAGCACCCATTTTTCACTGACCGAAAATCTTACCCGAAAAAATGTAGTTGAACAACATCTTGCAGAACACTTGCTGCCATTGCTAAACCTACATCCCAAGCTGGATGAAGCGGTTCAAAAATACGACCGTCGCGTGTTGGCCGATGCATTTGCAACACCCTTGCACACAGCAGAAGAGCAAGAACTAAACCAAGCCTCAAACATCCCGTTGACGCATTGGTTTTGGTTGGCCTTGCTCATCACCTTGATTGTTGAACGTTTGTTATCCCGAATTCGAAAACAATGACCAATACAGGAAAACATAGCGTCCTAAAGTTCAAACAGCGTTGGCAAAGCCAATTATGGTTGTTGGTGCTTTTATTGGCACTGCTTCCGGCGATGTTGTTATTTATTTTGACCAAGGGCATCGTGGTGAGTATTGTGCTATTTATGATCCTAGTGCTTATTGGGTTTTTGCTATACAAACCTTTGACGCTCGGGATTTCAAAAGTGCTTGCATACATAGATGCCCGCATACAGCATTCTGAATATAGTGCCGGCTTGGTATTTCAACCTGTAGAAGAATTGAGCAGCTTAGGTCAGATTCAGCGGTACCGCACTGAGCAGAAACTGGCAAACGAACTCAAAACCTTAAAACCGCCCATCGATTTTAAACGTTTTATTTTGTTGCTTTTTGGAGTTCTAGTTGGTACTGTGATTTTGAGTTTTGTTTTAAATACAGACAACAGTCTTTTTGAAGAGGAAGCAATCCAACCGGAAAACGAAATGCTCATCCGCACAGTAGATTCCGCGGAAGCAAAAATAATTCCGCCTAAAATCATTAAACAAGCGGTCACCGTGCGTTATCCTGCATACACAGGCATTACCGCACGCACAAGCGAAAAAATGGATGTCAAGGCGCTTGAAGGTTCGCAAATCACCTGGACCTTGACGTTTGACCAGTCGGTTGATTCGGTTTTTATGGAAAGTCAATCGGCACAGTACGCGATGAAACGCAATGGAGAAGGCTATCAACGAACACAGCAATTAACGACTTCCGGGTTTTACAGTTTCCGCTTTGTGGATACCTTGGGTAATGCTTACGTTTCTGATTTGCACAGCATCGAGACTTTGGTTGACGCCCCGCCACAGGTAGATGTTCTAAAGCTGGACCAGTTTACTTCGTTTGAGCCAGGAGACGAAAAACGTATAAAATTTGACACTCAGATCATCGACGATTACGGCATTGGTACTGCTTATATTGTTGCGACCGTGAGCCGGGGCTCGGGAGAATCGGTGAAATTTCGCGAGGAGCAGATAGCTTTTAATTCAGCTATAGCGAAAGGAAGCAAGCAGCAATCCCTTTCGCAACAGCTGGATCTGGATCAGCTTAAAATGGAGCCGGGTGACGAACTTTATTTCTACGTGCACGCGCAGGATTTGAAAACACCAAAGCCCAATGTGGCGCGTAGCGAAACCTATTTTGCGGTGATCAAAGACACGACCGAATATGAGTATGTTGAAGCCGGAGGAATGGGTGTCGACCTGCTTCCGGATTATTTTAGAAGTCAGCGCCAACTCATTATCGACACCAAAAAACTGCTTAAAAACAAACCGAATTTAAGTACCAAGGAATTCAATTCGACCAGCAACGAACTCGCTTTTGACCAGAAAAGTTTGCGATTAAAGTATGGCGAATTTATGGGCGATGAAGCCGAAGGTGGTCTTGCGGCACAAACCGAAGATCCCGGGATGTTGAGCGAAGAGGATGCTGATCCGCTTGCTGAATATTCGCATCGGCACGACAGTTCCAATGAGCATAATCTCGTGGAAGAGGAGCACGAGCACGAAGGCGAAGAAACAGAGGAGGAAGACCCTTTGGAAAAATACGTACACAACCACAGCGACCCCGAAGAATCGACTTTATTTGCAAAATCCTTAAAGCAAAAGCTGCGTGAGGCGCTCAATATTATGTGGGATGCAGAATTGCACCTTAGAATGTTTGAGCCTGAAAAATCCCTACCGTATCAAAATGAGGCACTGAAATTGATTCAAGAGATCAAAAATAGTTCACGTATTTATGTGCATCGCATCGGTTTTGATCCGCCGCCCATCAAGGAAGATAAACGCCTGACCGGCGAGTTGAAAGAAGTTTCAAGCACCACAAAACAGGAGGATTTGGAACAAGAGGCCCGTTTTGAAGCGATTCAAAAGTCCATCTCAAGATTAGAAGCCTTGATTGGGCTTCAAGCGAAACCAACTCCAAAAGATCAGGAATTATTTAAAGAAGCAGGTAACCAACTCGCAAGCTTAGCCATCGAGCAGCCCGGAAATTATCTAGAAACCTTACAGCAGCTAAACTGGATCTCGCAAAATCTGGATACCGATGTCGAAACCTTGAAAGAACTACAAAACGGATTGCTCAAAGCCTTGCCCGCCGAAGAAGTAAAGCCCAACACACAAAATGCCAAATATTCTAAACTGGATGCGGTGCTGGTAAAAAATCTGGATACCGATGAGTGAGTTGACCTTTGTACATAGCGCCTATTGGATTCCAGGATTGATTGCTGCGGTAATGCTATTCGCTGTTTTTGTAGTAAAAGAATGGCCGCGCAGAAGCAGCAGTTTTGTGCTACGCATCGGCATCAGTTTTGTAGCCGTTTTGGCACTTTTGGCAATCGCCTTAAAACCGGCGCACTTGACCTCAGTGGATGGAAAGCAAGGGGTTTTACTGACTTCAGGATATCAGGAAGTGCAGCTGGATAGTTTGCGGGAAACAAATCCTGAATTAAAAGAATTGGTATATCAAGATCATATAGACCACAACGAACTAGATTCGCTTTCCCAACTATTCATTCTGGGAAGTGGAATAAAACCTTATGATTTCTGGCAGTTAGAAGGAAGGTCTGTGAACCTTTTACAAGCGGAAATCCCTGATGGAATCGATCAGCTGAGCTACTCAAAAAAACTTGTAGAAGGAGAGGAACTAAACCTGACGGCCCGGTACCTAAAGCCGAAACTTGGAAATCAAATTGTATTGCAAGCCCAGGGAAATTTGGGATTGGATTCGATTCAATTTACGACGACAACAGATACGCTGTTTTCGATTCAAGCGAAAGTAAAAGCCCCGGGAGATTATGTGTATACCTTAGCAGAGAAGGATTCGTTGGGAACTGTGGTGAACAATCAACCTTTACCCATACACATAAGCCCGGAAAAGCAATTGAACGTTGTAATGCTTTCTGCATTTCCGTCTTTTGAGTTCAAGTACTTAAAGAATTATCTGGCAGAGTTGAACCATCAGGTTTTGGTGCGCAGTCAGTTGACACAAGGCCGGTTCAAGTATGAATATTTCAATCAAGAGCGGAAGCCTTTTAATGCGTTGGCTACTTCCGGTTTGAAGGATTTAGATTTGTTAATTCTCGACGCTGGAGCTTGGCAATCCCTTTCGCGAAACGAACAAAACAGCATTGAAGATGCGATAACACAAGAGGTACTGGGCGTGTTTGTGATGCCTAGTGAAGACTTGTTTTATGGCAGTCAGCCCTTAATCGATTTTAAATTCACCCGAACCCCACAGACGGAAGTAGAACTACAAGACGGCACAGTAGTTTCGACTTTTGGATACTATTTAAATCCTGCAACCAACTTTAATGCGACGCTAAAGTCGGGAAATCAAATTTTAGCCGGACAACGATTCGTAGGATTTGGAAGTGTGAGTACCACCGTGTTGTCTAATACCTATGCCTTGCAGTTGAAAGGAAATCAAGAGCGGTATAACACGTTATGGAGTGCGCTATTAACCTCGGTACTCAAACCGGAAAGCAATGTGGTCTTCTGGGAAGAACGGGATCAAATCCTTACACCTAACGAACCCTACACCATAAAATTTCGAACTGCGGTTTCAGACTTCACGCTAACCGATGCGGACGGGAATTTTATTCCTGTTGCACAACATCCGGACATCCCGGAGCTGTGGTCTGCTACATTTTATCCCGAAGAAATCGGTTGGTTTACGCTAAGCTTTTCCGCAGGAGATAGGGTTTCAGAACATGCCTATTACGTGTTTTCAGAAGCAGATTGGCAAACCATAAAAACCAGCGCACGGGTAAAAGCCAATAGGGATTTTTTCAACAATGCAGATGCGGACGTAAACGAAGTCTTAGTAAAACGCCCAATCAATCCTTTATACTTCTTTGTGATGTTTGTTTTGGCGATGGGCTATTTATGGCTGGAGCCCAAGCTGCGAAGCTAAACCCTAGGCTTTTCTTAAAATTCAAGTTGCTACGGTCTAAAATTTAGAAAGCCTTAGCATATGATGCTAAAGTACTTTTAATCTTTTGTAGATAACCTGCAATGCATTGTACATTAGAGGTATAAAGAAAGACAAATGAAGACTTTAGTAAGCATAATAGCAATAATAACCATGGGATTTAGCGTAGCGATGAACGCTCCGGAAGACTCAAGCCCAAATATAAAAGATACACAAGAACTTATTTTTGACGGATATGAAGGAGAATATTACTTCTTTTCAGATGCATCACATCAAGCCGTGGTTCTAGAAAGTGATTCAGAGCTAACGAAGAACCTACAAAATAATGATGCGGTAGGGGAGCATTTTAAGGTGGCTTACGAACCCAAAACGCAAACAGAGACCTCTTCAAGTCAAGGAACCATAGCGGCTATTAAAAAAATTAAATAAACTATTTTGATTCCCCCCCAACTAAAAAGTCCGGAATACTATTCCGGACTTTTTTATGGATCACTTCTAACGGGGAGCGTGTCCCAAGTTAGAAGTATCTTATTCAATACCTAAGATGAAAAGCTTATTTGATTTCAGTAATGAAATCTTCTTTAGGCGTACGCACTTTCTTCATATTTACCAGCCAGTCGTTATCGGCATCGCGATAGCCCAACGTGAGCAACAAGGTGCTTTTGTACCCAGAACCTTCTAAGGCTAATAATTTATCTACTTCTTCAGGAACAAAACCTTCCATAGGCGTTGCATCTACTTTTTGCTCTGCCGCTGCAGCAATGGCCATCGCAAAAGAAATATAGCTTTGTTTAGCAGCGTGATCTGCTTGCCAGGCTTTGCCTAAAGGTTCGTACAAACTCATAATATTTTGCTTGTAATCATCCATGGTTTCGTGCGGTAACCCACGCTGATCCATCGTATAATTAAATACTGCGCTCACACGCTCATTAGTATACCCATCCCAGGCAGCAAAAACCAATAAATGCGAGCAATCGGTAACCTGGCTTTGATTCCAGGCCACATTTTTAATTTTTTCAAGTAATTCCTTATTGGAGATCACAAATACTTTATACGGCTGTAATCCAGAAGAAGAAGGAGCCAGGCGGGCAGCTTCTAAAATATAATCTAGTTTTTCCTGAGGTACTTCAGTACCATTCATACTTTTGGCTGCGTAGCGCCATTTTAGATCATCTAATAAACTCATATGCTTATATAATTTTTAAGCAAAATTAGCCAAGGATGGTTACATAAAGTAACTTTGTAACAAAATAGCTAGTAACATTAGAGTAACCGGGTTATGTGTGAAGCAGATTTAAATTGTAAGGAGAAAATAAGAGCCATTCACGATACTATGGATGTGCTGGGCGGCAAATGGAAAGTTTCGATCATCGCCTGTCTGTGTTTTCAGGGGATGCGATTCTCTGAATTGCTTCGGGAGGTCGAAGGCATTTCAGGGCGTATGCTCAGCAGAGAGCTCAAAGATCTCGAGATGAATAAGTTGATCGAGCGAACGGTGGTAGATACCAAGCCGGTAAGCGTGTTTTATAAGATCACACCCTACGGTGCTTCCTTAAAAGAATTAACCGATGTTATTGCCGAATGGGGCATCAAGCACCGCGCCGTGATCACCGAAGATTTTAACAAGGTCAGCGTATGAACGAGATCGAAAGCAAACTGAAACAAAAAGACGTGCGGCCTACAGCCATGCGCATGTTGATCTATAAGTTTATGGCCGAAAAAGAGGCTGCTCAAGCTTTGACCGATGTCGAACTGGCGTTTACTAAAGCAGATCGTACCACGGTGTATCGCACCCTAAAGACCTTTGAAGAAAAAGGGATCGTACATCAGATAGACGACGGTACCGGCGTGCTTAAATATGCGCTTTGCGAACCCGGCTGCCGCTGCGATATCGACCGGGATTTGCATCTGCATTTTCATTGCAATTCCTGTGACAAAACCATATGCCTTACCGAGCATAAAATACCTCACATCAATTTACCCCAAGGCTTTATTGCCGAAGATGCCAATCTGGTGGTAAAAGGCATTTGTGATGCCTGCAGCAGTTATTAAATGCACTTCTGTTGCACGTTGCTTTTATAGAACTTGCAACTATGAAAGAGCATAAACATCCTCATACGCATATAGCTGATGACGCGTGCTGCGCCAAACACAGCAAAGCACCCACTGCAGAACATCAGCATCACCATACGCTGGAGTTTAAAACCTACGCGCCCGGATTGTTCAGTTTTTTGATGTTGTCTTCGGGAATGCTGCTAGACCATTTTGAAGTTTCCTTTTTCAAAGAAAGTTTCCGCTTGATCTGGTATGTCGTGGCCTATATCCCGGTAGGGATCCCGGTGCTTAAAGACAGTTGGGAAAGCATTAAAAAGGGAGCGGTATTTACAGAATTTCTTTTGATGAGCATCGCAACGCTGGGAGCTTTTGTATTGGGCGAATATCCTGAAGGGGTTACGGTAATGTTGTTTTATGCCGTGGGCGAACTCTTTCAGCATGCGGCGGTGGATAAGGCCAAAAGCAATATCAAGGCGCTGTTAGATGTACGGCCCAACGAAGCTCTGGTGTATCGCAGTGCAAAGTTCACTCCGGTTGCTCCGGATGCTGTTGAAGTAGGGGAACGGGTTCAGGTGCGGAAAGGCGAAAAAATACCTTTAGACGGAATCTTACTAAGTGCAAAAGCTTCACTGAATACGGCTGCTTTAACCGGAGAAAGTAAACCCGATACCATCACCAAAGGCGAAGCGGTTTACGCCGGAAGCATCAATGTGGATGAAGTCATCGAGCTGCAAACTACTGCGGTTTTTAAAGAAAGTGCGATCGCACGTATTCTGGAATTGGTACAAAATGCCACTTCGCGAAAGTCTAAAACCGAATTATTCATTCGAAAATTCGCTAAAGTCTACACACCTCTGGTGGCTTTTCTGGCCTTAGCCTTGACCTTTTTACCCTACTTCTTTCTTGCCGATTATGTCTTTAAAGAATGGTTGTACCGCGCCCTGATCTTCCTGGTGATCTCATGTCCCTGTGCTTTGGTGATCTCTATTCCTTTGGGATATTTTGGTGGTTTGGGAGCAGCATCCCGCAACGGGATTCTATTCAAAGGTGCTTCTTTTCTGGATGCTATGACCAAAATAAAGATCCTGGTGACCGATAAAACTGGGACCCTTACGCAAGGGGTGTTCCGTATAAAAACTATCGAAGTTCACAATGGATGGGACGAAACCCGGTTTATGGCTTACGTTAAAGCCATTGAAGCCCAATCGACCCATCCCATTGCCAAAGCGATTCAGGAGTACGATGTCGAGTTAGAAGATCTGGAAGTGAAGAACGTTGAGGAGCACAGCGGAAAAGGATTAAAGGCAGAGATCAACGGAAAAACGGTGCTTGCCGGAAATACAGAATTGCTGAACAACCATAACATCGAGGTTCCGCAAAGTCTCGATGCTATTGTTGAAACTCTGGTGCTGGTCGCCATTGAGGACCAATTTGCCGGTTATATCGTGGTTGCAGATGCGCTGAAAGCTGATGCTAAAACCGCGATCCAAAAACTGAAAGAAGCTGGTGTGCAACAAACCGTGATGCTTTCAGGCGATAAGGACAGCATAACCCAACAAATAGCGCAAAGTTTGGGAATTACGTGGGCAAAAGGCGGACTCCTACCGGAAGAGAAACTGCGTGAGGTGGAGCAATTACAGGCGCAAGGGCGTACCAAAGTAGCCTTTGTAGGTGACGGCATCAACGATGCGCCTGTTCTGGCAACGGCAGATGTAGGGATTGCTATGGGCGGTTTGGGAAGTGACGTGGCTATCGAAACTGCAGATGTGATCATTCAAAACGACGAACCTTCAAAAGTGGCGCAAGCCATACAGATCGGAAAGTCTACCCGTAAGATCGTTTGGCAGAATATAGCTCTGGCCTTTGGCGTAAAAGCAGCGGTTTTAATTCTGGGTGCCGGCGGACTTGCCACCATGTGGGAAGCGGTGTTTGCCGATGTGGGCGTAGCATTTCTCGCGATTCTTAATGCGATCCGCCTACAAAATATGAAGTGGGAGTAGGCTTAAGGCTGAAGGTCGATCTTGTAATCGGTAATCTTCAGTTTTAAGATGCCGGTTTTGGTATCCATATTGCGCATGGTTTTGCGGTCGATTGTTGTGTCACTTCCCATAAAATTCAATGGGATTTTAAGCTTTTCGATAGCAAAAGCAACTTCTACATAACTGGGTAACACAGTCGATGCTCGATCGTATTCCATTTTGAGTTTATAGGTGCCGTTCTTTTTGGTAGTGATCTCAGAAGCTACGATGCGTTGCTGTTCTGTATCCAGAAACAAGGTTGCCAGCGCCATATCTGAGTCGTCACCGGTAGGGATTACATTGAGCACTTTGACTTGTTGATCGTCAATACTTTGCATCCCGCGATCTACGGTGATAAACGGATGTTCAAACAATTCAGAAAGCGTGAAATCGAGTCCGCGTTTGGGTAAGATGACAAAATCATCACTCGAGAATTTCAGGTCTTTTCCGCGCTGGTATTCCATCGCAGCACGCTTGGTAGGCATATTGATAAACGGCGCTTCGAGATCTAGTTGAAGCCTTGCCGAAAAGCTATTTACGGCATCCATCTTGGCTTTGATCGCCAATAGATCGGCATCGATTTCCTGAGCTTGCACGTTCAAACCGAAAAGCAAAAAAGCGAGTATATAAAGGGGTTTCATCATCCTACATCTTGTTTGGTAAACAGATACATTCCGCCAAGGGCGACCAAAAGCGTATAGAGGCACAAAGCTAGACTATCGATAGCAATCGCTTGCAGCTGCAATTCAAAATCAAAAAAACGCTGCCACGTGTTGGTGAGTTTAGGAAAGAAAAAACGCGCTACACTCCCCAAACCAAAATCGGCTTTTAAAAGCAACGAACTCAAAATAAGAAAGAAGGCGGAGGCGATCCAGGTTTTTGCGGGTTCTTTCAGTAAAATTCCTAAGGTTACACTCACCGTGGTAAAAAACAGCATACTCAAGGTTCCTGACACAAAAGCCAGCAGGATGCGTTTAAAGGCTTCTTCCGCGGGAAAAAAATTAAGGCTTCCCAGATACACGACCAGATCGCCGCTGCCAAAAATTCCATAGGCGAGGAGGAAAGTACTCGTCATCAGCAACAGCAGCATCAACAGCGTAAAAATCGCTGAAGTAAGGTATTTGGCCAAGATCAATTGGCGTTTGCTTACTGCCTGAAGCATCAAGGTCTTTAAGGTGCCGTTTTTATATTCTTCGGTGATGAGTGCCGAACTCACGATCATCAAAATAAGCGGCAGATTAAACCATAAGGAATTGAGAATGATGTAGAGCAGCAGGTTTCCGTTTAACAGCGTTCCTTCAAAATAGAAGGATTGCCGAAGGTTATCGAGCAGCAATTCTAAGATCGTTGCACCTTGAAAGTAGGCGGCGATAAGAATGATAAATTCGATAAGCAAAACAGCAGCGATCGCATACCAGGTTTTACCGGCTCTAAAAAGTTTAAACAATTCAGCTTTTAATAAGGGAATCATCATGCGTCAAGCGGAATTATAAGTTGTCCTAAAGAGATGTCGGGAACGCAGGAGTGTACCTCAAATCCTTCTGTGATAAGTCTTTTTAGAAGTTCTGAAATAGGAATGCCTTCACAGTTAAGGGTCACGCGGTTGAACTCAGATTTTAGGAGATACGGTTTCAGGCATGGTGCCGCTTCAAGAGCAGTTCCGGTAAGTGTATATACCGATATAAGCGCGTTGAGCAAGCTTTGCGTAGGCCCTTCATTGACGATCTTACCTTGATCAATCACATAAAGATAATCGCAGGATTTTTGAAGCTCGGCCATCAAATGGGACGAAACGAGGATCGCGATCTGCTGCGCTGCGAGTGTTTTGATCAGTTGTATAAGCGAAGCCACTCCCGTGGGATCCAGACCTGAAAAAGGTTCGTCAAGAATCAGAATATCCGGAGCATTCAGCAACGCGATCGCAATAGCCAGGCGTTGCTTCATCCCCATCGAAAAGTTGCGCACGGCATCTTTACGCTCTAGCGGAAGCCCTACTTGCCTTAAGTAATTTTCCAGCGAAGCCCGATCGGCCGGAGCGCCTTGAATTTGAGCAAAAAGTTTGAGGTTTTCGTACGCGTTGAGGTAGGTGTAGAGTCCGGGTTCTTCGATCACCGCACCAATGGGTTTGGCTTTTTTAGAATCCTGCTGTACCCTGCCACTATCGGGCGTGATCAGTTTGCAAAGTATTTTAAAAAGCGTGGTTTTTCCGGCACCGTTGCGACCTAAAAGTCCGCTAATAGTACCGGGTTTTAGGGAAAGGGAAACCGCGTCGAGCACCTTTCCTGATGTATAGGATTTGCTCAGCTTGATCGCATTTAGCATTCCGTCGTGAATTTTTGTGCGTTCCTAAAGTTGAATTTCGGTTCGTAATACTTTTCTAAAAAGGTACGCGACCAAAAGTATTTTTTAAAAGGAAACAACGGATCCTGAAGCATAAACTGCGGGATAAAGTGATACCATTTGATACCGGCTTGCGCGTAATGTTGTTTGATCTCGGTTTCCATGCCCAGTTCTTTAGCTGCGGCATAGAGCGCCATCCGCTGGCATTTACTGCCTTTATAATGATCGGCTATCTTAGGCGTAAACCCGTGCTGAAACAGGTGATCTTTGATGCGCTTGTAGTTTTGAAACCGCGACCAGACGTCCATGGTAACCAGAAAAATATGAATAAAAGAAAACATCAGACACCACAACCAAAACCCGATAATAAGAATAGTTTTTTCAGTGTAAGCTTCGATAAATTGAGTGTAGTAAAAAAGCGTTTCCAGAATAAATAAAAACAACGCCCCATAGAGCAGCTTGCCTACATTCCAATAGGAAACAAAGGTGCTGGGTTGTTTAGGTAAATCACTAAAACGCATGGTTAATCGGGCTGAATACTACAAGTATACGCATTTGCAAGCTTCAAGAGCAGCCAGCGTCTGGGATTAACGCTATTTTTTAGAAAAATACAGTATTATTTAATTCAATTTAAAATCTGATATTTTTAATCTTATATGGTTACTATTTTTAATCCACTTTCATCACCTGCGTTTTTTCGGAAATTCCATTTTCATTAAAGGATTCGATCGAAAAGTAATAGGTCTGATCACGATCCAAACAACGCATAAAGAGTTCGTGGTCCTCATAAACCAACCACGACTGATACAGTTTATCAGGAGCAATACCCCAACGAATGTTATAGCCTTGAGCGTTTTTAACAGCGTCCCAAGTGAGTTGCGCATCCCTGCGATCGGTTTGTCGAGCTACTTTAAAAGCTTTAACTTTATTGGGTGTTTTACCATAGCCTTTTCCAAAGACGCGTATTTCAGAAAGTGCAAGATTGTTACCGGGAACTTCAATATTTTTATAGCGGATATACTTTGCTTTTACCGGTTGGTTCAATACCAAATAGGCATTGGGCGTGTCTTTATAACTTTGAGAACGATCGATAACCGTTTTCCAGGTGTTACCATCTTCTGAAGCTTCGATGATGAATCGATGCTTTAAGCCTTCCACACGGGTGTAGATCCCGCTTTCGTGATCGTGAAAATTCAGTTGTAGTGCATATACGTTTCCGGGCTGATTCATTTGGATACTAACCCATTGTTTAGCATCATTCGCTTCAGCTACCCAAAATGACTTCGGATTTTCATCGGTCAATACTTCAGAAAGAATACTTCCGTCAGCGTTGGTTTTTTGAGGTATTTCAGTGACTTCAAAAGCTCCATCCATGATCGTGCTTTTGGTGATTTGCAACTGCGAGGACGAAACAGTCGCTTTTGCTTTATACGATAATAACATCCAACCATTGTGTTCCCCAGCCTTGGTAGGATGGCTCGGTGCATAACGCGGATAATCTCCATAGCTGGTATTGGAATACATGAGTCCGTCTTCATCAAAATAAGTAGGAAACATACACAGGCGGCGCTCCCAATGCGAGTTAGAAGCCAGTGCCATCGTTGCAAAATGCCAGTACTGCCCGTTGGTTTGCCTTACCGTGATCCCGTGGCCCGCCCCATTGGTAAAGCCTCCGGGTTTAAAACTCATCGGGTTGTTGGGCATATATTCAAACGGACCTAGCGGTGTTTCGCCCACATAAACTCCGTCACCATAAACATTGAATTGCGTTCCCGGTGCCGCATATTGCAAATAATACTTACCCTCGTGTTTGGTCATCGAAGCCCCTTCCATATAGCCTTCTTTTAGCGTAGGATGGAAGTTGTTTTCGCCAAAACGCTCCCAGCCGTGGGCTTCTTCATCCAGATTGATGAGGTCCTTTTTAACGCCGATTTCCAGCATACGATCGTCTTTATTGAGCATTTTTACCCGAATGGGATGCACATTAGAAGAACCCCAGTACAAATAGGTCTTCCCGTCATCATCGATAAACAATTCAGAATCCTGGATGTTATTGCTTATAGAAGCCACCGGATTCCATAATCCTTCCTTGGGATTATCGGTGTATAAAATACTGCCATAACCGGCAGGATCTCCGGCAAAATAAACCAGCGAATCCTTATAATTAAATGCCGTTGGAGCGTTGCTTCCCTCAAAAAACCATTGTTTGGGTTTGATGAATTCCCAGTTGACCAGATCGGTAGAATGCCAATAACCAAACGAGCGGGTGACAAACATATAGTATTTCCCACGGAACTCGATCACCGCGGGGTCAGCACCCGAGCGGTAAGAAATATTTTTACTCGAATTATAGACCATATAGGTATAGTCGATATCTAAGGGGTTGATATAGCTTTCAGGGATCACCTCTTGCGCCCAGTTCGAGGAAGTAAATAACAAGAGTATAAATGCAGGAAGTAACTGTAGTTTTTTCATAGGAGTATTGATCTTGTCAAAAGGTAATTCTAAAGGAGTATTATAGAATTTTTTAGCTCACAGCGAAGGAAGCCAACTTTGTACAGATGTTTATGGTAAAGATAGCATATATTCTTTGGAAGATGGGCGGCAGGAGGCGGAGTGTGCTGCCCCAACACATCTACCAAACCCAAAGCAAGACACCAAAAGTTGAGCTAACCTGCTTGCAATTAAAGACCTAGGCTGTATTTTAGCTGAGCATAAAACAACAGTCCAGTTAAAAGCATGGCCCTTTCAGCAAAAACCAACTACCATCTAAAGCGCATTCTGCCCATTGGCCTCATCTGGCTCTTTATAGGATGGGCTTTTTTATGGAGTGAATATGCCGTGCTGGGAGACGGAGCGAACACGCCCGAATCTGCCATACGCATCACCCCGCGCATCATCGTTTTTGCGAGCATCAGTGTGTTTGCCGTAGGCTGCCTCGTGGGATTTATTGAAGTGCGTTTGATCAATAAACTTTTTGCTAAAAAGAGTTTTCCACAAAAGTTAGTCGGTAAGTTTCTGCTTTATGCCATCCTGATGTTCGTCATTATGTTGGTCTTTTTTATATTGGCTGCCGCGATCGAGCTACAGGAATCGGTCTTCAGCAAAAACGTATGGGACCGGTATGTGCTGTTCTTTTTCAGCATCACACACATCAGTACTGCGGTGCAGTTGCTCTTCTCTTTGATCGTATCCTTGCTGTATGCCGAGATCAGTGAAAATATAGGCCAACACGTATTGCTCAATTTTTTTACCGGGCATTATCATAAACCGCGGGTGGAGCACCGGATGTTTATGTTTGTCGATATGAAAGACTCTACCAGCATTGCAGAAAAGATCGGGCACAAAACCTACTTTAAATTACTTAAAGACTATTACCAGAGTTTTTCGGAGGCCATCATCAGGAATTATGGCGAAGTCTACCAATATGTGGGAGACGAAATCGTGATCACCTGGAAGCTGCAGCGTGGACTCCAAAACAACAATGCGCTCGAGTGTTTTTTTGAGATGAAAGCAGCATTGCAAAAACGACAACACCGTTTTAAAAAGGGATACGGGCTGCTTCCCGATTTTAAGGCTGCTTTGCATGTTGGGCAGGTGACTACCGGGGAAATAGGAGCGTTAAAAAAGGATATCTTCTTTACCGGAGATGTACTCAACACCACAGCACGCATATTGAGTTTGTCTACCCAGCTGCAACAGGATTTTTTGATTTCCGAAAGCCTCGCCAACCAAATTAATGTCCCGGAAACCCTGAGCCTAACCGATCTTGGGACTCAAAGCTTAAAAGGCAAAACCAAGCCGATACGTATTTTTGCGATTAACAATAAAGAGGCGCTAACTTAGGACTGGTCAAATTGACATTAAGATCAGCGGGTACTTGTATACCCATAAGGTGAGGCTTTGGCGCTCACTAAATAGCTTTGAGCTATATATAATGGCGTGAGTTAACTTATGTATTCTTGGATCAAATCCAAGAAATGCAGTAGGTAAAATAGTAGCAAACAAAGAAGGGAAGAGTTCTGGTTTCTTTGAAATTTAAACCTGTACACGATACAGATCACACACGAACTAGTTTTTTTAGAGAGATGTATAAAAGAAGAAATAGTATTATACCACTAGCAATGCTTTCTTATCAGCAAGCCCAACTGTTACAGTACTGCCAGAGTTGAATGCCAGAAAATCAGATTCTATACCATCGCTAAAGATTACACCATTTGAAGGCATATGTGAGGTAATCTTCAATTCACGAGAAGTGGTGATATGACCATATCCGATAGAAACCTGACTCATTTTGCTTAGGAAGGGTTCTCGAACTACAAATACCAATTGGTTATCCTGCCGATTTAAAATAGGTTGTTTTACTATTTTTCCAGAAATCGCAGTGGTCATATTAAAAACCGAACTTAGCCAACCTGTACTGCCGGCACCTGTTGATATCAAAACACCACTTGAAGATTGGTTCTCTTGCTTTCCTTCAAAACTAATCTGATAGCGCGAAGATACGTGCGTTGCTGCGCCAATATAGAAGTCGTTAAAGGCAAGCAGTGTTTGACCGTCACTTAGAGTTGCCTGAGCCATGGTCACTTCTTCTACATTTATTTTACCTTCAAGCCAACTTTTTAAATTAGTTTCCAGAGTATCTAATTGATGTTTTACCAAAACGCCATCATAGCGGTCAAAATCTGGATTGATACCAATGATAGGTTGCCCGTCAACATATTTTGCGGTGTTTGCCAAAAGCCCATCCTGCCCAATAACCAATATTAAATCAGTTTCTGTAAATATAAAGGAAGACAAAAAGGAACGGTATAGAATTTTAAACTTACAACAAGTCTTCAACTGACTTTCAAGCCGGCTTAAAGCTTGAATGAATACCTCGTGTTCAACCAAATATTGTTGAAAGTCACCTCCTGAACGATTGATATAAAATTCCGCCTGTGCTTTAGAATTAAATCGTTCTATAAGTTGTTCAAGACGCGTTTTATCTCGTACTACCAAAATGCGCTCGTAAATCATGCTTTAGGGTCAAGAGTTAGACGTTCCAGTAGATCTGGACTGATGTTTAAATTTCCAATTTTACCTGCATTCTCAGCAAGCTCACGAAATGCAAGAGCAATATTATTACCAGGATTGTTTGCACTGCTGCCAATTGCCATCAGGGTTTTCCAATCCATTTCTTTATATGGGGCAAGATTTGCACGAAGAGCATATTCCTTAACATCTGCTTCTTTCATTTGGTTGGCTACCTGTAAATCAACCAGTGCCTTTTTCTGTTCTTCATAATCAATTACAGCTGCCATTTCCATAAGCTTCAATTTGCGGTCATTATCTTGTTTAACAACTTCTGTCTGCATTTTTTTCTCAACGATCTGTCTTTGTTTTTCCTCAACGGCTATTTCTGTATTGAGTTCACTCTCTTGTATGATGCGTTCCTGTTCTACAGCAAAATTGCGTCTTTCATAAATTGCTTCATCTGCTTCCTTTTGTAGGGATTCACGGGTGTGTGTTTCCAAAGCACGAGCCATTTCAGGAGTTGGTTTTACACCAAGCACATTTACGCTCAATACTTCAAGACCAAGCATAGATACAGTTTTTGAATTTTGAACACCGGTAAATATTTCGTGCTCGATGGTGCCAAGTTCACGCAGGGCATCTTTCAAGTTTAACTTTTGAATGATGGAAGCACTTGCGGTTTGAGCTTCGTTAATTATACGTTGTTGAATCTTTTCATAATCCTTTTTAAGGTAATTACCGTTGCGGTCTACCGTAAAATCGAGTATTTCAGCAATTTGTTTGGGATTTAGAATTTTGTAGGTAATCTGTCCCTGTATGCTTACTTGTTGATAGTCCCTGGTTGTTTCGTGGAAAATAAATTGAAAATCACTACTCTCCAGTGGTACGGCCACAATAGATGTATGCGGTGCAAAGTAAAAAAAGGAAAGACCTCTGCCTTCCTGAACAATGGCTCCTTGCTGATATCTGATCACATGGGTCATCGTGTCAAACTTGATGTAATTTAATCCAAACATAATGAAAGTATTTAGTAGTTTGTGTAATTATTACGCAAATATAAATACAAACAGAATGCACTTGCAAATTTATTTGCGTTTATTTTACGCAAATTAAAAACGATGTGCTGGGTTAAATCTAAATTTCGAATACGATGCCCTTGTTTTTTAGGTCTTTATAGCGTTTTTCATTAAATTGAAATAAGCTTGCAGGACGCCCTGACCCTTTTGATGTTTTTTCATCAAGTTCGTCAAGAACATTCAGCGCTATAAATTTTTTACGAAAGTTTCTGCGATCTATTGCACGACCTAGAATCGTAGTATAAAGTTGCTCCAGGTCAGAAAATGCAAACTTAGTATCAAGTAATTCAAACCCCAGCGGTTCATAGGTTATTTTATCTTGTAATCTAAGAAAAGCTTGTTCAATTATGATTTTGTGATCAAATGCAAGATCAGGTAAAGCCTCCATTTCAAACCATTGTGCATTACTGGCATCTGAAGAGGCCAAAAGTGAAAATGCATCAGGACGAATCAAACCGAAATAGGCAACTGATAACACATGTCCCCGCGGATCTCTTCCCGGATTACCAAAGGTGTAAAGCTGTTCCAAATAATTGATAGATACGCCGGTTTCTTCTACCAGTTCACGGGAAACAGCATTTTCTAATGACTCATTTTCTAAAACAAAGCCTCCCGGTAATGCCCATTGATCTTTAAAGGGATCGTACTTCCGTTGTATTAAAAGTATCGAAAGTTTACCGGCTTCATACCCAAAAACAACAGCATCAACGCTAACTCTTATAGGAGTACTCATATATATGTGTATTTATAACGCAAATATAGTTTTAATTAATTTGGTGTTTTTTGCTTAGAAAACGGAAGTTTATTTTAAAATGCACAATACAAATCGCACACGATCTGGTTGAATTGAATTAATCATTGATTAAAATGGGTGTTCATGTTCTTTAGCTCGCTATCGCTTATTGATTTTGGAGCTCGTGAATCACCTATTGTTGATTTACTGGTCCAAAGAAAACAAATGAGAGATATTCTAAGGTTAATTTAAGACGGCCTACAATAAGGTATCGTAAAATTTGAAGTGAGCGAAACGTGGCAGGCGGTTCTGTTTGAGACCGCCTTAGCGGACGAGTTAAGCGCATGCAGCGTAGCGAACGATAAATTTAGATATCGTCTTGTGAGCCTAGCGTTTTTTGTTTCTTTTTTGGGCGATGCAAAAAAGAAAAGAACATATTTTAAACTATAAATATCTTTTTGAAAGTAGAACTTCAAAGTACGCGATACAATCGCGCACAAACTCTAGAAATGGAATTTAAGTCTTACTTCCCGATACAAAAATTAGCAAAAATATTGCCCAGGAGTTCATCATTGGTGACCTGCCCGGTAATCTCTCCAAAATGGTAAAGCGCTTCGCGAATGTCTATGGCGAGCAGATCGCCGCTAAGACCTGCATCAATACCCATTTGTACTTTCTCGATCTCTTCTAAAGCTTTCAGTAGGGCGTCGTAATGACGGGAGTTGGTTACCAAGGTTTCGTTGTTGCGTAGCGCGCCGGTATTTACAAATTGCAGCAGTTGTTCCTTAAGCGCTTCAACACCGGTTCCTGTTTTTGCAGAAATAAGCAATACGGCCGATTTGTTGCCTTCGGAAAGAAGTGCGGCAAGTTGCTTATTGATCGATTCTTGTTCAGCTTCCGAAAGGTGATCAATCTTGTTGGCCACCAGCACCAAGGGCTTGTCGGGGAAGCGATTGCGTATCTTTTGGATTTCCACCGTAAATAATTCGGCTTGATCTTTAAACTTCTCCGAATTGATGAGGTAAAGCACCACCTGTGCTTGTGCGATCTTTTCAAAAGTTTTTTTGATACCAAGCCCTTCAATCACATCTACGGTCTCTCTGATCCCTGCGGTATCTATAAACCGAAAACCAATACCACCTATCGAGATCTCGTCTTCGATAGTGTCGCGCGTCGTACCGGCAATGTCGCTTACAATTGCACGCTCTTCATTAAGCAAAGCATTCAGCAAAGTAGATTTTCCTACATTGGGTTCGCCCACGATGGCAACCGGAATTCCGTTTTTGATCACATTTCCGGTAGCAAAAGAGTCGATAAGGCGTTTAAGAACACGTGTGATTTTAGAAATTAATTGCTGAAATTCTTCGCGATTGGCAAACTCCACATCTTCTTCGGCAAAGTCGAGTTCGAGCTCGATAAGTGAAGCAAAATTGAGCAATTCCTGACGCAGCTGAGCGATCTCATTAGAAAAGCCGCCACGCATTTGCTGCATGGCGATTTGATGTGCGCCGGCATTATCACTGGCGATGAGGTCTGCTACAGCTTCCGCCTGACTCAAATCCATTTTCCCATTGATAAAGGCGCGCAAAGTAAATTCACCAGCTTTAGCGGCGCGACATCCATTTCTGAATAAAAGTTGAAGGATTTCCTGCTGAATATACGAACTTCCATGACACGAAATTTCAACAGTAGGTTCGCCGGTATACGAGCGCTTTCCCTTAAAAATGGAAACCAATGCCTCATCAAGGATCCGGGAACCGTCCACAATGTTTCCTAAATGAAGCGTGTGTGAATCTTGATCCCGTAGGGGTTTTCCGCTTTTAGCCTTAAAAAGATCAGAAACGATAGCAAGTGCTTCGGCTCCCGAAACTCTAATTACAGCAATAGCACCTGCTCCCGGAGCAGTAGCCAATGCAGCGATGGTGTCTTGAATTTGCATGCTGCAAAACTACAAAATAAGCCGCTGGCAACAGACCATAAAAAATCCCCGGTAAAAGAATTCATCGAGGATTTTCAACTAACTAACCAACCAAAAAAATCAAACTATGTCCCACAGTTGTGGGGTTTATTGTTACGACCTGCGGCTACGGTCTCCATAAACCGTAATGCGGTGCTTGTCTTTTGTAGTATTTCCTTTATAAATAGTTCCGGTCTGTTTATAGATGCGACCGCTTCTATCGTAGTGCATTTTTAAGTTTCCGATCCTATCTAAACGCCCTTTTTTATAGGTGATCGCTACGTCGCCAATGCGACCTACACGACCATTGCGATGATAATCAATTACCAGTCGTCCTATTTGTGCAACTTGACCGTTGCTATGGTATTGCACATAGCCCCTGCGGTAATTGCTACCAGAGTCATAAACTGAATTGGGGTTGTAATACACCTGATTTACACGTCTACCATTAAGGCTGACCGATGCAGGTGGGAGGTTGTAATTTAAAGTCCCGTCTGGGTAAATCAAAAACTCAACACCTTGTGTTATAAAAACGACAGGTTGCAAATAGAAAGCAGGAGATTCTGCTTTTGTGTGTAAACCAATGCTGTTTACTTCTGAAGCCTGTGCAGTAGTCGTGATCACAAAGCTTGCTGCTAAAAAGAATAGCGTGCGTTTCATAACATCCATTTTTATAGACCGAACTTGAAGTTCTCATCTGTGTTCGTTAGTTATAATCCAAACTGCGTGCCAAAATCAAAAAAGACGTATTGATAGTATCTGAATAGTATTGAATTATGATTTCAATGTGTTGTATATCAATAGTTTTTGATGAGTTTGTTTTAAATGAAAAAAGCGCGAAGAATATCCTCGCGCTTTAAATTTTTCATAAGTTTAATCAACTTTAGAGCTTGTCTTTAAGGTATTGTGCAGTATACGATTGTTTGTTTTTTACTATTTCTTCAGGAGTTCCGGCGGCGATAAGATGTCCTCCGTTTTCTCCACCTTCTAAACCAAGATCGATCACGTGATCTGCGCATTTGATCAGATCGAGATTATGCTCTACCACCAAAATGGAATGTCCTTTTTTGATCAATGCCTGAAACGAGGCTAATAACTTTTGAATATCGTGAAAGTGCAAGCCTGTGGTAGGTTCGTCAAAAATGAACAGGTTTTTCTCTTTAGTTGTTCCTTTTACTAGGAAAGAAGCGAGTTTGATACGCTGTGCCTCACCGCCGGAAAGCGTAGACGAACTCTGCCCAAGTGTGACATAGCCTAATCCTACGTCTTGTAAAGGTTTAAGCTTGCGGGTGATTTTATCCTGCTTGTGTTCTTTAAAAAAGGCGATGGCATCATCAATGGTCATATTGAGAATGTCATCGATGTTTTTATCTTCAAAAGTAACCTCAAGGACTTCTTTCTTAAAACGTTTGCCCTTGCACACCTCGCATTCCAGATGTACATCGGCCATAAATTGCATTTCAATAGTGACTTCACCTTCTCCCTTACAGTGCTCACAGCGCCCACCATCAACATTAAAAGAGAAATGCTTGGTCTTAAAGTTTCTGATCTTGCTCAGTTTTTGATCGGCATACAGCGACCGGATGTCGTCATAGGCTTTGATATAGGTCACCGGGTTAGAACGTGAGGAACGACCAATAGGATTTTGATCAACAAACTCGATGTGGTTGATGTTGTCAAACTTTCCTTCGATACCAGTCATTTGTCCCACTTTCTCTCCATAGCCGCCGGTTTCTTTCAGTAGGGCAGGATAGAGGAGCTTTTTTACTAAGGTACTTTTTCCACTTCCCGAAACACCGGTTACTGCGACAAAAACGCCTAGCGGAAAACGAACATCGATATTTTTTAAGTTATTTTCCCGGGCACCTTTTATGTCAATATAATACTTTGAGGTACGACGCTTTTCAGGGACCTTGATTTCTAATTCCCCGTTGAGGTATTTTGCAGTGAGCGAATCACTTTTAAGAATTTCATCGTAGGTTCCCACAGCGACTACATCACCACCAAAGGTTCCGGCTTCCGGACCAATATCGATGATCTCATCAGCGGCTTTCATGATGTCTTCGTCATGCTCTACTACAATCACCGTATTGCCTAAATCCCTAAGATTTTGCAGTACTTCTATCAGCCGCTCGGTATCTTTGGGGTGTAAGCCAATACTGGGTTCGTCTAAAATGTACATCGAACCTACCAGACTGCTTCCTAAAGAGGTAGCAAGGTTGATGCGTTGCGATTCTCCACCCGAAAGCGTGTTGGACTTTCGGTTTAAGGTGAGGTAATTCAAACCAACCTTAGCAAGGAATTCCAACCGACTTTCGATCTCAGTAAGTAAACGCTTCGCGATTTTGCTGTCATGGTCGCTCAGTTCTAGATCTTTAAAGAAATCAGCGACTTTGTTTAGTGGAAGTTCTACAAGGTCGGTTAGCGTAGTGCCACCGATCTTGACATAATTGGCTTCTTTACGCAGACGCTTGCCGCCACAGGTTTTACAACGCGTTTTTCCGCGGTAGCGTGAAAGCATCACCCGATTTTGGATTTTATAGGCTTTAGATTCTAAAAATTCAAAGAATTGATTAATGCCTTCAAAATATTGATTTCCATTCCAAAGCAAATCCTTTTGTGCAGCACTTAATTCGAAATAGGGTTTGTGTATTGGGAAATCGAATTTATAGGCGTTGTTGACCAGTTGATCCCGATAGTAACTCATACTCTCTCCGCGCCAAGGAAATACGGCATTCTCATAAACGGAAAGCGCTGTGTTTGGAATAACCAGATCTTCGTCAATACCAATTACATCCCCATAACCTTCACACGTAGGACATGCTCCATACGGATTATTAAAACTGAACAAATGTACGTTGGGTTCTAGAAAGCTCATCCCGTCTAATTCAAAACTGTTGCTAAAATGACGTTGTTTCCCGGTGGTTAAATCTTCAATAAAAGCTTCGCCTTTGCCTTCAAAAAAGGTGGTTTGCACAGCATCGGCAAGACGGTTGTAAAAGTCCTCGTCGTCTTTTTTAATGATGCGATCTACAACCAAAAACAGCTTGTCTGTTTTTTTGATCGCATCAGCTTCATCAATACGTACCACCGTATCGTTTACCTTAATACGTGCATAACCTTGTTGCTGAAGAATATTGAGTTTTTCTTCGATCTTTCTTCCTTCTTCGACCAGAAAGGGGGCGAGCAGTAGGAGTTTGCTGCGATCTTCAAACGCCTTGACATAATTTACCACGTCGGTAACCGTATCTTTTTTTACTTCGTCTCCAGAAATAGGCGAGTAGGTCTTACCAATACGGGCATAAAGCAATTTGAGGTAATCGTAGATTTCGGTGGAAGTTCCTACCGTAGAACGCGGATTGGTACTGTTTACCTTTTGCTCGATCGCTATTGCAGGAGCAATACCTTTTATATAATCTACTTTGGGTTTGTTGAGCCTCCCTAAAAACTGCCGGGCATACGACGATAAGCTTTCTACATAACGTCGTTGTCCTTCAGCATAAAGGGTGTCAAAAGCCAGGCTTGATTTTCCCGAACCCGATAAACCGGTAATGACTACCAGTTTATTGCGCGGAATGATAGTATTAATATTCTTCAGATTGTGCAGTTTGGCCCCTTTGATGATGATATTTTCCTTAGGGTCTGCTTTAGCAACGTCGATGATCATAGCAATAAGTATAGGTGTGCAAAGATAATTTATAGGATTGATACGCGCTCAAAGATTTGCCCAACGTCCTGTTAATGTTAAAATTGTACAGGGGTATTTGTTTATTTGGAATGAAAGTTGTTATATTTGATTTGTATTAACATTAACATAACGCCTATATCCTAAAATTACTTTTTTAAAATTTCGACCGGTCCCCGGGGATCAACTTTAACCTACAAAAGTAATTTTATGGATGAAATCTTAACAACTGACGCTACTCTGGTAAGCAGCTACATTAAAGGCGACGAGGCTGCTCTTTCTATACTCATCTCGAGACATCAACAACGCATTTATAGCTTTATTTATTCTAAAGTCTATGACCGCGATGTAACCGAAGATATTTTTCAGGATACCTTTATTAAAGTAATTCGCACCTTAAAGCGTGGTGGCTACAACGAAGAAGGTAAGTTTTTACCTTGGGTGATGCGGATTTCGCACAACTTGGTAATCGATCATTTCCGAAAAAATAAACGTATGCCCAAATTTGACAATACGGGGGACTTCAATATTTTTTCGGTTTTAGGTGATCCTGATTTGAATGCAGAAAAGCGCATCATTAAAGATCAGGTAGAGGAGGATGTACGTAAACTTATTGAAGAATTACCCGAAGATCAGCGCGACGTATTGGTGATGCGGGTGTATAAGGATATGAGTTTTAAAGAAATAGCAGAGCGTACCGATGTGAGCATCAATACCGCTTTAGGTCGTATGCGCTATGCATTGATCAATCTGCGTAAGGTGATCGAAAAAAACAATATAGTTTTAACAAATTGAGATAGACTAAATCCAAAAAGTGTGCGTTATAAAGGGACTATTAACCAAACGACATTTAATGGAAAACATTTACTCAAAAAAAGCGAATACGCTTGACAACAATCTAAACCCATCTAAAGAGACGGTAGACCGTATCTTAAATTATTCTAAGGCTTTAAGTGTTATGAATACTAAATCGGGGAAGTTTGATAACATCCTCAATTAAATGGAAAAGACCCGCTCAACAGCGGGTCTTTTTATGGGTACCTCCAATATCAAAAGAATTTCTAAAGATTAAGGTTTAGTATTCGGTAAGCACTTCGCGTGCTTCAGGGATGGTAGCTCTTAGTTCAAACTGCGTCAATAAGTTTTTCTCCAATTGCGCAAATCGTTCGCTTTTGTTGGCCAATTGTATTTGGTCAAAACTGTCTGTAAATGCTTGCATACTCAGTTTACCAACTTTCAGATTCTGAAAAATATTAGAAATGAAGGTGTTCATTTCGGCTTCGCCAATTTCGTTTTCCAAAATTTTAAATTGTTCAGGAGAGATCAATAGTGCATTGAGCTCATTTTGATTGCTGGCAAGCCTATTTTCGGTATTGGTGGTTTTACTTTCTATAAACGAATTGAGGGTATTGTATTGATTGGTACTGTACTTTTTGAGATAGCGCAATTTTACATATTTGGCTAGCGATTGCAGCAACATACGATCAAGCTGGGTTTCTGGTTTAAAAGCATCAGAAAGATAGTAATAGGCTTCACCCTCACCAATCGCATCATCGATTTTCGCTACATCTACATTTTGAGAGGTGTTGATGATGGTATTGTAAGAAGCTTCATTGCCATAAACCGGCGAACTTACTTGTGCATATACTACTTTGCTATCAGAGGTTACCTGAGTGATGTCTTGAAGAAAACCTCTTGTTTTTTCAAAAGTAGCTTCAAGCGCCGGGATTTTATCTTGCGGTACATTGATATAATTGGCATATTTTCCTGTAGTATACTTTAGATTACCTGCAAGAAGAATGAGGTCGCCTTCAACCTGATCATTGGTAAACGTTGTTCCGCTAGGTTGAGGTTTTCCCTTACCTAGGTAAATACTTTCACAATCGGTGCAATTTGCAGTGATAGCGTAGGTATAGTTAAACGGATTCATATAATCTGAAACATTACTCGACTTGTTAACGATTTCAGGGTACCATTTGTCTGCGTTCGTGGCGCGTAGGACTCCGTTGGAATAAACCAATTCTCCTTTATAACGTTTGGCACTTTTAGGCTTGTCAAAGTTTTTAAACTTGCCTTCGGTTTCTATAGTAAGTGTAGACTCAGGCGTAATAACCACCTCGCATCCTACAAGTACCGTATAGATCAAACAGTCGTTACAGTTTTGTGGTACTTTACTTGACGCGATGCGATCCCCATTAAGTTCAATAGATTTTACTTTGATATATTCATTCAATCGAAATGATAAGGTCTGCGTATCTACAGGCAAGTTGCTCAGTGTATACGTGGCATCTATAGTTTCATCTTCGAGTGAGATATTCACCGTCCCATCGAGGTGACTCAGCTTTTGGGCAAAGCTCATATTCACAAGTAAAAGACAAAATAAAAGGGCCTTGATATTCATAGCGTATAGATTCTTCATAATCAAAAATAATAAGCTTGAATTAATCCGTTGAGAAATAACCGATTCTGTGTTTTTAAACGAGCTGAACGGCCGTTGGTCTAAATTGTAGGAGTAGGCTTAGTTTTAAGCAGGTTTTTTAAAGATAAACGAAACCGAAGTGCAGGAAATTTAGAGCTTAGTACAAGGATATTGTAGGAAGAAAATAAAGGGAAAGAGTCTTTTAAGCAGCTTCACAGATAAAGCTCGGTTAATTTTAATAAAAATTTAACAAGTCTTAAGGTTAAGCTTTGGTGTAGACTAGACACATTCTTCCTGAGTTTAAACGAACGCTTTTGCGCGTGTAGGCTTCACCTTCATAAGCATCGGTGATCAAAAGTTCTGCTGAAGTTATCTCGTAGCAAAAACCAGTAATGCGATCGTTTGGATTCCCCGTATATTCGGCAATAAAATAGGTGTTTTGTTCCAGGCTGTTTTCAGGCAGGTTGATGGTACTCAAAAGATAACCGCTCAAACTATCTTGATGTCCGCTTAAGGCTCTGCCATACAACTCCTCCTGAATCTTCCGGTCTTGTAGCGTTCCGTAGGAAAAAATAAATACCGAAGTTTCTGCTGAAGAACTCATAAACCTTAGCGTTTCAATGTAAAATGTCCGGAATGTGTTGAAATACTGCCGTCGTTGCGCGTGAGTTTTACCTTGTACCAGTATTCATCTGATGGCAATGGTTGATCTCGCGTACTTCCATCCCAGCTTGCATCAAACGTATGCAGTGTTTTCAATAATTTTCCAAATCGGTTAAAAATCTCAATGCGCACCTGTGTATACAGTGAAGCATCCAACCCTAGACTTCCCCAGCGATCGTGATATCCGTCATTATTAGGAGTGAAGTACTCAGGGAATCCTAGCACCGCAACTTCTATACTGCTTATACCACAACCGTTTTTATCTCTTATATATAGCGTGTGAAAACCGGGGCGCACGTCATCAAAAACCGGAGCATCCTGATAAAAGCCTATCGCATCGCCCAAAGCATATTCATAAGCTCCTACACCTAATAAAGAAGGATCGAGAACCCGAATTTGGTTTCTTCCGTTCTCTTGTATAACTTCAATATTGTCACCGGTGATGGTCGCAGCTTCTGAAGCGATAACTTCAATACTTTTTACTGCAGATGCACAACCATACGAAGTAAACGCCTGTACGCTATACACCCCGGGTTGGTTGACGGTAATTTGAGGTGTGGTGCCAACAACAGTGCCTGCCGCATCCTGCCATACATAATCATAAGCATCTTGGGCGTTGCTCGTTTCTAAGGTAAACGAAGATGCATTACTGCAAAACTTTCCTTCATTCAATACGTCAAATTGAGGAACGGGTTCAACCACAAGGCGTAAATGCGGACCAACACCAAAACAAGACCCGGAATCGGTATCATCTACACGAACAAACAGGATTTGCTCATCAGCAATTTGGTTACGGTAGCTGTCTTGCGGAAGAATTTCATTTTGTTCTAAAAGTGCATCAGTCTCATTACGAAAATAAGACACTGATAAATTTTGTCCTGCCGGAAATTGATTCAGCATAGCAGAAGATGCTTGTGTTAGGTCAAAAGTGGCCATTCCATCCGCTACTTCATCTGCATCACACGTAGTAAGTGTATAACTGAAGCCGTCTGGGAACGAGGTTGTAGATACTTGCAGATTCACTTCGGTTACGTGAAAACAGCCGGAAGCATTGGAAGCGTAGGCATAAATTGTATTTCCGGAGGTATTGTTATAAACACCTTCTAAAACATTGTTTCCAGAATTGGTATCGGCATCAAAACGGGTACTGTAAAACACAACATTAACACCGGTATCGGTTGTGAGTTGTGGGGTGATGCTATTCAAATTAAAATCGGTGAAGCCGTCTGGAGTGCCGTCTTCATCACAGTTTGAAAAAGAGATCTGAGCCGGCGTATTCACTTCAGGGAGTACTTCGGCGACTACCGTTCTGCGTATTCCCGTAGTACACCCGGGAGCTTCTCCTGCCAGATAGAAATTAGTTGTGGCACTAACCGAAGGATTGAAATTGGCTCCGGTATGCACAAGATTTCCGCCGGTAGGTGCATCATACCAGTTTAAGATTCCGGTAGTTGTAGTGGCGGTTAGATTTACCGTACCAGCCCCACATCGGGAATCGCCCGTGGCAGTCGTCACCGGAATACGAACAGTTGTTGAGACTGCAATTTGTAATTCGGGATCGCCCGGCATACCTCCATATTCTACAATATAGCCTTTCGCTTGAAAATCCGGACTTGTTTCTCCGGTGGTTCGTAAATCATTCCAAGAGCCTTCAATCCCGATTCCCGGAGCGGTGATGTGCGCATAGTCTTCTCCACCGTTCACATTATTAGGTTCGCCAGAATTCCAATAGGCAAAAGTAGTAGTGCTGCCACCGGGTCCGCCACGCCAGAATTCAACACCACCGGCCAGTCCTTCGGGACCGGTTACCCATTTCCAAACGCCCTCTTCGGTTTCATCGGTACCGCCTATCCAACCCGCACCTTGCGTTTGTTCTCCACAAAGCACAGCTTCGTCCAGAGAAGTGATTGTCGCCAAATATCCTTGTAGTCCGTAATAACTTTGTTCTTCCGCAGCAGCACGCGCATCCTGCCAGGTGATTAGATTATCGGCGACATATTCATAATAATGACCGGAGGAAGGGAGGTAGTTGGCCTCGCCAATTGTTATTGAAAATTCTCGGGCGCCGCTTACATTTGCTTGGCTATTGCTATAGGAGACTGCTTTCACGGCATTGATAATTTCGTTGGTCGTAATTCCTGAAGAAAAGCTCATAGTGAGTTTTCCTGCAGAAGCATCAAATGCTGAAGTGATATTGGGAAAACTGGCGTTGAGCTCAAGAAGATCGGTCCCTTGCTCGTAGCCTGAGGAAATCTGAACGTATAATGCATTAATTTCGGTGCCGCCATTATTCACCAAATCAAAATCGGTAACAATAGGAATACGGGATTGCGGACAATAAATTTGATCACCCGTGGCGGTTAATTCTGGATTTTGGGCGACAAGCGTCCATGTAAAAAATGCAAAACAGCATAATATTTTCAAAGGCTTAGGGAGCTGGATCATAGTTTAATTATCAAATTGTATTGCTTGGTAGGCTCCGGCATCACTGCGCTCTGGGCGCGTTGAGCCTAAAAGGTCAAAAGGAACCTGAGTGCTTCCGGTGGTATTACCTAAAGTTTGTGCGGCAGAACCTTCACCGATTCGGTAATCGTTGCGCACGGTGTTTCTGAAATCAGGGGTTGCATTCAAAAGAATATCCTGATAAAGAGTTTCATTATCAAAAGCATAGTTAGGCCTTCCTTCAAAATCCCCAAAAGTATCTTCAAAACGGATCAACGTATTCTGAAATTGAAACTGGAAGGCGGCAGAAGCTACCGAAGTAAGCCCGAGTTCTCTGGAGGCGCTTCCATAGATGATGCAGTTGATAAACGTGGCCGACTCAAGGTCTGCGACAAAAAGTTCGTCTTCGGTCTCTAAAAAGTTATCGATCTGAACTGCTGGCGTATTGCGAAAACTTTGATCCCAATAATTGGCAAAGGTGCTGTGCGTAAAGGAATAATTTCCGCCTTGCCGAAGCCAAAGATTTGAAATACCCGAATTACCAACGACAAGATTCTCACCCGCGACTGCAGCATTTAAAGCGTACAAACCCACAGCCGAGCTGTTGTAGATCTGAACATTTTTAAGCTCCAGGTCGCGATCAGGGTTTGCAGAATTACCATCGGCCAAAATGCCTATTTGACTGTTCTTTATTGTGGTATGTTGTAGCGATCCTGTACTGCCCGGTGTAAACCAAATCGTATTCCATTGACCGGGAACGTTGCCGTATTCCGGCTCCAGGCGATCGCCTTCAAAGATAATTTCACGTTCAAGTACTTGCTGATCTTCACTTAAAAGGCCATGGGCTTGCAGATGGGCTTCATTGGCAACAATGATCCCACTGTTCTCGTGAAAGTGTAAGCGAGCTCCGGCTTCAATTTGCATGGTTTTTCCTGAAGGAACACCGGCATAACCGTAGATCACATAAGGTTTTTCATTAGTAAATCGCAGTTGCTCCTCTTCAAGTAAAAAACCTTCCACGCTGATTGGATTGCCGGATGCGTCTGTACCGATTTCTAGTGTTTCTTTTATACCTGAAGCATTCCTTGAAGGAAATAGAAAAATAGCATCTTGAACCAAAGTAACCAGAGCTACTTCCTGGGTGTTTCCGGGAGATTCAAACTGCAATTGATCGGTGTAGAGTAGTGCATTTTGATCTTGGTCGAGATCTATTGTGGCTTCAATAAAGATAAAAATGCTATCCTTTGCGCGAATTTCAACGTTTTCAAAAGTTTTTCCGGCGAGACCGTCAACATTCAGCCGATACTTGGAGTTTTCGCCTTGCGCAAGTCCTACACGCGGAATGGCGATCAGATCATCAGACCTATTGAACACTTTAAGACTATAGGTGCTGCTGCCGATAGTAGAAAAAACAGTGTCTAAATAAACGGTGTCCCGAGAAAATTCAAGGTTTCCGGAGCTTAGTCGCGGCTCAAAATCTTCTCTGCACGAACTCAACACAACGATGCTGAAAAGAGCAGGAATCAGGCGCAGACTAAGTAGGAACGTGTTTTTCAAGGATTATTTCTTAACGAGTTGAATTTCAAAAAGCTTATCCCAATGCTTGCCGGTAACATAGAGTTTGTTGGTTTCCGGATTGAAAGCAATACCGTTAAGCACTTCGTTATCTTTATCTTGAATCGAGTTGATCTCTTTTTTAAGTGGTCTCAGGTCTACAACGCCCTCGATCGCACCGGTTTCAGGATTGATGATAGAAATGCTGTCAAACTGATAACTGTTGGCATAGATCTTTCCGTTAACCCATTCAAGTTCATTATATTTTGAACGTAATTTTTTAGAATCCACTACTTGAATGTAATCTTGTTCTGCAAGCGTTTCCGGGTCGAGAAGCCAAATTTTTTCAGTGCCGTCAGACTTATAGACCACGCTGCCATCGTTACACAAACCCCAACCTTCTTTGCTTCTTCCGTAATTGAAAGTTTCGGTTTTTTCTAAGCTGTTTACATCATAAATAAAGCCCACATTTTCACGCCAAGTCAATTGAATGATTTTATCATTTACGACGGTAAGTCCTTCTGCAAAGTATTTTTTATCAAGATCGATACGTTCTAAGATTTCTCCGGTTTCTAAGTCGGTTTTAAGTAAGCCAGATTCGCCATATTCGCCAACACTTTCATATAAAATGCCGTCGTGAAATTCTAATCCCTGCGTGTAGGAAGATGTATTGTGCGGGTACGTATTGATGATCTCATAGGAATAAAGCGTGGGCGTGTTGGCCGCAACAAAGAGGAGTTGAGTGTCAATAATAGCCTGTTTTCCTTCAGCAAAAATAGCGGCGCTAAGTTTTTTCTCTCCAAGTTTCTCGACTTCAAAGTCGGTGGTTAAAGCCGTAAGATCTGTTTTAGAACCTAAAATCTTTCCGTCCAGTTTATAAATGACCGAATCGATAACAATATCGCCTTTAGGTTGCAAGGTGACGGTAACTGTTTCACCGTTTTTCAGGCTCTTTTCAGGTTTGTCAAGGGTTAATTTGAAGCTTTTGCTTAAATCTTTTCCGTTGCCGCAAGACAGGACAGTAAGACTTAAAATTAAGACTACGAGAAGGTTATAGCTGCGCATGAAGTTTTATATTTTGAGGTCAAGTTAAATCAATAAATTCAGTTAAAAAAACGTTTGGTTTAGTGTTCTATTGCTGTATATTTGCACCCGGCAAGTCCTACACAACCAGCTCCTGTCGAATTCCCCCAGGGCGGGAACGCAGCAAGGGTAGATGGTCGTAGCGGTGTGATGTAGGTAGCTTGCCTTTTTTTATGCCCTAATATTACGTATTTTCCCCGCTCTAAATTTTAAGTATGTCTCAAGTAGTCTTGATCACAGGAGCCTCTTCAGGAATAGGAAAATCAACCGCCGAATTTTTAGTAACTAAGGGTTTTACCGTTTACGGAACAAGCCGCAACCCCAAACAGCATGAAGTAAATGGCGTGCATTTTCTTGCGCTCGACGTGACTAAACCAGAAACTATCGCTACAGCTATGGAGCAAGTTCTAGAAAAAGAAGCGCGTGTAGATGTCTTGATCAATAATGCCGGAAAGGGAATAACAGGACCTTTAGAGGAAATTCCCGAGGAAGAACTCAGATCGATTTTTGAGACCAATTATTTTGGTCCCTTACGCGTGATCAAAGCTGTTTTACCTACTATGCGGAAGCAGGGCAGCGGCCTCATTATCAACGTGACTTCCATTGCAGGATATATGGGCTTGCCGTATCGAAGTGCATACTCTGCGACTAAGGGAGCTTTAGGCTTAACCACCGAAGCTTTGCGTATGGAGCTCAAAGAATTTAACATCAAACTAACCAATGTCGCACCCGGTGATTTTGCTACCAATATTGCAGCAGGACGTTACCACGCACCTTTAAAGCAAGATTCGCCCTACGCAGCAAACTACGGGAAATCTTTAGCCTTAATGGATGAACACGTTGATCACGGTGAAGATCCTCAAAAAATGGGGGAAGCAGTTCTTGCCATCATCAATGAAAAAGAACCAGCTGTACATTATAAAGTGGGCGCCTACATGCAAAAGATCTCTGTATTCTTAAAAGGTGTATTGCCGAGTAAAGTATATGAGCGCTTGTTGCTTAATCATTATAAACTTTAGACTTAAGGTTAAATTAGTGTGAAATAAACACTTATATTGGTTTTAAATCCGTAGTTCTTAAAAATTAACGATTTTATTGCGTAATTTTGAACTACAAATATTAGATAATCTAAATTCTTCACATGAAATTTTTTATTGATACAGCAAATCTAGACCAGATTAAAGAAGCACAGGAACTAGGAGTTCTTGACGGTGTAACTACAAACCCATCATTGATGGCAAAAGAAGGAATCACCGGTAGAGAAAATATATTAAAGCATTATGTAGATATCTGTAACCTTGTTGATGGTGACGTGAGTGCCGAGGTGATCGCTACAGACATCGACGGAATGATCAAAGAAGGTGAGGAGTTGGCTGCACTTCACGAACAAATCGTTGTGAAAATACCAATGATCAAAGATGGTATTAAAGCTTTAAAATATTTCAGCGATAAAGGAATCAAAACAAACTGTACGCTTGTATTTTCAGTAGGACAGGCATTATTAGCGGCTAAGGCAGGAGCAACGTATGTGTCTCCATTCTTAGGACGTCTTGATGATATTTCGACTGATGGACTTCAGTTAATTTCAGATATTCGTATGGTTTATGATAACTATGCGTTTGAAACACAAATTTTGGCAGCTTCTGTACGTCACACAATGCACGTAATTGATTGTGCTAAATTAGGATCTGATGTAATGACAGGACCTTTAAGCTCTATCGAAGGCTTATTGAAGCACCCACTTACAGATATCGGACTAGAAAAGTTCTTAGCAGATTACAAAAAAGGAAACAGTTAATGGTTCCTAAAGGTATAAAACTTAAAAAGCCTGCTCACAAGAGCAGGCTTTTTTATTGGTAGTGTTCCGATCCTGAAATAAGTTGAAACAAATTCGCCTTAATCAGGAACTAATTTTTCTGTAAAGTAATTACCTGTTCAAGCCTTGCAGCAGTTCGTTTTCAAAATTAGAGCTGAAGATGTTGGCGTGTGCGTTGATGATGATTCCGTTACGATCTACAATAAAGGTTTTTAAAAGGGAATTAAGTGCGAGATCTTTAGAGAGTTCATCAAATTTATCGGTGAAATAATACTGCTTGGAGACATCAAAATTATAACGCGTAATCGTCTTTTGCCAATGTTCAAAGGTGTCGTTCACATTGATCGCGATATAGGTGTACTCCGGATATTTTTTCTGCAGCGAGCGTGCAAGTTTTTGGGCTCTGATGGCGTGTGATTTTCGGGACGATGACCAAAAGAAAATAAAAGAGGGTCTGTTGATTATAGCATCAAAATTAAGGGTGTCGCTGTCTATATTGATGAGTTTCTCGTTAGGAATACGCTTACCGGTTTCAATATTCTTGTTGGCTTCATAAAGTGATTTGATGATAAACTTATCATCTTTAGAAGCAATACGTTCCATATACATATCATACAGCGTTTGACCTCCTTTTTTATCGTTGCTGTTTGCCAAATAATCGCGTATGGTTCGGGTGAGTAAAAAGCTTTCAACCGAATCATTATCAACTTCGGTCTCTATAAGGCGCAGCTTATGTAAATTGTGTGTAAAAGAAAGTGGATCGTAAGCTTCCTGCTTGTAGTAGTCTTTAAACGCGGCCTGGTTGAAATAATTGATGAGGAATCGTTGATAACTGTAGAGCTCCAATAAACTCGCATCGTTAAAATCAACTTCTTCACGATAATCGTAAAAGGATTTAGGCAGACTTTCTAAAAACGTAACCCGATCAACCCCAAAGTGTGACATCGGGTATACCTCTTTACGTGCATAGAAATCATAATTAACGATGGTATTGGCGATTTTTTCAAAGTAATTGTCAGAAGTATTCTTTTTAAAAAAATCATCAACCAGCGCCTGACGTTCTTGTTTTAAACTCGCAATACTTCTGTTAAAGGTTTCAGGATCTTGTTGATAGATCTCTTCTTGCAGCATCAGCTCATTCTCGTGCTCATTTTTTAAGAAGAGTTCTACCATCAAGTTGTTTTGAGGCGCTCCGTATCCAGAAAAGGTGAGTGTCTCATCAAACTCATAAGTATTCACCCGTAACATAATACTGTCGTTAGGCTCTAGGTAAATGATCTGACCTTCGTTGTGAAAGATTTGATACAGTCCTTTTTCAGGATCTTGAATTTCGTAGAGAAAGCGGTTGTTTTGGTCTAATCGAATCGTATCAACAAGCATATCATTCTTGCGCAACACTACAAAATTAGACGTAGGATTAACGATCTCACCTCCTAAGTAAGTCCCGTAATCGGTTTTGTGTGCTTTTTCAGAACAACCTATTAAGAATAGGGATAGACAGGTGGCTAGAAACAGCTTAATGCTCATAAAAGGTTGAGATAGAGGTAATGCAATAGGTTGAAAATTAAAAATTGCTTCAAATGTATAAGTGACACTTGATGTGGGCTGTTAATTAGGCGTTAAAACATACAATTAAAAAGTTAATGTTTCTTCTTTTAGTTGAATAGCTGTACTTTTGCAAATCACTATAAAATCAGGCTTTAAGCATATGTTATCAGTATCAAATTTATCTGTACAGTTTGGAAAACGCGTTCTGTTTGACGAGGTTAACGTATCATTTACTCAGGGCAATTGCTACGGAATTATTGGGGCAAACGGTGCAGGAAAATCTACATTTTTAAAAATAATCTCAGGAAAGGAAGAACCTACCAGCGGTCACGTACATCTGGAACCGGGAAAACGCATGTCTGTATTAGAACAAGATCACTATGCATACGATGAGCACACGGTACTTGAGACAGTACTTATGGGGAATAAGCCGTTGTTTAAGATCAAGAGCGAAATTGATGCCTTGTATGCCGATTATTCTGATGAGAATGCAGAGCGCATAGGTGAACTTCAGGTAGAGTTTGAAGAAATGAACGGTTGGAACGCAGATAGTGACGCCGCAGCATTACTTTCTAATTTAGGTATCGCAGAAGATTTGCACTACAGTCTTGTTAAAGACCTTGATGGTAAGCAAAAAGTACGCGTCTTACTTGCTCAGGCCTTATTCGGTAATCCCGATGTGTTGATTATGGATGAGCCTACTAACGACCTGGATTATGAAACCATCAATTGGTTAGAGAATTTCTTAGCCAATTATGAAAACTGCGTCATCGTAGTTTCTCACGACCGTCACTTCTTAGATGCGGTTTGTACCCATATTTCAGATATTGACTTTGGAAAAATTTCTCATTTCAGCGGAAACTATACGTTTTGGTATGAGTCTTCTCAGTTAGCTGCACGTCAGCGCGCACAGCAAAACAAAAAGGCTGAAGAAAAGAAAAAAGAGCTTGAAGAGTTCATCCGTCGTTTCAGTGCGAACGTAGCAAAAAGTAAACAGGCAACTTCGCGTAAGAAGATGATCGACAAGCTTAATGTAAATGAGATCAAGCCGTCGAGTCGTAGATATCCTGCCATTATTTTTGAACGCGAGCGTGAAGCCGGAGATCAGATTTTAAATATTGAAAAATTAGCGTCTTCAATTGACGGTGAAATATTGTTTAAAAACGTAAATCTTAACCTTGCTAAAGGTGATAAAGTGGTGGTGTATTCTAAAGACAGTAGAGCAACCACAGCATTTTATGAGATCCTAAACGGAAAACAAAAAGCGCTTGAAGGGAAATTTGAATGGGGAGTAACAACCAATCAATCGTACCTTCCGGTAGACAATCAAGAGTATTTTGATAATGAATTAACTCTGGTAGACTGGTTGCGTCAATATGCAAAAACTGAGCAAGAGCGTGAAGAGGTGTATTTGAGAGGCTTTTTAGGGAAGATGATTTTCTCTGGTGAAGAAGCTTTGAAAACATCAAATGTACTTTCCGGAGGAGAAAAAGTACGTTGTATGCTAAGTAGAATGATGATGCAGCGCGCAAATGTGTTGATGTTTGATGAACCTACTAACCACTTGGATCTGGAATCGATCACTGCGATAAACAACAGTCTGAAGAATTTTAAAGGAACCATTTTATTGACCACAAGTGACCACGAGTTTGCACAAACCGTAGGGAATCGTATTGTGGAGTTGACTCCAAAGGGTGCGATAGACCGTTATTTAACTTTTGATGATTATATGAACGATCCTAAAATAAAAGAACAACGCGAGCAAATGTATGCTGTAGAAGCATAGGTTGAGCGAATGTATAAAACGAAAAAATCCGTGGTGTGAGCCACGGATTTTTTTGTTTTATACTTATTGTATTTACTTTCTCATAAAATGTCTAGCCAGCGTAAATGCACAAAAAACAGCGATAAAACTGCTTAGAGCAATGCGATAGGCAGGCAGTTCTTCTCCTTGTGTAAGCGGGTAGAGCCGCCACAGCGAGTAAATGAGTAATCCTGCGTTAAGAGCAAGATTAAAAAAAGACCGTTTGGGTTTTTCTTCTTTTTGAATAAGTGGCCGTTCTCCTGTACGCTCTGTGTTTTGACGGTCTGTAAGTCTGCGGGTTTGTGTTGCTTGTTCCTCAAGTTCAGCATCGGTGAACTTGGGTTCTGAAGTTGTTTTTTCGATAATATGTTTGGCCCTTAATAAGTTATCTTTTTCTACAAATAATAAAACACCACGATCATAATCGCTGCCAAAACCGGCGCGTATCGCACTCTCGTGATCATTACGAATTACGCTATTGATGCCGGCTTCATCCAGTTTGTTTTTGAGATGATTGACGTTGATTTCAGAGCCGGTATACACGCGCTCGTACTTAGAATCTTTAATCATTGAGCTTTATCGTATTGACACTTCCATATGGCGGTGTTGAAGTTTTTACCCAGTGCAAAACCATAGTAAATTACGATGGCCGCAATGGATTTGAACATAAAAAAGAAAACCATCACGTCCTGGCTAAAACTTTGCTCGGGAGCAAATAGCCCATTCGGAACTAGTAGTGTTGCCAAAATACTCGAAAGCATAATGGTAAATACTAAGGTTTCAAAAGTTTTAAACGGCCACATCATCAATTTGCGCAAGGGATGTAAATCATTACCCCATTTGTGAATGAGATAGTAATAACCATTTCCCATCGGAGCAAAAAGTAAGGGGTCGTCGGTTCTGCTTAGCACAAACATTTTTGAAGGCGCCATAATTTTAAAATTAGAAAGCGCGGTCTCATGTTCTTCCTCTAGGTGTTTAATTTCATCAAGGGCTTCCTGTGGATAGGTTCCTTTGAAAAAATGCGTATCTAAAAACCGAAGTCTGTAATCTACACAGATTTTTTTGATGCTCTTTTCATGAAATATACGAGCTGTATCAAGTTTGTCAAAATCCAATGCATTTGGAAGTTGCTTACTTGAATTTTGCTTCAGTTGATCTAAAATACGCGCATTGCTAGAAGGCGTTTTATTTAGAAATTGATTAACCCAGTTTATGACTTTAGAATCTCCGGCATTGGTATTGTGAAGTTGTTCACGAAGTAATTTCTCGTGAATATTAGTTCTTTTTAACAGCATCATTCCTCTTTTTGAGTTTTAAAGTTAACTATTTGAAGACTAACGCACAATACGGCAAATGCTAAAAATCTAGCGCAGTTCAGCATTCAGGCTTTTCTCAAAGCGCTGCTGCAGCTTGTTCATGATTTTGTCAATTTCTTTATCGGTCAGGGTTTTGTGTTCGTCCTGAAGTGTAAAACTCACCGCATAACTCTTTTTGCCTTCCGGAAGATTTTCACCTTCATACACATCAAACAGCGCTACGTTTTTAAGGAGTTTTTTCTCCACCATATACGCTTCTTGATAGATCTGATCAAAAGTAACCTCTTGATCCAGAAGCAGCGCAAAGTCGCGACGTACAGCCGGATTTTTAGGAATTGGAGCAAACTTGATTTTGTTCTGCTGAACCAAATCTAAAATAGTATCCCAGTTAAAATCTGCATACAACACTTCTTGTTCGATATCAAAGTGGTTACGAATGGCTTTAGAGACCAGGCCAAAAGAAACTACTTGTTTTTTCTGAACGCTGTATTCTAAACCTTCAGAAAATTGAGCGTCTTTGAGTGGCTTAACCTTCCATTGAGCAATGCCTAAACGAGAAAGTACAGCTTCAACATTTCCTTTTAAATTGAAAAAAGTGGTGTTCTGTTGTTGCTGAAACCAGTTTTCAGCATTTTGCTTACCGCTTAAAAGTAGCGTCAAATGCTTATGTTCTTCACGACCACCAGGGAAGTTGTGGTAGCTTTTTCCGAATTCAAACAACTTTAGATCAGGCTGACGGCGGTTGCTGTTGAACGCAACAACTTCAAGTCCCGAAAATAATAACGACTGGCGCATCACCGAAAGGTCGGTACTCAGCGGATTGAGCATCGTTACATTATAATCTTCTTTGAACGCTTCATTAAGCGATGCATAAACCGGTGTGGTAAGCGAGTTATTTAGGATTTCATTGAAGCCCAAAGACGCCAATAAATTCCCGGTAACCTGCTGAATTTTATGATCTGCAAAGCGGCTGCTTTTAGAAACTGAAGCATTAAGCTTTGACTTAAACTGAATTTTATTGTATCCGTAAACGCGTAAGATCTCTTCGATAACATCTACTTCACGAGTTACATCATTACGATAAGCGGGAATCGTCATTCCGATTCCAGACTCGGTGATGTTATTGATCTTGATATCCAGAGAAGACAAGATCGATTTAATCGTCTCTTTGGGGATAGCTTCACCGATAAGTTTTTCTGCACGATCAAAATTGAGAACTACCTGATGATCTTCGATCTTTTTAGGATAAAAATCAACAACATCACTGGTAACTTCGCCTCCTGCACATTCTTGAATTAGGAGTACCGCGCGTATTAAAGCATACTCGGTGATATTAGGATCGATCCCACGCTCAAATCTAAAAGACGCATCTGTATTCAAGCCGTGGCGCTTGGCTGTTTTTCTAACGCTTACAGGATCAAAGTATGCACTTTCTAAGAAGATCGAAGTAGTACCTTCGGTCACGCCGCTGTTTTCTCCGCCAAAAACTCCTGCGATACAAAGTGGTTTTTCAGCATCGCAAATCATCAAGTCTTCTTCGTTCAGTTCGCGTTCAATTCCATCAAGAGTAGTGAATTTGGTTCCTGCTGCAACGGTTTTAACATTGATTTCTTTACCGGCAATTTTTGCCATATCAAAGGCGTGAAGCGGCTGACCCAATTCGTGCAAAACATAATTGGTAATATCTACCACGTTATTTTTTGGGGTAAGCCCGATGGCCTTAAGTCTGTTTTGAATCCACGCCGGAGATTCTTTTATAGTAAGACCGCTTAGCGTGATCCCGCAATAGCGTGGCGCTTTTTCATTATTTAGTACCTGAACGCTAATTTTTTGCATTCGGTTGTCAATTCTAAACGAACTGGTTGACGGGGTGATGAACTCAGGATGTACCCCAGATTGAATAAGACCTGCACGTAGATCTCGCGCAGTACCCATATGGCTCATCGCATCAGAGCGGTTAGGCGTCAGACCAATTTCAAAAACAATATCGTCTTCGATCTCAAAAATTTCAGCAAGCGGAGTACCCGGTTTTAGATCTTCTTCGAGAATCATAATACCATCATGACTTTCGCCAAGACCAAGTTCATCTTCGGCACAGATCATTCCGTTGCTTACCTCGCCGCGTATTTTACCTTTTTTGATTTTCCAAGGTTCTCCCTTATCATCATAAAGCGTGGTGCCTACGGTTGCTACAGGAACTTTTTGACCAGCATCAACATTAGGAGCTCCACAAACAATTTGTACAGGTTCTCCATCGCCAAGATCAACAGTGGTAAGTTTTAGACGGTCTGCGTTAGGGTGTTTTACACAAGTCAATACGTGACCTACCACAATGCCTTTAAGACCTCCTTTTACACTTTGAAAAGGTTCTATGCCTTCAACTTCAAGACCTAGATCTGTCAATAAATTGCCGGTTTTTTCGGCATCCCAATCAATATTTATAAACTGTTTTAACCAGTTGTAGCTAATCTGCATGCTTTTATTTTTGAAAGCGCAAATATACTATTTACGCTGCTTTTTTAATCAAATACTTGAGGTTAATCACGACTTAAAACCATTAGTTTTTAACACTAAAATCAGGATATATAATTCCAAATATTTTTAAACTTCATTACCTGAGCATAGGTCTTACGTACGGGTAAGTTTTCAGGTTGCGCAAGTTGCGGATCTTCTTTCAAGAGGGCTGATGCATAATTCCGCGCAATTTTCATGACTTCATTATCTTTTACGATATCAGCGATTTTTAGATTGAGCACGCCACTTTGTTGCGTTCCCATAATGTCTCCGGGACCGCGAAGCTTCAAGTCTACTTCTGCGATTTCAAAACCGTCATTGGTTTGCGTCATGGTTTGCAGGCGGGTTTTTGAATCTTCAGAAAGTTTATGACCGGTCATCAAAATACAATAACTTTGGTCTGCACCGCGCCCTACACGGCCGCGTAGCTGATGCAGCTGAGATAATCCAAAACGTTCTGCACTTTCAATGATCATCACCGAGGCATTGGGTACATTAACGCCCACTTCGATCACGGTAGTTGCGACCATGATTTGCGTCTCACCATTCACAAAGCGATTCATCTCATAATCTTTGTCTGCAGGTTTCATTTGTCCGTGTACGATCGAGATTTGATAATCGGGCATCGGGAATTCTCTCGCGATACTTTCATAGCCATCCATCAGGTCTTTGTAATCCATCGCTTCACTCTCTTGAATAAGCGGATAGACCACATAGATCTGCCGGCCTTTTTTGATCTCATCGCGTATAAAACCGAAAACCTTCAAACGGTTGTTATCATAGCGATGCACGGTTTTAATAGCCTTTCTTCCTGGAGGTAACTCATCGATCACCGAAACATCCAGATCACCATAAACACTCATCGCCAGCGTTCGCGGTATAGGAGTCGCCGTCATAATCAAAATATGCGGCGGTAGCTCATTTTTATGCCAAAGTTTGCTGCGCTGCGCCACCCCAAAGCGATGCTGCTCATCAATAACGGCAAGTCCCAGATTTTTGAACTTTACTTTGTCTTCCAGCAGCGCGTGCGTACCTATTAAAATATGCAGACTACCATCTTCTAAACTTTGATGAATTTCCCGGCGTTCTTTGGTTTTTGACGAACCGGTAAGTAGCGCGATTTTAATATTTAATTTTTCACATAATTCACTGATTCCCTGAAAATGCTGAATGGCCAAAATTTCAGTAGGCGCCATAAGACAGGCTTGAAAGTTATTGTCAAGCGCGATCAGCATAGTCATCAACGCGACGATGGTCTTACCGCTTCCTACATCTCCCTGAAGCAGGCGATTCATCTGTGCGGGTTTGCCCAGATCGTTACGTATTTCCTTTACTACCCGTTTTTGAGCCCCGGTAAGTTCAAAAGGTAAATGCTCGTTGTAAAAGGTGGTAAAATAGTCGCCGATGGCTTCAAAAGCATAGCCTTTAATCTTTTGCTTGTGCAATTGGTTTTTAACCAAAAGCTGCAATTGAATAAAAAAGAGCTCTTCAAATTTGAGTCTAAATTGTGCTTTTGCCAGTTTTTCTTGCTGCTGCGGAAAGTGAATATTGAGGTAAGCTTCGCGACGCGTAATCAATTTCAGCGCATTCCGTATAGCTTCAGAAAGCGATTCTTCAATACTTTTATGTACTTCCTGAAAAAGGGTTTGCATCAAGCTATTCATCACGCGGTTGGTGATGCCTTTATTGCTTAGTTTTTCAGTTGAAGGATAAACCGGTTGCATTGCGATGCGCAAGCCTTTTTTATGTTCTTCAAGTAATTCCAGATCGGGATGTGCGATCGAGTAGGAGCTGCCAAAACGTTGCACTTTTCCGAAGGCGACATAAGGCACATTTATTTTTAGGCTTTCTCGTATCCATTTCAGTCCTTTAAACCATACCAGTTCCATCGCACCGGTTTGATCAATAAAGGTGGCAACAAGTCGTTTAGATCTTCCTTCTCCTGCGGTTTTGATATGCGTGACTTTGCCAATGATCTGAACATCGGCACTGGTAGGTTGCAACTGACTAATTGTGTAATACTGTGTTTTGTCAATATACCGGTTGGGAAAGAGATTAAGCAGATCTTGATAGGTGTGAATGCCTAATTCTGAACGCAGCAAATTGGCCCGGTTGGGGCCTACACCTTTGAGGTAATCGATAGGAGTTTGAAGTTTGCTGCTCATAAAAAACGAAGATATAAAACCCAATTATTTTATTCTCGTATTCGATACACTTAAAACGAGCAGTTTTAAATTCAAATCCTTAATTTGGCAGCCTATTCATTAGATTGATTTTATGAGATTGATTTTTTCGCTTATCGCAGCATTCTTGATAAGTACCACATACGCCCAACAAACCGAAACGGTTGACTTTGAACGCATATATGCTTTGCTTGATTTTAATTTTGCCGAAGGAACCGTAAGCGGTGACATGGAGGTGAAATTTACCATGAAAGACCATGCCGACTTTATTTATCTCGATGCCAAAAACATCACAAAGTATGAAGCGTTTTTAGACGGTAAGATCGTAGCCACCCATACCGATGATAATCGCATTATTTTTACTCAGAACTTCGTTAAGGGAAAGACCTACAACTTAATGCTGGAGTATACCGCAAAACCTAACAAAGCCTTGTACTTTGTAAATAATGGCGGATTTCAGCAGATCTGGACGCAAGGGCAGGGGAAGTACACTTCCAACTGGTTGCCAAGCATTGATGATATGAACGATAAGATCGAGTTTGATCTTTCGATCGTTGCTTATCCCGGGCAAGAGGTGGTCGCTAACGGGGTTTTAAAGGAGAAAGAAGAAGTTGAAGATAAATTCATCTGGCATTATGAGATGTCAGAACCTATGTCAAGTTATCTTGTAGCTGTCGTTCTTGGCGATTATCGTAAGCAGAGACGCTTGTCAGAATCGGGAGTGCCTATTGACTCGTATTATTATCCTGAAGATTCCTTGAAGGTGATGACCACCTATAAATATTCTGATGATATATTTGATTTTCTAGAAGAAGAAATAGGGGTTCCTTATCCGTGGCCTGTTTATAAGCAAATTCCGGTAAAAGATTTTCTCTATGCCGGTATGGAAAATACCACCGCAACCATTTTTAGTGATGCTTACATGGTAGACCGCACTGGTTTTACAGATCGCAATTATGTGAATGTAAATGCACACGAACTCGCGCATCAATGGTTTGGCGATTATGTAACCGAAACTTCTGGTACACATCACTGGTTACAAGAAGGTTTTGCAACCTATTACGCGTTATTGGCTGAAGCTGAAGTTCTAGGCGAAGAAGTTTATGCTTGGAAGCTGTTTCAGTCGGCGATGCAATTAAAAGAAATGAACGATAAAGGAAATGGGGAAAGTCTTTTGAATCCAAAGGCCAGCTCCCTTACCTTTTATCAAAAAGGTGCCTGGACGTTGCATATGTTGCGTAAAGAAATTGGAGATGAAGCTTTTAAAACTGCTGTGAAAAGTTACTTGCAAAAGCATAAATTCAGTAATGTAGATACTGAAGATTTCCTGGTAGAAGCCCGCGCTGCGAGTGGATCTGATTTACAGGAATTTGAATGGAAATGGTTAAGAGCGGTCGCGTTCAACTATGAGGATGCCATTGCAACGCTAGAGGATTATCCGGTGATTCAACGGTATAAAAGAACGGTAGAATTACGCAAACAATCTTTTGGTCAAAAATCTCAGAAACTCTTCAATCTTTTGGCTTTGCCCGATAAATATTCGGGGCCTGAAGCGATTTATCAGCTTGCAGATGTGTCTCCAGCGGCTGCAGGTCGTATTTATGAGCGCGCTTTTTACACCAATAATCCTTGGGTGAGACAGGCTATTGCACAAACGGTGAGCAAAGTGCCAGCTGCGATGAAAGTAAATTATGAGCGTTTGCTTAACGATGATTCCTACATTACGCGGGAATTGGCTTTGATGAATTTATGGACTTCCTTTCCCAAAGACCGTCATCAATATTTAGATAAGATGAAAGGCGTGCAGGGCTTTTCAAATCATAATGTTGAGATCCTTTGGCTGGCCTTGGCGATTTCAACTTTAGATTATGAAGAAGCTTATGTGCGGGATCATTTTTTTCGACTTACGCGCTTTACAGGAAACCGTTATTCTTTTGAAACCCGCGAGCAGGCCTTTACAAAATTGTATCAATTGCAGCTCTTTGAACCAAAAAGTTTAAAAAATCTCATAGAAGCTTGCTTTCATCACAACTGGCGTTTTGCACAGACCTGCCGTCAAATATTAGACGAGGTCGTAAAAATTGAACATTACAGAAAGGAGCTGAAAAAGCTCGATATTTCTGAAGAAAAGGAGAAGCAACTTTTAGCTGAAAAATTAGGCTGATGCGTGCACTAGTTATTTCAGGAGGAGGAAGTAAAGGAGCTTATGCAGGCGGTGTGGCCCAGCATTTGATCGAAGAACAAGGCCATAAATATGACTTGTTTTTAGGAACATCTACCGGAAGTCTCTTAATCTCCCAACTGGCAAATAACAATATTAAACGTGCCTACGAGGTATACACGCAGGTCAATCAAAACACGATTTTTAATGTGAATCCTTTCAATATTAAAAAGCGTGGAGATCGGGAGTACGTTTCTATAAATTATTGGAATACGGTTTGGCAATTTATAAGACGTAAGCGCACCTTTGGGGAAAGCAAAAATCTGCTTAAAAACATCAAAAAAAATCTTTCTAGAGCCGAGTTTGAGGAGATCAAGCAACAAACTACAGATGTGGTGGTAACCGTATCCAACCTTACCAAGAACACCGTAGAATACAAGTCGATACGCAATTGGGAATATGATGATTTTTGCGAATGGATTTGGATCAGTTGTAATTATATCCCGTTTATGAGTCTGGTGAAGAAAAACGGGTTTGAATATGCAGATGGGGGTTTTGGATGCATCGTTCCCATACGCGAAGCCATACGTCGCGGAGCCACCGAAGTAGATGCCATTATTCTTGAGTCAGAAAATATGGAGTACAACAAAGTGCTGGGAAATAACCCGTTCTCCTTGATGGTAAATCTCTTCGGGTTTTTGATGGATCAGGTAGAATATCATGATGTGATTGTAGGCAAACTGGCAGCCATCAATAGAGATGTGCCGCTCAACTTGTATTATACTCCGTCAAAACTTACCGAAAACAGCCTGATCTTTAATAAAAAATTGATGAGTAACTGGTGGCAACAAGGCTGGGATTATGCTGCCGCGAAAGCCAAACACGCGCAGGAAAATAAACTACGTGAACTTCCGGAAACCGAATAGCTTAGTTTACCGTTATTTCTTTGGTGATAACTTCAATTGCTGAAGTTTTAAATTTTAGAATATAACTACCTTCTTCTTTCGGGCGAAAAATATAATCAGCCTTCCGGGTTGGGATATCCATCGTACACATACTACAGGTATCGTAAATCGCTTCGACTTCAATACTGATTTCATTTCCATTTACCGATTCGATAAACTGATTAAACTGTCCACAACCGTTGTTCACAGGAAATGAAACTACGAGTTTGAGTTCGTCATCCAAAGCTACAGTCGACGCTCCTGAAACCTGAGAAACCCAGGCAGTTTTGGTTTCGGTACAGTTTTTTTCTTCAGCAGAAGCTGAGGTGGCATCACAACCGGAAATGAAAAGTAGACCTGCAAAAAGTAGGGTGCAAAGGAGTTTCATAAGCTTCGTTTCTTTTTAGATACCGAAGCTAAAAAAGGGTTGCGTGCTGCAGGAGAGGATTGGCAATTAATTAACGCATTTGATCACATCATCCAGCCCTTCTTCATCTTCACTTAAAACCACCAGCGTGTCACCTGCGTGGATCACCGTAGAACCTTTTGGGGTCAAAAACTTTTCATTGCGCTTGATCATCGCGATAATCGCATTTTTAGGAAAGCCCAGGTCAATGATTTTAGTGTCAGCAGCTTTACAGTTTTGACTGATTTTAATCTCGCGCATCGCAGTTTTCGGAATTTCCGAAATCAGGTGATTCATATTGCGCTGCGTACTGCTTTCTTCGGGCAAACCAACTTTAAGCCATTTGGCGACCACCGAAAGGGTAGTGCCTTGAATCAAGACCGAAGTCAATGAAATAAAGAACACAATATTAAAGATCATATTGGCTTTGTCGATGCCGGCGAGTAGAGGATACGTCGCAAAAACAATTGGTACAGCACCGCGTAAACCCACCCAAGAGATGTAAAACCTACGGCGCATTTTCATTTTAAAAAATGCCAGACTTATAAAAACACCAACAGGTCGCGCGATAAAAATGAGGAATAAAGAGATCATTAAACCGATCCCGATATAAGGAATTACTTGCGTGGGAAATACGAGTAAGCCCAGCGTAAGGAACAAAACGATTTGCATCAACCATGCCAGCCCGTCAAACATTTTTAAGATCGTTTGCTTATGGATCAGGTCTTGATTCCCCAGGTAGACGGCGCAAATATAGATCGCGAGAAAACCGTTTCCGCCGATGAATTCTGTGGCAGAAAAGGTGATAAACATCAACGAGATGACCAAGACAGGGTATAAACCTTCAAAACCCAACTGAATTTTATTGATGGTGATTTTACTGAGTTTTCCAAAGAGAAAACCGGCAATTCCACCTACGATCATTTGCGTTAAAAGCATCGGGATCACCGAAGCTAAACCTTGATCTTGATTGATGACTAAGGTTAAAAAAGCGATGGTAAGCACGTAGGCCATCGGGTCATTACTACCACTTTCCAGTTCAAGTGTGGGTCGTAGATTGGTTTTGAGCGCTAAACTTTTGGAACGTAGTATTGAAAATACCGCTGCAGCGTCGGTAGAAGAAACTATCGAGCCGAGAAGCATGCTTTCATAAATCGTAAAATCGGTTACATAAAATACAAAGCAACCCAAAGAGACGGCGGTGAGCAAAACGCCAACTGTAGACAGCGCGAGTCCTTCGCGCAGAATGGGTTTTACAGAAGACCAATGCGTATCTAGACCACCGGAAAAAAGTATGAAGTTGAGTGATACAATTCCGATAAATTGTGCGATTTCCGGATTGTCAAATTGAATACCGCCAATACCATCAGAACCCGCGATCATCCCTATTCCTAAGAATAAGATAAGCGTAGGTACACCAAATTTATAGGAAGTTTTACCTACGATAATACTTATCAAAAGTAAAACTGAACCCACAAAGACAATATTCTCGATGGTTAGATTCATAAAGGGGTAGTTTTAGAAAAAGGCTTTATTGAATGTTTTTTTTATAAAAAGCTATTCAATACGCTTTCCTTGTGTCGTAAACGAAAGTCCTTGTGTTCCTCGGGTTGAAATCATAATACTTTCAAAAATAGGATCGGTGACCTTGGGATCATCGAGCCAGTTAAAAATAAAGTTCGCGCCGGTGCCTCCTGTTTTATCACCTTCTTCAATAATGATCTCTACGGTCTCTAAAGGTTTTAATGCGATGGGGAAATCAAAATAGGTATGAATAAGCTTGCCGGTAGTGTCGTAATACGAACCACGAGTGAGTACCAGTTCTTGGGTTTCACTGGTGTTGCGCAGGCTTACCGTTACCGTTAGATCGTGAGTGAGATGTTCTGAAGTACTGTAGATTTCAGAATAGATTCCTAAATAGGTTTTTGCTTTTTGCAGGCTATCTTGTTCAGGAAGTGTTGCGCGACGTTTTTCCCAATTGATCGGGTTTATAGAACTGCTTTCTTTTTGCTCGCTTTCGCAGGCACTAAAAAGGAAAACCGAAGCTAGTATAAAAAGTAGATTGCGCATAACATCGTTTTTTAGCCAAATAGTTCTTGAACTTCAGCCTTAAGATACTCTAAAGCTAGAGAAGTAGGGTTTTGCGACTCGTCAAAATTTGTTAAAATATACTCCCGAATATCTTGAGCGGTTTCCAGCTGCGTATCGGCAAGGGTTTTTCGCAGGTGTTGAATCAAGGTGTTTTTTGAGGATTTTACGCTGGCCCAACATTCATTAGACACATAGACCTGCTGCGTAAGATTGTGCTCAAATTCCTGCTCGATGGTCGCCGCTAATAAATCGACATACGCTTTTTTGTCTTCGGTAGTCGGCTTTACCCGTATAAGCAGCTGTAGCGGAGAGATACGCTCTAAAAACAAGGTGAGACGCTCGTATGCCTGCAGGCGTATAGGTAAAGACTCAGCTTGAGCTTCTTTGTGCATCAAAAAACGCCTTCTGTTTTCCTCGTTTTTTAAAAAGCCGTCAAAAAAATAATAAGCCAGAAGCCCAACCACCACCGCTGGAGCTACCGGAATTAAGATTTCTAAAATATCATTCATAATTAATAACGTACGTCTTCAAATTGTTTTACCTGACTATGCTCGCGTTTCACGGTTTCTTTGTCGTATTCTCCGCCTAAGTAATTACAGTTTAAGAGCGAAGACATTCCTTCAAAAGGAACTTCTACTTTGTGATAACTAAAACAGGCCGCAAGGGTTTGACTCAGGTTTTTATCGCCTAAAGTTAAGTCAACATCTTCAGTTGTCAACTGGCAAGGATGTTCATAGCCACAAGCATGGGTGATCTCAAGCAATTCTTTTCTGAAATTCTTAAAGTAAAAGTTAGTTCGTACCGCTTTATCTTCAACATTAATACCGGCTTGAAGCCATTTGTTTTGAGTGGCTACACCACTTGGGCAGGTATTGTTATGACAGGCTTTGGCTTGAATACAGCCAATTGAAAGCATGGCTTCACGAGCAACATTCACTACATCTGCTCCCATAGCAAAGGCCATGGCGCCTTTTGCAGGAAGACCTAGTTTTCCACTTCCTATAAAAACAATGCGGTCTGTAAGATGATGCTTTTTGAAAATTTTATAAAGATCACTAAAGGCATATACCCAGGGTAGTGAAACGTGATCGGCAAAACTGGGTGGTGCGGCTCCGGTTCCTCCCTCGCCACCATCAACCTGAATAAAATCGGGTCCTTTGTTGGTCTTTACCATCAATTGTGCAAGCTTTTCCCAATCTTGCAGTTTTCCTATAGCAGCTTTAATTCCTACTGGAAGTCCGGTCGCTTCTGCGATTTGCTCCACAAAATCAATAAGTCCTTCCACACCGTCAAAAGCGGTATGTGTTGCGGGGGAAATCACATCTTTACCCATAGGCACATGACGTATTTCAGAAATTTCTTTGGTGATCTTTGATGCCGGAAGTACGCCACCTTTTCCTGGTTTTGCACCCTGAGAGAGTTTGACCTCGATCGCTTTTATTTCTGGATTGGTCTCAACCAAAGCGATCATTTTTTCCATAGAGAAATTTCCGTGGTCGTCGCGAACACCAAAGTAACCGGTTCCAACCTGATAAATCACGTCAGCTCCTTTTTTGTGATAAGGCGAAAGACCTCCTTCACCACAATTATGATACGCGTGTGCAAGTTTACAGCCGCGGTTAAGCGACTCGATTGCTCTGGCGGAAAGCGAACCAAAACTCATCGCAGAGACGTTTATTGCTGAAGCTGGTCGGTACGGTTTGCGTCTTTTGTTGTAAGCTCCCATAACTTTTGCGCATGGCAAAAAATAAGGGTTCTTGGCGTTGGGATGTTCCGGCGGAACCTTGAAGCCCATCATCGCATTGTTGATGAAAATGTAATTGGCTTCATAGATATTTTGATCGGTACCAAAACCTTCATAATTGTTTTGATTCTTTGCAGATGCATAGATCCAGCCGCGCTCGATACGATTAAATGGAAGTTCTTCGCGGTTATTGGCGACGATATATTGTCTCAATTCTGGTCCTATACTTTCAAGCATATAGCGAATATGCCCAACGATGGGAAAATTGTGGGTGATGATGTGTTTCTTGTTGAAGAATACATCCCGAATACCGATCACTAGTAAAATGATCAAGACCCAAGCCCACCAGGGAATCTGACTTAAAAAGGTAAAAAACGCACTCATATCTGGTATAAAAATTCAGGCTTCAAACTTACTATTTCCAAAGGGTTTAACGTGATGTAGATGTAAATTTTAGAACTTCTTTAGGTTATTGAGATCGTCAAAGGCTTGAATATCCTGTGGCTTGCCCCGAGGTAGTCTAATTCAAAAAAAAAATGCTTCAACATTTTTATGTTGAAGCATTTTAAAAGGTGTTATAGGCATCGCCGTAGCATTTAACAGTCCTAGCCTTGCCAGGAGTAAGTTAACTCCGATTTCGGAAAACTGCTAGTCTTATCTAAACTTACTGCGCATTAAGATAATCAACTACTAATTGAGACATGGTTTTTACTCCAAGTAACATTCCGTCGTCATCGATCTGGAAATCTGGTGTATGATGTGGATAGGCTTCCGTATTACCCGGAGTCATTCCACCAAGGAAAAAGAAAAATCCGGGTACTTCTTCTTGAAAATAACTGAAGTCTTCACCACCGGTCGTTGCTTTTACCAATTTCACGTGATCTTCTCCTGCAACTTCCTGCAGCGTAGGCAGCATTTGCGCGGTAAGTTCTAGGTCGTTATAAGTGATCGCTGTATTGCTCTGAAACTCGATCGTTGCGCTTCCGCCGTAGGCTTTTGCGAGGCCTTCACTCATTTCGGTCATACGTTTAATGATCAATGCGCGCATATCAGAATCAAGCGTTCTCACCGTACCTATAAGTTCTGCACTTTCAGGAATGATATTAAATCGAACTCCGGAAGTGATTTTTCCAACGGTGATCACTGCCGGTTCTACAAGCAGGTTAGATTCTCTACTGATGATCGACTGAAATCCGTCAACGATCTTCGATGCGATATAAATAGGGTCAACACCGCCCCAAGGTTGGGAACCATGAGTTTGTTTCCCTTTGATGTTCACCACAAAACGTTCAACCGCTGCCATCGTTCCACCAGGTTTATACGCGATGGTTCCTACTGGCGTCGCGCTATTGATGTGCAATCCAAAAATCGCATCAACATCCGGACTTTTTAAAACTCCTTCTTTGATCATAAGTGCAGCTCCGCCTTCTTCTCCCGGAGGTGCTCCTTCTTCAGCAGGTTGGAAAATGAATTTGACCGTACCGTGAATTTTGTCTTTGTTTTGGGCTAAAACTTCTGCAGTTCCCATAAGAATGGCAACGTGTGTGTCGTGACCACAGGCGTGCATCACTCCGGTTTCTGAGCCTAAAAAAGTCGTAGTAACTTCACTTTTAAAAGGGAGGTCATTTCTTTCGGTAACGGGAAGTGCATCCATATCTGCGCGCAGGGCAACCACTTTTCCCGGGTGATCACCTTTTAAAACACCAACCACTCCGGTTTTAGCAACTTCGGTTTGTACCTCGATACCTAGTGACTTGAGGTGTTTGGTTATTTTAGCAGCGGTTTCAAATTCACGATTACTCAATTCAGGATGCTCGTGAATGTCGTGACGCCAGTCGATGACTTTAGATTCAACAGCCTCTGCAGCTGCAATAAGTTCGGGGTCTGCAGTCTGCGCAAAGGCGGTAGCGCCTAGAGACAGCAAAAGAAGTGTGTGTAGTTTATTCATAGTTAGTATTTAAAATTTAAAAGGGAATTAGCGCGTAATCGAGATTTTGGTAGTGAATAAGTGCCGTCATTGCTGAAAGCGCAACTTGGGTTTTTCCCCAGCGTTTTTCAACCGAAATAGCCCGTGCTCCGGCGGTTTGACCACAAAGGATCACCGGAATATCAAGTGCGTGAAGTTTGTTCAGTAAGTCGAGATTGGGATTATCTACGCCAAATTTTTCTTTGTAAAATTTATTTTTCAGCAAACCGTAAGCTGCGCTACCGTGAACGACCAGCACCGGTTTGAGTTGTGCTTTATCCACTTTAGCATAAGCATGCATATTCAAAAAGCGTGCGACGGTGTTGAAATACGGATTCAATGCAGCAGGATCTTCAGGAGCTTGAGCGATGTCAAAAACAACCTTATATTCGGCCTCAGTGTCTACTTCAAGATCAGGTTGAGGTACGGTAAATGTCTCCCCATATTCGTGGATCAAAGGACCAGAAATTTTCTTTTGAGCTTGCAGTTGCAATGCTGAAAGCAAAACAAAGGAGATGAAAACAAGACGCTTTAGTTTCATAAAAAAATCTTAACGAAGATTAAATATATTGAAAAGAGCCTGAAGCTAAAACGAAATGGAAGCGAATTGTAATTATTACGATTAAAAGCTTTATCGATGCAAAATTGATAATGAAAAGGGAGAAACTTTTGGTTTTAAGAACATGTTCTTCAGTACGTCTGTCTGTTAACGCAGGCAGAATCGAAATGTATTTATTTGAAAAGTATTTTTAATGCGAGCTAAGTCAGAAAATACTCAATCTCGATTATCGAGTACACTTAAAATAAAAAAGGCGTGTCTTCTACTTAAAGAAAAACACACCCTTTCATCCCCTAACTTAAAAAATTATTCAGAATACTTCTTGATCAATCGCACCATTAGATCTTTTAAATATTCAACTTCATATTCACCAACACTAGGTTCAAGATGCTCATTACCTACACCGCTGTCATTGGTGATAAAAACATAAGTTCCATTGGTTGCAATACTGAAATTACGCATCAAGAATTCGGTTTCTTTATTGATTCCACTAGCTACGATAGGTATAATTTTAATTCCTTTTTTAGCAGCAGTTTTTATAGTGTTATGAAGCTCGTCTACAATTTGATTCTCTTGGTGCGGCGGTGCGTCAAGCAATAGAAATGCGATTCTGCTACGCGCTTCGTTTGACCATTGCAATTCTGAAATTCCTGTTTTTAATGCGGTATGTACCGCTTCTGGAAAATCGCCACCACCTTCAGCTTTTTGTTCGTTTATAAAACCTAAGGTGCTTTCTAAGCTCGAAGTAAAGTCAGATTTTTTAACGACATAGTCATCGCCAACATCCCGATAAAAAACGGTTCCTGTAGAGATTTGTAAATTCCCATTGGTGTTTTTTACATCTTGAATCACCTGCTTGAGATCATCTTTTAGAAATTCCATTTCATCTCCCATAGACCCTGTTGCATCTACGATAAAAGCCAAATCTACTTTGGTAAACACCGGCGTGCTGGTATTCAGTTTTATAGTGTTGACTCCTTCAGAAAAAGGTTTGATCGATGTAAACAGCTGCTCATTACCAATATAAAATTTATACGTAGTAACATCAGTTGCCTTTTGACTGCTATTTTTAAGATCAACCCAAAGCTCTGCAGTTCCGTGATTGTCGGTTTTTGCTTCCCAAATGATTGTTGCGCCTTGCCGCACACTTACTGAAATATCTACGGCAGGAAGGTTGTTTGCGTTAGTAAGCTGAAATGAAAACCGATTTGCTGTATTGAATTTCCAGTTTGTTGTGAAGGTATCTGCTTCTTCTTGATTGAGCAGGTTTTGCCAGAAGCTCCAATTGGTAAGATCATTCCATTCACCTGCTGTAACGATTCCTGAGTTGTCTTGTGAGCCGTCACCGCTACCTCCGCCAGCCGAACCGCCTCCTGTATCTGAAGATGCAAAACCATCATCAGCATACGCTTCTTCTGTACCGGATAGCGCGCCGTCTTCGGTACAAGAGCTCAAGGAAATACTTAAGAGGAGAAAAAGAAAAAAGTAAGCTTTTTTCATAATGTTCATTTTTGATTGATTGTTGTTAATTAGATACAGCATTTTTAAAACGTTGCGTGTAAATGTGTTAAAAAATCAATTTGATAACAGAAATTATTAGGACAGAATAAATGGAAGCCTGGCAGCCAAAAAATTCTTGATAACTAAACGGTTTGGTATTCTGATAAAAAATTAAGTTTCCTTAATTTTCGCCTTTTAGTACCACAGTTGCGTTTTGGCGTTGTTTCCATCGTTGATGTGGTACATATTTACTTAAAAAATCAATTGTTTTGGAGGCACTTTTAGAAGGATTAAATGAAGCACAACGCGCACCGGTTTTACAAAAAGAGGGTGCGATGATGGTGATTGCCGGAGCGGGTTCAGGAAAAACCAGAGTACTTACAATGCGTATTGCACACTTGATGCAACAAGGGGTTGACGCATTTAATATTTTATCGCTTACGTTTACAAATAAAGCGGCGCGGGAAATGAAATCTCGTATCGGAACTATTGTGGGGAATAGCGAAGCCAAAAACTTGTGGATGGGTACTTTTCACTCGGTTTTTGCCAAGATTCTGCGTATTGAAGGACATCATCTAGGGTTTCCGCCCAACTTTACGATTTACGACTCTCAGGATTCGCAGCGTCTTATTTCGGCGATTATCAAGGAAATGGGGCTGGATAAAGACGTCTATAAATACAAACAGGTTCATAGCCGTATTTCTTCTTTCAAAAACAGCTTGATCACCGTAAAGGCTTATTTTCAAAATCCTGAATTGATGGAAGCCGATGCGATGGCTAAAAAGCCACGTCTGGGAGAAATCTATAAAGAATATGTAGATCGCTGTTTTAAAGCCGGAGCGATGGATTTTGATGATTTATTGCTTCGTACCAATGAATTGTTGGCGCGTTTTCCTGAAGTTTTAGCCAAGTATCAAAAGCGTTTTCAATACATTTTGGTAGATGAGTACCAGGATACGAACCACTCTCAATATCTTATTGTAAAAGCGCTTGCAGATCGTTATCAAAATATTTGTGTGGTAGGAGATGATTCACAGAGTATTTACGCCTTCCGTGGAGCGAATATCAATAACATTCTCAATTTTCAACGGGATTATGACGATGTACAGGTATATCGTCTGGAACAAAATTACCGCTCTACAAAGAATATCGTAGAAGCCGCAAACTCCGTGATTGAGCACAACCAAACCAAACTCGATAAGGTTGTTTGGACCGCAAATGATCCCGGACCCAAAATTGTGGTGCATCGCTCCTTGACCGATGGAGAGGAAGGCCGCTATGTGGCAAGTAACATCTTTGAGACCAAGATGAATCAGCAACTCAAGCATAGTGATTTTGCGATCTTGTACAGAACCAATGCACAATCGCGTGCGATGGAAGATGCCTTGCGTAAGCGCGAAATTCCCTATCGTATTTTTGGTGGTTTATCATTCTATCAGCGTAAAGAAATTAAAGATGTACTGGCGTATCTGCGCATTTTGATTAATCCTAATGATGAGGAAGCATTAAAGCGGGTTATCAATTACCCTGCTCGGGGAATTGGAGCGACCACACTTGATCGTCTGACGATCGCTTCTAAACAATATAACCGTTCTATTTTTGAGGTGATGGAGAATATTCAGCATCTGGATATCAACATCAACAACAGCACAAAAAACAAGCTCTATAATTTTGTGAATATGATTCACAGCTTTAAGATTATGAGCGAAAATCAAGATGCTTTTGCTGTAGCAGAAACCGTAGCGCGTAAAACCGGATTATTACAAGAACTCAAAAAAGATGGCACGCCGGAAGGAATCGCTCGAATTGAAAATATTGAAGAATTGCTCAACGGGATGCGTGATTTTGTTGAAGGACAAAAGGAAATCGCAGACGCTACCGGAAGTTTAACCGAATTCTTAGAGGATGTTGCTCTGGCAACAGATATGGATAAGGAGGTTGATGATATTGACCGTGTATCGCTGATGACGATTCACTTGGCAAAAGGACTAGAATTCCCATATGTATATATTGTGGGAATGGAAGAAGATCTGTTCCCTAGCGGAATGAGTATGAACACGCGTAGCGAACTCGAAGAAGAGCGTCGCCTGTTTTATGTGGCATTAACGCGCGCGGAAAAACAAGCCTATCTTACTTATACCGAATCGAGATACCGATGGGGAAAACTTATAGATGCAGAACCCAGCCGTTTTATTGAAGAGATCGATGAGCAATACTTAGATATTCAAACGCCGATGGATACCTATCGCTACAAACCGATGATTGATAGTGATATTTTTGGCGAACCTGATAAGAGTAAATTACGCTTAAAAAAACCGGTGAGCGGGACGCCGCCTACAATGGGTAAACCTTCAGAAGAGCAGCTGCGTAAGTTAAGAAAGCTTCGTCCTCAAGCTGCTTCAGCGCCACAAACCGATGAACTTAACGGAAAACTTCAGAAAGGGATGCACGTAGAACACAGCCGTTTTGGTCGTGGTCAGGTATTGAATCTAGAAGGAGCAGGGCAGGATCAAAAAGCAGAAATTCAATTTCAAACCGGCGGCATCAAAAAGCTCTTATTGCGTTTTGCTAAACTGAAGATTTTGGATTAAAAGTTTTTATCGAAGCCAATAGCGCCACAGGATCGATCTCGGTATTTACCGATTCATCCTCTTGTGTTTCCGGTAGATTCTGCTTTTCATATTCCATTAAAGACCAGATGCCTTTGTCATATTCTAATGCGGTTAGATTTTCGATCCAATCGCCACTGTTGAGGTACAGGCAATCACCTTGTGGTGTTTCAACCTTGCGCATTTGCGGTTGGTGTATGTGTCCGCAAATCACATAGTCAAAATGGTTCTCGATAGCGAGCTCGGCAGCGGTTTCTTCAAAATCGGTGATAAAGCTCACGGCTTTTTTGACGCTGTTTTTGATTTTTTTAGATAGCGAATATTTCGGTCTTCCTAAGCTTACCAGACACCAATTGATAAAGCTGTTGAGAATGATGAGAAAATCATAGCCCCAACCGCCTAGTTTGGCGATCCACTTGGTGTGTTGTATCGAAGCGTCAAACACATCGCCGTGAAAAATCCAGGCCTTTTTTCCGTCTAAATTCAATACCAACTTGTCAAGAATAGAGATATTTCCAAATTCCACCGGACTGAATTTACGCAGTTTCTCGTCGTGATTTCCTGTGATGTAATAAACTTTGGTTCCCTTGGCAGCCAACGAAATGATCTTTTTGATCACCTGTAAATGTGATTTTGGGAAGTACCGTTTTCTTAACTGCCAGATATCGATGATATCTCCGTTTAAAACCAGTGTTTTAGGTTTTATACTTTGTAGATAACTTACCAGTTCTTTTGCGTGCGCGCCGTAAGTACCCAGATGCACATCAGAAAGAATAATGAGTTCAACTTTTCGTTTCAAAGAATATGATTTTTAACAAATTACATGCATAGGTGTTACGCTAGCTTTATGTGATTATTAAATAATTTTAGTCTTTTAAGATTTTTAGTTTCAATTAGCGCATTCTAGGTAAGGCTTTTAGCCAAAAACACATTATTTTCGCCACTCAACAATTTGTTATGGCAGGTAATACTTTTGGAAAATTATTTACGCTTACCACTTTTGGAGAATCTCACGGGGAAGCTATAGGTGGTATCATAGACGGCTGTCCCGCCGGGATCGAGATCGATCTGGATTTGGTGTATCGCGATATGGAACGCCGCAAACCGGGGCAATCTAAAATTGTAACCCAGCGTAAAGAGCCGGATTCGGTGAATTTCTTTTCAGGGATTTTTGAAGGAAAAACTACAGGAACTCCTATTGGATTCAATATTGTGAATACCAATCAAAAGTCACACGATTACAGCCATATCAAAGATACCTATCGTCCTTCGCATGCAGATTATACCTACGACCAGAAATATGGTGTACGTGATTATCGCGGCGGCGGAAGATCTTCAGCCCGGGAAACTGCGAGTAGAGTAGCGGCAGGAGCCATTGCTAAGCAGTTTTTAAAAGACATTAAGATCAATGCGTTTGTTGATTCGGTAGGAGAAATTCATATGACCACGCCGTATCAAGAACTGGATTTTGATAAGATCGAATCGAATATCGTGCGTTGTCCAGATGAGGCTTTCGCAGAAAAAATGATCGATAAGATCAAAGAAATTAGAAAAGCAGGAGATACCATTGGCGGGACTGTGATGTGCGTGATTCAAAATGTGCCTGTTGGTCTTGGGGAACCGGTTTTTGACAAACTGCACGCCGAGTTGGGCAAAGCGATGCTTTCGATCAACGCGGTTAAAGGTTTTGAATACGGAAGCGGTTTCCACGGAGCATCTATGCGCGGAAGCGAACACAATGACCTCTTCAATGCAGACGGAAGTACGAAGACCAACCTGAGCGGTGGTATTCAAGGTGGAATAAGCAACGGGATGGATATTTATTTTCGAGTAGCGTTCAAACCTGTTGCAACCATTATGCAAAACCAACCAACTATTGATAAAGAAGGAAATGCTACCGAAATGCAAGGTAAAGGGCGTCACGATCCTTGTGTCGTGCCTCGTGCGGTGCCTATTGTGGAAGCAATGGCAGCATTAGTTCTTGCAGATTATATGCTATTAAACAAAGGCTCAAAGATTTAGCAGTTAAATAACTACTTACAAAAAGCTTCAGTATACCACTGAAGCTTTTTTTTTGACGCCGCCTTGGACTAAATGTCTTTTGATTAAAACAGGATTTCAGTAAAACCTTATGCGTTTTCACGAGGTAGTCTGCTTAAAATCCTCTTATTTATTTTTCTACAAAATCGAGGATTTACTAACAATTCCGCATCAAAAGCGCGCGGAGGCTTACACTAGATAGGGATTTTGTTTATCTTTCAGCTCAAAGTAATAAAGCACCTATTTATGAAGAAAATCGCACTACATTGGAAGATAATTATTGGTCTCGTTCTGGGTATCGTTTGGGCCTTAATTTCTAGCCAATTAGGATGGAGTCAATTTACGATAGACTGGATCGCTCCTTTTGGAAAGATCTTTATCAATCTTTTAAAACTTATTGCAGTTCCACTGGTGCTTTTTTCTATAATAAGTGGTGTTGCCAATCTTGGTGACCCTGCGAGTTTAGGTAGAATGGGAGGGAAGACCCTTCTGGCTTATTTGCTTACGACCGTGCTTGCTGTCGGGATGGGACTTACCATGGTCAATCTTATAAAACCCGGGAAACTTATTGATGAGCAAAGCCGAATTGACAACCGTATCAGTTATGAGATTTGGGCTGCAGAAGAGGGCTATGTGATCAAAGACGGTATCAATTACCTGCAAGATCCTGAATTTATGGATCGCGCTCGGGAGATTTCAGATTTGACGAAGAGCGATTTGCAAGACGCTTCGATGAACGATAAAATGAAAGCGGCAGATGCTACTAAAGATGCCGGGCCTTTACAGCCTTTAGTCGATATAGTACCTGACAACTTTTTTAGTTCGCTTGCAGATAATGGCTTGATGCTACAGGTCATTTTCTTCGGTTTGTTTTTTGGGATCAGTATGCTCTTTATAGATCAAAAGAAAGTGGCACCGGTAACCAAAGCAGTTGATGGTATAATGGAGGTGTTCTTGAAAATGGTAGACTTTACCATGCAAGCGGCTCCATTTTTTGTATTTGCATTACTTGCAGGTGTGGTAAGCCAAATGGCCGGCAATGATATCGGGAAAGTAGTAGAGATCTTTAAAGGACTGAGTTGGTACTCACTTACTGTCTTTGGTGGTTTAGCGCTTATGATCTTTGTGATCTATCCGTTGGTGTTTAAGATTTTTGTAAGAAAGGTATCCTACTTTGGCTTTTTCAGAGCGATGGGGCCTGCGCAAACTTTAGCATTCTCAACTTCTAGTAGTGCGGCGACGCTACCTGTAACGATGGAATGTGTTGAGGATAATCTGGGCGTTGATAAAAAAGTAACCAGTTTTGTACTGCCTATAGGTGCAACAGTAAATATGGACGGTACTTGTCTGTATCAGGCTGTGGCTGTTGTTTTTCTTGCACAGTTGCATATGATTGACCTCACTTTAGGTCAGCAGCTCACCATTGTTTTAACAGCTACTTTAGCCTCTATAGGTTCTGCTGCGGTTCCTAGTGCGGGTCTTGTAATGCTTATTATTGTATTAGAATCTGTAGGTCTAAATCCGGCTTGGATTGGTATCATTTTCCCTGTAGATCGTATTCTTGATATGTGTAGAACCGTTGTAAACGTTACGGGAGATGCCACGGTTTCTTCAGTAATCGCAAAAGGAGAGGGCTTATTTAATTATAATCCGAATAAAGCGCCTGATGAAGCATTCGATATTGAAGAAAAGTCATAAGTGCTTGATTTTCAGTAATTAATTTGTTTTAATCCATATTTTTTCTAATTTAGATTTAACCAATCTACCAAAAGCTGTTCCCTATCAGCGGCTTGACTTACCATTTAATTTTAAATGTGTAAGTATGAAAAAATGTGTACTCTTCTTTTTTGTCGGAAATTTTTATTTCTATGCTCAAGTGGGAATAGGAACTACCAACCCCAGCGCATCTGCTATGCTTGAAGTGAGCAGTGAATCATCGAGCGGCGCTTATAAAGGTTTTATGCCGCCACGAGTTACGGTGGCGCAGCGCGACCAAATAAACCCAACAAGCGAAGATATTGGTTTGATGGTCTTTGTGAACGATCCTGATGTTTCGGTATATGGTTGGCAAGTTTATAATGGTACCTTTTGGGAAAATGTATACTTACTGCAAAATTCCGTTCAGCCAACCGAAGTGTCTTTTACCCTCACTGAAAAATCTCAATTAGAAAGTGATACCGGACTTGATCTGGAATTCAATATCGCCAATCCGTCAGCGACCAGCGGTCTAACAGTTACCATAGCTGCCTCTTCCTACAGCGATTTGAATGAAAGCAATGCTCAAGTGATCACGATTCCCGCAGGAACCGCTGTTTATAATGCGGTTGGTGTCTTTAGTATTACTGATGATGTTGAGGTAGAAGGGAATGAGCAAATGCTTTTTTCTATCACAAATGTGAGCGGCGGTCTTGGAGCACCAACAATTGGTGTGAACTCCGTTTTTGAGTTAACCATCGTAGACAATGATGTTAATGTATGGATTAATGAGATTCATTATGATAATATAGGAGGAGATGTTAATGAGCGTGTTGAGATTGCAGGGTCTGCCGGAATTGATCTTACAGGATACACCATTTATCATTATAATGGAGCTAGTGGAACAATTCTATCAAGTGAGTCAGTTACAGGGATTATAGTAGAAATAGCTGAAGGCCTAGGGGTTAAGAACATTGATTTTAACACCTTGCAAAATGATCACGAGGCAATAGCTCTTGTAGATCCTTCTGGTACTGTAATTCAGTTTTTAAGCTATGAGGCAGCGGTAACCGCAACCGTAGGTCCCGCTGCAGGAATGACATCAACTGTGCTTCCTGTTTCACAAGAACCAGCTGTTACAGTAGGTTTATCTATGCAACTTACCGGGACGGGAAGTGCATATAATGATTTTACCTGGACTTTAGCTCCAGATACTATTAATACGATAAATTCAGGTCAAACGTTCAACTAGTTCAGTTAAATCTTTACAATCGAGAGTAGGTTTTTCTGCAAGGGGATATTTAAACTTTCCTTCTCGTGCTATAAAGGCCGTTTTAAGTCTGGCGCGTTGTGCACCCGTGATATCCCATCCGTGGGCTGCAACCAACAAGGCATTTGTGGGATCAATTTGCATTTCGCTAAGTACGTATTGATAAGGTTTAGCACTCGGTTTGAAAGCAGCAACTTCATCTACACTAAAAATACGATCAAAGTACATTGCTATTTCAGCAAAAGCTAATTGTTCTTTTGCCACTTGAGCGTTTCCGTTAGTCAAGGCAACCAACGTGTAATTTTGGTTTTTTAGAGATGCTAAAGATTTAGCAACATCGCTATGTGCCGGTAATTTTGTAATTAAACTTAGAATGTTGTCAATTTCGTCTTCAGCAAAGACCTTTTTAAATTTTGCAGCAGTCATTTTAAAAGTAGCCTTAGCGATCTTACTAAAATCCTGATGTTTTCCGCTTAGCGTTTCAACTAAAGAATACTGCAATAAAGTACTAAACCAAAGCTCGAAAGCGAGTTCGTTGTTCAAAACAGCATTGATACGACGCGCTAATGGTTTGAGGTCGAGTAAAGTTTCATTAACATCAAATAGGATCAATTGGGGTTTAAGCATTGCTCAAAGATTAATATTTCGCCCTTTCGGATAACGCACTTCAAATGAGAAGTTTTTAGTGACCGAAGCTTTAGGAGCGAGCTCTAATTTCCATTTTAGAATGCCGGTTTCTTCGGTATAATCGGCATCAGCGGTTTCTTGATCAGAAACTTTAATCTCTTTGTTTTGCGATACCGGAATACGATCTTCTAAAATCAGATTAACAGTTGAATTTTTATTATTTCGAACCGAAAGCTCAAAAGCCTTTGCGACAACACGCGTTCCGCCAAGGAAAGATTTACTTTTAAAATTATCTTTCTTCTCTCGTTTTACAATGATATTAGGATCGATACCCAATGAGATCTCCAGACTGTCTGTAGTAGCGAGCGGACTGATAGCCGTCTTACCAGCATAGCTTCCTTCAAAATAAATATTGGCCTCGCCTTGCAGCAAATCGTAACGTTCCCAATCGGTTACTGTCGCGGTAAGAAATACATTCTCATTAAGTTCTGGCGCCGCATAATGTTGATAGCTTGCAGGTAAGTCAAAGGCGTCGATCTCAATTGTCGTTATATCTGAATTTGAAGCGATGTTATAGCGTTTTTTGATTTCAAAGCGTGTGTTAGTCAAACTTTCTTCTTTGGCCTGAACATTCTTATTGTAAGAAGCAGGAGCAATAGCATTAGAGCCTTTTATATCTAGCCCCGTAGCTTTACCTCGTATTGATTGAACAGCATATCCTATAGTAACAACTTCATCTAAAGCTTCTTGGTTAGCTTCTAATTGCACATTCATCATTGATGCATAAACAGGGATCGACTGGGTTTCAAAACCTACATAAGCATATCTTAATTCATTACCTCCAGAACTGTTTATGGCAATCCTGTATTTGCCATCAAAATCAGTAGTTGTGCCATTAGATGAACCGGTTTGACCAATATTAACTCCAGGAAGTGGCGCTCCAGAATCATCAGTTACAATACCAGAAACACTTCTCACCGTGGGATTGTATTTGTAATTGCTTCGGCTTACTGCGCTTGAACGTTTGTAGTTTCTACTTACGAAATTGAGATACTTTGGCTGTAAGTTCGGCTTGAAATTGTTGGTATTCGGGTCTCCTGTAGAGAGTACCAATTTTACATCGTCCCAATCAATGCCGCTTTGCTGATAGACACTCGCTTTGTAGTTTAATTGAATGGGTTCAGAAGTACTTTCTGCGCGAATATCGTAAAACGGAAACCAGCCCGCATTCTCAATGTTATAAGATAGTTCCATATTCAAATAAGCTGCGCTTGCAGCTTGAAGTTTTACAGTGATCTCGCCGCGCATTTCTTTACGAGAATCCTCGAGGTTGTTCATTTGCTGGCGGTGGTCATTGATGCTTCGATCTAAATCTTGTAAGGCTCTTTTTTGTTTGTAGATCGTATTTTGAATTTCGGTACTGCGCTCGCGGTAATAGGTGCTTATTTGTTTGATCTTTTCAAGGGATAAATCGGTGTTATCGCTATTGATGCGTTGATTTTCTGAAAGTAACTTTAGTTCGCGCTCATATCCTTCAATCGTACTTTGAATCGCATTTTTTTCATAGAGGAGTTGGTCTAAATTTGTTTTTAAAGCTTCATATTCTGCAGAAACACTTTTTTTATCCAGATAATCCAGGTTAAAAGCAATAGACAAAATACTGGCGTCTTTAAGACCTCTAAGCTGAATACTACTTTCAATAACATCTGGCGATAGGTTTTCAAAAACGATTTCATTTACACCGCTTTTTACTTGCACCGAAGCACTGCGTTCAATCGTTGCACCTTTTAAAAACACGGTTACTTTATCAATTTTAGAACTTTGAGCAGGCAGCGGTTTATCTGAAGCACTAAGAATATTTGAGCATAAAACCAAAAGAAAGGCAAGCGTGTAGCAGAATTTCATAAAGAGCTGTGTTACTTGATTAGCAAGATTGAATTTTAGAGAAAAGTCTCCTTTAAGAGCAATTAAATATAGGAGAAATGTTTAGTTTTTCACTATCGATTTATTATTGATAGCAATTTTTTAATCTAAAAATCTGGATTTAAGTTCTGGAGTAGGAAGCATACAGCTTTCCTTTTTTCCAAACCACTTGTAGCGATGCGCAGCGATAAAGTCATAGACGGCATTTCTAATAAAATTAGGAATGATCATAAACCCAAAAAACAGCGGATAAGCTTTATTCAAATCTTTAGCGATGCGCAAAGCCGCTGAAGATTTCACCGAAACTTTATCCGTATCGATTAGAACTATCGAGTCGGTTTCTTTTGGGTTTATGTTGTGTTTAGCTAGAAGTTGCTTTCCGGTTTCCCCTTGAAGTGCTGCAAACTTGAATTTAGCTTTAGGATCGTGCTTGATGATAAAATTGATAGCACCGTTGCATAAGTTACAAACCCCGTCAAATAGAATGATTTTTTCTTGCATAACTAGGGCTGTTTATTAAAGTAAAGCACTTGAAGCATCGCTAGAATCAAAAGCACGTTGGCTGAAATACGTAGCCAAAAACCTATAGTTGTAAAGCTCGTGGTAAAAAGAATATTGAGAACCAAAAGCAAGACCCCTACAAACACTAGTGATATGGCCAGCCCGCGACGCATTATTTAGTCTTAGGTCTTTTGACAAATTCAAGCGTTTCAACATCTACCTGCGTGGTAAACATACCATAATCTACGGTGGCTTTTCCTTTCTCTATTTTGTCGATGCTTCCTACAGCTCTTCCGTCAGGCAGGCGTACTTGATCACCAACTTGTAAAGTAATCTTTGGTTTTTCTTTTTCGACCTGAATTTCTTTTTGCTTTTCTTCTTTTTTCTTTTGACGAATTACTTCAACCTTCTTTTCTGCTTCTTGCTTTACGCGACGCTCTTTTGCTTTTTGAGCCCGCTTTTGCTTTGCATTCTGTTTACGTCTCTTAGAATTTTCGATCTGAACGACTTTATACAGCTCATCTAGAAGCAGCTTTTTGTTCTTATTGGTAAAGAATTTATCACTAAGGTCATCAAGTTTTTGACCCAGATAGATCAAACGTTGATTGCTGTCGTAAAGCTCCTGATAGCTTTCTAATTTCTCCTGAATGCGCGCATTGGTTTTATTCAACTCTTGCTGCTGTTTTGCTGCTTCCTGCTCTTTAGTTTTTAAAGAAGTAGTGGTTTTAGCCAGCTTACTGCGCTCTTTTTGAAGGTTGGCGATACTCTTATCAAAACGTATTTTACCGCGTTCTACTTTCTTTTTTGAGCGGTTAATCAGCGAATATGGAATCCCATTTTTCTGTGCGACTTCAAAAGTAAACGAGCTTCCGGCTTCACCTACATATAATTTATAGAGTGGCTCAAGCGTGCGCGAATCAAAAAGCATATTGGCATTGGTGATCGCTTCAGTCTCATTGGCCATCATCTTCAAATTGGCATAATGCGTTGTGATGATTCCGTAGCTGTTGCGCTCGTAAAATACTTCGAGAAAAGTTTCAGCTAAAGCACCACCCAATTCCGGATCACTACCGGTACCAAATTCATCGATGAGAAATAAGGTTTTGTCGTCACATTTTCGCAAGAAATAATTCATATTCTTGAGGCGGTAACTATACGTACTCAAGTGATTTTCTATACTTTGATTGTCGCCAATATCGGTAAGAATTTTATCAAAAAGACAAAAGCGCGAGTATTCGTGTACCGGAACCAGAAGTCCACTTTGCAGCATCACTTGAAGTAATCCCACGGTCTTAAGCGTGATACTTTTTCCGCCGGCATTTGGACCACTTATGACAATGATACGATTGTTCTCGTCAAGTTTTATGTCCTGCGGATAGGTTTTCTCTCCGCGTTTTCTATTGTTGAGTAAAAGTAGCGGGTGATAAGCTTCTTTGATCTCGAGTTCACGATTCTTAGTGATCTTAGGCAAAACAGCATCCAGTTTCTTGGCGTATTTTGCCTTCGCAGCGATGACATCAATAGAGCTCAATAGTTTTTGATAGTCTTTTAATAACGGACTAAAAGGGCGCACAAAATTGGTGAGTGCCTTGAGAATGCGTTTGACCTCTTCTTGCTCGTCATACAAGAGATTGTTGAGTTCGCGTTGATGCGTCTGTGTAGCTTCAGGCTGAATGTAAACGATACTTCCGGTTTTTGAATTCCCTAGAATCGAACCTTTTACTTTACGCCTGTGCATCGCCGACACTGCCAAAACCCGAACGTTGTCTACTATAGATTCCCGTATTTCATCTAAATACCCAAAAGAAGCATAACGCGATAGGGCCGAAGCAAAGCTGCTGTTAATCTTTGCTTTTACTTCGTTAATGGCTCTTCTGGTTTGAAGCAGTACAGGAGAAGCATCGTCTTTAATTTCACCAAAACGATCTACAATGGTGTTGATCTCGTCGGTAAGTTCGGTTGTATATTCGGTATCCCGTACCGTTTGATGCAATACCGGAAAGGTCTCTTGAAATTTTCTAAAATAGCGTAAATGTGTATTAACCGTTTCCGAAAGACTTCCTATTTTTCTAAAACTTCCTACTTCAAGCACCGTATCTTCGATCCCTAACATTTTGAGTTCGTGATCAAGCGCATCAAAACCGTGATTAGGAATAGGCGTTTCGTGTGTATCAGAATTGATGTATTCTTGTGTCTGATCCAGCACAAAAAGCGTCTTTCTATAATTGCGCTGCGGTGCCAGCTTTAAAGCTTTGACCTTTCCCATATCGGTTATGCACAGTTCACTTAGTTGTGCACATACGGTATGGAACTCTAAATCTGAAAGTGTTTTAGGATGAATTTTTATCATAGCATGCCGGTACGGCTATATCCCTTTATTTAATTGCTTAATTTATTTGGAACTCAATCTTAAAAGTTGCCAAGACCAAAGATGTCACTAGCTTTTTTTGAAGAATCAAATTATATAATAAGAATTCTATTTTGGTCCTAGTAATGCTTTACCGATTTTTACCTAAGCAAATTTAAGATATTCATGAACGTTGACATACATCCCAGCTGGAAAGCTGTTTTAGCCGAAGAATTTGAGCAAGCGTATTTTAAAGATTTGGTACGTTTCATAAAAACGGAATATACGCAGCACACCTGTTACCCTAAAGGCGCCGATATTTTTAAGGCATTTGATCTTTGCAGTTTTGATGAGGTTAAGGTCGTTATTTTAGGACAAGATCCTTATCACGGACCGGGACAAGCCCACGGTCTTTGTTTTTCGGTGCCACAAGGGGTTGCAGCACCACCTTCATTGATCAATATTTTTAAAGAAATAGAAAGCGACCTCAATATAGCAGCACCAAATAATGGGAATTTAGAACGCTGGGCTTCTCAAGGCGTTCTTTTGCTTAATGCAACGCTAACGGTTCAAGCAGGTCAAGCGGGATCACATCAAGGAAAAGGCTGGGAACAATTTACCGATCGTGTGATTGAATTGATTTCGCAACATAAAGAAAATGTGGTGTTTTTACTTTGGGGCGGCTTTGCAAAAAAGAAAGCGTCTAAAGTAGACGGGACGAAACATCATATATTAACCAGCGGTCATCCTTCTCCGCTAAGTGCCAATCGCGGCTATTGGTTTGGGAACAGGCATTTTAGTAAAACCAATGCTTTGATCGAAAAATCAAATCAGAGACCAATAATGTGGTAACCTTTTAAAATAAATAAAGCAGCTCTCGCGAGCTGCTTTATTTATCTGTTGGATTTGAGGTCAAATCTAAGAAGCTTTATTTAATGCTAAAGGCTCGCTTAAATTCTTGTGTTTAGGGGTTACACGTTTTTGTGGTTTTTTAGCCACAGGTCCTCCTGCTACACTAAATTTGAATAAAAAAATATTAATGATAAGCAAGGCACCCAAAATAATTAAAAATGTAACCATAGTTCAAAAATTTTGATTGCTTAATTAATTCAGGGGTAAAATTGTACATTTTTTTCTAGTTAACTCTAAAAAAAATGGTAAAAATTTCTTTAAATCTGAGTTAAGTATTCCTGATTATCAGGCTTTTTGTCGATCATATCCAACTTTTCGAGATAGGTTAAAGCCAGTTCTAATTCTTCTTGGTTGAGGTTTTCTTGAGACCAAGAAGTGATCGAAAGCCATTTTTTGATGTCTTCTAAATTTTGCTCGTACCGTTCAGAAAGTGCGTGTTCAATATGCTCAAGCGTTTTGAAGATTTTAGTTTTGGCATTGAGTACACTAAGGAATAGCTCCAGTGACTTTTGATCTTTTTCAATAGTCTTATCTGATGCTGCGATGACAAAACTTGACCATGGAGTAGGGAAATCTCCTACGCGTCTAAAGATTCCTTTATCGACTAAAGGTTTTGTGGTGAAGTGTTCCCACATGAAATAATCGGCTTCTCCTTCAGTTAAGGCTTCAATAGCAGTAGTGATGTTGTTGACGACTACGCATTCAATTTTTGAAGTGTCCCAGCCTAATTCATTGGCCTGAACATAAGCCATAACGTGACTTCCTGAACCATATCTACTTATAGCCGGTCGCTTGTCTTCTAGATCTGCTATGCTTTGAAAATTACTTTTTGCAGCTACGTGAATTCCCCAACGTAGCGGACTCGATACATAATTCAGAATGATTTTAGACGGGTTACCGTTGGCGATATCTTTGATAATTCCTTCGGTTAGAATGATCGCAACATCAATTTCATCATTACGCAAAGCCGAATTCATAGCACCGGTACCTCCCGGAAATTCAACCCATTCTACGTGAATTCCTTTTTCGGCAAAAAGCCCTTCTTCAATACATAAATGAATAGGCAGATTAAAATGTTCTGGTACACCGCCAACGCGTAATGTGGTCATGTTAATTGTTTTTTAGTTTGAGGTAATCGTAAATTTCGTATTGCGAGCGAATGCGCTTATCGCCGGTTTTTTGCTTGACGTAGGCATTGGTCTCTTCTGCATCTTGTATCCGCGCTTTAACATTATCAGCTAACTGTAAAACAAGAATGTCTTTGAGTTCTGCAAAAAGATCAGGATCATAGATTGGAGTAAGCACTTCAATTCTACGATCAAGATTACGGGTCATCCAGTCTGCAGAGCCTATATACATTTGTTCATCACCCCCGTTATGAAAAAGATAAATACGTCCATGTTCCAGATAGCGGTCTACAATTGAGGTCATATAAATATTCTCGCTCAATCCTTCAACTCCCGGAATTAAGCACGTAAAGCCGCGCACGATCATTCGGATTTTAACACCAGCCTGACTTGCTTTATACAATAACTGAATCATATCTGGATCTTCTAGACTATTCATTTTTGCGGTGATCTGTGCTTTCTTCCCCGCCTGAGCAGCTTCAATCTCGTTATGAATGAGTTTTTCAAAAATTCTACGTGTGGTAAAAGGAGAAATTAATAGATGCTTGTTACGAGGAATAATGAGTTCGCCTTCAAGCACTCTAAAAACACGCCCTAATTCCTTGGTGATTTTTTTATGAGCTGTGAATATTCCGTGATCACAGTAAATTTTTGAAGTTTCGCCATTAAAGTTTCCGGTTCCTATATAAGCATAGCGTACTGCTTTATCTTGTTCTTGGCGAATGATCATCAAAATCTTAGAATGCACCTTTATGCGTGGATAGCTGTAGATGACTCGTGCGCCACGTTCTTCAAATTTTCGTCCCCAGGTAATGTTGTTTTCTTCATCAAAGCGCGCTTTGGCCTCGATAAATATGGTGACTTTTTTTCCGTTATCTATTGCTTTTAAGAGAGCTGTGGTGAGCACCGACTCATCGGCTACCCGATATAACGAAATTTTGATATGAGTAACCGCGGCATCTTCAGAAGCCTGTTCTACAAAACGCTCTACATAGTTAAAGCTCATAAACGGAAAATGAACGAGTTGGTCTTTCTCTGCGATGGCTTTGAAAAAATCTTTGGCTTTATCCAGCGTGCGATGCTTTATAAAGGGTTTTGAGGTATAATGCAGTTCAGGATTATTGGTAAGGTCTGGGAATTTGAAAAAGTCGTTGAAATTATGATACCTTCCTCCGGGCATCATATCAATTTTACCCAAATTCAATAATTTACGCAGGCGCTTTGCCACCGGTTTAGGCATTGCGGCATCATAGAGCAGTCGCGTGGGTTGTCCTTCTTGCCGTTGCTCTAAAGATTTATAAATACGTTCGGCTAAAATTCCGCCGAGCTCATCATCGATATAAAGCTCTGCATCGCGCGAAAGCTTTATCTCATAGACGCCATCAACAGTGCTGGAATTAAAAATATTGTCAATCTCGTAACGTATGATGTCATCTAAAAAAGTAATATGATAGGTGTCGCTTACTTTTCCTAGGTCTACAAAACGATTATTTGAATCTGTAGGGATTTTAACAAATCCTAGTTTTTTTGAATCGGAAAACGTTACGCAGAGATAAAGACTTTGATTTTCAAGAAAAATCTCCTTGTCTTTGGAGGGATCTATCAGTTTTGTTTCTAATTCATTTTTAATATGCGCGACAAACCAAATATTGGCCAGCTGGGCTTGAATATTGGTAAATTTTTCTGAAGGAACAAGCACAATATTATTCTCGGCAAGTTCTGGAAGGATTTCTTCATTGTAAATTTTACCAAAGGCTTCTTGTTGCTCTTTAACGATGGCAAGTATTTGCTTTACCGTTTTATTAGGCTTAAGTGCGAGCTTTTTTCTAATGCTCTTTTCAACGCGTTTCATTTGCCGCAACTGACTTACGCGAACTCTAAAATATTCATCAAGATTAGAAGAATAAATGGCTAAAAATTTCATACGCTCAAAGAGCGGATTGTTTTCTTTGTCCTGAGCTTCTTGTAAAACACGAGCATTAAAACTAAGCCAGTTTAAATCTCTGTGAATTAAATTATCAGCCAAATCGGTTTCCATATTTTGAAAGATTTTGTTCAAAAATACGAAAGGCTTTAACGGTCTGAATTAAGCTTTTGTTAAAAGAAAATCACAAACTGGCGATGCGTGCTAGTGCTGTGGTGATCATATGATTTACAGTAGCTGCCGGATCTTTACTAAATACTCCTGTCGCCCGGTTGGCAAGAATGGCGTTTATAGAAAGTGCATGATGCCCAAGAAGTTTACACAAGCCATAAATTCCTGAAGTTTCCATCTCAAGATTGGTGATACGCGTACCTTTAAAAGCAAAGCTTTCAAGCTTATCATTGAGTTGAGCATCTTCGGTTTTTAAACGTAATTGACGCCCTTGTGGACCATAAAAACCAATGTTCGTCGCCGTTACTCCAGAGAAAAATTCTTCCGAATCAAAATGATCAAAAAGCGTTTTGCTTGCCGAAACACAATATGGAGTACTTTTTTCTACATTCCACGAAGTATGATTTACGAAGGCCTCCTCAAACGCTTTATCGCGAATGGCATCACTTTGATAAAAATGAAGCAATGCATCAAATCCCAGAGCTCGCTCACTGAGTAAAATGCGATCAACCGGTATATCTTTTTGTATCGAACCGCTTGTGCCTAATCTGATGATATTCAGTTTTTTTAGGTCTTTTTTAAGCGTTCGGGTTTTGAAATCGATATTGGCCAGCGCATCGAGTTCGTTCAATACGATATCGATATTATCGGTACCGATTCCCGTAGAAATTACCGTAATGCGTTTGTTCTGGTACACACCGGTAGTCGTTTTAAACTCTCGTTTCTGTACCGAAAATTCAATGGAGTCAAAATGCTTGGTCACTTGTTCAACACGATCGGGGTCGCCAACGGTGATGACAGTATCTGCAAGTTGATGGGGGAGTAGGTGAAGGTGATAAATACTACCATCTTCGTTCAAAATTAATTCTGAAGGGGCCAGCGTCATTCTAGCTGTATTTTAAAAGTTCGTGACTCGCGGGATTGTAAAGAAATGCATATTTGTGCGTTCCGCCGTAGGTTAAATCGTCTTTAAGCGTATCATAAAAATTGGTCTCGCCTTCAAGTACTTTTTTCCCTTTGGTATTGAGTACCAGTTGCCCGTCTTGCATTCTGAAAAAAGGCTTTAAAGCCTTGATCATACGTTCAATTTGCAGGTCTCCATAACCGTAATATCCTTGATGCTTCAGTACAAAACCACAAAGTTGTCGTTTTGAATGAATATCGTGCAGATCTATGAGTTTGAGAATATTGGTTTCTAGGGTGTTTAATCCGGTGTTTTTATTGGGAAAGCGTTCTATATGCGCTCTAATGCAACTAGAAAGATATTTGAAGTTTGAACTCTTTTTGATTTCCGCTTTAAGCTCAACCGGTTTTTCATCACAGTATAATTGCCAGATGTGATGAGCAATTTTTAGATCTTCAGGTGCGAGTTTAATTTTCTTGTCATAATGTGTGAAAAGCTGCTCATCGGTCAATTCAGAAAGGCCTTTGAGCTGCGCTTGACCTTTTACCCAACCGCTACACACAATATAAATAGGCATTTCATTTTTATGCTGAATCAAATAGCTAATCGCTGCAAGCATATTGATATGGCAGAATAGATCAAACTCAAACCATAGGATTATTTCATCATAATCATTGATGGCGTTCAATTTGTTTAACTGACTCACAAATTTTTGCTCATACTCTTCTTCGGAAACTTTATAGGTTTCTTTCAAAAATTTTTTACGCGCTTCAATAAATTCCTGAGAACCTACTTTTTCAATAGTTGGACCTTCACAAAGCATTTCACGCCAAATGACGAGATCTCCGGCCAAATCTAATGTGTTTAACCGGTCTGTAAGACTGTCACCATTGGTGATATGCAGTGTGTGTTTTGCCATAGTATTGAAAATCTAAATTAACCTCCTACACGTTTAACTTTAAAACCTTTATCTTTTAAAAACGACATTATCTTATCGCGGTAATCTCCTTGAATGATAATTTTTTCTTTCTTAAAGCTTCCGCCCACACCCAGCATTTTTTTTAATTCTTTAGACAGAATTTTAAAATCTGAATCTGCACCGGTATAACCTTCGATGATGGTGATGGGTTTTCCTTTACGCTTTTCATATTTACACAAAAGCGGATCTTCTTGCATCCAAATTCCTAAGTCGTTTGCATCTTCTTCCTGCTGCTCTGGCTCTGGCTCGTGATCTGGAAATAAATTTTTGAGCTGGTCTTGTAAGTCCATTTCAATTATTTTTTTATCAAGCCTATTTCAACAAGACGTTGGTGTAAAAATTCTCCTGCAGTGATATCAGGATAGGCTTTAGGATGAGATTCATCAATACATTCTTCTAAGCAGTTAAGCGGCATCTCACTGCGCGGATGCATAAAAAACGGAATTGAATAACGCGGGGTGTCCCATTGCTCCTTTGGAGGATTGGCCACGCGATGAATCGTAGATCTTAATTTATTGTTTGTATGGCGCTCAAGCATATCACCTACATTGATCACCAATTCATCTTCATTGGGGATGGCATCAATCCATTCGCCGTCTTTTCTCAAAACTTGTAATCCGCCGGCAGAGGCACCCATTAAAAGCGTGATTAGGTTGATGTCACCGTGTGCTCCAGCGCGCACAGCACCTTTAGGTTCTTCGGTAATTGGAGGGTAATGAATAGGTCTTAAAATGCTGTTTCCGTTTCTGGCCCATTTGTCAAAATAAAACTCATCTAAACCGATGTAAAGCGCTAAAGCACGCAACACATAAATTCCGGTTTTTTCAAGCATTTTATACGCTTCCATTCCGGTTTTGTTAAAGTTTTCAAGTTCTTTTACTTCAACATTCTCGGGATATTCTTCAATTAAGTTGGCATCTTCATCGGGTTCTTGACCAAAGTGCCAAAACTCTTTTAAGTCGCCTTCTTTTTTACCTTTTGCATGTTCTTTTCCAAAAGAAATATAACCGCGCTGCCCACCTAATCCTTCAATTTCATACTGCTGTTTGGTTGTTTCCGGAAGATCAAAAAAAGCTTTGACTTCGTTATACAAGCTGTCAACTAAGGCATCATCTAAAAAGTGATTTTTTAAGGAAACAAATCCTATTTCTTCGTAGGCTTTACCAATTTCGTCAACAAATTTTTGTTTTCTGTCCAGATCCTCACTTAAAAAGTCTGCGAGATTAACACTAGGTATATTATTCATAATTTAGAGGTACATTCAAATTTTGCAATACGTAAAGATATTAAATATTTATGGCTCCAATTTTTAAACTATCCTTAAAATATAAGTCTTTAATTATCATTTGAATAGAAGTTTGAATTGTGCCTGGTTTTTAAAGATTACACCTCTGTTTTTTCTAAAAGCAGTTGATTCAAATAAAAAATCTGTTACTTTTCAATGTAATTACACCCCGTAATTTTTACGTTATGAATACCGATGAAAACCTTCAGCTTGCCTTTCAAAATAATTCGCTTTCTCACGAAGCCCTACTGAGGTTGTATCAGGAGCTGCTTAAACCTAGACGAATTGAAGAAAAAATGTTGATTCTTTTGCGTCAGGGAAAAATTTCAAAATGGTTTAGTGGCATTGGTCAGGAAGCCATTGCGGTTGGAGTAACCTTAGCTTTAGAAACTGATGAATACATCTTGCCGATGCACAGAAATTTGGGTGTTTTTACCACGAGAAAAGTGTCTTTGCATCGCTTATTCAGTCAGTGGCAAGGCAAAGCGAATGGGTTTACTAAAGGTCGTGATCGCAGTTTTCATTTTGGTACGCAAGACTATAAAATTGTGGGGATGATTTCGCACTTGGGTCCACAACTTGGAGTTGCAGATGGGATAGCGCTGGCGCATAAATTACGTCACGAAAAAAAGATCACGGCAGTTTTTACCGGAGAAGGAGGTACGAGCGAAGGCGATTTTCACGAGGCGCTTAACGTGGCTTCAGTTTGGGAGCTACCGGTTTTATTCTGTATTGAAAATAACGGCTACGGACTTTCAACACCAACATCAGAACAGTATCGCTGCGCGCATTTGGCCGATCGGGCAAAAGGATACGGAATGGAAAGTCATATCATAGACGGTAATAATATTGTAGAAGTGTATCAAGCGCTTTCCAAGATCACTGAATCTATGCGCGAAAATCCGAGACCTGTTTTGGTAGAGTTTAAAACCTTTAGAATGCGTGGTCATGAGGAAGCTAGTGGCATTAAATATGTTCCTGAAGAGTTGATGCAGTTTTGGGCTGAACGAGATCCTGTGAGCAATTTTGAGGAATATCTTATCCATCAGGGGATTTTGACCGAAGCACAAAAACTGGAGATTAACGATGCAATACAGAATGAAATTGAAGATGCGTTAAGCTCAGTTAATGAGGAAGCTGCAATCCAGTCCAATCTTGATAAAGAACTGAATGATGTCTTTGCTCCTTCTGATTACTTAGAGGTTAAACCCGATGGCACATTGCAACGCGTGCGATTTATAGACGCAATACAAAATAGTCTTAAGCAAAGTTTTGAGCGCAATACGCATATAATACTTATGGGACAAGACATTGCAGAATACGGTGGAGTGTTTAAAATCACTGAGGGTTTTGTAGAGCATTTTGGTAAAGAGCGCATCAGGAATACGCCCATTTGTGAGTCGGCAATTGTCGAGACCGCCATGGGTCTGGCCATAAATGGGTATAAAGCTGTAGTCGAAATGCAATTTGCAGACTTTGTGAGCAGCGGCTTTAATCCAATCGTTAATTATCTAGCTAAATCCTATTACCGCTGGGGTCAACCTGCAGATGTGGTGATTCGTATGCCTTGCGGAGCCGGAGTAGGAGCAGGACCCTTTCATAGTCAAACCAACGAAGCTTGGTTTACACATACTGCCGGTCTTAAAGTAGTATATCCTGCTTTTCCTTATGACGCAAAAGGCTTGCTCGCAGCGGCGATTGAAGATCAAAACCCGGTATTATTTTTCGAACATAAAGCCCTGTATCGAACAATCACAGAGGAAATTCCTGCAGCCTATTATACCTTACCTTTAGGAAAAGCTTCAGTGGTGCGTGAAGGTTCAAATATAACCCTTATTACCTATGGTGCTCCGGTGCATTGGGCGCTAGAGGTATTGAATGCGAATATGACCTGGTCTGTAGAACTTATCGATTTGCGAAGTTTGATTCCGTTAGATTATGAGACGATCAAAACTTCGGTACAAAAAACAGGTAAAGTTTTATTACTTACTGAAGATGTGAATTTTGGTAGTATTACCGCAGACATTTCAGCCTATATCGCCGAAGAATGTTTTACGTATCTCGACGCTCCAATTAAAAGACTTTCAAGTTTAGATACACCCATACCTTTTGCGCAGGAGCTTGAAAATCAGTATTTGGCAAAACAGAAAATAGCACGAGCACTTCAGGAGTTGTTGGCTTATTAATGTTAAAATTTTATCGAAATCTAACTTGGTCGCTTTTTACCTTAACGCATTTTAACAGCGGTGAGTTAAACACTATTAATTCTAAAAAATCAGGCGATGCTTCTAGATACTTTTGAAGTATTACTAACCAATAAATCTTACAATTATGTTGAAGTGGACAGTTATATTTATCATTATCGCGATTGTAGCAGCAATCTTTGGATTCGGAGGAATCGCATCAGGAGCAGAAAGTATTGCTAAAATACTTTTCTTCATCTTTATCGTATTATTCTTGATAAGCTTACTTTCGAGATTATTTAGATAAATAGAACTTTAATCAATTTTTAATTTATGAAACGGATTATCACAGTACTACTTTTAAGTGTGTTTATGGTTTCTTGCGGAGGGAGCAACCAAGTTGTGAAGCAGTCAAGAAAAACGCTTAAAGGATATTGGAATTTAGATAATATCAATTACAACAATGCACCCGGAGTTTATGATGTGACGCTTTTTGGCGACGCTTCTTCAGAGTGTATGGTAGGAAGCACATGGAGGTTCATACCTAATAATAATTTTGGTAATTATGAAATTACCGATGGAAGCTGTGCTTTAGGAAAACGCTATTTTGTTTGGAGTATTCCTGCTCAGGAAAGCGCTACCAGTTATGATATTTTGCTAAAACCGACTGATGAGAAGATGAATTCTACTATGAATAATGCCGGTTTCCGATTAAATATCAATTACCTTTCTGAAAATGAACTGACGTTCACTCAGACGGTACAAGTTGATGGGAAGCCTTTTACTATAGTGATGAATTTTTCTAAAATTTCAGAATAAATTTAACCAAATAGATATGCTTTTGAGTTTGGTTCTTTGACTAAATTCAAGAGCATATTTCAATTTTAATTAAAACAAACTATGAAAACTATACTTAGAAATGTTTCAATGTTTGCCATTGCGATCTCGATGCTTACGGGTTGTGAGGCGACAAAAAATGCAAATAACCAGCAAAAAGGTACTGTGATAGGTGCTGCCGGAGGTGCGATTTTAGGTGCCGTGATCGGTAACAATGTAGGTAAGAAAGGAGATGGCGGTGAGCTTGGTGCCGTGATAGGTGGTGTTGTAGGTGGTGCTGCAGGTAATGTGATCGGTAAAAAGATGGACAAGCAAGCTCAGCGTATTGAGGAAGAAATTCCCGGAGCTGAAGTTGAGCGTGTAGATGACGGTATTGTAGTGAATTTTGATGAGAACAGTGGTGTGTATTTCGCTACAAACAAATACAATATTAATAGCGCTTCTCAAGAAACATTGAATGGTCTTTCTAGAGTGATGCAAGAATATCCACAAACCAATGTGTTGGTCGTAGGTCATACAGACAGCACAGGTTCTGCAGATTATAATATGACGCTTTCTAAAAATCGTGCGCAAGCCGTGACCAATTATTTGGTAAGCCAAGGTATTGCTTCAGGAAGATTTACAACGCAGTGGTATGGTGAAGAACAACCTAAGTATACCAATGAAACTGCTGAAGGTCGTTCAAAAAACCGTCGTGTAACTTTAGCGATCGTTCCTAACCAGGAGATGGTTAATGAAGCTAAACAAGAAGCTGGCGAAAATTAATAGAACACGCTTAAGACTCCTATTTTAGGATGATTAATTGAGAGAACTCCTTGCATAATTTGTAAGGAGTTTTTTTATGCATTTTACGGGTGCTGCCAAAAAGTATAACAGCTTGAGGTTTGACTATGGATGGTTTATTTAGTAATTTGATAAAGTTTGAAAAGATCATTAAACATAGCTGTCATCGGAGCAGGACTTGCAGGTCTTACTGCCGCAATTCACCTGAGAAAGAAAGGTTTTCAGGTGATGCTTTTTGAGAAGGAAGAGTACCCTAAACACAAAGTATGCGGAGAATATCTCTCTAACGAAATTCTACCCTACTGGAAGCATTTAGGAATTGATCCTTTTAAATGGGGCGCGGTTGCTATCGATCAGTTAGAATTGTCTGCTGTAGGCGGAAAATCGCTCAACATTAAACTGCCGCTGGGAGGTTTTGGGATCAGTCGTTTTAAACTTGATCACCATCTTTTAGAATACGCGCTTAGTTTAGGTTGTACCTTGATCTCTCAGACGGTTAGGGATATTCATTTTGCTGAAAATACCTTTAGCATTTCAACAAAAGAACATAAGGATTTTGAAGCAGATTTGGTGATTGGTGCATATGGAAAACGTTCTAATATAGACTTTAAGTTAGACCGAAAGTTCACAGCAAGTAAGAACGACTGGTTAGCCGTAAAAGCACATTATGCAGCAGAAATTCCTTCAGATCAAGTAAGTCTGCATAATTTTAAAGGAGGTTACTGCGGAATTTCAATGGTGGAAGAGCGCAAAGTAAATGTTTGCTATCTAACCCGTACCGAAGCGTTTAAGCCCTTCAAAAATATTGAAACGTTTCAGCAACAGGTGCTTTGTGAGAATCCGAATTTGAAAGACTTCTTTGCACACGCTCAACCACTTTTTGACCAACCTATCAGTATCAGTCAGATCGCATTTCAATCAAAACCGAGCGTAGAAAATCATATGTTGATGTGTGGCGACAGCGCCGGACTCATTCATCCCTTATGTGGTAATGGGATGGCTATGGCGGTGATTTCGGCTAAATTAACTTCAGAATGTATTTGTGAGAGTGCGCGTCAAGATTGGTCGCGTACCGAACTTGAGCAACGTTATGATAAACTCTGGAAGCAAACGTTTACAAATCGCTTGCGTGCCGGAAACCTGTTGCAGCGCGCATTGCAAAATGATGCGCTCACATCCACAGGAATACAGGTTCTAAAATACGTTCCAAAAGTGACACAAAACCTCATTCAAACAACCCACGGAAAACCTTTGAAGATTTGAAATATAGAAAGCTTACTCCGGAGTTGATGGATGATCCCAATGTAGATGAAGCTACTTTACAAGCTGCACTGACCGAGGTTACCCGCGTCAATAAATATTTGGGCGGACAGCAAGTGACACTAAAGGGCTTACGCTATTTTTTTGATCGGTTTCCACAAAAAAACTATACCATTCTCGATGTAGGATGTGGTGACGGAGCGATGTTGCGCAGCATCGCTATTTTTGCCAGACAACGCTCTATTTCTGTAACATTGATAGGAATCGATATCAATCCAAAAAGTATTGCTTTGGCGAAAGAACGCTCTCAAAATTTTCCGGAGTTGTCGTTTCAAGTTCAGGATGTTTTTAAGCTAAAGGACACTCATCAGGAGATCGATATAATCACTTCGACTTTAACAATGCATCATTTCACCGATGCTGAAATTATAAAGTTTCTAGGGCAGTTTTTAAAGTTGGCAAACTTAGGAGTGGTGATCAATGATTTGCAGCGCAGCAAGATCGCATATCGATTGTTTCAGGCGTATAGTAGCCTATTTATGAGAAGTGCAATGGCGCGGCACGATGGTTTAATTTCTATTGAACGCGCTTTTACAAAAAACGATTTGTTATCTTTTACATCAAAACTCGGGGTACAGTCGTTTAATATAAAATGGCGCTGGGCGTTCAGATATTTATGGATATTAGAAAATCAAAAGTAGCAATCGCAGGTGTAGCCAAAGCTGTCCCAAAATACAGTCGCGAAACCCAAGAGATTCTCCCGTTGGTCACCCAATGGATGGCAGGACAGGAAGAGCGTTTTCAACGTAAAGTGAAAAAGATTTTCAGCAATGCCGGAGTAGATAAGCGGTATAGTATTATGGCTCCCGATGAGGTGTTTACCGCAACTTCTTTTGAGCATAAAAACTATATTTACAAACGTGAGGCAATCAAACTTGGAGAAGATGCCTTGCGCTCTGCGCTTGAAAAAACAGGTTGGGAACCGCAGTCGCTAGATTATATCATCACCGTGAGTTGCACGGGAATTATGATTCCGTCGCTTGATGCCTATCTCATAAACCGCTTAAAGCTTAGACAAGATATTACCCGACTACCGGTCACCGAAATGGGCTGCGCCGCAGGAATTTCAGGGATCTTGTATGCCAATGATTTTCTTAAAGCCAATCCCGGTAAACGCGCTGCAGTGATCGCGGTCGAGAGTCCTACAGCGACCTTTCAGCTAGATGATTTTTCGATGGCCAATATTGTGAGTGCAGCGATTTTTGGCGACGGCGCAGCCTGCGTGTTGCTTTCTTCAGAAGAACAGGCATTAGGGCCAAAAATCATCGATACCGAAATGTATCATTTTTACGATGCCGAACAGATGATGGGATTTGACTTGACCAACAACGGACTCAAAATGATCCTTGATAAATCGGTGCCTGAAACTATAGCAGCGCATTTTCCACAGATAATCAATCCGTTTCTCGCAAAGAATGACATCAGTATCGCAGAAGTGAATAATCTGGTGTTTCACCCCGGTGGAAAGAAGATCGTTCAGACAGTTGAAAGCTTGTTTGGCGCTTCAGGAAAAAATATAGACGATACTAAAGAAGTTCTTCGCCTTTATGGCAATATGAGCAGTGTAACGGTGTTGTATGTTTTAGAACGTTTCTTAAATCGAAAAATTCCTGCCGAAGATTATGGATTGATGCTTAGTTTTGGTCCCGGTTTTTCAGCACAACGTATATTAGTACAATGGTAACAGCTTTTGAATTTAATACCGAAGACAGGTCTAACAGTTGGGCGCTGATCTTGGGTGGAAGCAGTGGTTTAGGTTTTGCTTCGGCAAAGAAACTCGCGGCTAAGGGTTTGCATATTTGCATTGTGCACCGCACGCGCAGGAGCAAACTTGAGGAATTTAATCATACCATTGAAGCCTTGCGCCAAACAGGAATTAAAGTCGAAACTTTTAATCTCGATGCGCTCAATCCGGTAACAATTGATAAGGTAAAGGATTTCTTTGCAGAGCGGAATGCTTCAGTAAAAGTGTTATTGCACAGTATTGCCAAAGGAAACCTCAAACCTATTTATGCAGAAGATCCTTCCGTAGCTAAACTTTCCGGAAAGGATTTTATGCTTACTGCCGAAGCGATGGCGGTGAGTTTATACGACTGGGCAAGTGCATTTGCAAACGCAGGTTTATTTGAAGAAAACGGGAAAATCCTAACCTTTACCAGTGAGGGAAGCACAAAACCGTTACCCAATTACGCTGCAGTTTCCGCAGCAAAAGCGGCTTTAGAAGCTATAATACGGAGTTTAGCCTTTGAATTGGCACCACTAAAAATTACAGCTAATTGTATTCAAGCCGGTGTAACCAATACCGAAAGTTTACAATTAATACCGGGAAGTGATCAGCTCATTGCGCAGGCATTGGAGCGTAATCCGCAAAGGCGATTGACTACTCCGGAAGATGTTGCTAATGTGGTGTACTTACTAACCAAACCCGAAGCCAATTGGATCAATGGAGCAGTGATTCCGGTAGATGGCGGGGAGCATTTAAGATAATTAAGAAAATAAACTATAAGAATGAAAATAGATTTGCGTAGCGATACGATCACAAAGCCCACTCCGGGAATGTTAGATGCGATGATGCATGCCGAAGTAGGAGATGATGTTTACAAAGAAGATCCCAGCGTTAATAAATTAGAAGCGCATATTGCCGAATTATTTGGGATGGACTCGGCGCTGTATTTTCCAACCGGTTCAATGACCAATCAGGCGGCGATAAAAATCCATACCCAACCCGGCGAGCAACTTATCGCAGATAAATATGCGCACGTTTACAATTATGAAGGAGGTGGCGTATCGTTCAATAGCGGAGTTTCTTGCAAACTCGTTGACGGGCATCGTGGGATGATCACAGCAGATCAGGTTGAAGAACATATCAATCCGCCAGATTTTTATCACAGTCCGTTGACTTCTCTTGTTTGTCTTGAAAATACCACCAATAAAGGAGGCGGAGCTTGCTATGATTTTAGAGAAATCCTAAAGATCAGAAAGGTTTGTGACGATCACGGTTTAGGCTTTCACCTTGACGGTGCACGTCTTTGGAATGCACTTGTGGTGACCGACGAATCTCCTAAAGATTACGGGGCTGCTTTCGATACGATTTCGGTGTGCTTGTCTAAAGGTTTAGGAGCACCAATGGGATCTGTTTTGGTAGGTAAACAAAAGTTTATGGATAAAGCGATGCGTGTACGCAAAGTCCTAGGAGGTGGTATGCGTCAAGTAGGTTTTGCTGCTGCTGCGGGGCTGTACGGTATTGAGCATCATTGGCAGCGTATGGCAGACGATCACAAGCGCGCTCAAGAACTTTCGATTGCTTTAAATCAGCATCCTGATGTAGCACACGTAGAGCCGGTAGAAACCAATATTCTGATTTTCAATCTACGCCCAGATGCAGATGAATTGCAATTTATAGAACGCCTAAAAGCCGAAGATATTCACATCAGTGCTTTGGGTAAAGGCAAACTTCGCATCGTTACGCATTACGACTATACCGAAGCAATGCATCAGCATTTTTTGGCATTTTTAAAAAATGCTTAAGGCTGGGAGTGTAGTAAGTTGATTTGTAATCTGCTATTTTTCAGTATAAATATGGGATTTTGATTGACGAAATTAGGCTCAAGTACTTTTAAATTATCAATTTTTTAAAAATAGGCTGTATTGAACTAGTTTTTTAAGCTTCTCGCTTGATTTACTTTGGTGAATGCTATCTTAGTAAGAAGTTAACCCAATTTGCGCGTGGAGCGCCAAGCATAATAAAATCAGTTCTTTATGGCCTTAAAAGTAGCGATCTCTCATAAGACGAAATACAAATATGACAAACGTATTTCGCTTTCGCCGCACATTTTTAGACTACGTCCTGCGCCACATAGTAGAACGCCTATTGAAGCATATTCGCTCAAAATAAAGCCGGAAAATCATTTTTTCAATTGGCAGCAAGATCCTTTTGGGAATTACCTTGCGCGCGTGGTTTTTCCTGAAAAAACAGACGAACTATCAATTGATGTTGAAATTATAGCCGACCTTAAAACGATCAACCCGTTTGATTTTTTTGTAGAAGATTCGGTGGAAGAGTTTCCGTTTAAATACAAAGATTCCCTTAAAAAAGAATTACTTCCTTATCTAGAAATAACAGACGATGGCCCGCTACTCAAGAAGTTTTTAAAAACTATTGATGTTTCAGAGCAGCTCACGATTTACTTTTTAATCGGTCTCAATCGCCACATCAATGAGTACCTCAATTATACGGTGCGAATGGAACCGGGCGTACAATCTTGTGAAGAAACGCTGGAGAAAAAATTAGGTTCTTGTCGTGATTTTGCTTGGTTACTGGTACAAAGTTTACGGCATTTAGGATTGGCAGCACGCTTTGTTTCGGGCTATTTGGTGCAGTTAAAATCTGATGAAAAATCTTTAGATGGTCCATCTGGTCCCGAAGAAGATTTTACTGATTTACACGCTTGGGCAGAAGTCTATATTCCCGGAGCCGGCTGGATTGGTTTGGATTCCACTTCAGGTTTATTGGCTGGGGAAGGACATATTCCGTTGGCCTGTACGCCTTCTTTTGAAAGCGCAGCTCCCGTTGTTGGTTTTTCAGATCCTGCCGAAACGGAGTTTGAATTTGATAATTCCGTTACCCGAATATTTGAATCTCCGAGAGTCACCAAGCCGTATACAGAATCTCAATGGAAAGCAATTTATGAGTTGGGTTTTGAGGTGGAAAAGGAATTACAAGCAGGCGATGTGCGTCTTACGATGGGAGGGGAGCCGACTTTCGTTTCTATAGATGATATGGAATCAGATCAGTGGAATACCGCTGCAGACGGTCCTGAAAAGCGAAAACTTTCTGAAGGACTTTCCAAACGTTTGCTGCATAAATTTGGTCAAGGTGGAATGTTTCACCACGCGCAGGGAAAATGGTATCCCGGCGAACCTATTCCACGCTGGTCTATAGGTTTACATTGGCGTAAAGACGGTATTCCTATCTGGAAAGACGAGTCGCTTATGGCATCTTTCAATGAGGAATATGATTTACCTGAAGGAATCACCAAGACTTTTCTGCAAGAATTAGCGCTTAACCTCGGGATCCGTTTAGAGTACATTACTCCCGCCTATGAAGATGTATTTTATTTTATGTGGGAAGAGGGAAGACTTCCTGTAGATGTTGATCCGTTGAAGGGTGATGATGTCGCGACTTCTGTGCGCAATCGCCTTAATAAAGTTTTAGAGCAAGGATTAGATAAAAAAATAGGTCACGTGATGCCGTTGGCCAATATTCAAGGAAAATGGGTTACGAGTCCGTGGCGTTTCCGTAGAAATCATCTTTTTCTCATTCCGGGGAATTCACCGGTAGGTTTGCGTTTACCGCTTAATTCGTTGATCGAAGAACCCGATGTACCTACACAGCCCATTGCAGATCCTGATCTTTTTGACAAGCGAAAGCCTTTTGGCCCATACGGTGAAGCTTTAGAAAAACGTAAAGCCGCCGAAAAACCCAAAAAGAAAAACGGAAAAGTTGATCATAATGCAGATAAGAAAGAAAAGAATCCGTTTGCACGCACCGCGATTTGTGCTGAGGTTCGGGATAAAAAACTTTATTTATTTCTTCCGCCTTTAGACAATGCCGAAACGTTTATAGACCTAATGGCTTCGGTAGAAGCTGCAGCAAAAAAGCTGAATGTTCCTGTATTGATTGAAGGGTATGAGCCGCCACGAGATAATCGTCTTGAGGTGTTGAAGGTAACGCCAGATCCCGGAGTTATTGAAGTGAATGTACATCCGGCGAAGAATTGGGACGAACTTACCAAAAATACGCTCACGCTGTATGAAGAGGCTAAAAAGAGCCGTTTGGGTACCGAAAAATTTATGCTCGACGGAAAACATACCGGCACCGGCGGCGGAAACCACGTGACTTTAGGCGGTGTTACTCCAGCTGATAGTCCGTTGTTGCGCAGACCTGATTTGTTGCGCAGCTTGCTTACGTTCTGGCAACATCACCCGGGACTTTCCTATTTATTTTCCGGCGGATTTATCGGTTCAACGAGTCAGGCGCCACGAGTAGATGAAGGTCGCCAGGAAAATTTATACGAACTGGAAATTGCATTCAATCAAATTCCGGAGGATGAAGATGTACCGTTTTGGTTGACCGATCGATTATTCAGGCATTTACTTACTGATATTACCGGAAACACGCATCGAGCAGAGTTTTGTATTGATAAATTATATTCGCCAGATTCGTCTTCCGGAAGATTAGGAATTCTTGAATTACGCGCGTTTGATATGCCGCCACACGCACAAATGAGTTTAATGCAAATGTTGCTCGTGCGTACGCTGGTTTCTTGGTTTTGGAATGAACCTTACAAACATAAACTTACCCGTTGGGGCACACAGTTGCACGATAAATTCCTGATGGAGCATTATGTGCGAGCAGATATTAAGGACATTGTTGAGCAGCTTAATGCGGCAGGATATCCATTCAAATTAGATTGGTTTGATCCATTTTTTGAATTCCGTTTTCCTTTGTATGGTTTGGTTGATATAAAAGATATGCAAGTAGAATTGCGTGCCGCGATAGAACCGTGGAATGTACTGGGAGAAGAAATGACCGGCGGCGGGACTTCGCGCTACGTAGATTCTTCTCTAGAACGTGTTCAGATCAAAGTTTCAAACTTTAATGATGAGCGCTATGTGTTGACGTGTAACGGCGTGAAAGTACAACTGAGTAACACCGGTGTGAAAGGCGAGTATGTTGCCGGAGTACGTTATAAAGCTTGGCAACCGTGGTCTGCTTTGCACCCTACAATTCCTGTAGATACACCATTGGTTTTTGATATTGTTGATTTGTGGAATCAGCGCTCTATTGGTGGTTGCACGTATTTTGTATCACATCCGGGTGGACGCAATTACGAGACGTATCCTATAAACAGCTTAGAAGCAGAATCTAGAAGAATCAATCGTTTTTGGGATATTGGGCATACGCAAGGCAATTTGGTTTATACTGAAAAAGAGCCCGATACCAAGCTTGCAGGCCGAACTTTAAAATCAACTTCTTCAGAAAAAACATTTAATTTTAAAGAAATTCCTGTAAATCCAGAATTCCCACATTTACTAGATTTGCGAAAGAAATAATTATTTACAACCCTGAATATGACTGTGGCTACTAATGCTTGGTTTACCAAGTATTTTACAGATTATACCTACGACGAGATGTTTACCCCAGATCTCAGCGTTAAGGAAGATTGGCAGGAGCTTTTAGAGAACTTTAAGCGCATAGGTATTGACGGCTTAACACAACGTCAAAATGATATCAACTGGCTGCTAGAAGAAAACGGGGTTACGTATAATGTGTATAACGATCCCAACGGCCTTAACCGCCCTTGGAATCTTAATGTTGTTCCTTTTATCCTAAAAGTGAACGAGTGGCAGAAAATAGAAAAAGGCCTTAAACAACGCGCACATCTGCTAGATCTTGTACTTAAAGATATTTATGGCGAGCGTAAGTTGATCAAAGAAGGTATTGTACCTCACGAAGTGATCTATGGACATCGCGGGTTTTTACGTCAATGTGATAAAATTCAGTATAAAATTGATAAGCATTTATTGCTGTATGCCGCAGATTTAGCTCGAGGTACCGATGGCAGAATGTGGGTGGTGAATGATCGCTCTCAGGCACCATCAGGAATGGGTTATGCTCTTGAAAATCGCTCTACGGCAAACCGTGTTCTTGCCGATATTTTTGGCGAAATGAACATCAAGCGGCTTTCAGAATTTTTTAAAGAATTCAACGAGTTGTTACTTGAGGCTTCTCCAGATAAGGTTGAAAATCCCAATATTGTTATTCTGACTCCGGGATCGCATAACGAGACTTATTTTGAACACGCCTATTTAGCTTCATTCTTAGGGTATCCTTTGGTTCAGGGGAATGACTTGGTCGTTCGCGACGGATTTCTGTTCATGAAATCGCTTAAAGGACTAAAGAAAGTACACGTGGTTTTGAGACGAGTGGATGATATTTTTACAGATCCACTTGAGTTACGTGAAGACTCTCATCTTAGTGTTGCGGGATTACTGGATGTAGTGCGTAGACAGAATGTAGCGGTGGTGAATCCCATAGGCAGTGGCGTTTTAGAAAACCCGGGGCTTATCCCGTTTATGCCGGCTATTTGTAAATATTTTTTAAAGGAAGATTTACAGTTGCCTCAAATTGCGAGTTGGTGGTGTGGTCAAGAAAAGGAGAAAGACTATGTGCTGAAGAATTTAGCAAATCTGGTCATTAAGCCGATTGATCGTACCAATCGCGAACACATACATTTTGGGTCTCAAATGTCTACAGAAGAGCTTGAAGCACTTCGGAAAGAAATTTTAAAGAAGCCTTATCATTTTGTTGCTCAGGAACGCATCAGTTTTTCTACAGCGCCCAACTATTCAAAAGGAACTTTTGAACCGCGTAATATGGTAGCGCGTACGTTTACCATTGCCGGTAAAAGTGGATACAATGTGATGCCGGGCGGATTGGTGCGTGTGGCTCCGGAACGTGGAAAACTGAGGGTTTCTAATCAACGTGGCGGAACCAGTAAAGATTTTTGGATCATTGGAGATCTTAAAAGTGAAGAGACGGCCAATTATAGTTGGAATCGCAGATCTGCAGTTTCGGTAAGCGGTCTTGATGATCTACCAAGTTTGACAGCAGAAAATTTATATTGGGCTGGCCGTTATGTGGGGCGCACTTTAGTAAATGCGCGTTTTTTACGAATGGTTTTAAAACAGATGAACGCTCCTGAAGCCGAATCGAATCAACAAACCTGCTCGGTTAAAATGAATATTCTTTATAAAGCGGTGACGCAGATGACCGGTACCTATCCCGGCTTTATGGAGAAAAATAAGAACGGCACCTACGCGATGGACAATCCGCTGAAGGAAATGATGGCGGTAGTTCTTGACCGAAATAAAATAGGAAGTCTTGCAAACTCGATGATGATGTTCAGCAATTCCTATTATTCCATCAGGAATTTATGGAGTAGCGATATGTGGCGGGTTTTTGAAAATATTCAAAAATTATGGCGTAATCTGGAAAATGAAAAGCAGATCACCGTCAATAAAATGATTAAAACCCTTAATCAATTGATCACGCGATTAATTGCTTTTATGGGCCTCATCGAAGAAAGCATTATGGTAGACCAAGGTTTATTGCTCTATTTTATTGGTCTTCAGCTAGAGCAAAGTATGCTTACAATAACCAAATGTCGCTCACTTCTTGTGATTAAGCAGTCCGGGCAAACAGAATATGAAGTGCTTGAGTCGTTGTTGAGCAGTCACGAAAGTTTAAATATTTATCGTTACAGCTACAGGTCTTACATACGCGTAGAACCTGTGATCAGCTTGTTGCTTATGGATTTGAAATACCCGAGATCATTGGCCTTTCAGCTGGGAAGACTACAAAAAGATATAGCTCGTTTGCCACATTCTCAAAAGTCAGATGCCCTTATGGATTATGAGAAAAAGGTTTTTGAAGCGTTTTCAAAATTACGTTTGGCAAGTTCCGAAGCACTCGCACAAACACAAGACGATCAAGGCAACATACGAGAGCATCTTGATGCACTTTTAGAAAGCTTAAGTGACTTATTATTTTCAGCCTCACAATCAATTTCAAATACTTACTTCAACCATACGTATAAACAGAGTCAATTGGTTGATCAAAACTTTCCGCTCTAATGCTATATTCGGTAACGCATACCACAAAGTACGATTATGATGCTCCTGTGAGCTATTGTCATAATATCGCTGTTTTAAAACCGCGACGCTCACTAGGGCAGGAGTTGCTAGAATACAAGATGGCGATTACACCCGAGGCGGATGAAGTCTCCGAGCGCGTTGATTTCTTCGGAAATTACATCACTCGTTTTTCTATTCAGAAAGAGCATAGGCAGTTGAAAGTGACGACAACCAGCAAATTGCGCAGGGAGTATGAGCAGTTTAAAACAGACTTTCGATCAGATAAATGTACACGTGTCACGCTAGATCAAGCCAAAGAAAATCTTTTAAAAACTGAAATTGAAATATTAGAGGCTAAGCAGTTTGTTTTAGATTCTATTTTTATCAATAAAACCGGCGAAGCAGTTGAAAAATATGCTCGCGAAAGTTTTAAACCTAATCGTTCGGTATTTGAAGCTGCCGAGGAATTGATGCAGCGTATTTATACCGATTTTGATTTTGTTTCTGGATTTACCAGCGTTTCTACGCCAATACATGAAGTGATGGAAGAACGTAAGGGCGTTTGTCAGGATTTTGCGCAAATCGCTATTGCGTGTATTCGATCTATAGGGCTGCCCGCACGTTACATCAGTGGATACATAGAAACTTTACCACCTCCGGGCCAAGAAAAATTAATAGGAGCCGATGCATCTCACGCGTGGTTCTCTATTTTTATTCCTGGTTTTGGCTGGGTTGATTTTGATCCTACCAATAATCAAATCCCCGGCGACCAACATCTGGTCGTAGGTTGGGGAAGAGATTATTATGATGTTCCTCCTTTAAAAGGAGTGGTTTATGGTAGTGGGAAAAGCCAACTTTCGGTCGAAGTTGATATTGCACGCGTTGTTTAAACAGCAGCAAGATATTTTAGGAAACACATACTGCCGCCTACGCCACTGTATTGCCCATAATTAGGAATAACATCATATTCCCGTTTTTTGTAAAGTGCAATTGCCGGTGGTTGAAAAATTCCGGTTTCAAGTACACACTTTGTGTAACCTATTTCACTTGCCCAGTTTTCTAAAGCTTCAAGAATAGCACTCGCATAACCGCGTTTGCGATATAAAGGTTTGGTATACATTCTTTTGATCTCTACGCTTTTAGGACCGTATTCCCTAAAGGAACCACAGGCTACCGGGATTCCACTATCATAGGCGACAATGACATTTTTGATTCGGTCTAATGCATTAAATTGATTGTAAAATGCGTGATCGTCACCGTCTGTAACTTTAAGGGTTTGATCAAGTTCTTTTACCATTTTTAAGAAATCGGCATTTTTTGAGTCGGTACGTACAAGATTTAGCATATTTCGTAAATGTGTTTGGTTGGTAGTTGAACTTGAAAGATACGGTTCTCTTGTACTTTTTAAAACTTTTGAAGGAAGTATTTGTTAGAGATTTTTTAACTAAAGTCTTTGTGCTGCCCTAAATGCTGCTTGCTAACCAATAACGCAAAAAAATAGCCTGCCTTCTAAGACAGACTTTTTTAGTACTAAAAAATTACAGAAACCACCAATAGAATTGGCATCCGGATCAAGTTTACTTTAAAGGTTCGAGTTCGCCAACCGCCAAACCCAAACTGTTGAGTTCATTTTTGATGCGCTCGTAAACGCTTGGTTTTGCGTAGTCGACTGCAATGATTTGTTTTTTGAGATTGATCTCCAAAACACGTACTTCCATAATCCTATTAAGACATCTATTGATCACTTCTTGTGAACCTTTGAAGTTTTGATTTGCGATTTGGAGTGTAGCTTTCATAAGATTGTTGTGGTTTAGATCAGACTTGGGCTTTTAAAATTACAATAACATTTTCTAGGAATTGCACATCAAAAGCTCAAAATCTACTGATTAACAATATTTTAGTGTTAAATTTTTTAACTAAACCGGTTTAGGGAATTCTAATATTAGATGTGTTCATTTTACACTAAAGGATTTTTCCTGCTAAGTAGCGCTGTATAGCATAGACATCAATTTGCTTATTAAACTTCTTACTTACGCTAGGAACATTTTCGCTAGAGATCCAGATTTTCAATTCAGCATCTAAATCAAAAGTTCCTGCGGTTTCTAAAGAAAAGCGAGAAATATTCTTGTAAGGCAAACTTTTATATTCGGTTTTTCTTCCTGTAAGTCCTTGTTTATCTACAAGGATTAGCCGTTTAGAAGTAAAAATAAAGACGTCTCTAAGCAGCTGAAATCCAACTTCAATATGTTCTCTTTCTGTGAGCAAGCGATCATATTTCTTGGTAAGGTCTTCTAAAGACATTTCGCTGGCATTCCCTAATATTCTATCAATGATACTCATGGTTCGTTTAAATTATGTTATCAGGAGTATAAGAAAGGCAATCTGCAATCTCCCAGGGAATTGCTTGTTTAACAAGCATTTAATAAAGCTTACTTAGTTTATACTAGTAACAAGTATTTACGCATAAAAAAAGCCCCCCAAGAGGGAGCTTTTTGAAGATTATTATGAGACAATTATTAGAAGGCATTAGCCACTAACTGCTCGTAAAGTTCTTGTCTTCCGCTCAATGGGGTAGGCTCACCGCTTTTTCTTCCTATTTCACTTAGTTGCTCAAGGCTTAAAGTACCGTTTTCAAACTTGGCACCATTTCCGCCATCAAAAGAGGCGTACCGTTCTTTACGCAACGCGCTATACGAAGTATTTTGCAATAGATGATCTGCGGCGATCAGGCCGCGTGCAAAGGTGTCCATCCCTGCGATGTGTGCTATAAATTTATCTTCAAGGTCGATCGAATTGCGACGAACTTTGGCATCAAAATTTATTCCGCCGCCTTGAATACCACCACCTTCAAGAATGACTAGCATGGCTTGTGTAACTTCAAAAACATCTATTGGAAACTGGTCTGTATCCCAACCATTTTGATAATCTCCGCGATTGGCATCAATACTTCCTAACATGCCTGCATCTACAGCAACTTGTAATTCGTGCTCAAACGTATGACTTGCCAGGGTTGCGTGATTCACTTCAATATTCAGTTTAAAGTCATCTTGCAAACCATATTTGTTGATGAAGCCAAGACTTGTTGCAGCATCAAAATCATATTGATGTTTGGTTGGTTCCATAGGTTTTGGCTCGATAAGAAAATTCCCTTTAAAACCTTGTTTGCGGGCATAATCTCTAGCCATGGTAAGAAATTGTGCCAAGTGATCTTGCTCGCGTTTCATATCGGTGTTCAAAAGACTCATATAGCCTTCACGACCACCCCAGAACACGTAGTTCTCACCACCTAATTCAAGTGTGGCGTCTATCGCTATTTTCAATTGAGCACCGGCATAGGCCACCACGTCAAAATTAGGATTGGTTGCTGCGCCATTCATATAACGCGGATTACTAAAGAGGTTTGATGTTCCCCACAAAAGCTTGATGCCGCTTTCTTGCTGTTTTGTTTTTGCATAGTCAACAACCGCTGCAATGCGCTTTTCAAATTCGGCGAGATCCGGCGTTTCATCTACAAGATCTACATCGTGAAAACAATAATACGGCAAGCCCAGCTTGGTCATAAATTCAAAAGCTGCATCCATCTTATCCTTAGCACGAGCCACAGGATCAGGATTGGCATCCCAGGCAAAAGTTTCGGTAGGAGCACCAAACGGATCTCCGCCCTTATTGTTGAGCGTATGCCAATAAGCCATCGCAAAGCGCATATGCTCTTTAAGTGTTTTTCCTGCGACTACTTTATTTTCATCGTAGTATTTAAAAGCAAGTGGATTATCGCTTTCTTTTCCCTCAAATTTGATTGGGTCTATGTTTTTAAAATAGGTGCTCATTAATCTAGTATTTGAATATTCTTTTTCCAGGTTTGATATAAATTAGTGTAGTGTTCTTTCAATGCTGATTGAGGTTCTTGAGTGCTTAACAATTCTAGTCCTTGTGCAGCTTCATCCAGATTTTTATAAAATCCGTAGCCATAAGCAGCGCCGCGAGCAGCACCTTCAGCACCATTGGTTTCGTACAGTTCTAAGGAAGTCTGCGTAGTATTCACAAAAATCCCTCTAAATACCGGACTTAAAAATAAATTGGCTTTTGTTGCTTTTACTGAAGTACCACCGGCACCAATTTGCTGCATCACCTCAAAGCCATAATTCATTGCATAAACAATACCTTCACAAGCCGCACGAACCATATGTGCAGCTGCGTGCCTGTTGAAATCTAAATTTTGCAGCCCGCTAAAGGATTTTTTATTGTTAAAAATGCGTTCAACACCATTGCCAAAAGGGTAGAAGTGTAAGCCATCACTACCCGGACCTACTTTTGCCGCTTGTGCATTTAAGAAATCGTAGGAGAGCAATTCATCTTTTCCGGTGGATAGCATTTTACGCAACCATTGGTATAAGATCCCAGAACCATTAATACATAATAAAACACCGTTGCGTTTTTGGGCTTCCGTGTTGTTTACGTGCAAAAAGGTATTGATACGGTTTTCTGCATCAAAAGCATCTTGATCGGTAACCGAATAGATCACTGCCGAAGTTCCCGCAGTAGTAGCGATTTCTCCGGGTTTATTGACGTTAAGTGCAAGCGCATTGTTGGGTTGATCTCCGGCTCTATAAGTGATTTCTACATTTTTTGAAAGTCCTAAAGCTTCAGCGATTTTAGGCGCAATAGTCGCTTGATGACTAAAATTAGCAACGATCTCCGGAATTACCGCACGCGGAAGGTCTAAAGCCTCGAGTACTTCTTCGGCTAAAGCATTCTTTTTAAAGTCCCAGAGTGCAGCTTCAGAAAGTCCGGATTTACTGGTTTGTGCTACTCCAGAAAATTTAGCTGCCAGATAATCTCCGGGCAACATCATATGTGCAATTTGATCAAAAAGTTGAGGTTCGTTTTCTTGAACCCATTTCAACTTAGAAGCGGTAAAATTCCCCGGACTTTGTAGAACCCGGTCTTGAAAAAAGCTTGCTCCTTTTTCCTGATAGTATTTTTCACCTATAGAAGCAGCACGACTATCACACCAGATAATAGACGGGCGCAGCACATTTAAATCTTTATCGGTTAGCACGAGGCCGTGCATTTGATAAGAAATACCAATAGCCTTAATCTGTTTAAGATCGATACCTTGATTGCCTAGCTTTTTGATGCCGTTACACGTGTATTCCCACCATTTTTCGGGATGCTGTTCTGCCCAGCCACTTTGAGGTGCATCAATGCGCATTTCTTGATCAGGAACCGAAGAACTGGCTACCGATTTGCCGGTATTAGCATCAAGAACGGCTAGCTTGATCGATGAGCTGCCCAAGTCGATTCCTAAAAAATACATAAGCGTTTAAATTAAATCTCTTATTTTAGTCCAATGGACAACTTATAGTTTTTGTGACTACAAGTATACATATAAAAATATAATTATCACAATACCCATTAAAACTATCTCGTCATTAGCGATTGAGAACCAGAATTATGACAAAACAAAATGAAGCGACCATACTCGATAGTATAACCATTGATTGCGTGATTTTTGGTTTTAATCAAGGAACCTTAGAAGTACTTTTGGTCAAGCACGCTGATGGAATAAGCAAGGATAAATGGGGCCTTCCGGGAGGATGGATCTTTACCGATGAAAGCACAGACGCTGCTGCAAATAGGTTGCTGTTAGAGCTTACCGGGATAAAAGATGTTTATCTAGAACAGCTGCGTGCCTTTAGTGAACCTGATCGTTTTCCCTTATCGCGAGTGATCACGGTGGGTTATTATGCCTTGATCAAAAAGGAAGATTGGACGGGTTTGAAGCCTGGTGCAACCGCGTCAGAAGTGGGCTGGTTTAAGGTTTCTGAAGTGGAGACGCTTATTTATGATCACTTGCATATTCTGGGGGTCGGGTTGCGCAGGTTACGTCGCCGAATTAAACAGGAACCTATAGGTTTTAACCTTTTGCCCGAAAAATTCACGTTGCTTCAGTTGATGCATTTGTATGAAGAAATTTTAGGCTACGAGATGGATAAGCCCAACTTTAGAAGAAAAATTCTAAGAATGAATTTGCTCACTGCACTTGACGAAAAGCAAAAAGATGTATCACATCGTGCAGCAAAACTGTATAAATTCAACCCGGATACGTATCAAAAGTTGATAGAAAAGGGATTCAATTTTGAATTTTAGACCTAAAAAAGCCGCAATTATTTAATTGCGGCTTTAATTTTTATAAGTATTTAATTTTATTGCCATCCACCACCAAGACTGCGGTAAAGCTCAATGTTTGCAATTAGAATTTGCTTTTTGGTATTGATTTCATTCAGTTCACTTTCTAAAGCGTCGCTTTGAGCCGTGATTACTTCCAAGTAGTTTGCGAAGCCACCTTTAAATAAAAGCGCGGCATCTTTAAGTCCTTTCTGAGTAACCTCTATACGCTCTTGTGCGATCTTATATTCTTCGGTGAGTTTGTTGATTCGGGTTAGCGAATTTGAAACATCTTCAACCGCACCGATCAGGTTATCTTTAAACTCCAATTGCGCGATCTCACGTTCTGAAAGTGCCACTCGATAATTGGTTTTGAGCTTTCTATTATTGAAAATAGGCTGAAAAATAGAACCGTTAAGCAATGCAAAAGCTGAACTTACCGGATCAAAGAAATTTTCTAGCTGAAACGAATTCAATCCCAATCCCGCACCAATAGACAGCGAAGGATATTTTAAAGCTTCGGCGACACCGGTACGCGCGTTTTGAGCGATGAGTTCATATTCTGCCATCGCCACATCTGGACGATTTTTAATCAATTCTAACGGAACACCGGTCTTGTATTTTTTCTGAAATTCTATATCATCAAGATCAGCATTGAGTTCTATAGGACGTGGTGATCTTCCTAAAAGTCGGTTCAATTTATTTTCTTGTACCGTGTACGCACGTTCTAATTGCGGAATAAGAAACTGTGCTTTTAACTGCTGCGATTTGGTTTGCTGAAGCGCCAAGGAAGTGGTTTCGCCTGCATCGTATTGCAGTTTTACAATATTGTAAGTACTGTCATTGAGCGCATAGTTTTTCTGTGCTACTTCAACCTGAGACTTCAACATTATTAAATTATAATAGGTCGAAGCAACTTCTGCGATCAATTCGGTTTGTACGACTTTCTTAAACTCTTGAGACTTCATAAAGTCGGCACGCGCTGCTTCCTTCTGCCATCTCAATTTTCCCCAGATATCAATTTCCCAATCGGCTTGCAATGCAGTGGTGTACTCTAATCGTTCTGTATATAAACTTCCCGGTACATTTTCTCCGTGATTACGTCTCGCACGGTTAGAACCGTAATTGTTATAATTCTCTGAATAATATTCTCTTCTAAACCCTGCCGGAGTTGCATTGACCGATGGCAAAAAGTTGGCCTTAGATTGGGATAAATACTCCATCCCAATATCCATATTGCGCATCGCTTTTTGCAAATCGATATTATTCACAAGAGCTGTGTCTATAAGCGCAATCAACGTGCTGTCTTCAATAAACTCTCTCCACGGAATATGCGACATCATCAAGCTGTCTCGACTGATCGCCGCTTCGGCTAATGAATCGTTCAGAACAGAATCTTTTACATAGAATTCTTTAGAAATATCATCAAATTGAGGGCGCTCGTATTTTTGCCCCACCTTACAACTACCAAGTATTAAAAGTGTTAACAATATCAAGCTTGCGCTGAGATATCGGTTTATATTCGGTTTTCTTTTTATCGTGTTTATATTAATCGTTTTCATAGTGGTTAGGTTAGTTTTCTTCTTCAATTTCTTTATCTCCGTAGCGCTCTAAGTTGTACTTATCGTGCAACATCTGGAAGATGTATGCCATCACAGGAATTACAAAAATTCCCAAAACAATACCACCTACCATTCCGCCGGCTGTACCAATACTCACCGAGTGATTACCTTGTGCCGAAGAACCTTCAGCAAACATAAGGGGTACAAGTCCTACGGTAAATGCAAGCGAGGTCATAATAATAGGTCTAATACGCAATGCGCTTGCTTCAAGCACGGCGTCAAAGGCATTGAGCCCAGAGCGTCTTTTTTGAGCAACAAACTCTACAATAAGAATCGCGTTTTTAGCTAAAAGACCAATTAACATGATGATCCCAATTTGTACATAAATGTTGTTGTCAAGTCCGGCTAAATTGATCGCGGCAAACACACCAAAAATCCCAACAGGCAGCGATAACATTACCGCTAGCGGAAGTAAGAAACTTTCATATTGTGATGCCAGAATAAAGTATACCAGAAGAATGATGATGATAAATACAATCATGGTGTCGCCACCTGAATTTTTCTCTTCCAGACTCATACTGGTCCACTCATAGCTCAAACTCGCAGGCAGTTTTTCGCTGGTCAATTCTTCGATCTTTTTCATCACGTCACCGGTACTGTATCCTTTTGCAGGTGTCACGTTGATCTTCGCTGCGTTATACAGGTTGTAACGGTTTACTACCTCAGGACCATAAGCTTGCTCTAAACGCACGATCGTGTTTACAGGCACCATTTCACCTTTATTATTCTTTACAAAAATACTGTTGAAAGACTCCGGCGATTCTCTATAAGGAATATCGGCCTGCATATACACACCATATTGTCTACTAAAGCGGTTAAAATCACCCGGCTGTACACGACCAAAATACGACTGCACCGTAAACATCATGTCTTTTACGCTAACACCTAAAGCCTTTGCTTTTTCATAGTCGATCTTAAGACGATACTGCGGGAAATTTGGATTGAACGAGGTAAACGCGTTGTCAACTTCTTTCTGATTACTCAGCGTATTGATAAACTCATTTACGATCTGACCGAACTCTCCCAAGTCACCATCAGAGCGGTCTTGCAACATAAACTGAACCCCGTCAAAGTTACCAAACCCTTGTATCGTAGGTCTTGGATACATATTGAAATCGGTTTCAGGTATTTGCTCTAATTTATTCAGTAAGTTTTTGATGACCTCTTGAATGTCTTCAATTTCTCCACGATCTGCAGCGTGTTTTAGCTGAACATATCCTAAACCAGAAGACGGACTGTTAGCATTATCAACAACATTAAATCCAGAAACTGTATTCACGCCTTTAACGGCAGGATCTAATTGAAGGATAGAATCTGCTTTTCTCAGCGCAGCATTTGTTCTGTGTAATGAAGAACCTTCTGGCATTTTCATAGAGAAGATCAAGAAGTTATCATCTTCAGTTGGGATAAAGGCGCTAGGCGTAATTCTGGAAAGAAAAATGGTAGCGACAATAATTGCTGCCAGAGCACCTACACCTATCCATTTATGGTTTAAGAACCAACGTACAACATTGAGGTATTTGTCTGTAAACTTATCAAAACCACTGTCAAACTTACGCAGTCCTTTACGCTTTGCTACTTTGGCTTTTCGTACCTGACGCAGTTCTGAAACCGTTTTGGCCATTCCGCGTTTTTTCTTGTCACGCTTTTTCTTTCCGAAGAAAATCTTGGTCAATACCGGAGTAAGCGTCAATGCATTTATTGCAGAAATCAAAACCGCAAAAATGATCGTGTAAGCAAACTCCTGATAAAATACTCCCACAGGACCACTCAAGAAAGCAACCGGTAAAAATACGGCAGCAATTACCACTGTAATAGAAATAATCGCACCTGTAATTTCGTCCATCGCGGCAGCAACTGCTTTGCGTGCAGAAAGGCCGTGATGCGTCATTTTCTCGTGAATAGCTTCCATTACTACAATCGCGTCATCGACCACAATACCAATGGCAAGTACCAACGATAACATACTAAGTACATTCATCGAAGCGCCAATAATATTTAGGAAGAAAAACGTTCCTAAGAGGGAAACCGGAATTGAAATAGCTGTAATAATGGTCGCTCTAAAGTCCTGCAGGAATATAAATACCACAATAAAAACCAGAATAAATGCTTCTACAAGGGTATGCATTACTTGGCTCATCGATTCATCGATCTGATCTCTTACACTGTAAGTAATCTCATAATCGATGCCTTCGGGGAATAATTTTTTCTGTTCTTCAAGTATCTCTCTAATGCGTTCATCAATGGTTTTGGCATTTGCACCATTCATCTGTACAATATCGATTGTTACCGAAGGTTTTCCGTCTAGACGGTTTTCACTGGTATAGTTTGAAGCACCAAACTCGATACGCGCAACATCTTTAAGCCGTAGTTGGGCACCATCTTCATTGGTTTTAATAACAAGATTTTCATATTCTTCAATCTCGCTGAAACGCCCGTCATACTTCATTACAATTTCAAAAAGCTCATCTGAATTCTCACCGAATTTACCCGGTGCCGCTTCAAAGTTTTGATCTTTTACCTGATTGTAAACTTCTCTAGGAGTAAGGTTATACGAAGCCATTTTTTGTGGATTCAACCAAATACGCATCGCGTAATCCCGCTGACGTAAGATGGAAGCTTCGGCTAAACCTTCAACACGTTTAAGCTCGCGACGAATATTAATTCTTGTATAAGCGTTAAGGAAAGTCTCATCATAGGTAGAATCTTTACTGAAGATATTGATCGTCATGATACTACCTTTCATTCTTTTTGTAACCGAAATACCAGCTTCAGTAACTTCTGGCGGAATTTTTTCAGTAATCACTGAAATCCGGTTTTGAATGTCTACCGCTGCCTGATCGGGATTGGTTCCCGGTTTGAAGTAAATGGTAACTCGACCACGACCAGAGTTGGTCGCTGTTGAGTTGGCGTAGGTCATATTTTCTGTACCATTAAGCGCTTCCTCGATAGGTAGTAAAACAGATTTTGCTACCGTTTCGGCGTTACCTCCCGGGTAATATACCGCCACACTTACACTGGGAGGTGCAATTTCAGGAAAACGTTCAACGGGTAAAGAGGTGATACTGGCGGCTCCCGCAAGTACCAATACTATTGTGATAACCAGCGTAAAAACCGGCTTTTTTATAATCTTTTTAAACATAGGTTAGCTGTTTCGGTATTAGACTTAATACGAAATAAGAACTCTTAAAATGTGTCTAGGATGTTATAGACTGCTGGTAAGCTGACCTCTTTGAATAGGTTTTACCTTAATGCCTGAAGCTAGTTTGTCAAGGCCAGAAACTACGATGCGATCCTTAGGAGATAGACTTTTTGAGTCTACAATGTAGTTATCACCAGAACGTCCTTTTGTAATGATCTCACGACGTTGTGCAACATTGTTTTCGTCTAGGATAAAAACGAATTTCTTATCCTGAATAAAGGTTGTAGCACTCTGTGGAACTAAAATCGCAGATGGGTAAATTTCTTCCATCAAGATTTTACCGGTGTTACCAGAGCGTAGTAAGGTATCCGGATTATTGAATTTTGCTCTTAAAGTAATCGAACCTGTAGAACGATCAATTTGACCGGAGTTCGCATCGATCTTACCACCGTGCTCATAAATAGAACCGTCAGCAAGAACTAGTTTAACTTGATCGTTTACCTTGTTTTTCTTTGAAGTCTTGTCATTTTTAGCACGCTCAAAATAAAGGTAGTCAGACTCACTCATAGAGAAATACACATAAATGTCGTTTACATTAGAGAGGTTGGTTAAAGGTTCAGAATCTGTTTTCTTTACCACATTACCTATTGATTTTGGGATACGTCCCATAAATCCGTTTACAGGAGCTTTAATTGTTGTAAAGTCTAAGTTGATACGCATATTGGCAGCTTGCGCTTGAGCCTGTTGCAAGGATGAAAGTGCTACTTGATAATCTGCTTTAACCGATTTCATACGCACTTCAGAAATCACTTCATTATCAATAAGTGGCTGTAAACGCTCAACGTCGCTTTTTGCTTTTTCTAGTTTAGCTTTTTCAAGATTTACGTTAGCCATTGCATTTTTATAGTCTTCCATATACGGTTGACTATTTATTTTGAATAGAGGCTGTCCTTTTTCAACAAATTCACCTTCATCAACATATATTTCTTCTAGAATGCCATCAACTTGAGGTCTGATCTCAACAGATTCGACACCTTCTATAGAGCCAATGTATTCAAAATTCTTAGCAGCGCTGGTTTCTTGTAAACTGATTACCGGTAACGGCAATCCTTCGTCTTCAACCTCTTCCTCTCGGCAAGATGTAAAAGCAACAAGACAAAGCGCAAGAATGATCGCAAACTTTGTATTGGGGTTATTTAAATAATTCATATTTCAATTTTTTAGGTTTCCACATAATAGTATTCAAGAATGAGACCTAAACGACAACAGGAAGCTGGATGAATCATTTTGTCTTGTTTTATAGGGGGTTAGCGCTTTTTTGAGAAAAGGTACTATGGAAAAAGCTGTAGAAAAGTGTAGAAATAATCTACACTTTTGTGGAAATTGATCAGGTTGTGAGGCGTAGCTCTTGACTAAGATGTTAAGAATACTGTTTGAAGAACATCGATAGGAATAAGACTGATTTCTTTGATCGTAGCTTCTTTTAAGATTGTGCCAATCCCAAAACTCAAAATCATTAATAATTCCTTAACGTTTATCTGATTCTTGCCCTAAGAGTGACGTTTTGAGATAAGATAGTACAGAGGGACAACCTAAATTTTAAACGCTGTTAAAGATTTCGTAAAACTCAAAAGTTTACATATAATCAAAATATGACAAAATTTGCGATTAATTATTTACTAATATTAATAATTGGTCCAAGCAATGAAAAAACTAATTTATGTAACACAAATTACGCTGTTCTTTTTGGCTACTGTGCTGTTCGCTCAGGATAGGTCGCTTCAAGGTATGGTGACAGACACTAACGGAATGCCGCTTCCCGGGGCAAGCGTTGTGGTTAAAAACACTACTATAGGTGTGGTAACCGACTTTGACGGAAACTTTACTATAGCTGTTCCTGAAAATGAAAATCTACTTGAAGTAACCTTTATGGGATTCAAATCTCAGGAAGTAGATATAACCGGAAAATCTGAAATTACGATCGTACTGGAAGAGGATGCTCAAAGTCTTGATGAGGTTGTGGTAACGGCCTTAGGGATCAAGCGATCTACCAAAAAACTCGCATACTCCGTACAAAAAGTAGAAGGTGATGATCTCGCTGAAGCTAAGGAAACCAATGTTGTAAACTCATTATCTGGTAAAATGGCCGGTGTACGGGTTACCGGCGGGAATAGTGGAGTAGGTTCAAGTTCACAAATTATCATTCGTGGTGAAAACTCTTTAAATCCGAGTCCTAATGCCAATTCCCCGCTTTTTGTTGTAGATGGAATTCCTATTAATAACAACATCAATAATGCCGGTGGAGACGGAAACATGGGAGTTGACTTTGGTAACGGCGCAATGGATATCAATCCTGATGATGTTGAAGAAATGACCGTACTTAAAGGGCCTAACGCAACAGCACTTTACGGTTCGCGTGGTGCAAATGGTGTTGTTTTGATCACTACAAAGTCGGGTAGAGGAACTAAAGGAATTGGTGTTTCTTTTAATCACAATTCTACTTTTGAGACCTTACTTACCTTACCAGAATATCAAAATGAATACGGTCAAGGTTCAAACGGTCAGTTTGCTTTTAATGATGGTGGTCAAAACCGCTCGATAACAGGTGGTGTAAACGATCACGTTGATGAGAGCTGGGGACCTGCACTTAACGGCCAGTTAATTCCGCAGCACGATAGTCCGACGACTAGCGGATTTAGAGCAGGAGATGTCAATCTGAGACCGCGTAATGCTGATGGAACTTTTGCAGATGAGATCATCGCAACGCCGTTTGTTGCGCATCCTGATAACATTAGAGACTTTTTTGAAACCGGTTTTACGATGAGTAACAACATCGCTTTAACCGGCGCTAATAAAGATGGAAACTTTAGAGTTTCGTTTACAGATTTAGATAGTGAAAGTATTGTTCCGAATTCAAATTTTAAAAGACGCACTTACGCGATCAATGGTTCGTATAATTTAACCGATTGGTTAAAAGTCACTGCGTCGATGAATTACATCAATTCTAATTCAGACAACCGTCCTAACAATTCCTATGGAACGGAAAACGTGATGTATTTATGGATTTGGTTTGGGCGTCATATCGATATGAATGGTCTTAGAGACTACTGGCAACCGGGCTTAGAAAACGTGCAGCAGTTTAATTATAACTACAACTATCACGACAATCCATTCTTCACAGTTTATGAAAACACCAATGCTTTTAACCGTGACCGTGTGATTACAAATATGCGCGCCGATCTTAAACTGGCAGAAGGTTTAGATCTTATGTTTCGTACAGGGCTCGACTATTCAAATGAGCTTGATATGCGCAAACGAGCATACTCAACGCAGCGTTTCCCTAATGGGCAATATCGTGAGGATTATATTTTTGCTCAAGAACAAAATACCGACTTCCTTTTGTCTTACAACAAAGTGCTTACCGATGATTTAGATTTTGGTATTTCTGTTGGAGCAAACCATCGTGTGGCGAAAAATCGTTATCAGCGTATAAGTGCTAATTCTCTTTCAATTCCTGCGATTTATAACTTCGGAAACGCTGCAGAGCCGCTTACGACAAACGATTATGACAGCGAATTTAGAGTAAACAGTGCTTATGCCTTTGGAAATTTAGACTATAAAAATTATTTGTTTTTAGACCTCACCGCCAGAAACGATTGGTCTTCTACACTTCCCGAAGATAATAACAGTTATTTCTACCCTTCTGCAGGTATAAGTGCTATTCTTTCTGATATGTTTGAAATGCCAGAAGCGATCAGTTTTGCAAAAATAAGAGGAGGTTATGCGGTTGTAGGTAACGATACCAGCCCATACAACCTTGCTGCAACCTATGGTTTTGGTGATACCTTTAACGGATTCTCAAGAGTGTATTCGCCTTCAGAATTAAGAAATTCTGATTTGAAGCCTGAAAAAACCAATTCAATAGAATTGGGTGCCGATGTGCGTTTTTTCAAAAATCGTTTAGGTCTTGATGTAGCCGTATATCAGTCGACGACAAAGAACCAAATTATATCGCTTCCGGTATCTAATACTTCGGGATACAGTTCGCGGGTGATCAATGCGGGTGAAGTTCAAAACCGCGGTTTAGAAATCACCTTGAATGCCACTCCGGTACGTACCGATAATTTCCGATGGAATTCTTCGATCAACTTTACCACAAACAGAGGCGAGGTTAAAGAACTTACAGACGGGCTAGATTTTTACACGATCAAGAGTAACTATTTGACCGTTGGAGCACGAGTTGGTGAGCGCATAGGCGATTTATACGGTACCGGTTTCCGTAAGGTTGAAGATCCTAATAGTCAATATTTTGGTCAGTGGATTATCAATCCGGATTCCGGTCTTCCTATAGTGGATAACGAACTGAGAAAATTGGGTAATTACAGTCCGGATTTTATGGTTGGTTTCCAGAATAGCTTTCAGTATAAAAATTTCAACTTCAGTTTCCTTTTTGATTGGAGACAAGGAGGAGAATTTCATTCGCGCACTGTGGCCATTGGAGGAACAACAGGAATGCTTGATTTTACAGTGCCGGGCAGAGAGACAGGTATTGTAGCGGCAGGTGTTGTAGAAAATGGCGACGGGTCTTACTCGCCCAATACACAAAACGTATCTGCTTCAAACTATTATTCGCACGTGTATAACCGTAGTAATGAAGAGAGCTCCATGTTTGACGCAACTTATGTAAAACTAAGAGAGGTAAAACTAGGCTATAACTTGCCTAAGAAATGGTTTAACACTGTGCCTTTTACTTCTGCAACTATTTCGCTTGTAGGTAGAAACCTGGCGTTATGGACAGAAAATGACCACGTAGATCCAGAAAGTATTTCATTCTCAGGAGGCACTATTGTTCCCGGAGTTGAAGATATGGCACTGCCTAGCACGCGCAGTTATGGTGTAAATCTAAATCTAGAATTTTAAGAAAACACACGATGAAAAAACTAACTATCATACAAATTCTTGTACTCGCTTGTCTTTTGATAACTGGCTGTACAGACAATTTTGAAGAAATCAATACCAACCCAAATGCTCCAGAAGCAGTAAGTGCAAACTTGCTTACTTCTACGGTAACTTCAGAAATTACCAGAACGCTTACTCAAGAGGGCTATAGTGACGGTAACACGATCACCCAATTGATGGCAAAAAATAACTTTCCGGGTTTTGCGCAGTTTGATTGGGGAGATCAGGGAATGTGGAATTTTTTCTACGGAATTCTTCCGGAAATCGACGATATTCTAGAGATTTCTCGTGCCGAAGGAACTCAGAACAGCACTTATGAGGGTATCGCTCTTACGTTGCGTGCGTTGTGTTTTGCAAACCTTACAGATCTTTACGGAAATGTACCCTACGCTGAAGCTTTAGCTGGTCAATCTGAAGGGATTTTTACACCCGTTTACGACAATCAGGAAATGATCTACGACGGCGTTTTGGCAGATCTGGCAGCTGCAGATGCTGCCTTAGCCCAAAATCAAAGCATAAGCGGCGCTTCTGGAGATGTGATCTACGATGGCAACCCTGCACAGTGGAGAAAATTGGCAAACGCCTTACGCTTGCGTTATTTATTGCGTATTTCAAAACAGCGCGATGTGTCTTCAGCGATGCAAGCCATTGTAAATGCAGGAAACTACATCAACTCTAATTCAGATAATGCAACCTTAACCTATAGCGGAACTTCAAATACAGATTCTTGGCCACAAAGCACCGGTCGTATTGGAGGTTTTGATGAGAAGAGTTTGTGTGATACTGCCTTAGAGTATTTCAACAGATTTAACGATCCTCGATTAGATATTTGGTTTGATCGTAACAGTGATGGAAACTGGGTAGGAATGCCTATCGGTCTAAATCAAGATAACGCACGTGCTTTTGATGATGTTAATAGTCCGAGTCGTTTAGATGTTGATCTGTTTTATTATTCAGCAACAGATGCCGAAGCTTTTATTATGAAAAACTCAGAAGTACAATTCATTTTAGCCGAAGCCGTAGCGCGTGGAATCATAAGCGGTAATGCTGAAGCATTTTATAATGCGGGAGTACGAGCAAGTATGAATTACTGGGGCGTAAGCGATGCTGATGTAACGGCGTATTTAGCGCAATCGGCGGTAGCTTATGACGGTTCGTTAGAATTACTATTGACCCAGAAAACCATCGCCCTTTGGAATGTAGATTATCAAGGTTGGTTCAATTACAGAAGAACCGGTTTGCCGGCTTTAGAACCGGGACCAGACAGCCTCAATGGAGATCTGTACCCTGTGCGTTTCTTATATCCTTCATCAGAGCAGACGTTGAATGCCACCAATTATCAAGCAGCTGTAGGTGCAATGGGTGGAGATAATATCAATGTAAAAGGCTGGTGGGAAACCGGTACCCGTTACTAACTGTCAACTTCAAAACTCAGGTCGGGTTGCTCAAGTTTGTTGAGTAACCCTTACCTGTTTTTAATTTAGATATGAAACAGCTAATTATGAATAAGCTCTTAAAGTTAAGCACTGCGCTTGCCTTGTTGATTTTAGTAGCCTGCGATACCAAGGACGAACCTGAACTTGGTATTAAACATATTGTAGTTATTGGTATAGACGGGATGAGTCCCAACGGAATTCAAAATGCCAAGACACCGGTGCTGGATAGTCTCATTAAAAATGGAGCATCCACGTTTCAAGCGCGGTCGGTTTTGCCTTCAAGCTCGAGTTCTAATTGGGCGAGTATGCTTATGGGCGCAGCTACCGAACAACACGGGATTACTTCCAACGGTTGGGAGGTAAACGATTATACGCTTCAAGCGGTTGTTTCAGGAGGGGATAGTCGTTTTCCTAGTATTTTCACCTTATTCCACGATCAAAAGCCGGAAGCGCACGTTGGTGCCATTTACGATTGGGATGGTTTTGGGAGATTGTACAATCCGGCAGATGTTGATTTTGATATTGATGCAGACCACGAAGATAAAACGACTCAAGAAGCCATCAACTATATCAAAGCGCATAAACCAGACTTTACTTTTATTCATTTAGACCACGTGGACCACGCAGGACATAGTGAAGGTCACGGCAGCGCCAGTTATTACAAAGCGGTAGAAAAGGCCGATCTGCTTATTGGCGATATTATCAAAGCGACTCAGGACGCAGGGATTTTTGAGGAAACGGTTTTTATCGTGTCTTCAGATCACGGCGGTCTCGGAAAAGGGCACGGTGGTGAATCGCTCGATGAGGTGCTTATTCCGTTTATTCTTTATGGAAAAAGTGTAAAAAAGGGGTATGCTATCGAAGAAACGGTGTATCAATATGATAATGCGGCAACAGTGGCTTTCATTGCCGGTTTAGAAACTCCGCAAGCGTGGATAGGCAGACCGGTAAAAAGTGCTTTTGTGGGGTATGAGAAACCGGTTTTGAAGTATAAAAGGGTAGAAGCTTTACAAGCACCTCAATTTAAACCACAAAACGGACCCTATGCACCGGCCGGAGGATTGTTTCAAGAGGAGGAGGTTTCGGTGGTTATTAACAATCCTAATGCTTCAGGGAGCATTTATTATACGCTAGATGGAAGTGATCCTGATGCTAAACATGCGTTAAAATATGATACGCCGTTTTACGTAGATCAAACTACGCTCGTGCGCGCAATAGTTGCAGAAGAAGGCAAAACCCAAAGCAAAATTGCAGAAGGAAATTATCGTTTGATTTCCGCATCAAAAAAGCCAGGGGTGACCTATGCGATCTTTCAGGAAGAACCTTTAAGTGCGCTTCCAGATTTTACCAATAAGAAACCTAAGCTATCGGGAGTTACGATGGAGTTTTCAACTGAAGTTCTTGATGAAATTTCTGAAACAACAAATACCGCACTGGTCTTTACTGCGCAACTGAAGGTTCTGACACCAGGCGAGTACACGTTTTACACGACAAGTGATGACGGAAGCACGCTTTATGTTGATAACCAACTTGTGGTAAATAACGATGGCGACCACGGTGTGCAGGAGCGAAGTGGCAGCGTATCTTTAGCAAAAGGAAAGCATACGCTTAAAATTGAGTATTTTAATGGCGGTGGCGGATATTATTTGGATGCCAAATACAAAGGGCCGGGAATTGGTAAACAAATCATTCCTGCAGATAAATTGATTCAAGACTAAAACATCAGGATGAAAGAAAAGCTTTCAAAAAATGAGATGATAGTAGAAGGGGATATCAACCTTTCGGAAGCCAGAAAAACGTGGCTTAAAGATCAAGTTTCTACCGAAGCTAAAACTTTACTGGAGAAAGATGCCAAGTATTTTATGCATCAGGCTTTATCAACGCCTTGTCTTGATGTTCTGGCAAATGCTCAAGGTGCATTGATCACCAATACTTCTGGTAAGGATTATTTTGATTTCCACGGAAACAACGTGCATCAGTTGGGATTTTCACATCCTAAACTTCTAGCAGCCTTAAAACAACAACTAGATGCGCTTACCTTTTCGACACGGCGCTACACCAACGAAACAGCAATAAATTTTGCTGAGAAATTGACCAGTCTCACTCCCGGTTTAGACAAAATTTTAATGACTCCAAACGGAAGTTCGGCTGTGGGGATCGCTTTGAAATTGGCTAGAGCAGTAACCGGAAAATACAAAGTGCTTTCCTTTTGGGATTCGTTTCACGGTGCTTCTCTTGATGTGGTAAGCGTGAGTGGAGAGTCGGTTTTTAGAGAGCAAATGGGACCTCTGATGCCGGGTGTAGAGCGTATTCCGCCACCAATCACGTATCGTGGGATTTATGAAAACAACGAGGAAAAGGCTTTAGAATATCTCGAATATATTCTTGCCAAAGACAACCAGATCGGGGCTTTTTTAGCAGAAACAGTTCGCAATACCGATGCCCAAATTCCGTCAAAATACTTTTGGAAAACAGCCCGCAAGCTTTGTGATCAATATGGCGTATTACTCATTTTAGACGAGATTCCCATTGCCCTTGGTCGCACAGGAAAACTGTTTGCTTATGAACATTATGATATTATTCCTGATATTTTGTGCTTAGGAAAAGGCCTTGGTGGCGGAATCATTCCGCAGGCGGCGATAGTTACTAAAAAGGAGTTTGATCAATTCAATCACATCTCTTTAGGGCATTACACTTTTGAAAAAAGCCCGATGGGTGCAGCGGCAGCAAGCACCACATTAGAAATAATCGAAGAAGAACACCTGCTCGAACACGTGGTTTATCTAGAAGGAATGATGCAAGCCGAGCTGAATCAGCTGCAAGCCGATTTTGAATTGATTGGCGATGTGCGCGGCATCGGACTTTTATGGGGAATCGAACTGGTTACCAGTCGGGTTACTAAAGAGAAGGCTTCGGTAGAGGCTGAAGCTATAATGTATGAATGTCTCAAAAATGGGTTGAGCTTTAAAGTTTCTAAAGGAAATGTATTGCAGCTTTGTCCCGCACTTACCATAACTGAAACGCAACTGGCTGAAGCTTTAAATATTCTAAGAACAGCTTTCTACAAAATAACACAAGCATAACTATGAAATTACAAACCTATTTGTTGCTTTTAATGTGCTCTTTTTATGGCATTTCACAAGCACAGGAAAATTCATTTATTGTAAAACCTTATTTACAAGACGCCGAACCAAATTCGATCATCATCAAATGGGAAACCGCCATAGATGGTGAAAGTATTGTTGAGTATGGCACTTCAGAAAAACTGGGTAAATTGGCTGAGGGAAGTTCGTATAAAGTGACTTTTGGAGCCTCGCGATTGCACGAGGTGCAGCTTACGGGTTTAAAACGTTTTACAACCTATTATTACCGTGTAAAAACCGATAAACTCACATCTGACATCTTTCAGTTTAAAACTCCTCCGTTTTCTGGAGAAGCAGAAGCTTTTAACCTGATCGCGATGAGTGATATGCAAATAGACCGCAGTCAACCCGATAAGTTTAATGAAGTGGTCAATGAAGGAATTATGAAGTATCTACAGGAGCAGTTTGGGGGTGAAGTACCCGATAACCTGGCTTTGGTGATGATTCCCGGTGATTTGGTCGCTCAGGGAAGTAATTACGAGCAGTGGAACACCGATTTTTTTAAACCTTCAGAAAAATTATTTTCTGAGGTGCCTGTTTATCCGGTTCCCGGAAATCACGAACAGAATTCTCAGTTTTTCTTTAAATACTTCAGCCTGCCAGAAAATGGTGATCCCGCTTTTGCAGAGCACTGGTGGTATAAAGACTACGGAAACGTGCGCATCATTGGTTTAGATTCTAATGATGAATATCGCGATCTGCGACAGCAGTATACCTGGCTTGAAAATGTACTTAAAGAGACCGAGAACGCTGATGATATCGATTTTGTATTTGCGCAGTTGCATCACCCGTACAAATCAGAATTATGGATTCCCGGAGAGGAAGAATCTACCGGAAAAGTGGTCAAAATGCTCGAGGCATTTTCAGACAAAACAGGAAAACCTAGTGTACATTTCTTTGGGCACACCCACGGCTATTCCCGCGGGCAGTCGAGAGATCATAATCATCTTTGGGTAAATGTTGCTTCGGCCGGTGGGGCAATTGACAATTGGGGCGAATTTGAAGGTCGAGATTATGATGAGTTTACCGTCACTCAGGACGAGTATGGTTTTGTGATGGTCAATGTAGATCCTAATCCTGCAGATCCAAAAATTAGCTTGAAACGCATCAGTCGCGGAAATACTATAAACCCGAAAGACAATGAAGTTAGAGATGAAATCACAGTTTATAAACTGAATCAAAAACCAAAAGCTCCTAAAGCACTTTCGCCTAACGAGGAAAAAGTAGCTACTACAAAAATAACCTTGAAAGCTTCAGGTTTTGAAGGAGGACGAGCAACGAGTACCCATACCGCTTCGCATTGGCAATTGGCTACTTCTGCTGATTTTGAAAACCCGGAGGTAGACCGTTGGAAACAATCAGAAAACTGGTATTATGAAGAAAATAGGCAAAAGGATGATGATCTTACAGACGAAATGTTAGCGCGTTTAAAACCACAAACAACCTATTTCTGGCGTGTGCGTTATCGCGATCAGTATTTGAGTTGGAGTGATTGGTCAGAAGTAGCAACCTTCAAAACAAATTAAAAGCCTTATGAGAATTAAACTAATCGCTGCGATCCTCTGTATTGCGATTGCAGGAATCAACAAGGCAGTCGCACAAGAGGCGACCGAGCAAAAAGTAGTTTTAGTAACACTCGACGGTTTTCGCTGGCAAGAATTGTTTACCGGAGCAGATCCTGCGTTGATTGCCAATAAAAATTATGTACAAGACACCACTGGTTTAAAGGCTGAATTTTGGCGACCTACATCCGAAGCACGACGCAAAGCGCTGTTGCCTTTCATCTGGAATGAAGTGGTAAACCTTGGAGAAATACACGGGAACAGAACATTAGGCAGTAAAGTGAATTTGACGAATGCGATGTGGTTTTCGTATCCCGGATACAATGAAATTCTTACCGGTAAAGCTGATGATGAGCGCATAACCAGTAACGCTAAAATTCAGAATCCTAACCGTACCATTTTAGAAAAAATAAATAACACAGAAGCATACAAGGGGAAGGTAGCCGCTTTTAGCAGTTGGGATGTTTTTCCATTTATCATCAATGAAGAACGCAGTGGTGTTCCGGTGAATGCAGCTTTTGATTCGGCAGAAACGTTACCACTCACAGATCGCGAAGACTTTTTAAATCAGTTTCAAAAAGAAATTCCGAGTCCGTGGGGAAGTGTACGTCTCGATGCTTTTACTCATCACTATGCTTTAGAGTATCTCAAAAAGAAACATCCAAGTTTGGTCTACATCGCTTATGGAGAAACCGATGATTTTGCACACGACGGCGAATATGATGCTTATCTACATTCTGCACATACTACCGATGCGATGCTCAAAGAATTATGGGAATTTATTCAATCAGATCCGTTTTATAAAGATCAAACTACGATCATCATAACCACAGATCACGGTAGGGGAACGCAACCTTTAGATACTTGGAGAAGTCACGGCAGTGACATCAAAGGCGCAGACGAGACGTGGTTGATTATTTTAGGAAAGGGCGGAGCCGCACTTGGCGAAGTGCAATCTGTAGAGCAATTATATCCTACGCGTATTGTTCCCCTCATCGAGGAAATACTTAACTAGTTTATTTGCACCGCCAAAGGGATTAATCTCTGTCCCGATAGCTATCGGGATGCCTCGAAATTGAAAATTAGTTTCCAACAAATGCCTTATTGGGATGTTTTAAATATGTTTATTATTTGTAAAATAATATCAATTAAAAAGACTTTAATTTTATTATAAGTAAACTTTTGTTTATGTTTGAGGTGCTTGTTTTTATTTAAATTTTAAAATACCGGTCGATGGGGTTTAAAGCTCTCGGCCGGTTTATTCGAGAAGTACTATGGGTATTAAAAAACAAGATTTGGCTTTTGTGAGCAAGGCTTCCATAGCCGCTTTTGGTGCATATTTCTGTATGTATGCGTTTAGAAAGCCATTTGCTGTTGCCACTTTTGAAGATCTAAGTGTTTTGGGTATCGACTATAAAATAGTCCTGATCATCACTCAGGTTTTAGGATATATGCTTTCTAAGTTTATTGGTATAAAATTAATTTCAGAATTAGAACCGCGGCAACGTTTAGCATATCTCCTGGGATTGATAGGGATTTCTGAAGTTGCGTTAATTCTTTTTGGGTGGGTATCCCAACCCTACAATTTCATTTTTTTATTTTTTAATGGACTGCCGCTGGGAATGATTTGGGGGATTGTTTTCTCTTACCTTGAGGGAAGAAAATATACTGAAATTCTTGGCGTCATTTTATGCACCAGTTTTATCGTCTCAAGTGGTGTTGTAAAATCAATAGGTTTATGGGTAATGGCAAGTTGGGGTGTAACACAGTTTTGGATGCCGGCCGTCACAGGAGCATTGTTTATAATTCCATTAGTGTTTTTTGCCCGTTTGTTAGAAACCGTGCCACAACCTACGCAAGAAGATAAAGCTTTACGCGTTGCGCGTGTTCCTATGCGCCCCAAAGACCGAAGTAACGTCATCAAGCAATTTGCTTTACCCTTGTTTATTCTTATCCTGTTTTATACTGTGCTTACTGCATTTAGAGACCTGCGAGATAATTATGCGCGTGAACTTTGGGACGGCTTAGGCTATGCAGGAGATATTTCGGTGTACAGTACTTCAGAACTGGTGCTGGCTTTTTTGGTTTTGATCATTTTGGCTTCAGTGTACGCGATCAAAGATAATTTGAAAGCCTTACTTACCTATCACGGCATTTTACTTTTTGGTACATTTTCAGTAGGAATTGCCACCTTTCTGTTGCAAGCACAACTGCTCAACCCCTTTTTATGGATGGTGATCTCAGGATTTGGTTTATACATCTGCTACGTTCCTTTTAATGCATTGTTCTTTGATAGGTTTATTGCAGTCTTTCGAATTAAAGGCAACGCCGGTTTTCTAATTTATCTGGCAGATGCTTTTGGGTATTTAGGGAGTATGGCGGTCTTGCTCTACAAGAATTTTGGGATGAGTACGATCTCCTGGTTGAAGTTTTTTATCAATGGCGCCTACTGGCTTTCGATCATTGGGAGTATAAGTGTGGTTGTTTCCTTTTTCTATTTGCGAAAAAAACATCGCAAAGCGAAATTTAATGTTGTGGCTTATGAAAATTAAATATGATCTACTCGTTGTAGGCGGTGGAGTGTTGGGAACGTTTCACGCGTATCATGCTTTAAATAAAGGATTACGTGTTGCAGTTTTGGAGCAAAGCAGCAGACCTCAGGGAGCTACAACCCGTAATTTTGGCCAGGTTGTTCCGTCTGGGATGAACACCAAGTGGCAAAATTTAGGAAGAGAAAGCTTAGCTATTTATAAAGCGATTCAGAAAGAGTTTGATATTACAATTCGTCAAAACGGCTCGGTATATCTCGCTTCTAATGCTGAAGAAGTACAACTTATCGAAGAACTTTCTGCTATAAATAAGCAAAATGCGTATTCTTCTACCTTACTTACCAAAGCGCAATGTCTTGAAAAATATCCGGGTTTGCGGGCAAATTATGTAAAGGCCGGCCTGTTTTTTCCAGATGAGGTGACGGTAGAACCACGAACGATGATTCACCGCTTGCAGCAGTATCTTGCAGAACAAAAACGCCTAGATTTATTTACAAATACAAAAGTCGTTCACTTAGAGACGCTGGCAGATCAAGTAGAAGTGACCACTGCTGCCGGCACAGCATTTTATGCAGCGCAAGTGCTTATCTGTAACGGCAGTGATTTTAAAACCTTATATCCAAGACTGTTTACCAAAAGTGATTTGCAGCTTTCTAAGTTGCAAATGATGCAGACCAAGCCACAGCACAATTTTGAATTGCCAGGTTCAATTTTGACAGGATTGTCTATCAGGCGTTATGAGGCATTTTACGAGTGTCCTTCCTTCCAAGTGATAAAAGCCCAAGAAGATCCTGAAGGTCTAGAGAAAAAATGGGGCGTTCATATTCTATTTAAACAGGCGGCAGACGGCTCGGTGATTCTGGGAGATTCACACGAATATGCCGATGCAGACAAAATTGAAGATTTGGGCTATGATTTGAATATGGACATTGACAATTTTATGATCGCTGAAGCCAAAAAGATTTTCGATTTACCCACTTATGAAATCCAAGACCGCTGGTATGGAATTTACTCGCAGTGTAAAACGCAGGATATTTTCCTAAAAGATATTTGCGATCGCATTCATGTCGCAACAGGCATCGGCGGAAAAGGAATGACAGGAAGTGCCGGTTTTGCAAAACATCACCTAGAAACTATACTTAATTAAATACGTATGCATACTATAAAACTTGCCGTTTTTGATATGGCAGGAACTACTGTTAATGAAAATAATATCGTTTATAAGACGGTTCAAAAAGTAATCAATGACCTGGGATACACTGTTAGCCTTGATCAGGTTTTGGAGTATGGTGCAGGCAAAGAAAAGCATCAAGCCATTACCGATGTATTAACCCACTGCACCGCTTCTAATGATGTAAAAAAAGAGGCAGCTGTAGCTTTTGCAGCCTTTAAATCAGCTTTAGAATTGGCATACGATACGTTGGAGATCGATACGTTTGACGGGATGTTAGCCTTTTTTAAAGCCTTACGGAAGCAGGATATTCACGTGGTACTCAATACGGGATATGATGCAAAAACTGCGACAAAACTTTTAGCTAAATTAGAATGGAATGTAGGAGAGGATATCGATATGCTTATTACAGCAGATGATGTAGCAAATGGAAGGCCCGCACCTGATATGATTCAAAAAGCGATGGACGCGTTTGGAGTCACAGATCCGGCTGAAGTACTTAAAGCAGGGGATTCTGAAATCGATATTATCGAAGGTAAAAATGCCAATTGTGGTTTGACCGTAGGTGTCTTAAGCGGCGCACAAACACGTGAACAATTAGAAAAGGCAAACCCTGATTATATTCTAAATACGGTAACAGAACTTGAAGCGCTATTGATCAAGTCCTAGTTTTCAGCATCTTTTAAATAGAAATAAAGCACCAGCATCGATGTTGGTGCAGTCGTGCGATTGATAGGTACGTGGGGAATTCTACCGTCAAAGAATATAGAATCTCCTTGGTGTAAGGTGACTTCTTCATCTCCTATGTTATAGACGCAGCTTCCGCTAAGCATATATTTAAATTCGTAAGCGTCGGTTTCTACTTTGCCACGCTCAGATCCCGGCTGTATTTCGAGCAGCACCGCTTCAAAAGCGATCGATGAAAGCGATTTTCCAAATATAGATTTGTATTGAAAACCTTTAGCATCGTCTTCCTTTTCAATAATAGCATGTTCTTCTTTGCGTGAAACAATAAATGCTGTTTTTCCGCCTTGAGGTAAACTATTGAAGAAGGAGGCAACTTCTGTATCTAGTGCAGTAATAATATTTAGAAGAACAGGAAGCGAGGGAATCGTACGCCCGTTTTCAACGCGTGAGATAAGTCCGTTGCTCACTTCGGCGCTAGAAGCCACGGTATTGATGGTAAGTCCTTTTTCTTTTCTGATTTCGCGAATGCGCTTCCCAATGCCAATGATATAATCTTCCAATTCTGACTAAATTTACTCGATGATCGAGGTTAAGAGCTTCGAGATTTGCCTCGAGGATTTTTACTATTTGTAAATATCTTAAAACTTTGGTGTATTTGCACGACAGCACATTATTTTGATAGAAGCTGAATAAAATGCTGATTTTTAAAACTTAAATGCGCTTAAAGTACGGGAATAAAAAAAGGCAATTGCTTTTGCAACTGCCTTTAAATTCTGTAGCGAGAGGGGGGCACGATCCCCCGACCTCCGGGTTATGAATCCGACGCTCTAACCAACTGAGCTACCTCGCCAAATTTTAAACTTAAAAAGAAAGCCCAAGCCTTTTTCCTAAGCGGGTGCAAATATAATAACATTTATGAAGTTGGCAAGCATCTTAATATTAAAATAAAAAAATAGGGCGAATCTTTTTTACTCTGTAATTAATATTTATATTGGCAATCCAACCGAATAAAGAATCAATGGAAGAAAAAGTAAAATTTGAAATAGAGTTTCCTATACAGGCATCGCCTTCATTATTATATCAATATATGTCTTCACCTTCAGGAATGTCTGAGTGGTTTGCAGATAACGTAAACTCCCGTGGTGAGTACTATACCTTTATCTGGAATGGGAGTGAAGAGAAAGCAAAATTGCTGGGTAAGAAAAGCGATGAGCGTATCAAGTTCAGATGGATGGATGATGTAGAAGATGAAAATCTGTACTTCTTTGAGTTGCGTATTGTCGTTGATGAGATCACAAAAGATGTTTCTTTAATCGTGACTGATTTTGCTGAAGAAGATGAGATCGACGAAGGAAAAATGTTTTGGGAAAATCAAATCGCAGAGTTAAAACATATCATAGGTTCTAACTAAGAAACCTATTCTTAAATCTTATATTTGTCCCTTTGAAAAAAGGGACTTTTTTTATGATCAATTTTAACGGAACACTTACCGAAACGCCACAATTTTCAGCACACAACAGAGGGATGTTGTATGGCGATGCCGTTTTTGAAACCATCAGATATTCTGGTGGGAAACTGTTTTTTTGGGAAGATCATTACTTCAGATTAATGGCTTCTATGCGTATCCTACGTATGGAAATCCCCATGCATTTTACCTTAGAAGATTTACAAGACGAACTTTTTAAACTCATTGATGCTGAAGGGTTAAAAGATAAGGCAGCTAGTGTACGACTTACGGTTATTCGTAATGAAGGCGGTAAATACCTTCCGGAAGACAACAATGTGTCTTTTTATGCATTTGCTAAAGCATTGAATGATCCTTTTTTTACGCTGAATGAAGAGGACTACGAAGTAGAACTCTACAAAGACCATTATGTGAATGCAGATCTGCTTTCTACATTAAAGACTGCTAACAAAATCATTCACGTCACCGGAAGCATTTATGCAAAAGAGAATAACTATGCCAACTGTCTTTTGCTTAATACCAATAAATCTGTGGTAGAAGCCCTGAATGGAAATTTATTTCTAGTAAAAGGGAAAACCATTAAAACACCACCTTTAGAAGAAGGATGCCTACGCGGAATCGTGCGTAAGCAACTTATAGATATCGTAGGAAAGTTAGAAGAATATACGCTTGAAGAAGCAGCGATTTCGCCATTTGAATTGCAAAAGGCAGATGAACTTTTTATAACCAATGCTATTACGGGAATTCAGCCTATTACCAAGTATCGTAAAAAGACGTACACTAACGAAGTTGCAAAGAATATATTAGGTAAACTAAATGCCAAAGCCCGTTTAGGAAAGTAAGGAGCTTTTAATTATTACTTGGATTTTCAGGAGCGTTGGACCATAATAAGTATTCGCCTCCCAGTTCAAGCATTTTTTCTTTCCAAAGTTCAGGAAAGCACTTATTGATTATTTCTTTATCGTAGGTATTGTCTGTAACGATCCAGGCGTTTGCGTCTAATTCACTATCAAGCTGGTTGCAATCCCATCCCGAATAGCCCAAAAAGAAACGTATTTCGTCTGTAGAAATTTTATTTGCAGTTATAAGCTCTACAACGGTATCAAAATCACCACCCCAATAAATGCCGTTAGAGATCTCAATACTTTCAGGAATAAGATCTGGTACTTTATGCAAAAAGTATAGATTGTCCTGTTCTACAGGGCCACCATTATAAATTTGCATTTCGTCTCCTTTAATTTCAGGGATAAGCTCATTTAAAGTGAAAGTAAGCGGTTTGTTGAGAATAAAACCTACAGAGCCGTCCTCGTTATGGTTTGCCAATAAGACAACAGAGCGATTGAAGGAAACATCCCCAATAATAGCAGGTTCTGCGATTAGAAGTTTACCTTTCTGAGGCTTTTTGGTCGTCATAGACTTGTTTTGTTCTAAACTACTTCATTTTTTTTAATTAACAAAAAAATAACATGCATAAAAAAAGCCCCGATTATCGGGGCTTTTGATATTGTATATCTAAAAAGACTTAGTTTACAGCGTCAGATAAATCTGAACCTGCTTTAAACTTCACTACATTTTTAGCAGCGATTTGGATAGTTTTTCCAGTTTGTGGGTTTCTTCCTTCACGAGCTGCACGCTTAGATACAGACCAAGAACCGAATCCTACTAATGAAACGCGGTCTCCACCTTTTAATGATTTCTCGATATTTCCTAAAAATGATTCTAATGCTTTTTTAGCCGCTGCTTTAGTAATTCCAGCATCTTCTGCCATTGCATCAATTAAATCTGATTTGTTCATAATTTTAAATTTTAAAAAAATTAAATGTCGGTTAAACTTTTGTTTATTGTCCTAACAAATTTAGACGGATATTTTGTTCACGCAAGCAATAGCGCAGGAAATCGGGGTTTATGTTGATAACTTTAACGATTTGTTGATAACGGAAACCAATTTTAACAAAATATAACGAAAATCGCGGTATGTCTAGTATTACAACGTTTTAGCTTCATCTTGGAAGGTAAAACCATTTAGGAGATCTTTTACCGGCATTCTCTTTTTACCCGAAAGCTGAATTTCATCCAAACGCAACCAATTATTTTGAGTAGCAACAAACAGTTGGTCGTTAAAAACTTTGAGTTTACCGATAGGTCCTTTACCCAATTCCTGACTTTGCTCATCGCTAGTAATAGCAGCCTTGTATACCTTTAATTGTTGCTCTTTAGCATCACCATTGGTAAAATGCGTCCAAGCCACCGGATACGGACTCAAACCTCTAATGTGATTATAAATCGCTTCAACGGGTTTTGACCAATCGATTTTGGTATTCTCGCGGGTAAGTTTGTATGCCGTATGCAGCTGCTCTTGTTTAGGTTGTACGGTAGTCGCAACCTCACCTTGCTCAATGGCTTTTACGGTTTTAAGAATAAGATCGCTTCCTAAATGCATGAGGCGATCGTGTAAAGATCCCGCATTTTCGTCTGGCGCAATCTTCAGTTTTTCTTGAAATATGATCGCTCCCGTATCTATTTTTTCATCTATAAAAAAGGTGGTAACCCCGGTTTCTTGCGCTCCTTTAATGATCGCCCAGTTGATAGGGGCTGCTCCGCGATAATCGGGGAGAAGTGAAGCATGTAAATTAAAGGTACCAAATTCTGGCATTTGCCAGACCTGTTGCGGTAACATTCTAAAAGCAACGACGATTTGCAAATTGGCGTTTAAAGCTTTTAATTCTGAAAGAAATTCTTCCGCTTTTAAATTGGTGGGTTGTAAGACGGGCAGATCGTGAGCTAAAGCAAACTTTTTTACCGCACTTTGTTGAATTTTTTGACCTCGACCGGCAGGGCGATCCGGAGCGGTTATCACTCCTACAACATTCAGTTTATTTTCGACTAATTTTTGTAAACCGGCAACAGCAAAATCTGGTGTGCCCATAAAAACAATGCGTAAATCTCTCATAGAAGTTTATATAAATTTGAAGGGGTTAGGCTTATTTTTTTATTCATCAATAGTCTTTTGAGCGTTTTAAGAAGTGCTGCTTCGTTTTCAATAGTAAGCGTTTCAATAAGTGTTCTTGAAGAAGCGGGACCTTCAGCTAAAGTTTTAATTATTAAAGTTTGTAGATCCTGATTGTTTCTGGAATTTCCGCTCTTGAGCTTTTCTTGACAAATATCGCAGATTCCGCAGGGTTCTTCTTGCTTTTCTTCAAAATATGCAAGCAGCTGTTTACTTCGGCATACAGGCGTTTCAATATAACTAAGCATACTTTTAACCTGTTCTACTTTGCGGGTGTTCTGCGCGTTTATCGCTTTTGCAATGCGATTGATGCTAAGATCATCTTCACGTTGTACCAAAAAGGTCACTTTGGTATCTGCGTTGGTATGATCGTATAGCGCGACGTCATCTTTGTGAAGCTGCAATAAAGTCTTGTGAATTTTTACCAGAGGCACACCTGCTTTTTTTGCTATGAGTGCGTGGTCTATAAGTATCGGCTGGTCATAAATGCCGCTATAGGTGCGCAGCATACTTTTTACAATGGAGTCGATTCCCGGATTTTTAATAAGGTAATAGGTCAAATTAACTGGCGATACCGTGAACTGTAAACTCGCTCTCCGGTAAAACTCCTGACTCAGAATAATTACACTGTTTCGGTCAAGAAGCGTGAGTGCGTTGTAGGTAAGCAGCGTGTTGAGACTATAGGTTTTGCAGAAATCCATAAAGTCAAAACGATGTGTTTCCTGTTCGCCTTCGCCATAAGAGATACGGAAAAAGCTATTTAGTTTTTTATAAATCTTCTTCACAAAAGATACTGAAGGCAGCACGCGCAGAAACTGGTTATTGAGCCGCTCTTTATCTGAAGCATTATACAAAATTATGCTACTGGCAGAAGCTGCATTTCTTCCGGCTCTTCCTGCTTCCTGAAAGTAGCTTTCTAAGCTCTCGGGAAGTTCTACGTGTACAACGGTTTGTACATCGGCCTTATCGATTCCCATCCCAAAGGCGCTGGTGGCTACCATAATTTGGGTTTTGTTTTGTGACCAACTTAAAAAGCGTGCTTGACGTTCGCCATTATCCAAGCCACCGTGATAAAATTGAGCTGTAAAACCGCGTTCGGTTAAAAACTGAGTATATACTTGAGCGGTTTTTCTACTACGCACATAAACGATTGCACTGCCTGTAAACCTTTTAAACAGTTGAATCAATCTGTGATGTTTATCTTCTTCACAAAGTACTTTGTAGGCAAGGTTTCTCCGCAGAAAAGAATCCTGAATTAAGCTTACTTCTTTCAGCTCAAGTTGTGCTATAATATCTTCTTGCACTTTTTTTGTAGCAGTAGCGGTAAGCGCAATGCAATTGACCTCTGGAAATTGTGCTCTAAAGTCCTGAATGTTGCGATATGCAGGTCTAAAATCGTGTCCCCATTGGGAGATGCAGTGCGCTTCATCTATGGCAATGAGGTTGATGTTCATTTGCTTGAGGCGTGCAAGAACCAGTTCGTTTTGCAAGCGCTCAGGGGATAGATACAAGAGTTTATAATTTCCATAAATACAATTGTCAAGCAAGATGTCCAGGTCTTGATACTTGATTCCGCCGGGGATATGTAATGCTTTAATGTTACGCTTTTCTAACTGTAAAACCTGATCCTTCATTAAGGAAAGCAGGGGCGAAATGACCACAGTTATTCCTTCGGTAACTACTGCAGGAATTTGATAACATAGTGATTTACCGCCACCGGTAGGCAATAGCGCAAAAGTGTCTTTGCCCTCAAGCACCGATGCTATAATTTCAAGTTGTTTAGGTCTAAAAGACGCATAACCCCAAAACTTTTGTAAAGCTTCTTGCGGAGTCATACTCATAGACTTAGATTTTTACGAATGAATGCCACGCGCTCTTCAACCCCAACTTTAGGAACTTCGATAGGATTGTAGTCGTAAGCTTGGTAGGTTTTAACCAATTCATCTTGAATTTTTTTCGCCTCATCAAAACTTTCATAGCGCTCTTTATCGGTAACGTGAATGTCTTGCCATAAGGGTAACAAAAAAATATGATCGTACCTGTAATTCTTACTTGCTTTAGTAAAACGCTCCGGGTAGTCTTGACCAATAAAATCCATATACGCCGTAACGTCTGGGATCCCACGGTCAATAAAAACGTGGTTAGCCTCCAGCGCTCCTGCATCCAGATATTGCTGGATGCGACGTTCTAGAAGCTTATCGCTAAAAAGCAGCGGTTCGGTAAGAAAAAGTTGTTCTATACCTTCTTGTTGTGCAGCTTTTATAACCTCTCGAGACACTTCATCAAGGCAAGGAAAACCGTGTGCCTTAAGCGCATTGAGCAATGTTGTTTTTCCTGTACTTGGCCCTCCAATTAAGACGATGCGTTTTGCTGTCAAATCAATCTAATTTATGCTGAAAATTACCACGAGCAGGATTCGTGCTTTGGTGGTGTGTTTCTTGATTAAGATGGTAAAAATACTCAAATAGCGCCCGATTAAAAAATTAGCTTGAGAATGGTATCTTTGCAACCTAAAAACAGGCAATGAGCACAGATAAAAATACCGAAGCATTTTATAAAAAACTTAAGGGCAGATTAATAGAAACCACATTGTGGCCTTCACAGTATTTATACAAATTTATTGTTCCTTCAGACAATCAAAAAATTGCAGAAATCGAAAATATCTTCGACAATATGGGAGCGGTGATCAATACCAAAGCGTCAAGCAAAGGCACTTACACCAGCGTTTCTATTCACGTAAAGATGAAAAATCCTGACGCGGTTATTGCCAAATACAAAGAAGTAGCCAAGGTAGAAGGGGTTATTTCATTATAATCGCATTAAAACAGCGTATAAATCGTATTAAATTAAATTTGGGCTGTGGGCTTTTCTACATTTTTTAGTACTTTGCCTTATCGTTTCTTTTAAGAGACAACTTCACTTAAATTTTTACAGTTGATAGATCAATTAGAATATAACACAGAGCGTGAAAAGCTCATAATACCAGAATATGGTCGCCATTTGCAGAAAATGGTGAATCAGGCAGTTGAAGAAGAGGATGAGAAAAAACGCAATATCATTGCGCGCAGTATTATTGCGGTGATGGGTAATTTGCAACCGCATTTGCGTGATGTGCCCGACTTTCAACATAAACTGTGGGATCAACTGTTTATTATGAGTGATTTTAAACTGGATGTTGTTTCGCCATATAATAAGCCTTCTAAAGAAAAATTAGAAGAGCATCCTGATCCTTTAGACTACCCGCAAAATCATCCTAAATATCGTTTCTACGGAAACAATATCAAGCGTATGATCGATGTTGCGGTTAAGTGGGAGAAAGGTCAGAAGCGTGAAGCACTTGAGTTTACTATCGCCAATCATATGAAAAAATGCTTTCTAAACTGGAATAAAGACACCGTTGATGACGAAGTGATCTTTAAGCATTTGTTTGAATTGAGTGATGGGCAGATCAATCTTGCCAAAAAAGATGAAGATCTAAAAGAAGCGCAAAAATTAATGCGCTCAAAAAAATCAGGTAAATCTAACTACCGAAAAAAATCTGGACGCGGTAAAAAGCGTTACTAATTTTTAGCAACACATTTAATGGGAACATTTCAGATAGAAGGAGGGCATCAGCTTAAAGGATCCATCCAACCTCAGGGTGCAAAAAATGAAGCACTTCAAATTCTTTGTGCCGTTTTATTAACACCAGAAAAAGTGGTGATTGACAACATACCCGATATCGTTGATGTCAATAAGTTGATCAATATCTTGAGCAATCTGGGCGTTAAAATCCAAAAACTGGGTAAAGGAAAATATTCTTTTAAAAGTGATGCGCTGCAATTAGAATATCTGGAAAGTGAACAATTTAAGAAAGAAGGTGGCGGTCTGCGAGGTTCTATTATGATCGTAGGTCCTTTATTAGCACGTTTTGGCAAAGGATATATTCCACGTCCGGGAGGTGATAAAATTGGCCGTAGACGTTTGGATACGCATTTTGAAGGAATGATCAAACTGGGCGCAAAGTTCAGATACAATAAAGAAGAGCGTTTTTATGGGGTGGAAGCTCCAGAAGGTCTAAAAGGTACTTTTATGTTGCTTGATGAAGCTTCGGTAACCGGTACGGCAAACATTGTGATGGCTGCAGTAATGGCTGAAGGCGAAACCACGATCTACAACGCAGCTTGTGAACCGTACTTGCAGCAGCTTTGTAAAATGCTCAACAAAATGGGAGCAAAGATCTCAGGAATTGGATCTAATATGCTCAAAATTGAAGGTGTAAAAGCCTTGAATGGATGTGAGCACAGCGTACTTCCTGATATGATCGAGATCGGTTCTTGGATCGGTTTGGCAGCAATGACCAAAAGTGAAATTACCATTAAGAATGTAAGTTGGGACGATTTAGGTCTTATTCCGGCTACGTTTAGAAAATTAGGAATCACGGTCGAAAAACGCGGGGATGATATTTTTATCCCGGCACATACTGAAGGATACGAAATTGAAACCTTTATCGACGGATCTTTTATGACCATCAGCGATGCGCCTTGGCCTGGATTTACACCTGATCTTTTGAGTATCGTGCTTGTAGTTGCTACACAGGCAAAGGGAGAAGTGTTGATTCATCAAAAAATGTTTGAAAGCCGTCTTTTCTTTGTTGATAAATTGATCGATATGGGTGCTAAGATCATTCTTTGTGATCCACACCGTGCTACTGTAATTGGTCATAATTTTAAATCAACGCTCAAAGCCACAACGATGAGTTCGCCAGATATTCGAGCAGGAATTTCCTTATTGATCGCAGCATTGAGCGCCAAAGGAACTTCAACCATTCATAACATTGAGCAAATTGATCGTGGTTATGAGAATATCGATGAGCGTCTTAGAGCCATTGGTGCCAAAATCATTCGTACAGCTTAAACAGGTTTTACCGAATTTAGTTCGGCGTGAGCATCGATTAACGCGTAGATTAAGCGTGAAGCGAGTCTTGCTGTTGCATTGTCCAGATCGTATTTCGGGTTAAGTTCAACTACGTCTGCGCTTACCAACTTTTGCGACTGAACCAAATACTTTATGGTTTTTAGAGCCACGTCTGGTGCAAAACCCAGTGGGGAAGGAGCGCTCACTCCGGGAGCGTATGCTGAACTGAATCCGTCTAAATCTATGCTGAGATAGATCAGCTCTACTTCATCAATTAATTGATCCAATTCCTTTTGAATGTGATTCCAGTTTTGAAGATTAAATGCAGAATTTAATAAATAGCGAACTCCATAATCTGAAGCCGTTTGGAATAATTGCCGATTATTGCTTTCTTTTTGAATACCGAAGCAGTAGTAGGTGAAATTTTCTTTTTCTTCCTGAGCGATTTGCCAAAACGGTGTTCCCGAGGTTGCCTCCGTCGATCCATCACGTAAATCAAAATGCGCATCGAGATTTACGATTCCTATTTTTTTCTTCGGAAAGGCTTTACGAATACCTTTAAAATGGGCGTAAGCCAGATCGTGTCCGCCGCCCATAATTATTGGGAAGTGACCGTTTTTTAATAAATCAGATGCAGCTTGTGCTGTGTCATTTTGATGCGATTCAAGATTTTGATCGGTACAAATTAGATCACCAAAATCAGAAAAGTTTAAGGAGGTTTCGTGCCAATGATTAGAAAGCGAACTCAACATTTTTCTAATAGCATTAGGTCCTTCAATTGCTCCTGGCCGTCCCAGATTTCGCGATACGCCTTCATCACAGGCGTAACCAAAAAGTGCAACTGAAGCATGTTGTGCTTTTTCAATTTTGGTAAGATCCTTCAGCTGAATCAACTCATGCAGATACAACCTGTCTTCAGAGGTTCTTCCCAGCCAAAATTTAGCTTCTGCTTGCTTATAGTTTTTCATCAATTTAAGGTATTTAGCAGTTCATCATCGACCAAATAAGGAAGCGTGACTTTTAAATTCGGAGTACGTTTCATCTCACGTTCTATTGCAAATCGCGCTTCGGGATTGCGTGCCCAATTGCGTCGGGCGATACCATTATTTACATCAAAAAACAGCATATTCTTGATCTGAGCATTTGCATTTTCAGAACCATCAAGCAGCATTCCGAAGCCTCCATTGATCACTTCACCCCAGCCAACGCCACCGCCATTGTGAATCGAAACCCAAGTGGCACCTCTAAAGCTATCACCAATCACGTTGTGAATCGCCATATCTGCGGTAAAGCGGCTGCCATCATAAATATTGCTGGTTTCGCGATAGGGCGAATCGGTACCACTCACATCGTGATGATCCCGGCCTAAAACTACCGGAGCTCTGAGTTTTCCTTGTTTAATAGCCTCGTTAAATTTTAAAGCAATTTTTTGGCGTCCTTCGGCATCTGCGTAAAGAATTCGCGCTTGTGAACCTACAACCAGTCGGTTGCTTTCGGCTTCTTCAATCCAGGTGATATTGTCTTGCATTTGCTGCTGAATTTCCTCAGGAGCTTCAGCCTTTATTTCTTTTAGTACGGAAGCTGCGATCGCATCGGTCAGGCGTAAATCTTCAGCTTTTCCTGACGTACAAACCCATCTAAAAGGTCCAAAACCATAATCAAAACACATAGGTCCCAGAATATCTTGAACGTACGAAGGATATTTGAATCCGTTTTGATCTTTAGCAAAAACATCTGCACCTGCACGTGAGGCTTCGAGTAAAAAAGCATTTCCGTAATCAAAAAAGTACGTTCCTTTTGCTGTATGCGTATTGATCGCAGCGGCGTGTCTTCGCAGAGATTCCTGTACTTTTTCTTTGAACTGTTCGGGATAATCGCGCATCATAGTATTGGCTTCTTCAAAGGAAAGACCGACCGGGTAGTAACCACCCGCCCAAGGATTATGCAACGAAGTTTGATCTGACCCTAAATGAACCTTTATTTTTTCTGCAGCAAAACGCTCCCACACTTCAACCACATTACCAATGTATGCTAGTGAAACCACTTCGTTGTTTTGCTGAGCATCGTGCGTTCGTTTGATCAATGCTTCAATATCTTCAAACAGTTCATCTACCCAACCCTGATCTTTACGTTTGTGAGCGGCATTAGGGTTTACTTCGGCACAGATAGTGATGCATCCGGCGATGTTGCCGGCTTTAGGCTGTGCGCCGCTCATCCCTCCAAGTCCTGCGGTTAGAAAGATTTTTCCTGCTGGAGTTTCATGCTGTGGAAGTAATTTTCTAAAGGCATTCATCACCGTGATCGTTGTGCCGTGCACAATACCTTGCGGACCGATATACATAAACGAGCCGGCGGTCATCTGGCCATATTGTGTTACGCCTAATGCATTGTAGCGTTCCCAGTCATCAGCTTTTGAATAGTTAGGGATCATCATCCCGTTTGTAACTACAACGCGAGGAGCATCTGCACTTGAAGGAAACAAGCCCATCGGGTGCCCGGAGTACATGTGTAAGGTTTGGCCTTCAGTTATTTGAGCCAGATATTGCATCGTCAATAAGTATTGCGCCCAATTCTGAAATACTGCCCCGTTGCCACCGTAGGTGATAAGTTCGTCAGGATGTTGTGCCACCTGTGGATCCAGATTGTTTTGAATCATCAACATAAGTCCGGCAGCCTGTGTGCACTGCGCAGGATATTCATCGATTGGGCGTGCATACATGGCATATTCCGGTTTAAAACGGTACATATAAATGCGACCAAATTGCTGCAGCTCTTCATAAAACTCAACAGCGAGTTCTTGATGCCAAGCTTTGGGAAAATAGCGCAGCGCATTGCGTACGGCGAGTTTTTTTTCTTCGGAAGAAAGAAGATCTTTTCGCTTAGGCGCGTGATTTGCTGTAGGGTCTAATGCTCTTTTTGGAGGAAGATCACTAGGAATTCCTGCTAAAATGGCTTCTTTGAATGTCATACTACGAGGCTTTAAAAACTAATTTTCCATTTTTGAAAACACGTGCCGGCTGCAGTTGTCCTTGATGATAAAGTACCTCTTGGTAAGATGCAGTTTTAAAAAGAATCAAATCGGCAGCATTACCCGTTTTGATTGAAGCATCTTGCTCGAGGTTCAAGGCTTTTGCCGCTCTTGTGGTAATTCCTGCAAGAACTTCGGCATTACTTAACTTTTGAAAGGTTCCCAAAATCGCTGCTTGGGTAAGAAGGTCTCCCATAGGAGCCGATCCCGGATTCCAGTCACTGGCAATGGCGAGCGTTCCATTGTGATCCAATAGTTCACGCGCCGGTGTAAATGCACAACCCAGACCGATACTCGCTCCGGGTAGGGCGGTAGCCACCGTATTTGATTTGGCAAGCATTTTTATTTCTACAGAAGTACTTGCTTCTAAGTGGTCGGCACTTACTGCTTGATATTCGAGCGCAACAGCGCTTCCGCCTGTGGTAAATTGATCTGCGTGCACGGTGATATCAAAGCCCAATGCTTGAGCCTTGTCAAAATAAGGTTTTATCGTTTTTGCGGTAAACGAACCTTTTTCAATAAAAGCATCTACACGATTGGCGAGTTTTTCTTCTTTAACGACAGGAAGTAATTCATCAGTTATTAATTGAATATAGCCTTCCGGATTTCCTTTATATTCTCGGGGTATGGTATGTGCTGCGAGACAGGTAGCGACTAAAGTCGCTTCAGTTTTTGTGTTGGCAGTTTTTATAGCGCGCAGCATTTTTAATTCTTCAACAACGCTCAGACCATAACCGCTTTTCACTTCAATGGTTGTGATTCCCTTTTGTAAAAGTAAGTTGGCACGTTTTACAATATCTTCAACGAGTTGCTCTTGGGTGGCTTTACGGGTTTCGGTTACCGTATCCCATATTCCGCCGCCGGCTTCAGCGATTTCTAAATAGGTTTTTCCGGCATTACGCATGGCATAATCCCGAGCTCTTGAACCACCAAAACAAATATGCGTATGGCTGTCGATAAAACCGGGGAGTGCACAAAAATCTTCTTCTAAAATTTCAAGATGTGCATTCACCTTTTGAGCTTCTTCATATAATTTTTCGTGAACATCGATCTGCTCAATAGTTCCATCCTTTATGAGTATTCCGTAGTTTTTTAAAGGATGAAGTTGGTCATCACTTAAAGCTCCGCGAACGGGCAATTCTGCTAGCGTGATCAACTCTTTTATAGGTCCTATATAGGTATACATATGTGTTTTTTAAAGGGTTTGGAATTCATCTTCGTACACAGCCGTTTGTTTAAGACTGTCGTTTGCGATACAAGCGGCGTAAACTTCTTGTAGTTTTTGATCCTGAATGATTTTATGCGCAATGTTGATATCCTCGGCAAAAATGCGATCGGCCTCAGCAAAAGGTATTTCATCACGTATCATCGTGTGCACATTTTCAAGAAAAGCACTGGATTTCAAGATGTCTCTAAAGTCGAATGCCTGTGCAGCAGTGAGCATCTCTATAGCGAGAATGTGCTCAACATTTTTGAGTACTTGTAAGGCTTTACGACCACTGATAGACCCCATACTCACGTGATCCTCCTGTCCCATAGAAGTAGGAATACTGTCTGCACTTGCAGGATGACACAAGCTTTTATTTTCGCTGGCGAGCGCAGCCGTGGTGTACTGCAAGATCATATAGCCGCTATTGATTCCGGTTTCTTTAAGCAGGAGTTTGGGCACTCCGGCATATTTTCCTTCTAAGGCCAGATAGATGCGACGGTCTGAAATATTGCCTAGTTCACTAGCCGCCACCGTCGCATAATCAAGCGCCATTGCCAGCGGTTGCCCGTGAAAATTGCCACCGCTTATGGTAAGGTTTTCGTCAATTAGAATAGGATTATCAGTAACTGAATTTAGTTCAATCTCTACTAATTCTTTAAGGTGTAACCACGCATTGCGCGAAGCACCGTGCACTTGTGGCATACAGCGTAAGGAATACGGATCTTGAACACGATCGCAATCTTTGTGGGAGTCTAAAATGGTAGAACCTTCTACAAAAGATTTGATTCGGGCTGCAACGTGTTGGTTTCCTTTAAAAGGGCGCAATTGATGCAATTCGCTATAAAAGGGTTTCACCGATCCTTGCAGTGCTTCAAGCATGAGCGCGCCAATAATATCTGCCTGATCGAGACAGCTTTTGAGTTTTTCGACTGTTTTGACGGCGTGTGCGGCAATAAATTGCGTACCGTTAATAAGCGCCAGGCCTTCTTTGGGACGAAGTGTGATAGGTTCAATATTAAAAGCTTTGAGCACTTCAATAGTAGGTTTGCGCTCTCCTTGGTAAACTACTTCTCCTAAACCTAGAAGCGGTAAAAATAAGTGAGAAAGTGGCGCCAAATCACCACTTGCGCCAACTGACCCTTGCTCGGGAACAATGGGAGCGATACCGTGATCTATAAACCATAAAATACGCTCTAGCGTATTTGTTGAAATACCAGAATATCCTTGCGCCAGCGCATGTGCTTTAAGAACCAGCATCAACAATGAAAGTTCTGAATCAATAGGATTACCAACTCCCACGCTATGACTTTTTATGATGTTTTCTTGTAGAGCGAGTGTTTCTTCCTTAGAGATTCGAGTAGTGCATAACGGTCCAAAACCGGTATTTATGCCGTAAACAGGTTCGCTCTTTTCAACAATATCGTCAACCAGTTTACTACTAGCCTTAATGTTTTCGAGTGTTTTTGGAGAGAGTTTTCCTTTTTTATTACCTCTGGCGAGGGCTAGAGCAATGCTTGCAGTAAGGTGATCTTCTCCGAAATGAAATATAGATTGAGATGCTGTCATAGCCGTATTTAAATTTTGTTGCTGACAAGTTAACGGCTATATTTAATAATTGGAAATACCAATTTTATCATTAATTAATAACTATGAGTTATCAGTTTGAATTGAGACATCTTACGTATTTTTTGGCGGTGGCTGAAGAATTACACTTTAGAAAGGCTGCAGAACGTCTATTTATTTCACAACCCGGCTTAAGCAGACAAATAAAGCAAATGGAAGAAATGCTCGGGGTTACGTTGTTTGTTCGTGATAAGCGTAATGTGAAGCTTACACCGGCAGGGATGTATTTAAAGAAAGAGGTCGCGTATATCTTTAATCATCTTGATTTTACGCTGAAGCAAACCAAATTGGTTGATGAAGGGATTTCCGGAGAAGTGCGTATTGGTTTTTTGGGCTCTGCAATGCAGTCTGTTTTACCCGATTTGCTGATCAAGGCTGATGAGGTTTTGCCTAAGATTCAGTTTAGTTTAGAAGAATTGTCAAATAGTGCCCAGGTAGAAGCTTTAGAAAAAGATCAGTTAGATCTGGGGTTTGTACGTCTAGCGCGAGTGCCTGAAACGCTTCAGTTAAAACCGGTTTTTACAGATCGTTTCTCGTTAGTAATTCCAAGTGGGCATAAATTGAATGAAGATTCTTTTACGAGTATCGCGCAAGTTTCCGAAGAGCATTTTATCCTGTTCTCTTCAGATTATAGTTCGCTGTATTACGATCAGATTATGAGTATTTGTGAAGATAAAGGATTTACACCAAAAGTGAGTTATAAATCGGTTCACGCACTCACCATATTTAAATTGGTAGAAAGCGGGTTAGGCGTTGCGATCGTACCTTCTTCTTTACAGTTGGGCTTTGATATGCGTGTGAAATTTTTAGAAATTCCAAACATACCCCAAGAAGCCACGCTTTATGCCTGCTGGAAAAAAGACAACCGCAACCCTGCTTTACAACCTATTCTTAACTCACTCAATGAGCTTTGATTATTTGCTGCCGATTACAAAAGTAAGCCGGCTACATCTTGCCATGTGTCGGCGCGGTCAAAACCTTTAGTATGTACATTATGCGGAGAAGTAAATTGAATACCGCGGCCATCAAACGCATCTAAATTGTAGGAGCGATCGTCGATTAAAATGTCTCCGCGCAAGACGTGCTTGTGTCCGCATAAAATACGGTTTTGCCAAGGGATAAACGGGAAATGCTTATCTAACCAATCTGCTTTTTCTTCAAGGCTGGTTTTAAACTGCATTGCTGCAGAGGCGATATACAAATCATATTTGTCGTGAAGTTCGCGCATCACTTCCTGGCTGTCTTTCAGCACTTTTAAATCAATAAAAAAGCCGCGCTCATTGGCGTGATTTCTTACATAATCTTGATGCGGCTCAGGAACCATTTGCCACACTTCGTGACCCAGGCAGTCTTCTTTTTTAAGGTTTGCGTTGTACTTGTGGTTATAGAGGTCAATGTGCGCCTGGTATGTATCGGCGATCACCTCGTCCATATCTACGAATAATGTCATTGTGTAAGGGTTTTGATAAACAGCCAAAATACGGCTTAGGGTTTAAAACTATTTTAAATTCAACTTAAAAAAACGACACTAAACTTTAACGCAAAGGTTATAAATAGCTATTTTTAAAAAGACAGCTTTTTTATGTGGAAATTTTACAGAGACCTTACGCGTTTTGCAGTCTTATTTGCCCTTGTTTGTATTCCACTGGGGAGTCTGTTGAGTGCAGTCATTCTTTTTGGAGTGCTGGGAACTCCCATTGGATTGTTGATGTTTAACTATTTTCAGAAGGATGAATTTTACGGGTATTACAACCTGGGATACACAAAATTGAGATTGATACGCATCACGTGGTTAATCAATCTCGCCGTCACCCCAATACTTTTGCTCATCGCATTTTTAATTTTAAAATTGATTAGTCTTGGCGCTCTTACAAGTTAAACAGATCGAAAAAAGTTTTGGAAAGAAAAGGTTGCTCAAAGCGGTTGATTTTGAACTGAAAACGGGAGAGATCTTAGGCGTTTTCGGAAGAAATGGAAGTGGTAAAAGCACCTTGCTCAAAATTCTATTCGGTACGCAAACAGCCAAAACCGGAAGCATCAAGATCAACGAATCAAAATACGCTGTGCGAAAGCATTTTTGGAACAGAAATCCTGTTGTAGCCGATGAAGTCATTGGGTATCTGCCGCAATTCAGTTTTTTGTCACAGTCTTCAAAGGTTTGGGATTTGATTCCTAAGTATTTTGAGGGTGAAGAACAGGATTTAATCTTCAGAGCACCGCGTATGACTAAGATCGCAAAGCGGAAAGTAAACGAACTTTCTCTGGGCGAGCGTCGCTATCTTGAAGTGTTGATAGTAGGTAACTTGAAGCATCCGTTTCTCTTGCTCGACGAGCCTTTCTCTATGGTAGAACCACTGTTTAAAGAATTGATTCACGAGTTTTTGAGTTCGTTAAAAGCTAAAAAGGGAATTTTATTGACCGATCATTATTATCATGATGTCTGGCAACTTGCCGATCGCAATCTTGTTTTGAAAGAGGGCAATTTACTTGAAGTCAATGCGCTCGAAGATCTGGTTCAAGCCGGGTATTTGAGAAGTAAAACATAAAATTATGAAAGACAACTTTTCAAACCACGCAGCAGATTACGCTAAGTTTCGCCCGACGTATCCTCAAGAGGTTTTTGACTTCTTGTATGAATTGGTTGATGAAAAAAACAATGCTTGGGACGTGGCTACAGGCAACGGACAAGTAGCAGTCGAACTGGCAAAACATTTTAAACAGGTTTTAGCAACCGATTTAAGCGCGCAACAGCTCGAAGAAGCACCAAAAAATGATAACATTACCTATCGCGTTCAAACCGCGGAAGCTTCATTTGAAAACGCAACAAAATTCGATTTGATAACGGTAGCACAAGCAATGCATTGGTTTGATTTTGAAGCCTTTTATAAAAATGTTCAGGATCATCTAAAACCCGACGGCATTTTTGCTATGATAGGCTATTCGGTATTTGAAACCTCAGGAAAATTGAACGAAGTGATTCAGCATTTTTACAAAGACATTACCGATCCGTATTGGGATCCTGAACGCAAGTATCTCGACGCGCATTATAGAACGATTCCATTCCCATTTAAAGAAATTCAAACTCCCAAACTTCAAATGAACGTAATGTGGAATAAAAACCAGTTCTTGAGTTACCTCAATACGTGGTCTGCGGTCAAGCATTATGAAAAGGCAAACGGTCAAAATCCGCTTGAATTAATCCATAAGGATGTTGACGCAACTTGGGGAAATACTCTCACACGCAAGTTTAGTTTTCCGTTACTTTTTAGAGTAGGAAAGAAGAATATTTAATTCTTCTTATTCTTGTTTTTCTTTTTTTGTTGTCCCGGAGCAAAAGCTTTTGCACTTTGAGTTCCATATACCTTTTTAACCTGGCCGGGTGCATTGTTGTTAGCATTTCTAGAGGTGCGATAGCTAGAGCAAGAAGCTGAGGATAAAATCATTCCGCCTAGCGCAAATAGTAAAACAAGCTTTTTCATAGTAATATTCTTTTAGGTAAAGATAAAAGTGCAAAAGCTTAGTTTTTTGCGATTTAAGTATTGCTTAATAAAGGTTTATAACTTTTTAGCATTAGGATACTGCAGCTTTATAAACTTCTAAACATCGTTCTCGAGCTTGTTTATGATCAACCATTTTTTCGGGATAGTCATCGGTGTCAAATTCCGGAACAAATTCTTTAATGTATTTTTTATCCTTATCGAACTTATCAACCTGTGTCATCGGGTTGAAAATTCTAAAATAAGGAGCCGCGTCTACACCGCTGCCGGCAGCCCACTGCCAGTTGCCTACATTACTAGATTGTTCATAATCCAGAAGCTTTTCGGCAAAATAGGCTTCGCCCCAGCGCCAGTCGATCAATAAGTGTTTACATAAAAAGCTTGCAACCAACATACGCACGCGATTGTGCATATAACCCGTTTTATTAAGTTGACGCATTCCTGCATCCACTAGCAAATAACCGGTTTCTCCTTTTTTCCATTTTTCAAACTCCTCTTTATTGTTGCGCCATTCGATTCGGTCGTATTTTGATCTAAATGCATTCTTTACCGTTTCGGGATAGTGATACAGAATTTGCATAAAAAACTCACGCCAAATGAGTTCGCTCCAAAAAACAGTGTTTTTTTCAGCAATGGCTTTTTTAACCATTTTTCGCACGCTTACGGTACCAAACCTCAAGTGCGGACCTAAATGTGATGTGCCGTCCTGTGCAGGAAAGTTGCGTGTATCCTCATAGTTTTGAATGAGCGTTGGAGTAACCTCATAATCTGGAATTTCTATTGAAGATTTTTTGAATCCCATATCACTAAGGGAAATATTAGGTAGTCGGCTATGCTCAATAAGATTTTCTAAATACTGACTGGTGTAGTGAATTTTCAGATGTTTATCAGCATCAAAAACTTCTTGCCACTTGTTTTTATAAGGTGTGTAAACCACATAGGGATCGCCGTCGCCTTTTACCACTTCGTCTTTCTCAAAAATGACCTGATCTTTAAACGTTTTAAAAGAGACTTCTTGATCTTCTAAAAGCTTTTTAATTTGTTTATCACGTTCAAGCGCATAAGGCTCATAATCGTGATTGGTAAAAACGGTATCCACTTTATAATCCTCAAGAAGTTGTTTCCAGATGGTTTCAGGCTTGCCGTGATATAGAGCGATAGAGCTTCCGTGTTTTTCCTGTAATTCATCGCGCATTTTTTGTAAAGTCTCGAAGATGAAAGTTACACGCGCATCATCTTCTGGCAACTCATTTAGAATCTCCTTATCAAAGATAAAAATAGGCAGTACGGGATGTTCTCCTTTTAAGGCTTCAAGAAAACCTACGTTGTCGTCCAGGCGTAAATCTCTACGAAACCAAAAAATGTTAACAGTGCTCATAAGTAAAAAAGGTTGGTTAGATTGAATCGCTGATCGGGTTTAGGAACGCGATTAGTTTACGTTTAAGGTAGACATTCCACCGTCAATACCCAAAATTTGTCCGGTTACCCAGCTGCTGTCTTCGCTGAGTAAAAATGCAGCTATTTTTGCAATATCCTCTGGAGTTCCCACACGTTTTAAGGGATGACGTGCATCCATCTTTTCTTTTTTCTTGTCATTTCCTAAGAGGCGAGAGGCTAGTGGCGTATCAGTGAGACTTGGTGCTATAACATTCACCCTAAATTGTGGTGCATATTCTGCAGCCAGCGCTTTTGCAAAACCTTCAATAGCTCCTTTAGCTGCGGCAACACTGGTGTGAAAGGGCATTCCCATCTTAACGGCAACCGTGCTAAAAAAGACAAGACTCGCTTGATCAGCCTTTTTGAGTCGGTCTTCAACGGCTTTCAACGATTTGATGAGTCCCATAAAATTAAGCTGAAGATCTTCATTAAAGGTTTCTTCAGAAAGCATTTTGAATGGTTTGAGATTGATAGAACCGGGACAATACACAAAACCATCCAAAACCTCAGGAAGGTCTTCGGTATTTAAAACATCTGCGGTCACATCATATTCAATATGTGTAATCTCTTCGGAAAGTTCTTCTTTAGACCTTGACGCAATATAGATTTCATAGTCACTGCTTAGGTTATCGATAAGACTTTTTCCGATTCCGTGAGAGCCTCCAATAAGTAGTATATTCTTTTTCATAGCAATTTTTTAGTTGAGGATATCTTCGCGAGATACACCTTGCAATTCTTTTTCGGGTTCGGTGTAGGTCCCGAATAACTCGGTTAATTTTTTCTCCCGATATTCGAAAATCTCTTGAAGTTTTGGTTTTACGAGAAAGGGATGCACCATTTGACCTATGATACCTGCCGGAACTTTATAATCTACAATATCTTCCATTTCAACTCCGCCCGGAATCTCTTTAAGAAAATGTTTGTGATGCCATAGTGAGTAAGGCCCAAAGCGCTGCTCATCAACAAAATATTCAAGATGTTTTACATGAGTGATTTCGGTAACCCATTTGGTGTTGATTCCTGCAACAGGCGTCACATTGTACTGAATGATTTGCCCGGGAAACATTGGTCTATCTGCGCCTGAGAGAATCTCAAATCCCATATAGTCGGGAGTGATGACTTTTAAATTTTTGGGATCTGAGAGAAAACTCCACGCTTTTTCAATGGAAATGGGGAGATTTTGTTTGGTATGCAGCGTATAAATTTTCATAATCAAAAAGATAAGGTTCAAGGTTGAAACCAATTTGAAGTAAATATACCGGCTATATTGTTTAACAAAAAATGATTTAAGTTAAACAAAAATTAAAGTTGAACACGTTAACTATGCAAACAGCTTTAATTTTTCAGTTAAAAAAAGAATGATACTGAAGCAAAAAAACCGACTTAAATCGTAATTTGGTAGACCAGTTTATAACGTTGTAATTCAAGAGCTTTTTTGTTTAAATTACCTCGTAGATAACTGTAATTAAACACACTAATAATTAAATAATTTTCAGATGAAAAAAATAATCCTTTCTTGTTTTCTGGCTTTGGGAGCTTTAGCCCAGGCACAAATTCAAACTCCTGCTGCGAGTCCACACGCAACGTTGACCCAAACGGTAGGCTTAACTGAAGTGAGCGTAGATTATTCTAGACCTAATATGCGCGGTCGGGAGATCTTTGGTGAGCTTATTCCTTATGGTAGATTGTGGAGAACCGGAGCAAACGCAACAACAAAATTTACCGTAAATAAAGGAGTGAGCATTTCTGGTAAAGATTTACCGGCGGGAACATATAGTATTTATACGATTCCGGGTGAAGATACTTGGGAAGTGATTTTTTATACAGATCATTCCAACCCGCTAATTCCTGAACTTGATGAGAGTAAAGTAGCTTTACGCACCATGGTTGAACCTGTTGAGATGCCAATGCAGATGGAGACTTTTACCATTGTGATTGATGAGGTTATGGCAGACAGTGCTGTGTTAAACTTCTTATGGGCAGATACGGTAGTACCGGTAAAATTTATGGTAAATACAGATGCTGAAGTAATGGCAAACATCAAACAAACGCTTGATGGCCCGAGTGCCGGAGATTATTACAATGCTGCTGTGTATTACTTGAACAGTGGGAAAGATATTCAACAAGCTAAATCGTGGATGGACGAAGCCATGGCCAAGACCGAAACTCCACGTTTCTGGCAGTTGCGTCAGCAGTCTTTAATATTGGCAAAAGCAGGCGATAAAAAAGGCGCTGTTGAAGCTGCAAAAGCTTCATTGGCTGGAGCTAAAGAAGCAGGAAATGCCGATTATATAAAAATGAATACTGATTCTCTTAAAGAATGGGGAGCACTATAATCGCGAATAACATCACAAAAAAAGCCGGGTATTCCCGGCTTTTTTTATTGGTACCACCAAAAGGTTTAATACTCCGAGGCTTGCGTCAAAATTCAAAATTCGTTTCCTAGGATTGCCTCATGGGCTTGCTCTGAGATAGTTTACTGGCGCCGCCAAAGGATTGAAAACTCCTAAACTTTGCCAGAATGTTATTTACACCTCGTAGTGTAAATCAATGCGTGTTCTTACTTCGTCTAACATACTAATGAGCTGCCTGCTAAACTCAAAACTCATCAACGGGCTTTCTTTTTGATTTTCACGCAGGAGATTGGCAAAATGTTCTATTTCAAAATAATAGCCTTTACCTGTGTAGGCAAAGTCATGCTCAATCTTGTTACCTTCTAAAACACTGGTAATTTTATCTGTTTGATGAAAGCGACTGTTTAAGACCAAAATTCCATTATCGCAGACCAACGTGGCTGTTGATGGAGTTTGCTTGATAATGCTCGCATTCAAAAACGCCGTAGTCCCCGAGTTATATTTAAAGGTCATTTCGGTCTCTTCGTCAACTCCGGTTTTACCGATTTTGGCCTTTGCTTCAAATGAATCTGGTTTTCCCAATAGTGCCAATGCACAAAATATAGGATAAATACCAATATCAAGTAAAGAACCACCACCAAGGGCTTTGTTGAAAAGACGACCTTCAGGATTGAAATCGGCTTCAAAACAAAAATCTGCAGTTAAAGTTTTAACAGCACCATAGCGTCCACTTGCTAATTCCTCTTTTACAAATTTAAAATGAGGCATAAAGCGCGTCCATAATGCTTCCATCAAAAGCGTGTCGTTTGCCTGAGCCGTTGTGATCATTTCTTCCACTTGGGAACGGTTCATTGCAAAAGGTTTTTCGCATAAAACCGCTTTTTTATGTTTCAAGCAAAGTAAAGTGTCCTGATGATGTCGCACGTGAGGCGTGGCGATATATACCGCATCTACGTTGGGATCTTTGGCAAGTTGCTCATAGCTTTCGTAACATTTAGAGGCATTATATGTTGCGCCAAAACGATCTGCTTTTTCCTGAGAACGTGAAGCAACCGCATATACCTCAGAACCTTTAACAAGGGCTACATCGCTAGCAAAGCTGTGCGCAATTTTTCCTAAGCCTAAAATTCCCCATCTAATTGTTTTCATGCTGTTTCGGTTTTATCAGATCCCATAGTGCTTTGTATCGTCAGACTTATGAGAATCACTAAAGCACATCCTACCACATTAAGCCATAGGTAAGGTAAGCTGATGTATTCAAATTTATCTAAAGCAAATAAGGCGAAGACGATAAGTTGCGTTAAGATCGCTCCTATGAAAACGGCACGGGCTTTTATGGTTTTGATAAAGAAAGCAGACATAAAAATGCCTAGAATGCTTCCATAGAAAAGGGAGCCGATGATGTTGACCAGTTGAATCAAATTATCAAACAGGTTTGCCGTACAGGCAATAAGAATGGCTAAAATTCCCCAACTCAGAGTGAACCATTTAGCTGCATCTACAAAATGCGATTCCTCCCGATCTTCTTTAAGGTTACGTCTGTAAAAATCTACTGTAGTGGTGGTTGCGAGTGCATTGAGTTCAGATGCTGTAGAAGACATTGCGGCAGATAAGATCACCGCCAGCAAAAGTCCGATGAGTCCGCTGGGTAGGTTATTCAGAATAAAATGAATAAACACATAATCTTTATCGTTGGTCTCTACGTTTTTATCAGCCAGGCCTATGAGCATGCGCCCTTGATCACGTAACTTATTTTCTTCAGCATTGATATTTTTAAGCGCTTCTTTAGCAGTGATTTGAACTCCGGAAGCATCAGCAACCGAAGCTTGTGGATCAAGAGCCACGCGGTGACTCAATTCGGTTTTATCAGAGCGCAGGTCATTGAGTTTATTTTGAACCTCGTTGTATTCTTTTTCAAAAGGGGTGCCGTGCACTGCAGAAGTCGCGGCGGGATTAAAGTTAAGCGGCGTAGGATTGAATTGGTAAAAGACAAAAACCATAACACCTACTAAAAGAATAAAGAACTGCATAGGAACTTTTAGAAGACCGTTGAAGATCATACCCAGCTGCATTTCTCTCAAAGATTTACCGCTCAAATAGCGCTGAACCTGACTTTGATCGGTCCCAAAATAGGAAAGCATGAGAAACGTACCACCTAAAATACCGCTCCATACGGTGTAGCGGTTTTCAAAATCAAAAGAGAAATCGAGCACATCAAGTTTACCACTAGCACCGGCTATTTGAAGTGCATTATCAAAGTTGATATCTTCAGGCAGGTAGCTCACAATAAGGAAAAAAGCGACAAACATTCCCAGAAAGATAATTCCCATTTGTTGCTTTTGAGTTACAGTAACAGCTTTGGTTCCTCCAGAAATGGTGTACACCACAACCAGCAATCCAATGATAATGTTAAGTGTATTAAGATCCCAACCCAACACAGCCGAAAGAATAATCGAAGGCGCAAAGATGGTGATACCGGCAGCAAGACCGCGAGAAAGTAAAAACAAACCCGAAGCTAATGAACGTACACGTATGTCGAATCTATTCTCCAGATATTCATACGCGGTATACACGTTAAGCCGATAATAAATAGGAATAAAAAAGACGCAAATAATGACGATAGCTATGGGCAGACCAAAATAAAACTGAACAAAACCCAAACCATCATTATAAGCTTGCCCCGGAGTAGAGAGAAAAGTGATCGCACTGGCTTGTGTCGCCATAACAGAAAGTCCTACAGACCACCATTTTGACTCATTACCACCACGTATATAATCTTGAACATTTTTTCTGCCACGTGTTTTATAAACACCATACAGCACTATAAATGCTAAAGTAACTACCAGTACAATCCAGTCTCTTGTTTGCATATTAAGCGTTGTAGTAATTCATTAATATAAAGAACAAGATGATGTATATGGCGTTCATCACCAAAACCAAAGTATAATATTTTGACCAACCTTCTTTTTTGGGATGCATCAGTTTTTGATCTTTTGATTGTTCTTACCTACCGAAAGCATATTGGCAAAAAGTCTATACGCTCCCGAAACTCCAGCGGGTAGTTCTCTAAAGAAACTTAATCCTGTATAAATATAGTTACCTTTTCCATATTTAGCGAGAAGCAGGCTGCCTTCACTTGGTGCTTCATTCTCGTCGTGAATAGAAAGTACCGGCGTGTATGCTTTGTCATAGTTGTTTGGGAAATACAGTCCGCGTTCTTGAACCCATCCTTCAAAATCCTGCTGTGTGATTTTGTTAGGGTAATTAAGGATTTCGGCATCAGGATCGAGAATGGTAACTTCTGCAAATTCATCGGTAACCCGATCGCTGCTCAACTCAAGCGGGTAGGGACCAATGTTAGGAAAACTAAATCCACGCGCCGTATTGTATTGCACTACCATCGTACCGCCGTTTTCGACATAATCCAAAAGAATAGGCTGTTTGTAACGCAATTCTTCAACCACGTTGTACGCACGAACTCCCATAACTACAGCGTCAAAATTTTTAAGGTTGGCTGCTGTAATTTCTTCCGGAGTAATTTCTGCAACTTGATATCCGATCTGTCTTAGGCTTTCAGGAATTACATCTCCCGCACCGGCGATATAACCTATATAATCTCCTTTCTTTTGAATATCAAGCCGTACCAATTTATTGGTTGAAGGTAAAACTAATGTTTGTAATGGGATATGTTCATAGTCGATACGAACGATCTTGGTGTTGATGGCTTTTCCATCTACCATAAGCTGAGGCTGTAATTCTACCTCGCTCGCGCTATCTGGTGGTGTAACGGTAAAAGCTACGGCTTTTGTTTCGCCTTTTTGCGCGATATTAATTTCTTGCGGGGCGCTGATCTGCCAACCTTTGGGAGCATTTAAAGAAACTTTGGCTGAAAGATTAGAAACATATGCCGTTACTTGTGCGGTAATGGTTTTGGGCTGCGCATCTGCAAAAATGATCACAGGATCTGCAACAGCCACCGAAGCTTTAGGCACAATTTCAAAAGGCTCATATACTTCGCCGGCAACACGATCATTGTATTTGTAAACCCAATCTGTCGTGATGGGGATTTCAACTTCACCTATCTTTAGATGGAATGTAGCCTTAAAAGTTTTAGGAGTTTCCGGCAATCCTATAAGCTCTTGATCGGTTACTTTATACATTCCCACGCTGCCTTCTTCGGTCAACCAATAGGCTGTTGTAAAATCTGCATCATCGGTATTTACCTCCACTTGAGTTTTAAAATCTTCATTGAAGTCAAGGGTGCGCTCCATTTTAATTTCCTTTTGAGAAGGTAATAACGTGACGCGCTCTAGAGTTATAGGGAAATCACTTCGGTTTATCGCTTCTAGTGAAAGTTTTACGTTTTCATTGGCAATAGCAGTTTGTTCATCAGTATAGGCTTCAAGATATAAACCCGCACAAGCTTTTATGATTTGTGTGATTTGTTTGGTTTTTAAATCACGCCAGTAGGTATCTTCTAACTGAACGATCAATTGGTAAGCTTCAAGTAATTGCGGAAGACTCGCCGCCGGGTCATTAAAGTTGTAATCTGCTTCAACTTGATTTAAGATGTTACCAATAGCAGCACCACCTTCAACACGGTTCCAGCTGGTATCAATACCTTTAAAAAGATTTCCGTCTGCCGGAAGATCCCCTTTTAAAAGTTCAAGATATTCTACTTGCGCTCCGCGAGAACCGGTATTTCCAAAACCTTGAGATTTATGCTGACTGCGGCTAAGGGCAGAGATTTCGGTATTGCTAAGTCCGTAAGCAGGATAGTAACTTCCCACATCAACCGAAACCAGATTTGATTTATCTGCTTCTTCAAACTTTTCACGGCTTCCGTAAAACCACCAAGAGGTGTTAAAGAATAGTCGTTTGGGTTGCCAGGTCTGCGTGCGTTTCAATTGCTCGGGGAACACTTGAGGATCACCCACTTTATCAAAAGCTTCTACGCTTAGCATTGCCGACAGTGTATGATGCCCATGTGTGGTACCCGGCGAACGATGATCAAACCGATTGATAATAATGTCTGGTCTAAAATTACGAATGGCCCAAACTACGTCTTTCATAATCTCATCCTCTTCCCAGAAACTCAAGGTTTCTTCAGGGTTTTTAGAATAGCCGAAGTCGTTAGCACGTGTAAAACGCTGCTCACCACCATCTGTGCGGCGTGCTGCAAGCAATTCTTGGGTGCGAATAACACCAAGTAATTCTCTAATCTCAGGACCTATCAAATTTTGACCGCCGTCACCACGCGTAAGCGCAAGATAACCTGTTCTTGCGTGTACCTCATTGGCGAGGTAAGAGATCATTGCTGTGTTTTCATCATCGGGATGCGCTGCGAGATAAAGCGCCGTGCCTAAAAAGTTGAGCCCTTGTATTTGCTCATATATTTCTGAAGAAGTTGGCTTTTTTGGCTTTTGAGCTTGTAATTGCAGTGAAATGCAACATATAAAAACGAATAAAAAGCGCATATTTTAGGATGTTTTTTAGTTGAATGCCTTGCGATCAAAGATAGCTAAAACGCTAGCTACACGCTTTGGTTTTCGGTTTGTTTAACAAAATACAAAACTTATACTTTAGCATAAAATTGCAACAACAAAGGCAAAATTTAAAGCTACTCAAGTTGTTGTAATAAATCATACAATTTTTGGGTAGGCAGACCCATAACCGTATTGTAAGAACCTTCTAATTTCTGAAGTGCTACGTGGCCTATCCATTCCTGAATACCGTAAGCTCCGGCTTTGTCAAAAGGCTGATAGGTGTTGATATAATGCGAGATCTCTTCGGAAGTAAAGTTTCTAAAGTATACTTTAGCCAAATCGTGATCCACCAATTGTAGCGTTGAAGTAGTCACGCATATCGAAGAGATCACCTCGTGCGAAGTACCACTTAAAAGCTGAAGCATTTCTTGTGCTTCCTGCGCATCTTTGGGTTTGCCCAATGCGGTATCACCTTTAAAAACTAAGGTGTCTCCGGTAATCAAAATCTCATCAGGTTGAAGCATGTCGCTAAAAGCCGCAGCTTTCTTTTTTGCAATATACTCTGCGATTGCTGCCGGTTGCATTCCCGGTGGATAGCTTTCATCAATAGGCTTTAGCCTGATTTCAAAATCAACCTCAAGAGCTTTGAGCAATTCTTGTCGGCGCGGTGATTGCGAGGCAAGAATGAGTTTTTTATGTTTCAATTGGTTTTGGAGCATATCAATACTTTAAAGTCAGTGTCAAAACGCCTAAAGAGAGCATACCAAAAAGCATAATCAGCTTTAATAATTTAGACAGAAATGCATAATGTCTTTGTTTTTCGGCATAGCGTGCTTTCATACAGAAAAACACCAGAGGAACTACCACTGCGGCGACTAGATATATCGAAGTCCAAACGTTAGTTTGTAAATACACGTAGATGTATCCTAAAACACTAAAAATGTATAGCACACCAAGGTAGGCCGAAAGTTTAGCGGTGCGCTCAAGACCTAAAACTATAGGTAAGGTTTGTATCCCAGCGGCATAATCTCCATTTGCATCTTCAATATCTTTAACAAGTTCCCTGAGGAAATTCAGCATAAAAGCAAAAATGGTATAATCGCGCAATACCGCAAGAGGAGTGACAAGTTGTTCTTGAAATTGATTTAAAATAGGGGTTACATCAAAAACTAAAACGATAAAAATAGACGAAGCTACTACAAGGCTTACGACTAGATTTCCGATCAAAATGATTCCTTTTAAAAAGCTGGAATAAACATAGAGTAGTGCCGAAATAAGAACAAAAAGCGAGGTAAAGTTGCCCAAACCGGTTTTGTAGCTGAGAAAAAATCCCAATCCCACGCCCAGAATATTAAAAAGCAGATAATAATTGAAGGCTTGTTTTTCTGAAAAGGGTTCAGGGAGATACGTTTGAAGCGGTTTATTGATCTGATCGCTTTCAACATCATTAATGTCGTTAATAATATAGCCTGCGGCAGCAATACATAAACTGGCCAAAACTAAAATCCAAAAATCAAAAGTAGAAAGGGCAACCGGCAGTCCTAAGGCTTTTAAAAAGCCAAAATGAATCAAAACCTGTGTAAGAAGTATGAGGATAAGATTTTTAAAACGGATTAAGTTTAAGAAAGCCAACAGCGTGTTTTTTGAAAAGTCTCAAATATAGCAAAAACCCCGATGCGACTGCATCGGGGTTTTAAAAAGGAGTGTATTTAAACGATTACTTTTTGCTGATGCTGCCACCAGAACTTTCGGCTACGGCAACTTCCTGAGGATCTCCCCAATAATCAATATCACCGCCGCTAGAAGCTTTAGAATTCATTTCTTTAGATACATAAGTACGAATACTTCCTGCACTTGAAGCTTCGGCTTCGCAATATTCTGCTTTTAGATCTTTTGCATTAATGGTTGCCGCTGAGCTTGCGTCAAAGTTGAGTTTTTGTGCAGAACCATTGAGACTTAAGGTAGCCGCGCTGCTTGCATCGGCTGTGATCTCTCGTATTTCAACATCTAATTTTACCGTTGCTGCACTTGAAACATCAAAATTGATTTTGTCACCGGTTAGTATTTCGGTTGCTGTGATGTTTGATGCGCTACTGGCTTTAATGGCTTGTAAAGGCTGTGTGTAGATCACGTGAATAACCCGAGAAGTTGCATTACCAATGTTTGAATTGTCTGTAGATTCAATACGTAAAGTACTTCCTTCATAATGAACATCAAGGTATTCTAGTAAGTTCTCATCTACCTCTGCGATAACTTTTGGGCTTGTTCCTTTTTCTAGAATCACGTCCCAGCCGTTACTGCTATGTACTCTTGAGAATTCTTGACCAAGATTTAAATCTTGGGTAATAACATTGCCGTTACCTTCAATTTGCCCCATTTGTATATTGAAATTACATGAGGTGAGCATAAGTGCGGCAAAACCGCTGACGAAAAGTTTAATTAATGTAGTCATAAGTGTTGATTTTTTGATTGATATTTTTTGGGCATTGCCAAAAGATTAAATACTTCTGGGCTTGCCTTTTAATTAAAAATTTGTTTCTAATAACAACCTCAGGGACCTGTCGTTGTCAGATGACAGGTCTGCCCTGAGTTAGTTTATTTAGTTTATCGTGTCTACCACTTTTGTGATGGTGTCATTTTTAAGTTTTGGTCTAACGTTTACCCCGTCTTTTTTAGGTGCCGCTACCGCTTTATATTCATATACGGTTCCTGTAGCCGTAGAATCTTGGGGTGTCTCATCTGCCTTCCAGCCTTCAGCTTGCTCAAGTTCTTCGATTACTTTTTCAGGACAATTTAGACATACAAGTTCTGAATTTTCCATTAGAGAATAATACCCTACGAACTCGTGATCTAAAACATCAGAATAACGGTTTCTGTGGTAACTGTTGATGTTCTTATCAGTTAACAGAATGGTTCCTTCAGGAATTGCAAGAATAAGATCTACTTCCTGACTGCGGTATTTGTTTTCAATACTGCTTACAAAGTAATTGTCAAGAAGAAGCGTGTTTTCATCCATTTCAAAATTATAGACGATATTACTAGCACGAACCTGAGCGGCATCATAAGAGCTTCCTTGTGAGGTTTTCTTAATGATAAGCTTAGCCTCTGGAGAGTCACTTTTTTGCACACTAAGATTTACATCACGGTTGTACAATACTTTGTTACCCGCTGCGTCGGTGCGAATCTTCCAATTGTCATTATGGTATTTGTAGGCACCATATTGATTTTGGGTGATCATTTTTACACTTAAGGTATCTCCGGCTCTTATGGGTAAGGTTTCAGAAATAAGAGCTTCGCCTTCTACAGCAGTAGCCATACCTTGACGTACTCCCAATACTGCGAGAACCATTACCGCGATAAACCAAACGCCCAGCATCGTTAATTTGGCAACAACAGGAATGCGTTTTAAAGTTGTAACCAGAATACGCAAACCAAGATAAAATAACATAAAGAACGGAATCCCTATTGCTACGAATGTGAGCAAACTTATGAGCCACAATGGAGCTCCAGAAGTATTGACCATCTCTACATAATCTGCGATGCTACCATCAACAAAATCTAAAGTTCCTGCTGAAAAGAGTCCCACAAAGAGACCAATAAGCGTCGAGCCACCGGTTATAACGAGTAGAATACCTATGAATTTCACAAATACTTTTAAGATAAACATGATGATCTTGCCCAGCGTATCGGCAACCGAATTTGCTCCTTTACGAGCCTTGTTTCCGTACTTAACATAGTCAACATTTTTGACAGAATCTGCAACGGTGTCAAATCCTTCTTTTACTTTACGCTGAATATTGTCTATGTTGACGGGCTTTCCCCGCATTTCCAGTTTTTCTGCAGTGGTACGCGCTTCTGGAACAAAGATCCAGAAGGCGAAATAGATCAAAATAAAACCACCCCAAGAGAAAATGGTAAGTAGCACTAAAGCTATGCGCAACCACACCGCATCTATTTGTAAATAATGTCCCAGACCGGTACATACACCACCTATCCAAGAAGTGTCGGTATCTCGGTATAGTTTTTTAGAAGATGATGTAGCGCTGTTATAGGTTTTATGCGCTGGTTCGTCCTCAAAAAGCTCTTCATCTATGCGGTAATCTTCGGGTTGCCCCATAATGTTGATTACTTCTTCCACTTCAGAAATCCCAATGACTTGACGTTCGTTTTTTACACGCTCGCTAAAAAGTTCTGCAATACGAGCTTCAATATCTTGAATGATCTCCTCACGACCTTGCGCATCTGTAAAAGAGCGTTTTATCGCGTCGAGGTATCGTTGCAACTTTGCATAGGCGTTCTCATCTATATGAAAGAAAAGGCCTGCAAGATTTATATTAACTGTCTTATTCATTGTTTTTTGATTTTTGAGTGGTTACCAGTTGAACGGCTTTTTGAAGGTCGTCCCAAGTTGATGATAGTTCATTTAAGAAGAGCTTTCCGGTTTCTGTGAGACCATAGTATTTACGTGGTGGTCCGCTGGTTGATTCTTCCCAGCGATAGCTCAATAAACCGGCGTTTTTAAGTCTGGTAAGCAGGGGATAAATAGTACCCTCAACTACCAGTAACTTGGCGTCTTTGAGCGTGTCGAGTATTTCGGCTACATAGGCATCTTCGTCTTTTAAAATAGATAGAATGCAATACTCCAGAACACCCTTACGCATTTGCGCCTTTGTGTTTTCAATCTTCATAGATTCTCATTGTTAAGCGATTAATAACTGTTCGTTTTTTGTCCACAAAGTGGAATTAAATAATTGATTGCTCTAAATGTTGCCATTTAGAAGTAAAGTAAAACGTAGCTATACTTCAGTTGATGAGTTTGAAGCGTTCTCGGGTTGAGAAACAGCAAGCGGTTTTAAAAAGTTTATACTTAATGGATATTTATATTCTTCACCATTACTCGCACTTACAGCTGCAGAGATCACCGAAAAGAGGGTCACTACAAATAAGGCTAAAAGCAGTAAGCCAAATACCAATGCGGTTATGATAAGACCGCTGGCATCATTAGGAAGAACAAAATGATCAAAATGATTTTCTAGATCAAAGTGTCCCTGCTTACTTACAATTTGTAAAACCTGATAAGCCACAAAAGGAATTGCAATAATCACAAGGCCTATAGTATAGAGTAGTGTGCTCATTTGAAAGTTGAGCGCACGTCTACCGTGATTATCTACAAATACCGAATTCCTTTTTAAGGAAGCCCAGATCAATAACGGAGCGATAAAATTGCCCAGTGGAAACAAAAATTGAGCAAACACAGATAAGTGAATAAAAGTGGCTGTATTTTTTTGTCCGGTTGTAATAGTATTTTCCATTGCTTATTATTTTCTTATGCAAATATATATATATAAAAGCAGGTATTTTGTATTGCATAGTACTTAAATTTAACTATTTATTAACAAAAAGGAAATTCTGTAAAGTCAATTCTTAAGCCTATTTTTGAGAGAATCAAAACTTTATATATGTCACTCAGCCCTAGTAAATTCAATAGTTTTATAATGTTTAAGCTTCCTTCTGCTTGGTTATGTGAGGTGCGCGTAAAAGAAATTTCAGAAAAAACCTGTACGACTACTGTTAAGCATAAATGGATCAATCAGAATCCATTCAATTCTATGTTTTGGGCAGTGCAGGGGATGGCTGCAGAGTTGAGTACAGGAGCGATGGTGATCAATCAAATTAGAGAAAGCGGCAAGAAAATTTCGATGCTTGTGGCAAACAATAAAGCTTCTTTTACTAAAAAAGCCACCGGTAAAATCACATTTACCTGTAAAGACGGTCACAAAATCGCTGATGCCATTGAAAAAACGATTGCCACAGGCGAGGGGCAAACCTTCTGGATGCAAAGTGTGGGAGTTAATGAAGACGGCGTAGTGGTAAGTACGTTTGATTTTGAATGGACAGTAAGGGTAAAATCCTAGTTTTCATTTAAAGACTTTATCGTCTTAGATTTATATACGTCTTGTAACAATTTAATAAAAACGCTTACGTATTAAGTAGTATCAATCAAATCAAAAACGAAACAAAAACATGAGAGCACACGAGATAGATTACCAGATTTATGGGGAAGAAATGCAATATGTGGAGATTGAATTAGATCCGCAAGAAGGCGTTATCGCTGAAGCAGGAACCTTTATGATGATGGAAGACGGTATACGCATGGAAACCATTTTTGGTGATGGTTCTAAAAATGATTCTGGTCTATTAAATAAGGTATTTGGTGCCGGTAAACGTTTACTTACCGGTGAAAGTCTTTTTATGACGGTTTTCTATAATGACATAGTAGGGAAGAAGAAAGTGAGTTTTGCTTCCCCATACCCGGGAAAAATTATTCCGATTGACTTGACCAAAAATGGAGGAAGATTCATTTGTCAAAAAGATGCATTCTTATGCGCTGCCAAAGGAGTTTCTATAGGTATTGAATTTTCAAGAAAGTTAGGCCGCGGACTTTTTGGAGGAGAAGGTTTTATTATGCAGAAGCTAGAAGGAGACGGGATGGCCTTTGTGCATTCTGGCGGAACCACGTTTAAAAAAGAATTAGGATTAGGAGAAAAGCTGAAAGTAGATACGGGATGTATCATAGGTTTTGATCATACGGTAAATTATGATATCGAATTTGTAGGCGGAATAAAAAATACCATTTTTGGAGGTGAAGGTGTATTTTTTGCGACACTTACCGGTCCAGGTACGGTTTATATTCAGTCGTTACCATTTAGCAGACTTGCTAAGCGTGTTTTGGCATCTGCACCACAATTGGGAGGTAAGGATAAAGGCGAAGGAAGTATTCTGGGAGGCTTAGGAGATTTGCTTGACGGTGACAACAGATTTTAAACTCTAGGTAAAGCCTAGGATTTTAAATTTTTAACATTGTTTTTGGAATTAAAAGCCTATTTTTAACGGAATTCCTAACAAAATCAGTTTATAGCCCAAAATTACCTAACGAAAATTCTAATTTTAAACTATTCAAATATGGCAAGAGCAATGTTTGAGTACACTAAAACAATACTGAAAAAAGTAAGTTTTGATAGTGTACTTTTTTGCAAAGAGTTACAAAAAGCTGCAAAGCGTTTACTACCGTATGAAATTGAGGAATTAAGAGAGTGGATTAAGGAACTAACCAAAACGAATCCCGAATTAAATCAATGTATGATTTACCTCAATGCTTAACTTTAAATATCATAAAAAAAAGCGACTCAAATGAGTCGCTTTTTTAGTATCTGATACAAGCTTGGTTACTTTTTAAATGCTCCTTGAGTTTGAGGTAACGGACTAATGATTTCTACATTTTGAAATGTGATCGCTCCTTTAATTACCCCGGCAATTGTAGTGCGTAACGCTTCAATAATTTGCATCTTTAATTCACTCTTGTGGTATAAAAGACTTACTTCTCTTGCCGGTGCCGGCTCTTTAAAGTAATGTAGAAATTTCTTTTCTTCTTCTTTAATATCCATAGTATGTAAATATGGGAGAAGAGTCATTCCTAAACCTTCATTGGCAAGACGAACCAAAGTTTCAAAACTACCACTCTCAAGAGAAAAGGTTTCTTCAGAATAGTTTCGGTTTGTTTTACATAGATTAACTACACCATCTCTAAAGCAATGCCCATCTTCAAGAAGTAGCATGTCGTTGAGGTCTAGATCTGCTGTGGTAATTTTCTCTACACTATTTAAAGGATGATTTGCGGGAACATATGCTACAAATGGCTCATAATATAAAGGACGCTCCTTTATATTCTCAAGATGTAGTGGTGTTGCTGCAATCGCCGCGTCTAAATGTCCCTCTTCAAGACGTTCTATAATGGTTTCTGTGGGAAGCTCTTCGATCTTTAGTTTGACCTTAGGATACCTGTTGATGAAGTTACGTAAAAACATAGGTAATAACGTGGGCATAACTGTTGGGATCACACCCAATTTGAATTCACCACCTATAAACCCTTTTTGTTGATCAACGATATCTGCAATACGGTTGGCTTCATTTACGATGTTGCGCGCCTGTGTTACAATCTTGCTTCCAATATCGGTAAGTTCGATTGGTTTCTTACTTCTGTCAAAAATTAGAATGTCTAATTCATCTTCCAATTTTTGAATCTGCATACTTAGTGTAGGCTGCGTGACAAAAGTCTTTTCCGCAGCTTTAGTGAAGTTTTGGTTTTCGGCAACAGCCAAAACGTATTTCAATTGCGTAATCGTCATGGTTCTAATTTAGACTTCAAAAATAGGGCGACATATTGATTTTGTCTATACAATTACAACTATAATTTAATAGAAACACATCACGACCTATATAGTATAGTCAAAAATTAAAATCGAATTTCAAGCTCCAGAGGTTCTTCGCTAAGTTCAAATTTACAATCTTCCCATTGCGGAGGTCCCATAGACATTACATTATTAGATCCGCCATAAGCTTCTTTGGGCATGCCGTTTGCTTCAAAATCCATTTGTCCATTACCGTTTTTATCGTGATAACAGAGGATCGCGTAATTTCCTAGCGGAATATCTTTAAAGGTTACTGAAGTTTTACCGTCTTTGATTTCGCTTTTTGCAGCTTTTACAGGAGCGGCTACCATAAAATTGTCTTTATTGTAGAGCGCATATCCTACCGAACCTTCATCGCTAGATACATTATTAATGGAAACGGTTATTGAACTTTTATTTTGAGCAAAAGCACTTAAGCTGATAAAAGTCATAAATAATAAGAGATAGGTTTTCATAATTTTACTGTTAGAATTAATACTGAAACAAATGTATAGGTTGCTTTAGCTGGTTCTAGTTGTTTATGACTCAATTGTAGAATCAAGAAGATGAACTGTAATTGTAATGTTTGAAAGTGTTCTTTACTATATAGACTAAGTTGTGCTTGTAGGTTTTGAAACCAAATCTACTGCGTTTAAGAAAAGATTAAAAAATAATTGAAGCGTAACATCTTGTAAACAAGGTAGTAGTAAATTAATTTAAAAATACTTTCAAAAAGTGCTTGTGGGGTTAGATAATCGTTCTATATTTG